>BNJV01002607.1_pt1 | contig 141012 bp, 176 predicted proteins | sample 8540591 | NCBI WGS metagenome assembly BNJV01 (sample SAMD00202457, study PRJDB9452) | human saliva metagenome | host: Homo sapiens
CTGCTGATTAAGATAAAATAGAGGGTCAACCCCTAAAGGGTTGGCCCTCTATTTTTAGTGCTCTAACGAGCACATTCTAATTCCTTCTAGAGCCGTTTCCAGCCAAGGTTGTACAAGTAATATCTATGTGTATTCAATAATACAGGCGGCGTGGGAAGCCTAGGGCAATAGGGCGTAAAGGAGCGCAGCGACGCATACGTCCATTGCATCAGGTTCGACGAAGCCCTTAAGGTATATTCTTTATTTTAGATTATAGCCTTAACTACTGCCATGGGCGAGTGTGATAGGAAGCCGCGGCTAGTGGTAGTATCCAACTCTATCCATACGGTAACGCGGCACAACGTGCCAATGTTACCGAACCGTAAACCAGTTGAGTAGCTCCAAATACATGTAAATACATATAAACCTCATCCCAATTTATGTAACATATACATTATTCATTCATATCTATCTTTTAATATTTATCCCTAAATAACCACTATATTATTCAATGGAGATTTACCTCTTAATGATCAAATATCCACCATATAGCCCTAATTTTACTCTTTTTAGTGCTATACCTATACATAATAGTTTATGTTTAACTGCTTTTAATAGATCATTATACATGTTATTCTTTTAATCAACTTTACTAATTAATCATCTTTATGTAATTAATATTACTTTAATTTTTAAATTTTAATAATCACTATCTACTACATATTCTATTCATGCATAGGTTTATCTGAAATTCACATATAAAGCTTTTAAATATAGATAAATACTGGGTTTATACCTATATTAGTATTGTCTAAATATGTACCAAAAATTTACTCGTTTCATTTATATCTCATATAACTTTCACTATGTTTTTCACATATAATCTTTATACTAGCAATAGTTGATTGAGATCAACTAAGGAAATGGAGGTCTACTGCAAATAACTTTTACCTGTCCCTTTTACAAATAATACAAACAACACAACACAAAACAATACAACACATAAAACAACACTTAAATACACAACAATACTCTCCTGTGTATAAACAAAACAATACATATACAAAACTCTCTAATTATATATACCATCTCCCGTATATATAAAGGTAAAAGTTAGGTAGACATAAGAGCCCTTGAGAAAGGGCTCTTTTTCCTTTTAAATTCACTATTATTTCATTATTTTAAAGGGCTTTGTTTCTTGACATGGGACCCTAATTTTTTTGTTAAACTAATCAAGTATCAAGCACAGCTTGATGAACATAGGGGTATAGCTCAATTGGTAGAGTAGCGGTCTCCAAAACCGTTGGTTGTGGGTTCAAGTCCTACTGCCCCTGCCAAATTTGGATTGCGGTCTTCGGACCGCATGTCCATAAAATTACTCAAAAAATATTAAAAAAATGCTTGCATAGATGTAAGCGTTATGTTAATATAAGTGAGTACCAAGTACATGACTCAGTAGCTCAGCTGGATAGAGCGTTTGACTACGAATCAAAAGGCCAGGGGTTCGAATCCCTTCTGGGTCACCAAATGAAAGCATCACAGTAATGTGGTGCTTTTTTATTTTAACAAAACCATTTATCTATTAAAAAGACTCTACACATAATTGTGTAGAGTCTTTTTAGTTTTCATAATTTAAATCTAATTAGATTATGGCTTAAGTGCTTTTACCTTATTTTTAGCTGTCCTGCAGCTACAGCAAGATCTCTCCAGTAGATAGCTTGCATATAACCATACGTATCCGGTTTTAAGGTAATTAATTTAGCTTTTAGGTCGTTTTTTTCCTCACGTAATACTCTGCCTGTACGGGCATCGATGATATTACGTTGTTCTTGAACCCATTGAATCGTATCGGCATCTTGATCAAAGTAATAATGATTTATATACTCTGTCATATAATATTGAGCACCTTGATGACTATATGTACGAGCTACAATTTCAAATTTATTACCTTCTCCTGCGATGACCTTAACGCGTTGCTCTGCGTAATAATTTTGGCCATTCATACGATATAAGTAGGCATAACCTCTGGCATTCTCTAAATCAGCAATATTAACTGCTTGAGAGGGAGGATACCTAAGATTGTGAAAGCCGCTGCAATTAATAAACTACGCTTCATGTATTCTCCTTATTACTTCGCATGTGGCTGATCGGATTCAGCAACCACATGTACAACTAATTCTTGATCAGAAGGAATCTGAGCCATGACTACAGGCATTGGTACATTCATAGCTGCTGCAATACCCTTGATCTGGCGCATTGCAACAGGTACTACAGTACCATCTTCTTGGATGTTTTTTTCTAATGCTTCAATCTCAGTAACTGTTAAGCTTGCTTTGTTCGCAAAGTCTTCGATAGATACACCATTAGCTTCGCGATATTCTTTAATGAAATCTCCGATATACATAGATTCCTCCTATTTTTAGATACCTTTATATTGTAATTAAAAATATCATATATGGCAATAGATGAATAAAAGATGAATAAATTAAATTACAAAAATAAATTGACTTAATACGATAGTGGTGTTAATATTAACTCATAGAAAACATCATATTTGGGAATAGGTGCTGAAAAGCATAATAGAGAAGCTGGTTAAATGCCAGCACGGTCCCGCCACTGTATGGTTGAGCAAGTCTAAATTAAGTCACTGGGAAACTGGGAAGGCTAGATGAGCGATGACGCCGAGTCAGGAGAACTGCCTATTCAACATTCACCATTTGACCTACGAGAGATAGGGAGGAGAAGTTAGTAGCTCCTTTTTACGTACCCGTAAAAAGGATTTTTTAGTTCTATACGATTTTTATCAGAGATGATTTAAATTGTATTCGAAAGACCTTAATGTCGATGGCATGGTCATGGTGAATAATACCTTCTTGGTATTACCAGCATGACATGTGTTATGACTGTTAATATATTTTATGGTAAATGTAGGGCATGCATTTATTCATCATCATCCTAAAAAAGAGGCTGACCCAGGATTCTAGTAGTTCGGATTCTGGGTCAGTCTCTTTTTATTTTTAGGGGATACATGAAATTTAAGTTAATTCTAAAAAAATGATTGACGATGAATTCTATACATGATATTATTATTTCAGTTGAGACGCGGGAGTGGCGGAATTGGCAGACGCACCAGACTTAGGATCTGGCGCCTTACGGCGTGGGGGTTCAAGTCCCTTCTCCCGCACCAACTTTATTGCACCTTTTGAGGTGCTATTTTTTTTGCCCAAAAATGTTATAATAAATGGGTTAGAACTATTAATTTAAATAATCATAGTAATACTATATGGTGCAGTATGGATAATACATTAACACAGCTGCTTTCACAGAACCCATCCTTTGTGGATGGGCTAAACGCATTTCAGCGGAAAGGAAAGTCAGTCATATATGGTCTTAGTGGATCTCAAAAGAGTTTCCTCTTAAACCAAGCTTTTTCTACGGGCCTTACAAAGCCTGTAGTTATCGTAGTCCATGATAAAGACCATAAAGAGATGTGGGAACGGGATTTAGCCTTTTTCTGGCCTAATATTCCTGTCCTATCATTTCCTATAACAGATCATGTGGACTTTACAACGATTGCTCGTAGCCTTGAGGACCAAGGGGCACAAATGCGTGCCTTAGCATTGCTTGCATGGCAAGAACCTGCCGTAGTCATAGCGAATGCTGAAGAGGTTACACAGTATGTGGTATCTCCACAATATTTAAAAGGACAGTCGTTACATTTCTCTTTGAATGATACGATTGAACGCGATAAAGCTCTTGAACAGCTCGTTACAATTGGATATGAACGTGTAGACCAGGTGGAACAACGTGGTCATTTTGCCGTGCGCGGGGATATTTTAGACATATATCCTGTTAATAGTGAACATCCCATACGGATTGAGTTCTTTGGCGATGAAATTGATACGTTGCGGTTCTTCTCTGTGGAGAACCAACGTTCCATTGAACAAATTGATTCTTATACAGTGACACCTTTCTTTCTTGGTAAAAGTGATGCAGATTGCACCTTATTGTCCTATGTGAAAGAAGGCACTCTTATTTACGATGAGCCTGGTCGTATTCAGGAAGCATTAAAGAAATTCCTTAAGGAAGATCCAACACATCGTAAAAATCATTGTGACTGGAGTGAATTGCAACGTACTGTAGAAGCGACGAATCAAGTAGCTTTCACATTTATGCAACAACGTTCTATCGGCTTAGCTGGATTTACCCCAATTGGTATTCAAGGCAAGACGATGACGAGCTTTGAGCGTCAAATTCCTTTATTAACCGATGAGATTAAGCAATGGCATCGCTTAAATCATCAAGTTGTATTGGTATTAAATAATCAACAACGAAGAGAAGGGATTGAACGTGCCCTTGAAGGGGAAAACATTGATTTTGTTCATAGTGCGGAATGGATTGCAAAGCCTAATACGGTAGTTATCTTACAAGGTTTATTGACCGATGGCTTTGAATTACCAAATAGCCATTTAGTAGTTGTCGTAGAAGGTAATATTTACGGACAACAAAAACGCAAACTTCGGAACAAGCCTAAAAAGGGTCAAGAAATTAATTATTTCACCGATTTAACGCCTGGTGACTATGTTGTACATAGTATGCACGGTATTGGTAAGTATATTGGTCTTAAAACGATAGAAACAGAAGGCATTCATCGGGATTATATTGAAATTGACTATGCGGGATCGGATAAATTATTCTTACCTGCCAACAACTTAGATCAATTACAAAAGTATATTGGTAATGAAGGTGATGTGCCGCGCATCAATAAAATGGGTGGCCGTGACTGGGCTAAGGTTGTTACAAAGGCAAGAAATCTATTGATGATTTAGCAGATAAGTTAGTTGACCTCTATGCACAGCGTGAAATAACGCAAGGCTTTGCATTCTTGCCTGACCAACCATGGCAGCAGGAATTTGAAGATGCATTCCCTTATGAAGAAACGGAAGACCAATTACAAGCTACAGCAGAAATTAAGGAGTCCATGGAAAAACCAGTTCCTATGGATCGTTTGCTTGCTGGTGATGTAGGATTTGGTAAAACAGAAGTGGCCATGCGTGCCATCTTTAAGGCTGTTATGAGCGGCAAACAAGTAGCGGTACTTGTGCCAACTACTGTTTTGGCACAGCAACATTTCCAAACCTTCTTGAACCGTTTTGCTCCATTTGGTGTCAAGGTAGATGTACTCAATCGTTTCCGCAGTACAGCAGAGAAAAAACAAGTTCTAAAAGGCGTTGAGGATGGCTCTATTGATGTTCTTATCGGCACACATTCGTTGCTTAATAAAAAGGTTGTCTTCAAAGATTTAGGTATGCTCGTAGTAGATGAAGAACAACGTTTCGGGGTAGCTCAAAAGGAAAAATGGAAAGAGTGGGCCAATAATATTGATGTACTCACCTTGAGTGCCACACCAATTCCTCGGACATTACATATGTCCCTCGTTGGTGTTCGTGAGATGTCCGTTATCAATACGCCACCAGAAGAACGTTTACCTGTTCAAACCTATGTAGTGGAATATGATATGAACCTCGTGGCCGATGCGATTAAGCGCGAATTGGCACGTGGTGGTCAGGTTTACTTTGTATATAACCGCGTTGCATCCATTAATCACATGGGTGAGTTATTAGAAGAGGCCTTGCCTGGTTTACGTTACGCTATTGCTCATGGTCAAATGACAGGTCGTCAAATTGAGGAAATCATGACTGATTTCTATGAAGGCCATTACGATGTATTATTGTCTACTAGTATCATCGAAACAGGTCTAGATATACCAAATGCGAATACCATCATCATTTATGATGCGGATCGCTTAGGCTTATCTCAGCTATATCAAATGCGTGGCCGTGTAGGTCGTTCTCGTAGAAGGGCCTATGCATACTTTATGTATCGACCTGATAAAATGCTCTCAGAGGCTGCAGAAAAGCGCTTGAAAGCTATTGAAGAGTTCACCGAGCTCGGTGCTGGTTTTAAATTGGCGATGCGAGATTTAGAAATCCGTGGTGCTGGTAACCTCTTAGGTTCACAGCAACATGGCAATATTGCATCTGTCGGCTTTGGTATGTACGTGAGCATGCTTGAAGAAGCCATTGCGAAGACTCAAAATAAAGAGGTTGAACGGGAAGTATCTATTGACCCAGCCATCGACCTAGAGGTAGATGCTTTTATCGACGATGCATATATCAAAGATAGTGCCCGTAAGATTTCTGTATATCAACGATTATTACATATTAAATCGAAAGAACAGCTTGATGATATGACCGATGAACTCATCGATCGTTTTGGTACGCCAACAGATCCAGTAGATCGGTTATTGCGCATTGCTCAAATTAAAGAACAAGCGCGATTACTGGGCATTAAAAGTATCGTCCGTAGAGATCAACAGCTTACCATTCATTGGCATGACGATTCCAAGATGGCCGACTGGGATATGGGGGCTGTACGAGAAGATCTATGGAAGAAGATGAAATTTACAGACACCAAGCCAGCCACATTATATGTGAGCCTTAATGGTATGAAAGGTTCTATTTTGACCATTACGGAAGCGGTGATGAAGGCTCTTAGCCAGAAATTATCGTCTAAGGAGGGCCTATGAATCGATTTTTAAAGGGGGCTATGATTTTAACCTTAGCTGGGATTATCGTTAAGGTTATCGGTGCTTTCAGTAAAGTCCTTATTGCACGCGTTCTCGGTGGTGAAGGGATTGGCCTATATATGATGGCCTATCCGATTTATCAAATTATCGTTAGTATTTCCGCTGCAGGCATTCCTGTTGCTATATCTATTATGATTGCGGAAAAAGCTAGCTAATGATGATATGCGGGGCGTACAACAGGTATTTTTCCGTATCGTTAAAGGTGTTAACACTATTAGGCCTTGTATTTAGTGTAGCTTTATACGGCAGTGCACAGTGGCTCATAGATACCCATATTATTACAGATCCTCGTGCACTCTTAGCGATTCAGCTATTGTCGCCAGCTATCTTCATCGTTACAATTTTGAGCTGTTTTTAGAGGTTACTTCCAAGGCTTCCAATACATGGTGCCTACGGGAACTAGCCAAGTCTTTGAACAAATCTTCCGCGTATCCTCTATGGTGGGCTTAGCCTATTATTTCATTGATAGAGGGCTACACTTGGCGGCAGGTGGTGCAACGTTTGCTACATTCCCCGGTGTATTAGCTGGATTGCTCATATTGATTTACTTTTACTATCGTCAGCGTCGTGTACGGGCGCAAATGTTGGCGCAGCAGAATCCAAATGCTATCGGTGAAAGCAATAGCTCTGTAGTGAAACGACTATTTAGCTTGGCTATACCAGTTTCGATGGCCAATATTATGTTGCCCATGGTATCTCTTATCGATACATTTATCGTCCCAAAGCGATTGATGGATATCGGGTATTACCTCAATGAAGCGACAACACAATTTGGCTATCTTACAGGGATGGCTACATCGTTGATTGGTTTGCCTATCATTTTGACTACCTCCTTGGCTGCTAGCCTTGTACCAGCTGTATCTGAGGCACATGCTCAAGGCGATGTGCACCGCATTGTACAGCGCGCCGGTACAGCCATTAAAATTGCTAATATGTTCACTATACCAGCTTGCATTGGGCTCTGTGTATTAGCGACACCTATATCTAAATTGATATATGCAACGCCTCATGCAGGTCCTGTTATTGCTGTTATTAGCTTGAGCATTATATTCTTAGGTTGGCAACAGATTACAGCAGGCATCTTGCAAGGGTTAGGTAGAACTGTTATTCCTATGATAGCCATTTTTATTGGTTTGTTGGCTAAGACCTTCTTAGACTATGAATTGACAGGTACTATTGAGCTAGGCATTAATGGTGCTGCATGGGCAACGAATTTGAATTTTGCCATTGCGGCACTCATAAACTATATATTTGTTAAAAAATATGTAGGATCTGTACTTAATAAATTAGAGCTATTAAAAATTGTAGTGTCTGCCATGGCTATGGGCGGTGCTACACAGGTAGTGTATGTGACTACCGTAGAGTTATTCGGCAATGGTGGTGCAGTGGCAGCGGCTATTATTGTGGCTGTATTTGTATATGGTTTATCCTTATGGTTAACAAAGGCCGTTGTAAAAGCTGATATGTATCATTTCCCTGTTATAGGCAAGCGCTTACAAGCTCGCCGAGATAAGGAGGAGGCTAAGCTATATGAAGAACAATACTGATAAGCCTGTATCGGTACAACCATTAGTAGATGTAGTAAAAGCCTTGCGAGCTCCTAATGGTTGCCCTTGGGATCAAAAACAGACTCATGAATCATTGCGTCGATATTTCATTGAAGAAACTTATGAAGTAGTAGATGCTATCGATAATAAAGATATGGCTAATCTTCGCGAAGAACTAGGTGATGTATTATTACAAGTTGTCTTTCACAGTCAATTAGCTGAAGAAGCTGGTCAGTTTACATTAGAAGATGTAATTAATGATGTGACTCAGAAGATGATTCGCCGTCATCCCCATGTTTTTGACCCTGAAAATAATGAAAAATCATACAGTTGGGACGAATTAAAGGCACAAGAAAAGAAAAATATACAAAAATCTGTATTAGATGGTGTATCTAAAAGTTTACCTGCTTTAGTGGCGGCTTATAAGTTGCAAGAAAAGGCTGCGAAGCTAGGTTTTGACTGGGATGAGCTCGATCCGGTTTGGGCGAAAGTTTCGGAAGAAATGGATGAATTTAAGGAGGCTATTGCCCAAAAAGATAGAGAAAATATGGAAAAAGAAGCGGGAGATGTGCTTTTTTCCTTGATTAATCTATTAAGATGGTATAAAATAAGCGGTGAAAATGCACTAAATCGCACAAACACAAAGTTCCGACAGCGTTTTTTACATGTAGAAGCTTGTGTTAACCAAAGCGATCGCTCATGGGAAGACTTTTCATTAGCTGAGCTGGATGCTTTTTGGGAGGAGGCTAAAGTGCAGGAAAAGTAGCCTAGAGGTTTGCATGCTTCTTAGGTATAGTATTTTTAAGGAGGTTCTGTCATGAACAAAACAGAATTAATCGCAAGTGTTGCACAAAAAACTGAATTAACTAAAAAAGACGCTGAAAAAGCGGTAAAAGCTGTATTTGACACAGTTGCTGAAGAATTAGCTGCTGGCGGTAAAGTACAAGTTATCGGCTTCGGTACATTCGAAGTTCGTGAACGCGCAGCTCGTGAAGGCCGTAACCCACAAAACGGTAAAACTATCACAATCGCAGCTTCCAAATCCCCTGCATTCAAAGCTGGTAAAGGTTTGAAAGAACAAGTTAATGCTGCAAAAGCTAAAAAACGCAAAAAATAATCTTTAATGGATTGGAAAGAGACCTTTCGAGGTCTCTTTTTTTCGTCTATTTATGGTATAATGCACAGAGAAAGGGTGTACTATGAATAACGAAAGATCACGGAAGGTTCTCATCGTGTCCGCTTCTATTGGGACAGGACATATGCAGGCCGCCAGAGCCATAGAAGAATATTGGAAAGAGAAAGAGCCACAAGCTTCCATAACGCATGTAGACTTTCTTGATACAGAAACCATGTCTGTAGAGCATTTGATCAAGGGCACATATATTAAGATGATTGACGTATTTCCTATGCTATATGATATGATTTACCGCGTATCAAAAGGGGAAAAAAACGTGGTACGATTTTTGCAAACTGCATTGTCATACCTATTGAAAAGCCGCATGCTTAAGTTGGTGCAACAAGAAGAACCAGATGTGATGGTATTTACTCATCCATTCCCATGTGGTGCAGCGTCTATCTTAAAACGTCAAGGTCATATCGATGTACCATTAGTGGCTATCATGACGGACTTTAGTAGTCATCAATTTTGGCTATATCCACAAATTGATACATACTATGTAGCTACTGAATCGATGGTAGATGAAATGGTATCGTCTGGTATCGATGCCTCACGTATCCATGTATCAGGGATTCCCGTGCGTCGTGCCTTCTTCCGTGATGCTATTGAAGAATATAGCTTAGAGGAACCCATAAAAGTGCTCGTTATGGGTGGGGGCCTTGGATTGGGTTCTCTAGAAACGGCATTAAAACACTTAGATGAAGTTAATGGCATTGATGAAATTACTGTTGTAGCCGGTCAAAATACATCTCTTTATGAATCCTTAGTTACCCTTAGTGAATCTATGCGTACTAAGACTATTGTGTATGGATATACTACGAATATTTCGGAGCTTATGAAATCTTCTTCCTTGCTAGTAACAAAGCCTGGTGCATTAACCTGTATGGAGGCTGTTACAATTGGTCTACCTATGGTGTTCTTTAATGCTATTCCAGGTCAAGAAGAGGCTAATGCAGAGCTATTAGAACAACGAGGTTGTGCTCGTTGGGCTCGTGATATTCATAACTTAGAAGATGTTGTGACAGCCCTTCTTATCAATTCACCACGACTTCAACAGATGTCTGAGCGCGCTCGTGAATGGCATGTTGATGGTGCAGCGAATATCGTAAATAGCTTAATTGAAATTCTAGATGCTACTGATACGGGCGAATCTGTTGAACTAGTAAAAGCGGAAGAGTCTATTAACTAATCTCTTGTAGTGGCTAGTACGAATATAATTAGCTATTGATAATGAGCGTATATCTAGATTAGTAATATATAGATATTAGTAGCTTTATATGAAATAAAAAGCGATGACTCTTAGGTCATCGCTTTGCTTTATTGGTATTGTTCAATATGTTCTTGTCGAATTTTTTGAAGTGTTTCTAAGAATGTATCTGTGCTTTCAGCACTGTCCAACAAGTCTTTTAGTTGGTAGGAATCATCTAGGGTCACACTCCATTGGAAGGAGTCGTTATCGTCGTACACATTGAATACGATTGGCATCTCTAAATCCTCTGGCAAATGACCGTCATCATCGGACACAGTTGCATAGGTGCCATCTTCCAAGAGCTCTGTAAATAATGTGTCATACCCATCGATATCGATAAGTTCAAAATTGATAGTTTCATAAAAGTCTAAAACGATATCTACTGCCATGTGGACCTCCTCATGAATATATACGTTACGTTTATTCTACTGACGGCGCCTGTTACTGTCAATGGTAATGTGTAGTATAATAAATAACAGAATGACATAATAGGAGCATACGATGAACGTTATTAGTTTACAAAATATAGAAAAAAATCATATGGCACACGACTGCTGTTTAAAGATGTGAATATTACTTTCACCACAGACAAACGGCTAGGTCTTGTAGGGATTAATGGGACGGGTAAGTCTACATTTCTAAAAATTTTGGCAGCACAAATGGAGCCTGATAAGGGGAGCATTGAGCGGAATGGCAAGGCGAGTATTCATTATTTGGCTCAAACCCCAGAGTTTGATCCAGAATCAACGTTGCTAGAAGCTGTTCTTGATGGAGACCATCCTCGTTTGCGGATGGTGCAATCTTTTGAACGCATTAGTCGTGAATATCGTGAAATGCAAGAGTCTGGTAGCGAGGATAGTAAAATATCGCGTAACTATATGAATGCGTTAGAACAAATGGATCAACAAGATGGATGGCAGGTAGAGCAAGAGGCTCGTATTATTTAACTAAATTAGGCTTTCCTGAGATGGATCAAAAAGTGGCTATGTTATCTGGTGGCCAAAAGCGTCGTCTCGCGTTAGGACAGGCATTATTATATCCTTGTGACCTATTATTGTTAGACGAACCGACAAACCATTTAGATGAAGATAGCATCGACTGGCTTGAGTCCTACTTAAGTGCTCGCCAAGGGGGCCTATTAATCAGTACTCATGATAGATATTTCCTCGACTCTGTATGTAATGGAATTTTAGAGCTTTCTAATCGTCGTATGTATCAATATGATGGTAATTACGAAGAATTTATTGCCTTGAAGGCTGATCGAGAGGCTCGCGAGGCCGCTACGGAAGAGAAACGCCGTCAGTTCTTGAAACGAGAAATCGAATGGGTACGTCGTGGGGCTTTGGCGAGAACGACGAAACAAAAGGCTCGTTTAGACCGCTATGAAAAACTTAAGAATATGGAGAAAACTAGACGTCCCGATCAAATGGATCCCATTGCTTTAAAAACGCGTTTAGGGAAAACCATTTTTGATATTGAACATTTAGAGTTCTACTTTGGTGAGCGCCCTATGATTAAGGATTTTACCTACCATGTAGTGCGTCATGATCGTATTGGTATTGTAGGCCCTAATGGTGTTGGCAAGTCTACCTTTATGAATATTCTTGATGGAACCTATGAACCTACAAAGGGTACTATTGGTAAGGGAGAGACCGTTCGCATTGCCCATTTCAAACAAGAACTACCAGAGTTTGATGAAGATATGCGTGTTCTCGATTATATTCGCGAAGATCATTCCTATATGGTTCTGGGCGATGGTTCTACGTTGAGTGCTGGTCAGATTCTTGAACGATTCCTTTTCACACCAGAGTTACATGGTGTGCCGATTCGTAAGCTTTCAGGCGGTGAACGACGTCGCTTATATCTATTGAAATTGCTTATGAGCGCTCCTAATGTTTTATTACTAGATGAACCGACCAATGATCTTGATATTCCTACATTAGAGGTGCTAGAGGACTTCCTTGATTCTTTTAGTGGGGTCATTATCACAGTATGCCATGATCGTTACTTCTTAGACCGTGTTGTGGATAAACTCTTTGTTTTTAGTGGTGATGGTCAAATTGAAATTGTTCATGGCTCCTATTCCGATTACAAGGATTCCTTAGATGAAAGTAGTAGTGGAAAGCGCCCATTCTACATGGCTAATACTGATACATCTATTTCTTCTAAAACTGATAAAACTAACAAATCTGAAACTGGTACTGGATCTGATGATTCATCATTAAGTACTTCGGTAGATGGTAGTGATAGTAATATGGCTACATTTGGGGAAGTTACTTTTAAAGAAACACCGAAGAAGGGACTCAATAAAGCGGAAGAAGCAGAGTATGCTAACATTATGGATGAGTTACCTAAATTAGAGCATTTAGTAAAGGGGCTCGATGTCATGATTAGTCAAGTTGCTACTGATTATGAAAAGATGCAATCCTTGATGGCTGAGCGAGAAGAGACTCAATCCCAAATAGATGCGCTCACAGACCGGTGGATGGAATTAGAAGAACGCCTATAATTCCTTGTATCATGTGATTTTTTAATATCTGTTATGCAAAGGAATTACATGTAAATTTATTGATAAAAATCACAATGTATAGTATAATTTCATCGATTAACGATAACAACGTTACCTAAGTAGGAGGAACTCATGAGTAAGTACCAATTTTTTTAGACCGTCGTGTACCTATTGAAGACGGCAATATTGCATTAGTTCAAGATTTGTCCAAATGTAAAAACTGCTCCTTGTGTCGTAAAGCGTGTGCTGTAGACATGGGCGTATTTGATTATTATGACTTAACAACTAATGGGGATCATCCAATTTGTATTCATTGCGGTCAATGTGCATCTATTTGTCCATTTGATTCCATTAATGAACGCTCTGAAATTGATGAAGTAAAAGCAGCGATTGCTGACCCTAATAAAATCGTAGTTTTTCCAAACGGCACCTGCTGTACGTGTTGGCTTAGGTGAAGAGTTCGGTCTTGATGCGGGTACATTCGTAGAAGGTAAAATGGTAGCTGCTCTTCGTAAATTGGGTGGCGACTATATTTTTAGACACAAACTTTGGTGCTGACATGACTATCATGGAGGAAGCATCTGAATTGTTGGAACGCGTTATCAATAGTGATGCGGTATTACCTCAATTCACATCTTGCTGTCCTGCTTGGGTTAAGTTTGCTGAAACATTCTATCCAGAATTCTTGCCAAACTTGTCTACAGCTAAGAGTCCAATTGCAATGCAAGCGCCTACACAAAAAAAACATATTTTTGCTGAAAAAAATGGGTCTTGATGCAAAAACAAATCGTTGCTGTTGCAGTAACACCTTGTACAGCTAAGAAATTCGAAATCCGTCGTGACGAAATGAATTCCTCTGCTGAATACTGGGATGTACCAGAAATGCGCGATACAGACTACTGTATTACTACACGTGAACTTGCAAAATGGTTGCGTGCAGAAGAAATCAACTTTGATGAATTAGAAGATTCTACATTTGATCCATTGATGGGTGAAGCATCTGGTGGTGGTATCATCTTCGGTAATACTGGTGGTGTTATGGAATCTGCTATGCGTGCGGCTTACAAATTAGCAACTGGTGAAGATGCACCTCAAACATTGATCCCATTCGAAGCCATTCGCGGTATGGATGGTGCTCGTGAAGCAGACGTAGTGATTGGTGATAAAACATTACATGTGGCGGCTGTTCATGGTACAGGCAACTTGCGTAAGTTTATCGAACGCATGCGTGCAGAAAACATCCATTATGATTTCATTGAAGTAATGGCTTGCCGTGGAGGCTGTATCGGTGGCGGTGGTCAACCACGCGTTAAATTACCGATGGCTGATAAAGCTCGTGAAGCTCGTATTGCGTCCTTGTATACTCGCGATGCAGAGGTACAAGTGAAAGCAGCTTGTGATAATCCAGATATTCAAAAATTATATGCTGAGTTCTTCGATGGCAAACCTATGAGCCATAAAGCACATCACATGTTACATACGACATTTGTAAATCGCTCTGAAGACTTGGGTCCTAATGGTGCTTGTACACCTGCTACATGCCCAACATCTGTGCCTAACTTGAAAAAGGCCGCAGAAGCAGCAAAAGCTGCAGCAGAAGCTAATAACTAATAGGTAAAAAATAGTAACAGTAATAATTAACTGTATTTGTAACTGTTAACTGTTGTAATTAGTTGCTATATATTATAAAAAGCTCGTATGTGGCTTAAGTTAAAAGGCAGATAGTTGATAATTAATCAGCTATCTGCTTTTTTATTGTCTTTAGACTTGTATGGGATGTTATGAATAATCATAGAACTATTCATCTTACGAGTTATTGTGATCTAGAATGTTTAGAGAGTACACCTATAATACGTAAATACTATTATAGCTGTTTTCACAGAATAAGATACTATATATGCCATATACGTATAGGGGTTAAAATATAGAGCATGGTAAATTGTTTAGGAATTATTGTTAGTGTGCTATAATTAAATTATATTTATAGAAGCAATCAATACTGTTTCAGGAGGATCTTCATGGCTTTTTAAATTAAAAAGGAAAAAGAAGAAAAAAATTTTTTTCAGTATTTTTAGAAAATCATGCTGCTCTTACATATGAAAGTGCAGAGATGATGGAACGTGTGTTTAAAGGCGATATCTCTAAAGAAGAGGCTTTTCTTGAAATTGATACAAAGGAAAAAGCTGCCGATGAATTAGTAACCGAAACTGTAGAACGTTTGCGTAAAACATTCATCACTCCAATGGATCGCGAAGATATTCAGCTTCTAATCGACCAATTGGATACTACATTGGATAATATTAAAGAAATCATGGATAAAATGGTTATGTACCACGTTGGTAAGCCAAGTGATGGTGCTATCCGTATGAGTGAAATCGTTGTAAATGCGTTAAGCATATCAATAAATCTATTGGTTATATGGGTAGCCTTAAAAAGGACCATGTAAAGGTAGAAGGCCGTGTACACCAAGTATTGAAACTTGAGTCTGAAGCGGATAATATTTACCACGAAGAAATGGCTAAACTCTTTACTGAGTGTACAGATCCTATTGAAATTATCAAATGGAAGGAAATCCTTAGTGCCATGGAGGATGTAATCGATGGTTGCGAAGATTTGGTTGGTACATTCCGCCGGGTAGTATTGAAGTATGCTTGATGCTAATTATTTAGTATGGCTAGTAGTATTTTTAGCATTAGCCTTCGACTATATCAATGGCTTCCACGATACGGCGAACGCCATTGCTACATCTGTTTCAACCCGTGCTATTGAACCTAAAAAGGCAATTATGATGACTGCGGCACTCAATTTCTTGGGGGCCATGGTTAGTACAGGCGTAGCAAAGACAATTGGTGGTGACATCGTAATGTCTGCGTCTCTCATTAATAGTGCGATTATCTCAGCAGCTCTTATTGGTGCCATAACATGGAACTTGCTTACATGGTATTGGGGGATTCCTAGTTCCTCATCTCATGCTCTTATCGGTGGTATCATCGGTGCTGTAGGTTGGTCCGTAGGGTTCGATGCTTTAAATGAGGCAGGGATTATAAAGATTTTCTTATCCCTTATTTTATCTCCAATTGTAGCTATGATTGGTGGCTATATTGTGATGAAAGTATTGTTGCTTATCTTTGGTAGATTTTCTCCAATCGTATTGAATGATAGATTTAGATCCATGCAAATTGTATCTGCCATCATGATGGCCTTTTCTCATGGTTCTAATGATGCGCAAAAGGCGATGGGGATTATTACCTTAACATTACTTAGCGGTGGCTTTATCGATACATTAGAGGTACCAGTATGGGTTAAACTTTGTTGTGCTACGGCTATGGCCATGGGTACAGCAGTAGGCGGTTGGAAAATCATCTCTACTATGGGGACTAAGATTTTCAAATTGGAAACTATCAATGGTTTCGCTGCTGACTTAAACTCTGCCATCACTATTTTTACAGCTACATTCTTACATTTACCTGTAAGTACTACACACGTTGTAAGTGGTTCCTTGCTAGGCGTTGGGTCCTCTAAACGTTTGAAAGCTGTTAACTGGGGCGTAGCAAGATCTATGGTATTGGCGTGGTTTGTAACAATTCCATTATCTGGTATTGTAGCAGCTATTGCGTATGAAGTAGGTCACTTACTATTTGGTTAATACAATCATATATAGAAATAAAAAGACTGCGAAAGCAGTCTTTTTTTCTGTAGTAAAAAGTATTAGATTGATTAAGTTATCCAATTTGTTGATGAGATTTTTAACACTTTAATTTGACTAGTTGTATCTAGTATGTAATCAAAAGAATATAGGTATACATTAGCTTTTTAAATACTATATTCTATAAAAAGCGATTTATCTATATTTGGCAACATTGATGTTACAATTCAAGTTGAGAATAGGAAAAATGCTTATAAATATGTGGTTTTCTTGATTATGCATTTTATTAATAAATGCAGTTTATTACACGTTTAAAGACTATTATGAGATTGTTTATAATGAATAGATATTGCATACTTATGTATGAGCAGTTATACTATCGGTAGAAGGAGTTTTTCAAGTGAAAAGTGAGGTATGTATATGGCATGGGGTGGAACTAGACGCGGTGCCGGGCGCCCACGTAATCCGATTAAACGTATTGGTAGAACCATTCGACTCAGTGATGAAGAGTTTCTTTCACTCAAACCATTAATTATGGCCATTAAGGCAAATAATGATAAAAAATATAGGCAACAATATAATCGAAATAGATAAAAAAGGCATTGTCACAGCATATACAACTTAATAAACTTTACATCTATTTTACAATAATCCATTTTAAAATCTTTCAACTACAACACATCTCTACTCTCTACAATATGCTGTGTGCAATACAAGCAGTACGAAGAAGGTCCCAATTCATTTGAATTGGGACCTTCTTCGTTTGTTATGTTGCTATAATTTAGGAATCCTTATATTACGTAGCAAATTCCTGAATTAATAGTTTATTAGTCGATTTTTACACCGTGAATCTCTTCGGCTAGACGTTTTAGAGCATCTACAGTACGAACACCAGGTGTGATTTCAGAAAGTTTTACGCGAATGAAATGACCTTCTTTAACAGCTGTAATGTCTTGAAGTTGAGGGTTAGATTTTATTTTTTCGATTTTTTGTTGGAAATCGTCGTCGTTACGAATAGAAGTACCGTAGTCAGCGATGATGATGTAGTCAGGATTTTGAGCAATTACAGTTTCCCAAGATCCTTTGGCCCATGTTTTATCAACGCCTAAGCCGCTCATTACATTGTCAGCACCGATGAGTTTCAAGATGTTAGTTGTATAACCTTCAAAGGCAGTGAATGGTTGGCCATCTTCAGAATCATAAATGAAGACCCGTTTACGAGGTAAGTCTTTTAGCTTATCTTGGATAGCGGCTAATGTTTTACGTTGACCTGCAACCCATTCTTCAGCCTTAGGTTTAACACCGAAGATTTCACCTAGTTTAATCATGTCATTAAAGTTAGTTTCCAAGTCGGCCTTTGTAGATAGCATAGATTCAGGAAGCCAAATATTAACCTTTTGGGCAATCATTTTATCAGCAGGGATGGCGCGTTTGCTGAAGGAGTCAGGCCAACCTGTTGCAAAGTCAGGTTTTACAGACATAAATACTTCGTAGGATGGCCATTTATCGGATAATACTTTTACCTTGTCATAAGCGGCTTGTAGAGGTGGATAGATTTCCTCTTCTTTAAAGGCTGTACCAGCCATCTTGTCTTCAAGACCTAATTGAAGCATCATTTCTGTAGTTGCTTGAGACATGGATACAGCATGAGTAGGGGAAGATTTTACAGCAAAGTCAGTTTTTGTACCGTCAAATGTTTCACTCCACGTTACAGATTTGCCATTGTCAGCTATGCTTTTAGTTGTATCAGAACCACAACCGGCGATAGCAAAAGTGGCACACGCCATAGCAATTAATACTAATTTTTTTGACTTTCTTAATTTTTGAAACATAGTAATTCCTTTCTTTTAATTAATAATATAAGTGATAGCGCCCTTCATCCCAAGAGGTTTTGAACGGAACTTCAAATATGGGTTCAAGAATTTCAGGTGTTAGTACCTCAGTTGGGGAACCTTCCTTGAGGATTGTTCCTTTATTCATAATCACGATATGATCACAATATTGAGCAGCTAGATTTAAATCGTGTAGAACTACGATGGTTGTACCTTTGAATGCTCGCAATTGTTTCATTAATGCTACCTTATACTTCATATCCAGATGGTTCGTAGGTTCATCTAAAAGTAGTATTTGAGGTTTTTGCGTTAAAGCTTTCGCAATAAAAACGCGTTGCTTCTCTCCACCTGAGAGGTGATGAATTTGTTCGTCAGCTAAATGTGTAATGCCTACTTCATTCATATAGTGCTCTGCGATTTTTACATCGTCTGCACTATAGGTGCCGAAGTGTTGCTTATATGGATAACGGCCCATGAGAACGATATCTTTTACGAGGAAGTCATCGATCATAGAGTCTCTAGACTGTGTTAACACTGCTACTAATTGAGCAAACTCACGACCTTTATAAGACTCTAATGGCTTTTGATTCAATGTGATTTTATCTTTTGATGGTAGTAGTCGATAAAGATGGCTCAGTAATGTAGACTTACCACATCCATTTGGCCCGATGATGGCTGTAATTTTATTATTAGGAAATGTTACAGAAATATTCTTTAACACTTCTTTCTTCTCGTATGAGAAGGACAGCTGATTAATTTGATACATAGTATCTCCTATAGATATGATATACACTAACCATTGTGTTTGTAACGATTCATAATAATCCAAATGAAGAGTGGCGCCCCTAATAAGGATGTAAGAACACCGATTGGGATTTCTTCCGGACTATATAGGGCTCTTGATAATACATCTGACCATATCATGACGATACTACCGATTAGAGCACTAAAAAGTAATGTGTTTCTATGCTTAGGGCCACCTATAATTCTAGCTAGGTGTGGAATTATGAGTCCTATAAAACCGACTACACCCACTTTTGATACTAATGTGGCAATGACAATAGAGGATATAATAACGATGCTTAGCTGTAACTGTTTAACTGATAAGCCCATTTGTGCTGCTTCATGATTACCCAGTAGTAGCACATCAAGATCTTGATTAAACATATAGATGTATAGCATAAACAAGGTTACAATGATAGCCGTTAATGGTAAATCACCCCATTGAATGCCTGCAAAGCTACCTAGGAGCCAGAACATAGCACTACGAACTTGTGCCTCGTGCTTAGCTCCGTAGATGATCATCATAGTTAAAGCCGAGAAAATCCCCGTCATGCCCATCCCGATGAGGATGAGCTTCACAGGGCTGTTGCTTTTACCAACACAGAGCAATACCAAGATAATAGAGAGCGCTGCACCTAGGGCTGCAAAAACAGGTGTATTATAGGCCCCTAGTAGTGGAATACCGCCCATGATGATAGCAAATACGGCACCTGTACTAGCACCCGATGAAACACCTAGTACATAGGGATCTGCTAGCGCATTTCTAGTTACTGTTTGCATTAATAAACCTACAAGGGATAGGCCTATACCCGTTAGTACTGAGTAGATGAGCCTAGGCAAACGAATATCTGTAATAATTGTGTTTGTCATGGATGTAGTGGTATTTGGATCCATCATAGCCATAAGTGCAGGAATGATTTGATCTAAAGAAATAAATGTGGATCCAAATTGCAAGGCCGTTACCAATGAAATACATAATATTACACATAGTATTAATGCTTTTATAGAAGTTTGCATAAAATCTCCTTATTCTCTTTTTTTAAGGTAATATAACCTTATCTAAGTATAGAGAACTTTCTATATATATACAATATACATACGTGTATAGGTATTGATTATAGTAAGTATAATTCTATAGAGAGTCTTGTTGAAATTGCGCTCGAAGTGAAATTTAAAATAGGATTTTAGTATTAATAAAAATTTAGAAATAAGGATAAATATTCGTTCGTTAATTTGGGGTAATCTATTAATAAAAATAATAGGAAAAAAATGTTAATTTTATTTGTTTTTTTATTACCCTATTCCTATTTTTGTTATATGAAAAAAACTGTAAGAATAGATATAATACAAGTATATACGTGAGTAAATTTAGGAGGTGTTAGCTTGTTACAAGATTTACTATCTGAGGATAATGTATCTTTTCATTATCCTGCAGAAACGTGGGAAGAGGTAATTCGTCACGGTGGTCAACTTATGGTTGATGCAGGTTTTACTGATCCATCTTATACAGAGGCTATGGTCGAGGTTGTACGTGAAATGGGGCCATATATTGTATTGGCACCAGGTCTTGCTATGCCACATGCTCGCCCGGAAATGGGGCAAAACGTGTAGGTACTGCTTTAGTAACCTTAGAAAAACCATTAAACTTTGGTAGCCCTGATAATGATCCGGTTTCTGTTGCATTATTCTTATGTGCTCCTAACAAGGATGAACATATTCAATTGTTGACTGATATTGCTACGTTATTTGAAGATGACGAGTTTTTAGATGCAGCAGCTGATTTTGAAAGTATTGAAGATGTACAAGAATTCTTGGCAGAGCGTTTAGAAGATCAAGAATACGTTTAGGAGGAGGCAAGTATGATTTCTGTATTAACTGTATGCGGTAATGGCATTGGTTCTAGCTTGATGCTAAAAATGAAAATTGAAGAGATTTGTGCTGAAAATGGTATTGATGCACAAGTTGAATCTATTGATTTTAATGCTGCACAAGGCCGTAAAGCAGACCTTATTGTAACTGTAAAAGAGTTAGCGGAACAATTTGAAGATAAGAATGTCGCTATTGTTCGCAGCTATATCAATAAAAAGAAAATCACTGAAGATATTCTTGATGCATTGAAACAAGCAGCTCAATAAAATGTAACAACTATATATAGGAGGTAGTGCCATGGAAATGGTATTAGAGTTCTTACGCGATGTGCTGTCTCAACCAGCACTTTTGATTGGTATTATGTCATGTATAGGTTTAATTGCCTTGAAACGTCCGTTTCATAAGGTAATGACCGGTACATTAAAACCTATTCTTGGCTACTTGATGCTCGCAGCCGGTGCAGGTGTTATCGTTAATAACCTTGATCCACTAGGTAAGATGATTGAGCATGGCTTCCATATTACTGGCGTTGTACCAAACAACGAAGCTATTGTAGCTGTAGCACAAAAGGTACTTGGTGTTGAAACGATGTCTATTCTCGTTGTAGGCTTATTGATGAACTTATGTATTGCTCGTTTCACCAAGTTCAAATATGTGTTCTTAACAGGTCATCATAGCTTGTTTATGGCATGTCTTATGTCTGCCGTACTTGGTACAGCAGGTTTGTCTGGTATGGAACTCATCCTTGTAGGTGGTTTCTTGATGGGCGCTTGGTCTGCTATCTCTCCAGCAATCGGTCAAAGTTATACATCCAAAGTTACAGACGGTGATGAAATTGCTATTGGTCACTTTGGTAGCTTAGGTTACTATTTATCTGCTTGGGTTGCTCAATATGTAGGTAAAGCTGAAGATAGTACAGAGGATATTGAAATTCCAGAAAAATGGGGTTTCTTGCGTGACTCTACTTTATCTACAGCATTGACTATGATCGTATTCTACTTGATTGCAGCCTTTGCAGCTGGTTCTGAGTTTGTAGCTACCTTATCTGGTGATATGAGTCCTTACTTATATGCTGTTATGAGCGCTATGAACTTTGCTGTAGGTGTAACAATCGTATACTCTGGTGTACGTATGATCTTAGGTGACTTGATTCCTGCTTTCCAAGGTATTGCTACAAAAATTATCCCTAATGCAATTCCAGCAGTAGACTGTGCAGTATTCTTTACATATGCTCCAACGGCTGTAGTATTGGGCTTCATTAGCTCCTTTATCGGCGGTATTATCGGCATGCTTATCCTTGGTGCTGTAGGTGGTGTATTGATTATTCCTGGTCTTGTACCTCATTTCTTCTGTGGTGCAACAGCAGGCATTTATGGTAATGCTACAGGCGGCCGTCGTGGTGCTGCAGTAGGTGCATTCCTTAATGGTTTGGCGATTACCTTCTTACCAGCATTGGCATTGCCAGTTCTTGGTCAATTAGGTTTCCAAAATACAACATTTGGTGATGCAGACTTTGCAGTAATGGGTCTTGTATTAGGTCATGCATTCGAATGGATCGGTATGGCTGGTATCTATGGTATCGTTGCGATTGCAGCTCTTGTACTTATTATTCCAAACTTTATTAAAACAAAAGGTAAAGTTATTAACTACGTAGAAGAGGAGTAATGAAAACAACTGAGCAACATAGTAATGTTGTAGTTAGATATGTATTTCTGGCCATCGGTGCAATCAGTTTTGCTCTCGGTACAGCAGGTATCGTACTACCACTGTTGCCAACAGTTCCGTTTTATATGCTAACATTATTTTGTTTAGCTCGAGGATCTGAACGATTCCATAAGATGTTTTTGGAGTCTAGTTTATATCAAAAGACTGTTGGTGCTTATGAACGTGATAAAGCGTTAACGTTGCGGACAAAGTTATCCATTCTCTTATCGGTTAGTACAATAATGGCAATTGGTGCCTATTTTAGTCAAAATATGCCCATTGCACTTGGTGTTATGGCCTTTGTATGGATTGGTCATGTTATAGCATTAGCCTTTATTGTAAAAACAAAAAAATAAAGAATTATCTCTGATAATTCTGAATATAGCCTTGTAAGTTAGACTGCATTGGTTTAACTTGCAAGGCTTATTTTATTGTAAAATCAATAATACATAGATAGGCTGTGTAATGAATAGAGTCTAATGAACAAAGTCTTATATATTACTGAAAATATCTTATATGGATTACAAATAGGAAAAAAACTTATATTATTAAAGAAAAAAATGAATTATTACTATTTTTAAATTTGACAATGGATATCAATAAGTATACTATGATAATTATGTATATAATAATTTTTTTATAGTATTTGTGTATATGGTGATCGTATGAATCCACATAATCATGCAGTTTCACATGCAGGAAATTCTATGTCGAGACATACAGTGTTTGATGGTATCGATTTAATGTTCCTTGATGTGAAGCAAGAAACGATTCAATTTTATGCTAAATCACATACTAAGACATTTGCCATAAATCATTGTGAAGAGGGGCGTATAGAGTGTAAGTTTACCTCTGGTGAATATTTATATATGGGGCCAGGGGATATGTCTTTAGGCTGGCATATTAGCTCTAATTATCAACATGAAAATTATTTTCCTACTAAGCTTTTTAAAGGAGTTGTATTATTAGTAGATGTTGAAAAAAAGCTCAGCCTATTTTTAGATACTCTTGTTACTGAGACCCGTATTGATTTAACTCAGCTAGCAAATCGATTTTGTGAGCAATCTGAATTTGGTATGATGATGGAAGAGACGGAATCTGTTCGTCAAATTTTTTCTAGCTTATATAAAGTGCCTGATCAAATTAAAAGGCACTATTTTAAATTAAAAGTTATTGAAATTTTCTTATTGTTATCTATTATTTCTACAACTAATCATGAAAAGAGAAGCTCCTATCGTAAACAACAAGTAGATATTGTAAAAGCTGTTAATGAATATATATCTACACAGTTTATGAAACGGATAACCATAGATTCCTTGTCTGACCAATTTGATATTCCTACATCAACATTAAAGCGTTGTTTTAAAGGGGTATATGGTACGACAATCCATCACTATTTAAAGGAATGTCGTATTAATGCAGCTAAGCACTTGCTTCAAGAGTCAGATCAATCTATTTTAGAAATTGCTAATGCCGTAGGCTACGAGAATGGTAGTAAATTTACTAGTGCATTCAAAGAGGCCACAGGTGTAACGCCTAGTGCTTATCGTAAAGTATAAATACCTTCAAACTAAACCAAGACATGCATTATAGTATTAGTAATATTTAAAATATAAGTGTTTAAGGTTTAGAACTAGTAGGTTATAAAAACTTAATATTGTCCGAAATGTATATTTTTGGTCTTTTCGGAGTAGATATGCAAGATACACTTTGCTAACATTAAAATGTAAATGATATTCAATGTCATTATATGTTGGTAGAGTGTATCTTTTTTATTTTGTGTATGAGATACAAAACATATGGTTAGTTAGAAATTGAGGAGGGCACAATGAACCGGTGGGGACATGTAAAACGCAGCATTATTCTATCAAGTGCAGTTGCCTTGTGGCTTAGTGCACCGCTTGTAGTGTGGGCGGGGAATGCGACTGTCACGACAGATGTAGTTCATGTTAAAGGAACATGGGCTGAAGAAGAAGCAAAATTGAACTCACAGCAAGTGCAAATCATTACCAAGAAAGAGATTGAAAAGAAACAGGCGAAGTCCGTCGAAGATATTATATTTACTCAAACAGGTGTATCTAGAACCGTTGATGCTATGGGCCGTGTTGGTGTATCCATCCGCGGTGCCGAAGCGCGTCACACACTGATTCTTGTAGATGGTCAACCCGTACTCGGCGATTTTGATAAGTACTCTGGTGCAGCAGACGAAGTCCAACGGCTAGGTACAGAAAACGTTGAACGTATAGAAGTTATCCAAGGTGCTGCTAGTGCTAAATACGGCTCTGATGCTATAGGTGGTGTAGTTAATATCATCACTAAAAAGGCACAAAAGAAACCATCTTTGCAATTAAATGCAGAAGGTATGCGTCGTAAGAGCGATGGCGATGCGTTCCCATACCAAAACTTTTTTTCATTCGTGCCGACTCTGGTCAAATGGGGAAATTAAAGGTCGGTTTATCTGGTAGTAAACGTGATCTTATGCCTGTTTTAGCATCCGTTAAACGTCGTGACTCCGGTATGGCTTTTGATTATGCTAAGCATAACTTCAAACCCAATGTACTTCGTTACTATGGTGATGCGGCCGATATCGGTCTTGTAGCAACTTATGATGCAAACGATAAAAATAAATTTGAAATGCGTCTCAACCGTTATACAGAAGATCTTGTACGCGATGTTAAACACTCTGACTCCGACTTAGAGCCTCAACAACACTTTAAACGTACTGCAGATCGTAATACGGCAAACTTGCAATGGTCCTCTCGAGCTGGTAAAAGCGACTGGACTGTTGAAACTAACTACTCCCGCATCAAAGAAAATGACGTAGCCCTCATTAGTTATACTGGTCGTTCTGCTTATGAAGGCTCCAATGAGTTGCGCTATATTGATAATATCGATCACCGTCAATTAGACATTCGAGCTAATGCGAATACACAACTCAATAAAAATCACTTGCTTAGCTACGGCGTAAGCTATGCTCGCGAAGAAGGTTCTGGTAGCCGTTTAAAGAGCTCTCCTAATACAAGCACAATGTACATCGATCCATGGGATTACGATAAGAGCTTGCTAGTGGATAAACTCGATCGTCTTGTAAGACGTAAAGGCGATAACAGTATTAAGGTATATTCTCACATCCACGACTACAAGTTCATCAATTCCGGTGGTGGCATGCCACAATGGGATATGGATTATGAATACTATGGCGCCGAAACAGATGCTCAAAAACCAGGCATTACATACGATGACTATATAAATTATGGTTTATCTGAAAGTCGATTAAGTGATTGGTCTAGTACATCTCCTAATAATCAACCTGTAACGGATGAGTTTAAAGCTCGTTATAAAGCTTTAGAAGATCGTTTAAAAGCAGAAAATCCCGTATTATCTGCAACACGTGCCAATATTGTAGGGGACTACTTTAAATATGGCGAGTCTAACGATCCAGAAATGCGTAAAAAAGCACCTAAGCTAAATGGTAAAGCCTTCTTAGAAGAATATCGTAGCCGTGATCAACGCTTAACAACTGGTAGTGGTACGATTCGCAAGTTAAATGCTTATGTTTCTGATACTTGGCAGGTGAATAAGAATTTAACCTTATCTCCAATTCTTCGCTTTGATAACAGTAGCTTGTTTGGTTCTAACTTATCTGCTTCTTTAGGTATGACCTATAACGTAAATGGTAATACACACCGTAGATTTAAAGCCAATGTAGGTACTGGTTATACAGAGCCTGGTATGGGTGAATTGTGGTATAACTGGGAAATGTACGCTTCCAACCCTGTAGGGATTGGTGTAGCGAAACTCGGTTGGTACTGGGCTGGTAATCCTAATTTGAAACCTGAAAAATCTGTCAACTTTGATATGAGCTTGGAAGGGGGAAAATAAAAATACCTATGCGCGCGTAGGCGTATTCCACAACCGCATTAAGAACTATATGTCTGTATACTTCACAGGGGACTTCATGGACTTTGCACCATACCTCAAAGGCGATGCGAAGTACCAACGGGCCCCAGATATGATTTACAGCTTTAAAAATATTGGTAAAGCAGAAATCACAGGTGTTCAAGCGGAAGTACAACAAAAGTTCGGCAAATATTGGTCTGGTAAGTTAGGTTATACATACTTGCATGCCATCAACAAGAGCGATCCAAGTATGCCTCGTCAATTGCTTGATAAACCAATGCACAAAGTTGACATCGGCATTACTTATGACAATCCTAAATCCGGTTGGAATGGATCTATTTGGGGTGATTATTATATCAACATGCTTGACAGTAATACCCTTAATAATGGCGGTAACTACTGGCCAGATATCTTGTCCGGTGATGCAGGCGTTTATAATAAGCAAACCTATGAAAAGAAAACATTTGGCATTTGGAACGTAATGGTTCAAAAACGATTCAATAAAAATGCCATGATGTACTTTGGTATCAACAATATCTTTAACCATCGCGATGATGACCGTGCTACACAAGAACGGGTATACCGAATAGGCGTTAACCTTAAATTCGGTGGTGGAGACAGCAGCAAAACTACAGCAATCGGCAAATCTAAGGATGGTACAACTGTGAATGCAGTAGGGGCCAATACACCTAATGGTGCTAATGGCGAAGTAGTAAATGCTGAATCTAGTGTACAAAATGTAGCAGATGTAGTTCATTTAACTGACTTTATTCGTTCTGATTTTGATACCACAAAAGAACGTGGTGTTACATTAGTTGGCGACTACAGAGCGCGTTGGATGGCACATGATGGTTCTAATAGACCACAATCTCCATTTAGAGCGAACTCTGCTATTGGTTCTGCGAAAGCGAATATGTACGATGCTAATCGTCATAGCTTTGAACAACGCTTACGACTTGGCTTCGATGCACGTCTTAATGAGTTTACAAACCTCAAAGTTATCGGCAGTGCGACTGGTATGAGTGGTGTAGATACAAGCTGGACTCAATCTGATTCTAAAGGCTTAACCATCAACGACTCGATACAGTGGATCTCACAAGACGCGTAAAAAAATGGGACGTATCTGTGGGCCGCTTAACTGAGCCTATGGGTGCGAGTGGATATTGGTTCGGTCAATCCTATGATGGTGTTCGTGCCGTTTGGAATGGTCACGACTCTCAAGTTCGTATCGGTGTTGGTACTTTCAAACATAGTACAGGTATTACTGATTCTGCCTATACTCACGCAGTACATGAAGTTATTTACAGACCGCCAACAGCGGCTGAGTTAATCGGTATTAATCGCGATGAATACCCATACGATATTGAAAGTGCTACTAAAACTGGTTCTGATGGTGAGAAAAAATCTAGTGAAGATACGGCGGCACCAGATAGTCCTAATGGTATTTATGATTCTACTTACAAAGGTAAGACAGATAGCCTCTACTTCTATCAACAGCTGAAAGACTTGCAAGCTGAATATGAAGCTTATAAAGAAACCTTGGATTTAAGCTGGAGTAATCCAAATCGCGATCAAGAGCTTGAAAAGGCAAATGCTAAGCTTTGTGGAAACACAACAAAAAAACAAGCTCAAGTGATGAGCCGCTTACAAGATATTCTTACAAAGGCATACCCTACAGATATGGCTGAGAAGAAATTCTCCCTCGATATTCCATCTGGTGGTTATGCAATGTATGAAATCACTAATAAGAATACAGGGGAAAAAAACTCTATAAGACCGGGGACATTATGTATAATGTGAACTCTTCTTTATACCCTGAATACTTAAAAGAAAAGGCCAAAGGTCTTATCGTGTCTACTGACAATAAAGATGCTTTAGTAAACCCTAAAGCCTATGTTGAAAAACATGGTGACGAGATCAATCAATCCGTAGCAGAAATTGCTAAATATAATGCTACAGATAACTGGAGCAACTATAACAATAGTGAGCTTGATGTGGTTTGGGTTAAACAGCCAGATGGCACGTTCAAACAATCTTATGATTACTATGGACAGCCAGCTAGTGATTATGAATTCACTGGTTATATAGGTGCTAAAACGTATAAATACGATAGTGGTAGTTATGTATTTAGTGATTATGATGCTAAAGATGCGATTTACAAAAAGAACTTTACAATGTCCTCTAGTGATTGGGGTGAAGGTAGTTCTTACTATGGTTGGGGCATGCCAAATGCATTGTTCAACTATATGTATAATCTTGAAAAGGTTGTACATGATGCAGAGTCTGAAAACAAATTACCACGTGAAGCGATTGGTAAGATCATTGGCAACTTGATTCGTACAGAAGGTGTAGTTCTTGAAAAAGATACTGTACCAGCTATTGATAAAGCTGCCTTTGTTCAATACAAGAAACAAATAGGCTCTCGTCTTGGCTTACAAGCGTGGTATTTACGCTCCTTTGGCGGTAAAACGCATACATACCTAAATGCAAATGGCAACGGTAATGATGAATATAGCTTCTCCAATGTAGCTCATGTATTCGGTATTGGCGCTAAATATCAATTAGGTGCGAATGCATCTGTTACCGTTGATTACGGCCAAAACCGTTCCAACTTGGGCCGTTATTTAAATGGTAACACTGTATATCAACACGAACGTGGCACAGCCGACTTTGCTCTTAAAGGTCATCAAATGGGTGGTACACCACACTTCTGGATGGCTCGTCTAGATATTGGTCGTGCCGACCTAGATATTCCTAAATCTTGGAATGCGTTCATCGATTACAAATACTTTGAACATGGCTCCTTCTTTGGTGGCAATGGTACTGGCGCAGTACCGGATCGTTATCTCGACGGTATTCGCAGCTTTACATTCGGTGCTGGCTATGTGCCTCGCAAGGATTTACTCCTTGAAGCATTCTACACATTCGATGCGAAGGGCACTAATAAACGAGATACGTTATATGGTAGTGAAAGCTTTAAGTTGGGCGATTATACAAGAATTCAAGGGACCTACAGGTTCTAATGTTCAGTCTGTAAACAGGCAGAAAGGTTACTAATATGGAAAACTTAAATTATGTCATTCACTTGTTTCATAGCGGCGGATATGTAATGTATCCATTATTACTCTTGTCTTTCGTGGTTATCGCTATCGCTGTAGAACGAGCTTTCTACTATCGCAAATATGCCGGTAAAACCTTTATGGTTACTCATGCAGTCAATGAACTAGCAAAATTACAAATTGGACAGAAATTGAAAAAGTAATCAAAGAAAACCCATCTATTGCGAGCCGTATTGCAGAAGCAGGTTTACATAATGCTTCTAGCGAGGAAGCTATGAAAACAGCCTTTGCTGACCAAATGGGTGTAGACGCAGTAGGCTTCCGTAAATATATGGACTACCTCAGTGCAACAGTAACAATCTCCCCATTGTTAGGTTTGCTTGGTACTGTAACAGGTATGATTGGTTCTTTCAGTATCCTCGACTCCGGTGCGGGCGCATCTGCTATCACTGGTGGTGTTGGTGAGGCCCTTATCGCTACAGCGTCCGGTTTGTGTGTAGCCATCATGGCATTCATTGTGTACACATTCTTTAGCCATCGTTTAGATTCTATTATTAATCAAATTGAAGGTATGTGCGTGAGTATCGTTAGTGCTAAGCGAGAAGGGTGGAAATGATTATGAACTTACAAAGCTTTCGTATGAAAACAAAGCCTGAATTCATGATTATCCCAATGATTGATATTATCTTCTTCTTGTTGGTATTCTTCATGATGAATAGCTTACAAACAGTGGCTCAAAAAGCATTATCTGTACAATTACCACAAGCTACTAGTGCATCTGCACCGGCTCAGTTACCAGTTGTATTTACACTTGATGCGGAAGGGCATATTACAATTGATAACAATCCAATGAGTATTGATCAAGCAGAAGCTATGATTAAACAACGGATTCAAGAAAATCCTAACGCTAGTGTTATCTTACAAGCCGACAAACGTGCAGCTCATGGTCAAGTAGTAGCGATTATGGATATGCTAAAACAATCTGGTGTTAAACGCTTGGCGATTGCAGCTGAACAGAAAGGATAACTATGGGACTAGGCATATCATGGAAAAAAGCAGCCATTATATCCGCCATAGTTCATCTTATTGCTCTATTTATTGCCGTAATCTTTTTTGTAGTAGTTCCAGCCATTCAAGACATGGAAACTTATGAAATCGACCTCACACAAAGTGTGCTCGATGATGGCGGCAGTGGTCATGCTGGTGGCGGTGGGGGAAACAGGTCTGACCTATTCCCAAAACCATTGTCAGCAGATGAAGTGGCGGCAAGAACAAAGGCTGTTGTAGCGAATATAGATCCATCTACTGCAACAGATATTCCTGATGCAGTAGATGTACCCCAAAAAGGGGGCGAACATAAAGGTAATACCTCTGGTGATAATTCCACAGGTGGTTCCGGCCCCGGAAATGGTGGCGGCTCTGGCGGTGGTAACGGTACAGGTGTTGGCACTGGTAATGGCGATGGCCAAGGTCAGGGAAATGGCAACGGTAATGGCAATGGTAATGGTCATGGTACGGTGAAAGCTGCCTTTGATACAGAGGGATTCCGTGCAAGAGTGCAAGACAATGCACAAATGCCTTCCATGGCTTTAAAAAGAAAATTACAAGGCGATGTGACTGTACAAGTAACACTTGATACAAATGGTAGTCTTATTGGACAAAGTATCGTATTTTCTACAAATGAAATATTCAATGATGCGGCAATGTCTGCCGTAGTGGCCGCAACACCATATAAAAATCCAACAGGCGAAGATATCGATATCAAGGTACCAGTTGAGTTTAGAGGTCACGAATCCTCTGATGATGAGGAAGAATAAAAGTATTTATGTAATAGATCTATTTTAGTAATATACCCATCCAAGAATTAAAGGAGCTAATTATGAAATCCATTATTTTATATTCTTCCCTCACGGGAAATACAAAAAGCGTAGCGGAAGCAATGGCTTCTGTAATGCCTGAAGGTACACCTTGCGTTCCTGTAAAGGAAGCGCCAGAGAATTTAGCTGATTATGACACTGTTTTCGTAGGTTTCTGGGTAGACCGCGGTACAGCAAATAAAGAGGCTGCCAAATTGATTGAAACCTTGAAAAATCCTAATATCGTATTCTTTGCGACATTAGGCATGTATGCAGATTCCGATCATGCTCGTGAAAGTATCGAAAAAGCATCAGAGTTATTACAAAATAAGGAATCCCTTGTAGATGGCTTCGTATGCCAAGGTAAAATCGATCCTAAAGTCATCGAAATGATGTATAAAATGTTCCCACCTGGATCTGCGCATGGTCAAAGTCCTGAACGCGATGCATTGCATAAAGCGGCTGAGACACATCCAGATGAACAAGACTTTGCCAATGCAAAAGAATTTACAAAATCTGTACTTGCAAAGTTGCAAGCCTAAACTGAAAGGGGATTGGAGTATGAGTTTAGCAAGTTTCTTTGAATCCATTCCGGAGAAGCAACGGAATTTACAACTAGGTTTAGAATGCGATAATCCGATGAGTGGTGCATTTCCTCATAAACGGGTTGTTCATGCAGGGCTAAATGGTACTTTAGTTTCGCCAAAGGAAACACAAGCCGTTTGGGATACCTTAATGAATGGCACACCGAAAAAGGGTGAAATGCAATGTGCCTATATTCACATTCCGTTTTGTAAGACTAAATGCACATATTGTGGCTTCTTCCAAAACGGTACGAGTCAAAACGTAGAGGACCAATATATTGATGGTCTTGTTAGCGAGTTAAAACTAGCTAGTGAGCGTCCAAGATTAAAAGATGGTTTGATTCATGCTGTATTTATCGGCGGAGGCACACCAACATCGCTATCTCCAGCAAACTCTGAACGATTGCTAAAAGCAATTAAAGAGTATTTGCCACTAGCTAACGATTACGAGCTTACCTTAGAAGGACGTATTCACGATTTGATTCCTGAAAATCTTGATGTGTGGATGGCAAACGGCGTAAACCGCATGTCTATTGGTGTACAATCTTTCAACACAGAAGTGCGTCAAATGGTAGGCCGTCTAGATACGAAAGAAACCGTATTAGAACGTCTAGCAGCATTAAAGGCCTATGGTCAATGCTCTGTTGTTATCGACTTAATCTATGGTTTGCCTGGTCAAACTATGGAGGTTTGGGAACAAGATTTAGCTGATTTAGTAAGCTCAGGCGTAGATGGTGCTGACCTATATCAATTGAACGTATTTGATGGCAGTGATCTTAATAAAGATATTGCAAAAGGTAAGGTGCCAGCTGCTGCGACAACAGCAATGCAAGGGGATATGTTCGAATTTGGTCGCAAGTACCTTGATGAGCGCTCCTATCGCCGATTAAGCGCTGCTCACTGGAGTGCTAATAATCGTGAACGTAGCTTGTATAATATCTTGGCTAAAGCGGGCGTGCCTATGTTCCCATTTGGTAGCGGTGCCGGTGGTAACGTTGATGGGTACGGCATGATGTTACATCGTGCATTAAAGCCATACGAAGATATGGTTAGTCGCGGTGAAAAACCATTCATGGCTCTTATGAAACAAAGTGAGTTACAACCCGTCGTAAATCAAGTGGTAAGCCAACTTGAACAAGGGTTCCTCAATATTATGAGTTTAGTAACACTAGATCCAAGACTAGAAGAATTAAACTGGCTCTATAAATTATGGGAAGAACGTGGTCTTGTAGCTTACAATGGGTTACTTTATAAATTGACTGCAGCTGGTGAATTCTGGACTGTAAATCTTACACAAAGTACCTTGGAGGCTGTGGAGTATATCATGACTGGTAAAAACTCCTTCGCTATGGAAGCGGTGGCCGCCCAAGATACGAAAACAACGTCTAAAGATAATCCTAACCAAGAGGTACGTGGTATTGGTCAAGGTAAAGCTAATATTTCCGTACCAACAGATGAAGATTCCGAAGCACAACGCAAGGAAGCCCTTATAGCTAAGGCAAAAGCAGAAATTGCGAAAGTGGTGCATCTGGTGAGTCAGCAGAGCGAATGGTACAGGCTATGTACAATTTGAGTGCTGATGAAATTGAATATATGATGGAACGTATGATGTCTTAACCTGTTATATTACACCTTATATCTAACAACCTTTCTCACATACAACATATACTAAATAAGACAAACTACGTGACATACAGTACACTTTGTACTACAAAGTAGCCCCAGACCATGGTCTGGGGTTTACTTTTTATAAGGTGAAAGGTATTCTGTAACTATAAGAAGTAATATTGTTGTATGAATAGTTATGTTTTCGGAGTCAGGAGATTAGTATGAGTACATTTCCTCAAAAACATATAGATATTGTTGGCATAGGTGCCAGTACATTAGATCGATTTATCGTCGTCGATCATTATCCTACAGGCCGTGAGGTACAACAAGTCGTATCGTCTACTACAGATGGTGGTGGGCCAGTGGCTACAGCACTAGCGGTGGCAGGAAAATATGGTGCCCGTACCGCTATGATTGATAGCATTGGTGATGACATGGTAGGTCGTCATATATTAGATGACTTTGAAAAATACAATGTTAATACAGAGGCAATTCAAGTTGAACGCGGTGCTAAGAGCGGTGTGGCAACAATCCTCGTAAAACAGAGTACTGGTGAGCGTGCTGTATTTTTTGAACGGTCTACTGCAACTGAGCCTGAGTTTTTAGATACCCATAAGCAGCTCATAGGATCTGCCTATATTCTGCATATCAATGGTCGACATCGCCAACTCATGCGCTCTGCTATTGCCGTTGCAAAAGAGGTAGGCACTATTATTTCTTTAGATGGTGGTGCTCAGCGTTACGATGAAGACATGAAGCCTATTACAGAAGCCAGTCATATCGTTATCGTAGCTCGTGATTATGCAGAAAAATATACGGGCACAACTAATCTAGAAGATGCTTGTCGTATCATTCATGAACGAGGTGCATGTATTGCAGGTGTTACAGATGGTGCTAATGGCAGTTATTTTGTATGGCCTGATGGAACATTTTATCGATGTGAACCATTTACTCAAGCTACCGTAGTAGATACAACGGGGGTTGGGGATAGCTTCCATGGGGCTTTTTTAGCTAATTTAGTGCATACAATTAATCATATGAAGGGGCAAGACACAACTTCGACGACTAAGCATGACCGTGCATCTATACATGCTGTAGAGTTGCTAAAAGCTTGTGCGCATTCCGATTTAGAGAAGGCTGCTATTTTTGCATCTGCAGTAGCTTCTTTAAATACACAAGGCATAGGCGGGCGCAGTCCACTACCAACGTTAAAGTCAGTGCAGGAACTAATAGGATAGGACTATAGTTATGTGGAAAAATACTTCAAAAAATCAAGTTCAGCAATATATGCAACAAAATCCTTATCGCCTATTAGCCCTTAGCTTTTTGGCTACCATGACTATAGGGACGATATTACTCATGTTGCCCATATCAAATGCTCAAGGCCATAGTACAACGCTTGTAGATGCAGCTTTTACCGCAGTATCTTGTGTTTCTGTAACTGGATTGTCAACAGTAGATACCTATCATCATTGGTCCTTGTTTGGCAAAATCGTCATGGTAATCCTTATCCAATTAGGTGGTTTGGGGATTGTTTCCTTTACCACTATTATTGCTCTAGTATTAGGGCGACGGGTAGGTCTGAAAAATCGCGTGCTTTTGTCAGAGGATGTAGGGCAAGATGGTATGAAAGGGCTTCTACACATTACGAAGAAGCTAACCATTTATACCTTCTGTGTCGAAATAATTGGGGGTATTATCTATACTATTCAGCTATATCCCTATATTGGTGATGCTGCTTTATATACGGGGATTATGCAATCTATTTCCAGCTTTTGTAATGCAGGATTTATATTCTTTGATAATGATTTACCTTATGCTATGGTGGGTGATGTATTATTTAATATGAATACAATGGCCCTTATTGTAATAGGTGGTTTTGGTTATCTCCCGACTTTTGATATTTGGTCGCATCGCAAGCTACGACGATTTGTAGATTTAAAAACTACATACAAAAAAATAATGTTAGTTGGTACAACGGCGCTCATCCTTTTAGGAACTATTATTTTCTTGGGGGTTGAGTGGGCGAATCCCAAAACGTTTGGCCCTTTACCTATATGGAACAAGGTCATGGCATCCCTGTTTCAATCGATTACACCTCGTACAGCGGGTATTGCAACTGTAGATTATAATGATTTACATCCAATTACACTGTTTATTACCATCATTTTTTTATGTTTATTGGGGCAGGTCCTAACTCTACAGGGGGCGGTGTTAAGATTAGTACTATTGCCGTCGCTTTTCTAGCAGCGCGTACATTATTTAATAACCGTCCTGATACAGAGGTTTTTGAACGTCGTATTTCGTTGATTACTGTACTTAAGGCAAATGGGATAATCTTTTTATCTATCCTTTTTGTTTTATTTGCTACTTGTTATTTGGCTTGGGATGAGCCATATGACTTTATTCGACTGCTTTTTGAGGTAACTTCTGCCTTTGGGACCGTAGGTCTTACAACGGGTATTACACCTGATTTATCTGAAAGTAGTAAATGGGTGTTGATGCTTGTTATGTTTGCGGGGCGTGTAGGGGTTATGACTGTTATTGGTACATGGGCGCTAAGAACGGCACCGACTAAACCAATTAGCTATGCAGAAGAGCGTGTATTGTTATAAAAATAGATTAGATTGAATATAAAAGGGAGCATATATGAAACATAAAACGATAGCAGTAATAGGTCTTGGTCAATTTGGTGGCACTGTTGCCAAGATGTTAGCTTCCATGAAGCATGAGGTATTAGGTGTAGATATTGATCCAGAAGTTGTACAGAAAATTTCGCCATTTATAACACATGCTATAGTTGCAGATACAACCGATGAAGAGGCAATCAAAGAATTGGCCCTAAGCCAGTTTGATATGGTTATTGTGGCTATAGGTGGAAATCTTCAAGCTAATTTAATGACAGCTATGCTTCTTAAAGAATTAAATTCACCTAAAATTGTGGCCAAGGCTGAAAATAATATACAAGGCAAAATGCTTCATAAAATAGGTGTAGATCAAGTGATTTACCCTGAATACGATATGGCATTACGCCTTGTACAGTTTTTAACTAGAGACCATGTGATGGATTATTTACAACTATCTAAAAACATTAGTCTCATAGAAATTAAGGTGCCAACATTCTTGGTAGGGTCTAACTTAAAGGATTCTAATTTGCGTGAGAAATATAATCTTAATGCAGTAGGCATAAGACGTGGTGAAGATTTAGAAGTTCCACCAAACCCAACTACCATTCTCGGTGAAGATGATAAATTATTAGTAATTGGGAATAATTCTGATTTAGATGCATTAACGGTGTAGTAAGTATACGAAAGAGATATAATTATATCGAAAAAATGTGATACAATAAAAATAGAATTCAGTATAGGCCATACGTATTCGTATGGCCTTTTTAGATAGAAATGAAGGTTAGTATGACAGAAGAACAATACATAACGGCGCTGACCAATAACCCCCATGGAATTCGGAATATTCCAAACCCTACAGAAGCAATGCAACTTACCTGCGTAGCTCAAAATGGCATGTTGTTGCAATACATTAAAGAACCTACCGAAAAGGTTATTGAAACGGCGCTTTCACAATCACCACGAGCCATACAATTCGTGGAACATCCTACAGAAGAACTATTACAGGCCTTGGTGGAAAAAGATTGGGCTGTTTTAGAATATATCGACAACCCATCTGATGCAGTTGTTCAATGTGCACTCGATCAATCTGGGTGGGCTATTCGCTATATTGCAAATCCATCTGAAGCACTGCAGTTAGAAGCTGTAAAGTCTAACTACGATGCTTTGCAATATATTAAGGAGCCTAGTGAAGCCGTACAATTGCAAGCGGTTAAAGAGAATTACTTGGCATTACGTTATATTGATGAGCCTAGCGTAGCCGTATTAGAAGCAGCAGTTAAACAAGACTCTCAAGCGATGCGACAAATTACAAAACTTACAAAGGATTTGGCATTGCACCTATTTGGTGTAAGTGCTGCCACACTAGGGTATATACCAAATAATTTAGGTGTCACTGTGGACGAAATTAAATCGATCATCATTAGTGCCATCTCTAGTGATACAGCTGATGAAGACTATATTCGTGAATTGATTAACAACCAAGCTATCGGTGGTCGCCAATCTAAATGGCATATCGACTTATTGTCACTTATAGACGCTTATGGAACTAGGGCTGTTAAGAAATTGCAGTCAGTGAATATTTGAAGTATTAGAAATGGAGACACAATGAACTTTATAGATACAATGGCAAGTGTAGAATTAGTGCTTGCTGCTAATCAAGTGCCTTTGCTCGTTGGTGAAACGGGCATTGGTAAAACATCTCTTGCGGCACGCGTAGCTACTGTGCATGACTGGGAATTGGTAACCATTGATGGAAATCTTTTAAAAGAAGGTGAAATTGGTGGTTTGCCAACTGTAGAATCTGTAACACATACAGATGGTCGTGGTAACACACATTCTGTAAAGACTACAGTGTATGCTGTACATCATACGTTGAAACATGTGGCTCAAGCTGTGGATAAAGGTCGTCAAGTATTACTGTTTATCGACGAAATTAACCGTGCTGAACATGCAGTACAACAGGAGTTAATGAATCTTATCTTGAATCGTGAAATCAATGGCTTCTCTTTAAGTGATCAAGTGCGTATCATCGCCGCTATGAACCCTGAGGATTCTTTTGACTACCAAACTATCGACATGGACCCGGCACAACAAAACCGTTTTGTATGGCTCTATATGAATGCTGATTATATGCAATGGATTGACTGGGCTATAAGTGCTGGTATTGAGGAAAAAGTTATCGAATTCATTTCTTCCTATCCAGAGTATTTAAATCAACGACATGAAGATGATATTGATGCTACACCACGCTCCTTTGAACGCGTATCTGGCCTGTATACGATTTATAAAAACCAAGAAGATTCAGCCTATAGTCGCGATGTATTTATGAATGTTATCCGCGGTAACGTAGGTAAACTCATTGCTGAGGCGTTTGTAAACTTTATCGAGTCAGACCAAGAACCACTTATTACCTTTTGATGATGTATTGGCGGCGGTTCAAAAGCCAGGAGCCATTATGTCTATGGCTGAACAGGTTAAAAGTGAAAGTCCAACACGCTTATACGTAGCGGCTAAAAATATGTTGCATCGTTTAAACCGCAATAGCAATGCCGAAGAAGTTCATCACTTCATTGAATTCCTTACATTGTATCCAGGTGATCTACGCGTAGCAGTTATGAAAGATTTACGAAACACTTATGAACGGGTATACGCCTATGCGATTGAAGATGACTTGTTCATCGATACCTTCTTTGAAGCACAAAAATAGTTCTGCTCCATAGTTAATTAAATGAAGCTGTCTATATGGATAAAGAAATTTAGCGAATGATTGGGGATACAATAACCAATATATAAAACATGATATACATAAAATCTGATGTTAAACGAAAAAGGAGGTGGAATGATGCAACGAAATTTAGATAAAGATGATATTCGCGACGCCTCTGACTTACTGACGCATATTGATGGTTGGGAAAAAACTGGCTCTTATGATGCGGATGCCATTGAGGCTCTCGATCGTTGGCATGCAAAACGGGAACGTATTCATCGTGAAGCGGAGGCCTTGTACACGCACATCTATGCTGCCTACGAAGCCTATGTAGATAGTTATGAAGAGCAACATCATAGCATGGAACCAGAACGTATAGCGGCGGACTTGATGAACCATAATATGTCTGATAGTCATATAGGGACCATAGGACGTGCCTTAGATGAGATACAAATTGAAGGCACTGATTTTGCGATAATGCAACAAGCCGTTATGACACCTGCCTTTGAGCAACGATTATGGAATATTTTGCATGATGTAAATAGCTTACTCCTTGAAGAGGACCAATTCTTTGGTTATTTCTATTTACAAATGGCTCATCGTATTCGTTTTGATATGACCAGTGCCTTCGGTATTAACTTAAAACAAGGTGGCTATGTATTATATGTAAATCCTTTTATCTTACTACGCCAGCCACCAGATGTTATGAAAGATGGCATTAAGCGTGAAATTCTTCATATTATTTCTGCACATTTGATGCGCGTAAAAACATTGAGTCAAAGCTTTAATAAAACGGCCGTACATATGGCGATGGATATGGTTGTAAATGACTACTTAGAACATGTTGATCGTGATGCGGTTACTGTAGCCAATGTTAATGAACGTTTTGGATTGATGCTCAAACGATTCCGTACCATTGAGTATTACGCCAAGGCCATCGATAAGGCGATGAAGGAAAAGCCTGAACTCTTTGTACCTGTAGATAATTCTGATACAGCTGTAGCTATGGAGTTTGACCCTCAAACGAGTCATGATATTTGGGATGAATCTGATTCCATTGATACGGATACGATGGACCAAATTACGGAGCGCTATATCAACGAAGCCTCAAAAGGTGATATGGAAGGGTATGTGAAGAGTCTCATCGATACCTTCCAAAAAGACACGTCGTGCTCTTCCGTGGTATTTCTACCTTAAAAAAAGCTCATGGGCAAGGTAGCAAGTGGGTACAAAAAAACGACGATGCGTCGCAATCGTCGTCAACCTGAGCGCTTGGAGTTGTCTGGTACCTTGCGTCAACATAAAGCTAATGTATGGGTTGCTCTCGATATGAGTGGTAGTATTACCGATGCAGAGTTTACGAACGCCTTAGAACAAGTACTGCAAATTGTACATGCCTATAACCATCGCATCACCGTTGTAGAATGTGATAATGAGGTGCGCCGTACTTATACGATGGAATCAGTAAAAGATGTAAAGCCTCGCCTTGATGTGCGCGGTGCAACAGCTTTCTCACCAGTATTTTCTTTAGCCAATCAAAACCGTGTGGATTTATTAGTTTACTTCACGGATGGCAAAGGCGAGGAACGATTACGAGAGGCTCCGAAAGGGTATAAGGTTTTATGGGTTCTTACAGGAGAAAATCCTCAACTATCTCTTCATAATCCGTATGGCATGGTTCGTGAACTAGGTTATGTAGGTGTAGATGAAACACAAGATATAGATGAATTTGTACGTATGTCTAGTCGTAGTGGTTTTTTTCTATGGCTAACCAAGAGGTTTAAGCTGCTTTATAAAGGTGAGCAGTGATATTTTTGGCTTAATCTAGAGAAGCGTTTATAAAAGCATATAAAAATGACGCAATTCCTTAGAATTGCGTCATTTCTACGTAGATGTTATTTGTTATTTTAGCTATTGAGCTCGATAGAGGAACCTGGATCGATAATGAGGGATGTTTGATTGTATTTGCCTTCAACTAAGCTTGTAAATACACCTGGTTCACGGTCGATAACAGGCCATGTTTTGTAGTGAATTGGAATGGAGATACGCGCTTTTACATAAGAAGCGGCAAGAGCCGCATCTTCAACGCCCATCGTGAAGTTATCACCGATAGGAAGTAAAGCGTAGTCAATATCGCCAAAGCGATTCAACAATTTCATATCGCTAAAGAGTGCTGTATCACCTGCGAAGTATACAATATCTCCATAGAAATCTACGATACAACCCTGCTGCATGACCACCAGGGATACCAGCACCGTGGAAGGCTGGAACTATACGAACAGAACCGAATTCAAAAGTCAAATTTACCGCCTAAATGCATAGCATGAGCACGACAACCAGCAGCTGCTGCTTTACCTGCTATCTCGGCCGTAGAGATAACGAGCGCATCATTTGCTTTTAGCAATGAAATCTGTATCGCCATAGTGGTCATCGTGACCATGGCTGACAAAAGATATATTGGCATTTGATATCTTCTTTTTGCGATATCCCATGTATTACCTGTTAAGAATGGGTCGAAAATCATGGACACATCACCGCGTGTTAGCATAAAAGCAAGCATGACCGAAAATAAGTTAGTTTTTGTTTTTCATAGGAACACTTCCTTCCTTATACATATAAATCTTAATTATATTGTATAATATAACTAATGAAAATAAAACTATTGATGATAATTTATGCATAATTAGTAAGGATATAGTATGGATTTAACACATTTTGACCAAGATGGTAATGCTTGGATGGTGGACGTATCCGATAAGGATATCACATCCCGCACAGCCATCGCAGAAGGATTCATAGCAATCAATGATGCAATTTATGAGCGCATTGCTGGAGGTACTATAAAAAAGGGCGATGTCCTTAGTGTTGCGCAACTAGCTGCTATTATGGGGGCTAAGCAAACGAGCAATCTCATTCCTCTTTGTCATCCATTAGCGCTCACAAAGGTTGAGGTTCACTGCTCTTTAGTAGATGGTGAAAGCCCTGCTTGCACTGATGAAAATCATAACAAGGCCGTCAAGGTACGTGCCATCGTTAAGACTACTGGAAAAACGGGCGTTGAAATGGAGGCCCTTACAGCTGTACAAGTGGGATTGCTCACCGTATACGATATGTGTAAGGCCATTGATAAAGGCATGATTATGGGACCTACATACCTCGTAGAAAAAGAAGGCGGGAAAAGTGGACATTTTGTGCGTTCCTTTGTAGAATAATATAGATATAAAGAATAGGGGAACGAAAATGGAAATAGTACTTTATGAGCCAGAAATCCCTGGCAATACAGGAAATATAGCGCGTTTATGCGCAGCTAATCACATGACCCTACATCTTATCAAACCACTTGGTTTCTATCGACGATAAGCACGTGAAACGAGCTGGTCTCGATTATTGGCATTTGGTAGATGTACAGGTACATGAAAATATTCAAGAGTTGTATGCGAAATATCCTGATCGCAGATATTTCTACGCTACTACAAAAGCAAAGCATACCCACTCCGAGGTAAAGTATGAAATCGGAGATATGCTCGTATTTGGCCCTGAATCAAGAGGCTTGCCTGAAAGCTTATTAGAAGGTGTTGAAGAAACATGCATTCGCATCCCAATGGTAGATGAGGCGCGTTCTTTAAACTTATCTAATGCAGTAGCCATTATTGCGTATGAAGCTATGCGCCAACTTGATTATCCAGATCTTAAAGCCGAAGGCAACTGGATTCAACCTAAATAAATATACTTTCACCATTGAGATAGATACAATAAATATGTGTTAGAAATCCTACCCAATCTACATGAGAGGTAGTATTTCGACAGGTGTTGTTAGAGGAGGATATTATGAACTACGATAAAGCTCATGATTTAGCTCACGCTATGCGTGAATCCGAAGAGTACAAAGAGTTAATGGCAGCTCAAGAGGCTTTGAAAGCTGATGCAGTAGCAGCGGCGTTGGTACGCACATTTATGGCACAACAAATGCAATGGGAATACGCAAAGTTGTCTGGTGTACCAGAAGCTGATGAATTGCAAAAGAAACAAGAGGAATTAATGCCTCAAATTCAAGAAAATGCTGCAGCGGCTGCTTATTTACAAGCACAAATGCGTTGGAGCCAAATCTCTAATGATATTTATAAAATCATTAGCGAACCAATCACTGAGGGGATGAAAGTGTTAGATCATGGCGAACAACAACAACCAAAACATTAAGGACTTAAAAGAAGCCTTATTAGAGAAATTACCTAGTACACGTGTACGAGAACAGGAACTGCTTTGTCATCATACGACATTTAAAATTGGTGGTCCTGCTGATTTATTTATTGAACCTACGACGATGGATGAGTTGAGCTTTACGCTACGCAAGATTCACGAATCACAAGTGCCTGTAACTATTATTGGTTGCGGCTCCAATATTTTGGTGAAAGATGGTGGTATTCGCGGTGCTGTCGTATCGGTTCGACATATGACACAAATCATGGATTGCAATGATAATGTATTATGCATTGGTTCTGGTTATATGTTAAAAGATGCTTCTGAATTTGCTTGGGAAAACGGACTATCTGGCCTTGAATTTGCCATTGGTATTCCAGGTACACTTGGTGGTGCTGTATTTATGAATGCAGGTGCTTATGACGGGGAAATGAGCCATGTGGTCACTTCAGTACTAGCTGTAGACTTCGAGGGCAATATTAAGGAGTACGATGCATCTCACTTAGATTTTGGATATCGTCATAGCGTATTCCACGATAACCATGAGGTTATTGGGGAGGTTATTATGACGTTACAACCTGGTGATAAGGATGCTATTAAGGCTCGCATGGATGAGCTCACAGAAAAGCGCGAATCTAAACAACCTTTAGAGTATGCTAGCGCGGGTTCAACCTTTAAGCGTCCACCAGGATATTTTGCAGGTACTTTGATTGAACAAACAGGTCTTAAAGGGTTATCTGTTGGTGATGCACAAGTATCTCATAAGCATGCTGGTTTTGTTATCAATACTGGCAATGCTAAAGCTAAAGATGTACTTGATCTTATTAAAGAAGTACAAAAAAACGCGTATATGATCAACATGGTGTACATCTGGAGCCAGAAGTACGTATGATTGGTGAAGATTTATGAAATAGAAAATTTATATAATACTATATTTAAGCTTTTTTATAATTGTAAAAGGCTGTAATAGAACTCCGTATTTGTGTTCTATTACAGCCTTTTTAATATTGGGAATACTTATAAGTTCGTAATATTAGTATGATTAAAATATAATAATAAATAAAAAAACGATATAAACGATATATTTGTCCCTAAAAATATTGTGTTTTTGTCCCAAATGTGATAAACTAAGAGTAAAAGTGGAGGATGAGTATATGAAAAAAACAAAATATTATAAATTTAATAAAAATATCATGTTGAACGAAATGAATCTGCATTTAGAAATGAAGCATTAGGTATTGCACAATATTTTTGATTCTATTAATGATTATCAACTATCTGAATATATTATGGGGCTACTGACAGAGGCAAATATGTTTTTCTCCCCAAGCAGCAACGTTCGAAGGCCATTATTTACATTCTATTGATATAAGTTCCGCAGAAGGTTTATATTTACCAAACAATATAATGGATGATATTAAGGGGATTATTAATGCTATTAATCAAAAATATGGGGATTAGTAAATTTTTATTTGAAGGAGCACCGGGAAGCGGTAAGACAGAAGCAGCAAAAAAATTATTACTAAATTATTAAAACGGACATTATTAGTTGTTGATTTTGGAAACTTAATTGATAGTAAGTTAGGCCAAACTAATAAAAATATAATAGACTTATTTCATGAAATAAGTCTCATCCCAGATCTTAAGCAATATGTAATCTTGTTTGATGAAATTGATGTAATTGCATTAGATCGTATTAATGATAATGATGTACGTGAGATGGGGCGGGCAACATCTACTATGTTAAGAGAATTAGACCGCCTTACAGAATTGAATAAGGATATTGTTATAATTGGTACTACTAATCTATATAGAAATTTTTGATAAAGCTTTGATTAGAAGATTTGATTCTGTTATTAATTTTGATCGATATAATAGAGAGGATTTAATAGAAATTAGTGAACATTATTTTTAACCAATATAGTAAACAGTTTAAGGATATATCAAAGGATTTGAGATTATTTAAGAAAATATTGCGTACAGCAAAAATGTTTACCATATCCTGGAGATTTGAAAAAAATATTATTAAGGTTTCTTTTAGCCTTTAGTGCACCTAAAACTGACTATGATTATTTAAAAAGATTGTATAATTATGTTGTTGGTGATTTAGCACAAAAAGGATGTAGGAGTTTTTGCACAAAGAGGGATTTACTATTAGAGAAATAGAGAAATTAAAAAGGCGAATCAAAAAGTTCTGTCTCTAGAAAGTTAACTAAATTGTCAGATTAATTGCTAAGAGGATAGATTATGAATAATATATTGGAATTAAAAAGGTAAACGATTTATTCAAGCTTCACGTCAAAGTGGCGGTGGTGGAGCATCTATGAATGGTCATGTTATCGTTACATCCGAACACATTAAAGTGTTAATAGAGCAGTTAGAATTTATAAGAGACTTTTTGGTATAAAGAAAAAAACGACCTTTTAAAAAGCGTTCTTATTAGTGTTCATTATAATAAAATCGTAGCAAAAAAAGTAATCGTATTGCGGGACTGTTTAAAGGAAAAGATTCAAATTATAGTGTAGTAGGCGCTAAATTTAATGATGCTAAGAATAAACATATTATTACATACTGTCTTGATAGTAGTGATATTGATAAAAAGCATAGATTTATTAGAAAATACTAATTTATTACTTAATAAGTATTTTTGCTGGAAATATGAATAAGACTACTCATGAAAATAAAGAGAAAAAAATGATAATTTTTCCATCAAGTATGTTTAAAGATAGCTCTATTAATAAGTCTATATTTAGACAGGTTATAGCGGATTTATCTTACATTGATCGGTTCTCCATAGAAATGCCAGATGCTGTGACGGATAATAGTATTATAACAATATATGATGTAGGTATGAATTTACAAGATGTTCTCAGAAATATTGGGATAGATGTTTTTGGGATCGCGAATATTAGACTCGAGAAGTGTATATTTAGATAGCAATCAGCTAACTATTTTATTAGATAAAAATGCCTTATTTAGTTGCAATGGCTACCACGGATTTATCTAATCTTGTCATAGATAGTCGTAGTGAACATTCTGATACGAGTTTAATCACAATTCCTAAGCCAACGATAGAACCTACTATTGGTGTTATAGATACTCTTTTTGATAAGAATGTATATTTTTTTCTGATTGGGTTGAATATTATGATGAGGTTGCACCTGAAATAACTCGATCTACTGCTGATTATAATCATGGTACAGCTGTAAGCTCTATAATTGTAGATGGACCACGATTGAATCCTTGGCTAGAAGATAATTGTGGTCGTTTTAAAGTTCGTCATTTTGGTGTGGCTGTTGGAGCTTCATTTTCGTCATTTTCTATAATCAAACAAATTCAATCCATTGTTCAGCGAAATTTAGATATTAAAGTGTGGAATATATCATTAGGTAGTCATCAGGAAATTAATGATAACTATATTTCTACAGAAGCCGCTTTGCTCGATCAAATTCAGTATGAAAATGACGTTATATTTATTATTGCAGGAACTAATAAATCAAATGATGCTATATCTAAAATAGGCTCTCCTGCGGATTCAATAAATAGTATTGTAGTTAATTCTGTAACTCGTAGTGGTAAAGTGCCAGCCTACGGACGAAAAGGTTTAGCTTTATCTTTTTTCTCTAAACCTGATGTGAGTTATTATGGTGGAAGTCGTGAAAAATATATTAATGTTTGCGAACCTTTAGGTCAATCTTCTGTGGCCGGAACTTCTTATGCAGCTCCATGGATAGCACGAAAGATAGCATACCTAATACATATATTAGGTTTAAATCGTGAGGTTGCAAAGGCACTTATTATTGATTCAGCAAGGAGTTGGAATACAACACCTACAGTTGATAAACTTGCCGTTTATGGACATGGAATTGTACCAATTGATATAAATGATATTATCAATACTTCTGATGATGAAATACGATTTCTTGTCTCTGATATAAGTGAAAAATGGAATACATACAACTATAACTTTCCAGTACCTATTAAAAATGATGTATATCCATATATTGCTAGAGCAACGATGTGTTATTTCCCAATGTGTAATAAATCCCAAGGTGTCGATTATACAAATACAGAATTAAATATACATTTTGGTCGTATTGATAAGAGTGGAAAGGTCCGAGATATTAAAGGTGATACACAATATAATGAAGCTAATGATGGTTCATTACATTATATATTAGAAGAAGAGGCTCGAAAACAATTCCGTAAATGGGATAATGTAAAATACATAGCTGAAAGTGTGACTAAACGTTTTGTTGGTAAATCTACTTTTGGTAAAACACAATGGGGTATGGAAGTAAAAACAAATAACCGATTAAATCCTAAGGATGGAAAAAGGGATTCGATTTGGTGTTGTAGTCACATTAAAAAGAAATCAATAATGTAAACCGTATTGATGAATTCATAAAAAATTGCCACTTAAGTGGATGGCTAGTTAATGTCATAGATGTGACGGCTAGAGTAAACATACAACAAAAACTCAATGAAGAAATTGTTTTTTAACTTTATACTCTCCTGTATAAACTATTAATTATTCTTGACTAAATAAGCCCTTAATATAGTAAATATGGAGACTGTTATTTTTCCCGTAGATTCTTTTTGACTTTTTTTCTATAGATTACGTTATAATTAAGTGTTGCCAATTTTGGGAATATACCTACATAGCTACTTTTACAAGTGCTATGTGATATAGAATATACTAAAGGAATTAAAGGGAGGATCTTATGATTCGCGAAAATCTTCGTAATGTAGCGATTATCGCCCACGTTGACCATGGTAAAACTACTTTGGTGGACGCGTTATTAAAACAAAGCCATGTGTTCCGTGAAAATGAAAAAGTAGCAGAACGCGTAATGGACTCCAACGACTTGGAACGTGAACGCGGTATTACTATTTTGTCTAAAAACACGGCTGTTATGCATGATGGCATTAAAATCAACATCGTTGATACTCCAGGCCATGCTGACTTCGGCGGCGAAGTAGAACGTGTACTTAACATGGTTGATGGCGTATTGCTTCTCGTAGATGCTTATGAAGGTCCAATGCCTCAAACTAAATACGTTTTGCGTAAAGCTTTAGAACAAAAATTGAAACCAATCGTAGTTATCAACAAAATCGACCGTCCTGACCAACGCGTTAAAGAGGTTGAAGATGAAGTTCTTGAATTGTTCATGGAACTTGAAGCTGATGATGACCAACTAGATTTCCCTGTAGTATACGCATCTGCTCGTGCTGGTGTGGCTAAAACTAACTGGGATGACGAAGCTGTAAATATGGAACCATTGTTTGAAACATTGATCGAAGAAATTCCTGCACCACAAGGTGATTTGGAAGGTCCTCTTCAATTCATGGTTACTACACTTGATTACGATAACTTCATCGGTAAATCGCAGTAGGCCGTATCGTTCGCGGTAAAATGAAAACTAACCAACAAGTAGCTATCATGACTGGTGAAAGCACTCGTAAAGCGAAAATCGGTCGTGTATATACATACAATGGTTTGAACCGTGTTGAAACTGACGAAGCTGAAATGGGTGATATCATTGCGTTCGCTGGTATCGACGATATCAATATCGGCGAAACTGTAGCAGATGCTGAAAATCCTGAAGCATTACCATCCATCTCCATCGACGAACCAACATTGTCCATGGTATTCTCCGTAAACAACTCTCCATTCGCAGGTCGCGAAGGTGAATTCGTTACATCCCGTCACTTACGTGATCGTTTGTTCCGCGAAGTAGAAACTAACGTTTCTATGAAGGTAGAAGAAACTGATTCTGCAGATGCTTTCAAAGTATCTGGCCGTGGCGAATTGCATTTGGCTGTATTGATCGAAACTATGCGTCGTGAAGGTTATGAATTACAAGTAGGTAAACCTCGCGTAATTTTCAAAACTATTAACGACAAATTGTGCGAACCATTAGAAGCATTGACTATCGACGTACCTCAAGAATTCATGGGTACTGTAATGGAAAATCTTGGTCAACGTAAAGCTGAATTGACTAACATGGTTGAGTTAGCTGGTTACCTTCGCATGGAATTCGTAATTCCTGCACGTGGTTTGATCGGTTTCCGTGCACAATTCTTAACAGCTACAAAAGGTAATGGTATCATGAACCATGTATTCCATGGTTATGCACCATACAAAGGCGAAATTCCTTCCCGTACACGCGGTGCCTTGGTAGCATTCGAAAATGGCGAAACTACTCCATATGGTTTGAACTCTGTTCAAGACCGTGGTACATTGTTCGTTGGTCCTAACCAAGACGTGTACGCAGGCCAAGTTATCGGTGAAAACACTCGTGAACTTGATATGGATGTTAACCCATGTAAGAAAAAACACGTTACTAACATGCGTTCTAGCTCCTCTGATGAAGCAGTTCGCTTGACTCCACCTCGTATCTTCTCCTTGGAACAAGCTCTTGAGTGGATCAACGATGACGAACTTGTTGAAGTAACACCTGAAAGTATTCGTATGCGTAAAACAATCCTTGATCGTAACGCACGTGCGAAAGCTGCTAAAAACAAAAAATAATATCCTTAGTGATATAAAAACGGCGCTCCTATGGGGGCGTCGTTTTTGTTATATATAACAAAGAAGATATTCCTATTTATTATATTCATATGAAAAATTGGTGATAATTTTATCATTTATGATTAATAGGAATATAGAACCTTGTATATATGGAGTTTGCATAATATCTTGCTGATACGGGTATCGGTATATACGGAATATCCATATCGATGTATAATAATAGCAAGTTTGTTGAAATCAATTATTGATTATGGAGGTTCTTATGAATAAGAAAATTTTAGCATCTTTATTTGCTGTAGGTTTAGCTGCAGGCTATGTATGCTCTTCTGTTGATGCACATGGTGTGTTCTTCGCTAACCGTACAGATGAAAAAGTACTTGTATTAGGTGAGGGTCCTGTAGATAATGCTTATAGTGCAGATATGGTAAAAAATATTACTGCATATGATGTACAAGGTAAACAAATTCCTGTACAAGTTGTGAAGCATGAAAAAAATGTAGCTATTATTCCACCAACAGACCTTGGTGTAACTGTAACTAATTTTGATTATGGCTACTGGACTAAGACTAAAGATGGTAAAACAATTCATAAACCAATCACCGAAGTTCCTGGTGCGGTTAAAAGTACACATGCTATCAAATATGATGTTCATTACTGGAATGCACAAGCAAAACCATTTGTAGATAAGAATGCATTTATTCAAATTGTACCTTCTGTTAATCCATTGACATTAAGAAAAGGTGATACATATGAAATCCAAGTGTTTAAAGATGGTAAACCATATGCGAATGCACCTCTTATCAAAGATTTAGTAAATGATTTAACTGGTGAAGCTAAAGCCGATGAAAATGGTAAAGCTACTGTAGCTGTTACAGCAGATGGCTTAAATGTAGTAGGTGTTGAAGTTGCATTCCCTACACAAAATAAAGGGGAACAAAATAAATACTTTAGTGCATTGTCCTTCCTTATTTCTCCTGAAGAATAATAATTAGTAATTTTAGTACTTACCGAGTGTGTGAGTTAATAGAAGACCTCCTTAGTTGGACTAAGGGGGTCTTTTTGTGCTTTTTAGGTGTTATAAATTTTATGTGATTTAGTGAGAGTATTATAAGCATGATATAAGAAGGAGAGAATTATGAAGATTAGACGTCATGTATCAGCCGTGATGACTGCACTAGTATTAACAGGTATATCTTATTCTGCTATGGCTACAGAAATTAATGCCACTAGCGATAAAGCAGAGGAGTTACTGGGTTTAACAATGGGCTCACCAGTACAAACGCAACCTGAGGTTAAACACATAGAGGATACATTAACAGTTAATGTACATGGTAAAAAGTTTAACAGAGGCCGGTAAAAAGTAAGAACGTTACAGGCATCTATAATGGCTTTGGTTCACAACTAACTGTAGATAAAGACCTTATTGTACGATTAAAGAATGATGCACCAGCATCGAAGCGAGAATTAGGTCATTATTATATGAGTGCTGTTTATGCTGGTTACGGTGGGAAGGTGCCACGTCTTAGCAAGGATAATCCGGACCGAGATTTTGGGGATACTAATATTCATGTGAAAGGTAATGTGGATATTGATGCTATCGGCTCTGGTTTACAAGTTAATCAACGAGGTCATATCCTTGTTGATGGAGGCGGTAAGATTATCACTCATCCTGTAGAAACATCTGATACCTATTCTGTAGTAGCAGAAGAAGGGGATGTATATGTTAATGCAGGCGCTGATGGCAAACATCCAGGCACTCATGACTTAGTTGCTGTTGGTAATGTAGGCCTTATCAACAAGGATTATGGCCGCGATCCAAACCATAATGAAGAACCGACGAATGTAGGTTTAGCTTTTACAACACCAAACTCTAGCCTTACTGGTGCTGTCTTAAATGAATATGCTGAAAGCAATAAAAATCCTCATAATTCTGGTGCAGATATTTACCTACAAAATGGTGCTACTTGGAATAATGAGTGGATTGGTATGGAGCGCCCTACACCTAAAAAAGAACGTCCATCAGGAGATAATGCAGCATACCTATACAAGGGAAGTAAGGTTCGCAATCTTGTAGGTGGTGTTAACCCAACTGCAGCAGGTAATATTCACCCTATCGATGCGCGGCCTATAACAATTCAGAACTATAGCGGTTATGTGAATGCTATTTATAAATCTGGCGTACCAGCAAGCGAAGCTGGAAAAGGCCAAATCGTCGTTGAACATGCGGCGGATAATAGCCATATTACAATGAAAGGAGACCATTCCGGTAATACCATCGACGATGCAAGCTACAAAAAGGATATTCAAGCATTAGCTAAGAAATTACAATACACAGGCAATGATAAGAAACTTAGCACAACAGTTCAAATTAATGAAGGCGTTACTACACCTGGTGCTGTTGCAGACCTAGGGGCAGATCATTTTGATTCTCAAGGTCATCTTATTGTAGACGATACAACAAAAGTTGTTCGTGCTAGTGAATCATCGCTCGTAGGTGGCACAAAATCTGCCCTTACTTCAACAGTTATGGCCTGGAAAAATAATACTAATGATTTACAACGTCGTTTAGGTGATCTTCGTCTAGCTAATACAGATAAAGGAGTATGGGCTAAATATATAGGTGGTAAATCTAAGATTACAGATGGTGCTGATGCACATATGACGTACAATGGCGTACAAATCGGATATGATCATAAAGCCTCCAATGGCTGGATTTTCGGCGGTGCCCTAGATTACAGTACATCTAGTAATTCATATGCTAATGGCAGTGGCGACGGTAAGCTTGGCGGTATAGCCTTATATGGTACAAAGCAACATGATGATGGTCGGTATATTGATATCATCGCTCGTGGTAATAGATTATCCAACGACTATAGCCTTAACTCTATGAGTGGCCAACGATTGAATGGTAACTATCATACATTTGGTACATCCTTGAGTGCTGAATATGGCAAACGTATTAAAAAACAAAATGGTTTCTATATCGACCCTAGTGTAGAATTTATTCTAGGTCGTTTAAATGGTGTATCCTATGATGCAACTATTGCAGGCGGCGGATCCATGCATGTTAAATCTGATGCTGTGAACTCTGCTGTAGGTAGAATCGGCATTGGTATTGGTAAAGAAACAGAAAAAAATCTAATATCTTTTGCTAAATTAGCACTAGCTCATGAATTCTCTGGTAAGGTAAATACTACATATTCTGCACCAGGTAACCCAACAGTACAAAACAACTGTAGATTTAAAGGATACATGGCTTGATGCGGAAATCGGCGGTTCTTGGAACGTTCGTCCTAGTACATATCTATATGGCACACTCACTAAAAAAACTTTGGTGCTACCATAGATAATACATGGCGTATCGATGCTGGGGTGCGTCATAACTTTTTAATTAAATATATGAAAAACTCTGTAGTAGCTCGAATTGAGTTACTACAGAGTTGTAAAAAGTGTTTATGTGAATTATTCTATAGCGGCAAATAGGCAAATATTAACTGGCTTGCTGTGATGGGCAGACTTTAACAATTTGGTATATCTATGTTAGTATATAAAGGCTAGTTAATATGTAACTTCTAAGTAAGAGTTAGGAGGATATAATATGAAAGTTCTAATCGTAAATGGTAGTAGCCATGTAAATGGCACAACAATGCAAGTTATACAAGAGGTACAAAAGGTATTTAGTGAAGCCAATGTGGATACAGAGGTCATTCAGCTAGGAAATAAACCTATTCGTGATTGTATTCAATGTGGTTATTGTTCTGAGCATGGCGATTGTGTATTTAAGGATGATGATGTAAATGCCTTCGTAGAAAAAGCGAAAGATGCAGATGGTTTTATCTTTTGCAACACCTGTATACTATGCACATCCGAGTGGACGTATTTTATCCTTCTTAGATCGCGTATTCTATAGTGCGGAAAGCGTAACGCCCAATCCATTTGCCTTTAAACCTGGTGCATCTATTGCCGTAGCTCGTCGGGGCGGTACAACTGCATCCTTTGATGTACTCAATAAATACTTTGGCATTTCTCAAATGCCAATTGCAGGCTCTACGTATTGGAATATTAGCCATGGTCTAGTAGCCGACGATGCTAAGCAAGATGAAGAAGGTATGCAAACCATGCGTAACTTAGCAAGAAATATGATTTGGATGATGCGTAGCTTTGCTGTAGCTAAAGAGCAAGGTGTACCATATCCAGATACTGATACAGAGACAAAAGTATCTACGAATTTTGTTCGTTAATAACCTATTCTTGGTGTGGTGTTAAAGGAGATATAATGGTTAATGTTTTATTTATCTGCCACGGTAATATTTGCCGTTCTACGATGGCAGAGTTTTATATGAAGCATATCGTTAATAAGGCTGGACTAAGTGATTCTATTTATGTTGAGTCTGCCGCCACATCTCGTGAGGAGATAGGCAACGATACTCATTATGGGACCAAGCAAAAAGCTAGATGAAATGGGGATTCCTTTATACTCGTCGTAAAGCTCGCCAAGTAACGATAGATGATTATAATAACTTCGATTACCCTCGTTATTATGGATGAAAAATAACGGACGTAATTTAAAACGTATCATTGGAGATGATGTAGACTCCAAGGTATATAAGGCTATGTCCTTTGTTGGTGACAGCCGTGATGTAAAAAGATCCGTGGTATACTGGGAATTTTGATGAAACCTATGACGATGTAAGTCGTAGTTGTGATGCTTTACTAGAACTAATTAAAGGAAAAAAATATAATTAAATGTGACCGTAATATTAGTTATTAATTTGATTAGTATTATGGTCTTTTTTTATAAATGAGAAGTTTGTTAGATATTGTATATTACCAAAGGATAAGCTTTATAAGTTGTGTAGGTAAAAAAATATTTTTTTATGTATATTTTTTTCACCTACTATAAGGGGTATCAGATATTGTTTTAGAATTATTTATAGATTATGCTATAGATGATTATTGTATTAAATGTTAATAAGGTTGATGAAGTTGTTATAAGAGGTTTTTTATGAAAAAATATGAATTGCAGCCTACAAGAGAAAATTTAATTAAAACGTTATGTAATGATACCCTTAATAGAAATAAGGATTTAGTTTATTTTTATAAAATATTAACGAATCAAGAACAATCTTGTACTATTGCATTAGACGGTAAATGGGGGAGTGGGAAAACGTTTTTTGTTCGCCAAAGCGAGATAATAATTGATTCATGTAATCCGCAAAGCTCTATAGATATGGAGTTAAGAGAGTGTGTTTTAACAAATTTGAGGCTTTCAGACAATAAAGAGGAGTTTGAAAGCAGTATAATATCAGTGTATTATGATGCATGGGTTAATGATAATGATACAGAACCAATATTTTCATTAATTTATGAAATAACAAAACAAATAAGTATTGATTTTTTTCTATATCTGAAAATAATCTTTTTTAAGCTTGCCGCGAGTATTTTTATCTGCAATTAGTGGATATAACCTTAATGGAATTTTTAGAAACTTTAAATTCAGTGGATCCTTTTTACCCTATTTAAAAAAAACAGAAAAATATAGAGGCTGATATACAGTCGTTTTTTTACAGAGTTATTAGCAGAAAGAGGTAATAGACTCGTTGTTTTTTTATAGATGAATTAGATCGTTGTAAACCTTCTTTTGCAGTACACTTACTTGAACAATTAAAGCATTATATCTCAGATGAAAGGATTACATTTGTTTTTCTCTGTAAATTTAGAGCAATTACAACATACTATTAAACATTATTATGGTATAAATTTTTGATTCAGGTCGATATTTAGATAGGTTTTTTTGATCTTCGTGTGTCTATTCCTTCAGTAGATATGGAGGATTTATATAATGATTTAGGTATTAATAATCAGTACTATATAGATATTATTATTAGACGTGTAATAAAAAAATATTTAATCTTGAGTTGCGAGAGATAAGTAAGTTTTATTCACAAATACGAGTTGCCATTAAGAAGTATTTGGATGGAAATATAGTCATAGATACTACATTTGCTGATGGTAAGGGACGTAACTTCATTTTTCTTATGTATTGTACCGTTGTTAATAGGTTTAAAAAAATAGCAGATAATACTAAGTATTATGAGTTTATTAGTGGACAAAAATAGTGAGCCATTAGTAAAACTATTATCGATGGAAAGAGACTTTAGGCCTTTCGATATAATGAAGAATTCAAATGAATCATTTGAAAGTTTACCAGAATCTATTCATATAACTACAGAGGAATTAGTAAATCGTGTATATGATGCTATATTTATCCATGCGTATACTAGTGTAGGGGAGGTTATAACTTTAGGTGAGTGTCAATTTTCTATGGAATCTAAGTTGTTCGCGATAAAGGTTTCCAGTATGATGTCTAATTTCGCCGATTTAAGCTGAATATATTGTACTAGATTCTCATATGATAATGGTAAATTAGACTCTGAGCTCTTATAATACTTAATACTATCGAAGCATAGCATTATATGATATAATTTTTTTAAGTATTCATGCGCCTATAGCTCAGGGGATAGAGCGCCGGTCTCCGGAACCGGGTGCGCAGGTTCGAACTCTGCTAGGCGCACTAATAAAAAGGCTTCTCGAAGATTTCGAGAAGCCTTTTTATTATACTTAAGTCTAAATTTAAAACTGAGATGAAAATGATAATATAAAAAAAGATAGAAGAATGATTGAACTGCACCCCCAAAAAAATTGTGTCCAATTTTTGGGGTGTAGTTTATATCAGTTCTTCTCTTTTTATTATGTACTTTTTCATATTATATCTGATATGATATTTATTCTTTGATAAAAAAATTATATGTTAAAATAAAAGTGAGATATAAATAATTATTATTAAAGCTCTAGTTTATTATGTTTTTAGTGATAAAACTAAGAAAAAAATATAAAAATGGTGTTAGTTATAAGTTGAATTATTAGAGCGTTTATATAGTTAGTTTAGTTAGTATGCTTATGCAGATCTTTAGATTATTAGTTTAAATTAGGATATATTCTATTTATGGGGGATTAGAATGACTTTTGATGATTTAATTAGTCAAATAAAGATTGTAGGATTAACACAAAGAGATAGAGGAACATATTTTGAATATATAGTTCGTGCGTACCTTCAAATGATCCTACATATAAAAATGAGTTTAAAAATGTTTGGTTATTAACTGATGTTCCAGCTGAATACGGAATTCCTAAAACTGATATTGGTGTAGATTTAGTTGCTGAAACATTTACTGGTAAGCTTGTAGCTGTTCAAGCAAAGTTTTATGAACATGCAATTCAAAAATCTGATATTGATTCTTTTTTAGGTGAACTTGGTAAGACATATTATGAATCAGGTATTATTATTACCACTACAGATAAGTGGGGTAAAAATGCTGAAAAAGCATTAGAAGACAGAAATGATGTTGTAAGAATTGGACTATCTGATCTTAGAAATTCGCTTATTGATTGGACTCAGTTTTCATTCGAACAACCAGAAAAAGTTATTATTAGACCACCAAAAACTCCGAAATTTTATCAAGAGAATGCAATTAGACAAGCGATTGAGTATTTTAAAGGTGCTGATCGTGGACAGCTCATCATGGCTCCTGGTACAGGGAAAACTTTTACTAGTTTAAAAATTACAGAGCATATGGCAAGAGCTACAGATAAGGAGCAATTTTGTGTCTTATACTTAGTGCCAAGCATTCAACTTCTTACTCAGACATTAAGAAGTTGGAATAATGATACTAAAATGACTATTTCTTCTATGGCTGTTACCAGTGATAGAAATGCCAGTCGTGGCAAGATAAAACAAGATGAGTCTAATATTACAATTAAAGCTAGTGATATAGGGTATCCAGCAACTACATCAGCTGAAACGATTGTTAAAAACTATAATGAGTTAATGAGGCAACCTAAAAGAGAGTTGTTAGTTGTGTTTAGTACATACCAATCAATTGAGGTTGTGGGGAAAGCACAGAAATTAGGATTTCCGGAGTTTGATTTAATTATTGCTGATGAAGCTCATCGTACAACTGGTGTAAAAGCGATTGAAGACGATGCATCTATATTTACTAAAGTTCATAGTAATACTGAGGTTAGCGGTAAAAAAAGACTGTATCAAACGGCAACACCTAAACTTTATGGCTCTGAGGCTAAGAAGAAAGCAGAAAGTTTATCAGTAGTTGTTTCAAGTATGGATGATGAAAATATTTATGGTAAAGTCTTTTATAGGTTGGGGTTTGGTGATGCTATTAGTCACGATATTTTAACGGACTATAAGTTAATGGTTTTAGCTGTAGATGAATCTGTAGTACAGAAAGATATGCAAAAATCTTTATCTGACCCAGAAAACGGATTAAATATTGATGATATTGGGCGTATTATTGGTGTGTGGAATGGTATGATAAAACGTGAGTCTTTATCTGATACAGTTTCTGGAGCACCAATGAAGCGGGCGATTGCATTCTCTCGAACAATTAAAGATAGTCAGAAATTATCTGAAGAGTTTGAAAGTGTAGTCAATGATTATCTAGATAGTAATTCTGGATATTCTGTTAATGTAAGGCATGTTGATGGTGGCATGAATGCATTAGAAAAAAGTGAAGCATTAGACTGGCTTGCGAGTGAGGAGATTCCAAGTAATTCCGCACGTATTTTATCAAATGTTCGTTTTTTAACTGAGGGGATAGACGTTCCAAACTTAGATGCAATTATATTCCTTTCTCCTAGAAAATCGCAAATAGATATAGTTCAAGCTGTAGGTCGGATTATTAGAAAATCAGAAGGAAAAGAGTATGGATATATAATATTACCCATTGTTATTCCCGCAGGAGAAAAAGCGGAACATATTTTAGATAACAATAAGTCTTATGATGTAGTTTGGCAAGTTTTAAATGCACTTAGATCAGTTGATGAGCGCTTTGAAGCAACCATTAACAAATTGGAATTAAATAAATCTAAACCTAAGAATATTAGTGTGATTGGTGTAGGAAAAGCGCCTGATGATCCTGAGTTTAATGTTAATAATAGTAATCGTGTAGCTGATAAAGGTAAACCATATCAAGATTCTTTTAATTTTGATTGGGAGGCTGTTGAAGGTGCTATTTATGGAAAGATTGTACAAAAAGTAGGTGATCGTCGCTATCTTGAAGATTGGTCTAAGGATGTAGCAGATATAGCACGTCGTCACATTGAAGGTATTAAGTTTATTTTTAGAAGAAAAATAATAAGAGTCACGAAGCTTTTTAATCGATTTTTTTACATAGTTTGCAGCACAATATTAATTCATCAATAGATGAAAATCAGGCTATTGAAATGCTAGCTCAACATTTGATTACTTTACCGATTTTTGAAGCTTTATTTGGGTCATATAGCTTTATTAAAAATAATCCGGTTAGTGCAGCTATGGAGGAAATTGTTGATGAGCTATCTCAATATGGTTTTGAAAAAGAGCAGAAGGAATTAGAGCCATTCTATGAGTCTGTTCGATTAAGAGCTGAGGGGATTGATAATGCTCAAGCAAAACAAAAGATAATAATTACTTTGTATGACAAATTTTTCTCTACAGGTTTTAAGTCTACGACAGAACGATTAGGAATCGTATTTACACCTGTTGAGGTAGTAGATTTTATAGTTAAATCAGTCGATGTAGTACTTAGACGTCATTTTAGTAAGTCATTAGCTAGTGAGACTGTACATATTCTTGATCCTTTCACTGGAACGGGGACTTTTATTGTACGTACATTAAACTACTTACAATCACTTATGCGTAAGGGTGAAATAACTTATGATGATATAGTTCGAAAATACACAAAATGAGCTTCATGCTAATGAAATTATTTTTACTGAGTTATTATATTGCAGCTATTAATATTGAAGCTGTATTTGATGAAAGTGAAATAATGGTAGACGCATATATACCTTTTTGAAGGAATTGTTTTAACGGATTCATTTGAAACTACAGAGTTAGAAGATGCATTAGATGATTCTTTCTTTTGAGCAAAAATGATGCTCGTTTAAAGAGACAGCAACAAAGAGAAAGTCGATTACAGCTAGTTATTGGTAACCCACCGTATTCTATTGGGCAGTCTAATGCTAATGACAATAATCAGAATATTTCTTACTCACAGTTAGATAAGCGAATTGAAAATACATATGTATATCAATTCTAAAGTCTACTCATAGTAAAGGTGTTTACGATTCTTATATAAGAGCCTTTTAGATGGGCATCAGACAGAATTGGAAATCAAGGTGTAATTGCTTTTTGTTACAAATGGAAGTTTTTTTAGACTCTAAATTCAGCTGATGGTATGCGTGCAAGTTTATATAATGAATTTAATCATCTTTATATATTTTAATTTAAGAGGAGATCAAAGAACTATTGGAGAAAAGTTCGCGTCGAGAAGGTGGAAAAATCTTTGGATCAGGTAGTAGAACGCCCGTAGCAATATCAGTTCTTGTTAAGGATAACTCGAAGGAACATAACTCTATTATCATGACATTGGTGAATATCTTACACGAGAAGAAAAAAATTTAATAAAATTAAAGATTTCAAAGATATTAGTAATATTAATTGGGAATCTTATAAGCCAGATAAGAATAATGACTGGATTAATCAACGAGATCCCTAACTATCAAAAAGTATTTTAGTATTGATAAAGCAGTATTTTTTTCAATAGTGCTATAGGTGTTAGTACTAATAGGGATGCATGGGTTATTGGTTTTTAATCAATTGCAAACGTTAACTAAGGCAAAGACTTTGATAGATAATTATAATAGTGAATTAATACGGTTAAGCAAGTCTTTAGATTACAAAAAAAGAGCTAAATAGAGATGGTAAGTTTATTAAATGGACTCGAAAATTGGAAAAATTTATTTTCCAAGAAGGTAAAGATTGATTATGATAAAAGATATATATGTGAAATTATGTATAGGCCTTTATACTAAAAAAATATCTTTATTATCAACCTGAATTAATAGAAAGTCCGGGCAGATATAATAAAAATATTTGGTGATAATAATTTGGTAATAATAACTACTGGTCGAGGGGCCTCTCGAGAGTTTTTCGGTATTTATTACTAATCTTATTCCTAGTTTAGATTTACAAGAAAAGTGTCAAGGGTTTATACGCTATAATAATGATACGAATGAAATATGTATGTTTAACAATAGAGATAATATTAACAAAGTATTTGCGGATAAGTTAGGTCTTAGTATTGATGAAACATTTGCATATGTATATGGTCTATTAAATTCTCGAGAGTATCAATTAAAAGTATGCTAATGATTTGAAGAAAGATTTGGCTAGAATTCCTATAGTTAAAAAAATAAAGATAAATATGTTGAAATTGGGCGATTACTTATAGATTTACATTTAAATTATGAAAGGATAGATCCTTATAATGAGGTTAATATAATTTTTATCAGGTGATTTATCTTATAAAGTTAAAAAAATGCAATTTTTATAAAAAGCGTGATGATAATGGCAAAACTTGTAAATGATTTGTCAACGATTCTTTTTTTAATAATCATATTACCATTAGCAATATTCCTCTTAAAAGCTTATGAATATAAAGTTAATGGTCGATCTGCAATTGAATGGATCATGGATCAATATCAAGTTAAGAAAGATAAGGTATCTGGTTATATTGATGATCCTAATGAATATAACGATGATGAAAAATATTTTTTTGAACTTTTACTAAAAAAATTATTAATGTATCCGTAAAGACTGTAGAACTTATTGAGGAGTTGCCTAAATTTGAAGTAGATGGTTAATAATGGAAATATTAGAATTATATTAGTATATATAATGATTTTAGTTAGGGTGAATATTTTTTTATAATTTTAATCTATTTTTAGGTATAATCTATAGTATTTTTTTATTGGCTGGCAACTTTTTTTATTAAGAGCATTTATCTTAACTTTTAAAGGTTCGAATCCTCGCTAGGCGCATCAATTAACGGCTTCTCGAAATTTCGAGAAGCCGTTTATATATGTTACTATCTATATTTATTACATTGAATTCCTCTAGATCTAAATTCTTTCATGAGTATGTCTATTGATTTATCAATAATTTCTTCGTTAGATATATATACCATTTTTTTGTAATAGACAGTACCATCAAATTCTATCCAACGACTTGTCTTACCATTTATTTTACAAATCTTCATTCTCCCGGCCCAACTTCCCATGCTGCGGAATTTTTTGCCTTTAGAGAAACGCACTTCGCGAATATCTTTTAATTTATATGTTCTCCTTACTAATCCAATGCCTATAGAGACTTGATCATCTTTAAAATAGAGAAGTTTATAACGTTCTTCAGGCGGCATGGATTTAATCATAGATAAGTTATAAGTAGCAAATGTCACGGCAATAGCAACTAATACAAACATTAGGATTAGTATATAGGTTCCCATACTTTCAAGTCCTCCTTTTCTTTATTATAATAAATATAAGTGGTGTACGAAATAATTTTTTTATCGTTAACATTGAGGCGTTATTTGTATGTATTAATAGTCGTAAGGTATGCATCGTTTAGATGGCGAAACTTCAATATATCGGCTTATAACAGGTTCATAAAATGTATTCTATAGTTTGCACTTCATGAATGAAATTTCATATCAGTTATATATTTGATATGGTATAATGTTGCCAAATTATTCATGTTGTTCATGTTAGTTTGGTTTTCATTATAGTATTACAGAAATGGAGAGAGGATTATATGAGTTCATTAATATTTCTGCTGATATTAGCATTGGTAATTTTCTTTATTAAGCAATATAATACATTGCAAAAATTAACTGTAGAGATTAAAGAAGCTCGCGCTAATATTATCGTAGCCTATGAGAAAAAGGTAGCTATTATCAATCAATACTCTGGTTTAGTTGATGAATATGGCGATTATGAGAAATCTATTCAATTAAAGGTGTCTGATAATTTCTTGGAAATGGCACGTGCAACGGCTAAGGCTGTTCAAAATATTACGGCGTTAGCTAATCAATTCCCAGAGTTAAAAGCAGATAGTCAATATGGTAAATTTTTAGAAGCGATTAGTGAAAATGAAACTTTCATTTCTAATAAACGGGAAATCTATAACTTCCAAGTTAAAGAGTACAATAGTGCTATCGCTCAAATTCCAATGGTATTCGTAGCTGCTATGTTGGGCTTTAAACAAGCGCCATTCTTTGATCCTAAGAATGAAGAAGCTCTTTGCAAAGATTCAGCGGTGCAGATCCTGAGGCTATCAAAAAAACTTAGCTAAAGAAGGTACTGATAAACTTAGAGATACATTCGATAAGAAACCCGCTGAATTTAAACCTCAAGATAAACCTGAACAATCTGAACAACCAACTAGTGTAGAAGAATTAGAACAACAAGTTTTAAAACAAAAATGAGCTTGGTAAATCTGTAGATACAGAAGAAACTAAGCAAGATGATAAAAAAATAATTTATCTAACTATAAGGGACTATACCTTATGCAAATATATTGCATGTGGGTATAGTCTCTTTTGATGATTATTGGGAAATATTGAAGTATATTGTTTTCTAATCATTAAAATAGTACAATGTGATTAGATTAGATTAGATTAGATTAGATTAGATTAGATTAGATTAGAAAGGAGGCTTTTATGTATAAGGAATCGGAAATAATAGAATTAAAAAGAGAATATACAGCGGATATTCGTAAGGATATGATTCGCGATACTGACGGAGATAGTTACGAAAGTGCTAGATCCTTACAACAAAAAAATTAACATTTAAACGGTTAAAAACATGAATTTGCTGGTAAAAATTCTAGCCTTTTAATGATCCGCAAAAAAGAACCTTAGGAATTACTGAATTTGATGATATTTATACCAATCTGGGGTTACTATTGTCTGATCAATGTCCTCATGAGTTGAAAATTGCAGTATTTCAGGGAACCGATGGATATATTTTTAGAGATAGGCGTGAAATCAGAGGGGCCTTATTAGATCAATTATATGAAGCGTATGAGTATATAGATAATCGAAATGCAGTTAAAGCCACTATTGAAGGGCTTCATAGAAAGGATAAACGAGATTATCCACAGATTGCTATTCGTGAAGCATTATTAAATATGCTAGTTCATAGAGATTATTCGTATATGGCTAGTCCAACCATAGGTATATATGATAATCGTATTGAGTTTACATCGCTTGGCGGTTTGCCACCTAGAACTAGTTTAGACGATATTTTATTAGATGGGTTTTCATTGTGCCGGAATCCCAAATTAGCTAATGTATTTTATCGGTTAGAATTAATTGAAGCCTATGGGACGGGCTTACAAAAAATTATGGATGCCTATAAAAATAAAACAGTTAAACCTCAAATTATTGTGACTACTAATGCATTTAAATTAATATTACCAAATTGCAATATCGATGAGCCTATATCTGAACATAATGTACCTAAAATTAGCTATCAGCAAGAAGAGCAGATCATTAATCTAGTTCGTGATTGTGGAAGCATCAAACGGAGTGATGTTGATACAGAATTAAAAGTAGCACAGGCCACGAGCGGTAGAGTGTTACGACGATTAGTGGAGAAGGGGCGACTTAAACAGATTGGCAAGGGACGTTCTATACGATATATTTTATCCGATACAATGTAAATATATAGAATAGGATATTCGATACTTTAGATAATATATGTAAATGTGACTATAGTAACACAAATTTTATTGAGAATAATATACAATAAAATATAGTATCCATATAAAAATCTGAACTGCCCATTTGGAATGATAGGGCCATATGGATATTGTGTTAACTATATTTACAGTCACATATACAGTATCATAGTAGAGGATATAATATGAATAATACAATACAAGAAGTATCCGTTAATCTCCATGATTGGCGCGATGAACAAGCGGCCTGGAATAATCGATCTAAATTTTTCGTAGAACTACATAATCGAGCAGATCGTAAGGCACAGGTAACTGACTTTCTCTCATTTTTAAAGGACGAACATCTATTACCTCCAAATGGTGGGACTACCCTCGATATTGGTTGTGGTGTCGGCGATTACGCACTTGGATTAGCTAGAGAAGGCTATAAAACTACGGGCATTGATTTATCCGATGGGATGATTCATGGTGCAAAACAACTGGCAGATACAGAAGGCCTTGATGTGAGTCTATATATTGCACCGTGGTCTGAAGAAACTAGACAAAGGTTAGGTTGGAATAAAACCTTTGATTTGGCATATAGTATTTTCTGTCCTATCATGTTTGATGTAGAGAATATACGTGCCATGCACAATGCAAGCCATGATACTTGTCTCTGGATTGCGTTTAGTGAACGTATGGATGAAACGGTAGATATGTTGTCCGAACATTTCTTCGGACGAGATTCATTTCCGTGGGCTGGTAAACTGAAAGAATGTTTAGATGCTATTCATGAGATAGGTCATAATGTGAAAGTTACCTACAAAACAGTTCCTGAAACAGAGGTTATGAGCATCGATAAAGCGGTAGATTATTTCACAATGCGCCTCCACAATAATGAGTGGGGGACCATAGAAGATATGAAGCGAGAAATTAGACAACTCATTGAACCCCGTACTATAGATGGTAAAATTCATAATAAAACAGTGGATACGGTTGCATGGGTATCGTGGTCGGTTAAGTAGGAGGTATTATGACAGTAGAAGAAAAGCGTCAATTAGAACTCAAAACGATGCGTCAAATCATTGGCATCTATTGTCATGACAAACATCATACGCCGAAGGGCCAACTATGCGAAGATTGTGAACAGGTATGGCAGTATGCACAGCATCGCATCGATGTATGCCCACATATGGAGCATAAGACGTTCTGTAGCGTATGCAAAACACATTGTTATGCGCCGACCTACCGTGAAAAAATCCGTGAAATCATGCGCTATGGTGGTCCGCGGATGCTACTACATTCTCCAATTCAGGTTATTCGTCATATGTATTTAGAATGGAAAGACAAAAAAAGTATTAATACTATAGATATAAAATGCACCCCTAACATTAGATTGTATGTTAGAGGTGCATTTTTTTATTGGTTATATAGTTTTTTTATGCAAGCGCTTTGTCGAATACAGCCTTGATATATGCCTTTAGTTTGGTCATAGCTTTCACCAGGTTGTGCTTCGTATTGTTTATCAGTACCGAACCAAAGGTTAGGGTAGTATTCATATGGATGCGTTTTGAATAATTCGTGAGCATCTTGATCCTCAACCCAGTCGATTTTGATATTTTTATATGCAGGATTTTCTGCTTGCAATTCTTCGATTGCACGGAATGCGTTATGGCAATAAGGGCAACCGTTTAAGTGGAAACCTAAAAATTTCTTTCATAGTATTCAGTCCTTTTCAGAAAATACGGCTAAATTTAGTGATTTATTGAGTTATTTCATACTCACATCAACTAAGATATGATATATTAAAAAGTATATCATAAATAATAACAATATTCAATTTTTTAGATATAATCTACTAACATTTGTAGGTTGTTATATAGGAGGATGGCTATGATTTCAGGTGCCGCATACGTGGTGAAGGCATTGCAAGAGGAGAATGTTGAGATTTTTATTCAACTATCCTGGGGCAAAGCAACCATCGATATTATGGATGAATTATACAAACAAGATCAGGTGAAAGTAATTTTACCTCGCCATGAGCAAGCATTAGCACATGCTGCTGATGGTTATGCACGCAGTACTGGTAAGGTTGGCGTTTGCATGGTTACTTCTGGCCCAGGTGCGACAAATCTTGTTACCGGTATTGCTACAGCCTACTCAGATAGTGTACCTATGGTGTGTATTACAGGCCAAGTTGATTTGGCGTTGATGGGAAATGATGCATTCCAAGAAGTAGATACGGTCGGCATTGTTCGTAATGTAAGTAAATATGCTGTTACCGTTCGTGACCGCAAGGATTTGGGGCGTATTTTGAAAGAAGCCTTTTACATTGCTCGTACAGGCCGCCCAGGTCCTGTTGTCGTAGATATACCTAAGAATATTCAAAAAGCGATGGGCTCTGATGTATACCCTGATGAAGTTAACATTCGTGGTTATAAACCAAATACGACAGTTCACATTGGTCAGGTAAAAAAAGCGTGCTCCGTTATTGCTAAAGCTAAACGGCCTTTATTCTTATTAGGTGGTGGTATTAGCATCAGTGGTGCTAATGAATTGATGACACAGCTGGTAGATAAAACGGGTATCCCTGTAGTCACTACCTTGATGGGGAAAGGTGCTATTAGTTCACGTCATCCATTGTACTTAGGCAATGTAGGTATTCACGGTGGTTATGCACCGAATGTGGCCATTACCGATTGTGATGTGATGATTTCCATTGGCACTCGTTTCAATGACCGTATTACCGGCAAATTGAGTACATTTGCACAAAACTGCAAAATTGTACATATTGACGTAGATGCTGCATCCATTTCTAAAAAAATATTAAGGTAGATATTCCAATCGTGGCGGATGCAAAACTAGCGATTGAAGCTCTATTAGAATATATTGAACCTCACGACTTAGGCGATTGGCCAGCTCAATTGCAACAGTTAAAAGAAGAGCGCCCTGTTACGCAAGCTGGTGAAGAAGGTCTTACGCCTCAAAATATTATCGACTATATTAATAATCATTATGACCGTCCAGTGGTGACAACCGATGTAGGTCAAAACCAATTGTGGACTACGCAATTCCTCGAAATTGAAGGCAACCATCAATTGTTGACATCTGGTGGTTTAGGTACGATGGGTTATGGATTCCCTGCGGCTATTGGTGCTCAATTTGGCAATCCTACAAAACGCGTATTCGCCATTTGTGGGGATGGGGGCGTGCAAATGAATATTCAAGAATTTGCAACAGCTATGCATTACCATTTGCCTGTGACCTTGGTTGTCATCAACAATGGCTATCTTGGCAATGTACGTCAGTGGCAACAATTATTCTACGATAAACGCTATGCATGTACTAATTTATTGATGGATGAAAGCGCTATTGTCACTCGTGATATGATCGATAACGATGAATTTGAATACGTACCAGACTTTGTGAAATTAGCAGAAGCCTATGGTGCACAAGGTATACGTGTTACAAAAGCTGAAGAACTAGAAGTACTTTTACAAAAGCGGATGCTTTCAAAAAAAGGACCAACACTTATTGAATGTATCGTTCCAACAGAGTTAAATGTATTGCCAATGGTACCAGCAGGTAAATCGTTGAGCGACATGTTATTAAAGGATAAAAAATAGGAGGGGCTATGGAATTACATTTAGAAAAACGCTGCATTTCAGCATATGTAGAAAACCAAATCGGCGTATTGGCCAAAATTTCAGGCCTCTTCGCTGGTAAAAACTATAACCTTGATACGTTGACAGTAGGTGAAACAGAAGACCCTACCATGTCACGTATGACCATTGAACTCACCTGCGATGATTTGACATATGAACAAATCATTAAGCAACTTAACCGCAGTGTAGAAGTCATTAAGGTTATCGATTTTACAGACATGCCTATTACAAAAAAAGAATTACTATTCATCAAGATTAATAGCTGTAAAGAATCGGACAAACAAGAAATATTCCGCATTGCAGAAACCTTTGACCTTAAGGTCATCGACTACAATCGAAAATCCGTACTTGTACAATGCGTAAAAACAGTATCGAAGAACAATGACATGATTGCCTTGTTTAAGGATATGTTCGTTAATCGCATCGAAGTCGTTCGTGGTGGCAGTGTCGCTATAGAGGCATTGGCGACTCCGGATAGATAATTTTAGTAGATGTAAAAAGAGAGTACATACTAGCACAGCGACTTTAGTAGGTCGAGGCCCTAGGCCGAAGACCGTTAAGCTAGCTGGAGCGAGCAAGTATGTACTCTCTTTTGGCAACGTAGAAAATAATGTATTGGAGGAAACATGAGTTTATTAGATGATATTTTGAAACATAATAAGGAATATGTAGAGGATCAAAATACAGGATATGTTGATGTAGATACAAAATGCAGTAAGATGCCGAGCCGTCAGATGGCGATTGTAACGTGTATGGATACGCGCCTTGTGAATTTCTTAGAGGATTCCATGGATATTGGTCGAGGTGAGGCTAAGATTGTTAAGACTGCAGGTAACTGTATTACAGGGCCTTTTGATGGTGTTGTTCGTAGTTTGTTGGTTTGCATTTATGAGCTAGGTGTTAACGAAATTTTTATTATTGGTCATCATGAATGCGGTATGGCTAAAACAACAGCTAAAAACTTAACAGAAAAAATGTTAGCTCGTGGTATTGCACCAGAAGCGATTCATATGGTTAAAAAGGAAATGGAACACTGGGCGGATGGATTTACGCATCCTGCTGAAAATGTAGAGGAAACAGTGGACGAATTGCGTATGAATCCGTTGATTCCAAAAGACGTGCCTGTTCATGGTCTTATTTTCCATCCTAGAACTGGTGAAATTGAGGTCATCGTTAATGGCTATACACAAATGAAACAATATTACGAAAAATAAATGGAGCTGTAGTAGTATGCGTTACATCAACGCATGCTATTACAGCTTTTTACTTAGACATTCATATAATTTATAGCTTATAGTTCTATGATTAAAATTAATGCATAGCATAACAAATAAAAAAATACAAAAATATATGTATAAAACTTGAATAATATAAGTGATAGTATTATAATACGTACATAGGTTATAAAAATACACATTAAATGTATAAAATATACATGTTGTGTATAAAGGAGATAACGTCATGAATACATTACAAGATTTAATAAAAAAAATATGCAAAGACAATATAAAGAACAAGTTATAGCATGGCGTCGACATATTCATAGTCATCCAGAATTATCTGGTCAAGAAAAAGAAACATCTTTATTCATTCAAAAGACTCTTGGAGAATTAGGGATTCCATTTGTCAATGATGTTTCAGATTATGCAGTTATCGGTGAAATACAGGGCGCTCACACAGGCCCCTGTTATTGCGTTACGGGCCGATATTGATGCATTGCCAATCCATGAAGAGACGGGGCTACCTTTTGCATCACAAAACGAAGGTGTTATGCATGCTTGCGGACATGATGGACATATATCGATTTTGCTTGGTGCGACGGCTGTGTTGCAATCTATTAAAGATGAATTGCACGGTACCGTTAAACTCGTATTCCAACCTTCTGAAGAAGAGGCGTTATTCCCTGGTGCACAAGGCATTGTGGACAGCGGTATCCTTGACGATGTAGATGAAATTTTTGGACTTCATGTATGGCCTCAATTGCCGGTAGGCACGGTAGGTCTTAAAAAAAGGTCATCTTATGGCGGCATCCGATCATTTTCTCGTTCATATTCACGGTAAATCTACGCATGGTGCAGAACCTCACAATGGTATCGATGCCATCGTAGCTGCGGCTAACTGGATTGTTAATGTAGAATCTATGGTGGCCCGTGAGACGAATCCAATGGAAAATCTCGTGTGCACCATCGGTGTAATCAACGGTGGTGACCGCTATAATGTAGGTCGCGATGATGTATACCTCGAAGGAACTTGTCGTACCTACGAACCAACGAAACGTGACTATATTGAACGTCGTTTAGGTGAAAGCTTACAAGCTTTGGACATGATGTACAAAACAAAGAGTACCTTAGATTATAAACGCGGCCACGGAGCGACAACGAATGACCCAGATGCCATCGATTATGCTACATCCATCGTAGAAAAAAATACCTTGGCAAGGACGCCGTAGTACATCCAGAACATCCGTCTATGGCAAAGAGAAGATTTTTTTCTGCATACTTACACAAAATCAAAGGTGCTTTCCTTTGGTTGGGAACCGGTTTTTGAAGGCAATCCAGCACTTCATAATGCAGAGTTTACCATTGATGAAAAGATTTTTAGAATCCGGTATTACCATGATGGCCGCACTAGTCGCAGAATATTTACAACCAAAAACAATAGCTTTCACAAATAACAAAAAAATTAAATTGTATAAATATATACCGTATAGATTGAAGGAGTTATCATGAAAAGTTTACATAATAAATCATTTAAGACAATGCTAGATTACACACCAGAAGAAATTAAATATTACTTAGATCTAGCTGCTAAATTAAAGGCAGATAAAAAAGCGGGTACAGAAATCAAAACGATGGAAGGCAAAAATTTCGTACTCATTTTTGAAAAGGATTCTACGAGAACACGGTGTGCCTTTGAAGTAGGGGCGGCAGACCAAGGGCGCATACGACATACCTTGGTCCCTACAGGATCTCAAATGAATAAAAAGAATCCTTAAAGGATACGGCTCGTGTTCTTGGTTCCATGTATGATGCTATTGAATTTCGTGGCTTTGACCAAGAAGACGTGGATACATTGGAACAATATTCAGGCGTGCCTGTATGGAATGGCCTAACCGATATGGATCATCCTACACAAACATTGGCTAATTTTCTTACATTGCAAGAAAATATCGACAAGCCATTGAATGAAATTTCCTATGCCTATGTAGGCCATGGTCAATCCAATATGTGTAACGCTTTGATGAGCGGTGCCGTAAAAATGGGCATGGATTTCCGCCTTATTGGTCCTAAACAATTCTGGCCAGCTGGTCCGTTCTACGAAGAATGCTTGAAGGTAGCGAAGGAAACCGGCGCTACGATTACATGCACAGATAATGTGGCAGAAGGCGTGAAAGGTCTTGATGTAATTTATACCGGCGTATGGGTAACGATGGGCGATACTTACGATATGTGGGAAGAACGGATTAACCTCTTTAAACCATTCCAAATCAATGCGGATATGATGGCTTTAACAGGCAATCCAAATACGAAATTCTGTCACTGCTTGCCAGCATTCCACAATACGGAAACGCAAGTTGGTAAAGATATCTTTGAACGGTTCGGCATGAATGGTATCGAAGTAACAGAGGACGTATTTGAAGGTCCAAACTCCATGGCATTCCAAGAAGCAGAAAATCGCTTGCACACCATTAAGGCAGTTATGGTTGCTACATTTGGCGATTATCCAATGAAATAATAGTTAGAATACAGATGACGGGAGAGGTCATCTAGCACGTATAGTAAAAGAAGGTTATCATATGAATCCATATAAGGTATTTATCGTAGGTCACGAAGGAACGACGGGCCTCAGAATTCACGAACGGCTATCCGGTCGGAAGGATATTACATTATTATCTATCTCCGATGAGGACCGTAAAAATATTGATGTTATTGCGAGCATTGCAAAGGACGCGGATATCGTGTTCTTGTGCTTGCCTGATGCGGCCTCCAAAGAGGTGGTGGCGGCTATTGGTGATTATCCTTGCAAGATTATCGACACATCTACAGCATTTAGAACGGCTGATGATTGGGCCTATGGCTTTCCCGAACTTGGTGAAAGCTATAAAAACGATATTAAAACGAAACAACATATTGCCAATCCTGGCTGTCATGCAAGCGGCATGATTGCTTGCATTGCCCCTCTTGTGAAAGCAGGTATTGCCCCAGTAGATTATCCTTTCACCATTACATCCTTAACAGGTTATAGCGGTGGCGGTAAGAAAATGATCGGTCAATATGAATCGGAGCCAAAGGATTATTTCCTCTACGCACCACGTCAATATGGCCTTAGTCAACAACATAAACATTTGCCAGAAGTAACTCATGTATGCGTACTACAGAAGCTCCCATATTCATGCCTATCGTAGACGATTACTACAGCAGCATGGAGGTCAGTGTTGGCCTACATACACGTCTATTAGCAAAACTGGTTACCGTAGAAGATGTGCATGCTGCACTCGTAGATTTCTATAAGGATAGCACTATCGTCAAGGTAGCACCACTTAACTTAGAAGAAGACAATAAACAATTGTTAAATGCTAATAAACTAAGCAATACGGATGGCATGGTCATATCTGTTACTGGCAATAATGACCGCATGGTCGTTCACGCTATTTTTGATAATTTAGGTAAGGGCGCTTCTGGTGCAGCCGTACAATGTATGAACATCGCACTTGGATTGCCAGAAGAAACGGGGCTTTCACTATGAACAGTGTAACAAATGCAATGCGGGCGCACATCTTAACAGCGGCCGTTCCATATATTAAACAATATACAGATAAATACGTAGTCGTAAAATACGGCGGCAATGCCATGACGGATCCGGAACTTAAAAAATCTGTTATGAATGATTTGCTACTACTTCAATTGGTAGGTGTGAAAGTAGTCCTCGTTCACGGCGGCGGTCCAGATATTAATAGTACCTTGGAAGCTATGCATATTAAATCGAAATTCAGTAATGGCTTGCGCGTTACCGACAAAGAAACGATGAATGTAGTACAAATGGTGCTGGCCGGCAAGGTTAATAAAGGCCTCGTAGCAGACCTTATCGGCTTTGGTGGCCGTGCTATTGGCCTTTGCGGCGTGGATGGTGAACTCATTCAAGTACACAAGAAAAATGAAGAACTTGGCTATGTGGGGGAAGTCGATACAATCGATCCAAAGGTTATCGACGATGTCATCAGTAAGGGATATATTCCGGTTATTTCTTCCGTTGGTTGTGACGCAGAAGGCAATGTATATAATGTCAATGCCGATACAGCAGCGGCAAAAATTGCAGGTGCCCTCAATGCGGAAACCATGGTGGCCATGACGAATATCGATGGCGTACTACGGGATGTAAACGATCCGAATTCACTTATTTCAAAGATTACCCTTACTGAAGCGGAAGAGTTGAAAAAAAGAGGGCGTCATCGCTGGTGGCATGATACCAAAGGTAGACTGTTGCTTAGAGGCCATCAATGCAGGGGCTCAAAAGGTTTTCATCATCAATGGTGAAATTCCACATGCCATCCTCATCGAACTATTAACCGATGAAGGTCTTGGCACAATGTTTGTAAAGTAATATAGTAGATATAACGATGGTAACATCATTTGCTATCGTTACATTGCATATAGATTGACGGCGACTAGGCCGTACGTTTGGAGGATATGATGAGTAAGACACAAGATTTTGAACAACAAGATAAAGAGTATATAGCCAATACGTATGGCCGGTTTAACGTTTGCTTTGAAAAAGGCAAAGGTTCTTTGTTATGGGATGTAGAAGGAAAAGAATACATCGATCTTGGCTCTGGCATTGGTGTTACCGCTTTTGGTGTAGACGATGATGAATGGTCCAAGGCAGTGATTGCACAAACTCATGCATTAAACCATATTTCAAATTTATATTATTCCGTACCACAAATTAAATTGGCTGAAATGTTATGTAAACAGACAGGCATGAAAAAGGTGTTCTTCTGTAACTCTGGTGCCGAATCTAATGAATGTGCTATCAAGGCAGCTCGTAAGTATAGCCATGATAAATACGGCGATGGTCGTAATGTCATCGTTACGCTCGTTAATAGCTTCCATGGTCGTACAGTAACAACCTTGTCCGCTACAGGTCAAGATGTGTTCCATCAACATTTCTTCCCATTCACAGAAGGATTCGTTCATACCCGCTAATGATATTGATGCGGCTTTGAAAGTCCTTGCTAATCCAGCAGTTTGCGCCATCATGATGGAGCCAATTCAAGGTGAAGGCGGCGTTATGCCTCTCGATAAAGAATTCGTACAAGCTGTTACAAAATACGCTCACGAACACGATCAACTCGTGCTTATCGACGAAGTGCAAACGGGTAATGGCCGGACAGGTAGCCTGTATGCATACGAACAATTTGGTATTGAACCAGATATCGTATCTACTGCTAAGGGCTTAGCTGGTGGCTTGCCTATGGGCGCAACCTTATTCAATGAAAAAAACGCAATTCGTATTAACCGCAGGTGCGCATGCTACTACATTTGGTGGTAATCCAATCTGTGCGGCTGCAGGCTGTACCATCATTGAACGGTTAACACCAGAATTTTTGGCTACTGTGAAAGCTAAGGGGGATTACGTAAAACACGCCTTAGAAGGTAAACCAGGCGTTGTCGGCGTTAGCGGTATGGGCCTCATGATTGGTATCGAAACAACTGTAAATCCTAAAGACGTCATTGCTAAATGTCTAGAAAAAAAGGCGTTGTATGTTTATCTGCTAAAAAAATAAGGTTCGTTTGTTGCCAGCTCTTAACATCCCTCAAGAACAACTAGAAAAAAAGCAATTACTATTTTGGCTGATGTAATTGGTGAATTGGCTAGCAAATAGTCTTACATTGACAGATCCATTTATTTGGTATGAACAATTGATAAATATATAGATAAAATCCGATGAATATGTAGACTTTATATTCTATTCGTGATAACCTAGAATAAATAGTCTATATTGGAGGAGTAAATATGAATACAGAATCCTTACGTAATGATGTATTGGTTCCTGCTGTTGCTAAAACATTAGACATTGCAGCAAAAGCAAAACCAACAAAAGATGAGCTCTGCACAACTGCAAAAATTACAGCAGCTGTAGCGGTAGCAACTGCTGTTGTATCCTTGGCGGTACAAGCAGTATTGCGCAATCGATAAGAGAAGCATAAAGAAAACGACATGGCATTGCCTGTCGTTTTCTTTTACATTTACCCTGTTATTCCCATAAATATGGGGATTTCCAGTATATTTTGTTAATCAGTGCTGAAAGCTAAGGAGGCGATACAATGCATAGTCGCGATTTAATTGAACAATATAAAACCTATGTACAAGATTGGCGTAGGTATTTTCATAAACATCCAGAACTCAGTAATGAAGAGTTCGAAACAACAAAAACACTAGCCAAAGAATTAGAGTCCATGGGCGTAGAGGTTCATGTAGATACGGAACGTGGAACAGGTCTCATCGGCATTATTCATGGTGCTAAGCCTGGTAAAGCGATTGCCCTTCGTGCAGATATCGATGCCTTGCCTGTACAGGAACATAATACATTTGATTTTAAATCCGATGTAGATGGCAAGATGCATGCCTGTGGTCATGACGGCCATATGGCGATATTACTCGGTGCGGCTAAGATGCTTACTGCTATGAAAGACCGTATCGAAGGTGACGTATACCTTGCCTTCCAGCCGGCCGAAGAAACCGGTGCAGGCGCTCCTGATTTCATGAAGTTTGATAATTGGTTTGAAAAAATCGATGCCATCTTTTGGCGGTCACGTATGGATTGATTTACCAGCAGGTCTCATTTCCGTTGAAGAAGGTCCACGCATGGCGGCTAGCAGTAAAATTACAATCCGCGTAAAAGGCAAACAAGGTCATGGGGCACAACCACATCAAGCTATTGATGCGGTTGTCGTAGCCAGTGCCATCGTTATGAATCTGCAAACCGTAGTATCTCGCAATGTGAGTGCCTTAGACTCTCTTGTGCTCACCATCGGCAATATTCACTCTGGTTCAGAATGGAACGTTATCCCAGGCGAAGCACAAATGGGTGGTACAATCCGTTTCTTTGATCCTGCACAAGAGGACCATTATGTAGAATCTATACGCCGCGTTGTAGAACATACAGCATTAGCTTATGGAGCAACTGCTGAATTGATTTATGAAAAGAAAGTGCCTCCAACCATTAATGACGCAGCAGCCAGTGAACTGGCTGAACGCGTTGTTATCGATACACTAGGCAAAGAAAAACTGTCTAAGATGCGCAAGGTGATGCCAGGCGAAGACTTTGCATGGTACCTACAAGAAAAACCAGGCTGCTTTGCCTTTATCGGTATTCAGAACCCAGAGGTAGGCGCCACCTTTGATCACCATAACAATCGATTCACCATGGACGATAGCGTACTATCTGCTGCATCGGCGGTGTATGCGGAATATGCCATTGCTTGGTTGAAAGAGCATAAGTAATAGTATTACTGTATAAAAACTATAGAGCACCATCATCGTAGCTGATGATGGTGCTTTTATCATGTATTTTTATTTGCGCTTTGTGTATACTATAAATATATAATACAAGAATTGTTATATGAGAGGTATTTATGAATATACTTATATGTCTCATCATTATTGCCGTTACCGGTATATTACTGATGAAGCGCTATCAACCACAGCCTATTTTGATCGGCATGGGTATCCTCATGATGTATATCGCCTATGAAGGTAGCTGGATTAATGCCATATTAGATGAATCTCAGTCTACAGGCGTTTTGGTGTTTGATGCGATGGATATTGTGCGAATCACGACATCAGAGAATGTAGTGAGTTTAGGACTCATGATTATGACCTGTGCTGGTTATGCCAAATACATGGAACACATTGGGGCTGGAACGAGGCTGGCTCATACATTTATAAAACCCTTGTATCGTCTTAACAGGCCATACATAGTGCTAGCCCTTATGTTTCTACTCAATATGGGCTATCCATATGTGTACCGAATCCATTGAGCCTTGCTTTGCTTATGATGGTCACCATCTATCCTGTTCTGTTGCGTCTTGGGGTAAGTCCTGTCGGTGCTGCTGCGGTTATTGCTACTGGCCATTTGATGGATGTTGGGCCTGGTGCCGTTTCGACATTGCTCATAGCCAAGACACTTAATATACCGGTCCCAAACTATTTCGTAGGTTACCAGTTACGCCTCTATTTCTTGGTGGCTGTTGTGACGGCGGTAGCACACTTTTTATGGCAACGATATCGCGATCGATTAGATGGTCCTATGGATGTAGGTGACTGTGAAAGTATTTCTGAGGCGCCAATTGGGCCTAAGCCATACATGATATTCCCTTTGTTACCACTATGTTTCATCTTGGGCTTTAGCCAATATGGCTTACCTGGCGTAAAGATGAATGTAACCCTTGCCATGATGCTTGCCTTTGGTATTGCCTTATTGGCAGAACTCATTCGTCATCGTAATTTAAGGATCGTCTTTAAAAGTACAACTGTATTTTTTGAAGGTATGGGGAATCAGTTTTCTTATGCGGTAACCCTCATTATAGGTGGACAAGTCTTTGCACAAGGCTTAGTAAGTTTAGGACTTATTGATTCGTTAGTTAGTGCACTTCAAACTTTATCTCTAAATTCAGAGGGACTTACCTCTGTTATGGGTGGAGGCATGCTAGGCCTTAGCATGGTAACTGGCAGTAATGTAGCACCTTTATTTACATTAGTGCCACTCGTGCCTAATATTGTATCTAATCTCGGACTAGATCCGATTACGACCATGTTAGGAATGCAAAATGGGGCTAGTCTAGGGTTGTTCTTGAGCCCTATCAGCCCTGTTATGGTCGGTGTAGCTGGGGTAGCGCATATTAAATCGGTAGACTTGCTAAAACGAACCTCTGTGCCTGTGCTTGTAGCGCTTATTACGAGCTGTTTGGGGATATGGATATTATACTAATATTGATGAATAATATAAGGTTGTAAACAATAAGACGCCTCGTTATCGTAATAGATAATGGGGCGTCTTGTTGTTTATAATAAAATATGAGAAAAACATGAATTTTTATATCTGTATATGATAAAATGAAATTAATTATACAAGTGTTTCGTGATTTACAGATTTCATAATGGAGTCCTTAAAATAAAAAAATCCCAATTCAGAAGAATTGAGATGATACCCTACGTCGGGTGGCCCGAAGGCATTGTAAATAAATTTGTATTTGAACTCGTAGTGTAATTCTGTAAACCTCCAAAACTAATTGGATTACTTATAGTATAGTTAACCTTTTGATGAATGTCAATTATTAATTTCCAAAGGAGCAGACTTATGGAAACGCAAACATCGAATCAACTTATTACTAGTCATTTAAAGGATTATCCTAAACAGGATTATTTTGTAGGACTGGATATTGGTACTAATTCAGTAGGGTGGGCAGTGACAAATACATCATATGAGTTACTGAAATTTCATTCTCATAAAATGTGGGGCAGTCGTTTGTTTGAAGAAGGTGAATCTGCTGTAACACGTCGTGGATTTCGTTCGATGCATGCATGATTGGAACGTCGCAAGTTGCGTTTAAAACTACTAGAAGAATTATTTGCTGATGCTATGGCACAGGTAGATTCTACATTCTTTATTCGTCTTTATGAAAGTAAATACCACTACGAGGATAAAACTACAGGACATAGTTCTAAACATATATTATTTATTGATGAAGACTATACGGATCAAGATTACTTTACAGAATATCCTACTATTTATCACTTGCGTAAAGATTTGATGGAAAATGGTACTGACGATATACGTAAGCTATTTTTTTAGCTGTACATCATATATTAAAATATCGTGGTAATTTCCTATATGAAGGTGCTACATTTAATTCAAACGCATTTACATTTGAAGATGTTCTTAAACGAGCGTTAGTAAATATTACATTTAATTGCTTTGATACTAATTCTGCTATTAGCTCTATTAGCAATATATTAATGGAGTCAGGAAAAACAAAATCAGATAAAGCTAAAGTAATAGAACGGCTTGTAGACACATATACCGTTTTTGATGAAGTGAATACTCCTGATAAACCTCAAAAAGAACAAGTTAAAGAAGATAAAAAGACTCTTAAAGCTTTTGCCAATTTAGTGTTAGGTTTATCTGCTAATTTAATAGACTTATTTGGCTCCGTAGAGGATATAGATGATGACCTAAAAAAGCTACAGATTGTTGGAGATACATATGATGAAAAGCGAGACGAATTAGCTAAAGTATGGGGCGATGAAATTCATATCATTGATGATTGTAAATCTGTATATGATGCGATTATTCTTATGTCTATTAAAGAGCCAGGACTTACTATTTCTCAGTCTAAGGTAAAAGCTTTCGATAAACACAAAGAAGATTTAGTGATATTGAAGTCTTTATTAAAATTAGATCGAAATGTTTACAATGAGATGTTTAAGTCTGATAAAAAAGGGTTACATAATTATGTACACTATATTAAACAAGGTCGTACAGAAGAAACTAGTTGTAGTCGTGAAGATTTTTTTACAAATATACTAAGAAAAATAGTAGAGGGGTTAGCTGATTCTAAAGATAAAGAATATATACTTAATGAAATTGAATTACAAACATTATTACCTTTACAACGTATTAAAGATAACGGAGTTATACCTTATCAACTACATTTAGAAGAACTCAAAGTCATATTAGATAAATGTGGACCTAAATTTCCATTCTTGCATACAGTATCTGATGGTTTTTCTGTAACAGAAAAATTGATTAAAATGTTAGAATTCCGTATTCCATACTATGTAGGACCATTAAATACACATCATAATATCGATAATGGCGGATTTTCTTGGGCTGTGCGTAAGCAAGCGGGTCGAGTTACACCTTGGAATTTTGAAGAGAAGATTGATCGAGAAAAATCTGCAGCGGCATTTATTAAAAACCTTACAAATAAATGTACATATCTTTTTGGTGAAGATGTGTTACCTAAGTCATCTCTTTTATATAGTGAGTTTATGCTGCTCAATGAGTTAAATAATGTGCGTATTGATGGTAAAGCATTAGCACAAGGTGTAAAACAACATCTTATTGATTCTATATTTAAGCAAGATCATAAGAAAATGACCAAGAATCGCATAGAGTTGTTTTTAAAGGATAATAACTACATAACTAAAAAGCATAAACCTGAGATTACAGGTCTTGATGGAGAGATAAAAAATGACCTAACTTCTTATCGTGATATGGTTAGAATCTTAGGTAATAATTTTGATGTATCCATGGCTGAAGATATTATTACAGATATTACTATCTTTGGTGAAAGTAAAAAAATGTTACGCCAAACATTACGTAATAAATTTGGATCTCAGCTTAATGACGAGACTATCAAAAAATTGTCAAAATTACGATATCGGGATTGGGGACGACTTTCTAAAAAGTTGCTAAAGGGAATCGATGGTTGTGATAAAGCTGGTAATGGTGCACCCAAAACTATAATTGAATTGATGCGTAATGATAGCTATAATTTGATGGAAATATTAGGTGATAAGTTTTCTTTTATGGAATGTATTGAGGAAGAAAATGCTAAATTGACACAAGGGCAAGTGGTTAATCCTCACGATATCATCGATGAGTTGGCACTTTCACCAGCCGTTAAACGTGCGGTATGGCAAGCATTGCGTATTGTTGATGAAGTAGCTCATATTAAAAAAGCATTGCCATCCCGTATTTTTGTGGAAGTGGCACGGACAAATAAATCGGAAAAGAAGAAAAAAGATTCACGTCAAAAACGATTGTCTGATTTATATTCTGCTATAAAAAAAGATGATGTTCTACAAAGTGGTTTACAGGATAAAGAATTTGGTGCATTAAAATCAGGTTTGGCTAATTACGATGATGCGAGCACTAAGAAGTAAAAAAATTGTATTTATACTATACACAAATGGGGCGTTGTGCTTACACAGGAAATATTATAGATTTAAATCAATTAAATACAGATAATTATGATATTGATCATATTTATCCTCGAAGTCTTACTAAGGATGATAGTTTTGATAATTTAGTGTTATGTGAGCGTACTGCTAATGCTAAAAAAAGTCAGATATATATCCAATAGATAATACAATTCAAATGAAACAAAGGTCATTCTGGGCATTTTTAAAACATCAAGGCCTTATTAGCGAACGAAAATACGAACGACTTACTCGTATTGCACCACTTACAGCAGATGATTTGAGTGGATTTATTGCTCGACAATTAGTAGAAACTAATCAATCTGTGAAAGCTACTACAACATTATTACGTCGCTTATACCCCTGATATTGATGTTGTATTTGTAAAAGCTGAGAATGTAACCGATTTCCGTCATGATAATAACTTTATTAAAGTTCGTTCATTAAATCATCACCATCATGCTAAAGATGCTTACTTAAATATCGTTGTTGGCAATGTATATCATGAGAAATTTACACGTAATTTCCGTTTATTCTTTAAAAAGAATGGGGCAAATCGTACATATAATCTAGCGAAGATGTTTAATTATGACGTTATATGTACTAATGCACAAGATGGAAAAAGCCTGGGATGTAAAAACTAGTATGAATACGGTTAAGAAAATGATGGCTAGTAATGATGTTCGTGTTACAAGACGTTTGTTAGAGCAATCGGGTGCATTAGCTGATGCGACTATATACAAAGCTAGTGTGGCGACAAAGGCTAAAAGATGGTGCATATATTGGTATGAAAACAAAAATCCAGTGTATTTTTCTGATGTAACTAAGTATGGTGGTATGACTAAAATAAAAAATGCATATTCTATCATCGTTCAATATACTGGAAAAAAAGGTGAGGAGATTAAAGAAATTGTACCTTTACCAATCTATTTAATAAATCGAAATACCACGGATAGTGATTTGATTGACTATGTTAAGTCTGTTATTCCACAAGCAAAAGATATTTCTATTAAATATAGAAAATTATGCATTAATCAGCTGGTTAAAATTAATGGATTCTACTATTATTTAGGAGGAAAAAAACAAACAATAATATTTATATTGATAATGCAATCGAGTTAGTAGTGCCTCATAATATTGCTACGTATATTAAATTACTTGATAAGTATGACTTATTACGTAAAGAAAAATAAAGCTCTTAAAGCGTCTAGCATAACTACGAGTATATACAATATAAATACATCAACTGTTGTTTTTCCTTTCTAATAAGGTTGGAATAGATGTATTTGATTATTTTTATGAGTAAATTACGTACACCATTATATATGAAAAATGAAGGGAAATAAAGTTGATGAGCTTTCTTCAATAGGTCGTAGTAAATTTATTAAGATGTCATTAGAGGAGCAAAGTATTTATTTACTTGAGATATTGAATTTACTTACCAATAGTAAGACTACATTTGATGTGAAACCATTAGGTATTACAGGTTCGAGATCAACAATTGGAGTAAAAATCCACAATTTAGATGAGTTTAAAATTATCAATGAATCCATTACTGGATTATATTCTAATGAGGTAACTATTGTTTAAATACGAGTAAGACTGTAATAGGTGATACTATGAGTTGGCGTACAGTAGTGATAAGTAGTCGTTCTAAGTTAGATTTTAAAATGAATTACATGATTATTCGGAAAGACTTTGAAACGACTAAAATCTATATTGATGAAATCTATATGTTAGTTATTGAGTCTACAGCAGTGAGCCTCACTGCTGTACTTCTCAATGAGTTAATTAAAAAGAAAGTGGCCATTGTATTTTGTGATGAGAAGCGTAATCCCGCTAGTGAGGTTCTTCCATTGCATGGTAGTCATAATAGTAGTAAACGTTGTCGAGAACAAGCTGATTGGTCTAAAGATGTACAGGCTTATATATGGACTGAAATTGTGCGTCGGAAGATTATGAATCAAGCGGAGTTATTAAAATACAAGGAGTTAAAGGAGGCGGACTTACTATATCAATATCTAGATGAGTTGACTTTAAATGATGAGACTCAACGTGAAGGGCATGCGGCCAAGGTATATTTTAATGCTTTATTTGGAAAATCATTTTCTAGGGAACAAGATAATCCTGTTAATGCAGCCCTTAACTATGGATATGCGATATTGCTTTCTACAGTTAATAGAGAGATTTTATCATTAGGTTATATTACACAATTAGGGCTTAATCACTGCAAATCAATTTAATCCGTATAATTTAGGATCGGATTTAATGGAACCATTACGAGGCTTTTATTGATGAGATTGTTATTAATTTAATGCCCACAGAATTTAATCGCGACATAAAACTTTCACTTATAGAATTATTATCTAAAGATGTAAAAAAATTAATGATACTATTCAAACATTTAGTGCCGCAGTACGTATTTATTGTAAAAGTGTATTTGATGCCTTACGTGTTCAAGCAGCTAACGAGATTAGGTTTATAGAATATGAGCTATAGATTTATGAGAATACTAGTGATGTTTGATCTACCGACTTTAACATCGGAGGATAGAAAAGAATATAGAAATTTTTAGAAAGTATCTAATTGTATCGGGATTTCTCATGTTACAAGAGTCTGTATATTCAAAGTTAGTACTTAATACGACTAGTGCTAATCTCATTATGGAACATGTACGTAAAAATAAGCCTCCTAGTGGAAGCTTATTTATGTTAACCATTACGGAAAAACAGTTTTCTAGAATGGAGATTGTAGTTGGGGATAAGCAAAGTGAAGTTATAGACTCAACAGAGAGGATACTAATAATATGAAATTAATGTATCAAGACTCTATATTGGAGTTTGAAGTGCTTCGTGATAAGGTAACCGTTGTATCATTTGAAAATCGTAAAAGTATTTCGTAGAATGGTGACTGAACTTGATATACAATGTGATAGTGGTGTGGGACCTTGGATTTTAAATGATAATGATAAAGCATTTAATTTAGATAAATATAGTCATATCATACTTAATCCTTTATATGTAGATGTAAATAGTAAATCGTTATTAACTAAATTACAAAATCAATTGACAAAAAGAGGCTTTATTAATGACTGAAGAGGTAGCTGATATTGTTAATCGGCTTCATGCATTTTATTATTCCTTAGAATTTGGATATCCTTTATCAATTCAACATAAAATGGAAATGGGTGTCATTGAGATTATTAAATTAGGTAGCTTTTAATTTCGAGTTTAATCGTAAAGGAGATGTCATGGATCTTATGTCTTATATAGAGGTGGTAGACACATTATTATCTCCTATGATATTTATTATAGTAAATTTAGATTTAGTATTAAATGATGATGAAATTAATGCATTTTACCAAAAATATGTTAAGCCGACAATTACGATTAGTTTGTTTCACAACAGGATCTTTTAATAGAGAAGCCCTTTGATAAAAAGTCTTATTAATAGGTATATTTTTAGATAATGATTTTTTTGTATTATTTAAAGAGAATATAGAATTACACCTGGTGGTAGCCCGAGTTGCTCTTGAGCCTCAAATTTAATTTGGGGTTTGAGAGTAGTGTAATTCTGTAAATCTCTAAAACCGCTTTAAATTGTTGTAACTCTTGCAAATCGTTTGAGAGTAGTGTAATTCTGTAAATCTCTAAAACTATGTATTTACGTGAAATTAAAAATAATCGGTTTTGAGAGTAGTGTAATTCTGTAAATCTCTAAAACATGCCCATTTAAGCGTTTCTGGTACAGTACGTTTGAGAGTAGTGTAATTCTGTAAATCTCTAAAACTTTTTCTACCATTCTGGACATCCTTATAATTGTTTGAGAGTAGTGTAATTCTGTAAATCTCTAAAAACCAAAAGATATATACACCCTAGAGAGTTATAGTTTGAGAGTAGTGTAATTCTGTAAATCTCTAAAACATTGCCAACTCTTGCAAACTGAAGAAGTGCTGTTTGAGAGTAGTGTAATTCTGTAAATCTCTAAAACCGATGTCAATTATGCTGTATGCCAATGGGTGTTTGAGAGTAGTGTAATTCTGTAAATCTCTAAAACTACCTTGACCACCAGTTATATCTAGATTCAGTTTGAGAGTAGTGTAATTCTGTAAATCTCTAAAACTGACTTTGAAAGAACGGAAGCAACAGATGCGTTTGAGAGTAGTGTAATTCTGTAAATCTCTAAAACAACGAAGCAAATGCTTGAAGCAAACGAAGCGTTTGAGAGTAGTGTAATTCTGTAAATCTCTAAAACAGTTTTCATAAGGAAGTTCTTCAATGCATCGTTTGAGAGTAGTGTAATTCTGTAAATCTCTAAAACTTATATTATATAATTCAAATCCTGATTACAGTTTGAGAGTAGTGTAATTCTGTAAATCTCTAAAACAGCTAAAGAGCGTGTAATGCGTAAGTACATGTTTGAGAGTAGTGTAATTCTGTAAATCTCTAAAACTTTTGTTTACTTTCATTCGAAGTTCCTCCTGTTTGAGAGTAGTGTAATTCTGTAAATCTCTAAAAACGCTGTTGCTATTTTTGTTACAAAAACGATTTAGGTTTGAGAGTAGTGTAATTCTGTAAATCTCTAAAACACAATGGAAACCAAGGCAGTCAATGTGTCTGTTTGAGAGTAGTGTAATTCTGTAAATCTCTAAAACGATAACTACATTCCATTTGACCCATCCAACGTTTGAGAGTAGTGTAATTCTGTAAATCTCTAAAACCTAACTTATCAGTATCAGAGATGATGAATAGTTTGAGAGTAGTGTAATTCTGTAAATCTCTAAAACTTGCTGAAGTAGCAATATATATTCTCGGTTGTTTGAGAGTAGTGTAATTCTGTAAATCTCTAAAACCATCCATTTCGATTGCAGATAATGGAGTCAGTTTGAGAGTAGTGTAATTCTGTAAATCTCTAAAACCATTCTTAACGGCCGTACTGTTGAAGAACAGTTTGAGAGTAGTGTAATTCTGTAAATCTCTAAAAACATATATATTCACGCACGCATGTCCCATTAGGTTTGAGAGTAGTGTAATTCTGTAAATCTCTAAAACTCATAAGTTGGTCCGGGAAGTCTTTTGAAGGTTTGAGAGTAGTGTAATTCTGTAAATCTCTAAAACTTGGCGCAAGCGTCATGGTTGGAAACGTCCGTTTGAGAGTAGTGTAATTCTGTAAATCTCTAAAACTCGAACTCGTAACCTACCTCACCATGAACCGTTTGAGAGTAGTGTAATTCTGTAAATCTCTAAAACGTAGTACTCTTTCTGCGCGTGAGCTTGCTTGTTTGAGAGTAGTGTAATTCTGTAAATCTCTAAAACCTTTCATTACTTGTATCACTAGCAAGGTCAGTTTGAGAGTAGTGTAATTCTGTAAATCTCTAAAACCCAACACCGGACCGGACGAACATTTCGATAGTTTGAGAGTAGTGTAATTCTGTAAATCTCTAAAACCATTTTGTATGTTATGGATCCGTATCTTAAGTTTGAGAGTAGTGTAATTTTGTAAATCTCTAAAACAATGCGTTGTGGCGAATTGCTATCACTTCGGTTTGAGAGTAGTGTAATTCTGTAAATCTCTAAAACTGGTGATATTGCTTTCAAGCGTTTAAAACCGTTTGAGAGTAGTGTAATTCTGTAAATCTCCAAAACAGTTTTCGCTTATGATTATATGCAAAAGACGTTTGAGAGTAGTGTAATTCTGTAAATCTCTAAAACTGTTGAAGTGGTTAAAGTGGTAGCTGTTCCGTTTGAGAGTAGTGTAATTCTGTAAATCTCTAAAACAGGTAGCTTCTAAGTTACCAAGGTAGTTTTGTTTGAGAGTAGTGTAATTCTGTAAATCTCTAAAACATATAATGCGTTTGATGATGTAGCCATTCCGTTTGAGAGTAGTGTAATTCTGTAAATCTCTAAAACACAAGGCCCAAAGCCAAGCCAATAATTAAAGTTTGAGAGTAGTGTAATTCTGTAAATCTCTAAAACGTAACAGATAAAGCATTTACAAGGATATTTGTTTGAGAGTAGTGTAATTCTGTAAATCTCTAAAAACCATCATTCCATGATGCGGTGGCGTGGTCCTGTTTGAGAGTAGTGTAATTCTGTAAATCTCTAAAACAACGAAGGATTATCTTTTTCAGAAGTAGCAGTTTGAGAGTAGTGTAATTCTGTAAATCTCTAAAACAAAACGGACATAGATAATCTCTTTCGCTGAGTTTGAGAGTAGTGTAATTCTGTAAATCTCTAAAACTGAAAAATACAGTGGTTGTAGGTGCTAACAAGTTTGAGAGTAGTGTAATTCTGTAAATCTCTAAAACTGTTTTACCAAAGGTTCAGTGATGCCATGCGTTTGAGAGTAGTGTAATTCTGTAAATCTCTAAAACTAGTGTAGGTTATATCGATGTGTGTAGGGGTTTGAGAGTAGTGTAATTCTGTAAATCTCTAAAACGAAGAATAATGAAATGTTCATACTGCGGTAGTTTGAGAGTAGTGTAATTCTGTAAATCTCTAAAACCATTGTACCAGGCGTTAATATTACGAATTAGTTTGAGAGTAGTGTAATTCTGTAAATCTCTAAAACTGAAGAAATTCTTGCAAAAGAAAAAAAGCTACGTTTGAGAGTAGTGTAATTCTGTAAATCTCTAAAACACGAGACAGAACGGAGACAGTAAAAAGACAGGTTTGAGAGTAGTGTAATTCTGTAAATCTCTAAAACTTTCCATCTAAATTTAACTCCTTAATCATCGTTTGAGAGTAGTGTAATTCTGTAAATCTCTAAAACCGCACTTGATACATCGAGTGCTAATGTAACGTTTGAGAGTAGTGTAATTTTGTAAATCTCTAAAACTTACCTGAAGTTGATGCGGAAGTTACGGTGGTTTGAGAGTAGTGTAATTCTGTAAATCTTTAAAAACCGATCCAGAATGTAACTTTATGTGTAATGTGTTTGAGAGTAGTGTAATTCTGTAAATCTCTAAAACCAAATCAAAGGAATGCCCACTTACACAAGTGTTTGAGAGTAGTGTAATTCTGTAAATCTCTAAAACTACCGCAATGATGATATAGATTGATAAAAAGTAGCATTACTATACGTAATATAGATCACTTTGGCATATGCCATCTGTGTCTATACGTTAGTAATGCTACTTTTTATTCTGATACTAGATTTATTCTGTTAAATATTTTTATTACTTTAGTTTCGTTAGATATGCATTTAGCATATCTAACCGTTCAGTAAATAATGTTTTTCATCATAGTAAGACGATCTTCCGTAATATTTGAATTTTTTGCATATATGGAATCCATCAATTCCATTGCTGTTTTAGACAATGACTGCGGAATTGTTAGTGGTGTTGTTACATACTTTATTTGCTTATCATGTTTCGATTTAAACGGTAATGATGGATACGTATGGAATGGTCTATGTGGATTAATCGTCATTTCGTTGTACCATAGGGTATTACCATTATCGAAGATGGGGTGCCATGCCAAGGAATTCAAGTGTTGTAGAATTCCGTAAGAATCCAAAGTTACCGTAGTGACGGTCGTCATTTAATGTTAGATAGTCCAAAGCAAGTGTCGCATCTAAATGGGCTTTCACATTTGGAATTGAAAAATGTGTACACTGATCTAAGAACGCTTGGTATTTATTATCACGTCGTTTAAGTGGCGTTGCTATGTGCCATGCAGGGATGTATTCAATGTCTCCGCTCGTAAATAGTGGGCAAAGATGACACGATTTCACCAGATGTGATTGTTTCTAATTCATATGTTACATGGTGAAAGTTTAGTTCTTTTGCATAATTTTGACACAAATACTTCATTAAATGGTTGTTGATTGAGGAAGTTTCCTGCTTTTTAATAGGCGAATACCTTTTTTTATGTTGCACCCACATCTGACGAAGAGACCCGTTTACAGATGAATTCGGTGTAATTAAATCAATGTCGATATCATCAGAATCGGATAAGAATAGAGGTGTATCAACAATAGGATGGTCATAAAAATTGATAGTATTCCCAATCTAAACTAGAGTGTATCGGTTTCATCCAATAGTGGTCAGATAGATTAAGTTGATATGATTTTAATGAAAATTCTAATGCATCTGATGCGTGGTAGGCCTCTAGTAGATCTTCTAAATTAGGTCTAGAGCTTGGTATAGCATGATACCTTTAAAAAAATCATTAAGTGCGATTTCTTGGTTGTCCATGACCATCATATTCAATGGTTTGTGATCTGGATTTATGATTTCAGTAATCTTGGTTACTGTTAAAGTATCATCTAATATTGCTGTTAACACAGGAATATTTTTTTATGCATTAGGATATACGTGCACATAGCATCACCTCCTTTATTGTCAAATTTTATAATTACATATATTATAATGTAAAATAGAGCTATAGGTATACATTTTACATAGTAATCAAATATTTCTTAATAAAATGACTATTAGCAAAAACAAAACGCCCCCTTCACAGCAACCATCTAAGGCTGCCAATGAAGGGGGCGTTTTGCATTGTAGTAAGAAAGTTAGTAAACATTTAGACGGAATCTAAATGTATGTATATAAGGCCATACAGCTTACGATAAGAGGGGGGGAAGTAGTATCCTATTGGAGTAGTATTGCATAAAAAGGGGAAATGTATTAGGAATGCGTCTCTCATAGATATGCAAGGGATATACAGGGGAGATATCTATGGTTGTACAACTATATGGCCGTATATAACGGTATGTAATATAAATTAGAATTTATGAGTAAATCCAGCGTTTACGCCCCAGTCAGCTTGGTAATCACCAGATAGCCCCGTAGTAACGTCCGCATATACGCTGTTGTTTGTATTAAAACCATAACGTCCACCGAATGCGAGTTCAGTCCAAGTGCCTTTGAGGTCTTGTTCTGTCAATTTTACGGAATTACCGCTAGTATAGGTAGTTTTCACATTGCCTGTGAAAGCATGACCTGCCGCCAAGCGTGTATATAGGTTACCATTGCCAAATTGCTTACCTACTTCAAGGCCGAGTTTGCCAGATGTACTATTTACACCAGCTTGGTTAACGGAGACATTGCTCTGCTGTAAAAGTCACGACCACCGAAGTATGTATAGTTCAATTGTGCTTGTGGTTCTACATAGAAACCATTGTCAGCTTTTATCGTTTTACCGTAGCGAACACCGATGCTGTAAGCATTGGATTTTACATCGCCAGATTTAGCTTGTCCGATTTCATTACGCGCTGTAAATTCATTAGAGATACGACCTACTTGAGATTCTACATGTACGTATTGATTCTTACCAAGGTCTTTCAATCCATAAGCACCAACAGCATAGGATTTTACCTTGCCAGAACCATTGAATACATAATCTTCAGAGCCGCGTAGGTAAGAAACTTGGCCACCAACGGTCCAATTACGGCTTGTTTTAGCATCATAACCACCTTGGATGCTTGTATAATCAGTAGCTGTATTGATACCGTCGTTAGAATAATTATATCTACCGCCACCAATACGAGCCCAAATACCTGTTGGTGCACCTTGTTGTAATTGGCTCGTACGATTCATATCGCTCGTCATTGTACGCCATGCGTTGATATTACCAACTACAGCAGAACGAATGCCGCGCATTTGTGGTGTATCGTAAGCACCTGGAGTTATCGGATTAGGTGCCGGTGTAACAGGAGTTACAGGTGTCACAGGGCTAGGTGCTGGAGTTACCGGAGTAACAGGAGAAGGTGTTGGCGTAACTGGAGTAACAGGGCTAGGAGCCGGAGTAACTGGAGTTACAGGGGTAGGTGCTGGAGTAACCGGAGTTACAGGGCTAGGTGCCGGAGTAACCGGAGTTACTGGTGTTGGAGCTGGCGTAGGAGCCGCATAGGAACCTTGACCATTACCGTTTTGCCATGTAATAGCACCTTCTTTTTGGTCTGTAGTTAACGCTTTTTGGAAGCTTGACACGATGCCATTAGAAGCGATGGATACAGTACCAGAAAGGTTTCTTTCACCATTCATGTAATTTTCGTAATAGAATTTGTGTGCTAGATTATCTAGAATTTTGTTTACATTGCTTTCAGAGGACGTATCGAGATGATCGCCTGTTACATAGCCATGTACACCAGAACCTGTTGTAGCGGATTTTTACGATGAAAAGTTACCGCCTTCGATATCAGATGCGTCAAGGCCTGTTTTTTTGAGCGAGCTGGTTTAGCGGAAGTTTAGACCTGTTGCAGCAGTCATGTCGTAAATGACATTGATGTGGCCATCCAAGTTATTGACATGAATGTCGCTACGAGAATCTTGGGAAATACGGCTAAATCCTTCACGTGTACGCGTGCCTTTGAGGTTATTGATGCTACTGCGCGCTGTTTTACCATCAATTTGGAATGCTTCCAAGCCACCCATGTTATCGTGGCTCCACATACCACCATCAAAGGTCATATTGATTTCGCCGCCCTTATCTTCTAAGGTATTCACAGCCTTGCCGGTAAATTGATTAGGGCTATTATGCGCACGGCCGAGGCCAATATTAATCACAGATGGTTGCTGTTGTTGGTATGGAGGCATCGTTTTATCAGATACAAGTATATTACCTTGCATATTAAATACTTTATGTTTTACAGTACCTGCATCATCGATACCAAGATTAATTTTACTGTTATAGGCAAATGCTAGTGGATAGGGTGCGTCCCATGGAGCGGTATTCACGTTCATAACCCCGCCATCCACTTGAATGGAACTATTATCTAGCATGCCTGTAATGAAAGCTGGTTGGCGATGGCGCTTAGGCAATTGGTTTTGATCAGGCGTATCTAAGGAGGCAATAGTCACTTGACCACCGTTTGATGCAATGACACCTGTTGCCGTCGTATCGCCAGTGCTTTCAAATTTACTTTCAGAACCTACTGCAAACACATTGCCATTAGAACCAAGGCCTGCTGCCGCCCACGTGCTAGGGAGGGCCACTGTAGATGACAACATAGTCATCATTACAGCGGACAATAACATCTTATTTCTCGCTCTCATTCTCTTACACCTCAACTATATTACTTAATTTGTAATTTATTTTTATATTGTGAAAGACTCTTCATAAATGAATATATAGCTATCGGTTGATTTAATACTCTCTTATATAATGAAAGATAGATATATACTCACTTTATAAAGACTTTTATGTCAACACATTTAAAATATATTTAAAAATAATATAACATTTTTTTCGTGAAATTGTAAATGAATTTTTCACAATTTTATTTTTAAAAATATTTAAAATTATTAATAGATGAGTTACATATTAGGGGCAGTGAATACGATGTATGGTATTCTTTACAAATCTAGTGAGCATGGGTATTATTGTATGTATAGCGCGATTTCTAGTAACAGGCTAGTTGTAGCATAGAAAGGAGCCTTCATGAAAGTCACTTGTTCCTGGCCCACAACGCCACTGTATCAGGCGTATCATGATTATGAATGGGGGCGTCCTATTCATGATGATCAACATCAATTTGAACATTTATGTTTGGAGAGCCTACAATGCGGTCTGAGTTGGCTTACGATTTTAAATAAACGAGACGTTATACGTCAGTGTTTTGATTATTTTGATGTTGATGCAGTAGCTGAATATACGGAAACAGATATAGAGCGTATTATGAGTACAGAGGGAATGTTAAAATCCCGCAAGAAGATTGAGGCCATCATCAATAATGCACAGGCGTTCCAACGCATTCAAGACGAATTTGGATCCTTTTGCGAATATATATGGGCTTTCACCAATCATAAGACTCTTATTTATGAAGGCCATTCTGAGGGAAAGGGTGCCTGCTAAAAATGAATTATCTACGCGCATTAGCAAAGACCTTAAGAAACGAGGGTTCAAATTTGTAGGACCTGTGACCATCTATTCCCATTTACAAGCTAGTGGTCTCATCAATGATCACGGCAAGGATTGCCCTTGTTTTAATGAAATCAATGAGGCCAATCCTGTGGTTTATATGACAATAGATGATTAATATAAATAGAACCGTATCTACTGAAACATAGATACGGTTTTTTTGTGATATTTTATATTGATTGTTATCGATATAGTTGATATACTACGTTTCATAATAACTTTCATACGTAAGGGAAAGGATAAGAAGATGATTGGTTTAGGTACGGTTATCAACATGGGGCTCATTATCGGTGGTAGTATTATTGGGCTCACGTGCGGCCGATTTATGAAGGACAATTTAAAACAAACCCTTATGGTAGTATGTGGTATCATCGTGCTGTTACTAGGGATGAGCGGGGCCATGCAATTTATGCTGGTTATCGTTAATGGTTCCTTGCAAACTACTGGACCTTTGTTGATGATTATCAGCATGGTAGTTGGTGCTGTGATTGGTGAAATCATTGATTTAGACCGATGGATTACGGTCTTTGGTGACTGGGTGAAAGATAAAACCGGTAATACCGGGGACCCTAAGTTTACGCAAGCGTTTATCACTGCATCACTTACGTTTACTGTTGGTGCGATGGGCGTGCTCGGTTCCATTCAAGATGGATTGACAGGAGATTACCAAACCTTGCTACTCAAAGGAATTCTTGATGGTGTTATCGTTATGGTTATGACCTCATCCATGGGGAAGGGCGCATTGTTTTCCTTCATTCCTGTAGGTATCACGCAGTGGTTGATCACGGCCTTTAGCGCATGTTGCGGCGCCACTTATGACACAGCAGGCTATCGACAATTTATCCTATGTAGGATCCATCTTAATTTTTCTGTGTAGGCATTAATATAATTTGGCCTAATAAGATTCGTTTAGCTAATTTATTACCTGCTATTTTTTTATCGCTATGGGCCTTACGTTTTTTTAATTTAAATTTAAATTTTAAGAACCCTCTTTACATTATGTGTAAAGAGGGTTACTATATTCTCAATATAATTTTCTTGTAGTTAAAATGGTTTCCCCTAGAAACGCATGTTATCGCGACCTAGCGGATACAAAAGGGCCTTTCTTCGCCGAACGGTTCTAGAAACCAGAAAGGACATGATGAGCGAACAAGTTTCTGTTTCAAAATCTAATATTCGTGGTGCTTTTGGTGCATTTTTTATCCCCGGTATGTATACTGCCTTATGGGCCGGATTTGTGCCATATTTAAAAGCGAAACTAAGCATCGGTGAGGATGTATTAGGTTCCATGATTTTGTTGCTCGGTGTAGGTTCTTGTTTATCCATGGCTATAGCTGGTAAGCTTGTAGAAAGCTTTTGGCTGTAAGAAAGTCGTTTTTATTGGCTAGTTTTATCGGCATGTTGTCTCTAGCTATTGTTACCATGTGTTCTACAATTGTGACAACCACAATAGCATTATTTTTCTTTGGCATTGGCGTAGGCCTAAGTGGTGCTTCTGCCAACTTACAAGCTATTTTAACGGAAAAGGTAAGTAAAAAGCATTTAATGGGGGCTTATCACGGTGGGTGGAGCTTAGGTGGTTTTGCAGGGTGCTGGGTGTATTGCTTGTTCTTTTAAAAACTATTATCTTTACCTGTTAAATGAAAGTATTTGGGGGACTTCTCATCATACTCTTTTATTGCGATGATTGCGAGTTAGTCAATTTATGTTAACCTTTGGTCGTGATCCAAATGCAAAGGTTATGAAAAAGTCTAAAAAGTCCGTTATCATTCCATCCAATTGCTATTATCTTTGGTCTCTTATCCTTTGTATCCTATTTGGTTGAGGGGGCCGTAGGGGACTGGAGTGCACTTTACTTATTTGAAGATAAAGGCATTGTTATTCAAGAAGCTGTAATGGGCGTTATGCTGTTTAATGGGACTATGTGTATTGGTCGCCTTCTTGGTAATACAATTGGTAAACATGTAACATCTAAACAAGTTGTTGTAGGTGGTTACTTACTAGGTGCTATTGCCATGGCACTCATCGTATTCTTACCTGGCCATGCGTCTATGTATACGTACTTATTATTAGGTATCTCATTAGCCATGGTTGTGCCAAATCTATTCTCTGCGATGGGGGAACAAAATGTAATTCCTATGACACAAGCAGTGGCTACATCTACCATGCTCGGTTATATGGGGATTTTGATGGGACCTGCGTTGATTGGCTTCATTGCTCATGGTACGAGCCTTACCATTGCATTCATTGTATTGACTGCATTGCTTGTTATCAGTGCCGGTATCGGTAAATATGCATATCATTTAATGAATAAAAGATTGTGGCGTAGAAGAATAGTTTCTTCATTTAAATGCATAAAAAGAAGAGGGCTGCGATTCGTATGAATCGTAGCCCCTCTTGGTATGTTAGTAACCGATTAGCGGTCGCCGTTAAAGATGGAGTTTTTAACAAGAACGTAGTCTACTTTGCGGATAGCTTGTAGAGTAGTACCACCAGCGTAGGAGATAGCGGATTGTAAATCTTGTTCCATTTCGATTAATGTATCAAAGATAGAGCCTTTGGAAGGAATGAAGATTTTTTTGCCTTCTACGTTTTTACGTTCCCCTTTTTGGAATTCAGAAGCGGAACCAAAGTATTCTTTTACAGCTTGGCCGTCAACGATTTTTTCTTCCCCTGGAGATTCTTGGTGACCAGCAAAGAGGGAACCAATCATAACCATAGTAGCGCCAAAGCGAATGGATTTAGCGATGTCGCCGTGATCGCGAATGCCGCCGTCAGCGATGATAGGTTTTGTAGCTGCTTTTGCACACCAACGTACAGCCGCCAATTGCCAACCGCCAGTACCAAAGCCAGTTTTTAATTTTGTGATACAAACCTTACCAGGACCGATACCTACTTTTGTAGCATCAGCACCAGCATTTTCAAGTTCACGAACTGCTTCAGGAGTACCTACGTTACCAGCAATAACAAATGTTGTTGGTAAATTCTTTTTAATGTATTGAATCATGTCGATAACAGCATTAGAGTGACCATGTGCGATATCGATTGTGATATAATCAGGAATAAGATTAGCTTTTGCTAATTCATCAACTAATGCGAATTCTTCTTCCTTTACACCGATGGAAATAGAAGAATATAAGTTTTTTTCTTGCATGCGTTTTACAAAGTCAAGACGGCGTTCAGGTTGGAAAACGATGCATGATATAGAAATAGCCTTTTTTTCTGCTAGTTTTTTTCAGCTAACTCTTCATCAATGATAGTTTGCATGTTTGCAGGAACTACAGGCAATTTAAATGTACGATTACCTAGTTTAACATGAGTATCACATTCGCTGCGGCTGTTTACGATACATTTATTAGGAATCAGTTGTACGTCTTCATAATCGAAGATGTTAGTTGTATTAATCATAGTTTCTATATCTCCTTTGAGGTATAATAAATTGAACCTGTACCATTATACTGAATTTGTTTTTCAATTTTCAATACATTCCGAATATTAAAAACACTCATATAGTTATTATACAATTTTATAGGTAGCTTGTCTGTACATTTTCTCTATGTTCAGCCCATTATATAAACATTATATTAATAGGAGGTTATTTTAATGGAGCATTCCAAGACACGCATGATAGCAGAAGCTGGTGTAGCTATTGCTATTGCACAAGTATTATCTTTTATTACACTTTTTCATATGCCACAAGGCGGTTCCATTAAGGCCGCATCCATGGTACCTCTCATGATTTTTGCATATCGCTGGGGTGGTACACGCGGTATTTTGGCTGGCGTTGTATATGGTATACTTCATTTCTTACTCGGTTTTAAATCATCTATTCATTATCTCAGCATTATCTTAGATTATCTTGTAGCCTATGGTGTTATTGGTGTGTGCGGATACTTCAAGGACAATACTACAGGTCTTGTTAGTGGGTCTATTGTTGCCATTGCGCTTCGTTGGTTTGCGTCCGTAACAAGTGGTGCTGTTGTGTTTGCTAGTTATGCGCCGCAAGGTCAAAACCCATGGATTTACTCTATGATTTATAATGCATCCTATATGGTGCCAGATGGAATTCTTAATATTGTTGTGTTGTTGTTTATTTACCAAGGGGTAAAAAGAGGGTTGAAACGCGGTGCTTAATTTAGGCGTAATTATTTTGGCCGGTGGCCTAAGTTCACGCATGGGATATCCTAAGGCTTTATTGCCTTGGACGAATGGTGAAAGTCTCATTTCTCATGCGCTGCGCAATGCTTTAGAACATAATGCCAATGATATTCTCATTTCTATCGGTGACGATGAAAGTCTAGGCCAAGCCATCCAAGCTAATATTATCGACACATTGTCGAATAAAGAAAAAGAAAAAGTTTCTATCGTTCGGGATTCTGTTCCTCGAAGTGGTCCGTTAGGCGGATTATATAGCACATTGGCCGTAGGCAAGAGTCATGCTTATGCGGTGTTAGCTGTAGATATGCCGTTTATGGATTTTAATTTATATTATGATTGGCTCTACCAAGTAGAGGGCGATGATTGGCATGTTATTGTGCCTGTTGGTGAAAACGGACGCTATGAGCCTATGGCGGGGATATATAAGCCATCCATTGCTCCATTATTGCAAACCACTTTAGCAGGAGAGGATATATCTTTGCAGCATGCATTAGATGTTGTAGGACCTGTGGTAACCATTGATGCAGGTGATTACGGTCATCATTTACGCAATGTGAATCATATAGAGGATTATAAGTGGGCCCGTGCAGAGGCTGTTAATGCGAATCGTCACTGTATCCACTTATCAGCGTGGTTGCTGAAAAACGTAAGACTGGTAAAACTACGGTGGTAACGAGACTCGTTAATGAATTAGAACAAATTGGTTTCTCTGTGGGTGTTGTAAAAAGCGATAAACATGGCTTTCACATGGATTATGAAGGAACTGATACGGATCTTGCTATGAAAGCAGGTGCCACGGCCGTAGCCATTGCAGGGTCCCCACGGAAACGGCCATACGCATTAGCACCGAAAGAAACAATCTAATCTGTATGATTTGGTACAGCAATTACCTGTAGATATTGCTATACTAGAAACGAGATCTCAAGGTATATTTCCCTATTGTAGAGGTAACTAGAGAAGGTTATACAGAATCACTGATATCGAGTGAGATTGAACGCGTAGGCACCATAGAGGTTACTAGTTTAGATCATGCATACCAGATTTGGTATGCCGAATACAAAGATATGATGAGGAATTTAGATGATAGCCGTTACTGTTGATGAAGCGCTTCATTTTGTGGAATGAGGCATTTAGAAAGAACAACATCATAAACATTGAGACCATTGCCGTTGGGCGATGCAAAAAGGATGTGTGTTAGCAGAAGATGTTTTGGCACCTACCGATGTACCTGCCTTTTCATAAATCTGCGATGGATGGGCTATGCCTTAGCCTATGAGCCTAGTTGTGATGACTATATCGTCGATGGCATTATCGGTGCTGGTGTCGTATGGGATAAAACCTGTAGCAACTAGGCCATGCGGTACGTATCATGACCGGCGCTCCTGTACCCAAGTACATGCGATACAGTTATCATGCAGGAACAAGTGAAAAGGAACTGGTGAAATCGGTTCTACAATTACCATTCAAGGCAATCAGACAAAAAGGGAAGCCACATCATTCCGCGTGGCGAAGAATGTTCACGGCTGGTACCGTTGTCATACCCTAAAGGGCACAGAAATAACCTCTACGGTACAGACTATTTTGACTCGGGTCTAGGGTATACGGATGTATCTGTGTATGCCATGCCACGTGTTCTGGTTCTCACATCCGGGCCATGAAGTTATCGAGCCCTGGGCGAACCCGTTGGCTGCTGGGAAAAATCTACAACTCCAAATCGTATGATGATCTGCAGCTTTACTTGATGATTTAGGGTTTTCGGCGCGTATCACACATTATCATGTGAGCGATGCGCCGGATAAACTAGATGCAGAAATTAAACGCGTTCTTGAACTCAGTGAACAAGCGGATATTATCATCAGCTCCGGCGGTGTATCTGTAGGCATGTTTGATACAATGCCTCTTATATATGAAAAAAATTAGGGTGCTAAAACACTCTATGAACGCATCCAAATGCGACCTGGCGCAGCCTCCTATGGGGCCGTTACGCCTAAAAGGACAACTTTATCTTTTGGTTTATCGGGAAATCCTGGTGCAGCCTTTAATGGTTGGCATCTATTAGTCGTTCCTACATTGCGTCGATATAAAGGTATTAAAAATTGGGTCCACCCCAGTACTAAATTGCGTAATGGATTGTGACCTGTCTAAACGTAATGCCTTTGATCGTTACGTGCAAGGCAAGGTCATATTTCGGCGATGGACAACCACGTTTTCGTGGCAAATCGTCACTTTAACAGTAGTAGCATGCTTGGATTATATACCGTTAATGCCTTAGCCTGCATACCGCAAGGTGTACATGAAGTACACGAAGGGGATATATTTAAGGTGTATTTGCTAGGCATATTACCAACAATATAATAAATTACATGGGGACTCGTATATGAGTCCCTTTTTAAATTAGAACAGGCCTGTTCTAATTTTTGGGACCATATGTATAGGCCTGCTGCCAATACTACAGGCCTGTACTAATTTGGGGACCCTATGTATAGGCTCATAGCAAATAGAACAGGTCTGTTCTATTTTTGGGGACCATATGTATAGGCTTACTGCCAATACTACAGGCCTGTACTAATTTTGGGAACAGTATGTATTGGAATCGATATTAAAAGATAAAGATATTATTGACCATAATTGAATGAATATATCATAATTAAAGCATCTCTTTGATTGGAACGAGATGCTTTTTTGCATATGGAGCGATTAATGCTATGGATTATTTCGATTATACTTACAAGCACAATTATATAGAGTTCAGCAGCAGTATATATAAGGTTGGTACTTATAATTACAATTGGCACGGAGGTACGGAGATTTTTATTCTCTTAAAAGGTCGTGTTGAGATGAGTTGTAATGACGAGACTTTCACAATGGAACCTCTTGATGTTGTCATTATTTCGCCTCAGGTGGGACATTCAACACTCGCTCTAGAAGAGGATGTGGTTGCCTTTGTTATTCAGGTTGGTAATGAATTTTATCAACAGTATGATCCGGATTTTGGCATGTATGAGTTTGTTATTCGTTCCGATGCGAGCACACGTCGTAATGAATTTTTTACGACCTTACGCCATCATGCGGCCATGACGATGTTGTTAATGAATAAAGGTGAAAACCCAATTCATCGTATGTGGATAGAGCATCATTATTTGGCTTTAGCGGGGGATGTATTTAGGGAATTTGATCCTGTTAAAAAGGTTCATGAAAATGCAAGACCTGGTGATATTAAACCGGCTACCTTTGATAAAATGATTGAGTATATCGACGAACATTATCAACAAAAGTTAGAGCTTGAAGATATTGCGAGAATAGGTGGCTATAATGTGGCCTATACATCACAATTCTTTAAACGGCAAATGGGCATTTCCTTTGTGGATTATGTGTTGCGGTTGAGATTGCGAGATGCTACAACACAATTAACTAGTACGGATGAAGCTGTTGCAAGGATTGCAAGTAGTTGTGGATTTTCAGATATTAAAGCGTTTAATATAGCTTTCAAAAAGCATTTCCATATGACACCTACAGAATATCGTAGGCAAGTAAAAGAAATCGGACGTAAAACCATGATGCAAGATTCGAAGGAAATTATTTCGGTTGAAAATCAAGATGTGCTAGACGTATTACAATCCTTCTTATCTTATGAAGATGACGCTAGAGCAAAGGCTGAGTTAGAGTTTATGAGCCATAAGCTAGAATCATTGAAAGCAAAGCTCGCTGATGTTGTGAGTGAGTTGTAATTATTTGGAGCGGCAAAAATATTTTTTTGTAGCATATAGAAAAAAATTAGACCTAGGTGATTTTCTATATATTTAAAAAAATCATATATTTATTAGAAGAGCATTACTGTTGATAAGTAGTGCTCTTTTTATAGGAAAATCTATAGATTTTAGATTGATCAAAATGAGAAAAATAGTGATAATTCCATATGTTTTCTATGATTTTACCTAAAAAAGTACCTTTTAATATGGATAGTTATATCTACCAAAACGAGTAGAATATGATTCATCAGATAACAAACACGTATTGAGTTACTAGTTTTTGGAGGATATAATGACTCGTATTAAATTCATGGAAAAACGTAGGTAAAGTTGCAACAGTTACAGCAGTAGCAATGTATGTTTCTTATTTTCCACAAATTATGAACAACCTAGCTCATCCAGGCACAGGCGATTGGATTCAACCACTTGTAGCAGCTATTAACTGTACATTATGGGTAGCGTATGGTTTATTTAAAGAACATAGAGATATCCCAGTTGCATTGGCCAATGCACCAGGCATCTTCTTCGGCTTTAGCAGCAGCTATTACAGCTCTTATGTAATGTTGCACATAAGAGTTTCAGATCGACTTCTCTTTCGTGGGATTTGATATGACTTAATTAATAAATAATCTTAAGATACTGTTGACCGTTGTTAAACATATATATCATAATAAATGCATCCCTTGGATTTATTAGGGATGCATTTTTATGTTAGATGATGAGGTAATTATGGATTACTTTTTACTATACCTATAAACATAATCACATAGACTTTTAGTAGCCATATATACAAGGTTAGTACTTATCATTACAACTGGCATGGAGAAACGGAAATTCTTATTTTGCTAAAGGGGCCGTATCGAGATGAGTTGTAATAGTGAGGTTTTTCACAATGGAACCTCTCGACTCTATCATTATTTCCCCTCAAGTGGGGCATGCGACGTTGGCATTAGAGCAGGATACGACGGCATTGGTTATTCATGTAGGTAAGGATTTCTTTCAACAATTTGATCCGAACTTTGGAATGTATCAATTTGTAGTACGTTCAGATGAATCGAATCGTCACAATCCATTCTTTACATCCTTGCGTCATCATGCAGCTATGATGATGTTATTGATGGCGGATGGTGAAAGCCCAGATAATCGGTTGTGGTTAGAGCATCATTATTTGTCATTAGCTAGTAATCTATATAGTGAGATTGATGCGGTTAAGTCGATTCATGGTAAGCCTGTTGATATGACGGTGGCTACCTTTTGATAAGATGATTGACTATATAGATAAAAATTATCAGCAAAAAGATTGAATTAGAAGATATTGCCCAAAATCGGTGGTTATAATGTGAACTATACATCTCAGTTTTTTAAACGCCAATTAGGTGTTTCTTTTCTAGAATATGTGTTGCGCTTGAGATTGCGTGAGGCCACTGTTCGTTTGGCTAACTCTACAGATAGTGTGGCTCATATTGCTAGTGATTGTGGATTTGCAGATATCAAAGCCTTTTAATGTGTCCTTTAAAAAGCATTTTCATACAACCCCTTCAGAATATCGTAAGCAAGCAAAAGAGATGGGGCGTAAGACTAAGCTACATGATTGGAAGGAAATTATTTCCACCCAAGAACAAGATATTATAAGAATACTAGAATCCTTTCGTTCCTTATCACGATGACTTTGCAATATAAGGTTGAATTAGATGAAAGGCCAATCAAAAAGTTACAGACTGTAAAAGAAACAACTTAAATCTGTTGTGGATGGATTATGATATACAATCGTTAGGTATAGGTGATTTTTGTATATTTCTTAATCCTATTAAAAGATATGGTGAAAGAGCACTGCTTTTTCGATAGCAGTGCTCTTTTTTGTGCTTATATATAGGCGAAAATTGTATATTATTGATGGTCTGAAAAAGAGGATTATTAGGGGATTTTTGTATGAGTTTAATAGACTTTTCACCATCGAAAAATGAACTTGTAAATTGGATAGTTATATCCTGAAAAAAAGAGTACAATGAAATCATCGAAAGGAGCTAAGGTTCCGAAACAGAAATAATTAGCAAAGTTTTAAATAATGAAGTCCTGTTGGAGGTTTACGATGAGTACGAAAAGAACAACAAGTACAAGAGATGACAAATGTCATTGCCAAGTTTATTGCTTATATGGCAAAAAAAATTACCTGATGATGTAGAGGCTAAAATCAAAGAATTAGCAGCAGATGAAAAAAATCCATTAGCTAAAAACAATTTATGAAACTATGCATAAAAAAACATGGATCTTGCTTACGAATTGAATCGTCCTTCTTGCCAAGATACAGGGTATTGCAATTCTGGGTGAAGGTTGGTTCTAACTATCCATTAATTGGTGAACTTGAAGAAATCTTGCGCAATGCCACATATCAAGCTACGCAAGATGCGCCACTTCGTCATAACTGTGTAGAAACATTTGATGAATTCAATACTGGTAAAAATATTGGTCGCACTGCACCATATATCATGTGGGATATCGTTCCTGGTCGTGATGATGTAGAAATTTTCCCTTACATGGCTGGTGGTGGATGTTCCTTGCCAGGCTCTGGTAAAACATTGATGCCAGGTGAAGGTTATGAAGGGGTTGCTAAATTCGTGTTAGATTTGATGACAAGCTATGGCTTGAATGCATGTCCTCCATTATTGGTTGGTGTAGGTATTGCTACATCTATCGATACAGCAGCAGTTATGTCCAAAAAGGCTTTGATGCGTCCTGTATCCTCTAAGGCTGAAAATGAAAAAGCAGCATATATGGAACAATTACTAGAAGATGGTATTAATGCATTACATCTTGGACCTCAAGGTATGGGCGGTGATAAATCCCTTATGGGTGTAAACATCGAACATGGTTCTCGTCATCCATCTGTAATTTCTGTAGCTGTTAAACGTTGGCTGCTGGAACCATCGTCGCGGACATATGGTATTTGATAAAGACGGTAAGTACGAAATTCTATCTCACAAAGGAGTGACATTCTAATGGCTAAACATATTTTGACAACACCAATCCAAGCATCTGATCTTGAAGGTATTAAAGCAGGGGATATTATTTACTTAAATGGTCACATCACAACATGCCGTGATGTAGCTCATCGTCGTCTTGTTGAATATGGCCGTGAATTACCAGTAGATGTTCGTAACGGTGCCATCTTGCATGCTGGTCCAATCGTGCGTGATCATGGGGATGATAAATTCGAAATGATTTCCGTAGGTCCTACTACATCTATGCGTATGGAAAAATTCGAATATGAATTTGTAAAACAAACAGGTGTACGCCTCATCGTTGGTAAAGGTGGCATGGGCCCTGAAACAACTCGTGCATGTAAAGATTTTGGTGCTCTTCACTGCGTATTCCCAGCAGGTAATGCCGTACTTGCTGCTACAGAAGTAGAAGAAATCGAATCTGCTAACTGGCGTGAACTCGGTATGCCTGAAACCTTGTGGACTTGCCGTGTAAAAGAATTCGGTCCACTCATCGTATCCATCGATGCAGAAGGCAATAACTACTTTGAAAATAAAAAAGTAGAATACAATGCGAAGAAAGAAGAAGTGTTAGAAGAAATCTATAAACACGTAAGCTTCATTAAATAATCGAATTGTGATCTCCAATTGTTGTTCTAGTAGTAATCTTTGTGCTTGGTGTGTTCATGACAAACTTCATGTCTAATACAGCTACCTGTGCATTATTGGTACCAATCAGTCTTAGCTTAGCATCTCAATTGGTATTATTGCCAATTCTGTGCCCCTTTTAATATATAAGGTATTATCTAGCTTGTAGATATATGAAAAAGATTCATTATAAAAAAAATAATTATATGATTTACATCACTGAGTTATATCTATATACTGTAGGCGTATGACTACCATGAAAGGAAAGTTCTCATGGATTATAGTGTTGCTGTTACATTGGGATTCTCGTATTTGCAATCGTCATGTTTGCATTGGGAGAAAGATTCCATTGTCTATTACTGCTATGATTGTAGCCGTTGGTTTTACATCTTTACTGGTGTATTATCCGCAAACGGAAGCATTTCAAAGGCTTTTGTTGACTCTAATGTTATTTCTATTTCATGAGCTATGTTTGTTATCGGTGCAGCTTTCTTTGAAACAGGTGTTGCTGTTGAGGTAGGTAATGTTGTTCATAAAGTTTGCTAAAAACTGAAACAATCTTTATTAGTCGCTATCATGATGATTACAGGTATTATGTCTGGTTTCTTGTCCAACACTGGTACAGGCAGCTGTTACTGATTCCTGTAATGTCATCGGTATTTGTAAAAAGGGTGGTTTTCAACCAAACTAAATTCTGATGCCAATCGTATTTGCAGCCGCTATGGGTGGTAATATTTCATGATTGGTGCTCCTGGTAATATGATTGCAAACGCTAACTTTGCAACAGGCTGGTCTTAGGCTCCTTTTGGTTTCTTTCGATTATGGTCTAGTAGGTTTACCCAATTCTAATCGTTGGTACTCTATTTCTATGCATACAATTGGTAAACGTTTCTTGCCAGATGCTCCAAGTCATCAACCAGATGGTGCAAACTATCGAAGGTAATGATGACTTTATGAGTCATGTACCATCTGTGGAAAAAAATGGACTAGCAGGTTTGGTATTGATATTTGACTAGTTGCGGCTATGATTTTTTTGAAAAAAACAAATCGGTGTATAAACTTTAGCTGTAAGTGCTTGGATAGGTGCTCTTGTTATCGTAGCTACTAGGGTTATTAGTGAAACAGAGGCTGTTAAATCTATCGATATGAAAGACAATCATGCTGTTTCGCTGGCTCCTATGGCTCTTGGGTGACAGCAATGGTTAAAAACCGGTACAGGTGCATGTTATTGCAAATCTTATCGTTAATAGCCTTTGGTGCTGAGTCCATCTACCCATTGGCCTTGTTCTAGTAGTACTTTTTGTGCTTGGCTGTATTCATGACAAACTTTCATGTCCAATACTGCTGACGTGTGCATTGTTGGTACCAATCGGTCTTAGTCCTTAGCATCTCAATTAGGCTTTTGATCCCAAAAAGCGATTCTTGCAGCTATCGTTATTTCCAGTTCTCTTAGCATATGCTACACCAATCGGCATGCCTGCAAATACTATGGTGTATAACATAGCTGGGTTATAGCTTTATGGATTATGTGAAAAGCTGGTTTACCACTGATTGTCGTGTCTAGCTATTGTTTGCATTAGTATTATTGCCAATCTTTATTCCCGTTCTAATATGTACAAACGTAATTTTTATATAGGTAAGTGATACTAAACCGTCACCGTTGGTGGCGGTTTTATTTTGTTGAACTCCTTAGACTATGTGTGCCTTAGCCTATTGATTAGAAAAAGCAATATACATATAAGTAAGAAATGATTAGACATAATCCATACTTTCACATATAATAGAAAGGTAACGAGTGTACAAATATACATTCACAGTAGACAAAACAGGTGGATATGAGGAGGAATTATGCTTACCGATATTGAAATAGCTCAACAAAATAAGATGGAAAAAATTCAGGTTATTGCTGATAAATGTGGTCTTACACCTGATGATATAGAGCAATATGGTCATTATAAGGCAAAAATTTCCTTTGATGCCATTAAGCGTTTAGAAAATAAAAAAGACGGGAAATTAGTTCTCGTTACGGCTATTACGCCAACGCCAGCAGGGGAAGGTAAATCTACGACCTCCATTGGTTTGGTACAAGCATTAAATAAAATCGGTAAGAAGGCTATCGCCGCACTTCGCGAGCCATCGTTGGGACCTGTGTTCGGTATCAAGGGCGGCGCTGCTGGCGGCGGCTATGCACAAGTTGTACCAATGGATGATATTAATCTTCATTTTACCGGTGATATGCACGCCATTACAGCGGCAAATAATTTGTTGTCCGCTATGATTGATAATCACATCCACCAAGGTAATGAGCTCCAAATCGATTTGCGTCAAATTTCTTGGACACGTGTTCTCGATATGAATGATCGTGCATTGCGCAATGTAACTGTCGCAATGGGGGGCAAGGTATGTGGTTTCCCTCGGGAAGATCATTTTATGATTACCGTTGCTTCTGAAATCATGGCTATTTTGTGTTTAGCTAAGGATCTAGAAGATTTAAAAGCGCGTTTTGGTCGCATCGTCATCGGTCCAAATCTAAAGGGTGAGCCTGTGTATGTACATCAACTCGGATGTGAAGGTGCGATGGCTCTTCTTATGAAAGATGCTATTAAACCAAATCTTGTACAAACATTGGAACATACACCTGCCATTGTTCATGGCGGTCCATTTGCCAATATTGCACATGGTTGTAACTCCGTGGTGGCTACAAAACTCGGCATGAAACTTGGTGATATCGTGGTGACAGAAGCTGGATTCGGCGCTGATCTAGGGGCAGAAAAGTTCCTCGACATTAAATGCCGTTATGGCGATATCTTCCCAAATGCTGTTGTCATCGTCGCTACATTGCGCGCTCTTAAAATGCATGGTGGCGTGCCAAAACAAGAGTTAAATACAGAAAACGTAGAGGCTGTAACAAAGGGCTTCAGCAATTTGCGTAAAGCTATTGAAAATATGCGCTTCTTCGGTGTACCTGTTATGGTTGCCATCAATAAATTCGTTACCGATACGGATGCTGAAATTGCGGAGTTAACTCGTTTGTGCAATGACTATGGCGTGCCTGTAGAGCTCAATGAATGTTGGGAAAAAGGTGGCGAAGGCGGTATCGATATGGCTAAACGCGTTGTGGAACTCGTGGAAGGCAGCGAACCAACACCTAAATTCGTATATGAATTAACAGATAGTATTGAAGATAAAATTGGTAAAATCGTTCGCACTATTTACGGTGGTGATGGTGTTACATTTGGGGCAAAGGCGAAAAAACAAATCGCTCAATTAAAAGAATGGGGCCTTGATAATCTACCTGTTTGTATGGCAAAAACGCAATATTCCTTGTCCGATAACCCAGCTCTATTAGGGGCACCAACAGGTTTTACAATCAATGTAACGGATATTCGCGTTGCTAATGGTGCAGGATTCCTCGTATGCCGCACAGGTGATGTTATGGTTATGCCAGGTTTACCTAAACGTCCTGCTGCACTTAACATGGATATTGATGCGGACGGCACTATTAAAGGATTGTTCTAATCATATGTTATTGTAATTGATATAGTATTTGTATTGACATAGTATACAGAGGGGGCAATAGCCCCCTTTGTTATTGAGGAGTATATATGGATTTATTGACGAGTTCTGTAAAAGATTTTGTAGCGGCAACCGCTTCAAAGGAGCCAACTCCAGGTGGCGGTGCTATTGCAGCATTGACGGCCGCTACAGGTGCAGCGTTAGCTGAAATGGTAGCGAATTTAACCTTTGATAAAAAAGGGTACGAAGATGTGCAAGAGGAGATGCATCTTTTACAACAAAAAGCAGAGTTTATTCGAGAGAAAGCGCTTTCACTAGCACAAGCAGATGCTAATGTATTTAATTTGTTTATGGATGCCTTGGCATTGCCAAAAAATACGGATGAAGAAAAATTAGCGCGTACTGCTGCGATTCAACAGGCTTATAAGGATGCGGCTAATGTACCTTTAGAAATAGGTATGATTAGTTATGAAATCTTTGATCTTGCCTATATGTAGCTACGAAAGGGCAATCAAAAATCTCATTACCGATGGTATTATTGCTGCTATTAATGCGAGAGCTGCGGTAAAAGCTGCTTTTTTTAAATGTGCGTATCAATCTATCTGGCATTAAGGATGAAAGCTATGTAGCTGATTTGAAAAGCGCAAATGAATCAAATAGAATCTGAACTAGATGAAAAGGAAGCATCCGTTTTAGCTTTGTACAAATAAATGGACGATAACATACTTTTTACACGTAGTAATGTTCGGAAAAATATAAAAATAGAAAGCCTTAGAAAATAAAATTTCTAAGGCTTTTTTTCTTTTTCTATTGTTAAAAATCCGAATAATAACGTAAAATATAAGTGTAATGTTTGTAGTTTAGAAAACAGGAGACCATTATGTCAGAACAAAACAATACTGTTGACTCTATGTTGCCAATACCTAAGCTGTTTGCCTATGGTTTACAACACGTATTAGCAATGTATGCCGGTGCTGTAGCGGTACCAATCATTATTGCGCAAGCTATGCATTTGCCTGTAGAGGATTTAATTCGACTTATTACAGCGGACTTATTTACTTGCGGTATTGCCACACTTATTCAAACATTAGGGTTTGGCAATATTGGTGGTCGTATCCCGATGATTCAAGGTGTAACCTTTGCCTCTGTTGGACCTATGGCCATGATTGGGGCCCAACATGGTATGACCGCCATTTACGGTGCCATCATCATAGCCGGTATTTTTACTTTCTTAGTAGCACCATTTTTTAGTCGTTTAATTCGACTCTTCCCACCTGTTGTAACAGGCACCATTATTACAATCATTGGTATTAACCTCATGCCTGTAGCTGTAAACTGGATGGGGGGCGGTGTAGGCAATCCGCAGTTTGGTAGTCTTACCAACATCGGTCTCGGATTCCTTACATTCTTAATCGTTATCTTTACTTATAAATTTGCCAAAGGTTTTCTTGGTAATCTTTCTGTTTTAATTGGTCTTATTGGTGGTACGGCTATTGCCTTTGCCATGGGTGTAGCCAATTTTGCTGAGGTTGGCAAAGCTCATTGGCTGGCTGTTATTGAACCATTATACTTTGGATTACCAACATTTGATTGGGCCTCTGTACTTTCCATGGTAGTTGTTATGCTCGTTGTTATGGTTGAAACAACTGGTGATAGTATTGCAATCGGTGAAATCGTAGATAAAAAAATCGATCGTAAGGAATTGGCATCCATTATCCGTGCCGATGGTCTTTCCACTGTTATTGGTGGTATTCTTAACAGTTTCCCATATACAGCATTTGCTCAAAACGTTGGTCTTATCGCTGTAACACGCGTTAAAAGTCGTTTTGTAGTAGCTGCATCTGGTGTAATCTTAATTCTATTAGGCTTATTCCCTAAATTGGCGGCTGTTGTAGCAAGCATTCCAAATGCAGTGCTCGGTGGTGCTGGTATTGCCATGTTTGGTATGATTATTGCTAGCGGTATCCGTTCTCTTGGTAAAGTTAATTTTGATGGCAATCAAAACTTGATGCTTGTGGCGATTAGTATCGGTGTTTCCATGATTCCTATCGCTGCACCAACATTCTATGCGCATTTCCCAGCATGGGCTCAAATTTTATTAAAATCTGGTATTACATTCGGTAGTATCATGGCTATCCTCCTTAACCTATTGCTCAATGGCGTGAACAAGGGCGATGAATTCAAAGAAATGGGTCGTCGTTAATCGGCTTTCACCATTATTAATACTAAGAACTCTACTCGTAGTGGGTAGGGTTCTTTTTTTGAAAGTAATAATCTCCAAATAGTGACTAAACTCACAGGGGTTACACCTATATACTATGGTATAATAAATTGATAAATTTAGATAATTTGTTCCCATAAGAAGGGAAGGAGTTTATGGCTGAAGGTAAGATTATTGCCATCTCGATTAGCGAGAAAAAAGGGCAAAAGAAACATAATATTGAATCTGCCAATCTCATCGTAGATCACGGCATGGAAGGCGATGCACACGCAGGTAATTGGCATCGCCAAATTAGTTTACTCGGCATTAAGAGCATTGAGCATATGCGTGAAAAAGGGGCCGATGTAAAACCTGGTGATTTTGCTGAAAATATCACCGTCGAAGGCATTGTTTTGTATGATTTACCGGTCGGTACGAAATTACAACTAGGTCCTGAGGTGTTATTAGAGGTCACACAAATTGGTAAAGAATGTCATCATGGTTGTGAAATTATGAAACAAGTTGGATCTTGTATTATGCCTACGCAAGGAATTTTTGGTAAAGTTCTAAAAAATGGTACAATTAACGTAGGTGATGACGTATCCATTATTAAATAAGGATGTAAAGAGGTGTGCTATGAAGGATGCATGGGGCCGAACAATTGAATATGTACGTCTGTCGTTGACAGATGCGTGCAATTTTTGCTGCCCTTATTGCAGACCAGCAGAGATTACACCACAAAGCCAACATCAACTACTATCTGTGGATGAATGGATGACTATTTTTGGGTGCATTTCACCAAGTAGGGGTGAAAGCTGTACGCCTCACCGGTGGTGAGCCCGTTACTATATCCTCATATTGAAGAGTTATTAGCACGTATCAAGCAGACCGGATGGTTTGAAGATATTTCTATGACAACCAATGGCAGTCTATTGGCGCCGCGGGCCGAGAAATTGAAAGAACTCGGTTTGAACAGAGTCAATATTAGCCTTGATTCCCTTGATAGCGACGCTTTTGCTCTATGTGTGGGCAAAGCTGACCAACTCGACTCCGTTCTAAGTGGTATTCAAAGTGCCATTGATGCGGGCTTTACATCTGTTAAAAATCAATACTGTTCTGTCACGTCACTGGACTGATGATGAAGTTCATGCTTTGCTAACATATGTAGAAACTTGGCCGGTGATTTGGCGCTTTTATTGAATATATGCCATTTCAGGGGGATGCGTTTCATGGACCGACCTTTCGATGAATGGAAAGGCTCAATTAGAACGCGTCAGCGGTGGTATCCTCACTGAAAAATCACGGTGTATACGGCTTTTGGACCCTGCTACGTATTACAATTTGCCGAGTGGCAAGGAAATCGGGTTTATTTTCTCTATGTCTCATAGTTATTGTGATACATGCAATCGCGTTCGTCTTACTTCAGATGGTCAAATGCGACTCTGCCTTCTACGTGATGATGAGGCCGATTTAGTGTCTCTTGTACGTCGAGGACTAAGTGAAACTGAACTTGCTAGTCATATTGAATGGGCTTTACAACGTAAACAAGAACGTCATGATGGTGATACGATGGATCAACCAGAACGACCCTATGTGGCGCATCGGAGGGTAGTATGGGATTCTTTGATTTTCTGAAACCGAGAAATAAAGAGTTTGTCGAATCCTGTTGGCCTGGTGGTAAAATGCTACAAGTCCACATGGAATACGATACACAAAAACTTATATTTACCTATATAGGCCGTTATGGATTACAATTTAGCGTGCCTAAGGCTGATATAACAGATATCATTGTGAAAGAAGTAAGTCGTACACATAGCGTCATTCAAATTTATCATGGTGAGGAATGTGTGGGGACTACGGATATCATTCCTACAGAGGCTTGTGAAACGATAAAGAATTGGATGTTAGAATTTCTAAATATCCTATACATATAGATATGGTATAAATCAAATTGATATATTTTATGGGAATGTAATAAATATTCTTTACATTCCTATAAAATAAGCATATAATAATTCATGTCATGGACCACTAGCTCAGCTGGCAGAGCACCTGACTCTTAATCAGGGTGTCCAGGGTTCGAACCCCTGGTGGTCCACCAAAAATAGACCCGCACTACGGTGCGGGTTTTTCTATTTTTGACATTATTTTTATCAGCTTAACTTTTTGACACCATTTATGACATCAATTAGTAGTTGATTATTAGGGAGATTTAAAATGACACTAGAAGATGTAATGACCACACAAGAGGCGGGCAGAACGATGGAATGTTACTGCTGATTCTCTAAAAACAAATGTTGTAGAGCGATATGCAAATAATCGGATTCATAGAAGGATGAAGTTTAGAAAATCCGGAAGAAATGTGGCTTGTAACTCGTCAAGGTATGGAACGCTTATATGGTAAAGAAATAAAGTCTCTATAAATTTATTCCGATAAATATACATAGACAATAAGTTATTAATCACTTATGATTGGGAATATAGTAGTATTTCTCATTAGGAGGTCCCAAATGGCAGTAGATGTATCCAGAACACAAGATGTATATAAAGATGCTGGTCAAAGTGTCAATTTCACAACATTATTATTAAATCGTAAAGATCGCGATGCAGAATTAGAAGTAATCCAAGATATGGCTGATCGTATTCAAGCCATTAAACGTTCTGTTTAGTATTCGTGCTAATGGTGAAGGCTTGGGTATCGCGTTTTGGCTTTTAGCCGTAAAGCATGGGACTATTTATTCCCTAATGCACCTGTACCAAAAAGAGTTAGAAGACTTTCAAGGTATTAAAGGTGACAAACAAGATGTGCCAGCTGTAGCGGCTGATTTGTTCTTACATGTACGTTCCAATGATGAATCTGTTACATATACAGTAGTGGACCAAATCATGGAATTCTTACGTCCTGTTACATCTGTAGTTGATGAAACTCATGGATTCCATTATGAACAAGGTCGCGCTATCATCGATTTTCGTTGATGGTACGGAAAAATCCTGTAGGCCAAGAAGCGGTAGAATGGGGCGTTATCGGTGATGAAGACCCTGAATTCACGAATGGTTCTTATGCATTTTGCACAAAAAAATATGAACACGATCTTGATGCTTGGCGCGCACTTCCTACAGAAATGCAAGAAAAATTCATTGGCCGTCGTAAATTCAGCGATATTGAATTGGAAGATGATGAAAAAGATCCAGCAGCTCATAATGTGGTAGCTCAAGATAATCGTGACGATGAAGAACATAAAATCGTTCGTATGAATGTACCATTTGCACAAAAGCCCTGGTCAAGGTGTGCGTGGCACATATTTCATCGGTTATGCTCGTTATTGGGATGTAACGAAAACAATGCTTACGAATATGTTTACACAAAACGACAAATTGCTCGATTATTCTAAACCTATTACGGGTATGTTGTTCTTCATCCCATCTCTTGATACATTGGATGCTATCGCAGAAGGCGAATTATAATCGTTATAATTTTACGATATATGTAATGATAAAATAATATGCAATAAAATCTATAGAAAGCGCCCTTTTGGGGGCGCTTTTTATGCTATAATTAGAGAATATTATTGATTCTGTAGAATTTTAGTTTGTAGAGGTTGCCCATGAATTATACAAGTACACGTGGCACTGTTGCCGTAAATGAAACATATGCATTATTACATGGTTTGGCGGAAGATGGCGGTTTATACGTACCAGCTTTATTTCCAACGAATTGCTTAAGCTATAACGACATCAAAGATAAACCGTACCAAGAGGTAGCTGCTGTTGTATTAGCAAAATTATTCCCTTGCTTCTCCGAAGCACATCTCAAGGAAATGATTAACTCCGCTTACAGCGATGCAAACTTTAGCACTCGTGATATTGCACCTCTACATTCTTTACTTGAAAAAGTATCCGTATTGGAACTGTTCCACGGCCGTACACAAGCGTTTAAAGATATGGCGCTTTCACTATTCCCATATTTATTGGTAGCCGCAAAAAGAAGCAGAAGGGCGAAGATAAAGAGGTTCTTATCCTAACAGCTACATCTGGTGATACAGGCAAGGCGGCCCTTGAAGGGTTTTAAAGATGTACCTGGTACGCATATTCAAGTATTCTATCCAACTGATGGCGTTAGCCCCTATGCAAGCAGAACAAATGCAAAAGCAAGAAGGCGCTAATGTTAATGTAACTGCTATTCATGGTAACTTTGATGATGCTCAACAATTCTTGAAACGTTTATTCGTCGATGCAGATACAGCAAAAGAAGTAGCCGAAAAAGGCGTTATGTTCTCCAGTGCGAACTCCATTAACATCGGTCGTTTAGCACCGCAAGTGGTATACTATGTGAATGCTTATGCTGAGCTTGTTGCACAAGGTGCTATCCATGAAGATGAGGCGTTTAACGTAGTGGTTCCAACAGGTAATTTTGGTAACATCTTGGCTGCTTACTATGCTAAAAAGATGGGTATTCCTATCGGTAAATTGATCTGTGCATCCAATCAAAATAACGTGCTTACTGATTTCTTTAACACTGGTACATATGATATGAATCGTCCATTCTATACGACGATTTCTCCATCCATGGATATCCTTGAGTCCTCTAACTTTTGAACGTTTCTTGTACTATATCTCCGGTGAGGATAGTGAAAGAACAGCTCAATGGATGAAAGATTTGAAATCCACAGGTAAATTATCTGTTAATGAAGAAGAATTTAAACGTGTACAAGCTAATTTCAGCGGTGCCTATGTCAATGACGAAGAAACAAAGGCTATTATTGAGCAAGTGTATAACTCCTATGGCTATTTAATGGATCCTCATACAGCTGTTGCGATGGGTGCGTATATGAAAGAATTAGAAGCTCATCCAGAGGATGGTGCTCGTCATACAATCATCGCATCTACTGCACATCCATTCAAATTCCCAACACCTATTTGTGAGGCGCTTGATATTAAAGGTTGGTTCTACACCTATGAAAGCTTTGGATAATATCTCGGCTGTAACCGGTGTAGCATTCCCTAAACAATTGGCTGCATTAAAAGGCTAAAATCATTGCGCTTTACAAAAAGCCATCGACAAAGAAAAATATGAAACAAGAAATTCTAGATTTTGTCGATACATTCTCTAAATAACGATTCCGCCTCTCCTTGAAGGGGCGGTTTCTATTGTATGGTTATCGATATATTGTATTGACTGAGATAGGAGGATATATGGCAAAAAAAGGTTTAATCTATGCGCTTCTTTCGGCACTTTTGCTGAGTACCATGAATTTATTCGTTAAGATGCTTGGATCCAATATTCCATCTGGAGAGATTGCGTTTCTTTCGCGGCTTATTTGGCACCGTTGCGGTTCTTGTCGTTATGTATATGAAGGGCATCCGCTTTTTTCCACGGAGGACCGAGGGCTTGCTTGTTATGCGAGGGCCTCTATGGCGGTTTTGGCATGGTGTGTAACTTTATAGCCTTGGTACATATGAAGATGTCCGATGCTACCATATTATTTCAAACATCGGGGAATTTTTCGTGTTTATCTTTAGCGCCTTTTTTTCTTAAAGGAACGCGTTCCGAAAGGGCGCTGGTAAATGGCTTATCCTAATCTTCATAGCCGTTATGGTGATGGTTAATCCATTTAGCTATGGTGGATTTACCTGGTATGCACTAGTTGCCATCTTAGGTGCAGCGTTATCTGCCGCAGCCTATACGACGATTCGCTCTATTAGTAAAGCATGGTAAGCATAGTAATTTTGAAATCATGGCGTATTTCTTGATTACAGGAATGATTGCGGGTCTTGTGACGACCGATGGATTTGTCATGCCTCAAGGTCAAGAATGGCTCATTATTACTGCTATTGGCGGTATAACCGTAGTGGCTCAATTCTTTCTTGACGGGTGCTTTTGTTACAACAAATGCTGTTGTAGCTCAATTCTTGCAATATGTAGGCGTCTTTATTAGCTCCTTCTATGGTTTTTTTATTCTTTGGTGAAAGCTTATCCATCGAAACGGTAGGGCGCTGGTATCGCCATGTTTGTGGCGTCCGTTATGTTGGCACGCTTAAAAGAGCAAAATGGTCCCATACGTGAAGGCAAGGTCATAGAGGAAAAAAACAAAATAAATGTCGAATACTATATAAGTAGTATTGGTGCATAATCAAGATGCGACCATCAATTAGGGATATCATTGTATGGTTGCATCTTTTTGTATATTGTAGGAGTGTGATGGCTATGTTTATGGAGTGGATTAAAATTGAGAATTACCGTAATCTCGTAGATATTGAACTACACTTTCACAATGATATCAATTACTTTGTAGGCGAAAAATGCAGTGGGGAAAATCCAATTTTCTTGACCTCTTAGAGCAAAATGATGAATGCACGAGGTTTTCAAGAAAGTGACTTTGCTGATGTACATAGACCGATACGCATTGAGTGTAAAATGTCCTTTTTCTGAGCTTACTACATCATTTCAGGATATGATTGGTCCAGAAGATGGTATGTATCTACGCCTTGAACAAGTGGTTCAAGAGGTATATCCACGACTCTATAAGGTGGATGGAGAGAAATTGACACCGGTACCATTGTCTATGTTGCGCCATACAATCTATATGTGTCATCGCGATACATCGGAGGCGGAACTTTATTCTATTCCTACATCGGTGTATATGGAACTGGGGAAACAGCTTGTTACCCTATCTGCCTAAGACTGGATTGACATCAGATGATGCCATCGCATTAGATAGCTTTATCAATGTAAGAATGGGGCTTGATCCCGAATGTGTTCTTAATATTCAGCGTCTTGTAGAACTGTTAACATCCTCTACAGAGGCAAACTTAATTCGTAAGTATTCCATAGATAATGTACGGCTTATCATGGCGGTAGCACTAAAGATTTTGGCTCAAATTTACATGAAGGTGCACAGTGCATCCTCCAATTTAGAATCATTGCTCGTGTATGACAGTGAAGGCCGTCGATTTTTACCTGTCTTTATCAGCGTAGATGAGCCCAGAATTACATTTGAGTCCTTATTTGCAACGAGCCGTACTAAAGCTATTATCGTCAAATTGCAACCAATGAAAATGCTGAATTTTTAGCATTAATTAAACAGTTATTTCCAAATTGATGGCCTATTGGGGTCAATTGTTTGTAGTAACTCATAGTACGGATGCATTGGTAGACGATTATCGTCATATTATACGCATGTATCGTGATGAAACGGGTCTCGTTCGCGCCGCTTGCGGGGTGACATTTAAATTTGCTCGCGAAGTAGAAAAGCATTTGATCATGCATTTTCCTGAAGCGAAGGAAGCCCTCTATGCACGGTGTATCATCTTGGTGGAAGGGGAAACTGAGTATGGTAGTTTTGCCGGTATCGCAAAAAAATTAAATGTAGATTTTGATTATTTTGGTATATGTCTTATCAATGCACGTGGAGAATCTTCTATTAGTAAACTTCATAAATTATTTAAAAGCTTTGCTATTCCGACGGTAGCACTCTATGACCGAGATGTAATGGATAAGCATAGCAAGTCTCATGTTAATGTGTTTTACACAAATGAAATCTGTTTTGAAATGGATGTAGTATCCCATTTGATTCGACATCATCATCGGGATATATTGGATGCCATTATTCAAGATCTTATTGATACAGGGCGTGGTATGGTAACAAAGGATATGGCCCGCCGCGGTTTTGCCAAGTTGGGACTTGATGATCATCAAGTGGTACAACGATGTTTGAAAAATATCAAGGCAAAGGATATAGATACATTATTGGCGTACTATTTCTCTTGGTTTTATAGCAATAAAGGTGTGATTGTAGGGCGTAGAATTGCCTATTATATACCGGATCATATGATTCCACCAGCCTTTTATTGCGGTTATTGAAACGGGCTAAAGTCTTTATCTCTAGAATCATCTATTATGAAAAATAGGATGATAAGTATATTAAAAAAACTTTCAATAAACTATATCGAAAAAAATCTTGACATGGATGCAGTTTTCTTTTTATGATTAATGAGGTTAATTTTTTTCCGAACGGTTTTTAAGTGTGAGTAGGAGTTAAACATGAAGGAATTTATCAAAGAGTTTAAAGAGTTCGCTTTTCAAAGGGAACATGATGGACCTCGCTGTAGGTATGATTATTGGTGCAGCTTTCACAGCATTAGTGAATTCTGTAGTTAGCAATTTATTCATGCCATTGATCAGTGTGTTCACTGGTGGTATTGATTTTCAGCAATCTATATTTGCCATTGAGTGAAGCGATCTAAAGATGCATTTATGAATGGTGCTGATATTGCAACAGCTCGCTCTGCTGGTGCTGTATTGCCTTACGGTACATTCATTACTGACCTCATTCAATTCTTAATCTTAGCATTTCGTTGTATTCTTAATGATTCGCGCGTTGACGAAGCTAATGCAAAAGTGCTAAGAAAAGAAGCTGAAGAAGCACCAGCAACTACAAAAAGAATGTCCATTCTGTAAAAACAGAAATCAATATTGATGCAGTTAAATGTCCTAACTGTACATCTGATTTGAAAATAATCGAATCACGAAGAAAGAGTTCTAGAAGCACTAACACTTTTTAGAACTCTTTTTTATTCGTACTTATGATTTTTGGTAAATTTCCAATTATAGGATACAATATAGATACATATAGTTTTCGTTGTAAATGATATGTTGTTACAGCATTTAAGAATATATAGAGAAGGGATGAAATGATTATGGAACGTAAACCATTAGTAGTGGTACCTGGGCTTAGTGCGACGTGATGCTATTGCCTATTTACAAGAACATGTGGACGTACGTCAGTGGACAGAAAAAAACTAAAAATGCCTAGAGAGGTTTTTAAAAGAATGGTTACGCGATGCTGATGGTTTGTGGTCTATTAATTCCATATCGGTTGATGCGGACCTTGTGAAAGATGCGCCTAATTTAAAGGTCATTGCACAAGCCTCAGTAGGCTATGATAATGTAAAGATTGATGAACTTACGGCGGCAGGTATTCCCTTACGGTAATACGCCAGGTGTACTCAACGAAACCGTGGCAGAACTTTGGCTTTTCACATTGATTGTTACGGCGAGTCGGCGCATTATTGAAAATGCAGCCTTTGTAAAAAATGGCCGTTGGGCTGAGCGTCCTTCTAATATTAAGGGCTTTGACTTGAGTCGTCGTACATTGGGTATCATTGGTATGGGCGCCATCGGTGTTTCCATTTCTCGACGTGCTCGCGCCTTTGGTATGACCGTTGTATATCATAATCGACATCAACGTAATGACGATAAATTGTATAGAACAACATATATGGAATTAGATGAGTTACTTGCTACGAGTGATGTGGTATGTATCATGGCGCCACTTACGGATGAAACGTATCATATGTGCGATGCCGAGTTCTTTAAGAAAATGAAAAAGACCGCATTGTTCGTCAATGTAGGTCGCGGTGCCATCGTTGATACAGATGCACTCATCGATGCCCTTAAAACTGGTGAAATCGATTATGCTGCACTTGATGTAACTGATCCAGAACCACTACCAGCAGATCATCCATTATTGTCCATTGATAACTGTTTAATTGTTCCTCATATTGGTTCGTATACAGATCGGACGCGATATGATATGTCCATGTTGACAGCGAATAATATCATTGCTGGTGTTCATAAAAAACCTCTACAAACATGTGTTAATGAAGAGGTGAATTATAAAATGTGCGGTCCTATATAAAATATGGTAAAATAAAAGAATATTTATCGTATGGAGGTTGTAACGTTGGAACATAAAGATACTGAACAAACTGTAGCTCCTGAAGAAGTTGTATCCATTAACTTTATCGAAGCTGAAATAAATAAAGATAATGAAGAGGGCGTATACGGTGGCCGTGTACATACGCGATTCCCACCAGAACCAAATGGGTATTTACATATCGGTCATGCTAAGTCCATTTGCCTTAACTTTGGCTTAGGCGAAGAATACAAGGGCTTAACAAATTTGCGCTTTGATGACACAAATCCAGAAAAGGAAGATGTGGAATATGTAAATTCCATTAAGGAAGACGTGGAATGGCTTGGATTCCATTGGGATGGCGACGTACGGTATGCATCTGATTACTTTGGCAAAATGTATGATTATGCTAAAAAGCTTATCACCTTGGGTAAGGCTTATGTAGATGATCAAACAGCAGAAGAAATCCGTCAAACTCGTGGCGATTTCTCTACACCTGGTACGAATAGTCCATATCGCAATCGCTCTGTAGAAGAAAATTTAAAACTTTTTGAAGAAATGAAAGAAGGTAAATACAAGGATGGCGAAAAGGTATTACGCGCTAAAATTGATATGGCGGATCCTAATATCGTCATGCGCGATCCTGTATTGTATCGTATTGTAAATGCAGCGCATCACCGTACAGGATCTGAATGGAGCATTTATCCAATGTACGACTTTGCACATCCTATCGAGGATGCTATTGAACGCATTACCCATTCCGTATGTACATTGGAATTTGAAGTGCATCGTCCATTGTATAATTGGGTTCTCGAAGATTGGGAAGACACTGAAAAACCTCGCCAAATCGAGTTCGCTCGTTTAAATGTAACAAAAATGGTTATGTCTAAACGCAAATTACGTGCTCTTGTAGAGGCTGGCCTCGTATCCGGTTGGGATGATCCTCGTATGCCTACCATTTCTGGCTTGCGCCGTCGTGGCTATACACCAGAAGCCATCCGTGATTTCTGCGACCGCATTGGCGTAGCTAAGGCTGATAGCACTGTAGATATTGCATTGCTTGAATTCTGTATTCGTGAAGATTTGAAATTAAAAGCTCCACGTCCAATGGTTGTCATCGACCCTGTTAAGGTTATTATCGATAATTATCCAGAAGGTCAAACAGAACCTTGTGTGGTTGAAAATAATCCAGAAAATGAAGAACTCGGTACTCGTGAAGTTATGTTTGGTCGCGAAATTTATATTGAGCGCGCTGACTTTATGGAAGAACCGGTTAAGAAATTCTTCCGCTTGGCTCCGGGAAAAGAAGTACGCTTAAAAGGCGCTTATTTCATTACTTGCCAATCTGTTGTAAAGGATGAAAACGGTACCATTACCGAAATCCATTGTACCTATGACCCTGAAACGAAGAGCGGTAGTGGTTGCACACGTAAGGTAAAGGGTACATTGCATTGGGTTGAAGCTTCTACGGCTGTAGATATTGAAACTCGTTTATATGACTACTTGCTTAAAGAAGAATCCGATGGTAAAGACTTCTTAGCTGATTTTAATCATGAATCGTTACAGGTTATGCACAGTAAAGGTGAAGCAAGCCTTGCTAATACTGTTCCTGGCGATAGATTCCAATTCTTGCGTCAAGGTTATTTCGTAACTGATAAGGATAGCACTGCCGATCATATTGTGGTAAACCGCATCGTAGGTTTACGTGATACATGGGCAAAACAACAAAAGAAATAGTTGTGATTATACCGCCCCTTTAAGGGGCGGTTTTGTTTAGGAGAAAACTATGAAATCAATGATAGCTTTAGCTCTCGCTGGTGTTGTAGCGATGAGCACACCTGTACTTGTTGATGCGGCTAATATTAATGCTAGTAAATATGCCGCTGCATATGGAACGTATAATGGTATGAAACTTAACGAAGGTGTTACGATTTATGCCAATGCGCCAAAGGCTTTGTTCGCCGGCGCAGGTAAAACCGATGTAAAAACGGCTCTTATGCAAGCTGGTGCCAGCCGTGCCGAGGTATATACGCTTAACGTAAAACGAGAAAATGAAATGAATTACGCTGTATTTGCGAATGTGGTCGTAGGTGGTAAACATAATCTTGTTAACACCAAGCATGTGAGCACTGATGCCAGTGATGTCGGTAATTTGGTGGCGTCTATCAATGGAGGTAAAGCTGCTGAGCTAGGCCAATACCAAGTGGTGACACCTTTGGCTAAGCATAATAAAACATATGTAGGTGTACTAAAATATACAAGTAAAGATAATAATAATTCTTATAATGAGATTCTTCATATTGCTGTTTCTGAAAGTAAATACGAGGGCCCTAGTGTGCGATTTATCGCTATAGATGAAGAAAGTGATGCTAAGGTATTTCCTCGCGTGAGCAACTTGCTAACTGGTAAATAATAAATAATTATTGAAATAAATTATCAATTATCTTGACAATATTTCTCATCGAGAGTACTATGTGTATATAGTAATCAATCTCAAGTAATGAGGCGGATTCTATATAGATATGCAACAGGCAGGTACGACTATGATGGATTCAATTGACAATATCATTGGATTTCATTGTGCACCGGCAATTCGAGGCATTAAGGTCTCGAATTTGGTTTCTATTCCACGGGACATGAATGAACAAATCCAATTCGTTTTGACTGAATATAATAAAGAGTTTAATGAAAAGGGTTTATTCTTCTTTGAATTATGTCGCTGTAAAGCACGTAGACTATTATTGGTGTTCCGTGAAACACAATTACGAGACTATGTACGGCAACCTGCGGTGATGACATTTTTGAAAGCCTACGGTTATCAAGATAGTATGAGCATTATGGAGATGCTTGAACATTTGCGATATCGTATGGAATCAAGCGTTGATTTCCCTCATGAAATTGGTGTGTTCCTTGGATATCCATTAATGGATGTGAAGTATTTTATTTCTCGTCGCGGTAATGGATACTCTATGTGTGGTGAATGGAAGGTTTACCACGATGTAGTAGATGCACAACGCTCTTTCCTATGTTACAAAAGCATGTCGTGAATTTTTGTCAAACTCAATTGATGTTGGGAAAAAAACATTTAGTTCATTGGTCGCAAGAACGGCCTAGGAGGTACAAGATGATTGGTGTAATTTTTTTGGTCCGGTACAGGCAATACAGAAAAGAATGGCTTATGAAGTAGCTGAAGGTATCAAAAGCTGCAGGTCAAGACGTAGAAGTAAAAATCCGTTTCTGAAGTATCTGTTGATGAAGCAGCAGCTTACGATAAATTAGCTCTTGGTTGCGCTGACATGGGTGCTGAACAATTAGAAGAAGGTGAATTCGAACCATTCTACACCGAATTAGAAGGTAAATTGAGTGGTAAAAAAGTAGCAATCTTTGGCTCCTATGGTTGGGGGGGCACTTGGTTAGAAGACTGGGGCACTCGCATTAAAGATGCTGGCGGCGAATTAGTAGCTGACGGTGTAGCAATCTTGGGTGAACCAGATGATGACGGCAATGCACAATGCCAAGAATTGGGTAAAACATTAGCTAACGCATAACAACTTCATATTATATAAAGACTATAGCGATGGATGTGACATCGCTATAGTCTTTTTTGTATCTATTTATGGAAAGGTGTACTGCTTTGGTATATAATTAAATAATGTTATTGCAAAGGAGACGCATTATGAAGGACGAGCGATTTATAGTTACCTACCGAATTGAAGCCGACACATATGAAGACGCAAAGTCTATTGCTTGGGCTGTTCAAGTAGAACAAACGATTGAATTTCCTTATGAATTTGTAACTGATCCATATATTAAAAATACAATTACCGGTCGATTGGAATCTCTCGAACCGATGGCGCCAGATTCCGCATATGCAACTGTGGGAGTGATGCCTAATGTAGTGATTGATGCTTCTCGGTATTATCTAGCTCGCATTTCATATCATGTAGATACTACCGCATTAGAAGCAACGCAATTTTTAAATGTTGTATTTGGTAACTCATCGTTACAACCTCATATTTGGGTGGTAGACATAGAACTATGTCCTACATTATTTGACGTATTCAAAGGTCCACGATTTGGATTGCATGGTATTCGTAGATTGGTTGAAACGCCTACAAGACCGATGATTCAGGCTGTAATTAAACCTATGGGAACACCTAATGAAGAACTAGCTCGCATGTGTGCAGCGTATACGCGTGGTGGCGTCGATGTTATCAAGGATGATCATGGCATTACGAACCAATCCTTTTCGCAGTTTAAGGATCGTGTAAGACGATGTGCTGCTGCGGTGCGTGAGATGAATGAAGCGCATGGAAAACACGCATTATATGCAGCTAATGTGTCTGGTGATGGCACAGATGTATTAGAACGTGCTTATTTCGCTAAAGAGGCGGGTGCTACGGCGCTTATGGTAGCCACAGGTTTAGTTGGCTCTGGTTGGTTACATAAATTAGCTACTGATGAAAAATTGCGCTTGCCGATTATTCACCACCCTGCCTATTCTGGTGGTTTTGTGAGCCCTGGTGTATCCGGTATTGCCGACTATTTACAGTTGGGATTCTTGCTCGATTATTTGGCGCTGATATGATGGTTTTTGTATCCTATGGAGGGCGCTTTACCTTTACCCAAGAGCAATGTAAGCGTATTGCCGCGTATATTAAACATCCTGTAGGATTGGTGAAAGCAAGCTGTCCGGCTCCTGGTGGTGGCGTGACTGATGCGCGCCTTACAGAATTAGTCGAGTTGTACGGAAATGATACGATGTTCCTCGTTGGAGGCGATATGTTCCGTCGTGGACCAGATCTTGAGTCGAATATGGCGTATTTTGTTAATCGATTAGAAGAACTGTCACAATTGAAACAATAATAGTTGTGAAAGTTGGACTTTCACTAACGCAATCGTACGGTGATTGAAAGACTTTCACCAATAGAAATAATTAATTATATGGAGTAGTTTAATGAGTGAAACCTCACCTTTAGAGGTCCATGTTCTTGCCAGTGGTAGCAAGGGTAATTGTACAGTTATAAAAAAAGGAAATTCTGTAATATTACATGATGTGGGTATTAGTTGCCGGCGCATCGTTAATGGGCTGAAAGAATTACATATCGATATGAGCCAGGTTGAGGGAATATTTATTAGCCACGAGCATACCGACCATATTGCGGGGCTACAACAACTATTAAAGCGTTTTGATATTCCTGTATATACTAAGCAAGGCACGTGGCGTGAAATCCAAGATAAGTTAATCGTTCCAAAACATCAACTGGTGGAATTGACAAAGGGGAGTTTGGAGCTTGGAAATCTTACGGTGGAACCCTTTAGTGTTAGTCATGATGCGGCAGATCCTATAGGCATCAATGTATATTCTGGCAAGGACAAGGCTACGGTTGTCACCGATACAGGTGTGATTACGGACGATATATTGCACCGATTAGATGGCAGCACATTGCTAGTCTTGGAGGCTAACTATGATCCTCAGATGTTGCGTTTTGGACCGTATCAACCGTTTTTAAAGCAACGCGTAGCCAGTGATGAAGGCCATTTGAGCAATGAAATGGCGGCACAGGCCTTACTTATGATGAAACGACCTGATTTTATGCAGGTCATTTTGGCACATCGCTCTGAAAATAATAATAACCCTGTCCTCGTAACGCAGACGATTGGTCAAATGCTCGTCGATGGGGGCGTTAAAATAGGACCGGAAATGAAATTACAGCATGGCCAACCTAACGAAATAGTATCCATGCAGTCTGTTCATAAAAATTAGAGGTACATCTTGTATGAAGTTTCATGTAATCTGTATTGGTAAATTAAAAGAGGCTTACCTTCGAGAAGGTGTGGCCGAATTTGTAAAACGTATGCGCCCCTATGGAGGTGTTACAATTACTGAATTGAATGAAAGTAAAATAGGGGATAAGCCCAGTGATGCGGACCGTAAACAAGTAGTCGTAGAAGAGGGACAACGGTTGTTAAAGGCCGTTCCTAAATCGGCATACACTGTATTGCTAGATGTATATGGTAAAACGATGTCTTCTGAAAATTTGGCCTCTATGGTATCTAAATTAGAGGTGGACGGCATCAGCGATATGGCCTTTATCATAGGCGGTGCCTTTGGCGTTAGTGACGAATTGCGCCGTTCTGTAAAATTTAAGTTATCCTTTAGCCCTATGACCTTTACTCATCAAATGGTTCGATTGTTGTTAGTAGAACAGATTTACCGCAGTGCTAAGATAAATCGCAATGAACCATACCATTGGTGATATACTTAACTAAATATTATTTATATACAATTTTTGAAAAAGGAGTTTTCAACTCTAAGGTCGAATAGTATAATAAAGAGTAAAGTTATATGAAGGAGGAATTCCCTATGAAAATCCAAGACGTAATGAATAAATATCCTGTTACAGTTGGTAAAGATGCTCCTATTTCTGATGTAGCAGACTTATTAGTTAAATATAATTTAACAGCTGTCTCTGTTGTGGATGAAGAAAAATAAATTGTTAGGTATTATTTCAGAAGGTGACTTGTTATACAAAAAAAGGTTCGCCCTCATGTACCTCATTATGTAAATGTTTTGGGCGCTAGTATCTATTACAATGGTATTGGTGAATATAATGCACAATTCAAAAAATTGTTAGCATCCCACGTATATGAATTGATGACTAGCGATGTTATTACTACAACACCTGATAAAGATGTAGAAGAAATCGTATCCGTTATGCTTGATCAACATTTGAAAAATGTCCCTGTTGTAGATAAAGAGTACCGTTTGATTGGTATTTTTATCTCGTCGTGATATCATTAAATTGATTGCAAAAAGATAACTAATTATTTACATATATGAATACTAAACAGCCACTCCCTATGAGTGGCTGTTTCCTTATAATGCTAAGAATTGCATTGAATTTTCATTTATGATATTATAAGGAGTGCATAATATACTACAGAAATTTGGGCGTTTGCCCTTCAAGGAGGACATATTTTAATGAAAGCAACTGTAAATCCTGTTGATCAACACGTAGTAACTTTAACTATCGAAGTACCTGCAGCAGAAGTAGACAAAGGTATCAAACAAGCGGTAAAACGCATTGCAAACCAAGTAAACATTCCTGGCTTCCGTAAAGGCCACGCACCTCGTCGTGTATTGGAAATGAACTTTGGTAAAGAAGCTATCTTGGAAGAAGCATTTGACGTATTGGCTAGCCAAAACTATAGTGCTGCTCTTCGTGAAAACGATATCGTTCCTGTATCTGATCCAGAAACAGAACGCGTACAATTCGAAGAAGGTAAAGATTTAATCTTCAAAGTAACTGTAACAAAACGTCCCAGAAGTTAAACTTGGCGATTACAAAGGCTTAGAAGCTACAAAACAAGACGCTACTGTAACTGATGAACAAATCGAAGAACAATTGAACAATATTCGTGAACAACAAGCTAAAATGGTTGTTGCTGAAGAAGGCGCTACAATTCAAAAAGACGACTTCGCAGTAATCGATTTCGCTGGTTCTGTTGATGGTAAACCATTTGATGGTGGCGAAGGTAAATCCTACCCATTACAAATTGGTTCCGGTAGCTTCATCCCAGGTTTCGAAGATCAATTGATCGGCGCAAAAGCTGGTGATGATGTAACTGTAAAAGTAACATTCCCAGAAGACTACTTCGTAGCTGAATTAGCTGGTAAAGAAGCAGAATTCAAAACTCATATCCATGATATTAAACGTAAAGAATTGCCTGAATTGAACGATGAATTCGCAAAAGAAGCAAGCTCTTACGAAACAATTGAAGAATTGAAAAACGATCTTCGCGCTAAAATGGAAGAAGAAGCATCCCGTCGTGCCATCGACACTTACAATGCTGATTTGATCCAAGCAGCTGTTAAAAATGCAACTGTAGATATTCCAGAAGTGATGATTAATGATCGCGTAGAACAAATGATTCAAGAATTGGCTATGAACATGGAAGGCCGTGGCTTGAAACTTGATGACTACTTGAAATTCTCCAATAAAACTATCGAAGATTTACGCACTGAATACAAAGATTCCGCAGCTGAAAATGTACGCGCTGATTTAGTATTGGACGCTATTGCAACTGCTGAAGGTATCGAAGTAACTCCAGATGATATGAATCGCGAAATCTTCATTATGGCTCAAAACTTTGGGGCAGATCCTAAAGAAGTTTGGGATATTATTGCAAAAGAAGGTCGTGTAGCTATGTTAGCAGGCTCTGTAGCTCGCAAAAAAGCAGCTCGATTCATCATCGATAATGCAAAAGGTGCAGAAGCAGCAGAATAATGCTTGCTCACTAGGTACATGAAAAGGTGATTATATGTATGTACCAATCGTAGTTGAACAAGGCGAACGTGGTGAACGTTCGTATGATATTTACTCTCGCTTATTAAAGGATCGCATTATCTTTTTAGGTGGACCTATTGATGATAATGTTGCAAATGCGGTGATTGCCCAAATGCTTTTCCTAGAAGCAGAGGATCCAGATAAAGATATTCATCTATATATTAATAGCCCAGGTGGTGTTGTAACTGCTGGTATGGCTATCTATGATACGATGCAATATATTAAACCAGATGTGTCTACCATTTGCGTAGGCTCCGCTGCAAGTATGGGGGCTGTATTATTGACAGCCGGTGCAAAGGGAAAACGCTTTGCATTGCCTCATGCGCGCGTTATGATTCACCAACCATTGGGTGGTGTACAAGGTCAAGCATCTGAAATCGAAATCCATGCCCGTGAAATTCTTCGTATGCGTGAAGAGTTAAATGGTATCCTAGCAGCTCGCAGTGGACAAGATATTGAAGTGGTAGCACGTGATACTGATCGTGATAACTTCATGAGTGCCCAAGATGCCGTTGAATACGGTTTGATTGACGAGGTGTTAACTCGCGATACTCTAGAAAGCAAGTAATGGAGGCGCTCATTGGCAAAAGATAAAGATACTATGCGTTGTAGCTTTTGCGGACGCACAAGTGATGAAGTAAGAAAACTAGTGGCCGGTCCTAATGTGTACATCTGTGATGAATGCGTAGAAGTTTGTGAACGCATCATTGAAGATGAACTTGGTGACATCGGTACAGAAGACTTTAAATTAAAAGAATTGCCAACGCCAAAAGAAATTAAAGCTCATCTTGATCAATATGTCATTGGTCAAGATGATGCTAAAGTTTCCCTTGCGGTGGCAGTATATAATCACTACAAACGTCTACAAACAGATAATGTGGTAGATGATGTAGAACTACAAAAGTCCAATGTTCTATTTATTGGACCTACAGGTAGTGGTAAAACATTATTGGCTCAAACATTGGCAAAAATGTTAGAGGTTCCATTTGCAATTGCAGATGCAACAAGCTTAACCGAGGCTGGCTATGTAGGGGAAGATGTAGAAAATATTCTATTAAAACTCATTCAAGCCGCCGATTATGATATTGAACGGGCTGAACGCGGTATTATTTACATCGATGAAATCGATAAGATTGCCCGTAAGTCTGAAAATCCTTCCATTACACGTGACGTGTCAGGGGAAGGTGTGCAACAAGCACTTTTAAAAATCTTAGAAGGTACCGTTGCTTCTGTACCACCTCAAGGTGGTCGTAAGCATCCAAATCAAGAGATGTTACAAATTGATACTACGAATATTCTCTTTATTTGTGGTGGTGCATTCGATGGTATGGATAAGGTAATTACCAAAACGTACCGCTAAGAAAACCCTAGGTTTTTGGTGCTGATGTACAACGTGCTGAAGAACGCGATGTATCTGCGATTCTTAAAGAGGTTGTACCTGAAGATTTATTAAAATTTCGGCTTTGATTCCTGAATTTATTGGTCGTTTACCAGTTATGGTAACATTTAGACTTATTAGATCGGGATGCATTGGTCCAAATCCTTACAAAACCGAAAAATGCATTGACGAAACAATATGAAAAGATTCTATCCCTCGACTGAGTGGAATTGACATTTGAAGATGATGCATTAGAAGAAATCGCTGATGAAGCATTACAGCGTAAAACTGGTGCTCGTGGTTTGCGTGCCATTATTGAGAAGGTAATGAAGTATGTTATGTATGAAGTTCCATCTATGGATGATGTGGCAAAATGCATAGTTACCAGAGAAGCCGTAAAGGGCACAGGTGAACCTATACTCAAAAATGAGGCAGACAAAGACATCCAGCTGAAATCGTAATTCGAAGAAACTCATTTCTGTGTAGGAATGAGTTTCTTTTCATAATATAAATCCTTGGAGGACATATGAATTTACTCGAAGTAGGTATTCCTACCGTTCCCCTAAGAGGGATGGTTGTATATCCGAATATCGTGATTCACCTCGATATCGGTCGAGACAAATCCATCAAAGCGGTAGAAGCCGCAATGAACGAAGATCGCATTATGGCAGTAGTATCTCAAAAAGATGATACTGTAGATGCACCTACTGTTCATGATTTAGCCCAAATGGGTACACTTGTAAAAATTAAACAAATGTTGCGCTTACCAGGTGGTATTGTTCGTGTTCTCGTTGAAGGTATTACTCGTATTCGTGTCATGAACATTACGAGCATGGATCCTTATTATGTGGGGGACTATGAACGTATTGCATCTATTTTCGAAGATGATGTAGAACTTGAGGCGTATCGTCGTTTAGTACAGTCAAAATTTAATGAATGGGCTGATGAAGCTAAAACGATTACAGAAGAAGGCGTTACACGCGTTATGGAATTGCGTGACCCTTGTGAACTAGCCGATCAAGTAGCATTTATGCTGCCTGTTAATAATGCAAAACGACAAGAGTTACTAGAAGAATTATCTGTTGCAAGACGATTGAACATGATTGTAGGCATTCTTAATATGGAATTACAAATTTCTGATTTGGAAAATTCCATCAACAATCAAGTTCGTCAAGCTATGGAAAAAACACAAAAAGAATATTTCTTGCGTGAAAAAATTCGCGTCATTCATGATGAATTGGGCGATAAGGGCGATCCCTGAGGAAGAAGCAGATGAATTAAGAGAACAATTAAAAGCTCTTAATTTGAGCGAAGAGGTTCACAATCGTATCGATAAAGAAATTTCTCGCTATAGCCGCATGCCACAAATGATGCCAGAAGCGACCATTCTCAGAAATTATCTTGACTGGGTATTGAGCTTACCATGGAACGATGTTACCGATGATCGTCTAGATATCAATGAAGCAAAAGATATTTTAGAGGCTGATCATTATGGCTTAGAAAAGGTTAAGAAACGTATCTTAGAATTCTTGGCAGTTCGCAAATTGACAGGTAAGAATAGCGGTTCCATCCTTTGCTTAGTAGGACCTCCTGGTGTTGGTAAAACATCGTTAGCTTCATCCATTGCTAAAGCGATGAATCGTAAATTCGTACGCGCATCCTTAGGTGGTGTTCGCGATGAAGCTGAAATTCGTGGCCATCGTCGTACATACATTGGCGCATTGCCAGGTCGTATGATTCAGGGCATTAAAAATGCAGGTACACGTAATCCTGTATTCTTGCTTGATGAAATCGATAAATTGGCATCCGATTATAAAGGTGATCCATCTTCTGCATTATTAGAAGTGTTGGATCCGGAACAAAATAGTACATTTAGCGATCATTTTATTGAAATTCCATTTGATTTCTCCGATGTATTCTGGATTACTACGGCGAATGTGGCCTCTAATATTCCAGGCCCATTATTAGACCGTATGGAAATTATTGAGCTTTCAAGCTACATGGAAGATGAAAAATTAGAAATCGCTAAGCGCTATTTAGCACCTAAACAAATCGAAAAGAACGGTTTAAAAGATAATAAGATTAAATTATCTGATGCAGTGTTAAAGAAAATTGTATCCGAATATACTCGTGAAGCTGGCGTTCGTACCTTGGAAAAAACTATCGCTAAAGTATGCCGAAAAATGGCTTACCAAGTGGTAGAACAAGATATTGAAACTCCGAAGGTTTCCGTCAAGAATTTACACGAATACTTAGGCGCGCCTATCTTTATCGATCAAGAGCGTGAAAAGAAACCTCAAGTGGGCTATGTTAACGGACTTGCTTGGACCTCTGTAGGTGGTGTAGTATTACCTTGTGAAGCGACAACAATGGCAGGGACTGGCAAATTAGCACTAACCGGTAGCCTTGGTAAAGTAATGCAAGAATCCGGTCATGCTGCTATGAGCTATATTCGTCATAATGCAAAATCCTTGAAAATCGATGAAGAATTCTATAAAAAATTAGACATTCACGTTCATCTTCCAGAAGGGGCAACACCAAAGGATGGTCCTTCTGCAGGGATTACGATGACATTAGCAATGGTATCTGCCTTGACGGGACGTAAGGTGCGCGCTGATCTCGCTATGACTGGTGAAATCACATTGCGTGGCCGCGTATTACCAATTGGCGGTCTTAAAGAGAAATTGTTGGCAGCATTGTTATACGGTGTGAAAGAGGTTTTAATTCCAAAAGGTAATGAAAAGGATATTCCTGAATTACCAGATAGTGTAAAAGAAGGTCTTATCATCACACCTGTTAAGACAATGGATGAAGTTTTAGCAAAGGCACTTGTATAATGCAAAAGAAGAAAAAATCCACAAAACATATGGGGCCAAAACCACAATATACAAGAAAAGAAATTAAGGGGCCTCGCATTATAGCAGCAAAATATAATACATCCTGTGTAAAAGCAGATCAATATCCTGAAGGGGATACGGTAGAAGTAGCCTTTTTAGGACGCTCTAATGTGGGCAAATCCTCATTGATTAATTCCTTATGTAATTATCGTGGCCTTGCTCTTGTGAGTGGACAGCCAGGGAAAACAAAGACGATAAACTATTTTGATATTGAATCAAAAGAGGATATTAGTGAAACTGAAGAACGTCGGTATCACTGGTTCTTAGTTGATTTGCCTGGATATGGTTTTGCAAAGACAAATAAGGATAATCGCAATATGTGGTCATCATTTATATCTGATTATATATTGCATTCTGAACGATTAATGTTATTATGCTTGCTTATCGATGGGCGTCATCCCAGAGATGCCTATCGACAAAGTGGCGTTTGATTGGCTCGTTGAGGCCGGTGTGCCTCTTCAAATCGTGGTGACAAAGGTAGATAAGCTCAATGCTAAAGAGAAATCCGTAAATTTAGCAAAAGTTAAAGCCATGTATCCAACTGATTCTCCACCGATTATGTATAGCTCATTGAAAACATACGGGCCGTGAGTTATTGCAGCAACGAATTAATCAAAGTACTAGTAGGGGAGGAAGCATGAGTAATTCAAACCAGTTAGAGATGATGGAACGCATCGCTCTTGATTTAGAGGGTGTTGAACGTGCTCTTGCGTCATCCTTTAACACAGGGTCTGAAGATTTTTAATACACTGATTAGACCTTTATCCGAGGCCGGCGGTAAACGTTTGCGCGCGCAATTATGCTTGCTTATTGCCAATGCGGGTACATCGGTAGAGGCAGAACGTATTAAAGATTGCAGAAGCTGTAGAAATGTTACACCTAGCGACGTTGATTCATGATGATGTCTTGGATCAAGCGGAAATACGTCGCGGTGAAGAGACAATTCATAAGCACAAAGGCAATAAGGTTGCCATTTTAAGTGGTGATTATTTATTTGCTAAGGCATTCCGTATCGTATCCGAAATGCCACATATGGAATATTTAAAGATCTTTTCTCATATCATCACCTGTCTTGTGGAAGGTGAATTTATGCAAATGGAAGATGTGTATCGCATTGACCAAGGCATAGACCGATATATGACAAAGACGCAAAAGAAAACAGCCGACTTTATGGAGGGCTGCATGGAACTAGGGGGTCTGTTAGGTGGCTGGTCTAGTGATGAAATTATGTACCTAAAACGATATGGTCATGCGTTGGGGATGGCGTTCCAGATTACCGATGATATTATGGATTATCGCGAAACCTCAGACACGACAGGCAAACCTGTGGGGAATGACCTTCGAGAGGGCTTGTTAACCTATCCATTGCTTAGTATCGTTAATGAAAGCAATCAGAATCAGTTGTTGCAAGATATTAAGAACCTTAATCATGGCGGTAATGAACAAGAGATTATCGATTATGTTATCGCTCAGGGTGGTATAGATAATACATTACGGGTCGCACAACAATATTGTGATGATGCGTTATCTGCATTACAATCTATACGTGATTTTGATGGCAAAGAGTTTTTAGTATTAGCTGTTCAAAAACTTAGCAGATAGAAAGGTATAATATGGAGGCCTTTCGAACCTAAAAGATTTCGAATATCCCATAAAGAAACCTTCATTTGATAGCGTAGTTCGACAAAAGCGTCGGGAACAAGCACAAAAAGCAGAACAAGAGCAATATGCCGTGGTAAATACTGAACAGAAAGAGGATGCTCCAGAGCCGTTATATACGGAGATGGAACAAAAGATGATGGACGAAGCTGCCAATTTATCGTTGGTAGGTCATCTATCAGAACTTCGTAGACGTATTATAATTATGGTTGTTGCTATTATCATAGGAACGGGCATTGCCTATTATTATGTAGACGTATTATTAGATATTTTTATTAGCCCCTGCAGGCAAAGTTATATTACATGCGTCCTACAGAAGCCTTCTTTACATATATGAAGGTATCCATCGTAGGCGGCATAATTTTGGCATCGCCCTATCATACTGCATCAAATATGGCTCTTTGTGAAAACCAGCATTGACAGTTCGCGAGAAAACATCTATCAAACTGGATTTTACCAGTAGCCTTTTTGTTGTTTCGTAACAGGTATTTTTCTTTTCCTATATCTTAGTGTTGCCCTGCTGCGGTTAAGTTCTTTATGGGCTTTGCCACCGATGAATTGCAACCGATGTTTTTCCATTGGTCAATATATGGACTTTGTATTGGCCTTTGTACTACCGTTCGGCTTTTATATTCGAACTGCCATTGATTATTATCATTATGGGATATTTTTAATTTAATTACATCCCAATTCTTAAAGAAGAAACGCAAAAATATTTATTTTTGCTTTCCTTTATTATAGGTGCAGTAATTTCACCTACACCGGATATGTTCTCACAAACCATGATTGCATTGCCGATGATATTATTATATGAAACTAGCCTCTTTGTGTTAGCTAAAGTGATGAAACGATAAGTACTTACTTTCAGGAGGAACGATGAAAACCTACGAAAATTTAACCACCTACAATCCTGGTGAAATCGAAAGTAAATGGTATTCCTATTGGGAAAACCAAGGTTACTTTCACGAAGAAGTAGACACTGACAAGGAACCATTTAGCATTGTATTACCACCTCCAAATGTAACAGGTATGTTGCATATGGGGCATGCGCTAGATAATACATTACAAGATATCTTGATTCGTTTTAAACGTATGCAAGGTTACAATGTATTATGGATGCCTGGTACAGACCATGCTGGTATTGCTACACAAATCAAGGTAGAAGAAATGCTCGCTAAAGAAGAGGGCAAATCTCGCTATGATTTAGGTCGTGAAAAATTCGTAGAACGCGTTTGGAAATGGAAGAAAGAATATGGCGATACCATTGTTAAACAAATTCGCAGCTTAGGTGCATCCTGTGACTGGAGCCGTGAACGTTTTACATTGGATGAAGGATACTATCATGCAGTACGTGAAGTATTTGTAAGCCTTTATGAAAAAGGTTTGATCTATCGTGGTGAACGCATCATCAACTGGTGCCCTCGTTGTGCAACAGCGTTGTCTGATGTAGAGGTAGAACACGAAGATGAACACGGTCATTTATGGCATATTAAATACCCTGTAAAAGGTGAAGAAGGTCGCTTTGTTATCGTTGCGACAACACGTCCTGAAACAATGTTCGGCGACGTAGCGGTAGCAGTAAATCCTGAAGACGACCGTTATAAAGATTTAATTGGTAAAACATTAATTTTGCCATTTGTTAATCGTGAAATTCCTGTTATTGCTGATGACTATGTAGATGCAAGCTTTGGTACAGGTTGTGTAAAAATTACACCAGCCCATGATCCCTAACGACTTTGAAATGGGTCAACGTCACAACTTAGAATCCATCGTTGTTATGAACAATGATGCGACAATGAACGAAGGTGCTGGTAAATTTAACGGCATGACACGCGAAGAAGCGCGTAAACAAGTGGTAGCTGAGCTTGATGAATTAGGATTGCTAGAAAAAATCGAAGATCATGACCATGCGGTTGGCCATTGTTCCCGTTGTAAAACGATTATTGAACCAATGGTTTCTAAACAATGGTTCGTAGATATGAAACCTCTTGCAGAGCCAGCATTGAAGGTTGTAAAAGATGGTGAAGTTCAATTCGTTCCTGAACGTTTTACTAAAACATATGTAAATTGGCTCGAAAACATCCGCGACTGGACGATTTCTCGTCAATTATGGTGGGGTCATCGTATTCCAGCGTGGTATTGTGATGACTGTGGTGAAACGATTGTTAGCCGTGAAGACATTACAGAATGCCCTCATTGTCATGGACATGTAACACAAGATCCAGATGTGCTTGATACATGGTTTAGTTCTGGTTTATGGCCATTTGCTACCATGGGTTGGCCTAAAGATACAGCAGAGCTTAAACAATGGTATCCAACAAGTGTACTCGTAACTGGTTATGATATTATCTTCTTCTGGGTTGCTCGTATGATTTTCATGGCTCTTGAGTTTGAACATGAAATTCCATTCAAACATGTATTTATTCATGGTCTTGTACGTGATAGCCAAGGCCGCAAGATGAGTAAATCCTTAGGCAATGGTATTAATCCATTAGATGTAATCGGCGAATATGGTGCTGATGCATTGCGCTTTACACTTGTAACAGGTAATACACCGGGCAATGATATGCGTTTCTACATGGAACGTGTGGAAGCAAACCGCAACTTTGCAAATAAAATTTGGAATGCTTCTAAATTCGTTCTCATGAATTTGACGAATTATGATGAAAGTTTCGTTCCTACTGAGGCTGATTTAACATTGGCTGACAAATGGATTGTCGAAAAATACAATGAAACCGTAGCAAGTATTACTGCAAATCTTGATAAATTTGAGCTTGGTGAAGCGGCTAGCTCCGTATATGATTTCATTTGGAATACATATTGCGACTGGTACATTGAACTTGCAAAACCTCGTTTGTATAGCGATGCTAATGAACGCGATCGTCGCACTGTACAATATTTGCTTGTAACAATCTTGCGTCATATGCTTGAATTGTTGCATCCATTTATGCCATTCGTTACAGAACATATTTGGCAACACTTGCCTCATGAAGGTGAAAGCATTGTGATTGCTAAATGGCCAGAAGCGTTAGCTTTCACAAATCTTACAGAGGCTGCACGTCAAATGGAAAGTCATGATGGATGCTATTAAAGGTATTCGTAACATGCGCGCCGAAATGAATGTACCTTTGGGCAAAAAAGCCGAAGTTATCGTAGCACCGACTGATGCGTCTATTGCTGAGGCCGTTGCAGAGCATAGCGATTATTTCGTAACACTTGCATGGGCTGAAAAGGTAACTATTCTAGGTGCTGATGATCCAAAACCTGAAAATGCAACCGTAACTGTTGTAAATGGTATGGAAGTATATCTTCTCTTGAAGGACCTTATCGATGCAGATAAAGAAAAAGAACGTATCGAAAAAGAAAAAGGTCAAATGCAAAAAGAAATTGCACGCTTAGAAGGTAAATTGAGCAATCAAGGTTTCCTTGCAAAAGCACCAGAAGCAGTTGTAGCAAAAGAAAAAGAAAAACTAGAAGAATATAAACAAAAACAACAAGCGTTGTTAGAACGTGAAGAATTCTTAAAAACCTTATAGGAGGTTTATATGACATACGAAGAAGCCTTAACGTATTTAGAAGATACCTCATCCTTTGGCATAAAACCGGGGTTAGAGCGTATTCGTGCATTATTGCAAGCGTTGGGGAATCCTGAACGAGATTATAAAATCATTCATGTTACGGGTACAAATGGTAAAGGTTCTGTAACAACCTATATTTCGTATGCTCTATTTACCAGTGGATTACGGGTGGGGCGATTTACATCGCCTCACCTTGAATCTTATACGGAGCGTATAGAAATCAATGATGTTCAAATTAGCAAAGACGCTTTTGGCAATTTGATTGATTGTGTTCGACAAGGCGTAGATACAGATTATTGCTGATGGGGTAGAGCCACCTACACAATTTGAAATTCTAACGGCCGCAGCATTCCTATTCTTTAAAGAGCAAGGTGTAGACTATGCTGTTGTAGAAGCTGGCTTGGGCGGATTACTGGATTCAACGAATGTTGTGACACCAGTGGTTTCCGTTATTACTAATGTTACCCTTGATCATCAAGCGTATTGTGGCAATACGGTTGAAGAGATTGCTAAAGCATAAGGCGGGCATTATAAAAGAAGGAGTTCCTGTTGTAACGGCGGCTCAAGGAGGTCCGTTAAAGGTCATTGAAGACACAGCTGAAGAAAAACATGCACCGTTATATGTGTTTAACAAAAAGTTTGGCATCGATAGCCGCAGTGTAGTACCTGGTGGGCAATTGATTACAGTCAGTGCTATTGGTGCGCCACCTGCTATGTTATTTACAACGATGGCGGGCATTCATCAATCCGTTAATTTGGCTTGTGCATTACAAGCTGTACGCTTAGTTATGGAACATGATGATGCTATTAGTGAAGAAACAATGCGCGAAGGCTTTGCCCGTGCCACTTGGGCTGGTCGTTTTGAAATTAAAAAAAGCGTTTGGATCGAACATTTATATTTGATGGTGCCCACAATGCAGCCGGCGCAGAATCTTTCGGCATGACTTACCATGAATTATTTGGAGATACGCCAAAAAAACAATGGTGATGGCTATTTTTGTCAGATAAGGATGAAAATGGGTATTATTCACGAAGTTGTAAAACCGAAAAGATACAGTCATCGCAGTGGCTGCACCAACACCACGTACAGAGGTGCCCAGAGAAAATTAGTAGAAACCGTTCGTCAATGTGTGAAAGGGCGTAGTGGCACAGACAGAAGATTCTGTGAGCAGTGCTCTTGATTTAGCATTACGATCGACACAAGATGGAGACATCATTGTTGTGTGTGGATCATTATATATTCTTGGCGAAGCTCGCGGTTGGTTACAAAACCGTATGAGCCACTAGGTAATCATTATGGAACACTCATTATTTCCAACAGAAACAAAAGTTGAAGTTTTACATTGAACGACTCATTTATGGTGTAGCTATTGCTATGCCTCTACAACCAATGGTGGGGGATGTGCTCTTATGGCTTGCCGTTGGGCTTGCCATTGTCGATTTAATACGAAGTCGTAGTCTTAGCTTTACCTACGGGCTGGCTATCGTGGACGGTTATGTTTTTTGTCCTTTGGACTGGGCGTATCAGCGGCTTTATCCGATAATGCGCAATGGGCTTTGACAAGTTGGTTTTATCAGATTGTAGCCGGTGGCGGTATCTATTATTTAGTTCGCACCTATATTAGCACGCCAAAACAGTGGCGTTATTTTCTTCAATGTATATTGGGAACGGCGATTCTCGTATGTTGTATTGGGTGCTTATGAATATTTTTTTATTCCTAATCATCATATTAAAGGAATGGGTTGATGCCATCCAATTTCCAAAAATTGATGCGACGCATGTCGTCAACATTGACGAATCCCTAATCTATTGGGCGCTTATTTGTTGATGATTCTCAGCGTTAGTATTAGCTATTTATTGGTATATTGGAAGGGCTTATCCGATAAAATCTTATCGGATGAATATAAGAAACAGATTTACATGATGATACCCATAGCATTAATACTTTTTCGTTACCATGCTATTAACCTATTCACGTGGTATATGGATCAGTTTTCGGTGCCATGATTATCTACTGAGGGATTTTTTTGTAGAACGACGTTTACTATTATCCTTATTAGCGATTCCCCATCATTCTATATTTTTTTATGATGGAGAAATTGCAACCCTGCCTTTGGTCTATATTTCAAGGTCATGATACATCGGCTGATTTACGATGGGCCTTGTGGGATAGCACGATGTACATTGTTCGTGAAAAATCCTGTGTGGGGGATTGGGTGGAATACATTTTATTTAGTATATCCAGAATATAACTATTATATTCAAGGTCCCTAATGTATTGATGTATCATGCCCATAATTTATACCTTAATATGTTGGCTGAAATAGGTATACCAGGACTCATCTCCTTTTATAACTGTATTATTAGGTCATGTGGTTACCTCTATACGCTCTGAAAAGGTGATGTGTTCCGTAAAGCAGCCTCCATCGGTGTCGGTGCTTTAGCAGTAGGTGTCCTTGTGAGTGGATTTGTCCGATTTTTGAATTATATAGTCACCAAGTAACGATTACATTCTGGTTATTGCTAGGGTGGGTAGGTGCTTTTGTGAAAGTTCAACAAAATCAGACTAAAATCAATCATAATTAAAAACGCATCGAAAAAAATCGAAGTTATTGTGTTATGTATAATAAGAATTAGAATAAGAGTGAATTGAAGAGAATCTATATATTGTATAGAAATTCTTCGATTCACTCTTTTTTATCTATATATATGAAATTATAAAAATATATCTATAATTCCTGAGAGTTATAACGATGTGAATTTAATTTATCCAAAAAAATGGAAAAATCCATGACTTTTTAGTCATAATACCCCATAAATATGTGACAAAAAAATACATTTTTATGCATATAAGTTGACAATGCGATTGTAAAAGCATACGATGAAGTTGGTTTAAGGAACGGTTTAGACCAAGAAATTGATCAACTGTCGTTTAACAAGGTGATTTTAAGGAGATGGTACGATGATAGACATCAAAGATCGCGTTAAAAAAATGCGGCCCTCCAAGGCAAAATTGTCACAGCTTATGAAGCAGCTCAAATGATTAACCAC
>BNJV01002342.1_pt1 | contig 140643 bp, 229 predicted proteins | sample 8540591 | NCBI WGS metagenome assembly BNJV01 (sample SAMD00202457, study PRJDB9452) | human saliva metagenome | host: Homo sapiens
TTTATTTTTCTCAACTGATGCGTCAACTTGTAGCTGCTTTCCAGAAATGTCGTTAGCACGGCTTTTCGTCTTTTTGAAGAAGACCCTAAGTAGAGTAAGTCGACTAAGAAAGAGCGAGTCGTTACGACTGGTAATGGCTGCAGAACGAATCGATTTTTCATGGCGAGGAACTTTGAGGCAATAGGTGCTGAGAGCGTCTAGATTGCCGTTGCCTTGTCCAGTAATCGATACGGTTGGGATGCCACGTTCTTTAGCAATTTCAAAGGCTGCATTAACTTCTCTTGTGCTGGCAGAGTAGCTGACACCGATCACTAAGTCTTTTTCCGTAGCATTGCTAAGGCTTGCGAGTTGGATGTGTGAGTCAGTGTGGTAGACGATATTTTTCCCGATACGGCTTAGTTTAAAGTAAATATCGCTGCAGACTAGACCTGAAGCGCCGACCCCAAAAGTGTAGATTTTGTTCGCATTTTTGAGTAAGTCAATCACGCGGTCGAGTGTGTCGTCGTCGATTAGTTCGATCGTCATTTCATAGGAACGAGTAACCGTCTTAATTAATTTAGATTGAATGGTTTTGATGGAGTCGTCTTTATCGATTTGTTCGTCGATGGATTGTGAGTTTTGTTGTGCTAAATTCACCTTAAATCGAGAGTAAGAACGAAACCCAATTTTTTTAATATATTTACTAATAGAAGAAGACGAAACCCCAATTTCATCTGCTAATACATGAATGCTTGAAGAAAGCACGACATCTGAATGCTTTGAGATGAATTCTTCAATTTTTTTATCTGTTGCTGTTAAAAACTTTTTCATGGAACCCCTACCTTTTTCGAGAAATATTGTTTCCGATTTCATTATACAGTATTGAAATAAAATTTACAACGCTGTATAATATGTTTAAGAAAAACGATTTCATTATGAATTTTAGTGGAATTTTTAAGAGGAGGTGGAGAAAATGGATGACATTTCAAAATTGATGACAGAGCAAGTCAATGACAGAAGTAAGGATATTGAAACGCAGTCGATTAGTGAGATTTTACGTTATATGAATGACGAAAAACAGAAAAATCACTGATGCGATTGAACAGTGCATTCCAGAAATTGAAAAAAAGTGACAGCAGGTGTTGTACAAGCATTCGAGAAAGGAGGCCGATTGATTTATCTGGGCGCGGGGACTTCTGGTCGACTTGGTGTTCTGGACGCTAGCGAATGCCCACCAACATTCGGTGTATCACCGGAGATGGTAGTGGGACTCATTGCAGGTGGAGATTACGCTCTTCGAAACGCCATTGAAGGTGCCGAAGACGATGAAACCTTAGCCGAGGCACAGTTAAGAGACTTAGATCTAGTCAAAGAGGATGTAGTCATCGGGATTAGCGCGAGTGGACGTACTCCTTATGTGGCAGCAGGACTTTGCCCTATGCCAATGAGGTTGGATGTTTCACAGGTGCGATTTCCAATTCTCCAAATGCTTTAATTTCTAACATAGCTTCGGTTGGTATCGAAGCGATTACTGGGCCAGAAGTGGTTACAGGTTCTACGCGAATGAAAGCAGGTACGGCTCAAAAGATCATTCTCAATATGATTACGACGACTGCCATGATTCAAGTAGGAAAAATCTTTAAAGGATATATGGTCGATGTTCAACCAACGAACTTAAAGTTGAAACAGCGTGCGACCAATATTCTTGCCAATATTACTCATCTTTCTCAAGAAGACGCAAGAAGAGTTCTTGAGGAAAATGATTTTGATTTAAAAGTCGCTATTATCTCTCAAATACATCATATTTCGGCAAAAGAAGCAGAACAACTGCTTCAGGCAAACCAGATGAATATTGTCAAGGCAATGAAAAATAAGGAGGCTTAATAAAATGGATGCAAAGAAAGTAGCAAATGAAATTTTAAATAAAGTCGGACAAAAGGAAAACGTGGTCAGTAATGCTACGTGTATGACTCGCTTACGTCTGACTGTAGCGGATACATCTAAAGTGGATGTCGCTGGATTAAAAGATGTGGATTCAGTATTAGGGGTTGTAGAACGTGAACAAGGGGTTCAAATCGTTTTAGGACCTGGTAAAGTGACGGAAGTCGGTCGCGAATTTGCACAATTAACAGGAATTGAATTAGGTAGCGTAGACGAAGTAGACGCAGCTGATTTAGCGAAAGAAAACAAAAAAGAAAATAAAGCAAAACACAATGGGCCTGTTCAACGCTTCTTGGAACACATTGCTAATATTTTCGTGCCATTATTACCAGGGATTATCGCAGCTGGTTTAATTAACGGTATTTCAAACGTTATTAACGTAACAACACAAAATGCATATAACTTTGAATGGTGGTACCAAGCCATCCGTACAATGGGTTGGGGGCTATTCACCTTCTTGCCTTTATATGTAGGGTACAATGCCGCTCGTGAGTTCAAAGGAACTCCTATTCTTGGGGCAATCGCTGGAAGTATGTCACTTGGGGTTACAACAATGCCACTTCTCTTAAAAACAGATGCTGGTCAAGTGTTGATGCCATTTACGGATAAACCATTTAACCCAGGTGCTGGTGGTCTATTAGCCGCATTAATGATGGGGATTGTAGTTGCTTACTTAGAACGCGCTATTGATAAAGTTATCCCAACAATGTTGAAGACATTCTTAACTCCATTATTAACATTAATCATTGGTGCATTCTTATCAGTATTAATCATCCAACCTGCTGGGGCTGCGTTAACTCAAGGTATTTACACAGTATTAAACTTCGTATATGAACAATTAGGAATCTTTGGTGGTTATATCTTAGCGGCTGGATTCTTACCAATCGTATCTGTTGGTTTACACCAAGCGTTAACTCCAATCCACGTCCTATTAAACAATCCAGAAGGACCAACTCAAGGGATCAACTACCTATTACCAATCTTAATGATGGCCGGTGGTGGACAAGTGGGTGCAGGTTTAGCATTATACTTGAAGACTAAGAACAAAAAATTAAAACAATTAACAAGAGACTCATTACCAGTTGGTATCTTAGGTATCGGGGAACCAATGATGTACGCTGTAACTCTTCCTTTAGGAAAACCATTCTTAACAGCCTGCTTAGGTTCAGGTTTTGGAGGAATGTTAGCTGTTCTATTCCACTTAGGTACTGTATCTCAAGGGGTTTCTGGGTTATTCGGTGCTTTAATTATGGTTCCTGGAACTCAAGTACTCTTCTTAACTGCAATGGTCGGAGCTTACATCGGTGGATTTGTTATCACATGGTTCTTCGGTGTAGATGAAGATCGTATTAACGAAGTATATGGAAACAAATAGAGCAAACATTTCTTTTGGGCGCTCCATCTATATCAATCTTGGTGAACAAGTCGTTACACAAGTATTAGAAGAAATGAAAGCCGCGCGTCAAACCGTGGCTTTCACTTCTTTTCAGTTACCAGAACATCCGTTAGAAATCTCGGATATGGCTCGTCTTGTGGAGCTTGCTCGCTCATATGAAGTAGATTTAATTCCAGACATCGCCCATAAAGATCTTACCAAAGAAAATATTGCGGCTCTGAAAAATGCGGGGCTATCGTACTTACGTCTGGACGAATTTGGAGACGAAGCGTTTATTGAACGTTGCGGCAAGGCGTTTACGCTTGTCGTGAATGCGTCGACGTTTACCCACCGTGAATATAAAGTGTTAGAACGACTCGGTTTTTCTCGTCGAATCATCGCTTGTCATAATTATTATCCAAAAGTATATTCAGGGATTTCGCTTGAAAAATTCACCACGATTAATCAAAAATTACATGCGCTTGGTGTAAAAGTACTGGCTTTTATTCCAGGAGATGAGCCTTTAAGAGGACCGCTTCATGAAGGTTTACCAACCGTTGAAACGCATCGTACATTAGATACGCGATTGGCGATTTGCGAATTGATTGCTTCTCACACGGATATGATTTTTAGTGGGAGATACGTTTATTAACGCGTCTACACAAAAAGTCATGAAAGAATTCCAGGAAGGGTTCGTGTCACTAAAAGCGCAAGCATCTGCAGCATTAACAGGGAAAGTGCTTCATGATCGTATCGATGCAAGTGATTTTGTGTACCGAGTACTCGGCACTCGTGGGTCAGCCTTATTAGGTGGCGAAGTTTCTACAACAACTCGCACCGTTGGAGAAATCAACCAAGCCAATGCTGGTTACGGTCGTTACCAAGGCGAAATCGAAATTGCTAAAGTTGAGTTACCTGCAGACGTTCGCCAAAATGTCATCGGACACTTACTTCCGTCTGAGATTGCAGTATTTACCGCTTTGCCAGAAGGATTTGGGATTCAATTAGAAGTCGAATAACAAACAACAATCCATCCGCCACTTTTGGGAGGATGGGTTGTTTATTTTTCTAGACAACATTAGAAAAATACGCCGTTTTATGATACTCTAGATGAGTAAAAATTTTATAGGAATAAAGGGGGCCTTTGGATGATAGAGCTGATTGCAACAGTTGAATCCATCCAACAAGCAAAAGACTTGCTTGAAGCGGGCGTGGACACGATTTATTTTGGGGAAGACCAATTCGGACTTCGCCTTCCTATGTCGTTTACACGTGAGGAACAAAAAGAATTAACGGAATTGGCGCACCAATATGGAAAGAAAGCAAGCGTTGCTGTCAACGCGATTTTTCATAATGAAGGAATTGCGCTTGTACCTGAGTATTTAACATTTTTAAAGGGAATCGGTGTTGATAACATCGCGGTAGGAGATCCAGGAGTGGTTCAAATTATGAAGAACCCTGAGTACTCTATTCCGTATCGTTATGATGCAGCGGTTTTAGTAACAAGTAGTCGTCAAATCAACTTCTGGGGAAAACGTGGTGCCGTTGGTGCGGTACTTGCGCGTGAAATTCCTCGTGAAGAAATGAAAACTTTGGCAGCAGGTGTAGAAATTCCAATCGAAGTTCTCGTGTACGGTGCAACTTGCATCCATCATTCAAAACGCCCACTGTTAAATAACTATTTTAACTATATCGAGAAAAAAGAATCGGTTGAAAAACGTCGCGGTTTATTCGTGTCAGAACCTGCCGATGAAGATTCTCACTATTCCATCTACGAAGACATTAACGGAACGCATATTTTCGCGAATAACGACGTGTCTCTTGCACCTTATTTGTTAGAATTAACAGAAATGGGCATTCCACAATGGAAATTAGACGGAGTGTTAGCTCCAGGTCAAGATTTTGTGGAAGTAGCGAAATTATTCGTCAATGCACGTAATGAAATCGAAGCAGGCACATGGACTCCAGAGAAGAGCGCAAGCCTTGAACTACAAGTACGCGCACACCATCCAAAAGTACGTGGCCTCGAAGCAGGATTTTATATTTTAAATCCAGAAGATGTGAAATAGGAGAGAGTCAAATGGGAAGAAAAATATTGAAAAAACCTGAAGTACTTGCTCCAGCGGGTACTCTTGAAAAATTAAAAACAGCTATTTTGTACGGAGCAGATGCGGTTTTCCTTGGTGGAGAAGCGTACGGACTTCGTAGCCGTGCAGGGAACTTCGACTTTGCGGAAATGAAAGAAGCCGTTGATTTTGCCCATGCACATAATGCAAAAGTATATATCGCAGCCAACATGGTTACTCATGAAGGTGATGAAAAAGGAGCGGGAGACTTCTTCCGTACAGTTCGTGACATCGGGATTGATGCAGCCATCATCAGTGACATGGCCTTAATGGATATTTGTGCCTCAGAGGCGCCTGGATTACCAATCCATTTATCAACACAATCCTCAGCAGCCAACTACGAAACGCTCAACTTCTGGAAAGACGAAGGGTTAGAGCGTGTCGTATTAGCGCGTGAAGTATCAATGGATGAAATCAGAGAAATGCAAGAAAAAGTGGATGTAGAAATCGAAGCCTTTATCCACGGAGCAATGTGTATTTCTTATTCCGGCCGTTGCGTATTATCAAACCACATGGTGCATCGTGATGCTAACCGTGGGGGATGTGCGCAGTCTTGTCGTTGGAAATACGGTCTATTCGATATGCCATTTGCCGGTGAAAAGAATATGGTCGGTGCTGGCGAAGAAGGAATCGAAGAGAAATTCTCAATGAGTGCCGTTGACTTATCAATGCTTCAAAACTTACCTGACTTAATCGAAGCAGGTGTGGATAGCTTGAAGATTGAAGGTCGTATGAAATCAATCCACTATGTGTCAACAGTATCGAACGTTTACCGTGCTGCTGTGGATTCTTACTGCGAAGATCCAGATAACTATGTATGTAAACAAGAATGGATTGACGAGTTATGGAAAGCAGCTCAACGTGAATTAGCAACTGGTTTCTACTACCAAATTCCAACTGAAGAAGAACAATTATTTGGCCCACGTCGTCAAATTCCTCAATATGCTTTCGTTGGACAAGTACTTGAATATGATCCAGAAACACAAATTGCAACGATTCAACAGCGTAATAACTTCAAAGTTGGAGACCATATTGAGTTCTACGGACCGGGAATGCGTCACCACGAAGAAGTATTAACACAATTATGGGATGAAAATGGTGAAGAAATCGAAGCAGCTCCTCACGCGATGATGATTTGTAAGATGAAAAGTATCTGAGCCAGTGAAACCGTTAGATATGATTCGTAAACGTCGTTAAGACGAATTTTTAAAAGAAAGAAGGAATGAAAATGTCATTACCAAATTGCCCTAAATGTGGTTCAGAATACACATATGAAGATGGCGTATTATTAGTATGTCCTGAATGTGCGTATGAATGGGAACCAGGTTCAGAAGTTGAAGAAGGACCAGTAGCCATCGATGCAAACGGAAATAAATTACAAGACGGCGATACTGTAACAGTCATCAAAGACTTAAAAAGTAAAAAGGCGCTCCGAAAGATATTAAGCAAGGTACACGTGTGAAGAATATTCGCATTGTGGAAGGCGATCATAATATCGATTGTAAGATAGATGGCTTCGGCGCAATGAAACTTAAATCTGAGTTTGTTAAAAAGATTTAATGGGAGTCCCGTAGGGACTTTCAAAAAGCTCCCCCTAGAATTTTTATAGTTGTTATAATAGCGATACCGGATTGAGCCTTGTGTCTCAATCCTACCAAAGCTTTCAAACTGACTCTACGGGTTTCACCCCTAGAGTCAGTAATTCACATTGGTTATGAACCCGCTATTACAACTACTATAAATCTAGGGGGCTTTTTCGTCCCTCTACCTAGTGAACTTTACCAAACTTAGAAATAAGTTTTATTGCTTCTCATAAAGAGCGGGTTCGGCGGATAGGTCGAGCCTCAAAGATTCTCTAGAAAATGAATTTTCAAGAGAATCTAATTCGCATCGGTTACTGGTCGCTATTGTTGTTATTATAGAATCCAAAGGGCTTTTTTTCTGTAGTCCCTCGAGGCAACTTAAACTTTTTACATGCTCGGATTAAGTTTCCTGCTTCTCAGGAGGGAAAAAGGATTCGGCTTTTTTTGTCCCTCGACTCATTGAACTTTACCAAACTTAGAAATAAGTTTTATTGCTTCTCATGAAGGACAGGTCCGGCTTATTGGTAAAAAAATTTCCAAAAGGGTGGACTGTAAATAAAAATTTAATAAATAAGGAGTATATGCATAAAAAAACAGTTTTCTTATGCATATTTTTTTATTAGGGAAAAATAGGTCTGAGTCCTTGAAATTTAATTTCCACTGTGTTACATTCAGAATAAGGAGTAGAAAACGCTTTTTGTGTAGGCGTTTCTGTGACTTTTATCACAAAAATTCGTTTAGGAGAAATAGCAGTTTTGGAACAGTATCATACAGGTACCATTCGATTGATGGGAACCGTCATCGAATTGAAAAATTGCGCATCCAGAAGGCGAGCGTTTAGTGGCTGAAGTTTTTCGAGCAATTAAAGCGATATGAGCATCGTTTTTAGCGCGAATGACCCAACTTCGGAGCTAATGGCTGTGAACTTGGCAGCGGGAAAACATGCAGTTAGTGTTCATCCAGAAATTTTTTTCATTTAGTAAAAAAATAGGGCTGGAGAATAGTTTAGCTGTGGGAAGTCGGATGAATATCTTGATTGGCCCGGTTGTTCAAACATGGCGCGTGGGCTTTAGTGATGCACGAGTACCAACGGATGAAGAAATTAAAGCCAAACTGCAACTGACCGATGCAACGAAAGTCGAACTGGATGAAGAGAGTCAGACGATTTTTCTGTTGGAAGAAGGAATGCGAATCGACCTTGGTTGTATTGCCAAGGGGTATATTGCCGACTTGGTGATAGAGCAACTAAAAGAGCAAGGAGTGACTTCTGCGCTCATTAATCTTGGTGGGAATGTTCTTACGCTAGGACCAGCTGTTCATCATGAAGATGGGAATTGGTGGATTGGAATTCAAAACCCTAAACTCCTGCGTGGAGAAAATGTGGCGCTTCTTCCGATTCAAGATGAGTCGATTGTGACATCAGGTGTCTATGAACGGGTGCTCGAGGTGGATGGAAAGAAATACCATCATATTTTGGACCCTCATACTGGATATCCAGCCGAAACAGACGTTGCGAGTCTGACGATTGTATCGAAGCAATCCGTGGATTGTGAGATATGGACTACTAGACTCTTTGGAAAAAAAGCACACGAAATCTTATTCGAAGTGGAACAACACCCTAACATCGAAGCTGTATTGATTTTGGAAGATGATCGTATCTTCTATACATCAGGACTTGCTTCAAAGATTCAATTACTCGAAAGGAAGTACTCAAATGGTTAAATTAATCGGTTTAGTCGGAACAAACTCTAAAAAATCAACAAACCGTCAACTATTACAATACATTCAAAAAAACATTTTTTTCAGAACAGGCGGAAATTGAACTAGTCGAAATTAAAGACATTCCAATGTTCAACAAACCAACTCCTAAAGTAGTGCCTCAAGAAGCACAAGCAATTGCAGAAAAAATCGCTGCAGCGGATGGAGTAATCATTAGTACACCAGAATATGACCACTCATGCCCAGCTGTATTAATGAACGCTTTAGCATGGTTATCTTATGGTATCTATCCATTGTTAAATAAACCTGTCATGATTACAGGAGCATCTTACGGAACATTAGGTTCTTCACGTGCACAAAGTCAATTACGTCAAATCTTAAACGCGCCAGAAATTAAAGCACGCGTTTTACCAAGTGATGAATTCTTATTAGGTCACGCCCTACAAGCATTCGACGAAGAAGGTAACTTAAAAGATACAGTGACTGTTGAAAAATTAGAAAAGATTTTCGAAGATTACTTATTATTCATTGAAATTACAAAACAATTAGTTCGTGCAAACGAAGCTCGTGAAAAAGAAGCGAAAAACTTCTCATGGGACAGTTCTAAAAAATAAGGAGTGACAGTAGAAAATGAAAATTATTGGTATCGTAGGATCAAATGCGGAATTTTCGCATAACCGTTTATTATTACAATTTATCGAAAAGAAATTCGGTGACTTATTCGAGTTTGAAATCTTAGAAATTAAAGATATTCCAATGTTCAACCAAGACGAAGATCAATCTAAGAGTTTCCCAGTACAATACATGTACAACAAATTAATTCGTGCAGATGGTGTGATTATCGCAACACCTGAACACAACCACACAATTACAGCTGCGTTGAAGAGCACATTAGAATGGATGTCATTCAACTTACACCCATTCGAAAACAAACCAGTGATGATCATGGGAGCTTCTCACTATGACCAAGGGACTTCACGTGCGCAAGTGCATTTACGTAAAATCTTGGACGCTCCAGGGGTAAATGCATATGTATTACCAGGGAACGAATTCTTATTAGGAAAAAGCAAAAAGAAGCATTTGACGAAGAAGGAAATATTAAGAGCGAAGGAACTGTAGCATTCTTACGTTCATGCTTAGAAAACTTCGTGAAAATACGTGGAGGTTGTAAAAAGTGTTACGTAAACCATTACCAACACCGCCAGAAGACTTAGACTGCACAAACCCAATTTCTACAACTGTTCAAGGGGTTGACCCAGATGATCCAGAATGGGTTGAAAAAGCAAGTGAAATCGTTGGTGCTGCTCAAGGAAACGACTATGTTCGCCTAGACCACGGTTTATTAACGGTTGACCAAATCGATATGTTCTTAAAAGCTCTACCATTTGAAGTAACATATGCCGATGACAACAACCAATTCTTGTACTATAACTTCAACAAACCAGCAAACAAAATGTTGGCTCCACGTGTGCCAGCTCAATCTGGTAACCGTTTAGGAACTGTTCACCCACCACGTACATTCAAAAATGTGGAATACCTCATTGCGAACTTACGTGCAGGAAACGTGGATTACTTCCGTACAATCGTTCCAAACACTCCACCAGAAATCATCAACGTACACAACTACCAAGCAATGTACTATCCTGATGGTTCTTACGCTGGAATTAACGAAATCGTATTTGACTTCAAACCATGGTTAGATTGGTACTTACAAACAACTGGCCAACGTTTAGTAAGCGCAAATGGTGCTGCTCCAGTAGCGGATGCAACAAGTGGCGCTTCAAATAGTGGACACTCAGCTCCTGCTCCTGCAGCAGATGCAACAAGTGGTGCTTCAGATAGCGGACATTCAGCTCCGGCTCAAGCACAAGCAGTAGATGCAACAAGCGGTGCTTCAGAACACTAAAATGTAAGAAGAGAAGGCTAGGCAGATTTGCCTAGCTTTTTTGTGTTTAATAAACAACAGGAATCTTTGTTCACGTTTTAGAAACAACTGGAAACTGTTTTCTTAAAATTAACTAAAATGTAATGTTCCTAGTATCCAAGTGTAGTGGTTTTGAGATATAATAAATAGGAGTTTAAGGAATGGAGAAAAACAGTGGGGACTATGAATTATCAAACAACACCTTCTCAAGCACCGACGCACCCACACCCTCCCAAGCAAAAAGAGAAAAAACGGAGTGCGGCATTCGATGGCTTGAAAGGTTTTTTTATACTAGCAATTATTACGTATTATTATTTCCAACATTTATTACCGGGCGGATTTTTAGCCGTTAACGGATTTTTAGTGGTCGGAGGCTATTTGACTTTCCGGCATAATATCAAAACATTCGCGGAAGATTATAAAGAGCGTTTCCCAGTGAAAAGCTTGAAGAGAATGTTCTTCCCGATGCTCTTTATGATTGTTGTGACGGTCGCGTTTTTATTCGTGGCAGCACCGCAATTACTATCCAATATCCGAGGAATGGCGCTTTCGGCATTATTCTTCGTCAATAATGATTATCAGATTTTCTCTCAACAATCATACTTCGTACAATCGGCGAATCCGAGTCCGTTTGTGCATCTCTGGTATGTATCCCTTTATGTGCAACTTTTAATCGTTGGGTATCTCCTTCGAAAACTGATGAAGAAACTCAACTTCCTCAGAATGCAGGAGTTTGCCTTGCTCGCGTTCTTAACGCTTGCTTCAGCAGCAGGGATGGCAGCACTCTATTGGTTTGAACAAGATCCTTCTCACGTATACTACTTAGTATCGACGCGATTATTCTCGTTTACGTTTGGAGCGCTCTTAGTTACATTCACGAAGGGAAAATTACTTCTACCAGATCGTGAGTCAGGTTCGATTGTTCCGAATGTGTTGAGCATCCTCTGTTTAGGGGCATTAGGATGGATGTTTACAACCTTCAATGGAACGCAAGCAGAAGTCTATTACATGATGATGTTTATTTCATCGTTTGTGATGATGCTTCTTTTATCTTGTTCGATTCGTGAAGGGGTCGGCATTCATTACCTCTTCAGTTTTAAAGGATTTACGTTCTTTGGAAAGAGAAGTTTCTCCTACTACTTATGGTTCTATCCAATTCATCTCATCGCACCAACGTTTTTACGTGGAATTGATGAGCAGTGGCTATCTGTTGGGATTCAATTTGTGCTGATTTTCGTGATGGCAGAAATCACATATCAACTCTTTGAAAGAGAACGAATTATCCTTCCGATTGGACAAGCGCATAGTCCGTACAATTTAACGGCTTATGGGAAATCGAATCTTCCAAAAGGAATAAAGCAATTCGGACTCGTGTTCTCATTGATGTATCTTATCTGTGTAGGACTTGCGGGGATTGGATTTGCACAAGAGAAAAATCAAAACTCAGCCGTTCAAGAGGTTGAGGAGAAAATTCGTCAAAACCAAGCGCTCTTACAAGAGACAACCGCCGAGCCAACCACTGAAGGCACAACGACGATTAGTAATGAAATTAAAGCGAATGTGGAACAAGAAGTGAAGAAGACGCCGATTACCTTTGTCGGAGACTCAGTGTTACTAGCGTCTGCGAACAAACTTCGCGAGGTATTCCCGAACGCTTATGTGGACGGAGAAGTCGGACGTCAATTGTATTACAGCGCACCAATCGTTCAAAAGTTGGCACAACAAGGTCGACTTTCTCAAACCGTAGTATTTGTCCTCGGTTCAAACGGGGCTTTTGCAGCTTCTCAAATTGATTCTCTGATTCAAGCAACGGGGAACCGTGAAATCTTCTTAGTCACAGCCGGGTATGAGATTAAATGGGCTAAAGAAGTAAATGAGCAGTTAAAAGCAGCTGCAGAACGTTATCCAAATGTTCATTTAATCGACTGGGGAACTTATGCCAAAGGACATACAAAACAATGGCTCTTTGATGATGAGATTCATCCAAACGATACAGGGGCAGCGGAATTAGCGAACCTGATCTTACAAGAAATGGTAAAATTAAAAATTGCAATAACCGTTGAGACGACTCGATTTTTGAGTCGTCTTTTTTTATTTTCTAAAAAAATATTTTTTTGAAAAACGCTATTGACATCCCTGGTGTACTAAGCGCATAATACAGTTAAAGATAAGTGTATTAACCGGTTAATACACTGATTGGGAATCAAAGAAAGGAGTTACTGATGATCGTATTTGATAAAAGAAGTCCGGTCTACGAGCAAATTATCGCCTATTTCAAAGCGGAAATTGCCTCCCACAGAATGGAAGCAGGCCAAGAGATGCCGAGTCGGCGTGAATTTGCGCAAACCATGCAAGTGAATCCCAATACGGTCCAACGTGCCTTTCATGAATTGGAGGTCATGGGGTTGATTACGACTGGAAATAATGTCATGAGTCGTGTGACAGAAGATGTAGAACGGATTGAGCAACTAAAAGATGAAATGTTAGATGAGGCGATTGGAAGCTTTACAGAAGCGATTAAGCCTCTCAATTTAACTGCAGAAGATGTGATCGAACATCTCAAAAAACAATTGTAAGGAAGGAGCGGTACTATGTTAACGGTTCAAAACTTAAGTAAGAGATTTGGAAAGAAACAAGTGTTGAATGACATCTCATTTAACGCGAAAAAAGGAGAAGTGACGGCTCTTATTGGAGTCAACGGGATTGGGAAAACAACGATTATGAACTGCATTGCAGGACTGTTGCCATTTGATAAAGGAAAAATTTCCATCGATGATATGCCTGCACGTAAAGTGTTTGCGGAAAAGGTGAGCTACATTACGGATAGTTCGATTATCTCACCAGACCAAACAGTGGATGAAGCGATTGATTTTTATGCGCACGTTCTATCCGAAACTGGAATCGTCAAAAGGAAAGACATTTATTAGACTTCTTCCGTTTGAATTTAAAGGATGAAGTACGATCACTCTCGAAAGGGAATGTCGCTAAACTGAACTTGCTTCTAGGGATGGGGCTGGATACAGACTACATCTTGATGGACGAACCATTTTCAGGAATCGATGTGTTTACACGTGAAGAAATCGCGCGTGTCTTTACGAGCGACCTACTCGATGGACGTGGCGTATTGATTACAACGCATGAAATTAATGATATTGAGTATATCGTCGACAAAGCAGTGCTCCTAAACGAAGGACGAGTTGTGAAGGAATTCTATCCAGAACAAGTGCGTGAAGAAGAGGGCAAATCAATTGTCGATGTGATGAGGGAGGTATACTTACCATGAAGAAAGTCATCAATTTAACGCTTTATAATATCGGCCAAGCGAAAGGATTCATCCTCGTGGTGGCATTGCTTCAAATCTTATTGCAACTAGGGTTGAAGCTGAAGACACTTGCGACGACGGGGTTACTAACCGGACAATTGCGCATTGTGAGTTCTGATATGGTGAAAGAAATCGTTTTGGATCAACTCGCAATTGGACTTCCAGTGTTCTTTGCTGGATCAGCGATTCTGGTCTACGCGGCAGTGATTTGGTCGAAGGAATGGAGTAGCAAAGGCTCGTTCATTTACCGTCTGCTCATGCTTCCAGGATCACGTTTTGGAATCTACTGGGCTAAATTATTAACGATGCTTGTGATTACGTTCTTCTTACAAGCTGTTCAAGTGGTTGGGGTATTCTTAAACTACTACCTCACAAGCTTCTTTATTCCAGAGTTTGCACAATACCACATCACACCGTGGTCGCTTGTGACAAATTCGATGGCGATGCCGCTTCTAGTACCACAGTATGCGGTACAGTTTCTTCTCATTTTGACAATGGGGATAGCGCTCATCGTGACGGTTTTCCAACTCGCCTTCCTTGTTGTTGGGGTTGAGAAGAAAGGATACGTTCGTAAGGTAACTTCGGTAGTTCTCTACATTCTAGTTGCTGTTGTGACATTTACGCTGATTGTGCGTACGCAATTTGTGGTTCGTTTAATTGGAAATGAAGCGATGGTCTTCTTAATCGGTAGTATGCTCATTTGGATCGTTCTAAATATGCTACTAAGCGATTATTTATTAAATCATAAGGTTAGTGTGTAAGGAGGGGTTATCATGAAATCAAGTAAATTTGCAACAGCAGTATTTGCCTTTAGTGGACTTGTGTTTCTAGCGACAGCTGGTCACGCAGCGTATCAAGAAGTGAAGCCTGCTCCGGTATCGATTCAATTAACCGATGAAGAGAAAAAATTAGTCGACGGAGCAACGTTTGAGATGTCGTATTCCACAGATGATTTAACATCGTCTAAGGGCGCAGAGTATGCACTTTTAGATGGAAACGTAAAACGTGTTGGTTTTTCCGAAAATGCCTACAGTTTCCAAACGAAAAAGAGATTGGCAGACTTTTCTTTTACAGAACGTCCGAATTATGACAATCTGGTGGCGTTTAAGGGGTATGACCTTCTATACGGCTTGACTTATAGCTTTGAAAGTACAACAGATCCAAAGGTAAATTTCAGTATCATTAACAAAGAGACGAAGAAGGTCACAACTGTTTCGGTTCCGATTACTAAAGAAGTACGCGGGGACGATAGTCATTTTGTAACAGATGTCACTTTCTATAGAAAAAGACAATACCGTGTATGGAGTGGTGCCGATGCCTGAGTATGAAAATAGAGGCTCGAAAGCACCAACCTATTTCTTCATCACATTCTCTGTGAACTTAGAAACGGGAGCCACAACACCTGCAAAACGAGTGAAATTACCAGAGGAATTCGCTTCGATTGCATGGGGAGAAGCCAAGAGCTCTCGCATGTACGACCCGCAAGTGCTGCTCTTCAAGAGTATGTATTCAAGAGATGAAAAATTCCGCTTAATGACTTTTGATGCTGAGACTGAGAAGTTCACAGAAATCAGACCTGAACAGGGCATGAGTGCGGTACAATCGATTCTATACACAGTAGGAGACAAAGCATATATTGCGTTGGCAGATGAGGTGCCTGCATTCACTGGGTCGGATACGTATGTGAAGGCAAGTGAGCGCAAAAATAATGAGACTAAAATACTATGTTCTTAATGCAGGTTCGCAGAAATTAGAAGAAGCATTTACAACGGAAACAGATGTCTATGCACCACAAGTGTACTTGAATAAAGGGAATCTTGTGATGATCACTCTAGTCGATGGCAAACCAACGCTACGTGTGCAATCGATGCAGACAAAAGACATCCTTCTTTCTAAAACAATTGATGTGAAGGATGATGTGTTCTTTATCGATACACGTATGTACGGCATGATGCGTATGAAATAAAAAAACAGTACGAAAAAAGAGTTCTACCACGTTGGTAGAACTCTTTGTTTTTTTAAGATTGTTGTTCTTTCAGATGTGGATTTGGTAGTAAGTGGTTTACCCCAATCGCAATAAGTGCTCCGATAATTGTATCGAGAATCCGTTGGATTGCATACGCAGTATTTTGTCCTGCTTCTACGTTGAAGAAGATAACAAGGAAAGTGGCGCATGAGTTAATAACGCCTGTTTTATTAAATCGATTGCAGAATAAAATAATGATTACAATCCCGACAGGAGCGAGCAGTAAATCGGTATATTCAGGAAATGGGAGAACAGCTCTTACGTAGAATAAAAGAATAGCTACGACCCCGCCTGTTGTATTTCCGATACAACGAGAAAGTGCAAATTTAAACGTTTGCTGATGGTCAGTTCGCAAACTGAAAATAGCAGACAAGGCTGCTAGCATCGGTGAACCACGATGTAAGATTCTAAAGAGAACCACGCAAATAAATACAGACACGGCTGTTTTAAAAGTACGAAGTCCGATATGGAATGGATTATTTGACGATTGTGGCACGCTCTCACCTCTGCTTTTTTTAGATATCGCTATTATAATATATGTGTTAAAAAAATGGTAGAGTTATTGAGTAATGCACCTAATAGGTGTACAATGTGTTCAAGAGGTGATGAAGATGCATGAAGCATTTGTATTAATTGTAGTGAACGCTGTTAGAGAACGTTATGTCTCAGAAAAAGGCATTTTTATACAGAAGAATTAGGGATTAGTGGTCAAAGTTGGACGAGATGGAAGAACGGGGAACGCGGATTGAAGGCAGAAAAATCTTCAAAAAAAATCGCACGTCTGTTTACGGACTATGAGTGGATGCTTGCTAATAAAGTCGCCCGAAATGCCGATGTGCTTCCAGAAGTCGCTTCAGACCCAGTCGCTGAATATTTACGTTTGAAGGTGGCGATTGCGAGTCGCTGGATTCGTCAAGAAAATGTCCGCGTGGATTGGAAGACGGCTGCTGTCAGCAAGGGTAAATTCAAAGAAAAATGTCACGATTTTACGCGTGGCAACGACATACGGTCATTGGAGTTACCAAGATATTATTGAGATTCGTGTGGTAGGAATTACCCATAAACAAATCGGTACGAAAAAACAAGCGCTCCTTGAATGGATGCATGATGAAAAAGCTCAACAAAAGTATTTGGAATATAGCAAAAATGCGTTTGTTCCAGAATCTACTTTAGAGGAATAGAAGTTTGCAAAATGAATGCGATACTCTCTTTGGAAACAAGGGGGTATCCATTTTTTTATAGGCCATTTTATGATAAAATTGAAAAGATAAAGAAAGTGGTGAAACTGTGGCGAAAAGAAAGAAAAGAAAAAATAAATTCGTCTTTCATCTTGTCGAGTGGTTCAAGTCATTATCGAAATTGACGGGACTTCTCATCATAGCTATAGCAAGCGTTCTTTTGGCCGGGACCATCACATGGTTATCTGAACATAAATCCGAGCCACAGGAAATACATGTGACACAAGATGAATTTTTAAAAGCACTCATCCCAGCGGCGCAACAGGCGTATAAAGACTATGGCGTGTTGCCGAGCGTGAGTTTAGCGCAAGCGATTCTCGAATCGAACTGGGGAGAGAGTTTATTAGCAAGTAAATATTATAATTTATACGGCGTGAAAGGGTCTGCTGCTGAACCAAATATCGTCCTAGAAACCGCAGAATTCGTGAACAACACATGGATTACGATTAATGGACGATTCCGCGTGTATGAAAGCTGGGCAGAATCAGTTGAGGCCCATGCGCAACTATTAGCGTACGGCGTGGACTGGGACCCAACGCTCTATCACAAGGTGCTTGGGGCTAGAAACTACAAACAAGCGGCACAAGCCTTGCAAGATGCAGGTTATGCGACCGATCCAACTTATGCGCAAAAGCTTATTCAAATGATTGAAGAGCATGAATTATATAAATACGATCAATTACCAACAGAAGAAACAACCGTGTCCGTACGAAAGAGTTCGTAACGTTCAAACGGATCAGTAAAGGAGAGGATATTAATGAGTCAGTTATTACCAGGAGCCATCATCGGAATTATCGGTGGAGATGAGCAAGTTGCATCCATCGCTCGCGAAGCAAGAAAAATGGGGTACGTTGTGTACTGCTATCACCAATCGAACGAGGCGGCTATTTCGATGGCTGAATATGAAATCGTCTCTTCTTACAAAGACCGTGAAGCGTTATTAGATTTCGCAGAAAAAGTAGACACGGTTTTATTATTAACCAACTTAGTGCCGGTTGATGTGTTATACGAAATTAGCAGTAAAACGCGCTACTATCAGTCATTTGAACTAGCAGAGATTTCGCAAAACCGTACTGTTGAAAAATTATTCTTAGATACGCACGCGATTAACTTGGCGCCATATAGTTTAGTGACAACGGTCGGCGAATTACCTTCGATTGTCCAAAGCATCGGCCTTCCAGCGTACTTAGAAAGCAATCTTGTAAAGAATCGCGTGGAAGAAAAGTTAGAGCTCTACGATGAAGACTTCGAAGAGCGCGTTCTTGAAAAATTGGAAGAAGGGCCTTGTATGTTAACAGCCTTCGTTCCAGCGCAACGTCATTTTACTGTGACAGTCGTGCGTGACTACGAAGACCGCGTGACAGTACTACCGATTTCAGAAGATGTCTACATCACGGGTAAATTAAAATACAGTATCGTCTCTCGTCGCCTAAATCCAGAATGGGTGCAAGAGTTGAAGCGCATTGCCTTCAAGATTATGGATAACTTATCTGGAACAACCATTCTTTCGATTCAAGTGAAGATGGGAAATAATGGCATTTTCTATGTGGATGGAATCAACCAATTACCACTTGTGCAGCAACAATTCAGCAGCGCCTTCTTAGGTCATAGCATGTCTGAAATTCTTGTGCGCGTGGCAACAGGATTACCAATTGAATATAAAGATATCAAAGAAGAAATGATCATCGTGCCAATCTATGAATCGATGATGGAAAAAGCAAGTTTATTAACGTTATTGAAAACCACAATGGGACTTCGAATTCTTCCAATTAACATCAAAACGCCCAACTGACGTGCTTGGTGTCATTCGACTTCGCGGAGCTTCAAGTGTGGATTTACTCAAAGAAATTGAAGTAACAGATTTATTTTTCAACGTTCAATAACCTTTATGAAAGGACAGAGTTGTGAAAAATTCGAGTGAATTAATTAAGGGGATGAACCCTCGCCAAAAAGAAGCGGTCATGCATACGCAAGGGCCACTTCTAGTCATGGCCGGCGCGGGGAGTGGGAAGACGCGTGTGTTAACCCACCGCATGGCCTATATTTTGGCAGAAGAAGCGGTACAACCGTGGAATATTTTAGCGATTACGTTTACGAATAAAGCGGCCAACGAGATGAAAGAGCGTGTGGCGGCACTTGTCGGAGAACAGGCACAAGATATGTGGGTATCAACTTTCCACTCGATGTGCGTGCGTATCCTTCGCCGTGACTGTGAGCGTATCGGTTTAGCCAAGTCGTTTACGATTATCGATTCAGGCGACCAGCTTTCTGCGATGAAACGAATTATGCAAAAGCTCGATATCGATACGGATCGCTACGAACCACGTGGAGCTTTAGCAACTATCAGCAATGCGAAAAATAATTTCGAAGATGCTGAAACATTTGCGAAGAACCATTTGGACTATGTGAGCCAAATTTATGCGAAATGTTATAAAGAATATCAAGCAGAAATGCGTAAAAATATGACGGTAGACTTCGATGACCTCATCATGTTGACCGTGAAATTATTCCAAGAACATCAAGATGTGTTGGATTATTACCAACAAAAATTCCACTATATCCATGTGGATGAGTATCAAGATACCAACCACGCGCAATACTTATTGGTGAAGCTCCTTGCAGATAAATTCAAAAACATCTGCGTTGTAGGGGATGCCGACCAAAGTATTTACGGATGGCGTGGAGCCGATATGGAAAATATCTTGTCATTTGAACAAGATTATCCGGATGCTAAAGTGGTCCTTCTTGAACAAAATTACCGTTCGACAAAGACCATCTTAAAAGCAGCCAACCAAGTGATTGAAAACAATGTGAATCGTAAACCAAAAGAATTGTGGACCGATAATGAAGCCGGTGAGAAAATCACGTATTACTGCGGACAGTCAGGATATGATGAATCTCGTTATGTCATTAGCACGATTCAAAAAATGGTGAACTTTGACGGGTATGACTATAGCGATTTTGCGGTGCTTTACAGAAGTAACGCGCAGTCACGTACTCTTGAAGAAGATTTACTAAAGGCGAATATGCCATTCAAGATGGTCGGAGGCCAACGCTTCTATGAGCGCATGGAAATCAAAGACCTTCTTGCTTACTTACGACTCTTAGTGAACCCGACGGATGACTTTAGTTTCAGACGTGTGGTGAATGCGCCAAAACGCGGTATCGGAGATAAGAGTATTGAAAAACTCGCTCTCTTTGCCGAAATGCATAGCTTCTCGCTTTTAGAAGCAGCCGGAAGTCCGTTGAAACGGCATTTCTGGAAAAAGCAGGTAAGGGGTTAGCTGATTTTGCACAACTCATCGCCGACTTTAACGAAGATGCAAGAGTTTCGTCACATTAACGGACCTAATCGAAGAAGTGATGACAAAATCAGGGTATATTACAGCACTTGAACAAGCGCGTACCATGGAAGCTGATGCGCGTATCGATAACATGCGCGAGTTTCTATCGGTAGCCAAAGAGTTCGAAGAACAACGACTCGATAGAGAGGCCGAAGAATCACCGCTTGTCCAATTCTTAACAGACTTGTCACTAGTGACGGATATGGAAAGCGAAGAAGATACAAGCGCTTCTCAAATCACATTAATGACCTTGCACGCGGCAAAAGGGCTTGAGTTCCCAGTTGTGTTCCTTGTCGGAATGGAAGACGGGATTTTCCCATCAGGACGCTCGCTGCAAGAAGATGGCGAAGAAGAGGAACGTCGCTTGGCATATGTAGGGATTACCCGTGCCGAGAAGAAACTCTTTATGACTCGTGCGTACTCACGACTTCTTTACGGGAAGACACAAAACTATCGTGAGTCACGATTCATGCAAGAAATTGATGACAGCTTATTAGAAAAAGAAGGCGTAACGGTGAGTGATTCGTATTACTCAAGCAGTTTCTATACGAACGATTCAAAATCTTCTTATGGAACGCGTAGCCAAACGTCGTCTTACGGTACACGTAGCACCTCTCAGTCTACGTCATCAACAGGTGGCGGAGGATTATTTGACCGCTATCGCTCAAGCAAACAATCGTCTAGTGGCGGTGGTTATTTACAAAAGAAACAAACGACACCAGCGCGTATTCAACGTGCAGACAAGCCGCAAGTATCAAGCACGTCTTCAACAGATGGCTGGACTGTGGGCATGAAAGTGTCGCATAAAAAATGGGGAACAGGAACCGTTGTCCGCATTACCGGTGAAGGGGACCGTCAAGAGTTAGACGTGGCCTTTGCAGGAATGGGGATTAAACGACTTCTTGCAAGTTTTGCCCCAATCGAAAAAATCGAAGAATAGAGGATGAAGATGAGTACAACGATTCAACAAAGAATTGAAGAGCTAAAAGAACAATTAAATCGTTGGAGTCATGAGTATTATGTGGAAGATAAGCCAACTGCAACCGATGCAGAGTACGACAAGGCCTATCATGAACTAGTGGCGCTGGAAGTTGAACATCCGGAATTCGTGACAGCTGATTCACCTACGCAACGTGTGGGTGGAGAAGTGCTCGACCAATTCCAGAAGATAACGCACACGAACCCAATGCTCAGCCTTTCAAATGCTTTCTCAAAAGAAGACTTGGAAGAATTCGATGCGCGTCTTCGTAAATTAACGAATCGTGCGATTGAATATGTATGTGAATTGAAAATCGACGGACTCTCTATCGCGTTGACGTATCAAAACGGACAGCTTGTACTTGGGGCGACTCGTGGCGACGGAACGACAGGAGAAGACGTAACAGGGAATGTCCGTACGATTAAATCTGTGCCGCTTTCTCTAAAAGAACCTTGGAATATTGAAGTTCGCGGGGAATGTTATATGCCGAAGAAATCTTTCGTGGCATTAAACGAGTCGCGTGAAGAAGAAGGACTCGAAGTCTTTGCCAACCCAAGAAATGCGGCGGCAGGAAGTCTTCGACAGCTCGATCCAAAAAAATTGCGGCGAAGCGAAACTTATCGGTCTTTCTTTACAGCAGTCCAAGCGTGGAAGAACTAAACGTTTCAACCCAAGAAGAGCTATTAGAGAAAAATGGCAGAGATTGGCTTTTGTCACAAATCCAGAGCGTTTAAAAATGCCAAACGATTGATGAAGTATGGAATTACATCGAGACGATTGCTTCAAAACGTCCAGATTTACCGTACGAAATCGACGGGATGGTGATTAAAGTGAATGACTTTGCCGCCCAAGAAGAAATCGGCTTTACGGTGAAAGCCCCACGTTGGGCAATCGCGTATAAATTTCCAGCAGAAGAAGCACAAACGGTTGTCCGCGATATCGAGTGGACGGTTGGCCGTACAGGGGTTGTAACGCCAACTGCGGTGATGGATCCCGTTCAATTAGCAGGAACGACGGTACGCCGTGCGAGCTTGCATAATATTGACTTGATTAAGGAGCGCGACATCCGTCTAGAAGACACCGTTGTGATTCATAAGGCTGGAGACATTATTCCTGAAGTCACACGCGTGATTTTAGAGAAACGTCCTGCAACGAGTAAGCCGTACGAGTTTCCAACAACTTGTCCGGTCTGTCATGCAAAATTAGAACATTTGGAAGAAGAGGTGGCGATTCGCTGCTTGAATCCAAAATGCCCTGCTCAATTGACAGAAGGGTTGAGCCACTTTGTTTCTCGTAATGCGATGAATATGAGTGGGATTGGGCCACGTGTCATCAAGCAACTCTTTTGAAGAAGGGCTTGTCATGGATGTGGCAGATTTATATAAATTAACACTAGACCAGTTGCTTGCTTTAGACAAAGTGCAACAAAAGAGCGCAGAAAATATCCTTGAAGCCATCGAGAAGAGTAAAGAAAACTCGCTCGAGCGCCTCTTAACAGGGCTTGGGATTCGTCATGTTGGAATCAAGGCGGCGAAAGAATTAGCGCAACATTTTAAAACGATGACGGCTTTGCAAGAAGCGAGCATTGAACAATTGTTGGAAATTGATGGTTTAGGTGATATTATTGCTTATAGTGTAAAAAAACTTATTTTTGAACAACCATCTGTTCAAGAATTAATTCAAGAATTGCAAGATAGTGGCGTGAATATGACCTATCTTGGAGTGACAAAAGACGACTCAGCTGCCTCAGGACACGTCCTCAGCGGTAAGACGGTCGTATTAACAGGGACTTTAGAACAATTAACAAGACAAGATGCAAAAGAAAAACTCGAATCGCTTGGTGCCAAAGTGACTGGTTCGGTTTCTAAGAAAACGGACGTGGTGATTGCGGGTCATTCTGCCGGAAGTAAATTAACGAAGGCCAATGACCTCGGTATCGAAGTGTGGAGTGAGCAACAGTTTCTCGATTCTCTTGCATAGAAAGGATGTCACATGAGAAAGAAATTACGATTGGGATTACTTGGATTAGCCAGTGTGATTTCGCTTGCTGCCTGTGCAGACGTTACAAGAGCGAATCAACCTAGTACGAATACCAATAAAGATTCCAATACAAAAGTAGTACAATCAACAACAAATCAATTATCAAACAATTTTTACCGCGCGCTTATCACAAATGGTAAATACGAAGTGAGCCAAAACCGCGGTGCGACATTAAGCTTAAACACAGGGTTCAACTTAAAGAACTTTGAAACAGGATTGATTGACCTTTCAAGAAGCGTGTTCCCAACGAACCAATACTTCTTCAGAGAAGGCCAAATCATCGATGCGGAAACAACTGCAAAATGGATTGCGCGTAAGAGTGATAAAAATCCAGACGGGTTAAACCCTGCTGATAACGGAGATACGTCTCCAACAGGTCGTGCGCCAATTTATTTAGCGCAAATCCTCGAACAAGACTACATGATTCAAACAGAAAACAACTTTGAATTAGGTGGAATTAGTATCGGGATTGCCATGAATAGTGTGGATTACTACACGAACGATGGCAAAGACGCTGAAACAGAAATCTCAAACGAAGCGATGATCGAACAAGCCAAAGCCATCGCTAACACAATTCTGACAAGACTTCGTCAAAATGATGCATTGAAGGCTGTGCCAATCGTGTTCGGAGTGTTCCGTCAAACGTCTAAAGATGACATCGGCGGTGGGGTATACGTTCTTGAAGCAACTTCAGTAGAAGGAACAGAGATTACAAACTGGTCAAACGTGAACCAAAAAGTAGTCGTGCTTCCATTAGTGAACGAATCTGCGACAGAAGAGTCAACAGCATTTGAAAACTTCAGAACAGAAGTGCAAAACTTCTTCCCGAACCTCTCAGGGGTAACGGCTCGCGTGATGTATCAAGATAATGTAGCTAAGAAGATGGTCGTGAATATCATGACGCAATTCTATGGCGAATCAGAAATTATCGCTTTAGCACAGCACGTAACAGACGTTGCGAATAAATACTTACCGAAAACAACACCGGTAGAAGTTCGAATCAGTTCAATCAATGGAGTGGAGGCATTCTTACTGCAAGATATGTCACAAGGAGTTTTCACCTACCATATCTTTGATTAACATTGACGGAGGCAGAAGTGCCTTTTAAAATAGAAAAGTAATGATTTTGAAAGCGAGGAAAAAACATGGCCATTGAGGAAAAAGAAGTTAGACACGTTGCCAAACTTGCAAAGCTAACTTTTGCCGACAATGAAATCCTTCATTTTACAGAACAAATGAGCGATATCATTGATATGGTGGAACAATTAAACGAAGTAGATACAACGGGTGTGCCTGTCACAACTCACGGATATCCATTAGTGAATGTGATGCGTGAAGACGTTGCTGAAAAAGGAACAGACCGCGACTTGTTAATGCGTAATGTGAAAACAAGCGAAGATGGATTTATTCAAGTGCCTGCAATTATGGGTGAAAACGAGGAGGGTGAAGCATGAGTATTATTGAAAACAAAACATTAATTGAGCTTCACGAAGGTCTTCGTAATAAAGAATTCACTTCTGTGGAATTAACAAAAGAAACATTCGAGCGTATCCATGCTTTAGAACCTAAAGTAGAAGCGTTCGTGACATTAAACGAAGAAGAAGCCTTAAAACAAGCTGCCGCTGCTGACGAAAAAGGCTACGGAGAAGAAGCTTCTCTTCAAGGTCTTCCAATCGGGATTAAAGACAATATCGTGACTCGCGACCTTTTAACAACTGCTTCAAGCCGTATGTTAGAAGACTTCAACCCAATTTACGACGCGCACGTTATGGAATTATTAAAAAGCTGAAGGTGCGGTTAAACGTTGGTAAATTAAACATGGACGAATTTGCCATGGGTGGTTCAACAGAAACTTCTTACTTCAAGAAAACAAAAAATCCTTGGGACTTAACAAAAGTACCTGGTGGATCTTCAGGTGGTTCTGCCGCAGCAGTTGCTTCTGGCGAAGTATTAGCGTCTCTTGGTTCAGATACAGGTGGTTCTATCCGCCAACCTGCAAGTTTCACAGGGATTGTTGGGATGAAACCAACTTATGGTCGTATTTCTCGTTACGGTTTGATTGCCTTTGCGTCAAGCTTTAGACCAAATCGGACCATTTACACGTACCGTTCAAGATAACGCCTTAGTATTAAGCGCGATTTCTGGATATGATCACCGCGATTCAACAAGTGTGCCACAAGAAGTGCCTGCTTACCATAAAGGATTAACAGGTGACATCAAAGGCATGCGTATCGCGTTACCAAAAGAATATTTTGCGGAAGGTGTGGACCCTGAAGTTCAAGCAGCTGTCTTAAAAGCGGCTGACCAATACCGCGAAATGGGTGCCATCGTAGAAGAAGTGAGCCTACCTCACTCTAAATACGGTATTCCAGCGTACTATATCATCGCTTCATCTGAAGCATCTTCTAACTTACAACGTTTCGACGGAATCCGTTACGGTCACCGTTCTACAGACGCAGAAACATTAGAAGATTTATACGTGAAGAGCCGTTCTGAAGGGTTCGGAATGGAAGTAAAACGTCGTATCATGCTTGGAACATTCAGCTTAAGTTCTGGTTACTACGATGCTTACTTCAAGAAAGCTGGTCAAGTACGTACATTAATCAAACAAGACTTTGCAAAAGTATTTGAAAACTATGATTTAATCTTAGGACCTGTAACAACTTCTGCAGCATTCGGATTAGGCGCACACAGTGACGACCCAATCGCAATGTACATGGCAGACTTATTAACAGTTCCTGTGAACTTAGCTGGACTACCAGCAATCTCAGTTCCTGCTGGCTTCACAAACGAAGGGCTACCAGTCGGAATTCAATTAATCGGAAATTACTTCCAAGAAAAAACAATTTACCAAGCAGCGTATGCATTTGAACAAGCAAATGATTACTACTTACGCCGCCCACAATTATAAGGAGGAACAATCACATGAACTTTGAAACAATTATTGGTTTAGAGTGCCACGTTGAATTAAAAACTGATTCAAAAATGTTCTCTCCATCACCAGCGCATTTCGGTGCGGAACCAAATACAAATACAAACGTGATCGACTGGGGATATCCAGGGGTACTTCCTGTCGTGAATAAACGCGCGTTAGAATTCGGGATGCGTGCAGCTCTTGCGTTGAACTGTACGATTTCTCAAGATACAAAATTCGACCGTAAAAACTATTTCTACCCTGATAATCCAAAAGCGTACCAAATCTCTCAATTCGATTACCCAATCGGTCATGATGGCTGGATTGATATCGAAGTAGAAGGACAAACAAAACGTATTCGTATTGAACGTGTCCACTTAGAAGAAGATGCGGGTAAAAATACGCACGGAACAGACGGGTTCTCTTATGTGGACTTAAACCGTCAAGGAACTCCACTGATTGAAATCGTATCAGAAGCAGATATGCGTTCTCCTGAAGAAGCATATGCGTACCTTGAAGCACTTCGTCAAATCATCATGTTTACAGGTGTTTCTGACGTGAAGATGGAAGAAGGTTCAATGCGTTGTGACGCGAACATTTCAATTCGTCCTTATGGTCAAGAAAAATTCGGTACAAAAACAGAGTTGAAAAACTTAAACTCATTTAACAATGTACGTAAAGGGTTAGCGTTCGAAGAAGTTCGTCAAGCGAACGTCCTACGTAATGGAGGAGAAATCCTACAAGAAACACGTCGTTTTGATGATGCGACTGGTCAAACCATCTTAATGCGTGTTAAAGAAGGTTCAAGTGACTACCGTTACTTCCCAGAACCAGACCTACCAAACTTCCATATTTCAAATGAATGGATTGAAGAAGTGCGTGCGTCAATTCCTGAAATGCCAAGCAAACGTCGTGAACGTTATGTGAGCGAATTTGGCTTACCAGAATACGATGCAATGGTATTAACATTAACAAAAGAAATGTCTGATTTCTTCGATGCAACAGTTGCGGCTGGTGCCGATCCCTAAACAAGCGTCAAACTGGTTAATGGGTGACATCTCAGCGCACATGAACAGCAAGAAATTAGAATTGAAAGACTTGAAGTTAACGCCAGAAAGCTTAGCAGAAATGATTCAATTAATCGCAGACGGAACAATCAGTTCGAAATTAGCGAAGAAAGTCTTCTTGTTATTAGCAGAAGAAGGCGGAACTGCAAAAGGCGTTGTTGAAAAACACGGTATGGTTCAATTGAGTGATCCTGCTCAGTTATTACCGATTATTCAAGATGTGTTGGCGAACAATGCGCAGTCTATTGAAGACTTCAAGAATGGTAAAGACCGTGCTGTTGGATTTTTAGTTGGGCAGATTATGAAGCAAACAAAAGGGAAAGCAAACCCTGGCGTTGTAAACCAACTATTACAACAAGAGTTAGCGAAATACTAAATACAATAAATTATGTTTGATGGCTACGAATTTTTTTCGGCTCCTTTTTTTGGGGTTTCGAATCCTTTCGGATTGCTGTTATAAAAACTGTTATGAGGTACCGGTTCGAGCCTATGGTCTCTCACCTTTAAAGCCTCAAAGAGGGCGTAGGGAAAAATTTCCTTACGCCCTCTAATTCGCATTTAATACGAATTCCCTATAACTGCTTTTTTTATAACATCCGAAAGGTTCTCCCTCCCAAAAAAAGTGCCCAGGATTCTTCGCCATCAAAAGTTTTTGAATTTAGAAACCTTTTTTTGGAATAGTGGGTTTGCAAAGCGCAGAGTTTGCTTGCCCGATAAAAAAATCCAGAAAGGGAGAAGGAAAGAGACTTGAGAGGGGGATGGAATGTGAAGTTAACGATTGAAACGGTATTAAGTCAAGGCGGGGAAACGATGAAGCAGCGCATGCTTGCGGATGCGACGCGTCTTCGCAAGGACTCTGGTTTTGTGCTTAGTTATGTAGAGGATGAAACAAATACGCGTGTGAAAGTAGAAGTGGATACAACAGGCGAAGTGCCGCATGTGACACTTCATCGTCAAGGCGATGCGCGTAGTAAGATGGAGTTTAATAAAACAAAGGCGACGAAAGGAATCTATGAATTAGGTGCTGGTCGTCAAATGCATTTTGATATTCAGACAAAACAACTACACGTGGAAGAAGCCGAAGAGACGGTGCTAGTAGTTTTAGAATATCAGTTATTCCAACAAAGACAGCTGATTACAAGCTCGCTTGTGACGTTCCATTTACAAACAGGGGAAAATGCATAAAAAATCTCTCTAAAGTAGCACAATATGAAGAATCTGTGCTATACTGTTTAAGATGAACCGGAAAGGAAGTGTAACCATTGGAATTAAAGAAACTCGATGGCATTAATAAAAACGAATTATCAATGGTCGAAGTAGCGCATGCTATTTTAGAAGCTAAGAATGAAGTTTTAGATTTCAACCAATTATTAGTAGAAATTCAAGAATACATGGAATTAAGTGACGAAGCGTTAGAATCACGTATGGCTCGCTTCTATACAGACTTAAATATCGACGGAAGCTTTATCTCACTTGGAGATAACCGTTGGGGATTACGCGCTTGGTATCCAATCGATTCTATCGATGAAGAAATTGCGACATCTATGGAAGACGAAGAAGTGAAGAAACCTCGTAAGAAACGTAAGAAAGTTAACGCGTTCGGTAGCGATGACCTTATCGATTACAACGATGATGATCCAGAAGATGAAGAGCTTATTGATGACGAAGATCTTGATAGCGATGACTTAGACGACGATATCGATGTGGATCTTGAAGACGATGTAGATGAAGAAGATGAAATTGATGCTTACCGTTCTGACTTGAACGAACTAGGTGCTGATGAAGACTTAGTAGACGAAGCAAGCGTGGAAGAAGACTTTAATTATCATCGACGACGAAGATTTAGACAAAGATTTCGACGAAGAAGACGAAGAAGAGTAATCTTTCGGAAATAATCAGAAAAATAATGGCACAACTTATGAAATTTTTGTTCGTAAGTTGTGCTTTTTTTGTGAAGACAGGTGTATAATGTACCCAATGAGGGTAAATTTGGAGGAAACAATTTGAAAAAAATAAACTACTCAAAAATATTTGATAAGACGTTCTTAAAATTTATCGTCGTTGGAATTATAAATACATTGTTCGGAACGGCTATTATGTTTTTTTCTGCTTTTAATATACTGCAGATGGATTATTGGGTTCTCTTCAGCGATGAACTACTTATGTGGAGGAATCTTAGTTACTTCCTTAACAAAAAAAGTACACATTTGAGGTGAAGGAAACTAGTTCAAAAAGCCATTATCCGATTCGCGATTAACTTGACCGTATGTTATTTATTAGCGTATGGCGTTGCGAAAACCTATAGCCTTGTATCTTTTCCAAGGAGCAGGAGAAAGAAATTACAAGGGAAATATCGCACTCGTGATTGGAATGGGCTATACGTATTATTAAATTACGTGGGACAACGTTTTTTTGGGCGTTCAAACAAGATGAGGCCACAGAGCCAAGAAAAAGGAAATGGAGGGAAAAAAATGAAATCTAGTTTTTAAGAAGACAGTGGCATTCGTTGCGATGATTGCATGGGCTATTTTAGGACTTACTTTAATGCAACCTGTTAATGCAGCGACAGTAACACCAACTGTTTCAAACTTAAAAGCAACAGCAGCTGGTCAAAAGGTAACATTTTCTTTCGACTGGGATTTAACAGGTAAATCTGTTAAAGAGGGAGATACTTTCACAATCGATGCTCCAGAAGGTGTCAACATCACTGAAATCGCAACACAATCACTACAAGCAAATGGTGCTGAAGTAGCGACTGTTTCGATGACAGGCAAAAAGATTACTTTTACTTTCAAAAAAGCAATCGAATCAATGAACCAAAACGTAAAAGGTGGATTCTCATACAAAGCGGAATGGGATAACACTCCAGGAAACCCTGGAAACAAAACAGCGACTTCAAAAGTAGGTTCTGAATCAGTAGTAATCACACGTCCTGATGGTCCTGGCGTATTTGAATCTGTAATTAATAAATACAACCTTACAGGGGACTATGTATCTAAACAATTCAAATTAGATGCATCTGAAAACTATGCATGGATGAATGTTGGAGATGACTACTACTTAACAAAATGGTTCATCCGTATCAACGGAGATGGTAAAAAACAAGCTTTAACAAACCCAGTGGTAACAGACCGCATTCAAGCTCCAGCGGTAGATTACTCTAAAAATCACTTTTTGCTCCAGCTGCGAACCATGCAGCAAGTGAATTCTTTGTGGGAACTTACTTAAAACCATCATTCACATTAAGAAAAAGGTGGACAAGTAGTTGCTTCAGGTTGGGATTTCTGGAAGCACGTTAAATTTGATGCAGACGGAAATGGATTCACTGTGAACTTATCAGACGTAAGCGATGTTTTTCAAAACAGCTACAGACGAAGAATTAATCATTGAATACCAAACATTAATTCCTAAGACTACAATTCGTGTGAGACAACAACGCTACATTGAAATCTGACGAAATCACAACTCCACAAGAAGATCCCAGCGTTCTGGAACAACACAGAATTGAAATTCTGGGTGACTGGTGACACAACTAGTTACAGTTCAAAAAGAATGGGTTGGCGATAGCGAAGCAGACCGTAAAAGATATCACAGTTCAATTACTAGCTAATGGTCAAAAATTAGACGGTATGACTAAGACTTTAACAAAAGGTTCAGACTGGAAAGCAGAATTCACGAAAACTTACCTGGTATTAAAGACGGTAAGAAAATTGAGTACTCAGTAGAAGAAGTAAACACTCCTGATGGATATACTTCAAAAGTTGAGAAAATTGATGATTCAAACGTGATCAAAGTTGTGAATACTTCAAACAAACCAACTACAACAACTACTGAAGCGACTACAACAACTGAATCTACTACAGAATCAACAACTGCAGCTACAACAACAACAGAAGCTACGACAGTTTCAACAACTGCGAGCTACAACGACAACAGAGCAACAACGAGCTGCAACAACTGCGACTACAACAACAACAGAAGCAGACAACAACAACAACTGCAGCAACTACGACAACAACAACAACGACTGCAAAGCAACTGCGAGCAACTACAACAACGAGAAGCTACGACAGTTTCAACAACTGCAGCAACAACGACAACAGAAGCAACAACAGCTACAACAACTGCAGCTACAACAGAAGGTTCAACAACAGGTAATACAACTACAGTGGTTGCTCCAACTCCTGGAAACAACAACAACTACTCCAAGCCCTGAATTACCAAACACTGGTTCAATTCGTGATGCTTACTGGGTATTATCAGCAATCTTCGCTACAATTGGTGCAATCGTATTTGTAACAAATAAGAAAAGCAGAAGAAAAAAATAATTTAAAACGTAAACTGTTAGACGAGCAGGTTTTTCCTGCTCGTTTTTTTGTGCTTCAGTCGTTAAAAAAATGAACGTTACATTGTAGTGTATTGTATATTGTTCGTGAAAAATATAAAAAAATACGCACGTTTTATAGTTGCTTTTTTAAAAAAATAAAAAAACAGTAAAATCATAACTATCCTAACAAACGGTTTAAAAATGTACGGTTTTTTTGACCGAGAATGGTGTTGCATTTATTCTGTCGATTATTTTTTTAAGGAGGACTTATGAAAACATTAGAAGAACGTATTCTAAAAAGATGGCTATGTTTTTAGGCGAAAACATCCTTAAAGTGGATTCTTTTCTCACTCACCAAGTGGATTTAAACTTGATGAAAGAGATTGGAAAAGTCTTTGCGGACAAGTTTGCCACTGCGGGTATAACGAAAAGTTGTCACGATTGAAGCATCTGGAATTGCTCCAGCACTATATACAGCGGACGCGCTTGGGAGTTCCAATGATTTTTTTGCGAAGAAATCAAAAGAACATCACGATGAATGAAGGGATCCTCACTGCGGAAGTTTATTCATTTACAAAACAAGTCTCCAATACTGTCTCTATCGCCAGTAAGTATCTTTCTGAAAATGACAAAGTCCTTATCGTCGACGATTTCTTAGCGAATGGACAAGCTGCAAAAGGACTCGTGGAGATTGTCGAACAAGCTGGCGCGAAAGTGGAAGCCATCGGAATCGTGATTGAAAAAAATCATTCCAAGATGGACGTGGCCTCTTAGAAGAAAACAGGTATCCCAGTCTTTTTCACTAGCACGCCTAGAACGTTTTGAAAATGGACAAGTCGTATTTAAGGAGGCAGACTTATAATGCAACAACAAGAAAAACACCCACAGGCCATGGTGCTTGGTCTTCAACATTTATTAGCGATGTATTCTGGTTCGATTCTTGTACCAATGATGATTGGGAAAAGCTCTCGGATATAACACAGAACAATTAACGTACTTAGTCTCAACTGACATTTTTCATGTGCGGTTTGGCGACATTTTCTACAATTGCAATTAAACAAATACTTTCGGTATCGGCCTTCCAGTCGTATTTAGGGGTAGCCTTCCAATCGGTGGCACCGCTAACCATCATCGGTCAAAACCATGGTAGTGGAGCGATGTTCGGGGCGCTAATCGTGTCCGGGATTTTTCGTCGTTCTCATTTCTGGCGTCTTCTCGAAACTGGCACGATTCTTCCCAGCCATCGTTACTGGCTCGGTCATTACGACAATCGGTTTAACGCTCATTCCGGTCGCTATCGGAAATATGGGTGGCAATGTTCCAGAACCAACAGCGGGTAGCCTAATCTTGTCACTCGTCACAGTTGCCATTATTTTAGTCATCAACATCTTTACAAAAAGGGCTTCTTTAAAATCAATTTCTATCTTTAATCGGATTAGTGATTGGGACAACTCTTGCAGCATTTATGGGCTTAGTAGACTTTTGCTCCCAGTAGTCAAAGCGCAATCTGTACACGTTCCCAACAGCCTTCTATTTTGGAATGCCAACGTTCGAATTCACTTCAATTTTCATGATGTGTATTATCGCGATGGTTTCCATGGTTGAGTCGACAGGGGTGTACTTAGCACTTTCTGATATTACGAATGATCCAATCGATGAAACGCGTCTTCGCAACGGTTACCGTGCGGAAGGGTTAGCCGTGTTACTTGGCGGTATTTTTCAACACATTTCCCATATACAGGATTTCTCTCAAAACGTGGGCTTAGTGAAAATGTCAGGAATTAAAAACACGTCTTCCAATCTACTACGCAGCAGGCTTTCCTTCTATTATTAGGACTTCTTCCAAAAATTTCGGTGCTTTAGCACAAATCATCCCCTGATCCAGTCATTGGTGGGAGCAATGATCGTGATGTTCGGGTTCGTATCTCTTCAAGGGATGCAAATGCTCGCTCGTGTAGATTTTGCAAATAACGAACACAACTTCTTAATCGCAGCGGTATCCATTGCAGTCGGTGTCGGGCTTTAATAATAGTAATTTATTCAATAGCCTCCCAACAGAATTTAGCATGTTCTTCAAAAAAACGGAATCGTCATGGCCAGCATCCTTGCCGTAGCCCTCAAACGCGATTCTCAACCGTAAGAAGAAATAAATAAAACTCGTTATCTCCATTCTAAGAGAAGGTCTCCCCACCTTCTCTTTTTTTCTATTCTCCCTTAAAGTTTCCTTGTCTCCAGTGGGCCTCGCCTCCTGAAATTGTTCAAAGTATCTATGCACGCAAAAAAATACGAGAAGCAAAACCCAAAAACATCGTGGAGCGGTAAAAAAATAAACTCAATTCAGTTAGGTTTTCTACATAGATGATTTCGAAGAAGCTTGCGGATTTTATAATCGCAGTAACGGGGAATCGCATCGAAGTAGAATTAGGCGGAGTAGGGACAAATCCCGTACTCCGCGTTTGAAAGCTTCGAAGGTGCAAGACCACAGGCTTGCACCGGTGCCCCGTAACAGCGATTATAAAAAAAGAATCCGCAAGGATTCTAAGAAATCATCAGCACTAACCAAACTCCAGAAAGCCAAAACTGAATCTCAGCACAATTTCACACCCTCCACAATGTTTTCAGTTTAGTTTTCACTTCTCGTATTTTTTTGCGTAGGTATGGTATACTATGCCTATCTTTAAACAATTTCAAGGAGGCTCTAGCCCAACATGGCTGAAGACAAGAAAACATTTTTACTTAACCACACCGATTTACTATCCAAGTGGCAACTTACACATTGGTCATGCCTATACAACTGTAGCCAGCGATGCAATGATTCGCTATAAAAAACTACAAGGGTTTGACACTTACTTCTTAACAGGAACAGATGAACACGGACAAAAAATCCAAGAAAAAGCGAAAGAAGCAGGCGTTTCTGAAATTGAATTCGTCGATAAAATTATTTTCGGCATTCAAGACCTTTGGAAAAAACTAGACATCTCTTACGATGACTTCATTCGTACAACACAACCACGCCATACAAAAGCCGTTCAAAAGATTTTCCAAAAATTAGTGGACAATGGCGATATTTACCTTGGTGAATACGAAGGTTGGTATTCAGTATCAGACGAAGAGTACTTCACTGAGTCTCAATTAGTCGAAGTATACCGCGATGCTGAAGGAAAAATGATTGGTGGGGTTGCACCAAGTGGACACGAAGTAGAACTCGTTAAAGAAGAATCTTACTTCTTCAGAATGAGCAAATACGCAGACCGCTTATTGCAATACTATGAAGAACACCCAGATTTCATCCAACCAGAATCTCGTAAAAATGAAATGATTAACAACTTCATCAAACCAGGCTTAGAAGACTTAGCCGTTTCACGTACATCATTCGACTGGGGAATTCCAGTGCCAAACGATCCAAAACACGTGATTTACGTATGGATTGATGCGTTATCAAACTACATTACAGCACTAGGATATGGTAGCGACGACGAAACATTATTCAACCGCTACTGGCCTGCAGATGTGCATTTCATCGGAAAAGAAATCGTTCGTTTCCACACGATTTACTGGCCAATTATGTTAATGGCATTAGATTTACCATTACCGAAGAAAATCTTCGCACATGGCTGGTTATTGATGAAAGACGGTAAAATGTCTAAATCTAAAGGGAACGTCGTAGACCCTAATACATTAATCGAACGTTACGGCTTAGATGCACTTCGTTACTACTTTATTACGTGAAGTGCCATTCGGTTCTGACGGAATCTTCACTCCAGAATCATTCGTAGAACGTATTAACTATGACTTAGCCAATGACTTAGGAAACTTATTAAACCGTACTGTTGCGATGATTAATAAGTATTTCGATGGAACAATTCCTGCATACACTGCACCTGTTTCAACATTTGACCAAGAATTAGTCGATGCTTCTAAAGCGATGATCGTGGAAGTAGAAGAAGCAATGGAAAACATGCAATTCTCAGTGGCTCTTGCCGCAATCTGGAAATTCGTTTCTCGTACAAATAAATATATCGACGAAACAACTCCATGGGCAGCTGTGAAAGACGAAGCACGCCAAGAAGAATTAGCACGTACAATGAACTACTTAGCAGAAAGCTTACGTATCATTGCTGTTGCCTTACAACCATTCTTGACAGAAACTCCAAGCCAAATCTTGGCACAATTAGGAATTACAGATAGCGCGTTAATGGATTACCCTTCATTACACACATTCGGCGTGATTCCTGAAGGAACGAAAGTGGTTGAAAAAGGACAACCAATCTTCCCACGTTTAGACGTTGAAGAAGAAGTAGCTTACATCCAAGCTAAAAATGGGTGGAGCACCAGCTGAAGAAGAAAAACACGGACTGGAACCCAGAAGAAGTGGAACTTTCAAGCGAAAAAGAAAGCATTAAATACGACGACTTCGATAAGATTGAATTGAAAGTCGCAGAAGTCATCGAATGCGGACCAGTGGAAGGGGCAGACAAATTGCTTCAATTCCGCTTAGACGCTGGAGATGCTGGCGGTCACCGTCAAATCCTTTCTGGTATCGCAGAATGGTATCCAGATCCCCTAGCGTGTTCGTTGGTAAAGAAAGTCGTCATCGTAGCGAACTTGAAACCACGTAAAATGCGCGGACAAATCAGCCAAGGGAATGATTCTTTCGGCTGAAAAAAAGATGGCGTCCTACAAGTGGTCTTTTGCACCAGACGGAATGCCAAACGGCTCAACAGTAGCTTAATTAAATAAAAAGAATAAGGAGACCCTTCGAATGCGAAGAACGGCATTTGAAGGGCCCTCTTTTTAAAGGAGTTAACTTATGAAAAAAAAGGATTATTAACAGGGTTACTGCTTTTCGGATTTTTCTTCGGAGCAGGGAACTTAATTTTCCCACCAACTTTAGGATATCAATCAGCGGATCAACTTTGGCCAGCAGTCATCGGATTTATCGTTTCTGGGGTAGGACTTGCCATCGGAACATTGTTAATCGGGACAGTCATTAATGGTGGTTTCAAGAAAGAATTGGACGAAAAGATTCATCCGATTTTCTCGTTGGCATTTTTAATTGCATTATATTTAGCAATTGGACCGTTCTTTGCGATTCCACGTACAGCAACGGTATCGTATAACATCGGGGTAGCACCGTTTCTACCTGATTCAAAATCAGGACTTATTATTTACGCAGCGATTTACTTCGCGGTAGCTTTCTACTTGGCATATAACCGTTCATCGCTATTATCAAGCATCGGTAAAATCTTAACACCAATCTTTGCTGGATTAATTTTAATTTTAGTAGTCGTTGGAGCGTTCAAATTCGGACAAACGGCTCCTGAATTAGCTGGACAAACAGATTTGACAGCAGCAAAAGCCTTCGGAAATGGATTTATCGAAGGATATAACACACTAGACGCGTTAGCAGCGGTAGCCTTCTCAGTAGTTGCCGTGAATACGTTAAAAGACTTCCATTTCAGCTCTAAGAAAGAGTACGAGAAAACAATTATGAGCGTTGGGGTTGTAACAGCGATTGGATTCAGCGTGTTATATATCGGACTTGCTTTCCTTGGAAATCATTTCAACGTGGCCAGTGCCTTAGCGAAAGATGCAGATTTAAACGTTGGTTCATACGTATTAACAATGGCTTCACGCGAGTTATTCGGTACATTCGGGCAAGCCTTCCTAGCAGTGATGGTAGTCATTACCTGCTTAACAACAACGGTAGGGTTAATCGTATCTGTAGGGGAGTTCTTCGAAGAAACATTCCCTCGCTTCTCTTATAAAGTGTATGCGACTGTATTTACATTAATCGGATTTGGTGTAGCAACGCTTGGTCTTCAAACGATTATTGCATTCTCACTTCCAGTATTGATGATTTTATATCCAATTACAGTTGTGATTGCGTTCTTCGTATTAGTGAATAAGAAAGTGGCGTTCTCTAAGAGAGGGATGCAGCTAACAGTGGCGTTGACAACGATTATTTCAACAGTTTCAAGTTTAGCTTCTGCGTTGAAATTAGAAGGGATTAGCCAAGGCGTTGGAAATTCTTCCACTGCAAGGGTTGTCGCTTGGATGGATGGGACCGGCGATTGTTGGTATTTTAATCGCGCTTATCTTACCGGACAAGATCAAAGGCGAAGCATTCGACTTCGAAGCATTTCAAACAAAATAAAAAAGCTAAATTTATTAGGTGATTACTGCGTATCCTTACGGATATCTTTCATAGTAAAGGAAATAACGTGCACCGGTTCAGAGCCCTCAGGTCTCTTTGCCTACCGAACCTCAAAAGGGCGTCATGATTTGATTAATCACTGACGCCCTCTATTCATTTCATGCTTACACTCGTTATCTGCATTACTATAGAATCCCGTAAGGATACTCCGTAATCATCTATTTAGTTTATGCTTTTTTTGAAATGCTTTGAACTCTTCAAAAAGGGACGAGCAAATGAAAAAAAAAGAAACTCCGGCTGGGATTCCAGTCGGAGTTTTTTGCATGCTAAAGGGCTTCGATAAAGCGCTCAGAGTGAGTTTGCCACATATCTGGGATTGAAACGAGCGTTTTCAGGGAATGAGAATCATGTGGTAGAGTCGGACCGTGCTTCCGTCTTTGACCTCATAGGAGTACTCGTATAAAAATCCCAATCCGTTTGGCGAAGTCGCACGAGTCTGTGTGCGTACTTTCTACTTTTAAATAGAGCTCTGAGATTCCCTGCTCAATAAGGTACGGATGTAATAATTGAAAGGCTTCAATTAAAAATGTCACGATGCCAATATTCTTCGAGCAGCGCGAAATCCAATAGATGACTTTTGTCTGTGGAGACTTTCATAAAGCCAATTGGCAGGTCGTAATTCTTCATTTCAATCATAAAAAAAGTACGGATCGTTGTCCATTAGGTGTGTATAAAAAGTTCTCTGCATTTAAATGAGACGTTGCAGATACCCATGGAAGATTAGACGTTGCTAGAGGGTCCGTTAGCAAAGCCGCTACAATCTCCATGTCAGTTTCGTGAAAGGGCCTTAGAGAGATACGTTGTGATGCTAGTGTAGGTACGTTCATAATCGCTACCCCCTTTCTCTACCTGCATTATAGTAGTAAAAAAATCAGGAAAGTAAAGAGGAAGAATTGCGTTTACAACAATAATGAAAAGGGTTCCGAAATTCTATGTAAATACAAGAAAAATTCCTAATTCTATGGTAGAAGCTGTCAAATTCTGACGTCATTTCTTATCGTGACTTTTGTCATGGTGAGTCGTGACGGACGGGCCTACTGAGTGACCTTCGTTTTTTTGTTAAAGTAGAATCATCAAGAACAACACATGGAGGCAAAACATGATTACAGTAGAAAAAATTACAAAGCGTTTTGGAAACAAGACAGCTCTAAACCAAATTCAATTTAACGTCGATAAAAGGAGAAATCTTCGGGTTCTTAGGGACCGAGTGGAGCAGGGAAAACAACCTCATCAATATCCTAACTGGCCAACTAAAAAGCCGACGAAGGAACGACACGACTCCTCGGCAAAGATACAAAAGATCTTACCCCTGAAGACTTAGCGCATATCGGTCTCGTAGGAGATTCAAGTGGCTACTACGAAAAATTAAGTCTCGAGAAAAACTTAATCGTCTACGCGAAGATTTACGGATTACCAAATAGCCGCGTCGATGAAGTGCTTGAACAAGTTGGACTACTAGAAAGTAAGAAGACGATTGCAGAAAAACTTTCAACAGGGATGCGTCAACGAATGTTTCTAGCAAGAGCACTGCTAAACAGACCAGAGTTACTCTTCCTAGATGAACCAACGAGTGGGCTAGACCCAATGACTTCTAAGAAGATTCACCGTCTGTTGGAAGAACTAAAAGCAGCGGGCACAACAATTTTCCTAACAACACACGACATGGTCGAAGCCACAGAGATGTGTGATCGCATTTCCCTACTAAACCAAAGGGGACCTAGTGGAAATTGGAACCCCACGAGATATTATTCAAAAATACAACAAAGAAAAACGAGTGAAAGTGACATTCAATGACCACAGTGAACAAGTGATGGCATTTGAAGACTTAAAAGACCAAGATATGACGCAAGTGGAACTGATTCACTCAATGGAACCAACGTTAGAAGACATCTTTATTCAATTGACAGGAGAGAAATTAAATGATTAAAAGAATTAGCGCCTTAATTTGGCTACGTACACAAATGATTTTTAAGCAATGGAGCAATGTTATTCCAAATCGTATTCCCATACGGAATGCTTTTAGTGGCATACGACCATTTCATGAACAAAGACGGCAACCCACAAACAGCTGTACAAATCCTATTCATGATGATTCCGCTAGCGCTTAGCTTATCTGTCGGATCAATGATTACAATTATGCTTGCTGAAGAAAAAGAAAAGAAAAACTTGAAAACACTCTTCTTAAGTGGCATTCACTCAGTAGAATACTTAATCTCAATCTTATTCTACCCAGTCGTGTTAGCAATGATTACCATTGTAAGCTTCCCAATGATTGTTAAAGCGGATCTTTCAGATCGTTGGATGGAATATGGTGCCATCGTGGCGAGTGTGGCAATCTGTGTGATTTTAGTCAACTTACTAGTAGGTGCGTTGACAGATACGCAAGCAAAAGCGCAAGTCAATGGTGTGATTCCGATGATGGGGATTGCGTTCTTACCGATGTTCTCAATGTTGAGCGATGCGGTATCAAAAGTGACACACTATACATTTATGGGGAACTTTGTGGATTTCTTTACCAAAAACGACTTCGCCTTAACAGCCCAAAACTTCATCGTCCCTGGTGTATGGATTGTGGTGCTACTAGTCTTAAACTTCTTATTCTTAAAACCTAAAGCGAAAAACTAAAATAGTGAGTGCTGCTGGATTACTTCGAATCCTTACGGATTCTTTTATAAAAGCTATAACGGGGCACCGGTTCGAGCCTATAGTCTCTCACCTTTAAAGCCTCAAAGGAGGTGTACGGAATGAATTCCTACACCTCCTAATTCGCATTTAATGCGTATTCCCGTTATAGCTATTATAAAATCCGTAAGATTCTTCGTAATCCAGTGCTGAGATTTTGTTTTTTGCTTTTTTAAAGAGAAGAAAGTGACACAATCCATGCAAAGACGATGGTGCTTTGAGAGTTAATGCTCCATTGACCACTAGGGACTTTCGAGTTTAAAAGCATTGAAAAATGTGATTTAATCTAGGGGCCTCCAAAGAGTGTAGCTTTTTGGAGGATTTTTTGAGCAAAAATAGTATAAGAAAAAGCAAGATGTATCATTTTTTTGATACGTATCAAAAATGATACAATTAAGAAAAACGGAGGTGTGTTTATGAGGTATAAACGTGAATTTACTGAGGAAAAACTTTGAAGAATTAATGGAATTGCCGTATGGGAGAATGGTAAAAGGCAGCTGCGATTCTGCAACTGATTGAAGAAGAAGGGGTTACTCCAGAGATGATTGAAAAATGGGGAGATTATGACGAAGATAAAGGAATTATGTATTTGAAATTTGAAGTGGAAGATGTTACGGAAGGGGTGAATGGCAGTGAGTTCCTTAAGAACAGAGAAGTTCTCGATTATTTCTTCGCGCTATCCGAACTTTAAAGAGGATTTGGCAAAGGAATTAGCAAGACATCGAGCGTCATTACGCATTATTAAACTTCGTATGGAAAGTAATTTATCTAGAGAGGAATACGCAAAGAAAGTTGGTTTTGAAAGAACGAATCTGTCAAGGTTAGAGAGTGGAAAGAAAAATCCGAGTCTATCTACGCTCATCGAACTGGCACACAAAAACGGATATGAGGTGGATATTCAGCTCAAACCGTTTGGATATTAAAAAATTGAATTGGCTACTCTGACTCTTGTTGGAGTAGCCTTTTTATTTCCACTAAAAGACGGTATAATAAACGTGATAAACTCTGGAGGAACAGAAATGAAGAAAAACGAATTTTATACAGTAACCATCGAGGATTTAACGCATGAAGGACTGGGCGTTGGGAAGGTCGATGGATTCCCGCTATTTATCGAAAATAGTATTCCTGGAGAAGTCGTTCGTGTGAAGACGATGAAGATTGGAAAAAGCTATGGCTACGCGCGTGTGGAGGAGTGGCTGGAAGCGAGCCCGAACCGTGTGGAAGTAAAAGACGCCCTTGGAACACGTGTGGGAACCATGCCGCTGCAACATATGACCTACGAGAGCCAGCTAGCCTTCAAGCAGCAACAAGTGAAAAATGTGATGACGAAAATCGCGAAGATGCCAGAACTTGAAGTGCGTCCAACGCTTGGAATGAAGAGTGCGCTGGGCTACCGAAACAAGGCGCAAATTCCAGTGCGTACGGTAGACGGTCAGTTGACGACAGGCTTCTTCAAGAAGAACTCGCATGACTTGATTCCGATTGAAGACTTCCATATTCAAGACCCTGAAATTGACCGCTTGATTGTGGCGGTGCGTGATGTTTTAAGAAAGTATCCAGTGGTGGCGTATGATGAAGCCAACAACACTGGCGACTTGAAACATATTATCGTGCGACGTGGCTTGCGTACGAAACAAGTGATGATTATTTTTGTGACGAGAACAAAGGGGTTGCCACAAGAAGAGGCGATTGTAAGAGATATTACAGTGGCGCATCCGGAAGTGGTGTCTATCGTGCAAAACATCCAACCGAAACCAACGAATGTCATCATGGGACGTGAGACGAAGGTGTTGTTCGGAGAAGATGTGTACGAAGAGAAATTGTTCGAATTCACGTTCAAGATTAGCGCGCGTTCGTTCTTCCAAGTCAATACCGTGCAAACCGAAGTGCTCTATCAACAGGCCATTGACGCTGCGGACTTTGAAGGGTGGCGAGACCGTCGTGGATGCGTATTGTGGCATCGGGACAATGAGCTTAGCCTTTGCCCGAGATGCCAAGAAAGTCTATGCCATGGAAATCGTGGATGATGCGATTGTGATGGCGAAGGGAAATGCGAAGCTGAACGGTGTGACGAATGTACACTTTGAAACGGGTGCGGCTGAGAAAAATTATGCCGCGCTGGAAAGAAGAAGGCATCCAGCCAGATGTGATTGTGGTGGATCCACCGCGCAAAGGGCTCGACCTTGCCTTTTATCGAAGCAGCATGCGAAACTATCCCAGAACGTATCGTGTATGTGAGCTGTAACCCAGCAACACTCGCTCGCGACCTTGTACACTTCAAGGAACGAGGCTACGAGGCGCAATACGTGCAACCCGTGGATATGTTCCCGATGACTGCGCATGTTGAGACGGTAGTATTAATGTCAAGGGTTGATAAATAAGAGTGTAATAAGATAAGTAAATAAAGGCTTTCCGTGATTTGAGGTCTGGTTTTAAGCCGGAAGGATAATCACGGTTTTTTGTTTTGAGGGAAGATATCTGAAATTGGGGAATTTGAAAAGTAATCAGCCGATACGGTTATTGATTTGGTGAGTTGATAAGATGGTTGACTAAATAATGGTGAGTTGATAAGATGATTGGCAAAGTTTCTTCGTAACATTGAACTGCTTACTATTCTAAATATTTATCAAATCGGGATTTTTAATACTTAAAAACAATGCCTTTATTGTATAACATAAACACCTGATGGAGGTGTAATTATGCACGTAGGATATAGAGAGGATCTGGCAGGAAAAAAATGGCAAAAGTAGATGAAGCTATTGCACTTTTTGATAAAGCTCGATATAACGGGCTATGATGCTCCTGCGCTATATGATTCTTATGCTAAAGCTTATCGAAAAATTAAGGATTACGATAATGAAATTCTCATTCTTGATGAAGGAATTATGCGTAAAACACGGCACGATGTTGGTACTTTAGCGGCTCGTAGGGATAAGGCAATTAAGCTATTATTTGCTAAACAAGAGGCAGAGCGGATAGCTAAGGAAAAATCTGATTTTCTAAAAGCGAACAAAAAAGAGGATATTTAGAGGTTCAAAACGAAGTTAATAAGTTAATATAAAAATATACTAAGACTACGGAGTAAAATCTGTAGGCTTTATTTTTATGGTATAATAAATATAAATTAGAATTTATAGGATAAAAACATGGTAAAAAGTAAAAAAATAACAAGATAAAAACATACATTCTATCAGCAATAACATTAATATGGCTAGCAGTTTCCATGATACTTTTATATAAAAAAAGTAGGACTGGTTATAGAATATTAATTGATTTCTTTGGGTTACAATTAAGGCAAGAAGATGTCCTATTTATTCTTTTTACTGATGATTGTAGCTTGGCTTATCTTTTTCTAAAGCTATTTTTGGAAGAAATATTCTAGTAACATTGCTAGAGTTATTCTGGTAACAGGCTGGATTTTTATTAATTGCAGGATTCTTATTTGGGTCTTTAATTTTTTAGGTGGTCATCTTGTAAGTACCCTACTATACTTTTTATTTCCCCTGATAAAAACATACGCTAGTAGTTGATGAGGCTTCGTTCTTGCTTTTGTCAAATGTAAGTTTATTTGAAAGGATAAACTTTATTTATTGAAGATTTAGGCGCAGGAACCTCCCTCGATGATGGATTTTCACCAATTTCAGCAGGTAAGTACTGGATAAAGTGGGATGGAAATAGGGTTAGCCTTGCGATGTTGGATGAACTTGGGACTGGGACATGGGATGTAGTAAAAGTTTCCTTAGGAGATAGTGATAGGAATGTTCAACATGATAATTTAGACTCTGAGGGCAAGCCTATTGTCTATGAGGAAAATTATTCTCCTACGCTTCCTTCGAAAGATACCATTCATAAACCACTAACTAAACAAGAAATATTAGATAGTTTATCTCTTGAAAATGCTATCATAATACCAAATTCTAACTATGGACTTATAGAGGTTGATAGGGCTATGGCTAGAAGTCTATGGTATTTTGTAAGAATTGAGGAAAATAGGATGATTTATATTTCTGATGCTCCGGATACATCTCCTAAAGTTGAGGGAGAAATTGATTCTGAAGGAAAAATACATTTAAGATTTACGGATATTAATAATAATCAAAACCAATTATGAATCTTTAAACCAGGGAAAGACTTGGAAAAATGCTCATAAGTTTTGGGGTAACATGGATTAAAAACGGTGTAGACAAATGCAAATTTTGGAGGTATAGATTATGGCTTCAAGTAAAGAGTATTTAGATTTCATTTTAGAACAACTATCTGAGTTGGAAGAAATAACATATAGATCAATGATGGGCGAATATATTGTTTATTATCGTGGGAAAATTGTTGGTGGGGTTTATGATGATAGGTTTTTAGTGAAGCCTGTTAAATCTGCAATAGCATATATGCCTAATGCAAAATATGAGTTGCCGTATGATGGAGCAAAGGAAATGCTATTGGTAGATGATGTTGACAACAAAGAATTTTTAACTGGTTTATTCAATTCGATGTATGATGAGTTGCCTGCACCAAAACCAAAGAAATAATCGAATTGGAGGGGGCTTAAAATGCTTGAGATAAAAGAAACAATGATTGAGGACCTCAAATGTGTTCAACAGCTCTGGGCTGATGGGGATGTCATGAAGTTCGTCGGTTTTCCATACGGCTTACATCAAACAGATGAAGGAATGCAAAATTGGTTTCGGTGGATTAAATCGAACAGACCGGCTTTAAACCACTATTCAATTTTTGAAGACGGGAAATACTGCGGAGAATCGTTCTATGAAATCAACGCAGAGCATCGAAGCGCCGCTCTGGACATAAAATTGTTTGGATTTGCACGGGGATGTGGAATTGCAACGGCTGGACTCTCCCATGCAATCAAAGAAGCGTTCCTAAACGGTGCAGAGATTGTATGGGTCGATCCGAATCCGGAAAACGTGAAAGCAATCGCGTTGTATGAGAGGCTTGGCTTTCAGCAGAAAGACTTTCCGGAGTACCTGATTTCGAGGGTGAGGAGAAAACCTCAATCTATATGGAACTTCGCAAAAACTGATTCCATACGCAAATTCCAGTTTGTCAAGGTAAACCCTTTTACCGATAACATGATGCTATTGCTAAAAGGAGTATAGCCATGTTTCAGCATATAGACAGGTTCACTTGGCATATTTAGTGTTCACTTGTTTCATGTTGAAGAGATACTACTACTTGTATGAACTTGGACAGGAGGATAAAAACAATGAAGTTTTTGGAAAATAATCCTATTTCGGCCAAAAAGAATAACTGAACTACTATTTGATTATCTTTTAATCATAACTTACTTGGGTATTTTTGTTTCTTTGCGCTATAACTTTTTACTACATTGTTTTTTTAATGGTGTGCCAATGCAAACAGAATTTCAGGCGCAGACTCTTACATTTTTATCAGTGTTCTGCCAATCATGCTTTATTTCACATTTTCGGATTATGCAAAAATGGAAGTCTGGGGAAATCAAAAAGCAGGGCTTCGTCTGGTCTATCAGAAAAACATTTTCAGGCTAGCTAATTAGAAATTTTATCAAATTTTTACCTTGGCAATTAGGGCATATGGGAACTATTCATGGAGTCTATAGTGATTTTGACCTAATATCCATTATCCTCTCGTCTTTAGCAACCCTACTTGCACTGTTGTTACTGGCGATGGCAATTTTTAGAAAGATAAAAAGGCATCTAGGAGATTTTCTAGCTCATACACAGGTCCAGTTAGAGGGTGACAATAAGTGATTTATCTTAATCGTTTAAACAAAGTGAATGAAAGTGCTGTAATAGACTATCCTAACCAATTCGAAAAGGTTTTTGAAAATCTAGATAGCAAAGAAGACGTTGAAGTATATTTATAATGGATATTTTTTTAAAGGAGGATATTTATGTTAGGAGCAATTGTTGGAGATGTTGTTGGGTCTGTTTATGAATGGAATAATATCAAAACAAAAGAGTTTCCATTTTTTAGAGAAGACTGCTTTTTTACAGATGATACGGTGATGACCTGTGCTGTGGCAGAAGCCATCATGAATGGTGGACAGAAGGATGATTTTATTGATGCCATGAAAAAGTACGGCAGAATGTATCCAAACGCGGATTACGGAGCCAGGTTTAACAGATGGCTTGTGACCGACAACCGTGAACCCTTACAATAGTTTCGGAAATGGTTCTGCGATGCGCGTTTCTCCGTGCGCTTGGGTGATGGATGCCACAACAGACGAGTTGCCTTCCGAGGTGAAACGTCTTGCACAACTTTCTGCAGAGGTGACGCATAACCATCCAGAAGGAATCAAAGGAGCGATGGCTACAGCGGATGCGATTTATATGTGCCGTTATTTCCTTGGCGGTGATGGTAGCGATAACCCTTGCGGAGATTAAAAGACGTATCAAGGAACGTATCGAGAAAGAGTATGGATATGACCTTTCTAAAAACGTTAGATGAAATTCGTCCTACGTATCGATTCAATGAAACGTGTCAGGATACCGTTCCTCAGGCGATCGTTGCCTTTTCTAGAGAGTACAGATTTTGAAGATGCGATTCGAAATGCGATTTCTCTTGGTGGGGACAGCGACACTCTTGCTGCAATCACAGGAAGTATCGCAGAGGCAGCTTATGGGATTCCGGATTGGATTCAGGATAAGGTTTATACCTATTTAGATGAGCCTTTAAAAGATGTGCTCAGACGATGGGAAGAATTCGTTGTAATCAAATAATCGTATATATTGGCGTAAGACCATATGTTGACGAGGCATGCGAATTGATGTTACCGTCGTCGATTTGAAGGAGAGAGTGAGTATATGCCAGAAATCAGACCTAGTTTTAAAGAGATAAAATCATTTGAAGAATTTAACCAATACTATTGGTATCGTGAAGAACTTTTCCCAAATTTGCAAGTCTCTTGGATTAGAGTATAGAGGTACGAAGAAAGAATTGGTTTATATAATTGAACAATATTTTTCAGGGAAATAAAATAGAGAAATCTTTGAGGAAAGGTCTCAAAACTCAATCTGAAGTAATCACTTTAGAGACTCCGTTACTGAACTGCGGGTTTTCTTTTAACCAGAAATTTAGAGATTATTTTGCTGCGGTAACAGGGGTTAATCCATTTAAATTTAATGCGGATATGGCAACTGCTTGGAGAAAAGTAAAAAGGATCATGATCTAAAAATTTACGATTCAGGATATGATTAAAATTTATTATGGAGAGTCCGATTATGCCAAGTATGATCATTTGGTTTGTCAGTGGAATCAATTTTTTAAAAAGACTTTTTGTACGGATGAATGTAGCCATCAGTATGCTAATAAGTTAACTGTTGCATCTATCCTTTGGAAGGAAGTTCGAGACTCAAAGAATGAAAAAGTTTATTCCAAACAGCTTCTAAATGAATATAAAAACAAAATAGAGGCGTATCGTAAATAAGCAACTACTCTTTCATCTGTCTGATACGTTATTGCGAAAATTTCTACGTACTTTTAAAAGGAGCATAGATATGAGCTTATGCATGCAGGGATTGGGATGTACATCGTGAGCGATTGTTTCATTCCTAATTGACAGTAGCAAAATAATGTTTATAACGAAAAAGCTTAGGAGGGTTATCGATGGTTATATTGGAATTGTATCAAAGTGATTACTCAAAAGATTTAGTCGCTTTTGATTCTTTAGAAGAAGGGAAAGCCTTTGTCGCTCAAATCCCGGGATATACTCTAGAAAATGAAGATGGGTTTGAAGTGGAGTATGTGAATCCTAAACGCTTGCCGGATTATATGGAAATTGTCTTCAATGGAAATATTGTGCCTTTATCTAGATTTTCGTTTGACCCCGAAGAAAATGTCGAGATTATTTGGAAAGAAATTTCGAATCTATCCGTTAAAAACGATAAAGTGGTCGAAGGGGCTACTAAAGTCGATGCTTATGTAGTGAATAACGATGAAGTCAAAGCCTATATCGAAGCAAGAGAAGCAAACTTCCGCAAGGCAAAAGCTTTCTTAGAACGCATTGGGTATGAAGTCGATAGAAGCTATTTTGGAAGTGAAGACGGCGAGGCGATTCTCTACAGAAGGAAAGGCGCTAAAGATTGGCACTTCTTATGCCACTTAGATCCAATGTTTGTAGAGATTGAAGATGTAGAAGGGTTTGTGGAGAATATTGAAGAATCGGAAGAAGCGTCCAAATAGAAAAGAAGGAAAAATAAAGATGAATCGAATAGTAGACGATCAGATAACGCTTATTCCTTATTATAGAAATGATGACATCTCCCTTCCTTGGTATCAAGATAGTGAGGTTTGCAAACAAGTAGATAATACTCGATCAGATTTACAATCTAACAAAAACTTCATAAAATGTATGATTACCTAACTTCACATGGTTCTTGCTATTATATCCAATATGAAGGAGTGTTAGTTGGAGATGTGACACTCCAAGATAACTCTGGAACTTTCTATAGTTATCAGCAAAAGAGTATCAGAATTTACAGATTGGAAGACGATGTATTTCTGAAATGATACAGCTGGCGAAAAGAACAAAAATGGTAAAGGTCTCTGCACAAATATATCCTTTTAATACTCAAAGTCAAAGAATGTTTTTGGCTTTTGGGATTTCAGAAAGTAGATGAAGAGTGGTATGAATATAAGTTGATTTAGGGTAGTTGTAGATCATTTTATATATTTAAAGACTCGATCCGTATTTTTGTACATAAAATTGAAAATAAACTCATTAAAAACATATAAAGGAGTACGATTAGTGAAAGCATTAATTGTTTTAGATTGTCAAAAAGGAATGTTAGCTAGAGGGAATTTTTGACCTGCTTAGAGAGAATATTTTGAAGTTACAAGAGATGTTTAAAGCGAGCGGGGACCTCATTATTCATACGCGTCATATTGACGAGAATGAGGAGAGTATTATTTATAATGGCGATGAGCGAGGGGCGCTTGATGAAGAGCTTTTCTGCGGATGCGGATTTTATCGTGGAAAAAGATTCTCCAAATATTTTTCCAGAGCGAAGAGTTGAAGGCGATTCTTGCGAACCGTCCGGTAGATGAAGTGGTGATTACGGGATTGAACGCGGAATATTGCTGCTTATTTTCTGCCATTATTGCTTCAGACAGAGGCTATAAGGTGACTTATATTGAAGATGCAACGGGAAGTGTCAATGACGGCGACACTTATGAAATGCCAGGGCTAGACCTTGTGGACTTCGTTGGGTGCGTCTTGGATTGGTCGGGGCAAGTCGAGGTCCTATACTTCGATGAGTTCAAAGAGAGAGGGTAACAGTCGTTTTTGGGCCCCGAAAGAGTCGATAAAAGAATGATAAATAGAATCGAAATCAGAAGCAGGCAAAGTAACATTCGCCTGTTTTTTTGCTTAACGATGGAAAGCGAGCTTGACATTTTGCCAGAAAATAATTATATTGTATGTAAAGTAAACTTTCCATCTTGAGAGGTGATTGAATGTGAAGAATAGGCTTGAGGAAATTCGAAAGGCAAAAGGAATCACTACAAGAAGAACTTGCGAATGCTCTTGAAGTATCTAGGCAGACGGTGGGTTCTCTGGAAAACGGAAGATACAATCCGTCCATTATATTGGCATTTAAAATCGCGCGTTTTTTTGACGTTTCGATTGAAGAAGTATTTATTTACGAGGAGGGTCAACATGAAGACGAATAAATTGTGGTATCTAGGATATGTAGTAGGGATTTGTAGTTTACTGGCAATATTTACACTTAACTTGAATGAAGTGGTTAGAGCGTTATTGAGTTTTGTGTATGCCATTAGTGTATCTGTTTCACTTGTACAACTCACACACTATAGACTATTGGAAAAGGATCGCGATTACAAAATTAGTATGAATGATGAACGGAATGAAAAAATCAGAGATAAAGTCAATGCAACGATGACTCCAATTCTAATGCTTCTGATGGAACTTATTGCACTTATCTGTATTGCAGTAGAGGCATATATACCGGCAGCTCTTTTAGCAATTTCTGTGTGTTGTTCTCCTGTTATCATGCTTTTTATTAGCAAGTATTACGAGCGAAAATATTAGACCTCTATCGAAAAAAGGCTCGAAGAATATGCATTTTGCCATTGAAGCAACAACGGGAACGTGAGATAATGGGCTAAGACAGTCATTTTGATTGAAGGCATAAACATTTTTGTAACCGCAATCATATGCGAGTTGCGACTTTGGAGGAACTATGGATTATCAAGCAGTAAGAAAAAAATATACGCTCTATACGAGAGGCGCGGGGATATTGACAATGGTCCTTATTCTTTGCGTCACGTTCGCAGTCAGTGAGATTCCGATGCGAACCGGGGGCATTCTTGTGATTGTTGCAGGGGTAGCTCTTGCCATCTATTTGATTAATAAATGGTATTTAACCACCGTGGCGAAATTGTTGCATGTGGATTTTGATTTTACATCATGGGAACAATATATCGAGACGAATAAAGAAGCCAAAAGAGCGGTCCTCCGATTAGACGCGGCAACATCGGAAGTTTCCTTGGCATACATGACAGGGGACTTCGAGACGGCGATTCGAAAGGCCAAAGAAATCTTGAGTCAGGACGGACTTCCACCACAATACCGAAACGTCTTGCAAAGCTATTTAATCCGTTCAGTCGTACTAAGCCAGCCGGAGTTGAGCCGAGAAGAGCTGGGGGAGATGATTGGTGAACTGACGATAACAGACCCTACGCTGGCCGAGAAGACGCAAAAGATGAGTGTGGCTCTCATGACTTAACCATCGCGCACGAGAGCAACGACTACTTCGAAACCTTAACGAACGAATACAAGTACCCACAGCTAGAAATCATCTACTACAAGGCCTTGAACGCTGCAATCAAAGGCGATGCGGTGCGTGCCAACGAACTGCTTAGCCAACTTGCTGGTGAAGATGAGAGGTTGTATGTCGTGAGGATGGGGAAAAATCTTTTAGAAAATAATTAAATCATTAGTTAGAGATATTTAGGAGGATTTTGAATGAAGGGTTCAGAAGCTAAAATGACCGCTTTTATGGAAGGTGCGGATAAGCGCTATGTAATTCCGGTTTATCAAAGAAAGTATGATTGGAAAAATGAAAACTGTCGTCAGCTATACGACGACTTAAAGAAGATAGTGACAGACGGAAGAGAGAACCATTTCTTTGGCAGTATCGTTTCTGCGGTAGTTCCTAATGGAAGTAAAATTGAATATCATATCATTGATGGACAACAGAGACTAACAACCATAACATTATTACTATTAGCTATCCGTAATCTAGTTGCTCAGGGAAAAGTAAAGACAGACGAAGGGAAACTTGATGAACAAATCAGCCAACGTTTTCTTATTTCTCCATGGGCTAATGACGACGATAAGATTAAACTTCGTCCAGTAAAGAGCGATAGAAGTGCACTTGAAAAAAATTGTTTGGCGACGAGGAAGATTATGATTATCGTTCAAATCTGACGATAAACTATCTATTTTTCGCGATATGTTGCTTCGAGAAGAAGTATCTGTAGCAGACTTATATGCAGCTATTGGAAAACTCGAAATCATCAGCATTACTCTGGATCAAGGGATAATGCACAATTAATTTTTGAAAGTTTAAATTCAACAGGATTAGCTCTAACTGAAGGGGATAAAATTAGAAACTATGTTTTGATGACTCTTCCAGCACAGGAACAGACAAAATACTACGATACTTATTGGAGCAAGATTGAGAAATGCACTAAGAACGACGTAAGTAGTTTCATAAGAGATTATTTAAGTATCAAACAGCAGATTACTCCTACAGTTAATAATGTTTATAAGGCTTTTTAAAAATTATACAGAATCTATTTCTCTTCCGATTGATTCAATTCTAGAAGATTTACTTTTACTATGCAAGATTCTTCGAGAAATTAATTTCTGGTAAGAGCGGATTAGGAGATAAAAAAAGCTGGATGATTGTTTATATCGTCTGAATCGACTTGAGATTGTAGTAACACGTCCGTTTCTAATGGAAGTATTCAAACTGAATCAGGATGGGAAGTTAACGAATGAGGATGTATTAAGAATTTTCCTGATTACTGAGAATTACTTATTTAGAAGAAATATCTGTGAAGTACCAACGAATGCATTAAATAAGATTTTTCTTGACGCTTAACAAGGAAATTATTCGCTATGATAATACGGCAGAAGAATATGTTTCGAAATTTATTTTTACTTTGCTTTCGAAAAAAGAAAGCGGACGTTTCCCTAACGATGAAGAGTTTAGATTAGCGCTTGCTGAAAAACCAGTGTATTTGATGCGCGGCAAGTATAAAGGGTACTTATTCGAACGGTTTGAAAATTATGGAACGGTTGAAACGAAAGATGTTTATACGCATTTGGATAATAATGTGTATACAATCGAGCACATTATGCCACAACATTTAACTCCTGCTTGGGCTGAAGAGTTAGGTGATGATGTGAAAGAAATCCATGAAATCTGGTTACATCGTTTAGCCAACCTTACATTGACTGGATATAACCCAAACTTGAGCAATAAGACTTTTATTGAAAAGCGTGATGCAAAAGAAGGCGGGTATAAAACTAGTGGTTTAAGAATGAATCAAAAGATTGCCACAAAAGAATCATGGGGGTTGGAAGAGCTAGAAGAACGTAGTAAAGAAATGGTAGATCTTGCTATGGAAATCTGGACTTACCCTGAATCAAACTTTGTACCAGTAGAGAGAGAGTTTGATTCTTGTACTTTAGATGATGAGAATTATGACATTACAGGTAGAGATATTGTTAAATATAGTTATTTAACGATAGAGCAGCCCGTAACAAGCTGGATTGATATGTTTGAACATGTCATTAAATTCTTGCATCAGAAAGATAAGTCGGTATTAATGCCTATTGCATATAGCAGAGAAGGAAATTCCGATTTATCTTCGTATATTTCAAACGACGAGAATGATTTACGTAGCGCGTTGAAGATTGATGAGAATCTATTCATCGAAAAGAACACTAGTACCGCATTGAAGATGTCCATTTTGCGTAGAATTTTTTGCGTTGTATGAAAAGTAGTATCCGATGGATTTAGTATTCTTTCTTAAAGAACCAGAAAAGAAGAATGATATTGATGATGGACGAATAACCGCAATCGCAGACCTTTTTAAAGAATGGGCAGAATCAAAAGAGAATATTCAACCTGATTTGAAGCGAAGTAATCGAACATTTACGAGATTTACAACGAAAGGGATGAGTGCTATTCTGCCGGATATTCCAAACGCTCCAAGTGGATGGAATACGGATAATCATTATTTTTATGAAATGGTCAATAGAAATGGGGAGACATCTTATATTCACCTGGCTATCAGTTCAAAAAATAGCACACCTGAGTTCAAATCGATTTGCGACAAGATTAACGAGTATTATCCAGCCAAGAAAGGTAAAGAAGATTGGCAGTGGAGAATTCCGTTTAAGACTTCAAAAGTTCAACTTGGAGAGAGCCTAGATAAGGAAGAGGTATTTGCTAAATTAGATTCTTGTCTTCAGGAAATCTTCGAATTTGAAGTGGACTTGGCTAATAAGTTGAGCCAGTCAAAAAAAAAAGAAAAACTATAAAACATAAAAGTCAGAGGTTAGATGCAAGCTACCTCTGGTTTTGGTTTGCAATAAAATATACCTTGACAAAATATTTGTCAAGGTATATTATATGGTCATAAGGAGGCTCTTGAGATGGAAGAAATTCAAAGAATGCAAGATAATTTATTGTTAATAAGACGAACAGTGGGATGGACCGCAGAAGAATTCGGAGAGCAAATTGGGGTTACTCGTCAAACGATAAATAATATTGAAAGCGGAAGAAACAAATTGACCAAAACTCAGTATATCGCAATGAGAAGTGTTCTAGATGTTGAGATTAGTAAACACCCAGAAGAAACTGAAATGCTAAGAACTCTTTTAGATATGCTAGTAGATCATCCTGAAAATTATTCCAAAAAGGATTACGATTATTTGTTAGAAAAAGCAAATATGATGTCACCTTCTATACTAGCAGGGACATCGACTCGAGCAAATGTTTCAACAGCATGGATGAAGGATGCTAAGAAAATTGGAGTAATTGTTGCAGGGCTTGCAGCTTTCCCATTTGCAGGGGTTCCCGTTGTAGGTGCTGCAATTGGTAGTTGGTTAGCTAAGGCAGTAAAGAGTACAAGTAAGAAAAAAATAAAAACAATTTATTTAATATAAAAATAACTAATAAGGATGTATAAGTAGTCTAAGTTTATTATCTAAAAATAAATGTTAGTATAGGGAGGATAAAAATGAAAGTATTCATATTAACCGTATTAAGTGTATTAATTTTTAGTTGCAATTGTGAATTATAAAACAAAAATTCTATTGGAAATATCAAGCAAATATTAGTGGAAAGAAATCCAACCGGATATTAAAGAGCTTCAGATGTTGCATAAAGATTATTTTTCAAGATTTGAAGGAATGGGAGTCTTAGATAACCTTCTTTTTTAAAACTACTAAAGCTAAATTTAATAAAGTTAAAGCTAATTATTATGACTATGTAGAGTTCTGCAAGAGTAAAAAGATTCCGTTAAGTTCAGAGCAAGAAAAATTGCTAGTATGATTGAAGAGACAGAATGGGCAATTATGAACCCAAAAGAATTAATCAATAACTTATTAAAACGCGCTCAAAAAAATTATGATAAAGAGTATGAGAGTATGATGCTTTCAGGAGAAGGTCTCCTAGAAGAAAGACAAAATTCTATTGCCCTTATCTCGGAAATTGAAGAATTAATTAATACTATTGCTCAAAGACCTAAGTCATTTGATGTCGCATTAGAAGAGATAAAAAGTTGAAAAAGTTAAATTTCAAAGTGCTATAGATTTTGCTAATTTGGAGAGAGAGAATCTAAAGAATGGTGCAAAAGGTATGGGTATTGGTGTAGCAGTCGGTGGTGCAGTAGCCGGATTGGCGCCAACTACAGCTTTATGGATTGCTACAACATTTGGAACAGCATCTACAGGAACAGCGATTTCTGCATTAAGTGGTGCTGCAGCAACGAATGCAGCTTTAGCATGGTTAGGTGGAGGAGCACTTGCGAGTGGAGGAGCAGGTATGGCTGCAGGTCAAGTATTGTTAGCTTTAGCAGGTCCAATCGGTTGGGAGTGTTGCTGCAGGCGGAGTATTGGTAGGTGGTTTTCTTGTCTTTAATAAGAAACTTAAAATACAAGGGGAAAAAGAAAGAAGAAATTAAGCGAATTAACCAGTTTGCTGAAGGTTTGCAAGAAATTAGATTACAAATTGAGCAAATTAAAAATCAGACTACTTCAATTTATAAAAAGCTGGTTAAGGAGAAGAAAAATTGCCTGAAATATACTAATGTAGATTATTCAACTTTATCTTTAAACGATAAGGAACAACTTGGGGCCTTAGTAAATAACGCAAAATCACTATCGATGTTACTTTGGAAAAACATTAGAGGAGTCTAAATGATGATGTTCGAAAAATTTTTAAAAGTTCCGAAAGATCAGGCTGTAGCTGCTTGGATTAATTATTTAAATCAGGTGAGATTAGATCGTTTATTCCAGGGTTACAAGAACAAGATCTAAATTTGGGAGAAGCTTTAAACACTTTAAATTCAACGCTAAAACAGATAAACGATGTTATTATTGAGCGTAATCGTGGCGGAATAAAAAGGAATGCACGGATTTATTGCAGAGGTAGCGGAATGTGGCATTGACAATGCGAGAAATCTAGTTCAAGGGAAAGAAGGAACATGTGAATGGATAAATGATAATGGACCAACGGATTTTGGTTCTGCAATGGTATAGAGATTCAACAGAAATTTTATAATGATGGCAGAAATTTATCCTTACAGGCAATTAAACAACATTTGGAGAAATACCCTGATTTTCTCAAAGGGAATAGAAAATACCAAATACCATCCGATCAATATGAAAAATTAAATATTTACTTTTCTATCTCAGAAGAGCAAGCAACAAAATGCCAACTAAAAATGGAGAGTTTTCTTTAAAACAATGGAAAGCTGTGCATAGTTTTTGAAGAAGGTAAGGTGAAGTTGGAGGATATCGAACCTTCAAAAATTGGAGTATAAAGATGTTCAAAAAGAATCAGATTGGTAAAACGATAGAAACTGAAAAATCAATTAGAAACACAGATAAAACAAATAGAGAAAAATATATAACAAAAGTAAACCTACTTTAAAGGAAGGTGCACAGGCTGCTGCGGGTGCTGCTGTCATAGAAGGCGGATATACTTTTGTAAATGCAATCTATAAAAAGAAAAAAGCTGGGAAGGCTATAAAAGAATTTACCAATGATGATTGGATAGAAATTGCAAAAAGAAAGTGGAGTTGGGACTCTGAAAGGTGGAGCTCGAGGTATAACTATCTATGCTCTAACAAATTATACGGCGACACCTGCCGCAGTTGCTAATGCTTTATGTACTGCATCTTTTGGAATTGCAAATGAAGCTAATAAGTATAGAAATGGAGAGATTAGCCAAGAAGAATTTCTTTGGAATGCTGAATTGTTATCTGTTGAAGTAAGTGTTAGTGCATTATCTTCTGCAATCGGGCAAGTTGTAATACCGATTCCTGTAGTTGGTGCAGTAATAGGAAAATGTTGCAGGAACCTTCCTTTATCAAATGGCAAAAAGATAATTTGAATAAAAAAGAACAAAGACTAATCAAACAATACTTAAAGGAATTGCAAGAGTACAATGCATTTCTTGATAAGAAACTACAAAAATTATATTAGAGAATTAGATGTACAGATGAAAGAATACTATAAACTTTTAGAGATGGCATTTTCTCCAGATTATGAGATGGCATTTCAAAGGTGCAATTAATCTAGCTAGATACTTAGGAGTTCCTGAAGAAGAGATTTTTAAAAATGAGAAAGATATTGATGTTTATTTTCAGGAATAGAAAAAGGAGATGCTAAGGAATGAAACGTAAAAACATATAATATATTAACGAAAAATTCCAATTTATGGTTCGTTTTTAAAACATTCTTTGAAAAGGGGACAAGTGATATTGTGTAGTCCACTGCTTGAGGAGATAGGAAAAGATGGTCTTAATTCGTATGAAATATTTCAATATCTAGAAGAAAAAAATATCCGGGAGAAGTTGTAACTAATGCACGATTTGCAGAAGGTTGGGGAGCGTTAGCGAAAAAGACAAAAAGAGAACTAAACGAAAAACAAGAGTGCCAAAGAGGGACTCTGATTTTTCAATAATATGCAATTTACACCTTTAAAAATTTGATTTATCCCCTAAAAAGGTGAATTGATTTAAGGGATAATGATAAAGTCTAGATGTTTTATTTCTAAAACCAACAAACCGGAGCCCCCGTAAAGGGCTCCGGCTTTTTTTTATTTAGCAACTGCCTTCTTGTAATACAACTCTAACCCTAACGCTGCAACTAATAGCACCGCACCGACTGGTAAGTAGAGGGTTGGGTAGACGGAGCTGGTTCCCGTAGATGTCGAAGACTCCTTTGAGGAAGCTTCCGAAGATGAAGGTGAGGACACCCATCTTGTAGGCGGCTTGTGCATCTTCTGACTCCAAGAAAGTTTTCCCGGTCATTTTTGCTACGAGATTTGGCATCACCCAAGCACGAGTGGGATCATCAAACAGCAAGTACATGAATGGGGAGTAGACTTGGTGGCTGAAGAATTCATACACCGTTCCGACGACTAATGTCACCACCGTTGTAACTGTGTAGAACGTCAGTCCCGTTTTCTTTTTATAAGTAGACAATATCGCTCACCTCTCTTTCTTCGATATTTCGACCGTTTGTTGTCGGTTTGTTGATGATTTGTCCGTTAAAGTACATGGTTGATGATCCGCCACCGTCTAAGTTATAGGCGGTAGTGACGTTCAATTCTTTCATAAATTCAGCTAATTGTTTTAACGATAATCCTTGGCTTTCGCTTGTTCGTCCGTCCGACACCACGAATACGTAAGTACTGTCGTCGACGATTCCGATGGCTGTACGCGGGTTGCTCGCCATGGCTTTCCCAACCTCGTCAGAGCTGTCTACGGCCACTTGTCCGTTTTCGATTAACGCAGGTCCGAATGACAAGACTTGCATGGCGCCGTTATCGACTAACTGTTGAGCTGTGATGTCGCCTTCTTTGATGATGCCGAAGCTTCCGTCCTTATAGATAACTAAGTCTTCTTTGGTTAGCGTTCTGACTTTCACTTCGTAACAGTTGTCCGTTACGAACGACATATCCTGCATCTCTAGCGCCGTAGTAGTCTCCGTTAATCGCAAGGACCGCGTTCACGCTTTTAGCGGTCGTCGAAGTCTTTGCGGTGACGTTTCGACCGTACGTTTCGTCGGCCAAGGCGGTCTTAATCGACGCGTTTCCTTTGATTTTTACCGTTGCGACATGGATTTGCGTATTGTTTCGCTCGTACGTCTCAATCGTGATGGACTTCGTATCGTCCTCGTAGGCAGTCGCCGTGCTCACGGTTGGCGTTGTAGAGGTACTAGAGCTAGAGTTGCTAGAGTTCCCTGACGTTCCCGTGCCGCTTGCGCTCGTTCCTGTGGCCGTGTTCGTTACCGCCGCCGTTTTGTTACTGAACTTTGCCAGGCTTTTTGAGATGAAAAAGCGTATCGGCGATGACCATCCCTGAAGCCCCGATGAGGACTGCCGTATAAGCGGTCGTTAAGATTTTTTTCTAAGTGATTTTCCTTTTTTTGTTATTTGACATAATGCACACCTTTCTCTTGTCCAAAAATCAGTTTCTTTTTGTACAAACCAGTTAAAGAAGAACATCCCGATTTCGGTGATGATTTTTACCAACGAGTGGTCCGATACTAAGTCCGTAGCTGAGGCCCATTAAAAATCAATGTGTTCAGCGTTAATGAGAAGCTGGCCAGTAGGATATAGCCGCCGAGTTCTTTGAGAACGGGTTTGTCACTGGCAAAGACGAACTTCTTATTTACGAAGAAGTTGAATCCTGCGCTAATCACCCTTGCGACCACGTTAGCGGTCACGAGTGGTACGCCGATAAAAATCTGGAAGGCGTAGAGGGTGTAGTCTAGAAAAAAAGAGGATTGATGATAGGGCGAATTGGAAAAATCTCTTTGTAGATTCTGAATGAATCGCGAAGAGGATTAAAGTGTGAGCCCTCATTTTTGTTCTCGTAAATCGTTTGAATTTCTAGCTCGCAGAATGGGCGTTTTTTTCTTTTGCCCACACCATCAACACATTCATTTCGTATTCGAAACGTGATCCTGAGATTTCAAGCATTTTTCTAAATGCGTACTTGAGAATCCACGAAGACCGGTTTGTGTATCGCTAATTTTCGTGCCGCTTGTGAGTTCGAAAATTTTTAACGTAATTTTGTTTCCGACGCGGCTTCTCAGTGGGACGTGGGTTCCGTCGAAATTTCGAACGCCGAGTACGAGGCTGTCTTTCTCAAGGGCTGCCCTGGTAGCGATACGCACGATGTCTTCGGGACTATGTTGTCCGTCTGAGTCTGCCGTTACGATGGCCACTTCCTTGCCTGCGTACGTTTCTTGAATATAGCGATAAGCTGTTTTTAGACCTTCACCTTTTCCTTTGTTTTCAGGATGCGTTAAAACAGTCGCTCCTGTTAGTTGATTGAAGATAGGAAGATAGTTCTCCCCGCTACCATCATCGACAACGACTACTTCTAAGTCTTTGGCGATTAGTTGCCCTGTTAAAGTGATTAATTTTTCCTCCGGTTCATATGAAGGGATAATTACGATAGTTTTCATTGTTTGTCACCGCTCACCTGGTGGGGGAGCTTCTCCTTTCCGTTTGGATAACTATACTTTTGCACCATGAACTTAAAACTTACTTAAAAGGGGTGGAAAAAAATAAAATAGCTCGGTAAGATAGTAAAGAAGAAATAAAAAATGGAATAAAATGTATCGATAGAAAAAATGAAAAAGGAGGAATGAAGATGGCAACAATAGAAAGTAGAGTGGGAATAGGGATTCCGCTGGTATTCCTAGTGAGTTCTGTGTTTATTGCGACATGTGTGCTTGTCATTTTCGTTCGCCGATGGACAGCCGCAAAACAGAGTGGAGGCCCGTTCATGGCAGCTTTTCATATCGCAAATGGAACATTTTACATTCATGTGGCGTTCTGTTTCAAAAAGCGTCGTATTCCTCTATCATCTATTCGCCGGATTTCGATTGATTTTATGCGAGGAAGAAAAGGTGGTGGCGCTCGTTATTTCGTCATCATTGAACAAAAGGATGGCACCACGACCATGTTCTTCATGGGAAAAAGCAAAACAACTGATGCGCTCTTGGAGCAGTTACCTCAAGCTGTGAAGCGGTATCCGATTAAGGTTTCCCTAAAATAATTACAAAAAACAGTACCTACTATAACATCTCACATTGCACGATGAGTGCTTGAGTGCTATAATAGGTACTGTTTTTTATATGGATATGACTTGTTTTCAGATTATTTACACAAATTGAAAATTATTTACAACAGAAAGGAGAGAAAATGATGTCTACTCATAAAAAGTATCACTTTCAGAAGTAAAACCAATCGATTGAGACGCCAAAGAATAATAATTTCTGGCAAAACCTAAAAAGCCTTCTTAGGACCAGGAGCGCTTGTAGCAGTAGGGTACATGGACCCAGGTAACTGGATTACTAGCGTGGTCGGAGGGGCTTCGTACAAATATACATTGCTCTTCGTAATCCTTATTTCGTCATTAATCGCAATGCAGTTGCAACAAATGGCAGGAAAACTTGGGATTGTAACGCGTATGGACTTAGCACAAGCAACAGCCCATCACGCACCAAAATGGCTTCGTCACATTTTGTGGGTCATCGTCGAATTAGCACTGATGGCGACAGACTTAGCGGAAGTGCTTGGATCAGCCATCGCCTTGAACCTCTTGTTCGGGATTCCAATCATGGGAGCCATCTTCATCACGGTTCTGGACGTATTCTTGCTTCTTGGAATTATGAAGCTCGGATTTAAGAAAATCGAAGCGATTGTATCGACATTAATTTTCACGATTCTATTGATTTTCGTTTATTTAGTAGCGTTAGCAGAACCAAGTATCTCAGGAATTTTCACAGGATTCCTACCAACAGCGCAGTTATTCGAAGCAACAGCCCCTGGGCACGATAGCATCTTAACATTGGCGCTAGGGATTGTCGGAGCAACGGTAATGCCGCACAACTTATACTTACATTCATCACTATCACAAACGAGAAAAGTGGACTACACGGATCCAGACAACGTGCATAAAGCCGTTCGTTTCATGACATGGGACTCAAACATCCAGTTGAGCTTAGCGTTCGTCGTGAACTCACTCCTATTAATCTTAGGGGCAGCGTTATTCTTCGGACATGCATCTGAAATTTCGGCCTTCTCGCAAATGTACAATGCATTGCAAGATTCGAAGATTGCTGGAGCGGTCGCAAGTTCGACATTATCGACACTCTTTGCCGTGGCGCTTTTAGCGAGTGGACAAAACTCAACAATTACAGGAACATTGACAGGACAAATCGTGATGGAAGGTTTCTTACATATGAAATTACCACAATGGATTATCCGTCTTGTGACTCGTTTATTCGCCTTACTACCGGTGATCGTCGTAGCGATGGTATTCGGTTCGCAAGAAAAAACATTGGACCAACTCTTGGTTTACTCACAAGTATTCTTATCAGTGGCGTTACCATTCTCCATCTTCCCATTGATTTACTTCACGTCGAAGGAATCACTCATGGGCGAATTCACCAACGCCAAATGGAATACCTTCCTTGGATACGCGGTAGCCGTTATCCTAACCATCTTAAACTTCAAGTTAATTTTTGATTTATTCTAAAACGAAACGGGCATCTTCGGGTGCTCGTTTTTTATATTGTTTTCCTAAATTTCACAAAGGTTTTATTGTATTTTTCTAGAGAATAGGATAGATTATAAGTGAAGGATGGAACCGCATTCAACGGTTCGCCGATACGAGTAGAATGAGGAGGATGGTTATGAATTTTCCGTTTCGTGAGGATCCAAATACGGCAACGATACTGTGCAAAGCATATTGCAAGAGGAGAACAACCAATTCTATATGTAAGTCACGACGAGGACGATGGCATGTGGCAGTTTCTATGCAACGAGGAGCATACCATTGAGGACTTGATGTTAGTGACCTTGAAACAAGCCTACGAGCTCGATTCCTCTATCGGGGAAATCAAAGACTTACCTCTAGGAAACGAGGCTTGGAGGGAAAATCCACAAATGCCGTGGAGAAGTTAAAGTTGAGGATGAATCGCTGGGTAATCGTAGAAAACGACAGTGAAAGGGAGAAAAAGAATGAAGAGTATTTCGAAAACAGTAAAATTAGGGACTTTGTGCAGCCGTGCTGATTGGCTTTAGCAGGTTGCGGAAAGACGCAAAAAGAAACGACGACACAGGCAGCTCCAGAGACGACAACTGTAGCGGCACAGACCCAGGAAGCACCGCAATGGGTTGCGACCTATACCAATATCAGCAATCCTTCAAGCGTGGAGGAAGTGAAGGCGTTGTTGTCTGCGTACTTGGATAAAGAAAGTGTGGAGAAGTTTCTTTCGAGTTTGTGAATGACTACAATGAGACTGTCGGCGAAACAGAGCTTGCAAGGGGATTTTGCGTCATTTACAAAAAAACGGAGTATGACGTTGAGAAAAATCAGCGCGCTTTTGGACTGCAAAACACGGCGATTTTGTTGGAACGAACTGCCGCATCAATACGTATGCGTTGCTGAAGAATAAGATTACGATTCCGAAGATTGCTGCGGACAGTGAGCTCTTATTTATCGATAATGATGCGATTGATAAGGGACATCTCTTTAGTGCGGACGAAAAAGAAGACTTGAATCGTTTGTTCTCGCGTGTGGAAACGGAAGCCACGACTGACGTGAAGACGCATGCGAAGAAGATGGAACAGTTCCTGTCGCAATTTACTTTTGACGAAAATGCGCGTATGCTCTCAGTCGTGATTCACGATAATTTGGACGGGGAATCGCTCTTTATTGGCCACGTGGGAGTCTTAGTGCCGACGGGTGATGGGTTCCTATTTGTCGAAAAACTCACCTTCGAGGAGCCATACCAAGCGATTAAATTCAAGACGAAAGAAGATGTCTACAAGTATCTTGAAACGAAATATCAAGACTATACCGGAGAAGGCCTAGCGAAGCCGTTTATTATGGATAACGATAAATGGGTAGAGATGAAGTAAAAATAAGTTATTCGTCTTGAACATAGAATTTGGAAGTAGCGATGGAGGAAGAAAGGATGGCTTCTAGCAAGGAATATTTAGCCTATATTTTAGAACAATTATCGGGGTTAGAAGATATCCGCTATCGAGCAATGATGGGGGGAAATATTTTGTATTACCGGGAAAAGGTTGTCGGTGGTATTTATGATGATTGATTCCTAATCAAAAATGTGACATCTGCAAGAGAACGCATGCATGACGCTTCATTGGAACGTCCATATGAAGGGGCAAAAGAAATGCTTCTGGTGGAAAATATAGAAGATAAGGTGTTCTTAAGGGATTTGTTTAATACTATCTATGACGAACTGCCGGCTCCTAAACCCAAGAAAAAGAAATGATGGCTGGAGGAGGTTGCCAAGTGGTGGACGATTTGCCGGCAGTCCTCTGAATCCATAAAGTAACGATAACACCTGTAGTAGTTTAAAAATGCTACAGGTGTTTTTGATTTACTCGAAAAAATAGTTGAATGGGAATATAAACTTCTTCCGTTATTTGGTATAATAACGGTACAGTTTAAGTAGAATTTTGAAACAGAAAATAAACAACAAATCGCATTCGCGCGAGACTTCTTAAAGAAAGTAGGAACTAAAGATGAACATGAGTATTAGAGAAATTATAGATAAAAAGGAAAAAGAATCGATTTCAAAAGAAGTTTTATATGATCTTCCAGAATGGTTTGGAATGCCAGAAAGCACGCAGGAATATGTCGATGATGCGATGGACAAACCGTTTCTAGCTTGTTTTGTAGAGAATAAGCTCGCAGGATACGTCGTGTTGAATGCTACGAGTGAGGATTGTGCAGATATTTTTTTGTGATGGGAGTCAAAAAGGAATTTCACCGCAAAGGAATCGGCAAAAATTAAATGAGGCGTATGAGCAACTAGCTAGGAAATTAGGGTACACTATATTCCCAAGTGAAGACTGTGAAAATGGGGCATTACGAACAGTATGATCGCACGAATCTTTTTTATAAGGCGATGGGGTATAAGGAGTTAGAATGCTTCCCGACATTGTGGGATGAATGGAATCCGTGTCAAATCTATATTAAATATTTAGGGGAATGAAGCGGAAGATTACGACAGAAAATAGGAAACAGAGGAGAATTCGATGAAAGTAAAGAAGATAGGTATCGTTAGTTTGTCTAGCGGAATAATGGGAGAGAACTTCATTCAGCATGAACTCAATCTTGGAAAGAAACGTTTAGAAGAGTACGGTGTAGCAGTTGAATTTTTTTACCCCATGCTTTAAAAGGGCTTGAATTTATTAAGCAGCATCCAGAATGTAGAGCGCAAGACTTGCTAGCTGCATTTCAAGATGACTCGATTGATATGATTTTAACTGCGATTGGTGGGGATGATACGTATCGCCTGCTCCCTTACTTATTTGAACAAGACGCGCTTAAAAAGGTTGCTAAACAGAAGATTTTTTTAGGCTTTTTCAGATACAACAATGAATCATTTAATGTTACATAAAGTTGGCATTCAAAGCTTTTATGGGCAGGCTTTCTTACCGGATGTATGTGAACTTTCAGCGGAAATGCTCCCATATACAAAATCGTATTTTGAGGAATTACTGACAACGGGAAGAATTAAAGAAATTCGCCCAAGTGACATTTGGTATCAAGAAAGAGAAGATTTTAGTGAAAAGGGATTAGGCGTTTCGACGCCAAGTTTTCCAAATCAAGGGTTCGAATTATTAAAAGGAAATGCTGAGTTTAGCGGGCCAATTCTAGGAGGATGCTTGGAATCAATGTATGATTGTTTCGATTCTTCATTATATGCAGATTCTGTACAGCTTACTCAGAAATATAAGCTATTTCCAACGCTTGAAGACTGGAGTGGGAAAATTCTGTTGCTGGAAACAAGCGGGGAACTACCAAGTGTTGAGTTGTATCGAAAGATGATCCAAGCTTTAAAACAGTATGGAATCTTTGATGTAGTTTCTGGTGTGTTGGTGGGTAAACCTCAAAATGAAATTCATTATGAAGAATACAAAGCAATCCTGCTAGAGGAGCTAGAGGACAAAGAGGTCTCTATTGTTTACAATATTAATGTTGGACATGCGACACCACGCTGTATTGTTCCTTTTGGAGTACATGCCCAAGTTGATGTGGATGCACAAGTAATCCGATTTGATTATAATAAATAGAGTAGAGATTAGAGTTAGAAAAGGGGATAAGAGATGGATTTAAAAAGATTTTTACAGAAAAAGAGCAAGAACAAATTAAAAAAAGGGTTGAGCACAGCGGTGTTGACGGATAAAGAAGCGGCTAAGAAAAATTTTTAGCGTTAGTGCCAGAAGAATGGATTAAGAAAAATTCCGTTCTTAGTCAGAGGCCATGCGACAACAAAAAAACGGTTCAACGCATCGCGAAAGAAAATCCTGAACTTTACGCAGTCGCAAAACAAGAAGGCGAACTTCCTGAAAAAGAACGCGAAGAATTGCGTGAAATCATCACTGGAATTTTTCCAACAAAAAAATGAACAAACATAATATTAAATAATGACAGTGCCGTGCATGAATGCGTGCATGGCGCTTTGTATTTTCGCTGGAATACGATACAGTAGGAAGTGAGAAGGGTCTCTTCAGGTGGCCGGTAGAAAAGGGGAGTAAAAATGGAACGAATTAAACCAGCAGATTTTCAAGTATTGAATCAAAAAGAGGACATCACGATTCTAGATGTTCGTGAAGTGGCTGAATTCCAAGCAGGGCATATCGAGGGTGCATTGAATGCGCCGCTAAGCACGTTAGAGAATGGATATGAGCAACTGGATTCATCGAAACGCTATTATGTGATTTGCCAAGGTGGCATGCGTTCGGAGCGTGCGTGTCAGTTCTTGGAGACAAAAGGCTTTGACGTGGTAAATGTAGAAGGAGGAATGAATCAGTGGAAAGCTTAAAGCAAACGACAGAGGTACAACTAGTTCCTTTTAATAAAAGCTTCCTTGAAACGATTTGGAAGATTGGTTTTTCAACGGAGAAGCCAGAGTGGACGAAGTTGAACGCGCCGTATTTTAATGATTATCGCAAGTTCGAAGACGCCAAAAGTTTCATAGCAAGCCCGATTGCGGGCTTTTTAATGAGCGACGATTGCAGATGTGTTGTCGCTAACGGTCAGCCTGTTGGGATGGTTTCAAAATCATGGGAGGATGAAGCTACACGATGGCTAGAAATCGGAATTGTGATCTATGACGACCAGTTATGGAGCCAGGGAATTGCGACCACTGCACTAACGAAGTGGGTGGATGACATTTTCCATGAAACCGATGCGCTCGAACATATTGGCATGACGACTTGGAGTGGGAACGGTGGAATGATGGCCGTTGCCGAGAAATTAGGGGTTCCTAAAAAGAAGGGCAAATTCGGAAAGTTCGCTACTACCAAGGTCAGTATTATGACAGTGTGAAGTATGGGATTTTACGCGAAGAGTGGAATAAAAGAGCATAAAGACAAAGAAAGAGACTGATTACGAAAATCAGTCTCTTTTAGTATGTGAGTGATTATTGTCCTGGAGTTTTTGAATCTAAGCCCCAAGATTGTTCGAGAACAGGTCTTAATGATTTAACCATTTCTTCTGTACCTTCGATTGCGACTAGATAAACTTTATCTCCTTTTTGCAAAAATCCATTCGAACATGGTTTTTCCATCTGAAAAAAAGTTGCTTTTTATTAAGTAAGCTTTTTCACCAGCAAAAGTCAGCTCTTACGCCTTGAAGACTAGTTTGGTCTTTATCACTTTTCAAATTAGAGAAGATACGGTTCGCAATTAATTCTGCGCCAAACGTTTCGCCATCATTAAGTTTAACTTTATCTTTACTATAAGAATTTAGATATAGAATATTGTATTTGTCTGTTGAAGAATATTGGAAGGTTTCAGCGTTGTTTTGGATCTTTTAATACAACCCAGTCCTTAGGAACGTTGACATAGCCAAGAGTTTCGTTCCCAACACGTTGAGTGTCTGCCAGTGAGATTTCTTTGGTAGAAGAAGATCCAGGCGTTGTTGTTTGAGCTGTTGTAGTTGGAGCAACCGTAGTTTCTTTAGTGGCTTCAGTTGTTGGTGCAGCCGCTGTTTCAGTTGCTTTCTTTTCTCCGTTTCCGCAAGCGGCTACCATTAAAAGCAGATAGAAGCGTTACAGAACCTAATAAAAATTTTTGTTTTTCATAATGATTGTTCTCCTTAATGGGTTTTATTATATTTGTATTATACCACTTGTAAAATAAAAAGCAAGTAGAGAATTTTTTTGGTTAAAAAGGGGAACGATAGTGTAGAAAAAAAGAGGCTAATCATAGTGATTAGCCTCAGTTATTTAAATACTAATTATTTCCCTGGAGTTTTTGGATCCAAGCCCCATGTTTGTTCAATTAAGTCAAACATTTTTTGAAGTGTATCTTTATCTCCTTCAAAGCTTGTTGAATATACTTTGTCGTCTTTTGGAAGACCCAGATGAAGAAATATTTACCATCTTTTTGTAAGAATTTGAATTAGAAAAGCATCCATTCCGGAAACTTTTGTCTTAGCGCCTTGGATTTTTTTCAATACTAGGATTTTTTTGGTATGTAGCATATAAACGATTCGCAACCAATTCTGCGCCATATGTCTCACCATCGCCAGGTTTTACTTGTTCTTTAGTGTGGACATTTAATGTCACAATATTGTATCCATCAAGTGCTGAGTATTGGTATTGTGGGCCACCATTGGTAGATTTGAATTCTACCCAGTCTTTAGGAACGTTGACATACCCAGTATCTTCACGTCCGATACGTTGAGTATCTGTCAGTGAAACTTCTTTTGTTTCAGAAGAAGCACCCGCAGTTGTCGTTGGAGCTGTTGTCGTTGGCGCAGCTGTAGTTACTTCTGTTGTTGGCGCTGTAGTTGTTTCCGTTGCTTTTTTTTCTCCGTTTCCGCAAGCAGCTACCATTAAAGCAGACAGGAGCGTCACAGAACCTAATAAAATTTTATTTTTCATTATGATTGTTCTCCTTAAAAGTTGTTGTCACAAGGTTATTTTTAGCATTCTTTAGATTAAATTTAAATAGAGAGCCAATTTTTCTTGAACTGTGAAAAAAGACTGATTGTCAGAGTCCGTCTCTTTTAGTATTCTCTAGGAGATTTTGGATCTAAGTCCCAAGATTGTTCAAGAATAGGTCTTAATGTGGCGACTGTATTCTCTGTTCCTTCCAGTAAAACGTCATATACTTTTTCTCCTCTTTGGAAAATCCATTGGAACAAGTATTTGCTATCTTTCAATTGAATTTTAATAAGGAAAGCATCCTCGCCAGCAAATTTTGTTTTTTCCTTTTGTGTTTTTTCGACTTTAGGATTATATTGCCAGCCTTCATACAAACGGTTAGCTAGTAACTCTGCCCCGAAAGTTTCTCCAGCATTCACGTGTAATTGGTCTTTGCCATACCCGTCGATCGTAATCATGTTGTATGGATCTTTTGAAGCATATTGGAATTGAGGGCCACCGTTTGGGTCTTTGTATGCTACCCAATCTTTAGGAACGTTGAAATAACCAACATCTTCACGTCCGACACGTTGAGTATCTGCAAGAGATACTTCTTTTGTCTCAGAAGAAGCGATGGTAGTTGTTGTAGGAGCTGTAGTAGTTGCTTCAGTTGTTGGCGCCACAGTTGTTTCAGGTGCTTTCTTTTCCCCGTTCCCGCAAGCCGCTAGTACTAACGCAGACAGGAGTGTCACAGAACCTAATACGATTTTGTTTTTTTCATAATGATTACTCTCCTTGAAGTGAGTCTTACATCTTTATTTTTACCAATTTTTAATTCTTATTTTAAAGATACTTTCAAATTATAAAAAAATTTAGCAGAGGAAAACACAGGGGACTCACATTTTTTTCCTATTCACATCAGTAATAAGATGGATTATAATTAAAAGAAACCGTTATCACCGACTTTTAGATATTAGTGGGAGGAATTTAAAGATGAAAAAGGCGTATTTATTGACTTGGAACCCCAAAAATTGGAACTGGTCTGATTATAAGGAAAAAGTGAAAAGTTATAAAAGAAGGTAAGACATTCATTGAATCATGGACGAGTAGTAGTAAACAGCCAAAAAAGTAGGGGACCAAGTCTTCTTGTTAAAAAAACACAGTGGGAATCATTGGTCACGGACAAGTTGAAAGAGCTTCATACGATGCACCTCATTACAATGCTGAGAAAGCCCAAAAAGGACTGACAACGAACCATATTGACGTTAAATTTGATTGGCTAATGGATGAATTTGAAAATAATTATATTTCGATTAATCTACTAAAAAGAATGTTTCCAAATCAAGAATGGAGCCCACAGAGTTCAGGCATAGAAATTAAAGAAGAATATGTAAATGATTTGAGAAAATTTATAACCATATAAAATTACTGCCAAATATCCATATTAATTTTGATTTGATTGGTGAATATTTAGAAACCTATTCTGGAGAAAAATATAGAAAACCTGCAAGTGCTGGAAGTTATAAAACAGAAATGGAAAAAAATTAAAAATATAGAGTCAAAAATGCTCAGAATGAATTTAATAAATATGTGGAATTTATTGGGGATTTCTACCAAATTATCAGATGGGGAAAACAACGAGTTGGCAAAAATTCTGGTACTATAACGAGATACTTTTGAGCTTTGAATATAAGAAAAAGGCTACAATGACTTGCCGCATAGTATCTCTATTTCGATAAATGCATATCCGGAATACGATACTAATAAAGGATTAACGTTATCAGCAAGGGTTGAATTGAAAGATAGTTTGGTGACAAAGATTCAAATTTCTCAAAACAGAAATATATAAAATTCATAACAGCCTTCTTGATGTTCCCGTGAGAAAAAAACTGACAAGTTGTATTACCAAGCAAGTATGAAATCTAGCCAAGTGGAAACGTTCAAAAAATTTGGGGCCGACGCAGAGAAAGTGCGTAAGGAACTTGATCAATTAGAAAAGGTTCAGATTGTTAAGGACATAATCGGACCGTATAAAGAACAGAACACCTCAGACATTTTAATGCAAACTGTTCAAGCAATTGTTGAACTAATGCCTTACTATGAATATATTTTTAGAAGTTAGAGAAAAACAGAATTAAAAGAAAAAAAGAGGGTAGTTTAATGATTAATGAAGAACCAGTAACGACATATGATTTGAATCAATCAGGAAATGCTAGCGAAAAACTCTATATTATATGGCCCTCCAGGAACAGGGAAAACGTACTATACTGCCTATTATTCAGTTGCAATCTGTGAAGGTATTTCCATTGAAGAATTGGAGAAAAAAATCTTACGAAGAAGTGTTAAAAATTTTAATGATTTAAAAGAAAAGGAAGAATTGCCTTTACAACCTTTTCATCAATCGTATGGTTATGAGGAGTTCATTGAAGGGATTAGACCTGTAATGGCAGGAGAGGAAGAAAAGAAATCAATAGAATATGAAATTGTCCCTGGAGTATTTAAGAAATTCTGTGACGAGGCCTCTCTCGTTGATGATAAAAATTATGTTTTTATTATTGATGAAATTAATCGAGGGAACATTTCTAAAATTTTTGGAGAGTTAATTACTTTAATTGAGGAAACAAAGAGAAAAAGGTGAAAGAGAGGGGTTGAGTGCTTTCTTACCATATTCTCAGGAAGAGTTTGGAGTTCCGAAAAATGTTTATATTCTAGGAACAATGAATACTGCTGATAGATCCATTGCATTGATGGATACAGCATTACGTAGAAGATTCAACTTCATAGAAATGATGCCAGATTGCAGAACCATTGAAGATATTGTAATCCGTCAAAACGGGAAAGAAGTTAATGTCGGAGATGTCTTAGATATTATTAACCGAAGAATTGAGTTTCTTTTTGATAGAGAGCATACTATCGGGCATGCATTTTTCACTTCTTTGAAAAATAAAAATTCAAAACTCAATTGAACGACTAGCAGATATCTTTAAAAATTCAATCATTCCTCTCTTACAAGAGTATTTCTACGATGATTATGAAAAATCCGTCTTGTGCTGGGTGATAATCATAAAAAGATGAGCAATTCCAATTTATTAAGAAAAATAAACATTGCACCAAAAGAATTGTTTGGGGAGTCCATTAGATTAGAAAGTACAGCTGTGTACTCATTGAACGAGGATGCTTTAGGTAAGATTGAAAGTTATCAAGGGATTCTTGTGCCTCAACAAGAGGTCTAGTCGGGTGATTGTATGAATGATAAATTATTATGCATTAAAGAGTTTGAGTTTATCACATCGGATGAAAGTTATGCCGAGACAGGAGATAACATCTATCATCTTTCAGAAAGGTATTTTAATGAACTAGACGATTTTATTAGAAATCAAGAGAGTACAGATGATGAAGGGAATCCTCTAGATTTTCTAAGTGCTAGAACTATCAAAGGAATAGGAAATGTCATTCAAGCAAAGAACTTTGTAGGTCTCATACAGCTAGAAAGCGGATATCAGATTCAGATTCTTCCAAAAGTAGATTTTGATTCGAACGATACAGGTAAAACTACAGAAGAAGTATTTATAGATATGTTAAGGTCTATGAAAGATTTCCCAGGCAAAGTGTTTAGTTCTGCAAATTTAAGAACAGAGAGTGTTAATCTATATGAGATTTTTTTATTAATATGTATCTGTATCAATTATCTTTACTTACCCGCAAAGGATTGAAATCTGCATATATTTCTCGAGAAGATACGTTGAATGTTTTTAAAGGAAAATTATTGATTAATCGACACCTTAAAGAAAATATCGGGCATGCAGAAAGATTTAGTCTTGCTTTCGATGAATTTAATTTAAATCGACCTGAGAATCGATTGATAAAATCGACGCTATTGAAATTACAGAAAATCAGTACGAGTTCTAATAACTTAAAATCAATTCGGCAACAATTAATTTATTTTGAGTTTGGTCGATCCTTCTTGGAATTATGCTAGTGATTTTGACAAAGTTCAGATTGACCGAACTACAAAGGATTATGAAGAAATTCTGGCTTGGAGCAAAGTATTCTTGATGAATAAGAGTTTCTCGATCTTTTCTGGAGATACTAAGGCACGTGCTTTACTATTCCCTATGGAAAAAGTGTACGAATCTTTTGTATCGATGCATATAGTGGATATTTTTCGAGAAAAAGGATATTCAGTATCTACTCAAGATACTGGTAGATATTTATTGAAAGAAGAAAAATCGCAATATATTTTCGTTAAGACCGGATATCGTTGTTAAGGATAACAAAGGAAAATACCATTATTATGGATACCAAGTGGAAACGATTATATGATAATCCAGAAAAGAAAAACTATGGTATATCTCAGGTGGATATGTATCAAATGTATGCATATTCGAAAAAAATATAATGCGAATGAGGTTTGGGTATTATATCCAAGAGTGAATGAGTTAGAGAATAGAATCATTGAATTTAGAGATGAGGATACAAAAATCCATATCTTCTTTGTTGATGTTTCAGAGATTGAAAAAGAGTATAAAGAACTATTTGAGAAAAATCAACCAAAATCAAAAATAGTTCTGAGGTGATAAATTATGCTAATTTCTAAAATTAATCATAATAGTACTAGGAATCACATTTTCAACTTTCGGATATCTCATCGTGTTCAAGAAAGGAGTTTGGGCCTCATCAATGATTTTGAGGCTCGTAAGAAGGTAGGGAGTCAAACGGATGCAGATGCGATTCGTGTTGGGAAGGTTGAGTTAAGCTTAGGCGCTGGATTACTCGTACTATTTGTGTTATTAATGATATTTACGTAGAGAAATACTGTAGAAAGTGAGTTTGGCAGTGAAGGAATTAGCATTAACATTAGAAGATACGCAGTGGAAGAAAGACAACGATTACGCATGATCGTCACGTTGCACGAGCCATTGTGGTAGACGAGGAAGGATTTTTCTACTTTGTTCGTGTCGTTAGAGATGATATCTTCGGCAACGGCGCTTTTATCGAAACGGCTGGCGGCGGCGTGGAAGCAGGAGAGAGTCCTGAAGAGGCGATTCATCGGGAGTTGAAAGAAGAGCTTGGCGCGAGCGTGGAGGTGCTGTGCAAGATTGGCACGGTGAGTGACTACTACAATCAGATTCACCGCCATAATGTGAACCACTATTTTTCTCTGCCTCGTGACAAGTTTTGGGAAAAACGAGATGACTCCAAAAGAACTAGAGGAATTCGAGCTGTCGACCTTAAAACTTACTTATGAAGAAGCTTTCGAAGAGTACAAACGATGCGCGGCGAAACCGTGGGGCGTGCTTTTAGCAAACCGCGAATTGCCTGTCTTGGAGTGGGCCAATCAGTGGATTTCAAGCAAAGAATAATAGTGTCTTTCTCAATAAATCTGTACTGAAAATATAACATAACTTCAAAGACCTGGCAGAAATGCCAGGTCATTTTTATCAAAACTCATTGAGAAAAACAACGTAATTAAATGATGAGAGGAGGAAAATGAAATTGTGGCTAAATTGTGATACAATTAGGGTCACGAAATAAAAAGGAGGAATGAATATGAAAATTATTCCGATGAGAGATTTAAAAACACAGTAGAAGTAGAAAGACAATGCAAAGAAGAACAAGGACCTATTTTTGTGACTAAAAATGGGTATGGGAGATTAGTCGTGATGGATATCGAATATTATGAAAGCACGATTCAAAAATGGAAGAAGCTTTGCTTACTGATTGAAGCACTTGAAGATGTTGAAGAAGGTCGCGTGCTAGATGGGGAAAGAGGCGCTTCTAAAATTGAGGGAGAAGTATGGAATATGAGTTTGAGCTGACCGCAAAAGCAAATAACGATATAGAAGGAATTCTCTATTATCTTTCCAAGGAATTAATGACTCCAAAAATCTGCGACTCATTTTATGGATGCGCTGATGAAAAGGGTTCAATCGCATTTGCACATTTCTTGAGAGTGGAGAAGTTTTAGATAACAAATTTGTTCCAACAGATATGATTCGGAGAGTTCTGGTTGGTAGGTATGTTGTTATTACCTCATTATGAAAAAGACAAAAGAGAATTCTGATATTGAGGGTGTCTCATGAATTAAGAGACGTGAGAAATATCCTTCAACATACAAAAATTCAATATCGAAGAACCTAGTGCAACGCTATTAATTTAGTAAAATATAGGACTGACTTAGAAGACCTAGCAGAAATGTCAGGTCTTTTTCTATTCGTAAAATATCCTATACGGTTTTTTCACCCGAAAGGACGAAAATTAAATAAAAACTCTATTGTATTCAGGATGTAGGGAGGACTATACTAAACCTAGTTAGTGTGTTTTTTAACAAAGTGTATTAGGGGGAATTAGGGTGAAGATTCAATCGAAATGGAAATTGGGTTTGTTAGTAGTCGCTTGCGTTTCTTTGGCAGCATGTGGGGGACATAAGAAAGAGTCAAAGGCAACAACTGAGGCAGTAGCAAAGGTTACAACGGTTGAAACGACGACAGTGGCACCTGCGAAGTTGCCGGATTCGTTGCTACCGTTTAAGAAGGAAAAGCAATTGGTTTTGGGAGACCTTGATAAATTAGAGCGTTCGACATCAGCTCATATTCAACTGAATATCAAAGATAAACCGAAAGCAAAAAGAGAACCGAAAATCAGTGTGGATCCAGTTGGTTGGCATAACTATAAGATGCCGATTGATGACTCCGGAAGTGGTAAAGAAGCGTGGTTGATGAATCGTGGGCATTTAGTCGGATATCAATTCAGTGGGCTCGATAATGAATTACGGAATTTAACACCAATGACAGCCCTGTTAAATACAGGTAGTTTGTCCGATAAGGATTCGTCAAACCAAACCGCGATGCTTTTCTACGAGAATAATCTTGCGGATTGGATTAATGCTCATCCAAATGACTGGTTGGATTATAAAGTGACACCAATCTATGAAGGGGATGAACTCATTCCTCGAAAAATTGAGTTGCAGTATGCTGGAATAAAGAGCGATGGAACTCTGATGAAGATTTCTTTTGGTACAAAACAAGAGAATGTCGATAAAGATGGCGTAACTCACGTAACGCTTGATAATACTTCGCCAAATGCAAAAATCGACTATGCAACTGGAAATGCGGAACCGCTATTTGCAAAGAAGAAAGTAGAAACAACCGTTGTACAGACAGAAGCCGCTACAGAAGCGACTGTGAATCAAGAAGAACAGCGCACAGTTTATGTAGCTAAAAAAGGAAAGTCGGATGTGTATTGGTACAATAAAGCGAACATGCCACACAATACAAATTGGGGTAATGTTGTAGAGATGACAGAAGCACAGGCAAAAAGATTAGGGCAAACGACATTCTTCGAAAGAATAAAAAGGAGCACCACACAATTTGTGTGGTGCTCCTTTCGTTTAATCTTCCTTCACTAAATACCCTAATTTGTCGAGGGCGTCTTCGATATAGTCGAGGTCTTGTTGGTTTTCGGCTTCAACTAGATGATAATGCACACCGTCTGTTAGAGACGACAGTGGGCGGAAGTCCGTTTGGTGGATTTGCTCCAAGAAGTGCTGAACGTCACGGCGACAGGTCAGCTTCACGAGCGTTTGGATTTCGCCATAGACGGGATGGTCGATTTGAATATTTTGGACACGACCTCATTATCAACAATGGCTAGAAGTTCACTCTCGATAGCCTCGGTATCGTGTTTGACCTTGAAGAGGCGATGAACGTACGGCGAACTCTCTTGCTCCTTGTAGACATATCCGCGGTTCGTCGATAGAATCGTTTCCCATCAGCACGAAGAAGTGCGATGTCTTGCACGATAATTTGTCGTGTTACGTGGAAATGTTCCGCTAGGCTTTGGCCATTGAGCGGCTTTGGCGCGTTTTTCAGCAGTTTTAGTAGTTCAGCTTTTTCGTTCTTTTTGGCATAGTGTCCCTCTTTAACGTCTTTTTTTGTAAAACTTTATACACCGCTAGTGCTATTTCATAGTCTACCATACTGTGAATCACTGTACCAAATCCGACTAGGACGAAGAGGACGTAAAACATGCTTTGAAGATCCGTTCCTGAAACGGAGTAGAAGAGCACGCAGGCTAATACTTCGCTGACTGCGTGAATGAGCGCCAATACGAAGTTGAAAATCCATGACGCTTTGCGGTTTTCAAGAGTTTTTGGATATTTTTGTAGGAAAAAGGCACCAAGTGTCGCAAAAATAATATGCAAAGCGCGCGGAAAAACGATGACGAGTGGGTACGCCCCGGAAATAAAGAATCCATATGAGGGATCCCAGAACGACGAAGATGGCCATCCACGGATTGATAAACATCGCGATAAAGATTGCAACGTGGCTTCCGAGTGTGTACGAAGCAGGTGGAATCACCAATTTTAATGGCATCGCGATAGGAATGAAGATGGCAATCGCGGTTAATAGTGCGGTTAGTGTCATAAAACGAACATTTTTCATCAGAATAAAACTCTCCTTTTGTTTACTGTATATACAGTAGTATAGTTCTGTGTATACAATAAATCAATAGGGAAACTCAACTTTTCCGCTCACTTTTCGCTCATAATTCGCTTGATTTGATAAAAAAGTACCAGTACAATAAAGAAAAGAGAGGTGAGACGGATGCAAGTAAATTTTCAAATTACAGAAAAGATGTTAGGGGCTGGTGCACAATATTGCGGAACTCCTGACGAAATATTCCATCGAGAAACGTCCGCTATTACTGCGCAAGGAAAATAGGATTCGCTCGATTCAGTCCTCCCTTGCGATTGAAAATAATAGCCTGACGCTGGAACAGGTGACAGATATTATCGAGGGAAGACGTGTGCTTGGCCCACCAAAGGATATTCATGAGGTGCAAAATGCGTATGAGGCGTATGAACGTGTCTTTTCGATGGACCCGTATAGCGTGGAGGATTTCTTGGAGGCGCACCATTTGTTAACGCACGACCTTGTGAAGCATCCGGGGCAGTTTCGTTTGAGTGACGTCGGAGTTTATGATGCGAGTGGGCGAGTGGTTCATGTGGGCGCACGTCCGCAGTTTGTTCCAAGTCTTGTGGGAGAGTTGTTTTTCTTGGGCTAAGGACAGTGATTTGCTCGATTTAGTGAAATCGTGTCTTGTCCATTTTGAATTGGAAATCATTCATCCATTTGAAGACGGAAATGGACGCATGGGGCGCTTGTGGCAAAGTCTCATCTTAAGCCGGTGGAATCCGTTATTCGAATGGCTCCCAATTGAGTCGGTCATACATGCGCATCAACAAGGCTACTATAATGCACTCGCTATCAGTAACAAGGAAAATGATGCGACTGCTTTTGTTGAGTTTATGCTCGAAGTGATTTTGGAAACTCTTGAAGAAGTAAAAGTGCAAGATCGAATCGAAGAAGAAAGTTCTAATTATGTGATTTTGCCTTCGTTAAAACCAAAAGAGCGCGAAGTCTTTGAACAAGTAAAGGCTTATTTAGAACAGTACGGCAATATCGGCAACCAGCAGGCACAAGACCTCACTAGGCTCAGTGCCGCAACTGTCCGACGTTATTTATCGTTCTTCGTGGAAGTTGGGTTACTGACTTCAAGCGGAAGCACAAAAGGGAAGTTATATACATTAAAAAAGGCGTCTAAGTAGACGCCTTTTACTATTTTTTAAGGGATTGAATTTGTTCAAGAATATAGGTTTCAATTTGTTTGAATTTCTTGTCAGTGATTTTTCCGCCTTTTTGTTTAGCTAAGTATAAATAGAATTGGACAGGCTCTGTCTCGTCTAGTTCAATTAATTGAATACCGTTAAGTTTCAAGAAGTCCACGAGAAGACCTACTGTATTTTTTTGCTTGATAAAGTTTTCAAATCCATGAATATCGCTGACCTCGGCTAAAATATTTGGAACGATTCCGTACGTATTCATAAACCGCCAGAATACTTCATTGTGAACAAAGTGTTCGTTAAAAAGAATGAATTCTTCTTGCTCTACTTGAGAAATGTGAACATGCGATGCTTTTGCCAATGGATGACTTTTAGACACTGCTAATTTAAAAGGGAAGGTTGCGATTTTTTTCAAATCATGTTGCGAACTAGTTACTTCTTTGCATGTTCCGAATAAAGCAATATCTAGTTGGTTTGATGCAATCTTCTTCGTAATTTCTTTAGAGCCATCTTCCAGTAAGATGATTTCTGTACCAAAAATCTGTTCGAGTGAAGACAAATGTTGGGTCAAATCGAAGAATCGAGAAAGAGCAGCAGTAATTCCAATTTTTACACGGCTATTATTGGAGGCTTTTAGGGCAGCCTTTCCCATTTCAAGTTGTTGCAAGGCGTTTTGAGAAAATTGTCTAAAAATTTGCCCTTCTTTTGTGAGGGAAATCTTTGAATGGGATTGATCTCTAACAATGAGCTGAACGCCGAGTGTATCTTTCTAACCCTTTGATTGCGTAGCTAACAGTTGGTTGACTGACTTTGAATTTGGAAGCTACTTTTTGAAAAATGATTTTTAAACGGCATAACTCGTTAAAGTACTTCAGTTGTTGAAGTTTCATAAACGTTCCTCCTCATATATAAAAATTATAAGACGACCTCTGTTTGACTATGCTATAAAGTTATTTTTTAGAATGTCAATCGTAAAGAAGGCTGAACTGATTGATAAAACTTTTTTATGGTGAATAGAATTAACTTCGTTCTATATATTTATTGTAAAAATAAGTGATATAATTAATTATATCAAAATTCTCATTCGTTTTGAGAATATACAATCGAGCGTCAATGTAAAATTGAAAGAAGGTGTTTGCTTACCAAAGGCGATAATGATAGTTCCTTTAGAAGACGAACATTTGAAATCTGTCTATGTCGAGTCTTCTAGAGAATAGAAGGCTTTTTTATTTATATACTCACCTAGACAGATGAACGACTTTACACCCGAGTATATAGTACAGTTTCATCAACAACCATTTAAGGAGGAATCACCATGCGTGGACACGAAATTTTAAACAACCCTTTCAAAAATAAAGGGACAGCATTTACACAAGAAGAACGTCAAGAATTAGGATTGGTAGGTTTGTTACCACCGTACGTTCAAACATTGGAAGAACAAGCAGCGCAAACCTATGCGCATATGCACCAAAAAGCCAAATGATCTTGAAAAACGTCTTTTCTTAATGGAAATCTTCAACACAAACCGTACTTTATTCTACTATTTATTCTCACAACACTTAGAGGAGTTCAACCCAATCGTATATGACCCAACAATTGCGGACACGATTGAAAACTACAGCGAACTCTTTGTAGATCCACAATATGCAGCATACTTAGACATCAACCATCCAGAAAATATCGAAGCAACCTTGAAAAATGCGGCAGGTGACCGTGATATTCGTTTAATCGTTGTGACCGACGCAGAAGGAATTCTTGGAATCGGTGACTGGGGTACAAACGGGGTAGACATCTCTGTTGGTAAATTAATGGTCTATACAGGAGCAGCCGGAATCGACCCTGCAAGTGTTCTTCCATTAGTGATTGATGCCGGAACAAACCGCCAAAGCTTATTGGATGATCCAAATTATTTAGGAAATCGTCATGAACGTGTGCGTGGTGACCGTTATTATGCCTTTATCGACCAATTCGTTGAAACAGCAGAACGTCTCTTCCCTAAACTATATTTACACTGGGAAGACTTCGGACGTGGCAATGCGGCTAATATCTTAAATAAATACAAAACTCAAATCCCAACTTTCAACGATGACATCCAAGGAACAGGAATCGTGACACTCGGTGGGGTGTTTGCCGCAATGGATATTGCTGGTGAAAAACTAACAGATCAAGTGTACTTATGCTACGGTGGTGGAACTGCAGGGGCAGGAATTGCTTCTCGTGTCCTTCGTGAAAATGGTCGTTGACGGCCTTAGCGAAGAAGAAGCTGATAAACGTTTCTTTATGGTCGACAAACAAGGCTCGTTATTCGACGATATGGATGACTTAACTCCTGAACAACGTCCTTTGCGAAAAAAACGTAGTGATTTTGCCAATGCAGATAAATTAACCGATTTATTAGAAGTGGTAAAAACTGTTAAACCCTACTATCCTAGTCGGAACTTCAACTCAACCAAGTACCTTTTACAAAAGAAGTCGTTGAAGCAGTATGCGAAAACACAGAACGTCCTGTGATTTTCCCATTATCAAATCCTACAAAATTAGCAGAAGCAACAGCTAAAGACCTTATCGAATGGTCAAACGGAAAAAGCTTTCGTTGCAACAGGAATTCTTCAGACGACATTGAGTACAACGGTGTGAACTATGTTATCGGACAAGCGAACAATGCGTTAATCTACCCAGGTCTTGGATTAGGAATGCTTGCTTTGAAGCGAGTCTATTAACAGACGAAATGATTGGTGCTGCAGCGCATGCCCTTAAGCGGTATTGTGGATATTACAAAACCAGGCGCACCTGTGTTACCTCCATTCAAATACGTGGCAGAAGTGTCATTGAAAGTGGCAACAGCAGTCGCTAAAAAAGCACAAGAACAAGGTCTAGCACGCGCAGCTGAACAAGATATGGAAAAAGCTGTTCGTGACTTCAGATGGACACCAAAATATTAGGAGGCGATGCGGATGTTATTTCTAACATCTCTTGAGTCCATTATTCCAATTATTGCACTGATTGTGCTTGGATATTTCCTACAAGTAAGAGGCTGGTTCCATAATGATTTTGGCAATGATTTGTCTAAATTGATTATGAACGTAGCGATGCCAGTATCAATTTTTGTTTCCGTGTTAAAATATTTAACACTAGAAAAATTGATTAGCTTATCAGGAGGGCTTATCTATACATTTGTTGCTTTCGCGCTTGGATATATTGTGGCATTTTTAAGTGTCAAAGCCTTTAAAGTGGCACCAGGTCGAAGAGGGACAGTCATTAATACATTCGTCAATGCGAATACGATTTTTATCGGTTTACCTTTAAATATCGCATTGTTCGGTGATGATGCATTAGCATACTTCTTGATTTACTATATTACGAATACGATTTCGACTTGGACATTAGGTGTCTTTTTAATGACAAGCGATAGTAAAAGCGGAAAGAAGAAACAAGAATCTCATTTCGATTGGAAGAAATTACTTCCTGCTCCGTTACTTGGATTTATCGTTTCAGTAGTGTTCTTGATTATTAATATTCTACTACCTAGTTTCGTATCAAGTACATTAGGCTATGTAGGAGGATTAACAACTCCGTTATCACTTGTATACATTGGGATTGTATTAGCCAAAGCGGGTATTAAGACGATTCGATTTGATAAGGATAGTATCGTAGCATTAGTAGGACGTTTTATCGTTGCCCCAGTATTAATGTTTGCGGTTCTTAAATTGATGGCACCTGGAATGGTTACTGCAGAATATCAAACGTTTATGATTCAATCTGCAACGCCAGCCTTTAGCAGTGCTACCGATTTTTAGCCAATCAAGGGGATGGGGATGTCGAATTCTCAACGAATATTGTCACTTTAAGTACAGTTCTATTTGATATTGTCATTCCAATACTCCAAACAATTATTGGATAATAGGGTTTCCCGGCTGAAAAGCTGGGAGCCTTTTTTATTTTTAAAAGTTTGTTTGTAGCCAGTGATTTCTTGAAAAAAACAGCGTGGTACTATACTATTAGAAGGTAGAAATTCAAAGAGCAAGGAGCTTATTATGAAACAAAAATTCGGAATTATTTTAGCTGCGGGTAAAGGAACTCGTATGAAATCTTCCCTTTACAAAGTAATGCATCCCGTTTGCGGCAAACCAATGGTAGAGCACGTTGTAGACCAAGTTGAAAAAACTGGAGCTACTGAGATTGTAGCGATTGTTGGACATGGTGCAGAAATGGTACAAAACCATCTTGGAGACCGTGTTTCTTATGCCGTTCAAGCAGAGCAATTAGGAACAGGACATGCTGTATTACAAGCAGAATCTCTCTTACAAGGAAAAGAAGGAACAACTATCGTTATCTGTGGAGACACTCCATTATTAACAAGCGAAACTCTTTCAGCTTTAATGGAAGAGCATGAACGTACAGGCGCGAAAAGCAACGATTCTTACAGCGATTGCCCAAGATCCAACTGGATACGGCCGTGTGATTCGCGATACGGACGGTTCTGTTCTTAAAAACGTGGAACAAAAAGACGCAACTCCTGAAGAACAACAAGTCAAAGAAATCAACACGGGTACTTACTGCTTCGATAATGTTGCTCTTTTCAGCGCGTTACACGAAGTTGGTAACGACAACGCTCAAGGCGAGTACTACTTACCAGACGTATTAGAAATCTTGAAGAAACGCGGAGAAGTGGTTTCTGCTTACCCAATGAAAGATTTCGACGAAGGAATGGGCGTGAACGACCGTGTGGCTCTTTCTAAAGCTGAAAAATACATGCGTCTTCGTATCAATGAAGAACATATGCGTAACGGGGTTACTTTAATCGACCCAGAAGCAACGTATATCGAATCAACTGTTCAAATCAGTGCAGACACTGTGATTGAACCAGGTGTTGTCTTAAAAGGCAAAACCGTCATCGGTTCAAATTGCTTCATCGGAGCACACAGCGTGGTTCGTGATAGCGTGTTAGAAGACGGCGTTCGTCTTGTAGCAGCAAACGTCGAAGAATCTCATATGAAACTCGACAGTAATGCAGGACCATTTGCACACTTACGTCCAAATTCTGTATTAGGCGAACGCGTTCATGTGGGGAACTTTGTAGAAGTGAAGAACTCAACGCTTTGGTGCTGATACGAAAGTAGGCCACTTAACATACATCGGGGGATGCCGACCTTGGCGAAGATATTAACGTTGGTTGTGGAACTGTGTTTGTAAACTACGATGGTAAAAATAAACACCGTGCGACAATTGGTAGCCATGTATTTATCGGATGTAATGCCAATATCGTTGCGCCAGTTACAGTGGGCGATGATGTATTTATCGCTGCAGGTTCAACGATTACCGAAGATGTTCCAGCTGGAGCACTTGCGATTGCACGTAGTCGTCAAGTAAATAAAGAAGATTATGCTCAAAATTACCATCTGCTCAAAAAGACTAAAAAAATTTTTCCCAAAAATTTTTAGCAAAAAAATATTCAAAATTTAAACAAAACACGGTATGATAGTACTATAAAATAAACTTCGGGGGTTATCATTGGGAACATTATTCGATCCCTAATTTTAAAAATATTCGCATTAAGCTCAAATCGTCCTTTAGCGGCAAAGATTGCTGAAGAAGTCGGTTTAGAACTTGGTAAAGTTTCTGTCACTCAATTCAGCGATGGCGAAATCAAAATCAATATCGATGAAAGTGTACGTGGCTGCCATGTGTATATCGTTCAATCAACTTCTTATCCAGTAAATGATAACTTAATGGAGTTATTAATCATGGTAGATGCATTACGCCGTGCGAGTGCAAAAACAATTAACATTGTTATTCCTTACTATGGATACGCTCGTCAAGACCGTAAAGCACAATCTCGTGAACCCATCACAGCAAAATTAGTTGCCAACATGATTACTCAAGCAGGTGCAGACCGTGTGTTAACACTTGATTTACACGCTGCGCAAATTCAAGGGTTCTTCGACATTCCAGTGGACCATTTATTAGGAGCTCCACTTCTTGCGAACCACTTTTTAGAAAACAACTTCAAAGATAAAGATATCGTTGTTGTATCTCCTGACCACGGTGGGGTAACTCGTGCTCGTAAAATGGCTGAGTTCTTACATGCGCCAATCGCGATTGTTGATAAACGTCGTCCGAAAGCGAACGTGGCAGAAGTCATGAATATCATCGGTGAAGTAAAAGGGAAAGTTGCCGTATTAATCGATGACATGATTGATACAGCTGGAACAATCACACTTGCTGCACAAGCGATTAAAGATGCAGGTGCTCTTGAAGTGTATGCTTGCTGTACACACGCCGTGTTATCTGGCCCAGCATTAGAACGTATCAACAATTCAGTGATTAAAGAAGTAGTTGTAACAGACTCAATCGAAGTTCCTGAAGAAAAAAACAGGTGGTAAGATTGTCCAAATCAGCGTAGACCAATTAATGGCGGAAGCAATTCGTCGTATTCACGAAAACCGCTCAGTGAGTCCGTTGTTTATCGAGAAATTTACTATTTTAGATTAATAAAGAATTGTTAAAATAAATGAGCCGAGGCTATAGTCTCGGCTCATTTTTCGTTTATACTGAATCTAACATAAAGGAGGTTCGTATGGAACGAAAAAGTGTCAAACAAAGCAGGGTGGTTTTACCCTTATCTCATTTATCTGTTTAGTGGTTACGATGGCGACCTTCCAAGAGATGGATCCATCTGTAAAAAAACTATTGAAAATATGGACGAAATCGGTGCAGCCGTTTTACCAATCTTTTCATTGATGACCATTGGCGGGGGCTTCTGGATGGGGATTAATTATTGGCGTAAAAACGTGTCAGGAACTTGTGAAGTTGCAATATACATCGGCTACTCCTGAAACGATTGAAGACTATTACAGAGCAAACGCAAAGGCTGTTCGGAAGGTCGGGGTTTCTGCCATTATATTGGCGCTCATGATTGGAGTGTTCTCGAATTTTAATAGCATCTTTGAAGTGATTGGCTCGGTGGTGTTCCTATTTGGAATTTGCATTTGCTTATTATCGCTTGCTCCAAAATCGCTGGCCAAACAAATTCAGAAACAAAATATTAGATAGTTTTGGAGGGTTTCAATGAAACTAGAGAAAGCAAAAAGTATTGCAGAAGTCTTGATGTGGCTTGAGTTAGTGCCGCAATGGATTTTCATGACCAGCCGTGGCGTCCCAGGAGGACTGTTGATTGCCATCTTCATCATGCCGATTCTCATGATCATGACATTTATCAGTTTCATGATGTACGTTTTCATTGCATTAGAAGAAAAATCGTTCAAAAACAATTGGTGGCAACTACTGCTCACAGGCACTTGGGTCACCTTTTTGTTATTGGTCTTCACTGGAGTAATTAGATTGGGATAAAAAGGTTTAGAAGGAAGAGGTTAGTGGAAGAACGACGTTTTGAAAAACAACCAGGTTTAGTAAAAATGGATAAGGTTGCACGGTCTTGATGTGGATTTCGTGGACCCTAGTTTTCTTTACGATGTTAGCAATGGTGTACTCTTTTTCACCAGATGGTCGAATGCTCCTTTTCATGCTGTATATTCTCGCAGCGGCAGCAGTGGGGTTTATTCTTAGCTTTTCGTTATTTAGTTGGATTTCGTTTCAACTAAAAACAGTGAACGAAACGGGATGGCAGTTATTCTTAACGGGTGGATTCCTCATTATGTTCTGGCTGCTTTCAATGAGACTCTTTTATTAAGGGGAATCAAATGCAAGAAGGCGCGGGTTATGGTACAATAATCCGGCAAGAAATAAGTGAACTTAGCGCACGAGTCGCACTCACTATTGGTGATGCAGCTCGTGCTTTTCGATTGATTGAGAGAAAGCCGTTCGCTTGATAGACGATTCGAAAGATTGAAAAAGGAGATTAAGATGAGTTTCAAAATTGGAGATATTCAAATTGACAATAGCGTTGTGGTTGCCCCGATGGCTGGGATTTCAAACTCTGCATTCCGTGTTACTGTAAAAGAATTCGGTGCTGGTTTAGTCGTGTGCGAAATGATCAGCGATAAAGGGATTCAATTCCGTAATGAGAAAACATTAAGCATGCTTCATATCGAGCCAAATGAGTATCCACTCAGCGTTCAAATCATGGGCGGAAATAAAGATACTTTAGTCGAAGCGGCGAAATACGTAGCTGAAAATACAGAGGCTGCCATCATCGATATCAATATGGGATGCCCTGTAAACAAAGTCATTAAAGCAGAAGCCGGAGCAAAATGGCTGTTAGACCCAAATAAAGTATACGAGATGGTTGCTGCCGTTGTAGACGCAGTCGATAAGCCTGTGACCGTGAAGATGCGTACAGGATGGGACCACGAGCATTTATATGCGGTGGAGAATGCCCTCGCTGCAGAACGTGCCGGTGCGAGCGCTGTTGCGATGCATGGTCGTACTCGTGTGCAAAATGTATGATGGGAAAGCCGACTGGGAGATCCTTGGCGAAGTGAAGAAGAACTTAACGCGCATTCCTTTAATCGGAAATGGGGACGTTCGCTCTCCAGAAGATGCCAAACGCATGATTGATATTGCAGGCGTGGATGGCGTTATGATTGGACGTGCAGCCTTAGCAAACCCATGGATGATTCGTCAAACGGTTCATTATTTAGAAACAGGCGAATTACTTCCTGAAAATACCGTTCCAGAGAAAAATTGAAATTGCGAAAATTACACTTACAACGACTTGCCAACCTTAAAAGGTGAAGCGGTCGCAACGAAAGAATTCCGCAAGCTTGCAGGCTATTACTTAAAAGGCGTGCCACGTGCTTCTAAAACAAAAGTAGCCATTAACGAAGCGGAGAATTTACAAACAGTAGAAGCGTTATTAGACCAATTCGTGGTAGAACATTTAGAACGTGAAGAACGTCAAAAACAACGCTTGGCAGAAATTTAAGCAAAAAGTCTTGAAATACTTTCAATAAAGCCTCTTCTTTTTGGTACAATAAGGAGAGTTATGAAGAACAAGCATCGTTCAAAAGGAGGAACAAACGTGTCTTTCGAAGTAGAAACACAAGAAACATTAAATGACCAATTACAAGTTCGTCGTGAAAAAAATGAATCAATTACGCGAAAAAGGAATCGATCCTTTCGGTACTGGATTCAAACATACAACTGAAGAAATCCACAACCAATTTGAAGGAGCTACTAAGGAATCTCTTGCTGAGCAAGAGCCTGTAACCGTTCAAATTGCTGGACGGTTGATGACAAAAACGTGGAAAAAGGGAAAGCTGGTTTTGCCCACATTCAAGATGGCAAAGGCCAAATCCAAATTTACGTACGTAAAGATGCTGTTGGAGATGATGCGTACGAAGTATTCACTAAAGCAGACTTAGGAGACATCGTTGGTGTTGTAGGGACTGTCATGGTTACAAACACTGGTGAGTTATCTGTTAAAAGCAGAACAATTCGTTCATTTAACAAAAGCGCTTCGTCCACTTCCTGATAAATATCACGGATTAACAAACGTAGAACAACAATACCGTCAACGTTACTTAGACTTAATCAGTAACCGCGAAAGCTTTGACCGTTTCGTTACACGTAGTAAAATCATCCGTGAAATCCGTCGTTACTTAGACGAACGTGATTACTTAGAAGTTGAAACTCCAGTACTACACACATTAGCGGGTGGGGCAAATGCTCGTCCATTTATCACACACCACAATGCGTTAGATATGGAATTATACATGCGTATCGCTACTGAGTTACACTTAAAAACGTTTAGTAGTAGGTGGGATGGAACGCGTATACGAAATCGGACGTGTTTTCCGTAACGAAGGTATCGATACAACTCACAACCCTGAATTTACTTCAATCGAAATCTATACAGCTTACACAGACTACAAAGATGTCATGGATTTAACAGAAGGAATCATCTCAGACGTTGCCAAGAGAGTGCTAGGAACAACATTAGTTCCTTATGGCGAACATGAAGTGGAATTAAAAGCTCCATGGAAGAGAATTCATATGGTAGATGCGATTAAAGAAGTAACAGGTGTTGACTTCTGGCCGCATATGACAGACGAAGAAGCACGCGCAATTGCGAAAGAAAAAGGCGTGAAAGTCGAAGATTCAATGACATTCGGACATGTCGTGAACGAATTCTTCGAAACATTCGTTGAAGAAACATTAATCCAACCAACATTCATCTACGGACATCCAGTGGAAGTATCTCCATTAGCTCGTAAAAATGATGAAGACCCACGCTTCACAGATCGTTTCGAATGCTTCATCTGTACAAAAGAATACGGAAATGGCTTCACTGAGTTGACTGACCCAATCGATCAACGTGAACGTTTCATGAAACAAGTAGAAGAAAAATCTGCTGGGAACGACGAAGCACATCCGCATGATGAAGACTTCATCCAAGCGTTGGAATATGGTTTATCTCCAACGGGTGGGGTAGGTATCGGAATTGACCGTTTAGTTATGTTACTAACAAACAGCCAATCAATCCGTAACGTCCTATTATTCCCAACAATGAAAAACTTAGACTAATATTGAATTTAGTGTCCCGTTTAAGGTTTGTCTTAGACGGGGTGTTTTTTTGTTTAACCGCAATTACCAAATATGGAATTATCATATTTGATAATTATCATATATGATAATTTCGAAAAGTGATTCACGTAAACAGGTCAGATTTAGAACACCAAAAGTAACAAATGTTCACAGTGTTGTAGTTGACTTTCCGTACATTTGAATATACTATGAGGGCAAGTTGGAAGAGAGCTTTTCCAGACTGAATGTTATAGACGAAAGAGACCTGCACGCGATTCGAGCACGGCTTGAAGAGGGTGCTTTTTTACTAAAGGAGATCTAATGAAATATTTTAAGCAATTTGGCTGGATCATGATTGTGACCTGCATCGGTGAAATCATGAAATATTACATCCCTCTTCCAATTCCAGCAAGCATCTATGGACTTGTCTTAATGATGACTTTATTGATGACGGGTGTTGTTACAATTGAAAAAGTATATCAAGCAGGGACGTTTTTAATCGAGATTATGTCGTTAATGTTTATTCCAGCTGCCGTTGGAATTATCGAGTCGTGGGATCAATTGCATCGTATTATTGTGCCAGTATCCATTATCACGATTATTACAACATTTGTAGTGATGATTGTTTCGGGAAAAGTAACGCAATACGTTCTCGAGAAAGGAGCCCAAGATGGTGAATCAACTCGTTCTTAATACAGCAACAATCGGGCTCGTGATTAGTATTATCGGTTTTGAAATTGGCGTATTTTTACGTGACCGATACAAATGGCCAATCTTCAATCCGCTGCTTGTAGCGATTATTTTTGTGATTATCGTGTTAAATGTCTTTAATATCGACTACGATAGTTATTATGCGAGTGCGGATAACTTAAGCTATCTCTTGACGCCCGCAACGGTCTGCTTAGCAATTCCGTTGTATCAACAAATCGAGCAATTGAAAAAGCATAAAGGTGCCATCTTTGCAGGGATTACGGCAGGGGTGTTGACGAGTCTTTGCACGGTTTGGGTGTTATCATTCGTCTTTCAATTAACGCACGAAGAGTACGTAACATTACTGCCAAAATCAATTACAACTGCCATTGGAATGGGCTTGTCTCAAGAGTCCGGTGGATATGTGACGATTACCGTAGCGGTGATTATTCTTACAGGGGTTCTAGGAAATATGTTCTGTGAAATCATCTGTAAAGTAACAGGTATCACGCATCCAGTCGCAAAAGGAATCGCGATTGGAACGTCTTCTCATGCGATTGGAACAGCGCGTGCGATGCAATTAGGGGAAGTTGAAGGTGCGATGAGTGGTCTATCCATCGTAATTTCTGGAATTATTACTCTTATTGGCGCACAAATTTTTGCAGGATTTATTTAAGAAGTGGAGAAAGAACAGGATTTCTGTTTTTTTCTCCTTTTGTTTTGGCCTTTGTCATATAAATTTAATGGAATAGTATTCGAAAAAAACATATAGTATTTATGCGCATTTAGGGCTATGATGGAGATGAACATACTTCATATAGAAAAGAGCGAGCGTTATGGAAAAACATTGGTGGCAAGAAGTCGTCGTTTATCAAATTTATCCCCGTAGTTTTAAAGGATTCAAACGGAGATGGAATTGGCGATTTAAGAGGGATTATTGAAAAGCTCGATTATTTACACACGCTAGGAATTGGAGCAATTTGGCTTTTCTCCAGTTTATAAGTCACCTAATGATGATAATGGTTATGATATTTCTGACTATGAAGACATCATGGACGAGTTCGGAACGATGGCGGATATGGAAGAATTGATTGTCCGAAGCCGATAAACGCGGAATTAAAATCGTGATGGACCTCGTTGTGAACCATACGTCTGATGAACATCATTGGTTTATTGAGTCAAGAAAAGGAAAAGACAATCCATACCGTGATTACTATGTGTGGGCGGACCCTACCGAAGATGGCGGAGCACCGACAGATTTACAGTCAGTCTTTTTAGGTAGTGCATGGAAATACGATGAAGCCAGTGGTCAATATTTCTTGCATTTATTTAGTCAAAGACAACCTGATTTGAATTGGGAAAATGGCAAAGTGCGCCGTGAAGTCTATGACATGATGAATTTCTGGATTGATAAAGGCGTTGGCGGATTCCGGATGGACGTGATTGATTTAATCAGGGAAGATTCCTTTAGAAGGGATTACGTCAAATGGTCCAAAAATTGCATGAATACTTGCAAGAAATGAATAAGGCGACCTTTGGAGACAAAGATTTATTGACAGTTGGGGAAACATGGGGAGCGACACCCGAAATCGCGAAACTCTATTCAAATCCAGCACGTCATGAATTATCGATGGTCTTCCAGTTTGAACATTCGCTCTTAGATAATGAGCCAGGGAAAGAAAAATGGGACCTTAAACCACTCGATGTAAGTGAATTAAAGGCGGTTCTTTCGAAATGGCAAACGGAACTTGGAAACGAAGGGTGGAATTCACTATTCTGGAACAACCATGATCTACCAAGAATCGTGTCACGCTGGGGGAACGATAAGGAATATCGTGTTCGCAGCGCTAAAGCCTTCGCCATTCTGCTTCATATGATGAAAGGGACTCCTTATATTTATCAAGGCGAAGAGCTTGGATTGACGAATACTCCGGTTTCTAGCATTGAGAAATTGGATGATATCGAGTCCATCAATATGTATCATGATCGTATCGCAAGAGGATTTAGCGTGGAGTCGATTATGGAGTCGCTTAACGCGAAGGGTAGAGACAATGCGCGTAGACCGATTCCGTGGACTGCCGAAGCAAATGGTGGATTTACAACAGGAACGCCATGGTTAGCGCTCAACCCGAACTACAAAGAGATCAACGTAGAGGCGGAACTCCAAAATCCAGACTCTGTATTCCATACGTATCGAAAACTCATTCAGCTTAGAAAAGACCATCCAATCGTGGTTTGGGGCGATTATGAGCTACTTGAGACTTCTTCTAATGTGTTCGCATATTATCGCACGCTTGGGGAAGAAAGATGGTTAACGGTTGTGAATTTATCTGATTTTTGAGGAAGAAATCTCTGTAGATGCCCGATTTAATAAGGTTTTGGTGGCAAATACAGCGGAGGAGGTCACAGATTTACACGCTTACACGCTTTCTCCATGGCAAGCGTTCGTTGTGGAATTGTCTGGCAATTGAAACAACTTTCATATATAATGTAAGTGCATAAAAACTAAATGAAAAAGAATTGTGTTTTTTTGTAAAAAGTTAATTTTTTTACAAATTGCCCTATAGAGTATTGCAATTACAGTTATATTTGTGATATCATACTTTTTTTCATTCTACAAATATGAAAAATATGGTATAATGGTCTGAATAAAAAAATAAAAAGGAGAAAGGGGATGGACGATGAAAGCATTTTTAGCAAAAATTACAAGAAGGTTTTAAATCATTAGGATTAGCGAGTCAATTGGGAATTACACTTGGCCTCTCTTTAGCGATGTTAGCAGGTGTTTACGGTATTTCACAAGCGATGAGTCCGATGCAAAAAGTCACTCAAGTCGTAGAAGTACAAACAAGTGCGCCAGCAAATTCGTCAACTCCTTCAAGTAGTACTGAAAAAGAAAGCAGTCACCGAGAAAAAGCAAGAGACAACTCAAGCTCCAACAACTGGAAACAGTAACCACAGAAAAACAAGTGGTAAGTGAAGAAGAAAAAGAACACAAGGGACATTCAAGGAAATTTTTGTGCAGGCAACTCCAAGCCAAGAACGCAGAAGAGAAGAGTCAGAAAATGGTTCTCAAACGAAGGAGGTAACTTCAACTCAAGCGCCTACGGTTACTTCAAATTCTGAAACAGGAGTAACACTACCGAAACGCTTGAAACCGTTAGGAAATACGGGAAAAGAGTTTGCGACATTAGACCAAGCTACAGCGTGGATGAAAGATCAGTTGATCAATCAGCTAAAAGATCAAGAAGCTGGAAAGCAAAATTGGGTTTACTCTGGAAGAGCGTTTGAGATTCCATGGAGTGACGGTTCTAAGACGGCAACTGTTGATTTAACGAAAATTGAGTTTTACACACCGAATCCCGCACCAACAGAGACAACTTCTGCTGAGACGATTGAACCACCTCAAACAGATTCTTTATAATAACGAGCACGTTGGTAGTCATACCAAAGTGCTTTTTATTGTTCTAAGAATAGGCAACAAAAAGGGAATATGTTAGAATAAACTTATCTTATTAGAGGAGTGAATATAAGTGGAAAATAAAGGGCGTCGTATTTTAAGTGGGATTATCACAGTTGTGATTATTCTAGTGTATGCATTTTTACGTTTCCAACGTTATCAAGCAAGACATGAGCATCAAAAAGCGCAACAAGAACAAGTTAAAAATTCTCAAGTGGTGCAACAAGCGCTGCAAGATAACCAAAAATAAATTAAACGAAGCAGCTGCTAAAATTAAACAAGCAGCGGATAGCGTTGAAAGACAAAAATCAACAACTGAATCAGAAGAGTTGAAGAATGCTGAGATGAATAAAGCTATCGAAGGTGGATATAGCGTTGTCAAAAATGATAAATTCTATATTGTTAAAGATAATGATTTTTTCAACTGCTACTGAATTAATAGGAGTTACAGAAGCGTTAGTAATTCCTACGAAAGATGAAACCAAGAATAAAGAATATAACTACTAGTTTTGAAAAAGATGGCGAGTATCGTATTGTAGATGAAACTAAAAGGTGGGAAAGATATTTTTAGTTCTAACAGGCGAAACAATCACTGAAAGTACAACATTTACAGTCAAAGACAAAACAGTGTATATCAATTAAAGGATATGAGAAAAGGCGTTCAGAAACGAATCACTGGAGATAAATAACGCAAGGGACAAGGAACGAGTCGTGCGGCTATTTGTCGAAGTGGACGTCGTTTCTGCCTTTTCGAGTTCAACTACAGGATGTGAGCAATCGCGTTCAGAAATGGAACGTTGGACTCGAACGCCGGAAGGAACGTGAAACGTTCTGCGGACGTTTGAGGAAACGCACGCCATTTCTGCGATTGTGAGCTCAACTAGCCATAGGATGTGAGCAAAAAGGACATCAGCAAATTTGCTGATGTCCTTTCTTTATCTTTCGATATACTTATTTACTTCTGAGCCAGCATCGTCACAAATCTCATCTTAATGCGATTGCCGTTCTCGTCTGTTTTATGGAGTTGGCCAAAATCTCATTATATTTATGCAATGTCCAGCCAGCGTAGTAGTCCTTCAATTCTCCGCTTGCAAATGTCTTAGGGAAGTTCACTGGGCATGGCGCGTCTTCTGTCGACATGGCCGCCACGATTAGGTTAAACCCGCCAGGTGCGGTATGTGATTGCATATTTTCAATCACATCTGGAATTGCATGAGGATCAAGAACATCAAAACCACTGTTGAAATAATGACGTCATAGAGTCCTCCTGGAATATCTGCACTCTCGATGTTATACGGCTGAATATTAATATCAAGCCCTTCCGCTTCTGCGACCTGTGCTAATTTTGCGAGGCTCATTGAGTTGATGTCGAGCGAAGTCACATCGAATCCTTTTTTCGCCAAGTACAAGCTGTTTCTTCCTTCGCCACTTCCAAGGTCGAGCACCTTTCCTTTTGAAAACTTCGGTGTAGCCTCAATAACCTCTGAGTGCGTATGAGTGAGGTCGTATTTTTAGCAAAATAATCTTCCAGCGTAGAATAAAAAAAGTCAGGTAACATTTCAAGTCGTCACTAGCTGGTGAAACGCGGTGCCATGCTTGAGGTTCGACGAATGGAATCTCAGACTCTTTGGTGAAGAGATGTTCCGCTAAAACATTCCCTTCTTCGTCTAGTTCATAAAAAGTAAGCGCGCCTTCTAAAATCGTGAGGTGTGCCCAAGTGCCCACTTTTGTATTATGCATTTTTTTGGAATGCCTCTGGTAGGGTCGTCGCCGTCCAAGTCGGCATTGTTTTATAAGGAATTAATTCATGTTCCATAAGAAAGCTCCTTTCGAGGTTGTCACCCTCATTGTACAAGAAAATAAAAAGGTAGAGAAATATAAGCTACTATATAGTAGGTTTCATTTTTTTGAGTATAACCAGCAGTTATAACTAGTGATAAAAAAGTGTTAATTGACTAGAAGATGATTTGCTGGTATCCTATTAACATGTTTATAAGACACGTTGATGAGAAGAGTAAAAGTGGAACTTTTCAGTAGAGAGTCTCGGTTGGTGAGAAGAGACATTAGTGGAAGCTTTGAAGATGGCCTCGGAGTGTTAATCGTCGAATGATTAGACGATTACGGGTAAGCCCGATACAGCTTTCTGTTTTGATTGAAACAGGCTGAGATAGTGTTTGTGAGAATACTATAAACAAAGGTGGTAACACGAGAATTTGACTCGTCCTTTTGCTAACCCATGTTAGTGAGGGGGCGATTTTTGTTTGAACAAAAGAAAGGAGCACACATGATTAAATTAGAAAATATCGACGTGACCTTTACGCAAGGTAAGAAAGTCGTAAAAGCCGTTCGAAATGTTTCTGTCAATGTGGAAGACGGGGATATCTATGGAATTATCGGATATAGTGGTGCTGGTAAAAGTACGCTAGTTCGTACCATTAACTTACTTCAACGTCCTACTAGTGGAAAGGTGGAAGTCAATGGCGTAGATTTATTGAAATTGAAACCAAATGAATTGCGTGACGCACGTAAGAAAATTGGGATGATTTTCCAACACTTCAACTAATGAATACGTTAAGCGTCTTTGACAATGTGGCTTTCCCGCTGAAAAAAGCGAAGAAACCGCTAGTGGAAGAAGGAGAAACAGCTGTTGATCCAAACGCGGAACCAAAATTGGTGAAGTTAACGAAGAAAGAAATTAAAGAGAAAGTGGATTCTCTCTTACAATTGGTTGGTCTTGAAGATAAAGCAAACAGCTATCCAAGCCAACTATCTGGGGGACAAAAACAACGTGTGGCGATTGCCCGTGCGTTAGCCAACGACCCAGACGTATTGCTCTGTGACGAAGCGACAAGTGCGCTTGACCCTAAAACAACTTACTCAATCTTAGAGTTGTTGAAGAAGGTAAACGAGCAATTAGGAATTACGATTGTGATTATCACGCATGAGATGCAAGTCGTAAAAGAAATTTGTAATAAGGTGGCCGTAATGGAAGACGGTGAAGTGATTGAGCAAGGAACAGTGCTTGATATCTTTACAAACCCACAACGTAACTTAACAAAAGACTTCATTGACACAGCAACTCATATCAACTAAGGAATTGAAACAGTTCTCTCACACGAACAGTTATTGAATCTGAAAGATGGAGATTACTTAGTGAAAATTTCATTCGTCGGTGCTTCAACAGGGGAACCGTTGATTACGAAATTATCGACTCAATTCCAAGTGGCAGCGAATATCTTATTCGCCAACGTGGAAATCATCCAAGAAACTCCAGTAGGAACATTATTGGTTGGTTTATCAGGCGAACAAGAAAGCATCGAAAATGCACTTTCTTACATTAAAGGACAAGGCGTTTCAGTAGAAGTCTTAGAAGAAAAAGGAGGTGCCTAAGATGAATTTATTAGCCTTTATCGATTTTAAAACTTGGTTTCCAAACATCGACGCAAAAGTATGGGCGGAAATTCAAAAAGCAACAATTGATACATTAATCATGGTTGGATTAACAGGTTTAATCGCTGGTATCTTAGGAATCGCTTTAGGTGTGACACTGGTTGTTACGCGTGAAGGAAACATCCTTGAAAAACAAAGGATTGTACTTGGTACTTGATAAAGTGGTGAACTTATTCCGTTCGATTCCATTTATCATCCTTGCCATGTTACTGATTCCAGTAACTCGTGCAATTGTAGGAACAACCATTGGTATTCCAGGAGCGATCGTTCCGCTAGTATTCGCAACCGTTCCATTCTACTCTCGTCAAGTGCAATTAGCGTTGACCGAAGTAGATAAAGGGGTTATCGAAGCGAGTGAAGCAATGGGATGTACACCGCTAGAAATTATCTTCCGCGTGTACTTAAAAGAAGGCTTGCCAAGCTTAATCCGTGCAAGCTCACTAACAATTATCAGCTTAATTGGTTTAACAACCATGGCCGGAGCGTTTGGTGCCGGCGGTATCGGTAACGTAGCCATCTCACGAGGTTATAACCGATTCCAAGGAGACGTTATCGTGGTAGCCACAATTATCATGTTAATCATCGTCTTCATCTGCCAAGCAATCGGTGACTATTTAGAGAAAAAAGCCACTAAATAAAAACCAGGATGTGAGGAAAAGCGGTTAGAGGCGATGACGGTTCGCAGGTTAGCCGCAAGGGACTTGGAACAAGTCGTGCGGACTAACCTCGAAAGGCTTGAGCCTCTGCTTTTCCGAGCTCAACTACACCGAATTCGAGCCTAACAGCCCGAACTCAACTACACAGGATGTGAGCTTTCGAGCTTAACAGACCGAGTTCAACTACCAGGATGCGTTCAATCTCATCCAAAAACAAAAAATCAAACCAACACAAAAAGGGGAAAAACAAAATGAACATTAAAAAATTATTCGTAGCTGCAGCGGCAGCATTAACATTAGCGGCATGTGGAGCTGCACAAACATCAAACTCATCAAACTCAGCTTCATCAGAAGCAAAACAAGAAAACAAACACGTTAAAATCGGGGTTAACGCTGGTAACCACGAAGTTTGGGACGATGTTATTGCTCGCTTGAAAGAAAAAGAAGGTATTGAAGTTGAATTAGTAGAATTCACTGACTACGTACAACCTAACCAAGCGTTAGAAAACGGCGACGTTGATTTGAACTCATTCCAAACAATTATTTACCTAGAACGTTTCAACAAAGAACAAGGAACACACATCAAAACCAATCGGCTACACAGTTATTGCTCCAATGGGTGTTTACTCTAAGAAAAATCAAAAACGTAAGTGAATTAAAAAGATGGCGATACAATTGCTATTCCTGAAGATACTTCAAACAACTCACGTGCATTACGTTTACTACACGCAGCTGGCGTAATCAAATTAAAAGATCCTAACAACACTTTAGCAACTAAAGATGATATCGTTGAAAATCCTAAAAACATCCAAATCAAAGAATTACCTGCTGGACAAACAGCTCGTGCTTTAGATGATGTTGCTGCTTTCATTAATCAACAACGGTTTCGCTGTTGAAGCTGGATTCCAACCAACAAAAGATGCTATTTTTTTATTGAACAAATTACTGATTCTTCACAACCTTACTACAACGTAATCGCTGCTAAAGAAGGTAACGAAAACAATGAAGTTTACAAAAAAATCGTAGAATACTACCAATCACCAGAAACAGCTAAGAAAATCGAAGAAGTTTCAAAAGGTGCTAACGTACCAGTTTGGGAAAAAGCTAAATTAAACAACTAGGATGAGAGGCGAACGCTCAGGCCTGAAACGCTGGACCAGAATAACGCAAAGGACTGATTGCAGTCGTGCGGATATTCTGGGAAGCAAAACTTCACAGTGTGAAGTTTTGCAGGGCCGTGAGCCCGAACTCGACTACTAGGATGTGAGACAACCATTTCTGCGATGGCGAGCTCGACTACTAAGTTGAGAGAAAAAGCAAAATGTAACATATATGTTACATTTAGAAAAACAAAACCTTAAGAGGCGTGCCTAGCATGCCTCTTTATTCAATGAAAGAAGGCAAAGACGATGAGTGAAATTAAACAAAAAGCACAAGCGTTAGAAGAATATCTTGTCGCAACAAGAAGACATTTCCATGAAAAATCCAGAATCAAGCTTTAAAAGAGTATGAAACTGCAGCCTACATTCAAAAAGAATTAACATCATTTGGAATCCCATTTGAAAAGGTGGGGAAACAGGTACTTTAGCCATTATTAAAGGTGGTAAAGGAGAAGGAAAGAAAGCTTTTACTTCGAGCTGACATCGATGCGCTCGAACTTCCTGACTGCACTGGTAAACCTTATGCGTCTAAACGTCCAGGATTAAACCATGCTTGTGGACATGATGCGCATACGACAATGGGGCTAGGAACGGCTAGAGTCTTGAATGAATTGAAAGATTCATTTGCAGGGACCGTCTTAATCGCGTTCCAACCTGCAGAAGAAATCGGTGCGGGAGCGAAGCAATTTGTCGCTTCTGGAAAAATCGATAATATCGATGAATCCTTTGCACTCACGTAAATTCAGGACTACCCGCTGGATCGTTTGCAGGTTGAAGGTGGACCAGTGAATGCTTCATGTGATATTTTTAAAAATCAAAATCACAGGAAAGAGCGCGCACGTTGGACGTCCTCATTTAGGGCATGACGCGCTAGTAACAGCCAGTGAAGTTGTCGTTGCATTGCAAACCATCGTCGCACGCGAAGTGAATCCAATCGACCGTGCTGTTGTCGGAGTTGGTAAATTAAATGCGGGAACTCGTTACAATATCGTTGCCAACGACGCCGAAATCGAAGGGACGATTCGTGCATTTAGCCATGAGACACGTGCTCATTTGAAAGAAGCGGTAACGCGTATCGCTAAAGGAATCGCTGAACTCAATCGTTGCGAATTTGAAATCGATTGGTATGATGCGGCAGCTCCAGTGATTAACACACCAGAGTTAGCAGAAGAATTCCAAAAAGGTAGTTGCAAAAATAGAAGGAATCGACAACCTCGATCACAAAAATACGAATCATCTATGGGTGCTGATGACTTTGCGGACTACGTAGTGAATAAACCTGGTGTTTATGGCTTACTTGGTAGCCAATCTGGAGAAGAGACAGCTTTTGGACATCACCATGAAAAATTCGATATCGATGAGCGTGTATTAGCGCTTTGGTGTTGAAATTGAAGTGAAGTATTTCTTAAGCAGACTTGTTTAAAAATGAGTGGAAAGGGTCGAAATGTTTTTTTCGGCCTCTTTTTCATTTAAAAAAACGTTAAAAATTTAAGTTTTTACTGAAATGTCATAGGCAAGAAAAGAAGCCGTATGCTATAATTCTTTTGTATCTGAAAATAGAACAGTTGTTTTTCAGAAAGAGAATGTGTAAGGTGATTTAGGAGGATAAAAATGATTCTATTATTAAAACGATTAGCGGAAAATTGTGCAGAAGATAAAGTAGTATACAAACATGACTTGATGTTGGAAGAAGAGTTAACAGCAAGTCTTGTCTGGGAGTACTCAGATAAGCTTAGCGGCATACTTACATGAGACATACAAAGGAAATAAATCTCCAATCGTGGTTTATGGTCATAAGCATCCATTTATGTTGGTATACTTCTTGGCTTGTGTAAAATCAGGTCATGCTTATTGTCCGGTTGATGTGAATACACCGATTGACCGCGTTGAAGATATTATCGCAACGGTTAAGAGCCCAGTCGTTCTCGTGAGTGAAGAGATAACGCTAGATGCACCAACATTGACAGTTCCTGAAGCTAAAGAAGTGATTGCTTCTACGACAGAACGTATTTCAAAAGACCATTATGTTCAAGGTGAAGATATTTTCTATATTATCTTTACTTCAGGAAGTACAGGGAAGCCAAAAGGAGTTTCGATTACTTACAATAACTTGAACCACTTTTTAGATTGGTTTACAGGATATTATAAAGAGAAAGGACCACAAGTCTTCCTAGGACATCCGCCATTCTCATTTGATTTATCAGTAATGTCACTTTGGCCAGCGCTTTATATGCATGCGCCACTTGTTCAAATTGATAAAGAACACTTGCAAGATTTCAAAGTGTTATTTAAAACATTAGAAGAATCAAAAGCGACTGTATGGATTTCAACGCCATCATTTGCGGAAATGTGCTTAGTGGATCCAAGTTTTAACCAAGAATTGCTCCCTGAATTAGAGCAATTTGTGTTCTGTGGGGAGAAGTTATTTAGCGCCACTGTTGAAAAATTAATGGAACGGTTCCCGCGTGCGGAAGTGGTGAACACGTATGGTCCAACGGAATCAACCGTAATGGTAACATGGATGCCATTAACAAGAGAATTATTAGAGAAGTATCCAGATAATCTACCAGTAGGTGTGATTAAGCCTGGAACAACCGTGTTAATTGATGGCCCAGAAAGCGGAGAAATCATCATTTACGGAAATACAGTCGCAAAAGGTTATTATGAAAACCCTGAAATGAATGCGAAACATTTCTTTGAAGTGGATGGTGAGCGTGCGTACCGTACGGGAGATGTGGGACATTTCGAAGGAGATTTATTATTCTGCGAAGGACGAATCGATTTCCAAATCAAATTACATGGTCACCGTATCGAGGTTGGAAGATATCGACAATAACTTATTGAAGAATCCGAAAATCCGTCAGGCCGCAACGGTTCCTTCGATGGCAGATGGGGAAAGTAAAAATCGATTACTTCATTTGTCGTGTATAATGAACCAATCGAAAAACGTTTTGAAACAGTTAAACTCGTGAAAAAGAATTGGCGCAACATGTGCCGGAATATATGATTCAAAGAAAGTCGTCTTCTTAGACGAAATGCCGTTAAATAACAATGGTAAAATTGATAAAAAAACAATTAAAGGAGCTTGTGTAGTCGATGCATTATTTTGAAGGCCTCTCTTTCTTCATGACGCTAGGACTCGTATTAATCGTAGCGTTCATACTAAATGTCTTTCAAAAATCTACGTATTATATATCATTACTATTCTCATTAGTGGTGGTCTATTTCTGTGTTTATTAAAAACGCCAGACCAATTGATTGCACTTTTTGGGATTTGTAGTGTTAGGGTACATTTTTGATGCAGTTGACCTCTAAGCTAAAAGACCGCAAGAGGACAATGCCAATCATGGTGTTGTTAGCAGGAATGCCGTTGATTGTGGTGAAAGTATTGCCTGTATTTAATGTGAATGGACTTGGATTTTTAGGGATTTCTTATATGACCTTCAAATTAGTTCAAATCATTATTGAGATGTATGACGGGTTGATTGAAAAGCCGATGTCCGTTCTCGATTACACGCATTTCTTATTATTCTTCCCTGCACTCAGTTCTGGGCCAATTGACCGTAGCAGACGCTTTATGGACGATTGGCACAAACAAAGAAGTCGAACAGAGTATCTAGAACTCGCAGGTACGGGTATTTTTAGGTTAATTTTAGGTTTGTTCTATAAATTGGTGTTATCCGGAATAGTATTTCAATATATGAATGGACCAGTAGGAAAAGATGTGACATACCTCATAACCTATATGTATCTCTACACGGCATATTTATTCTTTGACTTTGCAGGATACAGTTTAATGGCGGTAGGGGCAAGTAATATTCTTGGTGTTGAAACACCGATGAACTTTAACTTCCCATTTATCAGTATCGACATTAAAGATTTCTGGAACAGATGGCATATTACGCTATCGACATGGCTTCGTGACTTTGTATTCTCGCGTGTTGTAATGCGATTCATGCGTAAGAAAGTATTCAAGAAGAGACTGACGACGGCAATGGTGGCCTATATGATCAATACTGACTTTTGTAGGGATTCTGGCATGGGGTGACACCAGATTACATCATCTATGGTGTGTACCACGGGTGTTGATGGCATCGTTTGAATGGTATCAGAAGAAATCGAAATTTTATAAGAAAAATAAGAATAAGACATGGTATAAAATCACAAGCTGGCTCATTACGATGCATTTAGTAATGTTAGGATTCTTGATTTTTTCAGGAAAACCATTATTATGGATAAGTAAATTAATTTCAATGCAATAGGAGGGACTTCCATGGAAGAAAGAATTTTAGAAATTCTAGAAGAAATTTGCGAAGATGAAGTAGTATACGAAGATAAAGACATCAATTTAAAAGAAGAAGGGTTAATGGATTCATTAGCGTTCGTTGAACTTCTGTTCGCTTAGAAGAGTTCAGTATCGAAGTGGCTCCAACAGAAGTAACTTACGAAGAAATCGATACTCCAAATAAAAATTATTAAGTACGTTTCTGAAAGAACAAATTAATATATTGTTACAAATAAAATGTAAAGAATCGGTTCGAGTTATACTTGGACCGATTTTTTTCTTTTAGTTTATTGCATGTTTTTAAAGAGTTATAGATTTTTAGCGGAAATCATGCTATAATGGAAAAACTATTGAAGGATGAATATATTTTTTTATAGATTGTAGGAGGTTTTTACAGAATGAATTATTTCGAGGGACTTGAATTTTTCCTTTTTCTTATTAATTGTTCTTTGCGGTGGATTTGTATTAAATTTTTGGGAAAAAGAAAGAGGTTTATATACTCTGCAATCTCGCTAATTTTTGCAGGGACAATTTATGGGCAAAGCAAAAATGGTTGTTTACCCTCGTGGCGTTTATTATTTATCAATATCTTCTTGTGATGCTGTCCAATAGGTTAGAAAAAAAGTGGTTAAAAACATTGAGCCTATTATCTGTTGTCCCGTTAGTAATTAATAAGATATTCGCGATTACGAGTCTTCACTTAATGGCTTTTATCGGAATTTCTTATATGTCATTTAAAACAATACAGATAATGATAGAGATATCAGATGGTATTATTAAGGAAAAATATAGTTTCTTGGATTATTTACAATTTTTATTGTTTTTCCCAACTGTTAGTTCAGGTCCGATTGATCGTAGTAGAAGATTCTTTGATGATATTAAAACAATTATGCCAAGAGAAGCTTATTTGGAATTAGCAGGAACTGGCGTTTATAGGGTAGTCCTAGGGCTTCTGTATAAAATTATGTTTTCAACATATGTTTATCAAATGTTATCGGCTTTAAAAAACACAGGAACTTTAACTTATTCTGTGAAGTATATGTATTTATACACATTGTATCTTTTCTTTGATTTTGCCGGGTACAGTTTAATGGCGGTAGGAACTAGTAATATCTTGGGGGTTCAAACTCCTATGAATTTCAACAAACCATTTTTGAGTATAGATATTAAAGATTTCTGGACAAGATGGCATATTACTTTATCAACTTGGTTAAGAGACTTTGTTTTTTTCTAGAGTGCTAATGAATGCGATGAAGAAAAAAGTTGTTCAAAAGCAGATTACAAAATGCTTCATTTGCATATATGGTTAATATGTGTGTGATGGGTTTTTGGCACGGATTAAGTATAAGTTATGTTATTTATGGGGTGTATCATGGTTTCTTGATGGCAGGGTTTGAATGGTATCAAAAGAAATCAAAATTCTATAAAAAGAATAAGAATAAAAACATGGTATAAACTAACTAGCTGGTTTGTCACAATGCACTTGGTGTTTATTGGTTTCTTTATTTTTCTGGAGAACCATTAAAGTTAATAATGTCGATTTTTAAAAAGATAATTAAAATTTGAAGATTGGAGAAAGTGTAGAATAAGATGATAAAATTAAAAGCATTTTTAACATCAATTGTACTCTGTTATAATAACGCTTATCTTGCTAAGTATGACTTATGTAAAGAAAAGTAGACGATTATTATAAAGTAAATGACAATAGCATTCGTTATAGTACTAATTATGAAAAATATAAAAGCAAGGATATTCTAACGAGTAATATTGACGTGAATACTTTTGGTATTATTAGGGTCTTCGGAGTTAGTAGCTACGATTAATGAGGATTATCATCCAAAATAAAAATTTTTAATTATAAAGATTTTAATATCATGCAAATTGGAACGAGTTATTCTCAAAATATCATTCAAGCAACCACTTTAGCATCAATTGAAGAAGGAATGAAGAAGCGAAAGGTTGCTATTATTGAATCTGTACAATGGTATGAAAAAGATGGTACGCATCGGGATGCATTTTTGAATAAAAGCTTCGCAAGAACATATTTATAATGCGTTGACGAATGATAAAATTAGTAAAGAAACTAAAGAAAAACTGATTGATAGAATTATTGAAATCACAAAGGGAAATAAACAACAAAACGACCTCTATAAAAAAAGTACAAAAAGTTTTTAGTAGAGAATGAAGGGACTTTTATCGACCGTTTATTGATGGGTTTTGATAAAATGCTTTATTCCTTTAAATTAAAATTAATGTTTTATCGAAATCATAGTAAATCAGATTATCCAGTAAGCGGAGAAGCAACTCCAAACTATAACTGGGAAGAGATGGCTGAAAAATTTGTGGATGAAGTGAAAAAGAAAACAAATAACAATGAGTTTGGAGTCGATAATAAATATTATGATACGTACTTAAGAGAAAGACTTGATTCGTTGAAAGGCGCATATAAAGATATTGATTATACTGAATCGCCAGAGTACTCAGATTTTGAGATTTTCTTAACGGTGGCAAAAGAATTGGGAATTGAAGTTGAAGTGATTATTTTCCCAGTTAATGGTAAATGGAATGACTATACTGGAGTTTCCAGAGAGATGCGTGAAAAGACTTATAGAAAAAAATCGAGAGTGTAGCTAATCAGTTCGGCGTAAAAGTGTTAAACTATGGTGACAGAGAATATGAGGATTATTTCTTGTTTGATGTGATGCACGTGGGTGTGAAAGGATGGATGGAAGTTGAAAAATCTATATGAATTTTTCTAAATAATGCAACGGATAAAACAAAAAGTTCGTTCTATGGACTGCTTTCTTCTATGTGGTTATTTTAGGTTTAGTTATCTATTGTTTAGTAACTGATTTCTCGAATGTTCAGGAGTTTATTTATAGTGAATTTTAGTGATAATCAATATGACTTTGATCACTGCTTTTAAGTATAAAAAGAGGGGGCAATCCCTCTTTTTGTTTAGAATTTAATATTTAATAGTTCGTTTACTTCGTTATAGGTGGATTGGATTCGCTCAAGCGTTTCTTTATCGACGGTATGCTCTAGAGGGCCTCCTGGCATATAGTTTTCAGCGAGAAAAATTTGGTAATCATAGGCTTGTCTTCCTTCGAAGGTCCGGTCTATTCTTGTGCGGGAAACCCATGTTGATGGGCTTTTAACACTTGTGAGTGTGGTCTTTCCCTTTTCTTTTTCGATAGTAATATCCATTATCACACCACGTTCTGTCCAAATATCATCAAGCGTTTCAAGTCGTTGGTTAGAAAGGAGATTCCCCATCGAGTAGATGATGAATTTCTTTTTCACCGTCTTTTAGTGATAGTTTCGGTCGGTTCAATGACGTGTGGATGTCCGCCAAAAATCACGTCCGCACCCCATTCAATCATTTGGTGATACGTATCAATTTGTCCTTGTGTTGGATGAAGGTGATATTCTTCTCCCATTTGTGGCAACACAATCGTAAAGTCGGCAATTTCTTCAGCGCGTTGGATGAGTTGCTTCACTTTTTGCATATTCAAATCGTATAAGTGGTTGTTATATTCTTCGTCGGTAAGGCTTGCTTCGATTCCGTTGAAGCCATACGCAAATCCAAGGATAGCGACTTTAATGCCATTGACTTCTTTTACAAGAATGCCTTCAGATGGGTCGACTTTTACCCCGAAAATATCAAGTCCGTTTTTACGAAAAGCATTGGCTGTGTATTTCAACCCTTCGATGCCTGTATCAAGAATATGATTATGCGCTAAGTCGAGTACATCGTATCCTGCGTCTTTGATGCTTTGAATCACTTCTTCTGGCGCATTGAAAAATTGGATATCCAGCAAGGGGTTCGTTTGGGTTGATGGTTCCTTCGAAATCTCCAATCGCAAGGTCCGCGCTGGATACGAGTGGGGTAATTTGTTCATAGTCATTTTTGAAATCATATGATGTCCCATCAAATGCACTTCCATAAACAATATCATGATAGAGCATATCTCCGCTTGCGGTGATGCGAGCAACTTGCTTTATTCGTTGGTGGTGACTGCAGTTTATTTGGTGTAGCATCTTGGTTTTTGTTCGCCCGAAGTCTTTTGTGTTTGAACAGTCTCTATGCTTTCTTGCGCGGAGGGACGAGTAAGGAATCCTGCTGTAATCGTAAATGCAGATAAGATACAAAACCCCATAAAAATTCCATTCGCTTAATCTTGTCATTCTGTGAATTGCCTCTCATATATTCCCTCCAATACCTGTTGTAACTGTATTATACCCCGAATTAATTCCTATTTAAATAGTAATTTTGGAATATGAAGAAATAAATAATTTAATCACAATATCCTCTAGAATTACTCAGCTGATAGCTATATAATTTAGTTGAAGGCAGTAGGTGATAGTTTTTTTATAGGAAATTGTTATAGGAAGGGTGTAGGAAATGGATAAGTCGATTAGGTTTCTTCTAAGAATTTTCTGTTGTTTTGCTGCTTTGATTATTTTAGTTCTAGTGCGGGTTAGAGTAGCTAGTGTGTATGGAGAAACGGGAGCCTCGATTCATTCTAGGGACGTGATTGTTCATCTAGAAGAAGAAATTCTTAATATGTCACGCGATGGTGACGAACATATAGAAGGTGTTGATTTTGAACATGCGGTCGAGACGTACTATGATGTACCGCTGTTTAAAGAGGAAAAGAATCTAGATAGCGAAGAGATTGAACGTCTCGTAACAGATAGTCACTACAAATGGGTGGTTCCGATAAAGAATCCTTCATTGGAGAAAGAGGCGCATCTTTATATAGGAGGTCCAGCCAATTCGTCGGAAATAGAGACCAAAGTGAAACAGGGATATCTGACAAAAGAAGAAGGAGAAAAACTGATTCAGTCACAAGGAAAATGGACAGTTGCATATGTGAGCACTTATGAAAAAAATAAGCATTCGGTTTTGAAAAGTGGCACAGGAAGTGATTGCCAGAGAGAACTTGAATGTTGAAAAAGATTTTTGTTTGTTGTGCCCAAAGAACTACAAAGTCCGGTAGTGCTTATAAAAGTTGATGGGGAATACCAAGTGATGTTTTATGAGTTTCCTTTAGCAGAAGGTGGCATCTCAAATGTAAAAGGTGAGTTATCACTGATCGATTCTATCCATTCAACGAGGCTAAAGAAGTAGTGCGTGAGTTTGCTAGGGAACATCAGTTGGTATCGACGAATGGCGATGCAAGACCGAATGGTGTTGTCGTTCCGTTGGAAGAGTCTTTCATTGCTGTGGTAGGTATAGGGTTGCCGGATTCGTCCTTTATAAACTATTTCGAAAAAAAGAGCGCAAACCAAAGTGTGCTAAATCTTAAGAAACTGTAATAAAAACGACAAAAGGGTGGAAAAATAAAAGGAAATACGTTATAATAAGACCGTTAAAAATAAATGCTGTAAGCATCAAGGAGGAACTAAAACATGAGTCGTTTAGTAAGCATGACTGAAATGTTACAAAAAGCTAAAGAAGGTAAATACGCTGTTGGTCAATTCAACATCAACAACTTAGAATGGACACAAGCAGTATTAACAGCAGCTCAAGAAGCTAACTCACCAATTATCTTAGGTGTATCTGAAGGCGCTGGTAAATACATGGGTGGTCCTACAGTTGTTTCTGCTATGGTAAATGCATTATTAGATGCAATGAACATTACTGTTCCAGTAGCATTACACTTAGACCACGGTTCTTCAGTAGAAGTATGTAAACAATACATCGACGCTGGATTCAGCTCAGTAATGTTTGACCACTCTCACTTCCCAATCGATGAAAACATCGCATTAACTAAAGAAGTTGTAGAATATGCACATCCAAAAGGAGTTTCAGTTGAAGCTGAAGTAGGTACTGTAGGTGGTACTGAAGATGGCGTAACTGGAGGAATCAACTACGCAGACTTAAACGAATGTGTACGTATGGTTAAAGAAGCTAAAATTGATGCATTAGCAGCAGCTTTAGGTTCAGTTCACGGAACTTACTCAGGCGAACCAGTTTTAGGTTTCGATGAAATGTTAGCTATCTCAGAAGCTACAGGTGCTCCATTAGTATTACACGGTGGATCAGGTATCCCAGAATACCAAATCAAAAAAGCAATCGAACGTGGACATGCTAAAATCAACGTTAACACTGAATTACAACAACAATGGACAGCAGCAGTTCGTGCTAAATTAAACGCAGACGCTGGTGTTTATGACCCACGTAAAATTATCAAACCTGGTTTCGATGCAATCGTTAAGATTACAAAAGAAACAATGGACATCTTCGGTTCAACAGGAAAAGCTTAATAATCACTATTTTGAGGCAGGCGATTTCGCCTGTCTCTTTTTAATTAGACCAATAAATATCCACTGGCTAAGCCGGTGGATATTTATTTGAGCAAAATAATACTATAAAAGAGCAAAATTATCATATGTGATAATTATCATATATGATAATTTTTAAGGTGTGGAGGTGGGAGAAATGAAGCGCAAGTTTAAAATCGAAAGAGATATGGTAGATAAGCTAGATGAATATTCATACGAAGAAAAGGTAAAATATGCAGCTATATTAAAAATACTGCAAGAAGATGGGTTAACAGAAGAGATGATTCAAAAAAATGGGGTCGATGGTATAAAGGAAAACACGGATTGCTAATAACCCTTTCAAAAAAATGTTAAGGAGGAGATGGACGATGAGGGACGTACCTAACTTCAAAACTTTGCAAGCTTTCATCAGAATATCCGACGTTTGAGTATGATTTAGAAAAGGAAATGATGATGCAGCGAGTTGCGTTACAAATGACAAAGTTACAGACGGTGACAGGACTTTCTTTAGAAGGTTTTGCAAAAGAAGTCAATCTTAAAGCATCAAATCTTTCGAGATTGCAGAGCGGAGACCATAATCCCACTATTCTTACTCTGTTGGATTTAGCTTATCGATGTGGATATGATGTAGAAGTGAAAGTAAAAAAAGAAAAAAACTGCCTAAGTAGCATTACAAAAATTACAATTGATCACAGAAAAATCTCTTAGAGCATAGCAATTTAACTCCTAAATTTGTTTTTTTATAAGTGTAAGACTTATTAGATTATGAATAGAAATGAGGAGGGAAAATTATGACACATCGTATATTTGTTGAGAAGAAACTGCATTTACGATTCAAAGGGAGTGACAGAAAAACAAAGAACCTGATTATTTCACGTCCTAAGGATAAATTGAAGAAGGATTCAGCTAATATAGCAATGGAGAGTATTATAGGAGCTAATCTTTTTGAAAAAGACGGAGTACAATTGTATGAAGGCCGAAGAGATGCTTATTATAAGACGCGGAGAGTGGATGTCTTTCTTTAACAACAATAAATAATCGAATAAATATCCACCGGCTAAGACGGTGGATATTTATTTGTGGAGTAAGTTTCTTCTATATAGATTGCACCGAATAAAAAGGTAGTATTTTCTCTTAAGAAAATTCTTGACGTGTTGAAGGAGAAATGCTATTCTATTAGAGGTGCTTTTATACCTGATTCCTGATAAGTAATCAAATCAGTCGTGCTGACTGGTAAGAAGGCCATTTTATGAGACAGTGATGTCTTTTAATTTTTAACAAAAAATGGTCCGCCCGGAAGTGTGGACCAAGAAGAACCCGTTAGGGAAGGAGGAAGAGCTTAATGCCAACTATTAACCAATTAGTCCGTAAACCTCGTAAATCAGCAGTTGAGAAATCAGCTTCTCCAGCGTTAGGTAAAGGCTATAACAGTTTCAAAAAATCACAAACGAATACAAACTCTCCACAAAAACGTGGTGTATGTACTCGTGTAGGTACTATGACACCTAAAAAACCTAACTCAGCGTTACGTAAATATGCCCGTGTACGTTTATCTAACTTAATCGAAGTAACTGCGTACATTCCAGGTATCGGTCACAACTTACAAGAACACAGCGTTGTATTAATCCGTGGTGGACGTGTAAAAGACTTACCAGGGTACGTTACCATATCATTCGTGGTGCTTTTAGACACTGCAGGAGTTAACAACCGTATGCAAGGTCGTTCTAAATACGGTACTAAACGTCCTAAAAAAATAATTTAAAAAAATAAAACACTCATTAAAATGAAAGGAGGATTATAAATGCCTCGTAAAGGTCCTGTCGCAAAAACGTGATGTTTTACCCTGATCCAATTTATAATTCAAAATTAGTTACTCGTTTAATCAACCGTTTAATGGTAGATGGAAAAACGTGGTAAAGCTGCAACAATCTTATATAACGCATTTGATATCGTTAAAGAAAAAACTGGAAACGATCCAATGGAAGTTTTCGAACAAGCAATGAAAAACATTATGCCTGTTCTTGAAGTTAAAGCTCGTCGTGTAGGGGGTTCTAACTACCAAGTTCCTGTGGAAGTTCGTCCAGACCGTCGTACTACATTAGGTTTACGTTGGTTAGTAAACTACTCACGTCTACGTGGTGAAGACACAATGGAAGTTCGTTTAGCTAAAGAAATTATGGATGCTGCGAACAACACTGGTGCTTCTGTTAAGAAACGTGAAGATACACATAAAATGGCTGAAGCGAACAAAGCGTTTGCTCACTATCGTTGGTAAGATTAAAAAGGTTTTTTTCAACCTTTTTGGTCTCACTTATTGTTAGAAATATAGAAAGAGGTGTAGAACGAAGATGGCAAAAAGAGAATTCTCTTGAAAATACTCGTAATATTGGTATCATGGCCCACATCGATGCAGGTAAAACTACAACGACTGAGCGTGTACTTTATTACACTGGTAAAATCCACTAAAAATTGGTGAAACTCACGAAGGAGCTTCACAAATGGACTGGATGGAACAAGAACAAGAACGTGGTATCACTATTACATCAGCTGCTACAACAGCACAATGGAAAGGTCACCGTATCAACATCATCGACACCCAGGGCACGTGGACTTCACAGTTGAAGTAGAACGTTCTCTACGTGTATTAGATGGTGCGGTAGCTGTACTTGATGCTCAATCTGGGGTAGAACCTCAAACAGAAACTGTATGGCGTCAAGCTACAACATACGGAGTTCCACGTATCGTATTTGCAAACAAAATGGATAAAATCGGTGCTGACTTCTTATATTCAGTACGTACAATCCACGAACGTTTACAAGCAAATGCACACCCAATTCAATTACCAATCGGAGCTGAAGACAACTTCACTGGTATCATTGACTTAATCAAAATGAAAGCTGAAATCTATACTAATGACTTAGGTACAGATATCCAAGAAACAGATATCCCTGAAGATTTACAAGATTTAGCTGAAGAATGGCGTGAAAAATTAGTGGAAGCAGTTGCTGAAACTGATGAAGCTTTAATGGAACGCTATTTAGAAGGTGAAGAAATTTCAGAAGCTGAATTAAAAGCAGCTATCCGTAAAGCTACATGTGCGGTAGAATTCTACCCAGTATTATGTGGTTCTGCCTTCAAAAACAAAGGGGTACAATTAATGTTAGATGCAGTAGTTGACTACTTACCATCTCCATTAGATGTTCCTTCAATTAAAGGGGTAGACCCTAACACAGACCAAGAAGTAGAACGTCATTCATCTGATGAAGAACCATTCTCAGCATTGGCCTTCAAAGTTATGACTGACCCATTCGTAGGTCGTTTAACATTCTTCCGTGTGTACTCTGGTACTTTACAATCAGGTTCATACGTTAAGAACTCAACGAAAGGTAAACGTGAACGTGTAGGACGTATCCTACAAATGCACGCGAACTCTCGTCAAGAAATTCCAGAAGTATTCTCAGGAGACATCGCTGCTGCAGTTGGTCTTAAAGATACAACTACAGGGGACACATTATGTGACGAAAAAGCTGAAGTTATCTTAGAATCAATGGAATTCCCTGATCCAGTTATCGAGGTTGCTATTGAACCTAAATCAAAAGCTGACCAAGATAAAATGGGTATTGCTTTACAAAAACTTGCAGAAGAAGATCCAACATTCCGTGCTTACACTAACCAAGAAACTGGTGAAACAGTTATCGCTGGTATGGGTGAGTTACACTTGGATATCATCGTAGACCGTATGCGTCGTGAGTTCAAAGTAGAAGCTAACGTAGGTGCTCCTCAAGTATCTTACCGTGAAACATTCCGTGCTTCTACACAAGCTGAAGGTAAATTCGTTCGTCAATCAGGTGGTAAAGGTCAATACGGTCACGTATGGATTGAATTTACTCCAAACGAAGAAGGTGCTGGATTCGAATTCGAAAACGCTATTGTCGGTGGGGTAGTTCCTCGTGAATACATCCCTGCAGTTGAAGCTGGATTGAAAGACGCTATGGAAAACGGGGTATTAGCTGGTTATCCATTAGTTGACATCAAAGCTAAACTTTACGATGGATCATACCATGATGTCGATTCATCTGAAACAGCCTTCAAAGTTGCCGCTTCTATGGCATTGAAAGCTGCTGCTAAGAAAGCTCAACCTGCTATCTTAGAACCTATGATGGCTGTTGAAATTACAGTTCCTGAAGAATACTTCGAGATGTAATGGGACACGTTAACGCTCGTCGTGGACGTGTTGAAGGTTCTGAAGTTCGTGGTAACGCACAAATCGTTAAAGGTATGATTCCTTTATCAGAAATGTTCGGTTACGCAACTACATTACGTTCTGCAACACAAGGTCGTGGTACTTTCAGTATGACATTTGACCACTATGAAGATGTTCCCTAAGAGCATTGCAGAAGAAATCATTAAGAAAAAAACGGCGGTAACGGAGAATAATCTCCACCCGCATTTGATAACTACCAAATGAACGCTATCGACTGGTTATGTCAGTCATAACCAGTTGATTTTTAAGAGAGTTCTTTGGTATAATTACAATCGGTAGATACTGTTATAGAATCTAACAAAACTCAATTATTAGGAGGAATCATTTAAATGGCAAAAAGAAAAAAATTTGACCGTTCAAAACCACACGTTAACATTGGTACAATCGGCCACGTTGACCACGGTAAAACAACATTAACTGCTGCTATCACAACTGTTTTAGCTAAGAAAGGTTTCGCGCAAGCTCAAGATTACGGTTCAATCGATAAAGCTCCAGAAGAACGCGAACGTGGTATCACAATCAACACAGCTCACGTTGAGTACGAAACTGACACTCGTCACTACGCTCACGTTGACCGCCCAGGACACGCGGACTACGTTAAAAAAACATGATCACTGGTGCTGCTCAAATGGACGGTGCTATCTTAGTAGTATCTGCAGCTGACGGCCCAATGCCACAAAACACGTGAACACATCTTATTATCACGTCAAGTAGGTGTTCCTTTACATCGTTGTATTCTTAAACAAAGTTGACATGGTTGACGATGAAGAATTATTAGAATTAGTAGAAATGGAAGTTCGTGACTTATTATCAGAATACGATTTCCCAGGCGATGACACTCCAGTTGTTTGCAGGTTCTGCTTTACGCGCTTTAGAAGGCGACGCTTCATACGAAGAAAAAATCTTAGAATTAATGGCTGCAGTTGACGAATACATCCCAACTCCAGAACGTGACGTTGACAAACCATTCATGATGCCAGTCGAAGACGTGTTCTCAATCACAGGTCGTGGTACTGTTGCTACAGGTCGTGTGAACGTGGACAAGTTCGTGTTGGTGACGAAGTTGAAATCGTTGGTATTTCAGAAGAAACTTCAAAAACAACTGTAACTGGTGTTGAAATGTTCCGTAAATTGTTAGACTACGCTGAAGCAGGGGATAACATTGGTACATTATTACGTGGTGTTACACGTGACAACATCGAACGTGGACAAGTTCTTGCTAAAACCAGGAACAATCACTCCACATACTAAATTCAAAGCTGAAGTTTACGTATTAACTAAAGAAGAAGGTGGACGTCACACTCCATTCTTCACTAACTACCGTCCTCAATTCTACTTCCGTACAACAGACATCACTGGTGTTTGCTTGTTACCAGAAGGCGTTGAAATGGTAATGCCTGGTGACAACGTAACTATGGAAGTTGAATTAATTCACCCAGTTGCTATCGAAAACGGTACTAAATTCTCTATCCGTGAAGGTGGACGTACAGTAGGTGCTGGTTCAGTAGCTGCTATCGAAAAAAATAATTTTTTCTTAAAATTGATTTTCAAGACTATCCAATTTTTGGATAGTCTTTTTTTATTAAAAATTTTTTTAAAATTAAAATGTCAGACAATTGAAAGCGAAATACAAAAATACGAACGAAGTCTAAAAACGTTGATTTAACAACATTTGTAAAGGGTTTTAAACTAAAATGGAAACACACGGGCGCGTGTGCATAAATAAATGTTGTTAAATCAACGGTTTTCGCTTGCAATCAAAAAAAGAGAATCTTGTATACTATTAAAAAGTGCCGCAGAGGAATGTAAATTTTGAAAGCAGCATACCCCTCTTAAAATAAGAAGGGGAGCTATGAAACGAGAGGTTGCGACACGCCCGGACGCTTTGCCACGAAAGGGTCAAGTCGGAAATTGCGTGGAGCTAGTCTTATGACAACATTAGACGAAGGAGGAAAGACAATGGCAAAACAAAAAAATCCGTATCCGTTTGAAAGCTTACGAACATCGTGCGCTTGATCAATCAGCGGAAAAAAATCGTAGAAACAGCAAAAAAAGAACTGGTGCTAGCGTAGCTGGTCCAATTCCATTGCCAACAGAAAGATCGCTTTTACACAGTTATTCGTGCGACTCACAAATATAAAGATTCTCGCGAACAATTTGAAATGCGTACACACAAGCGTTTGATCGACATCGTTAATCCAACGCCAAAAACTGTTGATGCCTTAATGAAGCTTGATTTACCAAGCGGCGTTGACATCGAAATCAAATTATAATCAAATAGAAAAATGGAGGTGTAACCATGACCAAAGGAATCTTAGGCAAAAAAGTAGGGATGACTCAATACTTTACAGAAGCAGGTGAACTTATTCCTGTAACAGTAGTTGAAGTAACTCCAAACGTTGTTCTTCAATTAAAAACAATCGAAAACGACGGTTACGAAGCTGTTCAATTAGGTTTCGACGACTTACGTGAAGTTTTATCAAATCGCCCTGCTAAAGGTCATGTAGCAAAAGCAAATGCTACTCCTAAGCGCTTCATTCGTGAATTCAACAATGTCGAGCTTAGCGAGTACGAAGTAGGACAAGAAATTACAGTTGATGTATTCAAAGCAGGAGACATCGTTGACGTAACAGGTACATCTAAAGGGAAAGGTTTCCAAGGTGCTATCAAACGTCATGGACAATCTCGCGGACCAATGGCTCACGGTTCTCGTTACCACCGTCGTCCTGGTTCAATGGGTGGAGCATCATTCCCATCACGCGTTTTCAAAGGTAAAGCATTACCTGGACAAATGGGTGGCGACCGTATCACTATTCAAAACTTAGAAGTAGTGAAAGTTGATGCAGAACGCAATGTAATCTTAATCAAAGGTAACGTACCTGGATCTAAGAAATCATTAGTAGAAATTAAAAACAGCAATTAAATCTAAATAATAAATAGGGAAGGAGGAACGAGAGAATGACAAAAAGTTACATTATTTAAAACAAGATGGAACAACAAACGGAGAAATCGAATTAAACTCAGAGATCTTCGGAATTGAACCAAACGAAAATGTAGTATTCGACGCAGTAATCATGCAACGCGCTTCATTACGTCAAGGAACACACGCTGTTAAAAACCGTAGTGCAGTAAGCGGAGGCGGCCGTAAACCATGGCGCCAAAAAGGAACTGGTCGTGCTCGTCAAGGATCAATCCGTTCACCACAATGGCGTGGCGGAGGTATTGTATTCGGACCAACACCTCGTTCATATAGTTACAAATTACCTAAAAAAGTACGTCGCTTAGCGATTAAATCAGTATTATCACAAAAAGTATTGGATAACAAGCTTGTTGTAGTGGAAGCATTACAATTTGACGCACCAAAAACAAAAGAGTTTGCACAAGTATTGTCTAACTTAAACGTAGATACAAAAGTGTTAGTAGTTGTAGAATCTTCAAACGATTTCGCATTATTAGCAGCTCGTAACATTCCAAACGTAACAATCGTTGACGAAACAGATGTTACAGTATTAGACGTTGTAAACAACGACAAATTATTATTCACAAAAGCAGCTCTTTCTAAAGTAGAGGAGGGACTTCAATAATGGATGCACGTGACGTAATCAAACGCCCTATCATTACTGAAGCTTCAATGCTTGCTACTGACGAAAAGAAATACACTTTTGAAGTTGATGTACGTGCTAACAAAATTCAAGTACGTCAAGCCGTAGAAGAAATTTTTGGTGTTAAAGTTGAAAAAGTTAACATCTTAAATGTACGTGCTAAATTCAAACGTGTTGGCCGCTACGGTGGTTACACTAACAAACGTCGTAAAGCAATTGTGAAGCTTACAAAAGATTCAAAAGATATTCAATTATTCGCTGAAGAAGCTTAATCTTCAGAAATGAAAAACTACTATAATAATAGGAGGAAATAGACGTGGCGATTAAAAAATATAATCCAACCTCAAACGGCCGTCGTAATATGACAGGTTATGACTTCAGCGAAATCACAAAGTCAACACCAGAAAAAACTTTGTTGGAATCATCAAAAAAACAACGCTGGTCGTAACAGCCAAGGTAAAATCACTGTACGTCACCAAGGTGGCGGACACAAACGTGCTTACTGTGTGATCGACTTCAAACGTAACAAAGATAACGTTGAAGGTGTAGTTCACTCAATCGAGTACGATCCAAAACCGTACAGCAAACATTGCATTAATTCACTATGTAGATGGTGTTAAAGCATACATCATTGCTCCAAAAGGTTTACAAGTAGGACAACGTATCGAATCAGGAGAAAATGCTGATATTAAAGTAGGTAATGCTTTTACCATTAGCAAAACATCCCAGTTGGTACTGTGATCCACAACATTGAAACAAAAACCAGGTAAAGGCGGACAATTAGTTCGTTCAGCTGGTACAAGCGCACAAGTACTTGGTCAAGAAGGTAAATACACTTTAGTTCGTTTGAACTCAGGTGAAGTTCGTATGATTCTTTCAACTTGCCGTGCAACAGTTGGTACAGTTGGTAACGAACAACACGAATTAATTAACTTCGGTAAAGCAGGACGTTCTCGTTGGAAAACGTAAACGCCCAACAGTTCGTGGTTCTGTAATGAACCCTAACGATCACCCACACGGTGGTGGTGAAGGTCGCGCTCCTATCGGACGTCCAACACCTGTATCTCCATGGGGTAAAACCAGCTCTTGGATACAAAACTCGTAGCAAGAAAAGCTCGTTCTAACAAGCTTTATTGTTCGTGGTCGTAAAAAAATAATTAACTAGATAACAAATCTGATTCTATTAAAAATTCTGGAAGGAGGATTTCCGTAATGGGTCGTAGTTTGAAAAAAGGACCTTTCGTCGATGATCATTTGATGAAAAAGGTTGAAGCTGCTCAAGGTAGCGACAAAAAAGTTGTGATCAAAACTTGGTCACGTCGTTCAACAATTTTCCCAAACTTTGTTGGACAAACAATTGCTGTATATGACGGCAGAAAACATGTTCCAGTTTATATTCAAGAAGACATGGTAGGTCACAAATTAGGTGAATTCGCACCAACAAGAACTTACCGTGGTCACGTGAATGACGATAAGAAATCTAAACGCAAATAACGAGGGGAGGACTTGAAAAATGTCAGAACAAATCACATCTGCAAAAGCAGTTGCTAAAACAGTTCGTATTGCACCTCGTAAAGCTCGCCTTGTTGTCGATCTAATTAGAGGTAAAAAAATCGGTGACGCAATTTCAATCTTGAAATTCACACCACGTTCTGCATCACCAATCGTAGAAAAAGTTTTAATGTCTGCAATTGCTAACGCTGAACACAATTTCGACTTAGATGTTGAAAAACTTATATGTAAGTGAAGCTTTACGTGAACGAAGGACCAACAATGAAACGTTTCCGTCCACGTGCTAAAGGTTCAGCTTCACAAATCTTAAAACGCACAAGCCACATCACTGTAGTGGTATCAGAGAAGAAGGAGGGATAATCAGTGGGTCAAAAAATTCATCCATTAGGAATGCGTGTCGGAATCATCCGTGACTGGGATTCAAAATGGTACGCAGAAAAAGATTTCGCAGAATTCTTACATGAAGATTTAAAAATCCGTGATTATATCCGTAAACAATTAAAACGAAGCTAGCGTTTCAACAATTGAAATTGAACGTGCTGCTAATCGTGTTAATGTTTCAATCCACACAGCCAAAACCAGGTATGGTAATTGGTAAAGGTGATCTGAAGTAGATAAATTACGTACAAACTTAAACAAACTAACAGGTAAACGAGTTCACATCAACATTGTTGAAATCAAAAAACCTGATTTAGATGCTAAATTAGTTGCTGAAGGAATCGCTCGCGACTTAGAACGTCGTATTGCTTTCCGTCGTGCACAAAAACAAGCAATCCAACGTACAATGCGCGCTGGTGCTAAAGGAATCAAAACAATGGTATCAGGTCGTTTAAACGGTGCCGATATCGCTCGTTCTGAAAGCTATTCAGAAGGAACAGTTCCATTGCATACATTACGTGCGGACATTGACTACGCATGGGAAGAAGCAGATACAACATACGGTAAATTAGGTGTTAAAACTTGGATCTACCGCGATGAAGTATTACCAACAAGAAAGAACAAAAACTCTGAGAAAGGAGGGAAATAAACATGTTAGTACCTAAACGTGTAAAACACCGTCGTGAGTTCCGTGGAAAAATGCGCGGGGAAGCTAAAGGTGGTAAAGAAGTAGTATTCGGTACATACGGTTTACAAGCAACAGAATCTCACTGGATTACAAACCGTCAAATCGAAGCAGCACGTATCGCTATGACACGTTACATGAAACGTGGTGGGAAAGTATGGATTCAAAATTTTCCCTCACAAATCATACACAGCTAAAGCTATCGGGGTTCGTATGGGTTCTGGTAAAGGGCACCTGAAGGATGGGTTGCACCAGTTAAACGCGGTAAAGTGATGTTCGAAATCGCTGGCGTATCAGAAGAAGTAGCACGCGAAGCTTTACGTTTGGCATCACACAAATTGCCAGTTAAAACAAAATTTGTGAAACGCGAAGAAAATGGTGGTGAATCGAATGAAGGTTAATGAACTTAAGAAAGAACTTAAAGGGTTATCCACTGCTGAACTTGTTGAAAAAAAGAAAATGAATTAAAAACAAGAACTATTCAACTTACGATTCCAACTTGCTACTGGGCAATTAGAAGGTACAGCACGCATTCGTGAAGTACGTAAACAAATTGCGCGTATCAAGACTGCATTGCGTCAAGAAGAATTGCAAAAAAATAATCATCAGCAAAGGAGGCAATGAACATGACTGTAGAACGTAACCAACGTAAAGTATATCAAGGACGCGTTGTTTCAGATAAGATGGACAAAAACGTTAGTAGTTGCAATCGAAACTTACAAACGTCACTCAACTTACGGTAAACGTGTTAAATATACGAAAAAAATTTGTAGCTCATGATGAAAAATAACTCAGCAAAAAGTTGGGGACATTGTTAAGATTATGGAAACTCGTCCATTGTCAAAAAAACAAAACGTTTCCGCTTAGTTGAAATTGTTGAAGAAGCAGTAATTATTTAATTTCAAATTGTGTATACATTTGAAAGGAGGAACCAATAGTGATTCAAACAGAAACTCGACTAAAAGTGGCTGACAACTCAGGCGCTCGTGAAGTGTTAACAATTAGAGTTCTAGGCGGATCTGGCCGCAAAACAGCTAATATCGGTGACGTAATCGTTGCATCCGTTAAAACAAGCAACACCAGGTGGAGTTGTTAAAAAGGGATGTCGTTAAAGCTGTAATCGTTCGTACTAAATCAGGTGCACGTCGTAAAGACGGTTCATACATTAAGTTCGACGAAAATGCATGTGTAATCATTCGTGATGACAAGAGCCCTCGTGGAACACGTATCTTTGGACCAGTTGCACGTGAATTACGTGACAACAACTACATGAAGATCGTTTCATTAGCTCCAGAAGTATTATAATTCTCATCAAAATCGAAGGAGGTGTAACACATGCACGTAAAAACTGGTGATATCGTAAAAGTAATCTCAGGTAAAGACAAAGGTAAAGAAGGAAAAATCTTAAAAGAGTTTTCCTAAAAAAGACCGTGTAATCGTTGAAGGTGTTAACATTGTTAAGAAACATCAAAAACCATCTCAAGCGAACCAAACAGGGGGAATCGTTGAAGTGGAAGCTCCAATTCATGTTTCAAACGTAATGTTCGTAGACCCAACTACAGGTAAAGCAACTCGTACAGGCTTTAAAGTAGAAAACGGTGAAAAGGTACGTGTACCTAAAGGTCGTAACAAAGCATAATTCAGTAATTTGAGGAAGGAGGACCATCCTGCATGAATCGCTTAAATGCAAAATACAAAAACGAAGTAGTACCTTCATTAGTTGAGAAATTTAACTACAAATCAATTATGGAAGTACCAAAAGTAGAAAAAATCGTTATTAATATGGGTGTTGGTGATGCAACATCTAACGCTAAAAACTTAGAAAAAGCAGTTGAAGAGTTAACATTAATCTCTGGTCAAAAACCAGTTGTAACAACTGCGAAGAAATCAATCGCTGGTTTCCGTTTACGTGAAGGTATGCCAATCGGAACTAAAGTTACTCTACGTGGTGAACGTATGTATGACTTCTTAGACAAGTTAGTAACAGTTTCATTACCTCGTGTACGTGACTTCCGTGGGATTTCTAAAAAATCTTTTGACGGACGCGGTAACTACACATTAGGTGTTAAAGAACAATTAATCTTCCCAGAAATTGACTACGATCGCGTAGACAAAGTTCGTGGTATGGATATTGTTATCGTAACAACAGCTAATACAGACGAAGAAGCAAAAAGAATTATTAACTCAACTTGGAATGCCTTTCCAAAAAAATAAAAAAATAAAACTCACAGGAGGCGAGTAGTTTGGCTAAAAAAATCAATGATCGCAAAGAACAAACGTCCAAAAAAATATTCAACTCAAGAATATACTCGTTGTGAACGTTGTGGTCGACCACATTCAGTTTATCGTAAATTCAAACTTTGCCGTATTTGTTTACGTGAGCTTGCCTATAAAGGGCAAATCCCAGGAATGAAGAAAGCAAGTTGGTAATCATTACTACTTGATAAAGGAGGTACTCATTAATGGTTATGACAGATCCAATCGCGGATTTCTTAACTCGTATTCGTAACGCGAACATGGTTCGTCACGAATCACTAGAAGTTCCGTCATCAAACATGAAAGTTGCTATTGCAAAACATCTTAAAAATCTGAAGGATTTCATCAAAGACTTCTCAGTTGAAGAAGATGGTAAACAAGGCATCATGAAAGTGTTCTTGAAATATGGAAAAAAATAACGAACGTGTAATTACAGGATTGAAAACGTATTTCTAAACCTGGTTTACGTGTTTATGCTAAAACAGGTGAAGTTCCTAAAGTGTTAAACGGTTTAGGAATCGCTATTGTATCAACATCTGAAGGTGTTATTACAGACAAAGAAGCAAGAGCTAAAAACGTAGGTGGAGAAATTCTAGCATACGTTTGGTAATCTAGAAAATCAAGGAGGTGCAGCCAAGTGAGCCGTATCGGTAATAAAACCAGTCGTTATTCCAGCTGGAGTAACAGTAGACGTTAAGGACCATACAGTAACAGTTAAAGGTCCTAAAGGTGAATTAAGTTATACATTTAACCAAAACATTTCTTTAGAACAACGCGAAGGTGAAGTAGTATTCACTCGTCCAGATGATTCAAAAGAAAACAAAACAATCCACGGAACAACTCGCGCAGTTTTCAACAACATGGTAGTTGGTGTTACTGAAGGATTCCAAAAAGAATTGGAATTAATCGGGGTTGGGTATCGTGCTCAATTACAAGGTAAAAAACTTGTATTAAACGTTGGATATTCTCATCCAGTGGAGTTCACTCCAGAAGAAGGAGTAGAAATCGAAGTTCCTTCTAATACAAAAGTAATCGTTAAAGGTTATGACAAACAAAAAGTTGGCGAATTAGCTGCTAACATTCGTGGCGTACGTCCTCCAGAACCTTATAAAGGTAAAGGGAATTCGTTACGTTGATGAATTTGTACGTCGTAAAGAAGGTAAAACAGGTAAATAATTTTAGTGATTATTTACCTTTTGTTGCGCTTATCGCAGCATGATTAATTAATAAGAGGTGAAAATTGTGATTACAAAACCAGACAAAAATAAAGTGCGTCAAACTCGTCACGCACGTGTTCGTCGTAAAATCTCTGGTACTGCTGAGTGCCCACGCTTGAACGTTTTTCGTTCTAACAAAAACATCTACGCTCAATTAATTGATGACGTAGCGGGTGTGACGCTAGCAAGTGCCTCTACTTTAGATACTAATGTAGAAAACGGAACAAAAACTGAGGAAGCTTCTGCTGTAGGTAAATTAATTGCAGAACGCGGACTTGAAAAAAATATTAAAGAAGTAGTCTTTGACCGTGGTGGATACTTATACCATGGACGTGTAAAAGCTTTAGCTGAAGCTGCACGTGAAAATGGACTAGTATTCTAGGAAAAGGAGGATCCACATTTCATGGTTAATATTGATGCAAGAAACTTAGAATTAGAAGATCGTGTTGTTGCGATTAACCGCGTTACAAAAGTTGTAAAAGGTGGACGTCGTTTACGTTTTGCTGCTTTAGTAGTTGTCGGTGACCATAATGGACATGTTGGTTTCGGTACTGGTAAAGCTCAAGAAGTACCAGAAGCTATTCGTAAAGCTATTGAAGATGCTAAGAAAAACCTTATTGAAGTTCCAACTAGTGGTTCTACAATTCCTCACGAAGTTATCGGTCGCTTCTGCGGTGGTAACGTATTGTTAAAACCAGCTCAAGCCGGTTCAGGAATTGCAGCAGGTGGACCAGTTCGTGCCGTTGTTGAATTAGCAGGTATTTCAGACGTAACTTCAAAATCTTTAGGTTCAAACACACCAGTTAACATGGTTCGTGCTACAATCGAAGGATTAAAACAATTAAAACGTGTTGAAGATGTTGCTGCATTACGTGGCAAATCAGTTGAAGAACTTTTAGGATAAGGAGGACATTAAAATGGCAGAATTAAAGATTACTTTAAAGAAAAGCTTGATTGGACGTCCTCAAAACCAAATCGATACTTGTAAAGCATTAGGCTTAACAAAAATTCGTTCAACAGTTGTTAAACCAGCTAACGTAGCTATCAAAGGCATGGTTAACACAGTTTCACATTTAGTGGATGTTGAGGAAGTTTAATTTAAAACTTATAAGAGGAGGTGCCCAGAACATGAAACTTCATGAATTACAACCAGCTGAAGGTTCTCGTAAAGAACGTAACCGTGTTGGTAGAGGTCAAGGTTCAGGAAATGGTAAAACTGCTGGACGCGGAAGCAAAGGACAAAAAGCTCGTTCAGGCGGTGGCGTTAGATTAGGATTCGAAGGTGGACAAACTCCATTATTCCGTCGTATTCCAAAACGTGGTTTCCAAAATATTAATCGTAAAGAATATGCAGTTGTAAATCTTGGAAACATTAAATCGTTTTTGAAGATGGTCAAGAAGTAACTGCAGCTGTACTAGTTGAGGCTGGTATCGTTAAAAACGAAAAAGACGGTATCAAAGTGTTAGCTAATGGTAAACTTGAACGCAAGTTAACTGTAAAAGCAAATAAATTCTCGCAAGCAGCAAAAGAAGCTATTGAAGCTGCAGGTGGAACTGTAGAGGTGATCTAATGTTCACTCTACTAAAGAATGCTGTTCAAATGAAAGATATTAGAAAACGTCTGTTATTTACATTGTCGATTCTAATTATCTTTCGTATTGGATCACAAGTTACTGTTCCTGGTGTAAATGCTGGAGCAATTCAGACATTTGCAACTACAGGAATTTTCGGATTGTTAAATACATTTAGTGGTGGGGCTTTTATCGAAACTTCTCATTGTTCTCAATGGGAGTTTCGCCTTATATCACTGCATCCATTGTTGTCCAATTGTTACAAATGGATATTCTACCAACGTTTGTTGAGTGGTCTAAACAAGGGGAAGTTGGTCGTCGTAAATTAAATTCGGCAACACGTTATTTAACAATTTTCATTGGATTTTTCCAAGCTTATGCAATTTCTTTTGGATTTAATGTTTGGTCAAACTATGGGTTAATTAACAACCCAGGGATCAAAACATTCTTAATGATTGCACTTGTGTTAACAGCTGGTTCCATGTTCCCTAACATGGTTGGGAGATATGATTACCGTTAAGGGATTGGGAACGGGGTTTCTGTTCTAATCTTCGCAGGTATTGTAGCAAGAATGCCACATGATATTTATGAATTCTATGTAAATCAAATTCAAGGTCGTACAGACACTGATTTTTATCGTGCAGTAGGATTCACTGTTGCATTAATCGTAGCGATTGTTTTAGTCGTTATGTTAGTAGTATATATTGAACAAGCGCAACGTCGCTTTGCCAATCTCATATTCAAAAACGTGCAACTGGTTCAAGTGAAACATCTTGGTTACCTTTTAAAAAAATCAACTCTGCAGGGGTAATTCCGGTTATCTTTGCTAGCTCATTTATGACATTGCCATCAACTATTTTTAAGTTTGTATGCAAAAAGATCATAGTGAATCTGGCTGGTACCAAATTGCTACAAACATTTTTTTGATTTTTACAAAACCTGCTGGTGCAACATTATACACAGTGTTAATTGTTGTATTTACATTTTTTTCTATGCTTTCGTTCAAGTAAACCCAGAGAAAGTAGCAGAAAAACTTACAAAAAAATCAAGCGGATATATTTTTTAAGTGTCCGTCCTGGTAAAGATACAGAACAATTCGTTTCAGGTACTTTACTACGATTAAGTACAGTTGGTGCTCTTTATCTGGTGGTATTTCAATCCTTCCGATGGTAGCTTCAGCATTATGGAACTTACCACGTGGATTGATGCTTGGAGGTACAAACCTTCTAATCGTTGTTGGGGTAGCGTTAGAGTTAAGCCGACAAATTGAAGGACGTACAATTAAAACGTAAGTATAAAGGATTTATTGAGGAATAATGGGAAGAAATTGACAAGATGCAGCAATGCGTTTTTGTCAGTTCTTCAGTTATGATTCTAGGAGGCAACTATGAACATTATCTTAATGGGTCTACCTGGTGCAGGTAAAGGTACTCAAGCAGAAAAAATCGTTGCTACATACGGAATTCCACATATTTCAACAGGAGATATGTTCCGTGCTGCTATGCAACAAGAAACTGAATTAGGTCTTAAAGCTAAATCATTCATGGATAAAGGCGAATTAGTACCTGATGAAGTAACAAACGGCATTGTAAAGGAACGTTTACAACAAGCCGATACAGAAAAAGGATTCTTATTGGACGGTTTCCCACGTACTCAAGCACAAGCGGAAGCACTTGATAAAATCATGCAAGATTTAAATCGCTCAATTGATGCAGTGATTAATATTGAAGTGAACCCTGAGATCTTAATGCAACGTCTAACAGGAAGAATTATTTGTCGTAACTGTGGAGCAACTTACCACAAAACAAATAATCCACCTAAAGTAGAAGGTACATGTGATCGTTGTGGTTCTCATGATTTCTATCAACGTGAAGACGATAAACCTGAAACAGTGGAAAATCGAATTCAAATTAACATTGAACAATCAAAACCAATCTTAAACTACTATAATGCAAAAAGGCTTATTACGTAATGTTGATGGAGAAAGCGGCATTGACAATCTCTTCAAAACAATTCAATCAATTATGGGCGAACCTCGCTAGAACTGCCTGTTATCTTGCATTTATGGTAGCTAAAATGGTATACTTAGAAAAGTTAGATAACGGTAGAAGTCCGTCAAATAATCCGTAAAAAAACTTTTTTACAAGTAAGGAGGATGAGACATGGCAAAGGAAGACGTAATTGAAATTGAAGGTATTGTTAATGAAACATTACTGAATGCGATGTTCAAGGTCGAACTTGAAAAACGGTCATGAGGTTTTTAGCGCATGTATCTGGAAAAATCCGGATGCACTACATTAAAATTTTTACCGGGCGATAAAGTAACGGTTGAATTATCACCGTACGATTTAACGCGCGGAAGAATCACGTATCGCTTTAAATAATGGACTCCGTTAATGAAATAGAGGAGGGAACTTAAATGAAAGTTAGAGCATCAGTAAAACCAATTTGCGAAAAATGTAAAGTTATTAAACGCAATGGTAAAGTTATGGTGATTTGTCAAAAATCCCAAAACATAAACAACGTCAAGGATAATATATAAGGAGGTACTCATTAGTATGGCTCGTATTGCAGGTGTGGATATTCCACGTGAAAAACGTGTTGTTATTTCTTTAACCTATATTTACGGTATCGGTATTACTACTTCAAAACAAATTTTAGCAGCTGCTAACGTTAGTGAAGATACTCGTGTTCGCGATTTATCGAACGATGAGTTAGACCGTATCCGTGCTGAAGTGGATAAACTAAAAATTGAAGGTGACTTACGTCGTGAAGTGAACTTAAACATCAAACGCTTGATGGAAATTGGTTCATACCGTGGAGTTCGCCACCGTCGTGGTTTACCAGTTCGTGGTCAAAACACAAAAAATAATGCTCGTACTCGTAAAGGCCCAGCTAAGGCCATTGCAGGTAAGAAAAAATAATTTAGAGAAGAAGGAGGTTAATTCTTCATGGCAAAGAAAGTTGTACGCAAACGCCGCGTGAAAAAGAATATTGAATCTGGTGTAGCACACATCCGTTCAACATTTAATAATACAATTGTTATGATTACAGACGTTCATGGTAATGTTGTTTCATGGTCTTCTGCAGGTGCTTTAGGATTTAAAGGTTCTAAAATCAACACCATTTGCTGCTCAAATGGCTGCTGAATCTGCTGCAAAAAGGTTCAATGGAGCATGGAATGAAAAACTGTAGAAGTTTCTGTTAAAGGTCCTGGTTCAGGTCGTGAAGCTGCTATTCGTTCATTACAAGCTACTGGTTTAGAAGTGACAGCACCGTGACGTAACACCAATCCCTCATAATGGATGTCGTCCTCCAAAACGCCGTCGTGTGTAATGGATTGTTATTGTTGAATTTTGTCGGACAATCGCACATTGAACGTACGTTTTGAAAGGGGTAAAAAACATGATCGAAATTGAAAAACCAAAAATTGAAACGATCGAAATCAGCGAAGATGCAAAAGTTTGGTAAATTCGTTGTTGAGCCACTTGAACGCGGTTATGGTACTACCTTAGGGAACTCATTACGCCGAATCTTATTATCGTCACTCCCTGGTACTGCAGTAACAGATATCCAAATGGATGGCGTTTTACATGAATTTTCAACAATAGATGGCGTAGTTGAAGACGTAGCTGCAATCATTTTAAATATTAAAAATATTGCATTGAAATCTTTCACTGAAGATGAAAAATAAAGTATTAGAAATTGATGTTAAAGGTCCAGCGGTAGTAACTGCAGGCGATATCAAACACGATAGCGACATTCAAGTTCTAAAACCCTGATTTATATATCTGTACAGTAGCTGAAGGCTATCACTTCCATGTTCGTATGAATGCTAAAAAAATGGTCGTGGATATGTTCGCTCTGAGTACAATAAAATCTGATAATATGCCAATTGGTGTCATTCCAATTGATTCTATTTATACTCCGATTAGTAAAGTGAACTACCAAGTCGAAAAACACTCGTATTGGTCAAAAAAATATTTATGATAAACTAACTCTTGATGTATGGACAGATGGTTCAATCGCTCCTCAAGATGCTGTTAGTTTAGCGGCTCGTATCTTTAACTGAGCACTTAAATATCTTTTGTTAATTTAACAAATGAAGCACATCCTATGGAAATCATGGTCGAAAAAAAGAAGAAACTCAAAAAGAACGTCTTCTTTGAAATGACTATTGAAGAACTAGATTTATCAGTTCGTTCATATAACTGCTTAAAAACGTGCTGGAATTAACACAGTACATGAATTAACAAGCAAGTCTGAAGCGGAAATGATCAAAGTTCGTAACTTAGGTCGTAAATCGCTTGAAGAAGTGAAAACAAAAAAATTAATCGATTTAAATTTAGACTTACGTCGTGAAGACTAATAGAAACTCTTAAGAAGGAGGAATATTAAAAATGGCTTATCGTAAATTAGGACGTACAAGTTCACAACGTAAAAGCGTTATTACGTGACTTGACAACTGACTTAATTATTAACGAACGTATCGTTACAACTGAAGCTCGTGCTAAAGAAATCCGTTCTACTGTAGAAAAAATGATTACTTTAGGTAAACGTGGTGACTTACATGCTCGCCGTCAAGCAGCTGCATTTGTACGTAACGAAGTAGCAGATGTTCGTGAAGAAGGCGAATCAATCGTTGTTGAAACAGCGTTACAAAAAAATTATTTAATGATTTAGCATCACGTTACAGCGAACGTCAAGGTGGATACACTCGTATTCTTAAAACTGAACCTCGTCGTGGCGATGCTGCACCAATGGTTATCATTGAATTAGTTTAATAAACATTCAATCGAACACTTTTCGATGGTTGAAAAGAGCGTCATGATGGTAATAATCATCTTGCTTATAAGATGGAAAGTCTGGGGCTACTGAACAGGTAGCCTTATTCTTTCTCAGATTATTTAGTCTAGCTCGTTGTTTTTCCCGCCATGAACCTTTTTGGCGGGAGAGCACTTCATCATGAAAAAGTGTGTTTTTTTATATATACATATTTTTGATACATACATAGGAAAAAGGAAAAGGGGTGTCCCCGTTGCAATCAACAATTATTGAGTTAAATAACATCCATTATCGTTATCATGAAGAGGATGAACGTGAAGCGTTGGCTGGAGTATCTTTAAAGGTCGAACGCGGTGAATGGTTAGCCATCATCGGGCATAATGGTTCTGGGAAATCAACATTAGCCAAAAGTCATGAATGGGCTTATCGAAGCAGGTAGCGGAGAAGTTCTGATTAATGGGGTTGTTTTAAATGACGAGACTGTATATGACGCTAGACGCGCAGTAGGGATGGTCTTCCAAAAATCCAGATAACCAATTTGTTGGGACAACGGTGGAGGATGACATTGCCTTCGGATTAGAAAATATCGGGCCCCTCGAGAAGAAATGTTAGAGCGTGTGACTCACGTTCTTGAAATGGTGAAAAATGAGTGACTTTCAGAACGAAGGAACCTGCACGACTATCAGGAGGTCAAAAAGCAACGTGTAGCGATTGCTGGTGTGACGGCATTAGAACCTTCTGTCATTATTCTTGATGAAGCTACTTCTATGCTTGATCCTAAGGGGCGCATGGAAGTTATCGGACGATTCAAAAAGTTACACAAAGAGAAAAACATTACTGTAATTTCGATTACACATGATTTAGATGAAGCAGCACAAGCAGACCGAATTGTGTTAATGGAACAAGGTCAAATTCAACAAATCGGGACTCCTGAAGAAATCTTCAAATTAGGGTACGAAACTTGTTGAAAAAGGGACTCGATGTGCCGTTTGCAGAGAAATTAATCGAAGTACTTCGCGAAAAAGGGATTGAAGTTCCTGAAGCGTATCTTGATGAAGAAGGGTTGGTGGAATGGTTATGGACATCCGTTTTAACGAAGTAAATTTCGCATACCAAGCAAACACACCTTTTGAGACACGTGCGCTATTTCGACGTAAACTTCAATATTCCATCAGGAAAGTACACGGCCATCATTGGACATACAGGTTCTGGGGAAATCGACTATTTTACAACACTTAAACGCGTTACTGAAAACCAACATCGGGTACGGTAACACTTGGGAGATCGCGTAGTAGATTCTGAAACGAGCAATAAAGACTTGAAAACCACTGCGCCAAAAAAAGTCGGCATCGTATTCCAATTTCCGGAATCACAACCTTCGAAGAGACCGTTGAAAAAGATATCGCCTTTTGGACCGAAAAACTTCGGAGCAAGTGAAGAAGAGGCAAACTCAGTTAGCGAAAGAAACTCTAAAAATTGTAGGGACTTCCTGAAGAGGTTTTTACATAAATCACCGTTTGATTTGTCTGGGGACAAATGCGTCGTGTGGCGATTGCAGGCGTATTAGCGATGCAACCAGAAGTATTAGTCTTTAGACGAACCAACAGCGGGATTAGATCCCTAAAGGACGCTTTGAGATGATGGAGATGTTTGCAAAATCTGCAACGCGAAAAAGGCATTACAATCGTCCTTGTAACACACCAAATGAATGATGTTAGCGATTATGCAGATTACGTGGTTGTGTGAAAAAGGAACTGTAGTGAAGACTGGGACCCTGAAGAAGTGTTTGCGGATGCTGCTTGGTTACAAGAAAAACAACTAGGCTTGCCTTCGACTGTTCAGTTTGTCGAAAAGTTGAAAGCAAAAGGATTCCAAACAGACGCTCGTCCAATGAACTTGAAGCTTTAGCAGACTTACTTTGTTTCACATTCGAAAAAAACGGAGGTGACACAAGTGCTCGATAAACTTATTTTTAGGTCGCTACTTACAAGGCGATTCATGGATTCATAAACTCGATCCAAGAACAAAATTAATTGGAACATTTGCATTCGTGTTAGTTATCTTCTTAGCGAATAACTGGGTGACATATGGCTTATTAATCGCTTATACACTGATTGCATTACTCTTTATCCAAGATTCCATTAGGGTTTCTTCTGGAAAGGGATTAAACCGTTAATTTGGGTGATTCTATTTACGGTAGCACTCCAAATCTTATTTACTAGTGGTGGAGACGTCTACTTCCAATGGGGATTCATTCAAGTAACGTCTGAAGGGATTATTAATGCGGTATTCATCTTCTTACGTTTCGTATTAATTATCTCGTTCTCAACGCTATTAACACTGACAACCGCGCCATTGCAATTAACAGATGCAATTGAAGCGGTAATGAGGCCATTAGCGGTTGTGAAATTCCCAGTGCATGAAGTGGCATTAATGTTATCCATTGCACTTCGTTTTGTACCAACATTAATGGACGAAGCACAAAAATCATGAACGCGCAACGAGCTCGTGGGGTTGATTTTGAGAAGGAAATCTCTTCGAACAAAATGAAGGCGATTATCCCAATCTTAATTCCGCTGTTTGTTAGTTCATTAAACCGTGCCGAAGACTTGGCAACAGCCATGGAAGCACGTGGATACCAAGGCGGAGACGGACGTAGTAAGTACCGTGTTCTAAACTATGAAATGCGTGATGCCATTGCGGGATTATCCCTTGTGGCCGTAACGATTTTATTATTTGTATTAAAAGCATAAAAAAATAAGGAGCTTGACTTGTCAAGCTCTTTTTTGAAAGAAGGGAAAAGGATGCAGCGATATAAACTCGTCATTCAATATGATGGTACGCCGTATGTTGGATTTCAAGTGCAAGAGAATGGGAATAGCATTCAAGCAGAACTGAATAAAGCGCTGAAGAAGATGACAAAGGGCCAATATATTCCTGTTAGTGGCTCTGGTCGTACAGACTCTGGGGTGCATGCCAACGGACAAGTCGTTCATATCGACTATCCCAAAGCTATCGAAGCAGTATCTCTTGTTCGTGCGATGAATAGTTTATTACCGACGTCAATTCGGATTGTCTCGGCCGAGGCAGTGTCAGAAGACTTCCACGCGCGCTATAGTGTGACAGGGAAACGATACATCTATAAAGTAACGACTGCTGCTATACAGAGCCCGTTTCGTCGTCAGTATGAGCTGCATCACCCATTCAAAACGGATGTAGACCGCATCAACAAGGCTTTTGAAGCAGTGATTGGAGAACATGATTTTACAAGTTTTTGTTCGACAAAAAGCGATAAAGACTCCAAAGTTCGCGTTGTGACGAAAGCAGAAGTGAAGAGAAACGGTGATGAATTAATTTTCACTTTTGAGGGTAAAGGTTTCCTTTACAATATGGTTCGCATTTTAGTTGGAACGGCGCTTCAAATTGGAGACGGATTACGTGAAGTGGAAGAGATGAAGCAAATTCTAGAAGCGATGGATCGAAATGCGGCAGGACCAACAGCTCCTGCTCATGGTTTATACCTAGATGAAGTGTTTTATAAGAATTTCGACTAGAAATATGATAGGATGAAAGTAGTTATATTAAAAGGAGTGTCAATATGGTATTAAAAGATTTCGACAAAAACTTAGAAAAATACGCTAAATTATTAATCTCAACTGGGATTAACGTGCAACCAGGTCATACAGTGAATATTGTGATTGACGTAGACCAAGCACCTTTAGCTCGTTTATTAGTAAAAGAAGCATACGCACACGGAGCAAGCGAAGTAATCGTATCATGGGCAGACGATTTCGTAGGCCGTGAACGCTTATTACACGCTGCAGAAGACCGTATCACAAACGTTCCAGAATACCGTGTAGCAGAAATGAACTACTTATTAGAGAAGAAAGCAAGCCGCTTAAACGTTCGCTCAGCTGACCCAGATGCATTCGCTGGAGTATCAGCAGAACGTCTTCAAAAATCAACAAAAGCATTAAGCCTTGCATTAAAACCATTACGTACAGCAACACAAGCCAACAAAGTGAGCTGGACTGTAGCAGCAGCTGCTGGTAAAGAATGGGCGAAGAAAGTTTTCCCTAATGCTGCAACTGACGAAGAAGCAGTAGATTTATTATGGGATCAAATCTTCAAAACTTGCCGTGTATACGCTGATGATCCAGTGGCAGCTTGGAAAGAACATGAAGAAAAATTAGATGCTAAAGCTTCTATCTTAAACAAAGAACAATTCGTGAAACTACACTACACTGCACCAGGAACAGACTTAACTCTTGGAATGCCTAAAAACCATGTTTGGGAAAGTGCTGGAAGCTTGAACGCTCAAGGAGAACACTTCATCGCAAAACATGCCAACAGAAGAAGTCTTCTCAGCTCCTGACTTTCCGTGTCGCTGACGGATATGTATCAAGCACAAAACCATTAAGCTACAACGGTAACATTATCGAAGGCATCAAAGTGACTTTCAAAGACGGTCAAATCACAGAAGTATCTGCTGAAAAAGGCGACCAAGTAATGAAAGACTTAGTATTCGAAAACAATGGTGCTCGTGGATTAGGTGAAGTAGCACTAGTAAGCGACCCATCACCAATCTCACAATCAGGCATTACATTCTTCAACACATTATTCGATGAAAATGCATCAAACCACTTAGCAATCGGTTCTGCTTATGCAACAAGCGTTAAAGGTGGAGAAAACTTCGAAACTGAAGAAGAATTAAGAGAAGCTGGATTAAACCGTGCGGATGTTCACGTGGACTTCATGATCGGTGGACCAGAAATGAACGTGGATGGTATCCGTGAAGACGGTACTGTTGTTCCAATCTTCCGTAACGGAGACTGGGCTATCTAGTTCAATGAATTAGTAAAATTGAAAAGGAACGAACTTTGAGAAAAGTTCGTTCCTTTTTGTCGTTCTATAAGAAAAACTAATACAACTATAAGAAAATTCAATTGGTAAAAACTTCACAAGGAAGGTACAATAAAAACAGAGGAATCCTTATAAAGTTCGTAATAATTCAATGAGTTCTAAGATGTTTTGCGAATAAGTTTCGTTTGGACGATAGGCGACTCCGATGGGGAAAAAAATCCATTTTTTATCTAACAGTGGAATCCAAACAAGATTGTCGTCTGGGTAGAATTCTTTATACTCTAAAGCCATGATGCAGACCGAGTTAAATGTTGCAAGACTGGCAAGGAGAACTTCCCAGTTGTCGTCCACATAAACGATATTCGGTTCAAAACCAAAATGTCTTGAGCGTTGGTGTAATAACTTTCCAAGCATAAAGTGTTTAGATAGAGTGCTGAATCGTTCATCCTTTAAATCTTCAAAGGTGACGGAATCTCTAGTCGCTAAGGGATGCCCTTTTGGAACGACAAGACTTGCGTGATACCCTACGAAGTTTTGTTGGAACGGTTCAATCACAATGTCAGACTCAATCTTTGGAAAAGAGAGAACACCAAGGTCGATTTCTTCGTTTACAAGAGCGTTTTGAAGCTCACGCGAACCGCCTTGTACCATCGTTATGAATCGAAGGATGTGACATCATAAAACGCGAGAACTCAGGCATTAATTTGATCGCAAAAAGTGTCGGTAGCCCAATTCGAATCGTTTCTTTTTGAGGTTGATTGAGTTCATGGATTTGAGCCACAGTCCCTTCCATGAGAGAAATGATTTTCTTACCATTATCGTATAAGAGCTGTCCAGCTTCAGTCAGTCGAATACTATTGTTAGTTTGCTGAATAAAAAGCGGAGTATGTAATTCGGATTCTAATTTTTTAATGGTTTGAGAAAGGGTCGGTTGCGTAATGAATAAGCTACGAGCGGCATTGGAATATCCGCCATGGTCAACGATACTAATAAAGTAGTGTAGGTGTTTAATATCCATTTGGGACATCTCCTATTCTTTTAAGTGAAACTGTTACACAATAATTGTAACAAAGAATAAAGACGGAAACAATAAGGTTTTTTTAAAACATAAAGGAGGAATTACGATGAAAAATTACAATTGCAGGTGCTGGCGCCATGGGAAGTCGCTTTTGGGTTAATGCTCCATCAAGCAGGGCATGAAGTGCTTCTAGTGGATGGATGGAAAGATCATGTGGAGGCCATTCAAAAAGAGGGGCTCAAGGCAAACTATAATGGAGAAGAAGTCGTTGTGAAATTGCCGGCTGTGCTTCAAAGTGAAGTTACAGAAGAAATGACGAGTGACCCTCATTATCTTATTTACAAAAGCGATGCAACTAGAAAGCATGCTAACTGACTTGAAAACCGGTGATTCATGATGAAACTCGAGTGCTGTGCTTACTCAATGGAATCGGGCATGAAGAAGTGATTGAACAGTTTGTTCCAAAAAGAAGATATCTTTATTGGGAACACGATGTGGACTGCTGGAATGGAAGGGTCCTGGTCGCGTGAAACTCTTTCGGTAGTGGAACAGTCGCTTTGAAGAACTTAGTGGATACACCAAAAGCGCAAGCCAATGCCGAAGAAATCGTGAATGTTTTGAATAGTGGAGGATTGAATGCAAGCTATTCTGAAAACATTCTATTCGCCATTTATAAGAAAGCATGTGTGAATGGAACAATGAACGGACTTTGCACCATCTTGATGAGTAATATGTATGAGTTTGGTTCTACAACGACGGCACACTTGATTGTTGAAAATATTGTGAAAGAATTTTCAGAAGTTGCAAAAAATGAAAACATTCTGTTAAATGTTTCAGAAATTGTAGATTTCATCGAAACGAATTGTTATAATCGTGAAACAATCGGGCTTCATCACCCATCGATGTATCAAGACTTAAATGAAAATAATCGTTTAACAGAAATCGACTACATCAACGGAGCGGTAGTGCGTAAAGGACAAAAATATGGCGTTCCAACACCATATTGTGAGTTTTTAACAGCATTGGTTCATTGTAAAGAACAAATTCTTGGAGCTAAATAGCTCACAGTAGAGGGGGACAAAACTATGGAAGCACAAGCAAAACAAAAAATGACGGCTTCAGTTTTTATCAATAAAATCTTAGCAGGAACAGCCCTAGGGGTTATCGTCGGACTGATTCCAAATGCCGTTCTTTTCAGCAATTTTAAAAACATTTTTAGTCAATATCCAATCGCAGTAACAATTACTCAAATCGCGGTTATTTTCCAATTAGCAACTCCACTTATTATCGGGGGCTTAATTGCATTACAATTCGGATTTAAACCAATGCCGATGATGGTTGTTGCAGGGGCCTGCTTCGTAGCCAGTGGGGTTGTTACGTATAATGCAGAACTTCAAAAATTTGTCGGGGCTGGAACAGGGGACTTAATTAACACAATGGTCACTGCAGGTATCGCTGTTGGAATGTTAATGCTAATCAAAGATAAATTCGGTTCAACTGCCGTTGTAGCAATGCCAATCGTTGTCGGTGTGGGTTCTGCCTTTATCGGGCTGCTATTATTACCATACGTTAAAATGATTACAACTGCTATTGGTACAGTCATCAACGAGTTCACAAACATTACAACCAATCTTGATGTCAATCTTAATCTGCTGCTCATTTCGCAACATTAATTATTTCTCCAATCTCAACCGTAGCGATTGGTTTAGCAATTCAATTAAACGGTGTATTCTGCCGGGGCCGCCGCTATGGGGGTTGCTGCAACAGCCGTAGCATTAGTGGTTCACTCATGGAAAGTCAATAAATCAGGGTAACATTAGCCATCGCTCTAGGGCAATGAAATTAATGATGCCTAAACTTATTCAAATATCCCAGTAATCTTGATTCCATGTTTATCAACAGCGATTATTTCAGCGATTCCAGTAGCGCTATTCTCAGTAAGCGGTACTCCACAATCTGCAGGGTTTGGTATCGTAGGGTTAGTAGGACCGTTAGCTTCTATCGATGCTGGATTGAATGTTGCCTTAGCAGCTATTGTATGGTTCGTTGTGCCAATTGCAGCAGCGATTGCAAGCAAAATTTTATTTGAAAAAGTTCTTAAATTATACGATTCTTCAGTCGTATTCAAATTCCAAGAATAAGAACAAATTCCTATCGACTCCTTCATGCACTTGCATGGAGGAGTTTATTTTTATTTTTGCTAGAAGATGGTACAATAAACGTAATAGAAGGGAGTGGTCGGATGAGAATTCAACAATTAATTTATTTCGAGAAAATCGTTGAAAAAGGCTCCATGAATGAAGCCGCAAAAGACTTATATGTCAGCCAACCAAGTTTATCAAAGGCCATTCGTGAGTTGGAATTAGAAATGGATATCACCCTCTTTCAACGGGGGAATACTGGAATTACATTGACGGGAGAAGGGCGTGAGTTTTTAGTCTATGCTCGACAAGTCCTCGACCAAGTCAATTTGATGGAAGAAAAATATAAACGACAAACAAAACGGAAACGGACATTCTCCGTATCTGCGCAACACTATGCGTTTGTGGTGCATGCCTTCGTTGATTTTATTCAAAAGGAAGCAGGAGACGAATATCAATTCACGCTTCGTGAAACAGAAACACAAAAACATTCTAGAAGACTTAACGAACTATAAGAGTGAGATTGGGGTCTTGTATTTGAATGATTTCAACCGCAAAAGTCATGGAAAAAAATTATTCAAAAGAAAAAGAACTTAGTATTCACACCACTCTTCACAGCACAACCGCACGTATTCTTAAGCACGCAAAATCCACTAGCAGAAAAAGAGAGCATTACTCTAGAAGAATTAGAAGACTACCCTTACTTGTCCTATGAACAAGGGGAAGAAAACTCGTTCTACTTCTCAGAGGAAAATCCTCAGCACGATGGAGCATAAGAAGAGCATTAAGGTAGTGACCGTGCGACCATCTTTAACTTAATGGTCGGATTAAATGGATACACCATCAGTTCAGGGATTATTAGTAGCAAACTAAACGACGACAAGATTGTTGCGGTTCCTCTGGACGTAGAAGATACAATGGAACTCGGAATCTTACAACACGATCAACGAAAATTATCGAAGGAAGCAGAACGATTCTTGCATATGTTGAAAACACATATTCAGGAATACGGCTTCGAAGTTCAAAATCTTGATTTTTAGTTCACAAAGAGGTTGAAACTATTCGGAAAATCGGTGATAATAAAAGAAGGTAAGATATTATTACTCAGTAGAAGGAGACGGATGCAAAATGAGTTGGAAAGAAACAGCAAAATTATGGGAATCTTTTTGATGCACTAGAAGAAGGATTAAAGGTGCAATTACAATCAATGGATGACACACAAAAAGAGGAAGCTTTTCTATACACCATTAGAATTTGGTACTGCGGGAATGCGTGGAATTGTTGGACCTGGGATTAATCGCATGAACACTTACACAGTGCGTCAGGCAACAGAAGGATTATCACGCTTAATTGAAAGTTACGGGGAAGAAGCGAAAAAACGTGGGGTAGCGATTGCTTACGATTCACGTCATTTTTTTCACCAGAATTCGCAATGGAGTCTGCACGTACTTTAGCAACTCACGGGATTAAGTCATATGTATTTGAAAGCTTACGTCCAACGCCAGAATTATCATTTGCGGTACGTCACTTGCATACATTTGCCGGAATTATGATTACAGCTAGTCATAACCCAGCAGCTTACAATGGATATAAAGTCTATGGTGAAGACGGCGGTCAAATGCCTCCAAAAGATGCGGATGCATTAACAGCGTACGTTCGCCAAGTCGCTAATCCGCTTGAAATCGAAGTGCTAGATGATGATGCATTAGAAGCATCAGGTCTTGTAACGATTATCGGAAAAAGACGTCGATGATGCGTACTTGAAAGAAATTAAAACAGTCTCTGTAAATCCAAAAACTTAGCGATGTGGAAGGATTATCAGTGGTTTATACACCATTACACGGTACAGGTTTAATGCTTGTAGAAAAAGCATTAGAACAAGCAAACTTCAAAGGCTTGCACGTTGTTGAAGAACAAGCAGTGCCAGATGGAGACTTCTCAACAGTTAAATCTCCAAACCCCTGAAGAAGCAGGCGCATTTTGAATATGCGGTAGAATTAGGGAAAAAAAGTTGGCGCTGATGTATTATTAGCGACTGACCCTGATGCGGACCGTATGGGTGCTGCAGTACGCTTACCAGATGGAAGCTACCAAGTAATTACAGGGAACCAAATTGCGGCTATCTTAGTCGATTACTTATTATATGCTCACCAACAAGCAGGACACTTCCAAGTAATGCGCTTGTCGTGAAATCAATCGTAAGTAGCGAACTTCCAACAGCTGTGGCTAAAAAGCTATGGCGCTGAAATGATGAACGTATTAACAGGATTCAAATTCATCGCAGAACAAATCCAACACGACGAAGAAACTGGGAGAGCATACTTTCATGTTTGGTTTCGAAGAAAGCTACGGATACCTTGTGAAATCATTCGTCCGTGATAAAGATGCCGTTCAAGCAGTGTTATTACTTACAGAAGTAGCAGCACACTTCAAGAACGAAGGCAAGACTTTATATGACGGACTTCAAGCATTATATGCAAAACACGGGTACTTCTTAGAAAAAACAATTTCTGTAACAGTAGCTGGTTTAGAAGGTCCACAAAAAAATCAAAGCCTTTATTAGACGGTTTACGCGCTTCTGTTCCAACAAGCTTTGGAGGCTTGAAAGTAGCTCTAGCACAAGACTTCGCAGTAAACGAACAAAAAGATGCGAACGGTGTCGTTTCTGAAATCGGACTTCCAACTTCTAACGTATTGAAATACATTTTAGAAGACGGATCTTGGATTGCGGTTCGCCCAAGTGGTACAGAACCAAAAATCAAGTTCTACATCGGTGCTAAAGCGGATAGCGAAGAAGCTGCAAAAGAAAAAGTTGCAGCCTTACAAGCCGACTTAGAAAAATTACAATAATCAATGAAGCGAGCATTCTCACGATGGTGAGGGTGCTTTTTTAATGCGATTGTTTCGTTAATATGATTGGATTTTGCGGAAATTTGTTTTGAAGCTCAAAGAATTGTGGTACAATGAATGAAAGTGATCGTGAAAACATTCTCTATATGAGATGAGAGGAGTCATTTATGAAAAAAGGAACGAAACGATTTTTAGCAGGGAGTGTAGCCCTCCTATCACTAGTAGTGGCAGGATGTTCTCAGTCTAAATCGACATCAGAATCAACAAAGGAAACAACAGAAGCAACAAGTGAAGTAACAACACAGGTAGCTTCTAATACAAAAAGGATGCTAATAGTCCAGCAGCATCATTTGATTGGAATGCAAAGGTTGCACCACTGACAAAAATACGAACAAACGTAT
>BNJV01001675.1_pt1 | contig 140461 bp, 225 predicted proteins | sample 8540591 | NCBI WGS metagenome assembly BNJV01 (sample SAMD00202457, study PRJDB9452) | human saliva metagenome | host: Homo sapiens
TCAAAGGTCGTCTGAAACCGGTATTTTTCATGAGGTTAAAAGTTCGGCGGCTATATTTGCCAATCGCGCTGCCTGTAGTCTGGATTTTCGATCGAGGTACGGGTGGAGTGTTGATAACGTGATGAAATAGAAGCGTTTATGGTGTGGTTAGGTTTTTGTTTTTCGATGCTTTGTTTTTGCCGGATTGATTCATCAATAAGTCATAGTCCGTATCCGCGTTCAAGCTAAACGGACGAATGATTGTCAACAATTTGGGCAACTTTTGTCCGATTTATTCTATAATTCTAGTTTCCAGTTAACCTCGAATTCGGAGAAAAACGATATGTGCGGTGTATTAGGTTTGGTCAGCCATGAGCCGGTAAACCAGCTTCTGTACGACGGTTTGCAGATGTTGCAACACAGGGGGCAGGATGCGGCGGGCATTGTAACGGCCGAAGGCGGCACGTTTCACATGCACAAAGGCAAAGGCATGGTGCGCGAAGTGTTCCGCACACGCAATATGCGCGATTTGATCGGCAACGCGGGCATCGCCCATGTCCGTTATCCTACGGCGGGCAACGCGGGCAGCAGCGCGGAGGCGCAACCTTTCTATGTCAGCTCGCCTTTCGGCATCGTTTTGGCGCACAACGGCAACCTCACCAATACCGCCGAACTGTATGAAAACGTATGCAACAAACACCGCCACGTCAACACCAGCTCCGATTCCGAAGTCTTGCTCAACGTATTCGCGCACGAATTGCGCCGCGAAGTCTCTAAAAACGCTAATCCCCACCGGCTCAATATCGACAATATTTTCAACGCCGTTGCCGAAGTCCACCGCCCTGGTGCGCGGCGCATACGGCGTGGTTACATGATTGCGGGCTACGGCATGCTCGCTTCCGCGATCCTTACGGCATCCGCCCGCTGGTGTTAGGGTTCGCAAACCGACGAGGCAGGCAGAAAATCCTATGCCGTCGCCTCCGAATCCGTTGCCTTCAATGCGCTTGCCTACGATTTGGAACGCGATATCCAGCCGGGCGAAGCGGTATTCGTCGGCCGGACGGCACACTGATTGCCCGTCAATGCAGCGACCGCGCCAAACTCAGCCTGCCTCTTCGAATACGTCTATTTTGCCCGTCCCGACTCCGTGATCGACGGCGTATCGGTTTACCAATCGCGTTTGGACATGGGCGTGTCCTTAGCGGAAAAATCAAACGCGAGCTGCCCGTGGACGACATCGACGTCGTGATGCCCATTCCCGACACCAGCCGCCCCAGCGCGATGGAACTTGCCGTCCACCTCAAAAAGCCTTACCGCGAAGGTTTGATTAAAAACCGCTATATCGGCCGGACCTTTATCATGCCCGGTCAGGCGACGCGCAAAAATCCGTGCGCCAGAAACTCAGCCCGATGGAAACCGAGGTTTGAAGGCAAAAAGCGTATTGCTGGTGGACGATTCCATCGTGCGCGGGACGACCAGCCGCGAAATCGTCGAAATGGTACGCGCAGCGCGCGCGCAAAGTCTATATCGCCTCCGCCGCTCCCGAAGTACGCTATCCCAATGTGTACGGCATCGATATGCCACGCGTGAAGAAATTGATTGCCAACGGGCGCAGCGCGGCGGAAAGTGCCGCCGAAATCGGCGCGGACGGCATCGTTTTCCAAAATTTGAGCGATTTGGAAACCGTCGTCAAAGCACTCAATCCGCAAATCGAATCCTTCGATTCGTCCCGTTTTCAACGGCATCTATCAAACCGGTGACATCGACCAAGCCTACCTCGACCGCCTGTCCGCCGAGAAATCCGGCTGCGGCGGCGAAAATCCACCGAGCAGGATGGAACACAGCATCAGCATCAGCGATGCGGGCGACGAAGAATAAAACCGGTTTGAACGATTAAAGGCAAAAGGTCGTCTGAAACGGGGTCATGTTTCAGACGACCTTTGTATGGTGGGTTAACTTTAAATCAGGACAAGGCGACGAAGCCGCAGACAGTACCAGATAGTACGGAACCGATTCAGCGGTGCTTCAGCGCAGAGAATCGTTCTCTTTGAGCCAAGGCGAGGCAACGCCGTCCTGGTTTTGAGTTAATCCACTATATTATTTTTAACGGCAAGATTATGAGTACCGAAATCAAAAACTACATCACGCCCGTCGGTTGGCAGGCGCTGAAAGACGAACTGTATCAACTGGTCAATAAAGAACGTCGAAATCGTCCAAATCGTCAACTGGGCGGCAAGCAACGGCGACCGCAGCGAAAACGGCGACTATCTTTACGGCAAACGCCGTATGCGCGAAATCGACCGCCGCATCCGTTTCCTGACCAAGCGTTTGGAAGCCGCCGTTGTCGTCGATCCCGAATTGCGCGAAGCGACCGACCGAGTGTTTTTCGGCGCAGCCGTCGGATTGTTACGCGGCGACGGGCGTGAACAAACCGTCAAAATCGTCGGCGTCGATGAAATCGATACCGCGCAAAACAAAATTTCTTGGATTTCCCGTTGGCGCGTTGTTTGATTAAAGCGAGAGAAGGGATGAAGTCGTCTTGAATACGCCGGAAGGGCGCGAAGAGATTGAAATTTTTGTCGGTAGAATACATGCGGATTGATTGAGCGGCAGTTGCACTATGCCGTATTTGTGTGATGAAAAGCGTCGTCTGAAAACATCAGGGTTTTCAGACGACCTCTGCTTTAAAGCCGCCGCTTCTGCAAACTGACCTGTCCGCTGGATGTGAAATAATCTTTCTTTTTGAGCCAAAGCAAGGCGGCGCGACCTCATTTTTAGGTTTAATACACTATTGTTTTTATCCGATAAGACCGTAAACCGGCATCCCCCGACACCGCCCCTACCGCGACAGTTTTGCCGTCTTTCAAAAAGCGGCGTTCCACCTCAATCCACTTTAAGGAAAATCGCTGGCTGCGCGATTTATACCCACAGGAAATTTTACAGGTCGTCCTCGATAAAAGCTGTGCCAGGCACAATCCAGCGTTTCCACGCTGGCGGTTTTTGAAAACGTTTTGGCGGGCGGATACATCGGCTTCGGTTATCGGCTTATTTGAAAGTGGTCAGCGGCATTCCCGCACGAATGGGGCGGCTTGGCGACTTTTGCTCGGCGCGGCAATGTTCCCCATCGCCTTGATCTGCATCCTGCTCGGTGGCGGCGAGCTGGTAACGAGCAATATGATGATTATGTCTCTGGGGCGTTTGGCGGGGCGGATTTCCACAAAAATGCTGCTGCGCAACTGGGTCGTCGTGTGTCTGGGCAATTTGGCGGGAACGCTGGCGATGGCGTTTTTCCTCGGACACTATGTCGGCATGACCGAAGGCAGCGTGGTGGAAAAAACGATTGCGGTGGCGGAAGCCAAAGTCCATATGGATTTCGGCAGGGCTTTCGTCTCGGCGGTCGCGTGTAACTGGATGGTGTGTATGGGCGCATGGCTGCACTTTGCCGCCAAACATACGGCAGGGCGGATGTTGGCGATTTGGTTTCCCGTGATGATTTTCGTGTTAAACGGTTTCCAACACCTTGTCGCCAATATGTTCGTCATCCCCGCCGGTATTTTGGCGGGCGCAGACATCACATGGGGGCAGTTTTTCTTCAACATGATTCCCGTATTTTTAGGCAATGTCTTCGGCGGCGCATCGTTTGTCGGCGCATCGTACGCTTTATACTTATAAAGATACGCTGAAAGATTGCGCCGGAATAATCTATAGTGGATTAAATTTAAATCGGAACAAGGCGACGAAGCCGCAGACAGTACAGATAGTACGACAAGCGAGGCAACGCCGTACTGGTTTAAAAGTTAATTCACTATACATTGAAACGATACAAAACCTGCTTTTCAGCAGGTTTTGCCGTTTCGAGACGACCCCTAGCCGATTTTTGACTCAGTCCGTCTGATATAATGCCGCCTCAAAATAATCAGATACATGGAAAGCACATGACTCAAGCCTCCCTCCCGCCCCGCCGCCTTCCGTTGCCCCCATGCTCGACTGGACGGACAGACACTACCGCTACCTTGCCCGCCAGATTACCCGCAACACATGGCTTTACAGCGAAAATGGTCAATTCCGGCGCCATCGTTTATGGCGACAAAGACCGCTTTTTGATGTTCAACGAAGGCGAGCAGCCCGTCGCCCTGCAACTGGGCGGCAGCGACCCGTCCGATTTGGCGAAAGCGGCCAAAGCCGCAGAAGAATACGGCTACAACGAGGTCAACCTCAACTGCGGTTGCCCCAGCCCGCGCGTGCAAAAAGGCTCGTTCGGCGCGTGTCTGATGAACGAAGTCATGCTGGTTGCCGACTGCCTCAACGCCATGCGAGGACGCGGTCGGCATCCCGTTACCGTCAAACACCGCATCGGCGTCGACAGGGCAGACCGAATACCAAACCGTTGCCGATTTCGTCGGCACGCTGCGCGACAAAACTGCCTGCAAAACTTTCATCGTCCACGCCCGCAACGCATGGTTGGACGGACTCTCCCCCAAAGAAAACCGCGACGTTCCGCCGTTGAAATACGATTACGTTTACCGCCTCAAGCAAGAGTTTCCCGAGCTGGAAATCATCATCAACGGCGGCATTACCACCAACGAAGCAATCGCCGGACACCTGCAACACGTTGACGGCGTAATGGTCGGACGCGAGGCGTATCACAACCCGATGATCATGCACGAATGGGACGGGCTGTTTTACGGCGATAGCCCGCAGCCCGATTGAATACGCCGATTTGGTGCAGCGCATCTACACTACAGCCAAGCCCAAATCCAAGCCGGACGCGGCACAATCTTGCGCCACATCGTCCGCCACAGCCTCGGGCTGATGCACGGCCTGAAAAACGCCCGCACTTGGCGGCGTATGCTTTCCGACGCGACGTTGTTGAAAGACAACGACGGCAGCCTGATTCTCGACGCGTGGAAAGAAGTCGAGCGGGCGAACGATATGGGAATAAAGCGGGTAAGTTGATTTTTAATTGCCGTTGTTCGGCATCAGAAAATCAGTTCGCCGCCAAAAAAAGAAAGGTCGTCTGAAAACGGAACAGGTTTTCAGATGACCTCTCTTTACCCTGTATGACACAATCGGCGCAGTCTATTAAAATCCCCGTTTCAGACGACCTTTAAGAAAGAAAATTATGTATCACGCATTCGGCGGCGCGGCAGGCGTCCGCAACCTGACCGACCGCTTTTACGACCTGATGGAACTCGAGCCGCAATACCGCGCCCTGCGCCAGATGCACGGCGAAGACATGACGCTGATTCGCGAAAAACTCTACGAATTTTTCAGCGGCTGGCTCGGCTGGGCCGCCCTTGTTCGAGCAGAAATACGGCCATCCCATGCTGCGCGCGCGGCACATGCCCTTTGCCGTGAATATGCAGGTACGCGACGAATGGGTCGCCTGCTTCGCCCAAGCCATGAGCGAACTGGAAATCGGCAAAGACCTCGCTGAACCCGTCCTTATCCGCATTTTTGCAATGGCGGACTGGATGCGCAATCAAAACGAAGAAGACGTAGAACCGCCCATGCCGCCGATGGCGGTCGATCCCGCAATCCGAATTCCCGAACTGAAAAACGTCTTGAAGCAATACGGCGTAGACGGTTATTTCCCAACCTTCCCGGCTTGAGGGTCGTCTGAAAAAGACGACCCCTTTCCGTTTCCGCTGCCTGATAGAAAAGGCTGCTGTAAAGTGGCAGTCATTTGCACTCAATCCATGGCGGAGAATCCCAATAACGATATTTCTGCCGGTAACAGTCAGGCAAAGTGGCAAAATAGCATTTTAAATGCAGTCAGGATAGAATTAAGACATTTTTCAGACGACCTCTGCCGTCGTCTGAAAATGTCTTGATTTATGAACCATATAGTGGATTAACAAAAATCAGGACAAGGCGACGAAGCCGCAGACAGTACGAGATAGTACGGAACCGATTCACTTGGTGCTTCAGCACCTTAGAGAATCGTTCTCTTTGAGCTAAGGCGAGGCAATGCCGTACCGGTTTAAATTTAATCCACTATACATCAGGGAAGTTTGAAATGCATACATGGTTGAAAAAAATGATGGTTGCTTTGCTGGCTTTGGGCATAGGGCAAGCAGCTTGGGCGGATGACGTATCGGATTTTCGGGAAAACTTGCAGGCGGCAGAACAGGGAAATGCAGCAGCCCAATTCAATTTGGGCGTGATGTATGAAAATGGACAAGGAGTTCGTCAAGATTATGCACAGGCAGTGCAGTGGTATCGCAAGGCGGCTGAACAAGGAGAGGCAGAAGCCCAATTTAATTTGGGTTTGATGTATGCCGATGGACAAGGAGTTCGTCAGGACTATGCACAGGCGGTGCAGTGGTATCGCAAGGCGGCAGAACAAGGATTGGCCGATGCCCAATATAATTTGGGTGTGATGTATGCCAACGGGCAAGGAGTTCGTCAGGACTATACACAGGCAGTGCATTGGTATCGCGAGGCAGCAAAACAAGGGTTTTTCGAAGCTCAATCTAATTTAGGGTTGGATGTATGTCAATGGGAAGAGGAGTTCGTCAAGACTATACACAGGCAGTGCAGTGGTATCGTAAGGCGGCAGAACAGGGACTTGCAGCAGCCCAATATAATTTGGGTTTAAGGTATGTTCAAGGACAGGGAGTTCACCAAGACGATACACAGGCAGTACAGTGGTTTGGCAAGGCGGCAGAACAAGGGAATGCAGAAGCCGAATATAATTTGGGTGTGATGTATGCGGAAGGAAAGGAGTTCGTCAAGACTATGCACAGGCAGTGCAGTGGTATCGCAAGGCGGCAGAACAGGGACTCGCAGCAGCTCAATCTAATTTGGGTGTAATGTATGCTAACGGGCAAGGAGTCCGTCAGGACTATACACAAGCAGTGCAGTGGTATCGCAAAGCGGCAGAGCAAGGGTATGCCGATGCCCAATCTAATTTGGGTGTGATGTATGAGGAAGGACAAAGGAGGTCCGTCAAGACTATGCACAGGCAGAGCAGTGGTATCGCAAGGCGGCAGAACAAGGGAATGCAGGAGCCCAATTTAATTTGGGTCTGATGTATGCCAAAGGAGAAGGTGTTCGTCAGAACTATAAGATCGCCAAAGAGTGGTTTGGTAAGGCTTGTGATAACGGACTACAGCTGAGGTTGCGATGCTTACCGCAAATTGAATAGCAAAGGGCATTAAACCTTTCCCAAAGGTCGTCTGAAACACATGAACAAACCTAAAAACATTCGGAACAAAACAGGATTTTGAGATGGACACCTTATTGAAAAACATGATGCTTGCTTTGCTGGCTTTAGGCATAGGGCAAGCAGCTTGGGCGGAAGATGTGCCGAATTTAAAGGAAATAATGCTAAAGGCGGAATCGGGAGATGCAGAGGCTCAATTTTTTTTAGGTTCGATGTATGATATAGGGCAAGGCGTTCGTCAAGATTATGTTCAAGCAAGAAAATGGTATCGCAAGGCCGCGGCGCAAGGAAATTCAAATGCTCAAAATAATTTGGGTATGATCTATGCGCAAGGATATGGTGTCCGTCGAGATTACGCTCAGGCAGTTAAGTTTTATCACAAGTCGGCAGTGCAGGGGAATGTAAGTGGTCAATATAATTTGGGTATGATGTATGCTCGAGGATCTGGTGTCCGTCAAGATGACGTTCAGGCTGTACGATGGTATCGTAAAGCTGCGGAGCAGGGATCTGCACTTGCACAATATAATCTGGGGGAGATGTATTTCGAGGGGCGAGGTGTTAGACGAAGTTTTGCTGATGCCCAAAAATGGTACAGTAAGGCTTGCGATAAAGGAGACTCAAGGGGATGCGATCTTCGACTGATACCGGAGTATTTAATCCTGATCACGTCGCCTGAAACTTCAAGGACAAAACCAAAATGACTTTCCAAAATAAAAATCCTCGTCGCCGGACTCGGCGGCACGGGTATTCCGCGATTGCCTACCTGCGCAAAAACGGTGCGGAGGTTGCAGCTTATGATGCGGAGCTGAAACCGGAGCGCGTGGCGCAAATCGGTAAGATGTTTGACGGGCTGGTGTTTTACACGGGTCGTCTGAAAGATGCGCTGGACAACGGTTTCGATATTTTGGCGCTTAGTCCCGGCATCAGCGAGCGGCAGCCGGATATCGAGGCGTTCAAGCAAAACGGAGGGCGCGTGTTGGGCGACATCGAATTGCTGGCGGACATTGTGAACCGCCGCGGCGACAAGGTGATTGCGATTACCGGCAGCAACGGTAAAACCACGGTAACGAGCCTGGTCGGCTATCTCTGCATCAAGTGCGGGCTGGATACCGTTATCGCGGGCAATATCGGTACGCCGGTTTTGGAGGCGGAATTGCAGCGCGAAGGCAAAAAGGCGGATGTGTGGGTGTTGGAGCTTTCCAGTTTCCAACTGGAAAACACTGAAAAGCCTGCGCCCGACTGCGGCGACGGTGCTGAACATCTCCGAAGACCATCTCGACCGCTACGACGATTTGCTCGACTACGCGCATACCAAAGCCAAGATTTTCCGTGGCGATGGCGTGCAGGTTTTGAATGCGGACGACGTGTTCTGCCGCGCCATGAAAGCGATGCCGGGCGCGAGGTGAAATGGTTTTCGTTGGAACACGAAGCCGATTTTTGGTTGGAACGCGAAACGGGTCGTCTGAAACAAGGCGATGAAGATTTGATTGCCACACAAGACATCCCGCTGCAAGGCTTGCACAACGCCGCCAACGTTATGGCTGCCGTCGCCTTGTGCGAAGCCGTCGGTTTGCCGCGCGAAGCATTGCTCGAACACGTCAAAACCTTCCAAGGCCTGCCGCACCGCGTGGAAAAATCGGCGAGAAAAAAACGGCGTGGTATTCATCGACGACAGCAAAGGTACGAACGTCGGCGCGACTGCCGCTGCGATTGCCGGTTTGCAAAATCCGCTTTTTCGTGATTTTGGGCGGCATGGGCAAAGGACAGGACTTCACGCCCCTGCGCGACGCGCTTGCCGGCAAGGCAAAAGGCGTGTTCCTGATCGGCGTCGATGCGCCGCAAATCCGCCGCGATTTGGACGGCTGCGGTCTGAATATGACCGACTGCGCCACTTTGGAAGAAGCGGTTCAGACGGCATACGCCCAAGCCGAAGCGGGCGATATCGTGCTGCTCAGCCCCGCCTGCGCGAGCTTTGATATGTTTCAAAGGCTATGCGCACCGTTCGGAAGTGTTTATCGAGGCGTTTAAGGCTTTGTGAGGTCGTCTGAAAGATGAAAAGAGGGTTGAAAATCAGTTTGGCGGCGGTTTTGCTTTTGGCAGTCGTTGCCGGAGTGGTTTGGTATTCCATGCCCATCCGTTCCGAGCAGACCGTTGCGACATCAGGCGAGTCGACCGTTGCCGCACCAAGCGAAACGCCGCTTCCCGAAGATGCCGTTATCGACAGGTTGGTCGTGCATAAAAGCAAGCGTACCATGTCGGCGTACTCGAAAGGCAAGCTGCTGAAAACCTATCCCATTGCGCTGGGCAAGCAGCCGGTCGGGCATAAACACTTTGAAGGCGACGGCAAAACGCCCGAAGGGAAATACCACATCAACGATCGCAATCCCAACAGCGCATACCACAAAAACCTCGGCGTTTCCTACCCTAACGAGGCCGACAAAGCCTACGCGGCGGCACAAGGCAAAAGCCCGGGCGGGCTGATTAAAATCCACGGCATCAAAAACGGCTGGGGTTCTATCGGCAAAAAACACCTGCAAAGAGACTGGACCGACGGCTGCATCGCGGTAACGGACGAGGAAATCGATGAACTCTACCGCAGCGTGAAACACAACGCGGAAATTGAGATTCTGCCGTAAACCTTGTGCCACCATTGCCTCAAAGGTCGTCTGAAAACGTCAAGGCGGTTTCAGACGACCTTTACAGCAACGGCAAACTTGTTCTTTGCCTTTATCCGGTGTGACTGTTTCTTAAAAATTTGTCTATGCGGGCAAACGGCGAGGCGGCGGGCAGCCATGCCTGACCGACAAAACGTGTGTTGATCAATCCGAAAGGAAAACCCATGAATTTTCAAGACTACATCCGTTACGATGCCGTCGGTTTGGCAGAGCTGATCCGCAAAAAAGAAGTCTCCGCCGATGAAGTGTTGCAGGCTGCTTTAAACCGCTTGGACGAAGTCAATCCCAAGCTCAATCTGTTGGCGCACGATTTGCGCGAACGCGCGGCGGCGTGGCAGGGGTCGTCTGAAAATGCCGATACGCCGCTGGCGGGCGTGCCGTTTTTGCTCAAAAGACTTGCTGGCGGATTGGGAAGGCGCGCCGACATGGTCGGGGTCGCGCATGATGCAGCATTACATTGCCAAACAAAACAGCGATTTGACCCAAGCCTATATCGATGCGGGGCTGCGCGTGTTCGGCAAAACCACTACGCCCGAATGGGGCGCGTATCCCGTTACCGAAACCGAAATTTACGGCATCACGCGCAATCCGTGGCATTTGGATTACACCGCGGGCGGCAGCAGCGGAGGCGCGGCGGCGGCAGTGGCTTCGGGCGTCGTACCCGCAGCGCACGGCAGCGACGGTGGCGGCTCCATCCGCTTACCCGCGCACAACTGCGGCGTGTTCGGGCTGAAACCCACGCGCGGCCGCAGCAGTTACGCGCCGAACGCATCGGAGGCATGGCAAGGTTTGGTATGCGACCATGTGTTGACCCGCAGCGTGCGCGACAGCGCGGTTTTACTGGACATCGCCGCCCAAACCCAAGAGCGCGCCCTGTATGCCTGCCCGCCGCCGCCCGAAAACGGCTTTACAGGCAGCCTGAAACAAGAAACAGGTCGTCTGAAAATCGCTTTTTGGAAACAGGCATGGTTTGGCGGCGGCAATGACGAAGGCACGGAAGCCGCGTTCGCCCATAGTTTGAAACTGATGCAAGATGCGGGACACGAATTGGAAGAAGCCACGCCCGATTTCGCACCGCCCGAACAACTCAACCGCGCCGCCCGCGTCATCGTCATGGGCGAAACGGCAAAACTGTTCTACCAATATCAATACGAAACCGGACAAAAACTGCCGCACCGCCTGCTTGAGCCGACAACGTGGGCAATGATTGTGCAGGGGCGGCAAATCAGCGCGGGCGAAATGGCTTGGGCGCGCGATGTGATGCTGGCGCAGGAACGTGCCGCCAAAGCATTTTTCACGCGCTACGACGTGTTGATGACGCCCGTCTGCCCGCGCACCACGCCGAAAATCGGCGAGATGATGCCGCCGCCCGCCGCGCAAAAAGCCATGCGCCTGCTGTTCGGCACGCTGCGCTGGGTTTTCTGTTGAAAAACAACCCGTTTTTTAGAAAAAAAGCCGCCGCCGCGCTGCAATACGTCGGCTATACGTCGCCGCTGAACATGAGCGGCAACCCCGCCATGAGCGTGCCGCTTTACCGGCATCACGGACTGCCCGTCGGTACCCAGTTCGCCGCCGCACACGGGCGCGAAGACACGCTGCTTAGCCTTGCCGCGCAATTGGAACAGATACAGCCGTGGGCGGAAATACCGCAGTTGGCGTAGGGTTTTTGCATTGGATAAGAAGCGGTCTGCGCTGACAAAACGGATTGCATCCTCTATATCAAACTGAAGGAATTTTGCCTTGTCTTTCTACCAACGTTATCTGAACGGCGAATACAGCCAAGTTTATGCCGACATCGCCCGACTGCGGCAAAAAGCCTTTCAACCCGAAGCAGCAGCGGAAATCGACCGCTTGCTTACCGAAACCTTTCGGCGTGTGCTGCACAACGCGAATATCGTTGCGGAGACCTTGCCGCAGTTCGGCTATCGGTTCAACCGATGGCGCGATAACGTGATTACGCCGCCCCTGCCCAATGCGGACGAATATATCCGCCACCTTGTCCAAGCTGTGCAGCCTGTCGGGTTCATTCCCCTTTCGCTGCAATACTTCTACCGGATTGTCGGCGAAATCAACTTTATCTGGGACTATGACGGATATCCTGAAATTGTGTGGGAATATGCCGACCCTTTGTGTGTGTACGGCATAGATTTTGTTTTGGAAGAGATGGAAAACGAAGACAACGAGTGGCTGGAATGTACTCGAGAATTGCTTGCGGAAAACCCAAAAATGCCCGATTGGTTTGCCATTTTCGCCCGATGATTACCACAAAGACAATGTAAGCGGCGGCAATGCTTATGAAATCGCATTAAGCACCAAGCCAAGTGTGGATGGTAAAGTGCTGTACGCCCCGCAAAATACACAATTTATCGCGTATCTGCGCCACATTTTTGCCAACGGCGGCTTTGGCAGCGAAGTGGATGCGCCCGAATTTCAAGACTATCTGCAAACCGTATTGCCCCAAATTGCTGCCGTTTTAAAGGCAGCCTATAAAGTCGTCTGAAAACATAAAAACGTTTCAGACGACCTTTTTGATATCAAAAGGGTAGGGAGGGCGCAAAGAACGCCGGAATCCGACTGTCTTTAAAGAATCTGAATTGTTGCTTTGCCAAGAAACCTTTAGAATGACGTTTTTCTGATTCACGATATTTTTTCAGACGACCTTCGATGTTCCGATTAGGCGGAGGGTCGTCTGAAACGCTTTGTTCTGGTTGTTTCAGGGGCGGATTTTCCGTCTGCCCCCATACGGATGTTTTTTTCATGATTAGTCTTTTCCAAACTTCTCGATCGCCCGATTTCTTTGGACGGTCGGAAATTCGATGTGTCACTGTTGTGGATGGTCGTTTTGATGACCGCCTTCAGCCTGGTGATGATTTATTCTGCGTCGATTGCCTATGCCGCGTCTGAAGGCGGCAATCAGTTTTCTTTCGTTAGCAAGCAGGCGATGTTTGTCGGTGCGAGCGTATTGGGCTGCCTCGGGCTGTCGCTGTTGAGCATGAGTTTTTGGCGGAAAATCATTCCGTTTTATTTTGCTTTTTTTCCGCGATTTTGCTGGTGGTCGTGTTGTTTGTCGGCCGTGAAATCAACGGGGCGACGCGTTGGATACATATCGGACCGCTCAATCTTCAGCCGACCGAGTTGTTCAAGCTGGCGACGGTTCTGTATTTGTCCAGCCTGTTCACGCGGCGCGAGGAAGTTTTGCGCAGTATGGACTCTTTGGGTTTGAAGCCGCTGTTTGTCGGTTTGTTCAATGCTTTTATGTGCCCGTTCAGCAAGGAGGCGCGTCAGAAAACTTGGCAGAAGCTGAAGAAGTTTAAAAATATCCTGCTGCCTATCGTGATGATTGCGCTGGGTTTGGTTTTTTTGTCATGGCGCAACCTGATTTCGGCTCGTTTGTCGTGATTGTGTCGATTACGATGGGTATGCTGTTTTTGGCGGGTTTCCCGTGGAAATATTTTGCCGTCTTGGTACTGAGCGTGCTGGGGGGATGGGCGTGATGATTTTGGCGGCACCCTACCGTATGGCGCGCGTGTCGGCATTCTTGGACCCTTGGGGCGACCCTTTGGGCAAGGGTTATCAGTTGACGCATTCGTTGATGGCGATTGCGCGCGGCGAATGGTTCGGTCAGGGCTTGGGTGCGAGTTTGGAAAAACGCTTCTACCTGCCCGAGGCGCATACCGACTTTATCTTTGCCGTCATCGGCGAGGAATTCGGGTTTGTGGGGATGTGTATTTTGGTGTTCTGCTACGGCTGGCTGGTGATGCGCGCATTCTCCATCGGCAAGCAGGCGCGTGATTCCGGGCTGACGTTCAGCGCGTATGTCGCCAACGGCATCGGTATTTGGATAGGGATTCAAAGTTTCTTCAATATCGGCGTCAACATCGGTATCCTGCCCACCAAAGGCCTGACTTTGCCGTTGATGTCTTACGGCGGTTCGGCGGTTGCCGTTATGCTGGTGTGCGTTACCTTGTTGTTGCGCGTCGATTATGAAAACCGCAAAAATGCGCGGTTACCAAGTGGAGTAAATCATGGGCGGTAAAACTTTCATGCTGATGGCGGGCGGTACCGGCGGCCATATTTTCCCTGCGCTGGCGGTGGCGGACTCATTGCGCGCGCGCAGCCATCATGTGATTTGGCTGGGCAGCGAAGGCTCGATGGAAGAGCGCATCGTGCCGCAATACGACATCCTGCTCGAAACGCTGGCGATTAAAGGCGTGCGCGGCAACGGCATCAAACGCAAGCTGATGCTGCCGTTTACTTTGTATAAAACCGTCCGCGAAGCGTCAGCGGATTATCCGCAAACACCGCGTCGAATGCGTCATCGGTTTCGGCGGCTTCGTTACCTTTCCCGGCGGCTTGGCGGCGAAACTGTGCGGCGTGCCGATTGTGATTCACGAACAAAAACGCCGTGGCAGGGTTGTCCAACCGCCAACTGTCGCGCTGGGCGAAGCGGGTGTTATACGCTTTTCCGAAAGCGTTCAGTCACGAAGGCGGCTTGGTCGGCAACCCCGTCCGCGCCGATATTGCCAACCCTGCCCGAACCTGCCAAACGTTTCCAAGGGCGTGAAGGCCGTCTGAAAAATTTTCGGTGGTCGGCGGCAGTTTGGGCGCAGACGTTTTGAACAAAAACCGTACCGCAGGCTTTGTCTTTGCTGCCCGACGATGTGCGTCCGCAGATGTACCACCAATCGGGTCCGGGGCAAACTGGGCAGCTTGCAGGCGGATTACGACGCGCTGGGCGTAAAAGCCGAATGCGTGGAATTTATACCGACATGGTGTCCGCCTACCGCGATGCCGATTTGGTGATTTGCCCGTGCCGGCGCGCTGACGATTGCCGAGTTGACGGCAGCGGGGCTGGGTGCGCTGCTGGTGCCGTATCCTTACGCCGTCGATGACCATCAAACCGCCAACGCGCGTTTTATGGTGCAGGCGGAGAGCAGGATTGCTGTTGCCGCAAACCCAGTTGACAGCGGAAAAAGCTCGCCGAAAATCCTCGGCGGCTTAAACCGCGAAAAATGCCTCAAATGGGCGGAAAAACGCCCGCACATTAGCACTGCCGCACAGCGCGGACGATGTGGCGAAGCCGCCATTGCGTGTACGGCATGATGACATGATGTGATGAACGAAACAGAGGTCGTCTGAAAACCAAGAAACGGGTTTCAGACGACCTTTTTGCAACTTGGCAGCCGTATTGTGCGGGAGTATGATGTAAATAGGAATTTCTCTCATTGGAGGCTGCCATGTCTGCAAAAATCTCTCCCGAAACCGTTTCCGTCCTGTCCAGTACTATGCTGATTCCCCTGTGGGCAAAGGCGGTAGAGCAGGGTAGGGTGCAGCCGCTTTTGCGTGATGACGAAGCCGTGCGGATGTTGGACAAGATTGACTACGACTTCGGCAAGTTTGCCAAAGCCAAAGCATCGCAGGTCGGCTGTTGCGGGCGGGCGAAGCTGTTGGACGATATGACCCGGCATTTTTATCGCCGAACATCCCGATGCCGTCGTCGTGCAAATCGGCGCAGGGCTGGATGCGCGTTACGAACGCTGGGCAAACCGCGCATTACCGCCTGGTATGATTTGGATTTGCCGGAAGTGATTGAAGTGCGGCATATGCTGCTGCCCGAGTCGGACAATCATTATCTGGGCGCGTCCATGTTCGACGAAGCGTGGATGAACACCGTCGCCGCGCACGGCAAACCCGTGTTGCTCGTGATCGAAGGTGTATTGATGTATTTCGAAGAAGCGCAGGTGCAGGACTTTTTCAAACAGGTTGCCCGCTGCCTGCCGCATGCCCAACTTGCCTTCGACACCATTCCCAAAGTCTACATCGGACAAAGCAAACGCCACGACGCACTCGGCAAAATGGACAAGCCGCCCGAGTTCCGCTGGGCGATAAGCGGAACGGACGACATCCGACGGCTGATACCGGGTGTGGAAATCATCGAAGAAGCGGGTTTGAGCAGCGTCTGCAAAACCGCGTTATCCGTGGCTCTTGCGCCTTGTGTATGCAACCGCGTGGGGACGGCGCAAATTGGATATGCGCTTGATGAGGATACAGATGCCGTCAAGTTGATAAACGAGAGGTCGTCTGAAAACGGTTTTCAGACGACCTTCGGGCTGATGGTAAATGTTATCGTCATTCCTGCATGGGTGGGAATGACGAAACAAACTGCATAACCTCATAATCATATAGAAAATTTCGATTTTGAATTTCCAACTTCCCGAGAAGCCATCATGGAACCCCAGGAACTCGACACCCTAGACCTCAACGAAGCCCTTGCCGAAAATCCTGCAAGCCCACGGCTATACCTGCAAATGCAGGGCGAAAAATCCCTGCCCAATTTCGCCGTACCCGTACAACTTGAAACTTGGGCGTTTCCGCGTGAACACGCCAACGGCGCAGATGGTAAAGCCGTTTCGATGTCGGCATTACCCTGCCCGACGGGCGCGAACTCTACGAATGCTGCGGCGACATCGGCGAAAATCTGGAAGAAGCCCTTTCACGCAACCTGCAAAAGCTTCTGCACCAACAGCCTGCACGTTTTGTTGGATACATTCAATCCCAACGAAAACCATTGCCCGCACGAAATCTGGACGGTACGCAACGGCAACCGTTTTCAAGCGATTTTTGAGGGGACTGGGTGACGAAAAAATTTGGTCGAAAGACACTGACGGCGGTGATATGGAAACAATCAGCAGCATCATCCCGAAGCACTGGAAAGCACACCGCAAACCATCATCTGCCATCAAAACCTCAAAGCACAATATCATTTAATCCGCTTTTTCTACGCCCAATCCGACAATGTTACGATGAACGTGGAATTTATGGTTGACAACCAAGAAGATACCGCTGAAGAGAAAAAAACAGCTTGCCGGCCTCCTTGGTTGCGCAGGAAGCCCTATTACAGCGTACGCCGTTGCATCATGCTCAAGCCCTTGGATTCGGTATAAGGCTATTGAAACCGTCAAAAATCAACCCGTCTGCAAGATTTTTAGGTCGTCTGAAAACGGTTTTCAGACGACCTTATGTTGTTTTTGCTGGTGTTTTGGTGGCTGAAGTCGGAGGTTTAAAAATAGGCAAAAAGCAAAGATTCGCCGCTGAACGAAACCTCTTTTTCACCCATATTGCCACCAATGTGAAATCCTGTATGCCGAAACATCTTTTAATTTACAAAGAAAACTATGGCGCAGAAGCGGATAGCCCTTTAAAATAACGCCTTTACGCATCGAAAATCCACCGGAACGCAACATCATGATGAAAAATCAGGTCACCAACATCCATTTTGTCGGTATCGGCGGCGTCGGCATGAGCGGTACTGCCGAAGTCTTACACAATTTGGGCTTTAAAGTTTTCCGGTTCGGATCAGGCGCGAAATGCGGTTACCGAGCATTTGAGCAGCTTGGGTATTCAAAGTTTATCGGTCATACTGCCGAACATGTCAACTGGCGCGGATGTCGTCGTTACCTCTACCGCCGTCAAAAAGACAATCCAGAGTCGTCGCTGCGTTGGAGCAGCAAGTCCCCACCGTCATTCCGCGCGCCCTGATGCTGGCGGGAACTGATGCGCTTCCGTGACGGCATCGCGCATTGCCGGTACGCACGGCAAAACCACGACCACCAGCCTGACGGCGTCCATCCTCGGCGCGGCAGGTCTCGATTACTTTTCGTTATCGGCGGCAAACTCAATGCCGCAGGTACCAACGCCCGCTTGGGCAGAGGCGAATACATCGTCGCCGAAGCCGACGAGTCCGATGCGTCCTTTTCTGCATTTGACCCCGATTATGTCCGTCGTCACCAATATCGACGAAGACCGCATGGATACCTACGGACACAGCGTCGAAAAACTGCATCAGGCGTTTGTCGATTTTATCCACCGTATGCCGTTCTACGGCAAAGCGTTTTTGTGTATCGACAGCGAACACGTCCGCGCGATTCTGCCTAAAGTGAGCAAACCTTACGCCACTTACGGCTTGGACGATGCCGCCGATATTTACGCGACCGACATTGAAAGCGTCGGCGCACAAATGAAGTTTACCGTTCATGTCCAAATGAAAGGACATGAGCAGGCGCCGTTGAAGTCGTGTTGAACATGCCCGGCAGACACAACGTCCTTAATGCCTTTGGCAGCCATCGGCGTGGCGCTGGAGGTTGGTGCATCCGTCGAAGCGATTCAGCGCGGCTTGCTCGGTTTCGAAGGCGTCGGCCGCCGCTTCCAAAAATACGGCGACATCAAGCTGCCCAACGGCGGAACCGCGCTGTTGGTGGACGATTACGGACACCATCCTGTCGAAATGGCAGCGACCCTCTCTGCCGCACGCGGCGCGTATCCGGAAAAACGGTTGGTGCTCGCCTTCCAGCCGCACCGCTATACCCGCACGCGCGATTTGTTCGAAGACTTCACCAAAGTCCTCAATACCGTTGAGCGCGCTGGTGTTGACCGAAGTTTATGCCGCTGGCGAAGAGCCGATTGCCGCCGCCGACTCCCGCGCCCTTGCACGCGCCATCCGCATATTGGGCAAACTCGAGCCGATTTACTGCGAAAACGTCGCTGACTTGCCCGAAATGCTGTTGAACGTTTTACAGGACGGCGACATCGTGTTGAATATGGGTGCGGGCAGCATCAACCGCGTTCCTGCCGCGATGCTGGAGTTGTCGAAAAAGCCTGAGGCGGAAATTTTATCGTGATACCGCGATAGCCGCCCGATGAAGCGATGTCCCATCGGTGGGCAAGCAGATCAGGTCGTCTGAAAACCCGATTCGTTTTCAGATCGACCTGTATCAAAATGAAGTAATCAAGAAGAACAAAAACAATGCAGAATTTTGGCAAAGTAGCCGTATTGATGGGCGGCTTTTTCCAGCGAACGCGAAATTTCGCTGGATAGCGGTGCCGCCATTTTGAATGCCTTAAAAGCAAAGGCATAGACGCACACGCCTTCGATCCTAAAGAAACGCCCTTGGCGGAATTGAAAACCCGGTTTCAAACTGCTTTTAATATCCTCCACGGTACTTACGGCGAAGACGGTGCCGTTCAGGGCGCGTTGGAATTGTTGGGCATTCCTTATACCGGCAGCGGTGTCGCCGCTTCAGCCATCAGCATGGACAAATACCGCTGCAAACTGATTTGGCAAGCTTTTGGGGCTGCCTGTTCCCGAGTTTGCCGTTTTGCACGAGACTCCGATTTCGATGCCGTCGAACAGCAACCTCGGCTTGCCCATGTTCGTCAAACCGGCGGCGGAGGGCAGCAGCGTCGGCGTTGTGAAAGTGAAAGAAAAAGGTCGTCTGAAAAAGCGTTTACGAAGAATTGAAACACCTTCAAGGCGAAAATCATTGCCGAGCGATTTATCGGCGGCGGCGAATATTCCTGCCCCCGTGTTGAACGGCAAAAGGCCTGCCCCAGCATACACATCATCCCCGCGACCGAGGTTTTTACGACTACGAAGCCAAATACAACCGCGACGACACTGTTTATCAATGTCCGTCCGAAGACTGAGTGAGGCTGAAGAAAACCTGATGCGCTCTCTGGCAGTCCGCGGGGCGCAGGCAATCGGAGCAGAGGGCTGCGTGCGCGTCGATTTCCTCAAAGATACCGACGGTAAACTTTTACCTCTTGAAATCAACACGCTGCCCGGCATGACGAGCCACTGAGTTTAGTACCGAAATCCGCTGCCCATACCGGCGTGGATTTTTGCCGATTTACGCATTGAAATTTTGAAAACCGCACATGTGGGATGACGCAAGCGCACTGGGTCAGCTGACCCGCTGGCTGTTGCTGCTGATGGCATTGCTGCTCATCGGCACCTCGCATCAGCCTGGCTATACAACTCCAATCATTTTCCCGTCAAACAAGTGTCCATACAGGGCAAACTGACCTATTCGGACGGGAAGGAACTTCAGCGCGCCGCTCAACAGCACACGCACAGCAATATTTTCCGTGCCGATTTGGACGGTATTCAGGCAGCCTTTCAAAAGCTGCCGTGGGTGGATTCCGCCATGGTGCGCCGCCGCTTTCCCGATACCGTCGAAATCCATTTGACCGAGCGTGTGCCTGTCGCCCATTGGCGCAGCGGCGGTTTGGTCGATTCCAAAGGCAATGTGTTTGACGCCCAGCTCAAAGCCAAGCTGCCAATCTTTGAAGGACAGCCCGGTACGGGCAAAGACATGGTCAAACACTACGAAGAATTTTCCGGCATCCTCCGCCGGCAAAATCTGGCGATTAAAGAACTGATTTATACGCCGCGCTCCGCCTGGTTGGTGGTCTTGGACAACGGGATTACCGTAAGGCTGGGAAGGGAAAACGAAATCAAACGCTGACAACTTTTCGCCGAAATTTGGCCGACGCTGTTGCGTAAAAATCAAAATCGGTTATCCTACGTTGATATGCGGTATAAAGACGGATTTTCCGTGCGTTACACATCAGAGACGCCGTCTGAAAATGTCTCAGACGACTAAAGCCAAGCAAACGGCGTAAAGCAAAACTATTGCCAATACAGACAAATAGTTATAACTCCAGCGAAATAACGAGCAAATATAATGGAACAACAAGGTAAATATATCAGTGCCCTCGATATCGGCACATCCAAAGTCATCGCCCTGATTGGCGAAGTACAAGACGACAACGAAATCCACATCGTCGGACTCGGACAGGCACCGTCTCGCGGCCTTAAAGCAGGCATGGTAACCAACATTGACGCAACGGCCCAAGCCATTCAGCAGGCAGTCAAGAGCCGAATTGATGGCGGACACCAAAATCAGCCACGTTACGACCGGTATCGCGGGTAACCATATCCGCAGCTTGAGATTCGCAAGGGGTTGTCAAAATCAAAGACGGCGAAGTTTCGCAAGCCGACATCGATCGCGCCATCGAAACCGCCAAAAGCCATCAACATCCCGCCGGATCACAATATCCCTGCATACCGTGGTGCAAGAATACATCATCGACAACCAGCCCGGCGTCAAAGAGCCTATCGGTATGAGCGGCGTCAGACTCGATACCCGCGTACATATCATTACCGGTGCCAATACCGCCCTGCAAAACATCCAAAAATGTATCCATCGTTGCGGTTTGCAAATGGACCAAATGGCGCTTCAGCCTTTTGGCGAGCGGTCAGGCTGTTTTGACTGAAGACGAAAAAGATTTGAGGCGTATGTGTCATCGACATCGGCGGCGGTACGACCGATATTGCCGTTTATACCAACGGCGCCATCCGCCATACTGCCGTGATTCCCGTGGCGGGCGATTTGATTACCAAAGACTTGGCACAAGCACTGCGCACCCCGCACAGCGCTGCCGAATACATCAAAATCCACTACGGCGTAGCGATTCCCGATATGGACGGCTTGGACGAAATGGTCGAAGTTCCCAGCGTCGGCGACCGCCAACCCCGCCAGATTTCCCGCCGCGTTTTGGCAGCGTCATCGGTCCTCGCGTCGAAGAAATCCTAGAGTTGACCTCAACGAATTGCGTCGTTCCGGCCCCCTGAAGAAGTGCTCACATCAGGTATCGTTCTGACCGGCGGCGCATCTATGCTGACCGGCATCGTTGAGCTTGTCGAGAAGTATCTCGCCTTGCCGTACGCATCGGCGTACCTCAAGAAATGGGCGGCGTATCCGAACGCATCCGCAATCCGCGCTATTCAACCGCCATCGGTCTTTTGCAGGCGGCAAGGGGAGAAGAAGACGGCGCGCCGGTGACCGGTGCGATTGTGGTTCACGATCAGACTGAAAAAATCAGTCTGTGGGTAAAACTGATGAAATTCTTAAAGACAATTTCTGATTGTTCCGACTTGCTTACAGGAAAATGAATTGCCGTCGGAATAGTTCCAATCGCAATAATTAAAAACTTGTGTGCTTTCGTTACGTAGTATAACCGGTAATGAGGGAGATGAATAAGAAGTATTTTGCCAGCGTCGGAATACTTTATATAATACGGATAATATCTAATTTTTGGACCGTCCTCGATGCAGGGCGCGCAGGAGTCATTTGAATGGAATTTGTTTACGACGTAGCTGAATCAGCTGCAAGCCCTGCGGTCATCAAAGTAATCGGCTTGGGTGGCGGCGGTTGCAACGCTATTAACAACATGATTGCCAACACCATCCAAGGTGTTGAATTTATGCGTGCCAATACTGATGCACATCTTTTGGGTAAAAATAACGCAGCCAAGCGCATCCAATTGGGTACTAATCTGACCCGTGGTTTGGGTGCGGGTGCCAATCCTGAAATCGGCCGTGCTGCGGCACAAAGAAGATCGCGAAGCCATCGAAGATGCTATTCGCGGCGCGAATATGTTGTTCATCACCACCGGTGACTGGGGGCGGTACCGGTACCGGTGCGGCTCCTGTGGCTGCGAGATTGCCAAAGAAATGGGTATCCCTGACCGATGCAGTCGTTACCCGTCCGTTCGGCTACGAAGGCAAACGCGTACATATGCCCAAAGCAAAAGCTTTGGAGCAGCGTAAAGGTCAAGTAGATTCATTGATTATCATCCGAACGACAAACTGATGACTGCATTGGGTGAAGACGTGACCATGCGTGAAGCGTTCCGTGCAGCGGACAACGTCCTGCGTGATGCCGTAGCCGGTATTTCCGAAGTAGTTACCCGTCCCGGTTTCATCAACCTTGACTTCGCCGACGTTAAAAACGTAATGGGCATCAGTGGTATCGCCATGATGGGTTCCGGTTTTTCCTAGGCATCGACCGCGCCTGTTTGGCAACCCAGACATGCGATTTCCAGCCCGTTGCTGGATAATGTGACTCTGGATGGCGCACGCGGCGTATTGGTCAACATCACTACCGCTCCGGATTGCCTGAAAATGTCCGAATACCGTGAAATCATGAAAGTGGTTAACGAGAATGCGCATCCTGAAGCAGAATGCAAATACGGTACTGCCGAAGATGACAACATGGGCGAAGACGCTATCCGCGTAACCATTATTGCGACCGGTTTGAAAGAAAACGGCAGCGAAAACCAAATGCGTGCGGCTGTCCGCGCACAAAAACTGGTTAGCGGAGTCGATGTTCCCATGTTCAACAGCCGGGTAGTGTAGAAAGCTTGGTAAGAACCAACCGCGGTATTCGCTCCATGAATCTGACTGCGGCAGATTTCGGCAATCAGTCTGTTTTAGATGATTTTGAAATTCCTGCGATTTTGCGCCGTCAGCACAATCCTGATAAATAATCGATAAAAAGCCTGCTTTAAGCAGGCTTTTTTGTATCTGTATTTGTGCAATGTAGAGCGTAATTCTTTAAGGATTTAAAAGGGGCAGGGTGATGATATTCATTGGTATTGTCATGTGAATATAAATCTATCGATACGATTTTAGGGTTTTGTCAGGGAGATCCCGTTTTAGAGCTAAATTTCCGTTTGTTTGGAAACAGCGGTCTTTGTCTGCGGGAAGTTTGCTTCAAAAAATTGAATTAGAGAAGTGGGCAAGTTGCATTGGTGAGAAGTGAATAAGAGGTCGTCTGAAACGTTCCTAAACGTAAGTTTCAGACGACCTCTTATCATGATTCGGACAGGCAACTTTAAACCGGGCGGCAGGCAATCATATGAATTCACTTCGTCGAGTCGCATAAAGAATAGCGGCGGGTCAAAAGATTGTGGGTCGCGCCTTTGGTGTCGATAACGTCCAAACCTGCTCGCACCGCACATCCGCGCCAGCTCGGCGGGTGTGATGAATTTTTGTTAATCCGTGCGTCCCCTTGGGGACGACGTTCAACACATATTCCGCACCGACAATCAGATGGAGATAAGATTTAGGGTTGCGGTTGATGGTGAGGGAAAAAACACCATACCGTCAGGCTTCACCAGCTCCGGAACGAGGCTTTGACGATGGCGGCGGGGTCGGGAACGTGTTCCATCATCTCCACACAGGTTACAACATCGAAACTGTGCGGCTGTTCGGCAGCAAGGGTCTTCGACGCGGATGCAGCGGTAATCGATATTGTCCACACCTCGGCAGCGCTGGGCTTTGCACGCGGTTTGGAGCGATTTTTCCGCCATATCGATGCCGGTAACGTGCGCCGCGCCGCGCCTTTGCCATGCTTTCCGACAAAAATCCCCGCCGCCGCAGCCGACATCCAAAAACACGTTTGCCCGCCAACTGCGCGAATGAGTCGATATAGCCCAGCGCAGCGGATTGATGTCGTGCAAAGGTTTGAACTCGCCGTTTTTATCCCACCATTTATCCGCAATTTGGCTGAATTTAGCGATTTCGTCCGCATCGACGTTGTGTTGTCCGGCTGCTTCCATCATGATTTTCCTGATTTGGATTTCGCTGAAGGGTTTCGATTTTATCATGCAAAGCGGCAGGATGGGAACAAGACAAACCGCCGCCAGCCGCCAAAAGGTCGTCTGAAAACGCCGCTTACCCTTTTCAGACGACGGCGGATTCGCATTTGAAGTGCAACTTTCCATAACAGAAAAAGGCCAGTATGCGGTAGCATACGGCCTTTCCTGCAAGAAAGATTGCCATGAGCTACACATAACGGACCCAAGACGAGACGATACCATATCCAATACCTGTCTCGCCACTCGTACCGTCACAGAAATCGCCAAACAGCTCAACCGCCACAAAAAGCACCATCAGCCGCGAAATCAAGCGGCACTGCATCCAAGGGCAGCAATACAGCGCCGATAAAGCCCAACGGCAAAGCCGGCTGACCAAACAGCGTAAGCGAAAACCCTATAAACTCGATTCGCAGCTGATTCAACACATCGACACCCTTATCCGCCGCAAACTCAGTCCCGAACAAGTATGCGCCTACCTGCGCAAACACCACGGGATCACGCTCCATCACAGCACCGTTTACCGCTACCTGCGCCAAGACAAAAGCAACGGCGGCACGTTGTGGCAAAAACCTCAGAATATGCAGCAAAACCCTACCGCAAACGCTACGGCAGCACATGGACCAGAGGTAAAGTACCCAACCGCGTCGGCATAGAAAACCGACCCGCCATCGTCGACCAAAAACCCGTATCGGCGATTGGGAGGCCGATCACCATCATCGGCAAAGATCAGAAAAAGCGCATTATTGACCCTAGTCGAACGTGTTACCCGCTACACCATCATCTGTAAATTGGATAACTTAAAAAGGCCGAAGATACTGCCCAGGGCAGTCATTAGGTATTAAGGGCATATAAAGCCAGAGTCCACACCATCACCATGGATAACGGCAAAGAGTTCTACCAACACACCAAAATAGCCAAAGCATGTGAAAGGCGGAAACCTATTTTTGCCGCCCTTACCATTCGTGGGGAAAAAGGGCTGAATGAGAACACCAACGGACTCATCCGACAATATTTCCCAAACAAACCGATTTCCGAAATATCATGCAATCAGGAGATACGCAGGGTTCAAGATGAGTTGAACCACCGGTTAAAGAAAAACACTTGGCTACGAAACGCCAAGTGTTTTATTCTTGAATCTATTCCAACCACTGGTACCCAGTGTTGCACTTGAAATCCGAATCCAAGGACCTTTGACTTGTTTTTACCCCTTCCGCCTTGTTTGCCGCGACCTTTCCCATTAATTTATAGTGGATTAACTAAATCAGGACAAGGCGACGAAGCCGCAGACAGTACAGATAGTACGGAACCGATTCACTTGGTGCTTCAGCACCTTAGAGAATCGTTCTCTTTGAGCTAAGGCGAGGCAACGCCGTACTGGTTTAAAGTTAATCCACTATATACGAGTCCTCCCCGTATTGCCAAAACAGCAAGCCCCGACCTTCATCAAAAAGAAAACCCAATGAAACCATTCATCCGCGCCGCATCCCTGCTCTTCCTTGCCGCCGCCTCCGCGCTTGCCTCCGGCAAAGACTTTATCATTTACGACCGTATGGACTACGTCGGCAAACCCGACCTGACTGCCGACAAACTGTCCAAAGTATTCCTGATTTACGAATCCGAGCTGGTCATGCCCGACCCTGCCGGCAAGCGCAAACACGGCGTATTGAACGAAAAACGCATCCGCGAATTGGCACGTCAATCCTATCGCGAAGGCTACCGCACCATCTCCACCGACATCGAAACCTGGTTTGCCGAAAAGACGGACAAATCCTCACGCCTCAGGAACTTAAAACCGACTTTGCCCGTATGTACCAGATTTTCAAAGAAGAAAATCCCCGCGCCTACATCAGTAACTACGGCTTGCCCGACGAACACTTACACGCCATCCGCACTACCAAACTCAGGCGGACAACGAAGCAGTATTGGCAAAATGGCGGCAATTCAGCAAACGCCGTCAAATGAGCGCAGCCATCAGCGACTACGCCAATCCCGTGTTCTACATCACCACGCCCGATTTGGCGCAATGGGAAAAAGACGTCCAAACCACCGTCGCCGAGATTAGAAAACGTTATCCCGACAAAAAAATCATCGAGCTATCTCTGGCCGCAATATTATTCCGCAAGCAACAGCCCGTATTTCAAAACAATTTATCGATGCCGGACGCTGGCAGAAAATGCTCGAAATCAGCAGCAAATATATGGACGGCGTGATTATCTGGTCAGACAAGCGCGATGAAAACCATCAAATCGTCCGCTGGAACGACCCGCGCATACAGGCAATCATGCGCGCGACCAAATCCTTTATCGCGGCGCACCCTAAAGACACATCGCCGTCGAAAACATTGCAGCCACCGACATCATCCAAGTCATTGAAAAAACAGCAAATTGAAATAAACAGCGCATTTCCAGCTGCCAATTCAACAGCGGAAAAATGACGGCGATTGGATAAATCCGCCAAGCAAAAAGGTCGTCTGAAACGCAAAATTTAGGTTTCAGACGACCTTTTGTCGTCATGGCAGCTTTGTTTCTTAATTGAGTCTAAGCGGAAGCGGTCGCCGGTTGCGATACGACAAGAATAAAGACGGTAGCGCCAATCTTCCCACAAGCTCCAAGCGGGCGGGCATCCGCTTTTTCATCAAGCCTGTTCAACAGGAATCCCTAAAGTCAAACCTTAGCTGAAGATTTCAGCTCGCGCAGGAATGGGCAATCGTCAGCAAAGCCTTGTTTATTCTGAATCCACAATATTCCGCCATAGCAGACGGACAGAAGCGGAAAGGGCGTATCGAGTACGCTCTTTTTATAGTGGATTAAATTTAAACCAGTACGGCGTTGCCTCGCCTTGGCTCAAAGAGAACGATTCTCTAAGGTGCTGAAGCACCAAGTGAATCGGTTCCGTACTATTTGTACTGTCTGCGGCTTCGTCGCCTTGTCCTGATTTTTGTTAATCCACTATATATGGGTAGTAAAGAGGGTGATCTCCATGATCTTGTTGCAGTTTATTTTCAGACGACCTGTTTCAAAAATTTCTTACGGCATGTTTTTCATTTTAGTATAAATGCTTTATGAAAACCTAAGGGCATAAATTGGGAGTGTTATCTTTGGCATGGTAATTGCAGGTTAAAGGTCATAGTTCTATATTATTCGGTAAATAAGTGTTAAGTTTAGAAGCAAGATTATGGATTATCAGAGCTTTTGAAAATAGACGGTAAGTTTAATTAGTCTAAAATACTATTTCCAAAGATATAGATATGTTCTAAAATTGTACCTAAGTGACAATTAACGTCAGTCTGGTTGATTTTCAATATATATAAAACAAATTCAATGAATGCCTGCCTCATAAAATCCGCATGTATCTGAAGAAGAAGATCCCACGGCGGGCGGGCGGTGCAGAGTACGTCTTGTTTTGACTGTATATGTTTGAATTCAATCTGATATTTTTTAATAAATCCAATCAAGAGAGATTGTTATGAATAAGATTTTCAAAGTTGTATGGAACCGTACTATCGGCTCTTTCGTCGTTACTTCGAATTGGCGAAAGGACGTGTCAAATCAAGCAGCGAAGGTGCTGAAGGAGATGTGCGCGCCCTCAGAGAGAGGGTCGTCTGAAAACCTTGTTCAGGCTGACGGCGTTGAGCGCGGGCATTATTCGGCTTTGTCTGAGAGTGCTTGGGCGCATCCTATAATAAATTCAGGGGGAGGCCAGGTTGTAACCGGGGGTGCGAGTGAGACGGCAATTAATGGCGGCTCCGCAAGAGGTGTGGGATCGGTTGCAGTTGGTGCCTTTGCAAAGGCGGGTACAAGGATTGAGGCTGACGGTGCTATTGCTATTGGCGGTAGCCAGGCAAGTACAGGTGCTTATGCTGACGGTAATAATGCGATTGCCATTGGTCAGGCAAGTAATGCAAATGCAGCGAAGGCAATTTCTATCGGTTCGGATACCATCGCTTCACATGAATGGACCAGTGCATATGGTGGTCGCGCTGAAGCAAAAAATCTTGGTGCAACAGCCCTCGGTAGTTGGACGCAGGCTTCCGGTCAGTTTTCCATCGCCGTTGGTGGTAGCGACGGCAACGGTCGAAATAACGGTGCTGCAACGATCGCTTCCGGAGACCGTAGTACCGCCATCGGTCGTAATGCCAAGTCTGCCGGTGCGGATACAATTGCTTTGGGTACGGGCACACAAGCTAACGACAGTGATGCTGTTGCCGTTGGTACAGGTGCGCAAGCGACGCTAGCTAATTCGATTGCTATTGGTAAAAATTCGGTTGCGACGGGTGTCTTTGCATCAGATAGAAAAGGCAGGGCTATTGCCGTCGGTTTTAATACACAGGCGCTTGGAGAGGATTCTGTTGCCATCGGTTCTGGCGTGGATGCCAATGCTGCCGCACTGGCACAAAATAGACAGAGTGTAGCCCTTGGTTGGCAAGCAAGAGCGACAGGTACAACACAAGCGGTTGCCATTGGTCCAGATGCTCGGGCGTCAGGAGCACAATCAACCTCTATTGGTAACAATACCCGTGCAACGGGCGCTTCGTCGATTGCCATTGGTGGTGATGACTGGGATGATGCAAAAAAAAGCGTAAATGCACAGTACAAGGTATTGACTGGCTCTGATATGTCCGGTGGTTATCAAAGTACTACGGCTACTACGGCAGCGGTTGCGGTAGGTGAAGGCGCAGGCGACAGGTGCTTTGTCTACGGCTTTTGGTCCGGGTACGATCGCTAGCGGTTTGGGTGCATCAGCGTTCGGTGTGGGTGCGTCCGCTACTCAGGATAAGTCCGTCGCCATCGGTGCGGGGTCGCACACTAATACCGATGCAACGGCTGTAACAACTGCGACAGTCAATGGTATTACTTACGGCGGTTTTGCGGGAACGACACATATTACTTCGGGTTCGCAAGTTTCTTTCGGTTCGGCAGGTTACGAACGTCAGTTGAAACACGTTGCCCCAGGTGCAATCACTGCAACTTCCACCGACGCGATTAACGGCAGCCAGCTTTACGCGCTTCATGCAGGTTCGGGCAATATCGCCAAAGCGGTTGCTGATGCATTGGGCGGTGGCGCGGCTGTGGGCATTGATCCTACAAACAATCAAGGTACGGTAACGCTGCCGTCTTATGACGTGCTCAAAGGTAGCGACACACCGAATACGGCAGGTAATGGCACAGCTAAATTCAATACAACTCCTGCTAAGAACGTCGCTGCTGCGATGACCAATCTCAATACCTACGTCAACCAAGGCTTTGCCGTCAAAGATAATGCGGGCGATGCGAAGGGCATTGTTACGCCCGGAGAAAGCGTGCAATTTGCCGACGGCAATGCAACTACCGTTACCGTTGATACCGAAGCAAACGGTAATACTAAAATCAAATACGACGTTAAGGTGGATGACAGCACCATCAAGGTTGTTGACGGTAAGCTGACCGGTGCGTCGCAAAACCCATTTTTATAGCGTAAATAGCACAGATAAAACAAAAGCCAACTACAACAATGACGGCGCGACAGGCGAAAACGCGATTGCCGCCGGTCCTGAAGCCAAAGCGGCTGCAAACAATGCGGTTGTAATGGGTAATAAGGCAACTGTTGAGGCGGCAGCAGGCTCTGATCCTGATGTTAATGGTGAGACTACGGGTGAAAGTTCAGTCGCCGTTGGTTCTGAAAGTACAGCCAGTGGTAAGAATGCAGTTGCTATCGGTCAACAAGCAAATGCTTATGGCGAAAACACGTTTGCGGGCGGTCAAGGTGCTAAAGCCTTGGGTAAATCCAGCGTAGCTGTAGGCGAGGGCGCAAAGGCCAACGAAAGAAATACTATTGCTATCGGCTCTGGCAATAATGCGTGGAAAATTGATTCTATCGCGTTAGGACGTGCTGCCAATGCAGACGGTGCGGCTTCTTTGGCGCTTGGTTTGAGCAGCCATACCCGCGAAGCCAATGCCATAGCTTTGGGTAACAACGCCAACGCGGACGATACCAATTCCATTGCTATCGGTACAAACAGCAAAGCTGCTCAAGCTGCAGCAGTTGCTATCGGTAATAATGCAACAGCCCTGAAATACAGCTCCGTCGTTATCGGTGAAGAAGCGAAATCCAATAATTCACGCTCTGTCGTTATCGGCTATTACGCTTCTGCAACCAATCCGGCAATGTCCGCATCCAATCAAGATACCAATCAAACTGTTGCTATCGGTGCATATGCCAATGCATGGGTGATCAATCTACTGCCATCGGTAACAATGTAGATGCAAAAGGCAATTCTTCTATCGCCATCGGTGCGGACGACTGGGATACCGTTGCAGTGAAAACTGTAGAAGGTACGGGTAAAACGGTTAAAGAGGTTTATCAAGACTATACCGGCGATGTGATGGAAACCGGCAGTTATACTCATACGACTTCAAGCGAAGCTGCAGTAGCCATTGGTACTAAATCACAGGCAATAGGTCAATTATCCACAGCCTTTGGTACGGGTACGATTGCTGAAGGCGTCGCCTCTGCCGCATTCGGTATGGGTGCGAAAGCCACCAAAGGCAACTCTGTCGCAATCGGTGCGGGCAGTACGACTACAACCGATGCAATCGAAGTCAACGAAGCTACTGTCAACAATCTGAAATACTCAGGCTTTGCAGGCGGCAACCGTATTACCTCTGGCGACCAAGTGTCTTTCGGTTCGTCAGGCTACGAACGTCAATTGAAAAACGTTGCTCCGGGCGAAATCTCTAACACTTCTACTGATGCCATCAACGGCAGCCAGCTGTACGCGGTACAAAACGTTTTGGGTAATACTGCCCAAACCGTTAAAGACGTATTGGGTGGTAATGCAAAGTTGGCTGAAGACGGCAGTATTACCATGAGCAACATTGGCAATACCGGTGCAGGCAACATCCACGACGCGATCAAGTCAGTAAAAGAGACTGCCGAGAAAGGTTGGAAGCTGAAAGCGAACGACGAAGCCGACAGCGAAAGCGAAAAATCGCTGCGGGCGACACCGTGACCGTGAAACAAGGTAAGAATATCCGTGTGAAACGCAGCAGCAAAGAGCTGACTATTGAGACTGCGGACGATGTGGCGTTCAACAAAGTGACAGTCGGCAACAGCGTATTGACCACAGACGGACTGAACACACCGCAAGTCACCGCGGGCGATAGCGTATTGGGCAACAATGGACTGACGATTGCCAACGGTGCCAATCCCGTATCCCCTGACCAAGTCTGGACTGGACAACGGCGGCAACAAAGTTACCAACATTGCCGACGGTGTGGCTGATACTGACGCAGCGAGCTACAAACAAGTTAAAGCTGCGAAAACCGAGGTTCAAAAAGGTACAAACGTCGTCAGTGTCGACAAACTTGAAGGCACGGACGGTCATGCGATTTACACCGTCAATGCCAAAGGTACGGCTGTCTCTGCGGAAGGTACAGAAAAACGGTCTGAAACTGACGTCGTCTGAAGATTCAACTACCAACGTAACTACCTACAATTTGGATTTGTCAGACAAAACCAAAGACTCCTTGAAAAAGCCGACAGCGCATTACAAGGCATTGATGTAAAAAGTCAATGATGAAAAATGTCAAAACGTTGACTAAAGATGATTCCACGCTGAAATTTGTTAACGGCACAGGTACGACTGCCGAAAACAAAGGGGCACTGTTACGTTCAACGTAAACAAATCTACGCTGACCACGGGTGCTGGTGGCGTAGTCAGCGCGGATACGGCAGGCGATGCATTTGCTACTGCAGCTGACGTTGCCAAAGCTATCAATAAAGCCGTTGTCGACAGTGAAAAACCAGCGTTGTAGCAGCCGGCGACAATACTCATGTCGCTGCTGTGGAAGCAGGTAATCAAACGACTTACACCGTTCATGCTGACAATACCACCGTCAGCGTGAAAGATGGCGGTAATTGGCACTGAAGTCGTCTGGAAGCGACAAACAGTAACCACACCAAAACCACCAACTACGAACTCGACCTTTTCCAGACGACGCCAAAGCCGAGATTCAAAAAGGCGTAGATGCGAAAAATATCGTCGATACCAAAGGTATTACCTTCAGTGGCAACAGCGGCTCTCCTGTAACCAAAAACTGGACGAAACGCTGGCAATTAAAAGGCGACGATACAAATGTGGTTACCGAATCAGGTACAGACGGCATTACAGTCAAACTGAAAGACGAAATCACCGTTCAAACCGTCAATGCAGATAAACTCAAAGCGGGTGACAGTGTTCTGACCAATGATGGTTTTGAACATTGCCAACGGTAACAATCCTGTATCCCTGACCAAGTCCGGTTTTGAACAATGGCGGCAACAAGATCACCAAAGTTGCCAAAGGTGAAAATGAAGATGATGCTGTGAATTATGCACAGCTTAAAGAGCTGGCGGAAAAAGGTCTAACCTTTGATGCAGACGGCAACACTTCAACTTCAAGCAAAAAACTGGGTGAGCGAGTCGGCATTAAAGGCGGCAACAACATTACCACTTCTGCAGACAGCGACAATGTTACCGTCAAGCTGAATGATGACATTACGTTGAATAGTGTAACTGCCACCACCTTGAAAGCAGGCAACAGCGAACTGACCACTACCGGACTGACCACACCGCAAGTTACTGCGGGTGACAGCGTATTGGGCAACAACGGTCTGACGATTGCTAACGGTGCAACAAATGCTCCGGTATCCCTGACCAAATCCGGACTGGACAACGGCGGCAACAAAGTTACCAACGTAGCCAAAGGTACGGCGGATACCGACGCAGTGAACTTCAGCCAGCTGAACCCGATTGCCAAAGCATTGAATACGACTGTCAATCCAGACGGCTCTATCGCAGCGCCTAACTTTACCGTCAAACATGCCGACGGTACGGAAGGTACACCTGTACATACTGTTCAAGACGCATTGGACAAAGTGGGTGAAGTGACCAAAGGCATCAACGTTGGCGGTACCACCGGCAGCAACAAATACGCGTTGGGCGGCACGATCAACATCAAAGGCGACAACAACATTGTCAGCGACACCGTTGAAGGCGGCGTACAACTGAAACTTGCTGACACCCGTTAAAATCGGCCAAGACAGTGGCAAAACCTGTCAGCATTGACGGCACGGCCGGTACAGTGAGCGGACTGAGCAACACCACATTGGGCAACACCCCGATTGGCCGACTCAAACAAAGCCGCGACCGAAGCCCAACTGGACGCAACCCAAGTGAACCTGAAAAACATCTTGGGCGGAGAAGCCAAGAACGAGAACGGCAATGTATCCACAGAAGACATCGGCGGAACAGGTGAAAACACCATCCACGACGCGATCAAGTCAGTGAAAGCGACAGCCGACAAAGGCTGGAAGCTGAAAGCCAACGACGAAGCCGACAGCGACAGCGAAAAAATCGCAGCAGGCGACACCGTGACCGTGAAACAAGGTAAGAACATCCGAGTGAAACGCAGCGGCAAAGACCTGACGATTGAGACCGAAGACGATGTAGCGTTCAACAAAGTGACCGTAGGCAATAGCGTATTGACCACAGACGGACTGACCACACCGCAAGTTACCGCGGGTGACAGCGTATTGGGCAACAACGGACTGACGATTGCCAACGGTACGGCCGGCTCACCGGTATCGCTGACCAAAGACGGACTGAACAACGGCGGCAACAAAGTTACCAACGTAGCCAAAGGTACGGCGGATACCGACGCAGTGAACTTCAGCCAGCTGAACCCGATTGCCAAAGCATTGAATACGACTGTCAATCCAGACGGCTCTATCGCAGCGCCTAACTTTACCGTCAAACATGCCGACGGTACGGAAGGTACACCTGTACATACTGTTCAAGACGCATTGGACAAAGTGGGTGAGGAAGTGACCAAAGGCATCAACGTTGGCGGTACCACCGGCAGCAACAAATACGCGTTGGGCGGCACGATCAACATCAAAGGCGACAGCAACATTGTCAGCGACACCGTTGAAGGCGGCGTACAACTGAAACTTGCCGACACCGTTAAAATCGGCCAAGACAGTGGCAAACCTGTCAGCATTGACGGCACGGCCGGTACAGTGAGCGGACTGAGCAACACCACATTGGGTGCTGCTCCATTGGCAGGATCGAACAAAGCCGCGACCGAAGCCCAGCTGGACGCAACCCAAGTGAACCTGAAAAACATCTTGGGCGGAGAAGCCAAGAACGAGAACGGCAATGTATCCACAGAAGACATCGGCGGAACAGGTGAAAACAACATCCACGACGCGATCAAGTCAGTGAAAGCGACAGCCGACAAAGGCTGGAAGCTGAAAGCCAACGACGAAGCCGACAGCGACAGCGAAAAAATCGCAGCAGGCGACACCGTGACCGTGAAACAAGGTAAGAACATCCGAGTGAAACGCAGCGGCAAAGACCTGACGATTGAGACCGAAGACGATGTAGCGTTCAACAAAAGTGACCGTAGGCAATAGCGTATTGACCATCAGACGGACTGACCACACCGCAAGTTACCGCGGGTGACAGCGTATTGGGCAACAACGGACTGACGATTGCCAACGGTACGGCCGGCTCACCGGTATCGCTGACCAAAGACGGACTGAACAACGGCGGCAACAAAGTTACCAACGTAGCCAAAGGTACGGCGGATACCGACGCAGTGAACTTCAGCCAGCTGAACCCGATTGCCAAAGCATTGAATACGACTGTCAATCCAGACGGCTCTATCGCAGCGCCTAACTTTACCGTCAAACATGCCGACGGTACGGAAGGTACACCTGTACATACTGTTCAAGACGCATTGGACAAAGTGGGTGAGGAAGTGACCAAAGGCATCAACGTTGGCGGTACCACCGGCAGCAACAAATACGCGTTGGGCGGCACGATCAACATCAAAGGCGACAGCAACATTGTCAGCGACACCGTTGAAGGCGGCGTACAACTGAAACTTGCCGACACCGTTCAAAATCGGCCAAGACAGTGGCAAACCTGTCAGCATTGACGGCACGGCCGGTACAGTGAGCGGACTGAGCAACACCACATTGGGTGCTGCTCCATTGGCAGGATCGAACAAAGCCGCGACCGAAGCCCAGCTGGACGCAACCCAAGTGAACCTGAAAAACATCTTGGGCGGAGAAGCCAAGAACGAGAACGGCAACGTATCGACCAGACGACATCGGCGGAACAGGTGAAAACAACATCCACGACGCGATCAAGTCAGTGAAAGCGACAGCCGACAAAGGTTGGAACCTGAATGCCAACGATGAGACTCGTCTGAAAAATCGGCGCAGGTGATACCGTAAGCTTCAAAGAAGGCAAAAACGTCAAAGTCAGCCGCAACGGTAAGAGCATTACCATAGCAACTTCAGACGACGTATCCTTCAAGACAGTAACTGTCGGCGACAGTGTATTGACGGATAACGGTCTGACCGTGGGCAACGGCAAAGCAGGCAAACCTGTCAGTCTGACCAAAGACGGACTGAACAACGGCGGCAACAAGATTGCCAACGTAGCCGCAGGTGAAGCTGACACCGACGCAGTGAATGTTGCACAGTTTCAAAGCAGCCGCAGCGAAAGCTACGTCTAAAGTGGAGAGCGGTAATGACAACATCGTTGTTGCACCTGGAGCAAAATGCCGACGGCAGCACCACTTATAGCGGCGACCGCACCCTAACCCTCAAAGCCGACAGCTTCACCGCAGGCGATACCGTTGTAAACAAAGACGGTGTTAAAGTTGGTGACAAAGTGGCACTGGGTAGAGACGGTCTGAAAGCAGGCGATGAACATCACCGCTGACGGCATCAACGCAGGTAACAAAGCTATCAGCAACGTTGCCGAAGGTAAGAAAGACACCGACGCAGTGAACGTTGCACAGCTCAAAGCAGCTGCAGCGAAAGCCACATCCAAAGTGGAAAGCGGCAACGACAATATCGTCGTCACGCCTCGAGCAAAATGCCGACGGTAGCACCACCTATAAAAGTGGCTACTGCCCCTCGACCTCAGCTGACAGCCTGACCACAGGTGATACCGTTGTGAACAACGATGGCGTTAAAGTTGGCGATAAAAGTGGCGTTGACTAAAGACGGACTGACAACGGCGGTAACAAGGTTGCTAACGTAGCTGCAGGCGAAGCCGACACCGACGCAGTGAACGTTGCGCAGCTCAAGCAGCCGCAGCGAAAGCTACGTCGAAAGTGGAAAGTGGCAACGACAACATTGTCGTCACACCTGAGCAAAATGCCGACGGCAGCACCACCCTATAGTGGCTACTGCCCCGACCTTAAAGCTGACAGTCTGACCACAGGTGATACCGTTGTGAACAACGACGGCGTCAAAGTCGGCGACAAAGTGGCTCTGGGTAAAGACGGTCTGAAAGCAGGCGATGTCAACATCACTGCCGACGGTATCAATGCAGGCAACAAAGCCATCAGTAACGTTGCTGAAGGCAAGAAAGATACTGATGCAGTAAATGTTGGACAGTTGAACCGTCTGACCGCTGCTGCTAAGACAGAAGTCGAAGCCGGTACCAACATTGCCAGCGTCAGCAGCAAACAAGGTGCGAACAAACAAACTGTTTACACCATTAATGCTGATGGTGCGAGCGTCTCCGCAGGTTCCGACAAAATTGTCGTGACCAAAGGCAAAAAGACGCCAACAATGTGACCGACTACGCGGTTGACCCTGTCTAAAGCCGTCAAAGACGACATCGCCAAAGGCGTAGCGGCGAAAAGACGCAGACAACAAAGGCATCAGCTTCGCAGGTGACAGCGGCACGACCGTTGCCAACAAACTGGGCGATACTGTAGCCGTCAAAGGCGATGCCAACATTACCACCACCGCAGGCGCAAACGGCATTCAGGTCGGCCTCAACAAAGACCTGAAAGTCGACAGCGTCACGACAGGCGGCGTAACCGTTAACGCTCAAGGCATTAGTATTGGTGCGCCGACTGCGTACAATCCGGCAAATACCGTCAGCCTCAGTCCGAATGGTCTAAACAACGGTGGACAACGCATCACCAACGTCGCTCCGGCGAAAGAAGGTACTGATGCAGTCAACCTGAACCAGCTTGTTGGTATGGGTAACGCTCTGCAAAACAACATTGCAAACGTCGGCAAAAAAGCCTACGCAGGTGTAGCGGGTGCGATTGCACAAGGCTCGATTCCGCTAGTAACCCGTCCGGGTGCGACCGGTATCGGCGTGGGTAGCGGCTACTACGGTGGTCAATCCGCCATGGCAATCGGCGTGTCTGCGATGAGCGACGGCGGTAACTGGATTGTTAAAGGCACTTCTCTGCCACACAGACGGTCACGTCGGTGTCGGAGCAGGTGCGTTGTACCAGTGGTAAGCTAACGGCTCTTAGCTGAAGCAAAGCAAAGGTCGTCTGAAATCCAAAAAGGGTTTCAGACGACCTTTTTTATATGAACGAAGGGAGCGTGAAGAAATCAATTGCGAATAGGAGGATTCGCATATTGTCGATATAAGACGGCGGGTATCAAGCAAAACTAAAAACTATTTGCAGAAGGGTAGTCGAGTTATCGAGAAAGTCGGGCGAGGGCAAACTGAAGTGGAAATATCTCGTGCAGAAATGGCGGCTCGTGGCTTTGGCTTATTTGTATTTGAATCCACGATAGTCCAATATATCTGCGGTTTGCTGTCTTGTATCCGCTTGACTGTTTTTTCTATTCTTGGTTTGCATCGTTAAAAGGTCGTCTGAAACCGAATACATTGGTTTCAGACGACCTTTCATCTTTGGTGTCGTGTTTAAGCAGATTGTCCTTTTTATCTCCGTTCCAAGGCGCAACTTTGAGCAATAGCAACATCCCAGGAATCCCCAATATAAAACACAGCCAGAAGAAATTGACATAGCCCATCTTTTCAATCAGAAAACCTGCTGACGCGTTCATAAACGTGCGCGGTACGGCGGATAGGCTGACAGCAGTGCAAACTGTGTGGCGGTAAATGCGGTATTGGTTTGTTGCGCCATATATGACACAAATGCCACTGTACCCAAGCCCACACCCACTGCCCTCGGCAGCAATGACGACCGCCAGCATGGTTCGTTCTGATGCGCCCACATGCTCGAAAATGTCCGAAACTCGCCAGCCACGCAAAACCCAAAATCGTAACCCATTGCACCAAACCAAACAGCCACAATGCACGGTTAACGTCCCTAATTTGTTTTACCCAAAATGCCGCCGATAATCCCGAAAATCACCGCCGGCCACAGTCCCGCGTTTTTCGCAATCAGTCCCATGTCAGTTGGTGAGAAGCCCATATCGATATAAAACGGGTTTGCCAGCGCAGTTGCCATGCTGTCGCCCAGTTTATACAGCACGATAAAAGCCAAAAATAATCAACGCCTGTTTAACGCTTTGACGGGTAAAGAAATCACGGAAAGGCTCGATAACGGTATCTTTCAAGCCTTTTGCACCGACGGGTTGTTGTGCCGGTTCTCGCGCGACAAATAAAGTAGCCAATAAACCCGGAATCATGAATAGAGCGGTAATGACGAATACAGATGACCAAGGCATCCTATCGGCTAAAATCAGACTTAATGAAGCTGGAATCAGCGAGGAAATACGATAGGCATTCACATACAGCGAGTTACCTAAAAACCAACTCTTCATCGGACAACACTTCGCGACGGAAAGCATCAATCACAATATCCTGACTGGCAGATGCTACTACCAAAGACAGCCCCAAAATAATCGACAAATGTTCTTGCGGGCGGACAAACGCATAGGCAGCCAAAAGCAGCAAAAGCGCGATCTGCATCACCAACATCCAACCGCGTCGCAAACCTAAAAACGGCAGGCGTACAGAGTCCAGAAGCGAGACCAGATAAATTTTCAGTGTAGGGAAAACCAATCAGAGCAAACAGCCCGATGGTTTTCAAATTAACCTCGTTGAGGCGCAGCCACGCAGGAATCAGGCTGTATAGGAAATAAAGCGGCAGCCCCGATGTGAAGCCCGTAAAAATACAAATCAGCATATTGCGCGAAAAAATCCGCTGCATAGTGCTTGGTTGGGAATCAGTCATAATGGATGAGCAGTACAAAAAGAAAGGCACATTGTAACAAATCCTGCGTAGCAGGGCGGGATTGCCTACTGTAAGGGTTTAAAAACAAATGAGAGGGCGTGAATTGCCGCAATATGTGTCAAAGAGCTGCTTGGTATCTGGATGGGGTCGTCTGAAAATTTAGATTCCGTCAGTAAGAGACAAGCAGCAATATAGTGCTGACTATTCATTTATTTATTCAATTGCCGATTGTTTCCGCTATCGTTGCCAGAGTTGCATAGAAAAGTTAATATCCGTTAAATTATGGCAATCGCTGTCATACATAACAACCTACAAAGGAGCAAACTATGAACTTTCTGACTGCCGTCAGCCGGCAAATGACCCGATTCACCGCCCTGATTATCGTCCTTGCCTCTATCGTCGCCTTTATCGAACCCGCTACCTTTTCATGGGTGAAAGGCGACACGCAAGTCGTCGTACTCGGCATCATTATGCTCGGCATGGGCATGACTCTAGGCAAAGAAGACTATCAAATTTTGGCTAAACGCCCGCTCGATATTTTCATCGGCGCAGTTGCCCAATACACCATTATGCCGCTGCTCGCCATCGGTATCGCCAAAGTCTTCAACCTATCTCCCGGATTGACGCTGGGTCTGGTTTTGGTCGGTACTTGCCCGGGCGGGGTTTCGTCCAACATCATGAGTTTCTTGCCAAAGGCGATGTTGCCTTCTCAGTCGGCATGACCACCGTCTCTACCGTCCTCGCCCCCGTTATGACGCCGCTGTGGATGACTTACCTCGTGGGACAAACCGTCGAAATGGACGGCTGGGGCATGTTCAAGTTTATGTTGCTCGTTACCCTGTTGCCCGTCGTTATCGGCTCTGCCGCCAATATGTTGCTGCACAAAAAACACTGGTTTGAAGATGTCCGCGCCATTATGCCCGCTGTTGCCGTTGCCGCCTTTGCCTGCATTGTCGGCGGTGTTGCCGCTGTCCACGGCCACCGTTTTGCCGAATCTGCCTTAGTTATGGTGCTCGCCATTGCCGCACACAATATCGGCGGCTACATCCTCGGCTATTACAGTGGCGCGCTAACCGGTATGAACACCGCCAAAAAACGTACCATCGCTATCGAAGTCGGCGTACAAAACGCCGGTCTCGCCACGGGTCTGAGTGCCAAATTCTTCCCGAGTAACGCCGAATCCGCCGTCGCCACCGCCGTCGCCTGCGTCTGGCACTCCGTATCAGGAACCGTCTTTGGGCAACTTATTCGCTTGGTGGGATAAGCGAGCAATAAGCTGCGGTGGTCGGTTCAGTCTTCAATCAATAATCGAAAAAGTCGTCTGAAAAACATTTTTCAGACGACCTTTTTGTGTCATGCGGATGAAAACGGCTTTAGCTGTTTTTCAATCCCAAAACGTCCTGCATATCATATAAACCTGTTTTTGCCGTTGACCCAAACTGCAGCGCGGACGGCGCCGGCGGCGAAGGTCATGCGGCTGCTGGCTTTGTGGGTGATTTTCGACGCGTTCGCCGTCGGTGGCGAAGAGGGCGGTGTGGTCGCCGACGATGTCGCCTGCGCGGACGGTGGCAAAGCCGATGGTGGACTGATCGCGCGGGCCGGTGTGGCTCTTCGCGGCCGTAAACGGCGCATTGTTTGAGGTCGCGGCCGAGTGCGTCGGCGATGACTTCGCCCATGCGCAGGGCGGTGCCGCTGGGGGCGTCGACTTTGTGGCGGTGGTGGCCTTCGATGATTTCGATGTCGTAGCCTTCGTTGAGGACGCGGGCGACGGTGTCGAGAATGTGGAAGGTGAGGTTGACGCCGACGCTGAAGTTGGCGGCGAAGACGACGCCTGTTTTTTCGCCTGCGGCTCGGATGGCGGCTTTGCCTGCGTCGTCGAAACCGGTGGTGCCGATGATGATGTTGACGCCTTTTTCAACGCATTTTTGCAGATGTTTGAGGGTCGGCTCGGGACGGGTGAAGTCGATGAGTACGTCGCTTTGGGCGAGGACGGCGTCAACGTCGTCTGAAATGGTGATGCCGGTTTTGATGCCGGAGGCGAAACCTGCGTCCAAGCCTAAGACTTCAGAGCCTGAATGTTCGAGTGCGCCGGAGAGGACGGTGTCGGGATGGTTGTTGACGGCTTCAACCAGTACGCGCCCCATGCGGCCGTTGACGCCGGCGATGGCGATTTTCAATGCGCTCATGCGGTTTCCTTAATGATTATTGTGCAGTTTGGGCTGCTTTTTGTTCGGCTTGGAGGGTTTCGATGGATTTTTGGATGGCATCGCCTTCTGCGCGGACAAGGACGTCGTTTTCAAAATAAACGGTGAGGTTGCTGCGGTCTTTGATGATGCCGTTGCGGCTGGTATTGAAGGTGTAGTCCCAGCGGTCGGCATGGAATGCGTCGCGCAGCAGCGGGGTGCCGAGCAGGAGTTGGACTTGGTCGCGGCTCATGCCTGCTTGGAGGGAGACGACGGCGCGGGGATCAAGCTCGTTGCCTTGGACGACTTTGAGTTTGTAGGAGGGGAACAGGGAAACGCGTTCGGCGCTGCATGCGGAAAGTCCGATGAGGGCGGCGAGGGCAAGACAGAGGGGTTTGTTCACGGATATGCCTTTCTGTTCGAATTCGGGTGGAAGGGTATCATTGCTTGAATTTTTTGAAAAAGCAAACGATAATCATCTCTTTGATTATAATTTCAGCCGGCTATCGTTTGTATGCAAACAAAAACTTGTGGTTTTATTGCAAACCGCTATGGCGTAATAGTGGGCAAGCGGGCTGAAATTGCGTATTATAACGTCTATTACTTCACAGGGATATTGAATATTATGGAAAAATTCAGCAATATTGCGCAATTGAAAGACAGCGGTTTGAAGGTTACCGGTCCGCGTTTGAAAATCTTGGATTTGTTCGAGTCGCATGCTGAAGAGCATTTGAGTGCCGAAGATGTGTACCGTATTTTGCTGGAAGAAGGTGTGGAAATCGGCGTAGCGACGATTTACCGCGTGTTGACCCAGTTCGAGCAGGCAGGCATTTTGCAGCGCCACCATTTTGAAACCGGCAAGGCGGTTTACGAATTGGACAAAGGCGACCACCATGACCATATCGTCTGCGTGAAATGCGGCGAGGTAACGGAATTCCACAATCCCGAAATCGAGGCCTTGCAAGACAAAAATCGCGGAAGAAAACGGCTACCGCATCGTTGACCATGCGCTTTATATGTACGGCGTGTGCGGCGAATGCCAAGCGAAGAGCAAACGCTGATTCCCGTTTTAAAAGATGTTTGATGTTCAGACGACCTCGGATGAGAATTTGGGGTCGTCTGAAATTTTTTGCGGAACATGAACATCATGCCGCTGTAAATCAGAATAATATAGTGGATTAACTTTAAATCAGGACAAGGCGAGGTAACGTCGTACCGGTTTAAAGTGAATCCACTATACCTTAGGATTTTTAATGAGTATCCCCTTGCTTTTACCCTAATGATTACACTTTCCCCGATCCGTTTTCCGCGCTGGAAGAATGCGACGGCGTGGTCGGTATCAGCCGCGATTTGGATACGGGACGGCTGCTGTCGGCGTATCGGCAGGGGATTTTCCCGTGGTTCAGCGAAGACGGCTGGTTTTTTTGGCATACCATAGATCCGCGCGCCGTCATCGTGCCTGAAAATCTGCATATCGGGCGTTCGTTGGCGAAAACCTTGCGCAACAAACCCTATCGGGTAACGGTCAACCAATGTTTCGAAACCGTCATTGCGCATTGCGCCGCCTTTCCGCGCCCCGGTCAGGACGGCACATGGATTGTTCCCGAATTCCAAGCCGCTTATACCGAGCTGCACCGTTTGGGTCATGCGCATTCGTTTGAATGTTTCTATCCCGATGAAACAGGTCGTCTGAAACTGGCGGGCGGCTTTTACGGCGTACAAATCGGACGGGTGTTTTACGGAGAATCCATGTTCGCCCTTGAGCCGGATGCCTCCAAAATCGCCTTCGCGCGAGCCGTTCCGTTTCTTGCCGGACTGGGCATTGAGTTGATTGACTGTCAACAAGATACCCTGCATATGCATCGTTTCGGTTCGAAACCGATACCGTTCGCCGAATTTCAGACGACCTTGCAACGCTTGAACGCTTTGCCTTTTGAAGGAAGCGTTGGGCGCGCGGGTAGTAGGTGGAACGTTGGAATAGCGGCAAGTGAAATGTCCGATTTAGGGCATTTTACGTTTCACGATGTAGAGTCGGCTTCGAGCCAGAAACGAATAGCAAAAAGGTCGTCTGAAAACCTAAAAATGAAGTTTTCAGACGACCTTTTTAAAAGATTGCGCCTCACAAATCAAATTCAGCCACAACCGGCGCATGGTCGCTCAGGGCGTTCTTGCGCGCGCGCGTCCAAATCGACATAAACGTCTTTCAACACGGCAGACAGGGCGGGGCTGATGAGCTGGTGGTCGATGCGCAGCCCGAGTTTGCGTTGGAACATTGCGCCGCGATAGTCAAACCAAGTATAAAACGCGCCTTCGGGGGTGGATTTGGCGCAGGCTGTCGGTCAAGCCTAAATCCAGCAGATTTTTGAACCACTGTCTCTCGATGGATGAGCAGTGGATTTTTTCATGCCATTTTTCGGGGTCGTAGCAGTCGGCATCGGCGGGCGCGATATTAAAGTCGCCGAGCAAGACCAGTTTTTCGTGGCGCGTCATTTCGTCGCGGACAAATTCGGTCAAAGCGGCAAACCATTGTTCTTTATATAGGAATTTCGGGCTGTCGAGGGCTTCGCCGTTGACGCAATAGACATTGATGACGCGCACGCCGTTGACGGTTGCGGCGATGACGCGGCGTTGCGGGTCGTCGGGCAGGGCAGGCAGGCCGACGTGTACGTCTTGCGGTTCGCTGCGGCTGATGATGGCGACGCCATTGTAGGGTTTTTTGTCCGCTCCAAGCGCTGTGCCAACCCATCATTTGCAGGGCGGCGGCGGGAAATTTGTCTTGGTCTAGCTTTGAGTTCTTGCAAAACAAGGACATCGGGCTGATGGTCAGCAAGCCAGTTTTGCACCTGCGGCAGGCGCACGTTGAGGGAATTGACGTTCCAAGTGGTGATTTTCATGCGGATTCCGTGTGTGAGGGTCGTCTGAAAAGCGTTTTGGGCTTTTCGGGCAAAATAGGATAAAACAAAAGCGGTTCATGAAAACCGCTTTTGTTGGGTAAACGGACGCTATTGTAACATCAGGGAATTTCGGCGGCTGCCGGTTTTGGAAACACAAAAATCCGGTTGAGAAAACAAGGCTCAACAGCCTTTAGGCGGCTTTACGGTTTTCCAAATTGCGCAACGTATCGAGGATGACGGCAGCTTCTTCCGGATACCAGACGGTATTCGATGATGCGGTGGTAGCGGTGAAATCGATCAGACCTTCGGAGCGCAGGCGCGCGAGATGGTTGGAAACGGCGGTCGCAGGCTGTCCGAGCGCTTCGGATAATTCGGCGATGCTGCGTTCGCTGTCCATCAGCATGAACAAAATGGTCATGCGGTCGGGGTTAGCGATGAGTTTGAGAAGGGAAGAGAGACGTTTGGTTTCCATAGTGAGGCTTTTCTTTATCAGTAAGATTGGTTTTTAGGGGCTGAAACGGTAGGGCAAAATGAGTTTGATTCTTTTTGCGTTTATCCGTAAAATTCAACTGTTTATATCGGGTAAGTATAAAGCAAGCAGCGTGAAAAAGGAGTATGTCCGTTAAAATTTATCGTAAATAATTGTTGTTTCGCCGGCTTTTTGAGAAAGTAACCGAATCGGGTGAATATGTTTTTTTGAAATATGGATAAAGGTTCTCATTTTATGTTTATAAAAACTAAAGAAACTATTTCTATGCAAAGCGTTATCGGCGGTGTCGTATTTGGGAACTGTGTCGGAGGTTCGAAATATTATTGGGGTCGTCTGAAAACAGAGGCAGGGAAGGGCTGTCGGGGAGTGTGATATTTTGCCGACACTTAAAGAGGTGTGGCGGATTGATGTCACAGATTATTTTTAGTAGCGGGATTGGGTTTTTGAAGGTTTGCGCGTCGGTTTTGGATTAATTTATGATGAATGCTTGAGATTGAATAATCAGGAGATTTTTGGATTTGGAAAGTGAAGGGATGGAAACGGTCAGGCAATGTCAGTCTGAAGAATGACTGATTCAAAAAATGATAAGTGGTGTAAATTTTATACAAATGGTATTTTTATTGTAAAATAATATAAATTGCGTTATAATCATAAAAATTACATTAGCATTATAAATAAGCTAATACATTATAAAAATAACATTTTTGCCGTCTGTATGGGGTATGGGGAGTGCTGTTCATGCAGGAGCGGCAGTATTTGCGGGAAAATATCATTTATGGATACCGACTTTCTGTCTTCGGGCGGTCTTGTGCTGACGGGTTGTGCAGCGGCATTTGTGCTGGCAACCTGCCCGTCTAAAAATACGCCTGTCAAACAATTTATCAGCCGTTTCGCCGTCAATGTCCGTGCGGATTGCAGCTTGGACGAATCTGTCTATGCATGAGTTTCGCGGCTTGGATATTTATCGGGACGGGCAGCATGAACAGATTGATTATGTTTATGTGTCCTGTTTCGGGATTTTCGTGGTTGCCACGCCGAATTATCAGGGCAGGATTTGGGGCGACGACGGCAATGGGATGTGGACGCAGAAGTTTCACAAAAGCAAGACGCTGTTCCCGAACCCTTTATTGAAAAATCAGCAATACATTCGGATTTTTGTTCGAGAAGCTCCACCTGCCGACGCGGGCGTTTTCTTCGGTGGTGGTTTTTTTCCGGGTAATTGCCAATTTCAAACCATGATGCCGGACAATGTTACGGAAGACTCTGATTTTTGCTGAATATATTTCACAATATACAGAAGTCGTGCTGATGCCTGAAGAAGTCAAGCAAATCAGGGAAGTGCTGGAAGGCTATGAATTTGATTTGGTTTTCAACCGGCAGAGGTTTGAATCGCATGTATGAACAGGGTGGGGCGGATTGGGCATAATCGGTTTTTATGTATTGCAGATTACCCACTTTATAAACCTTCCCAAAAACGTCGTCTGAATCGTTTTTCAGACGACGTTTTTTTCTTCAGAAGATTTTTAAGGTTCCGAGCGTCCTAAAACCATCGCGTCCCCGTAGCTGAAAAAACGGTATTCATGTTCGACCGCATGGCGGTACACCGCGCGGATGTGTTCCATGCCTGAAAACGCGCTGACGAGCATCAGGAGCGTGGATTTGGGCAGGTGGAAATTGGTAATCAGGCGGTCGATGACGCGGAAGCGGTAGCCCGGCGTGATGAAAATATCGGTGTCGCCCTGTCCCGCTTTCAGACGACCTGTCTCGCGCGCGGCGGATTCGAGGGCGCGCATGGAAGTGGTGCCGACTGCCCAAACTTTGTTTCCGCGCGCATGGGCGGCTTCGATGGTGGCGACGGTTTCGGGCGGTACGTCAAACCATTCGCTGTGCATTTTGTGTTCTTCGATTTTGTCCACGCGCACGGGCTGGAACGTTCCCGCGCCGACGTGCAGGGTGACTTCCGCTGTTTCCACGCCTTTGGCTTTCAGACGACCTAAAAGCTCGTCCGTAAAATGCAAACCTGCCGTCGGCGCCGCGACCGCGCCCTGATGTTTGGCATAGACGGTTTGATAGCGCGTGTCGTCATCCGCGCCGGCAGCGCGTTCGATATAGGGCGGCAGCGGCAAATGGCCGTTTTGCTCCAGAAGTTCGTAAACGGTTTGCCCGCCTTCAAAGCGCAGGCAGAACAGTTCGTCCGCACGCTCCACCATGACGGCACAAATATCGCCTTCGAAAATCAGCTTCGTGCCGGGTTTGGGCGATTTGGACGAGCGGATGTGCGCCAGCGCGGTGTGGTTGTCCAAAACGCGCTCTATCAATGCCTCGATTTTTGCCGCCGCTTTCTTTTTGTCCGAACAGCCGCGCTTTCATGACTTTGGTGTTGTTGAACACTAAAACGTCGCCCGCCTCAATATAATCAGGCAAATCGCCGAACACGCGGTCTTGCAGCGGCATATCGGGCAGCGCGACCAAAAGACGGCTGCTGCCGCGCACTTCGGGCGGGTGCTGGGCAATTAATCGGTCGGGCAGGGTGAAATCGAAATCGGAAATGTCCATAATCTTATTTTGATGCTTACAAATTTTGTCAGGCGGTCATTATACGCACTTTGGCTTTTTTCAGACGACCTTTTCCCTTCATAAACCAACAAATTAGAATAAACACTCGTTGAAAAATACGCATTCGGACGAATTTCCCTGAATCTGCCCGTTTTGTTCAAAAACCGCCTTTTTTTCGAGATTTTTGCTAGACATTTGTCGGCAAGTTCGGGAAAATAGTCAAATTCATTTACGGGTTTCTGCTCCTGCGAATGCCCTTTAATGCAACCCATCACCGTCCGGCTTTGCGCCGTTGCCGCAGGCCGGTTGTTTTCTGAAATATCCCGCAACAAACACGGCCGCTTCACGACATTTTGGCCGTATCGTAAAGGAACGAAAATGGATTTGCGCAAATTAAAAAAACTGATTGATTTAGTAGAAGAATCAGGTATCGCCGAAATCGAAGTGACCGAAGGCGAGGAAAAAGTCCGCATCACCCGCGCCACCGCCGCTCCGGCTCCCGTTTATGCAGCACCCGCCCAAGTAGCGGTGCCTGCCCCTGCACCCGCCGCCGCTCCTGCTGCCGCAGCAGCACCCGCTCCCGCAGCCCCAGCCGCCCGCGACCCTGTCCAACGCGCAAAAATCGCCCATGGTCGGTACGTTCTACCGCGCGCCCGGCTCGAATGCCGCCGCCTTCGTCGAAGTCGGCCAGCAAGTCAAAAGCCGGCGATACGTTGTGTATCATCGAAGCGATGAAGTTGATGAACGAAATCGAAGCCGAAAAATCCGGCACGGTTAAAGAAATTCTGGTGGAAAACGGTACGCCTGTGGAATTTGGCGAGCCGCTCTTCATCATCGAATAATTCGTTTTCAGACGACCTTCCGGATTGCGTGGAGGTCGTCTGAAATGCTTTCCAACTCAGGATTTCCACCATGCGCCTGCTGTTAGCCATCTTCCTGCCCTTTGCCGTATTCTTCACCATCGGCCGTCCGATTGCGGGCATCATCTGCCTGATTCTCCAATTCACCTTAATCGGCTGGATTCCTGCCGCCATGTGGGCGGTGTACGCGTTGAGCCAATACAAGACCGATGAAAAAATCCGCAATGCGTTGAGCAAAAGGTAACAAGCAGGTCGTCTGAAACCACAGGAAAGGTCATCATGCTGAAAAAAGTATTAATCGCCAACCGAGGCGAAATCGCGCTGCGCGTCCTGCGAGCCTGCCGTGAAATGGGCATCGCCACCGTCGCCGTGCATTCCGAAGCCGACAAAGACAGTCTGCACGTCAAACTTGCCGACGAATCCGTGTGCATCGGCCCTGCCGCTTCCGCACAAAGCTATCTCAATATCCCCGCCATCATCGCCGCCGCAGAAGTTACCGGCGCGGATGCCATCCACCCGGGCTACGGCTTCCTTGCCGAAAACGCCAATTTTGCCGAACAGGTCGAACAGTCCGGCTTCATCTTCATCGGCCCCAAAGCCGAAACCATCCGCCTGATGGGCGACAAAGTTTCCGCCAAACACGCGATGATTGAAGCAGGCGTACCTTGCGTTCCCGGTTCGGACGGCGCCCTGTCCGACGATCCCGCCGAAATCCTCAAAACCGCCGACAAAAGTCGGTTATCCCGTGATTATCAAAGCATCGGGCGGCGGCGGCGGACGCGGTATGCGCGTGGTCGAGAAAAAAGAAGACCTCATCAAGTCCGTCGAAATGACCAAAGCCGAAGCAGGCGCGGCGTTCGGCAATCCGATGGTCTATATGGAACGCTACCTGCAACGCCCTGCGCCACGTCGAAATCCAAGTGCTTGCCGACGAACACGGCAACGCCATCTACCTTGCCGAGCGCGATTGCTCCATGCAGCGCCGCCACCAAAAAGTCATCGAAGAAGCACCTGCTCCCTTCATCGACGAAAAAGCCCGCGAAAAAATCGGCAAAGCCTGTACCGACGCCTGCAAACGCATCGGCTACCGTGGCGCAGGTACGTTTGAATTCCTGTATGAAAACGGCGAATTCTTCTTTATCGAAATGAACACCCGCGTCCAAGTCGAACACCCCGTTACCGAGCTGATTACCGGCGTGGACATCGTACAGGAACAAATCCGCATTGCCGGCGGCCTGCCTTTGCAATACAAGCAAAAAGACATCCACATCGAAGGCCATGCTTTCGAGTGCCGCATCAATGCCGAAGACCCGTACAACTTCATCCCCAGCCCCGGTCTGATTGAAAGCTGCCACCTGCCCGGCGGCTTTGGTATCCGCGTGGACAGCCATATTTACCAAGGCTACCGCATCCCGCCGTACTACGACAGCCTGATCGGCAAAGTCTGCGTCATCGGTAAAACCCGCGAGCAGGCAATGGCAAAAATGCGCGTCGCCCTCGCCGAGCTTGCCGTAACCGGCATCAAAACCAATACCCCGTTGCACCGCGATTTGTTCAGCGACCCCGGTTTTGAAAAAGGCGGCGTCAGCATCCATTATCTGGAACACTGGCTGGAAGAACGCAAAGCCAAACAGGACAAATAAAACCGTCCCGCTTGGATAGTCGAAGGTCGTCTGAAAAACCATATGGCTTTCAGACGACCTTTTTTTCAGACAGGTTGAAACCTGATTTCGGGTGTACATCAGCGATTGCCGACAAGCCTAGAATTATGACTGAGTAAGCCTCGTCCGCCGCCATTTCGGCGCAAGAAAGAATCCGTGTTCAGGCAGAAAAACGATTCAATCCGAAGTAAGTGGCCCGCTGTTGCGCCCATAGTCCAAACATACCGCAAACGACCAACATCGTGTATTTGACCGTCGTTTCCTAATTTCAGACGACCCCACCGAGAAAGCCCACCATGTCCTATCAACAAATCACCATCAACGTCAACGACGCTGTCGCCGAACGTCTCGCCGACGCCCTGATGGAAAAACGGCGCACTCTCCGCCGCCATCGAAGACGCCTACGCAGGCACCGAAAACGAACAAGCCATCTTCGGCGAACCCGGTATGCCGACCGAACAAATCTGGCAGCAAAGCAAAGTCATCGTCTTGTTCGGTGAAAACGACGATGCCGCAGCCATGATTCAAGCCGCCAGCCAAGCATGCGGGTTGAAAGACTTGGCATACACCAGCGAAATCCTCGCCGACCAAGACTGGGTGCGCCTGACCCAAGCGCAGTTCGACCCCATCCAAATTTCCGAACGCCTGTGGATTACCCCCTCTTGGCACGAAGCGCCCAACAGCAACGCCGTCAACCTTCAGCTCGACCCCGGCCTTGCCTTCGGTACCGGCAGCCATCCGACCACCCGCCTCTGCCTCAAGTGGCTGGACACACAACTCAAAGGCGGCGAAAGCGTCCTCGACTACGGCTGCGGCTCCGGCATCCTGACCATCGCCGCCCTCAAGCTTGGCGCAGGTTCTGCCGTCGGCGTCGATATTGACGAACAAGCCATCCGCGCCAGCAAGGACAACGCCGCACAAAACAACGTCGATGCACAGTTCTACCTGCCCGACGGTTTGCCGCAAGGACAATTCGACATCGTCGTCGCCAACATCCTCGCCAATCCCCTGCGCATGCTCGGCGAAATGCTCGCCGCCCGCACCAAACAAGGCGGACGCATCGTGTTGTCCGGTTTGCTGGACGAGCAAGTTGAAGAACTCAGCGGCATTTACCGCCAATGGTTCGACATCGAACCCGCCGAAATCGACGAAGGCTGGGCAAGGCTCAGCGGCGTCAAACGCTGATAGCGATACGCTCAAACAAAAGGTCGTCTGAAAACCGATTCAGGTTTCAGACGACCTTTTTCATGCCAATCCTGTATTAATAATTGGTCGAACAGAACTGTTCACGCTTGTCCGCATCGGCGGCATAACACGTCAAGCCCATGCCCGCCGCGTTGCTGTTGCTCGCCTTCGCTCCCGGTTTTTTTGTTCACCAAAACCTTGCCGTTTTTCCCGATTTCGACGGTTACGCCTTTACCGTTTTTCAGCTTCCATTTCAACACCTGCGCATCGGCATTCTGACACTTGTTGACCGAACAGCCGCCTTCAGCCGCGACATTACCGTTTTTTTATAAATCACACACTGCTGCTGGCTGTCGGTACAGGCCGCATAGGCAGCAACGGAAAAACAGGAAATCAGCGCAGCAAGCAAAACAGGTTTCATGGTTTGGACTCCTTGGATGGTGATGATGGGTTTGCAATATCTCAAACTATACGCCTGTTTATATCGGCAAGCCATTGGTTATGACGACTGGTTGCAATTGCATTGCCGTTAAAGCATAATGTCATAATCGACACTGTTGTATGATAAAAAGGAATAATAAATGAAGAAGTTATTTTTGGCTGCCCTTGTTTCCGTCACATTGGCAGGCTGTTTTGGTAATAATTTCAGCTGGACCAACGCCCGGCAAATCAGGCAGGGCATGAGTGAAAGAGAAGTGATTGCATTGATGGGCAAACCGACCAGAATTCAACCCTCTCCGATAGGGCTGGTCTATATATGGGGACACCTCAATGCCGTCACCGGCTCCGTCAAGACTACATCAGTCATTGTCAATGATGGCATTGTGGCTGCCGATCCTATCATTCTGGGTGATCGCAGCCTACCGCTCAATATTTATTGATGGTTTTAAAAATAACGATATGAACCGCCTGCTTGGGGCGGTTTTTGCATTTTCAGGTCGTCTGAATTGACGCTTTTTTTGACAGAAGGGTTTGAACTTTGGGCATGTTCATCAAATATAGTGGATTCGATTTAAAAAAAGAGCCGCAAATCATTTTGCCGCTCTTTTTGATGCCCGCCTTACCGCTTCAACTTCGCAAAGCATCCGCCATCGCCGAATTGGTCGGGGGCGCGGTCGTTGCGTTGGGGTTTGCGGTCGTGGCGTTCGGAGTGTTTGCTTTGGCGAAACTCGCTACGCTCGTTTTCAGACGATCTGTTGCCTTTGGTTGCGCCGCCCGGTTCGTCATCCAAGCGCATAGTTAGCGCGATGCGTTTTCTGGCGGCATCGACTTCCAGCACTTTCACTTTCACCACGTTGCCGGCTTTCACCACTTCGCGCGGGTCTTGGACGAATTTATTGGACAGGGCGGAGATGTGTACCAAGCCGTCTTGATGGACGCCGATGTCCACGAACGCGCCGAAGTTGGCGACGTTGGAGACCACGCCTTCGAGTATCATGCCGACTTGCAAGTCGCTGATTTCGTGGATTCCTTCGGCGAAGGAGGCCGTTCTGAAACTCGCCGCGCGGGTCGCGGCCGGGTTTTTTTCCAGCTCAGACAGGATGTCCAGAATGGTCGGCAGACCGAAGCGTTCGTCGGTGAAGTCGGACGCTTTGATTTGCTTCACGCGCTCGCGGTTGCCGATGAGTTCGGCGGCGGTACTGCCTTGTTGCGCCAGCATTTTGGCGACGACGGGATAGGCTTCGGGGTGGACGGCGCTCGCATCCAGCGGTTCTTTGCCGCCGTTAATCCGCAAAAAGCCTGCTGCCTGCTCGAAGGTTTTTCGCCCAAACGCGGTACTTTCAGCAATTTTTTGCGGCTGTCGAACGCGCCGTTTTCATCGCGGTAGGCGACGATGTTTTTGGGCAAGGGTTTGATTTAAGCCGGAAATCCGCGCCAAGAGCGGGGCGGAGGCGGTGTTCACGTCCACGCCGACGGCGTTCACGCAGTCTTCGACCACCGCGTCCAGCGATTTGGCGAGCTGGCTTTGGTTCACGTCGTGCTGATACTGCCCCACGCCGATGGATTTGGGGTCGATTTTGACCAACTCGGCGAGCGGGTCTTGCAGCCTGCGGGCGATGGACACTGCGCCGCGCAGGGAAACGTCCAAGTCGGGAAACTCGCGCGCCGCCAGTTCGGATGCGGAATAAATCGACGCGCCTGCTTCGGAGACGACGATTTTGTGCAGCCCCATTTCCGGCATTCCGCGCACCAGTTCGCCCGCGATTTTGTCGGTTTCGCGGCTGGCGGTGCCGTTGCCGATGGCGATGAGCTTCACGCCGTGCTGCTTAATCAGACGCGAAAGCGTTGCCAACATATTGTTTTCTTGGTGCAAATAGACGATGACCGTATCCAGCAGCTTGCCCGTGTCGTCCACTACGGCGCATTTCACGCCGTTGCGGTAGCCGGGGTCGAGACCCAACGTGGTCAGCCGTCCGGCGGGCGCGGCAAGCAGCAAGTCTTTGAGATTGCGGGCGAACACGGTAATCGCGTCGGTGTCGGCGGCTTCTTTCAGACGGCCTAAGGCTTCGAGTTCCAGCGACAAAAAGATTTTCGCGCGCCAAGTCAGGCGCACGGTGTCGCGCAGCCATTTGTGGCCGTCTGAAACCTTGAAACGGCGGGCGATGATTTGCTCGTATTCGCTTTGCTGGGTAATCGGCGTGTCGTCGGGCTGGTATTTGAGCGCGATGTTCAACACGCCTTCGTTGCGGCCGCGCAAAACCGCCAGCGCGCGGTGGCTGGGCATGGCGCGGACGGGTTCGCGGTGGTCGAAATAATCGCTGAATTTTTCGCCTTCGGTTTCTTTGCCTTCAACGACTTGCGCGTGGATTTCGGCTTCGTTCCACAGCTTGTCGCGCAGCGTGCCGATGAGTTCCGCGTCTTCGGCAAACTGCTCCATCAGAATCGCGCGCGCGCCGTCCAGCGCGGCTTTGGTGTCGGGGACGTTTTCGTTCAGGTAGCCCTGCGCGGCGGCTTCCACATCCTGCGGCTGCTCGGCAAGCAACACGTCCGCCAGCGGCTGCAAACCGTGTTCGCGCGCGATTTGCGCTTTGGTGCGGCGTTTGGGCTTGTAGGGCAGATACAGGTCTTCCAGCGCGGTTTTGTTGTCGGCGGCTTCGATTTGCGCCCTGAGGTCGTCTGAAAGCTTGCCTTGCTCTTCAATGCTTTTTAAAACAACGGCTTTGCGCTCTTCCAACTCGCGCAGGTATTGCAGCCGCTCGGCAAGCTGGCGCAGCTGCGTATCGTCCAGCCCGCCCGTGGCTTTCCTTGCGGTAACGGGCGATAAAGGAGCATGGTCGCGCCGTCGTCCAAAAGCTCGACGGCGGCGGTGATTTGGGCGGCAGTGGCGGAGAGTTCTTGAGAGAGGATTTGGGTGATGTTCATGGGGCTCCTTTTTGATGGGTGTAGGCTGCCTGAAAGCGTTAGTTTTAACGAAGTTGAAAAGTGCAGGCTGCTTTTTTGGGTTCGAGTTAGAACGAAATTTTCAGGTAGCCTGAAAGGTTATTTTTGAGGATTTTTTTTGTGCTCCCAAGTTTCAAGTAAATAAACTGCTAGTGCTCCTGATAAATTAACAGCTAATTGTGCATGACGGGGCTTAGGGATTAACACCTATTTTTTTCCCTTACCGTGAGCATCGCTTAAACGGTTTCTGTAATGCACCTAATCCTTCAATGATAGCAGTGCAGCCACCTAGTATTTGCTTGAAAATATCTTCCGTATGTTGTGAAGGAGCAAGATTGAGATATTCGGCTGTTTGTTTATACAGTTTTTGTAAATCCTGTCTGTCATCGTAAGTAATTTGTGCTTCATCCAAGATATATTTGCATACACTTTCTATCAATGTTCGTGCAGATGTAATTGCTCCTTCTGGGTCATTAATCCGTCTTTCGAGAGCCTTTTTCCAAGCATTTTCTATATGAACAGCGTCGATTTTTTTGAATACCTTGGTTGATTAATTCGTCAGAAGGACAAGTTTTGCCATAACTAAATTCTATAAAATTCAATAATGGTTCAAATGCTTTTATAAATAAACTCCCTACGTTCCGCATATGTCTCAAATCGCGGTGCTTTTTACTTCATTCCAAAATTGATGTAAACTCCTACATGTAAGTAAAAACTTGGGATGTATTTTTTTCAAACCCTTTGTTTGAGATAAATAATTGCCTTAGCTGCAAAATATTGTGCATTAGATTCTCTTTCGTTGGCGGATGTAATTCCGCCAGTGGCACGAGAAATTAATAAATTTTTGTAGACTTTGCGCTTGAATTAATAAATCTTGCATTTTTATACCTATCTGTTCATTTAATTTATTTATTTCAGGCTACCTGAAACTATCGTTTCAACACTTCCACTCGGCAATATCTTCCACTTCCGCCTGCTGCGCCATGTGTGCCAAACGGTTTTTCCTGAACAGCCCGTATTGTTCACCGGCAAACGCTTCCATTTGCTTGTGGCTGCGCGTGCCTTTTGCCTTCCAATACGGCGAAGCCGTTGTCGGCGATGATGCTGTCTATGCGGCTTTTGCCAAAACGCAAGCGTCAGGCCTTGCCGGTTTTGGCGCGTAGTTCCGCACTTTCCAGAAAGATGACGGTCAGGCGGTTGAGCGTGTCGATTTCGTCGGCGTTCAGGTAGTTTTTGGCGATGACGATGTCGGCTTTGCGCACACGTTCGCCGCTCCATGATGTCAGCCCCATATTGGGGGCGTTGCCGTTGGCGCGGTGGCAGACGAGTTCGGCGGCGGTTTGCTGCGTTACGGCATAAATCAGTTTGTTTTGCGCTTGGGCGAAAAACATCTGCGTGGCTTTGTCGGTGGGGTCGTAGTCGGCAGAGAGTTTGAACAGTTCGCGCACTTTTTGATAAAACCGCATTTCGCTGGCGCGGATATCGCGGATTTTTCCAGCAGTTCGTCAAAGTAATCCACGCGTCCATTGGGATTTTTTCAGGCGTTTGTCGTCCAGCACGAAGCCTTTTTTCCAAATAGCTCGTCAAAACCTCGTTAGCCCAACGGCGAAACTGCACGCCGCGTTTGCTGCGCACTCGGAAGCCGATGGCCAGAATCATTTCCAAAGCATAGTGTTTGACTTGGTATTGCTTGCTGTCTGCGGCAGTTATTAAGAACTCTTAATAACTGAATTCTCATCCAACTCTTTGTCTTCCAATATATTTTTGATATGCGTTGCGATGTTTGGCACGGAGGTGTCAAAAAGTTCGGCCAGTTGGCTTTTGATTGAGCCAAACGGTGTGTTCCTGCACCAGCAGGTTTACGCGGGTGCGGCCGTCTTCGGTTTGGTAAATCAGGATGTCGGACATGGGTTTTCCCCGTTTGCAGGTAAAGGTCGTCTGAAAAATATCACTGGTTTATTCTTCATCTTCATCATCTTCATCGTCATAAGAAGTGTAGAGCCAACTGTCCCAGCCGAATAGTTCGAGCAGCGTATCGAAGCGGTCTTGGTCGGCGGTGCCGATGAATACGCCGTTTGCGTTGCCGTTTTTTGCGAAGCAAAGCAGGATGATTTCGTGAAAGCCGTCGGTGTAGAAGCGTTGGTTTTCTTGGCGGAGTTCTATGATTTCGGTGCGGTTTTGTTGGATAAACTGTATGGCTTGGGCATCTGTCGATTCCTCGTCCATGATGTTGGCGCAGTAGTGCAGACCGCCCATAGCGGCGTTGGTGTAAGCCAATTCCAGCAGTAGGGTTCGGGTGTCGGGCAGGTGCGGCTGCCATTTGTAGCTTTCGGTTTCATCGGTGTAAAAGCCGATATGGACAGGTGGGTTGTCTTGCGCCAAATCGGCTTTTAGCAATGCCGCACAGAAATACGCCTTGGTTTTCTTCCATCAGCACCAGATAATCGCTGTCAAAATCCATCTTTTCCAATGGCAACAATCGGTTAAACGATTGATTGACCGCCCTCGTTGCCGCCCAATGTAAGCAGATATTCGCGCAACATGGCGGGGAAACGGATGCTCAGGCGTTGTTCGGCAGCGGTGATTTCGGATTCGGGCAGACCGCAGGGCAGGTGGTCAAGTTGATAGAGGGTGGCGATATTTTTGCAGATAATTCATGGAGTAATCTGGGGCAGGGGTCGTCTGAAAAACACGCTATTATAAAGGATTAACTTGGTGCTGAACGTCCTTTCAGACGACCCCTTCCTACATTTTCAGCTAAAATACGCGCCATTAAAGGACAAAGCCATGATGACGCCCGAAACCCAGAAACAGCTCAAAATCACCGACGTTTTCGCCAAGAAGCTCGACAAACTCAACCTCAACACCGCATGGGATTTGGTTTTGCATTTGCCGCTGCGTTACGAGGATGAGACGCACATCATGCCGATCAAGGATGCACCGATCGGTGTGCCGGTCAGGTCGAGGGCGAAGTTATCCATCAGGAAGTAACGTTCAAACCGCGCAAGCAGCTGATTGTCCAAATCGCCGACGGTTCCGGCAGCGTCCTTTTTCTGCGCTTCATCCACTTTTACGCCAGCAACCAGAAACAGATGGCGGTCGGCAAACGCATCCGCGCTGTGGGCGAAATCAAACACGGGTTTCACGGCGACGAGATGATTCATCCCAAAATCCGCGATGCCGAAGGCAGCGGTTTGGCGGAAAGCCTCACGCCGATTTATCCGACCGTAAACGGCTTGAATCAGCTCTACTTTGCGCCGCATCATTCAGACGGCGCTGGACGTTACGCCGCTGCACGACACGTTGCCCGATGCCTTATTGGGTCGTCTGAAACTGCCGCACCTCGCCGAAAGCCTGCGCCTTTTTGCACTCGCCGCCGCCGAGTTTCACCATCCACCAGCTTTTCCGACGGCGCGCTGCCCGCATGGCAGCGGCTTAAATTCGACGAACTTTTGGCGCAACAGCTTTCCATGCGCTTGGCGCGGCAGAAGCGCGTCAGCGGCATCGGCGGCGGCATTGGGCGGTGACGGCACATTGACCCAAGCCCTGCGCCACGCCCCTGCCGTTTGCCCTGACCGATGCGCAAGAACGAGTCGTGTCCGAAATCCGCCGCGACATGGCGCAAACCCACCCCATGCACCGCCTGCTGCAAGGCGATGTCGGCAGTGGCAAAACCATCGTCGCCGCCTTGTCCGCGCTGACCGCCATCGAATCCGGCGCGCAGGCGGCTGTGATGGCGCCGACCGAAATCCTTGCCGAACAGCATTTCATCAAGTTCAAAACAATGGCTTTGAGCCTTTTAGGGACTCGAAGTCGTCTGGCTTTCCGGCAGCCAGCGCAAAAAAAGCCAAAGACGAAGCCAAAGCCAAACTTGCCGACGGCACCGTCAAAATCGCCGTCGGCACGCACGCCCCTGTTTTCAGACGACGTCGAGTTTCAAAAATCTGGGCTTGGTGATTGTGGACGAACAACACCGCTTCGGCGTCGCCCAACGCCTCGCCCTCAAAAACAAAGGGCGCGACGTCCATCAGTTAATGATGTCCGCCACGCCCATCCCGCGCACGCTCGCCATGAGTTTTTTCGCCGACTTGGACGTGTCCGTCATCGACGAATTGCCGCCTGGGCGCACCCCGATTAAAACCCGACTCGTCAACAACATCCGCCGCGCCGAAGTCGAAGGCTTCGTCCTCAACATCTGCCGCAAAGGGCAGCAGGCATACTGGGTCTGCCCGCTGATTGAAGAAAGCGAAACCCTGCAACTGCAAACCGCCACCGAAACCCCTCGAGCAGCTTCAGGCGGCATTGCCCGAACTCAACATCGGCTTGGTACACGGGCGCATGAAGGCCGCCGAAAAGCCGAAGTCATGGCGGAGTTTGCCGCAGGCCGTCTGAACGTCTTGGTTGCCACCACCGTCATCGAAGTCGGCGTAGATGTGCCCAACGCCGCCCTGATGGTGATTGAACACGCCGAGCGCATGGGCTTGGCGCAGCTGCACCAATTACGCGGGCGGGTAGGGCGCGGCGCGGCAGAAAGCGTGTGCGTCCTCCTGTTTGCCGAACCCTTGAGCGAACTCGCCAAAGCGCGGCTGAAAGTCATCTACGAACACACCGACGGCTTCGAAATCGCCCGCCAAGACCTCAATATCCGCGGCCCCGGCGAATTTCTCGGCGCGCGCCAAAGCGGCGTCCCCATGCTGCGCTTCGCCAACCTCGAAGAAGACCTGCACCTCTTGGAACAAGCGCGCGAAATCGCTCCGATGCTGATTGAACAAAACCCCGAAATCGTCGAAGCGCATCTGGCAAGGTGGCTTGCCAGCAGGGAAGGGTATTTGGGCGTGTGAGGTCGTCTGAAAAAGGCTTCGCCTGCGGATAGAGTGGATTAACTTTAAACCAGTACGGCGTTGCCTCGCCTTAGCTCAAAGAGAACGATTCTCTAAGGTGCTGAAGCACCAAGTGAATCGGTTCCGTACTATCTGTACTGTCTGCGGCTTCGTCGCCTTGTCCTGATTTTTGTTAATCCACTATAAAAAGGTCGTCTGAAATCTTTTTCAGACGACCTTTCGGGTTTAATGGAGCACCGGCTTTTATTTTTGCGCCGAAATTGGGTTGCAGCAGGGCGCAGGGTTGGCGTTCCTGCGGCTGCGGCGGCTGCGTCCGGCGATGGTGCGTGCAGGCGGCGCCGGATCGGTTTTGTCGGCTTTTGGTGATTTGTCGCCGCGCTCGTTACGTTCATTGCGTTCGCTGCGGCTGTTCCGTTCGAACGGTTTCTTAGCGCTCGCCGCGGCTGCGGGTCGATGTGGGTTGGTTGTCTGCGGCATCGCCGTCGGCGTCACTTCCCCACCCAGTTCGGCTCGAAACCTTCGATGCGTTCGACTGCCAAGTCGTTGCCGGTCAGCTCTTTGATGGATTCAAACATTTTTGCTCGGTTTTTGTCCATCAGGGAAATGGCGACGCCGTCCGCGCCTCGTTCTGCCGGTGCGTCCGATGCGGTGGACGTAGTCTTCGGGCTGGGTCGGCAGTTCGTAGTTGATGACGAAGGGTAGCTCGGCGATGTCCAGTCCGCGTGCGGCAACGTCGGTGGCGACGAGGACGCGCAGGCTGCCTTCTTTGAAGGCGTTGAGGGTTTCGAGGCGACTTGCTGGGATTTGTCGCCGTGGATGGATTGGGCGGCAAGGTTGCGGCGCACGAGGTCGCGGGTGACTTTGGTCGACGCTTTGTTTGGTTTTGCAGAATACGATGACTTGGTTCATCTGCAAATCGACAATCAGCCGCTCTAAAAGATTGCGTTTTTTTGAGCGCGTCAACGGCGATGATGTGCTGCTCGACATTGGCGCTGGTGGTGTTTTTGCGCGGCGACTTCGACGATTTCGGGCGCGTTCATAAAATCTTTGGCGAGCTTGCGGATGGGGGGCGCGAAGGTTGCGGAAAAGAGCAGGGTTTGGCGTGGCTTGGGCAGCATCTGCATGATTTTGCGGATGTCGTCGATGAAACCCATATCGAGCATACGGTCGGCTTCTGTCGAGGACGACGATTTCGACTTTGTTTAAATTGATGTTTTTTTCTGTTTGACGTGGTCAAGCAGCCTGCCGACGGTAGCGACGACGATTTCGCAGCCGGGCGCGCAGGTCGGCGGTTTGTTTGTCCATGTTGACGCCGCCGAAAAGGACGGTGTGCCGCAACGGCAGATTTTTGATGTAACCCTGCACGTTTTGGTCGATTTGGTCGGCAAGTTCGCGCGTCGGGGTTAACACCAGCATACGCACGGGGTGCATCGCGGGCGAGGTGCTGGAAGTGGCGTAGCGTTTGAGGCGTTCCAAGCTGGGCAGCATAAAGGCGGCGGTTTTGCCCGTGCCGGTTTGGGCGGCGGCGAGCAAGTCGTGGCCGGCGAGTGCTTTGGGGATGGCGGCGGCTTGGATGGGCGTCGGGTTTTCGTAACCTTGTTCGGTCAGCGCGGAAACGATTTCGCTGCCAAGCCCGAGTGAGGCGAATGGATTCATGGCGGTATCTTTCTGTCCGGACGGGATGCGGAATGCCGCATGGGGTCGTCTGAAACGGGAGGATGTTTTTGATTGTGTGTTTGATAGGATGCCGCCGGCAAAGTGTGCGGCCGGTTTACGGCAAACCGCAGAAGTGGGGATGTGGTCTCTGCGGTATGGAAAGGTAAGCGCGATTATGCCATAAAACCCTTGCGCCGCCCAACGGCAGGCGGTCGGGGCATGGTTGTTCGACTGCGTTGCCGAGTCGGCAAGGGGAATTTTTACATTGCCATGCCGGCGGCGTTTATGTCCCTTAAATTTTTGAAACCGCTTATCATTTCCTGACGGCATTTACTGTCATAGTTCAAACTTATCAAAACCTTTCATATGTAAATGAAACTAAATCGTACTGATGAGACTCTGTTTTGAGACAGACGCAAATTTGCGCTGTAAACCATCAATCACAATAGGAATATACGACATGAAAACTTTATTGATCGCCGTTGCCGCTGCAAGCCTGATGCTGGGTGCCTGCTCTAGCAGCAAAACTACTGAAGAAGCTAAAACCCCTAGCGTAAGCGTTGAAGAGGCAATCGCTCAATGTCAACAAGCTTCCGGTGCAAACCAAGACCGCGCCGTGTTCGATGCATGTATGAAAGACAAAGGCTACCAACGCAGCGCCGCTGAAGGCGCAGCCGCAGCTGCTGCTTCTGCACCTGCCGCACAATAAGCACAGCTAGGAATTATTGATGTATCACCCGATCTGTTCGGGGTTATACATCAACAATTTCTCGCCATGCTTGTTCCGCCTGATTCCATTCACTCCCAGAAGGTAGGGAGGGCGCAAACGGAAAGGTCGTCTGAAAACTGTTTTCAGACGACCTTTCCGTTTGTTTTTATCCGGCGGATTCGGTTATTACAAGGCGCGGTCGAAATACAGCGGCACGCCCGATGCTTCGCTCATGCGCATCAGGTAGTCCATAATCTTCTGCGGCCACTCGACACCGCGCACGACGGTCAGGTTGCGCAATATCGGGAACACCAATATGTCTTCCATGCCGATTTCGCCGTTCAAGCCTGCTCCGCCTTCTGTCATCAGCGTTTCCAGTTCCGCTAAATCCCCGTTCAGCCGTTGCACATACTGACCGGTTTTCTCAAATTGGCGGCGAAGCTGCTGATGCTTTTCTCTTTTTGTCCGTGAAATATTTCACCGCTTCCGGCGTTTCAAATTCGGGCAGCTCGAGTTTGATCACGCGCGGCTGGACGAGTTTCAGGTTGTATTCGCCCACTTTGTCCAACCATGCCTGGATTTCGGGGCGGGTTTCATCTTTCAGACGACCCTCGCGGTCAAGATAGCGGACAACGTCCAAACTCTCGCCCATAAACGAACCGTCTTCTTTTTGCAGGATGGGCACTTGTTTCGCGCCGATCATACCGATCGGCGTTGCCTCGTCGTCGTTTGCCAGCACGACCTCTTCAACGTCCGCGCCAAACAGCCCAGCCGCCATCCGCGCACGCACGCAAAACGGGCAATGGTCGTAAATATACAGCTTCATCGGATACTCCTTTTTCAAGTTCATCAAACGGACGAACCATATCATTTAAGGTCGTCTGAAACAACCCGCTTACAGACAATATAGTGGATTAACTTTAAATCAGGACAAGGCGACGAAGCCGCAGATAGTACAGATAGTACGGAACCGATTCACTTGGTGCTTCAGCACCTTAGAGAATCGTTCTCTTTGAGCTAAGGCGAGGCAACGCCGTACTGGTTTAAAGTTAATCCACTATATCCCGCAAAACAGCCCGCAAATCCCTTTGGCAACCTGTTACAATAAACCTGTTTTTATCGAAACGAAAAGACACCATCATGACCGCCACCAGCCCGATTCAAGACACGCAAAGCGCGACTCCGCAAGAATTGCGCGAATGGTTCGACAGCTACTGTGCCGCGCTGCCGGACAACGATAAAAACCTCATCGGCGCCGCATGGTCGTTGGCAAAAGAACACTATCCCGCCGCTGCCGCCACGCCGTATGGCGAACCGCTGCTCGACCATTTGCTCGGCGCAGCGCAGATGGTCAACGAACTCGACCTGCTCTCCGATGCCGTCGCCGCCACCCTGCTTGCTGACATCGGACGCTACGTTTCCGACTGGAATCTCTTGGTTTCCGAACGCTGCAACAGCACCGTCGCCGAGCTGGTCAAAGGTGTGGACGAAGTACAGAAGCTCACCCACTTCGCCCGCGTGGACAGCCTCGCCACTTCCGAAGAGCGCGCGCAGCAAGCCGAAACCATGCGTAAAATGCTGCTGGCGATGGTGACTGACATCCGCGTCGTGTTGATCAAGCTCGCCATGCGCACCCGCACCATGCAGTTCCTCAGCAATATCCCCGACAGCCCCGAAAAACGCGCCGTCGCCAAAGAAACCCTCGACATCTTCGCCCTGCTCGCCAACCGTTTGGGCGTGTGGCAGCTCAAATGGCAGCTCGAAGACCTCGGCTTCCCGCCATCAAGAACCCTGAAAAAAATACCGCGAAATCGCGCTGCTTTTGGACGAAAAACGCACCGAACGCCCTCGAATACATCGAAAACTTCCTCAACATCCTGCGCGCGGAGCTCAAAAATACAACGTCCATTTTGAAGTCGCCGGCCGCCCGAAACACATCTACTCCATTTACAAAAAAATGGTGAAGAAAAAACTCAGCTTCGACGGGCTGTTTGACATCCGCGCCGTGCGGATTCTGGTCGATACCGTCCCCGAGTGTTACACCACGCTGGGTATCGTCCACAGCCTCTGGCAGCCCATCCCCGGGCGAGTTCGACGACTACATCGCCAACCCCAAAGGCAACGGCTATAAAAGTTTGCACACCGTCATTGTCGGCCCGGAAGACAAAGGCGTGGAAGTGCAAATCCGCACCTTCGATATGCACCAATTCAACGAATTCGGTGTCGCCGCCCACTGGCGTTACAAAGAGGGCGGCAAAGGCGATTCCGCCTACGAACAAAAAAATCGCCTCGGTTGCGCCAACTCTTGGATTGGCGCGAAAACATGGCGGAAAGCGGCAAAGAAGACCTCGCCGCCGCCTTCAAAACCGAGCTTTTCAACGACACGATTTACGTCCTGACCCCGCACGGCAAAGTCCTCTCACTGCCCACCGGCGCGACCCCCATCGACTTCGCCTACGCCCCTGCACAGCAGCATCGGCGACCGTTGCCGCGGCGCGAAAGTCGAAGGGCAAATCGTGCCGCTGTCCACCCCGCTCGAAAACGGACAGCGCGTCGAAATCATTACCGCCAAAGAAGGGCATCCTTCCGTCAACTGGCTGTACGAAGGCTGGGTCAAAATCCAGCAAGGCAATCAGCAAAATCCGCGCCTACATCCGCCAGCAAAACGCCGACACCGTGCGCGAAGAAGGCCGCGTCCAACTCGACAAACAGCTTGCCAAACTCACGCCCAAACCCAACCTGCAAGAGCTTGCCGAAAACCTCGGCTATAAAAAACTCGACGACCTATATACGCCGTCGGACAGGGCGAGATTTCCAATCGCGCTATCCAGAAAAGCCTGCGGCACGTTGAACGAACCGCCGCCCGTACCCGTCAGCGAAACCACCATCGTCAAACAGTCCAAAATCAAAAAGGCGGCAAAACCGGTGTGCTCATCGATGGCGAAGACGGGCTGATGACCACGCTTGCCAAATGCTGCAAAACCCGCGCCGCCCGACGATATTGTGGGCTTCGTTACCCGCGAGCGCGGCATTTCCGTCCACCGCAAAACCTGCCCCTCTTTCCAACACCTCGCCGAACAAGCGCCTGAAAAAGTGTTGGACGCAAGCTGGGCGGCGTTGCAGGAAGGACAAGTGTTCGCCGTCGATGTCGAAATCCGCGCCCAAGACCGCTCAGGGCCTTTTTACGCGACGTATCCGACGCACTCGCCCGCCACAAACTCAACGTTACCGCCGTGCAAACCCAGTCCCGCGACTTGAAGCCAGCATGAGGTTCACGCTCGAAGTCAAACAGGTCAACGACCTCCCGCGCGTCCTCGCCAGCCTCGGCGATGTCAAAGGCGTGTTGAGCGTCACGCGCTTGTGGTGAGGAGCAAAAGGTCGTCTGAAAAACGGATTTCAGGTTTTTCAGACGACCTTTTTAGCGAGTTTGGTATCGTAATCGACATTGGAAATATCTGTCCCTGTCCTTCCTGCTTGTACGGAAATGACGGCAATTTGAGCAGCTTCGATAAATCGCTGTCTGCCTTTTAAAAACAGCCAAGCTTGTAAATCAAAGGTCGTCTGAAAACTGCAATATGCGGTTTCAGACGACCTTTGTGTTGCTAAGTTCAAAGCAAGGCTGAACCTAATTTGGGCGAGAATCAGTGATCGACGGTGATGCCTTTGCTTTCCTGCTGTTTCTGTTCGTCCAGTTTCTTTTTGCAGCGTGTCGCACGGGGTGTCGCAGTCGCAGACTTTTTCATGCCCAGCGAGGAGATGCCGCCGCAACTGCCTTTGATGGTGCGTTTGGAGAAAATATAGCCAACCGCCATGCCGAGGATGACGAGGAGGAAGAGGCCGAAGGTGAGGAGTAGGGTTTTCATGATGGTGTTCCTGTGGGATGGATATGAGTGTGTAGATATTAATGGAGTAGTTTTTTAAACGCGCCGGACATTTCGGTATGGTAGCCGTTTTGGTCGCGGATAATCAGGAAAAACGGCGAGGTTTTTGCTGTTCGGCGAGTTTGAGGGGCTTCGGTTTTCGCCGAGTACGAAAAGTCCGGTGGACAGGCCGTCGGCGGTGGTGGCGTTGTCGGCGACGACGCTGATGGAGGCGAGACGGTGCGACAGCGGGCGGCGGGTTTTGGGGTCGATGATGTGGGACAGCCGCCTGCCTTGCGGGTCAACGTGGAAAATGCGGTAGTCGCCGGAGGTGGCGAGGGAGCGGTTGTCGAGGGGACGACGATTTGGGTGTTGCCGCCTTGGACGATGTTGGGCTGTTCGATGCCGATGCGCCAAGGTTCGCCTTGGGCGTTGCGGCCTTTGCCGTGCAACTCGCCGCCGATTTCGACAAGGTAGTTTTTGGATGCCGAGTTTTTCAAGTTCGCCTGCCACTTTGTCCACGCCGAAGCCTTTTGGCGATGGAGGAAAGGTCGAGATAGGCTTCGGGCCGGGTTTTGGCGAGCGTAGCTTGTTTTGCCGTTTTGCGTGAGGATGATTTTTGTCCGTACCGGTTTGGGCGGCGGCTTTGTCGATTTCGGCTTGGGTGGGTTCGCGGGTGATTTCTTTGTTCGGTCCGAAGCCCCAAAGGTTGACGAGCGGGCCGACGGTTACGTCGAGCGCGCCTTGTGTGAGGCGGTTGAGGCGTAAGGCTTCGGCGGTTACGGCGGCGAAATCGGCGGAAACGGGCATGGGTTTGCGGGTCTCGCGCATTTGGTTGAAACGGCTGATTTCGGAGTCTTCGCGGTAGGTGGACATTTGGCGGTTGACTTCTTCGAGCGCACCGTCAATCTGCTTTTTACGGCTTCGGGCGCGGGCGGGTTGGGGAGGTCGTCTGAAAGGTATTTGACGGTATAGGTCGTGCCCATCGTTTCGCCCCTGAAGCACGGTTTGTTCGGATGTTTTTGCAGCACGCGCCCAAGGGCAGGGTAAAGATGAGGGCGGCGGCAAGGGCGGGAATGGCGGAGGGCAGGTGCATGATAGGGTGTTCGGGTGTTTTCAGACGACGTATTGTAACGTAAAACGCAAGGGCGCGCGGCTTGCGGGAGAAGGGCTTTTCTGCTAACATCCGCGCTGCATTAAGAGTTGGGAATTCCATGCCAACCTGCTTTTCAGACGGAAAGGTAAGGTGGACGGCTGCAAAGCCGATGTGGTCCGAGAGGGCAATTCAAATCCCCCCGCTTGATGCGGGAATTTTTTTGCCCGTATGTTCTGTGCGGGCAGGATTCCAAACCGTTTTATCCAAGTGGGAATATTTATCATTTGGATGGAGCGCAGGTGGAAATTTTGTTATGATTTCCGTTGAGGGATATATGATGAAACAACAGGTCGTCTGAAAGCAGACGGCTTGTTTTTGAAGGAAAATATTGAAATGAGCGAATATCTGTTTACTTCCGAATCGGTTTCCGAAGGCCATCCGGACAAAGTAGCCGACCAAGTGTCCGATGCGATTTTGGATGCGGTTTTGGCGCAAGACCCCAAAGCGCGCGTCGCGGCGGAAACTCTGGTAAACACCGGTTTGTGCGTGTTGGCGGGCGAAATCACCACCACCGCCCATGTGGACTACATCAAAGTCGCACGCGAAACCATCAAACGCATCGGCTACAACTCGTCCGAGTTGGGCTTTGATGCCAACGGTTGCGCGGTCGGCGTGTACTACGACCAGCAATCCCCCGACATCGCCCAAGGCGTGAACGAAGGCGAAGGCATCGACCTGAACCAAGGCGCGGGCGACCAAGGCTTGATGTTCGGCTACGCCTGCGACGAAACCCCGACCCTGATGCCGTTTGCCATCTATTACAGCCACCGCCTGATGCAGCGTCAAAGCGAATTGCGCAAAGACGGCCGCCTGCCGTGGCTGCGTCCCGACGCAAAAGCGCAGCTGACCGTGGTTTACGACAGCGAAACCGGCAAAGTAAAACGCATCGATACCGTCGTCCTGTCCACCCAGCACGACCCTGCCATCAGCCATGAAGAACTGAGCAAAGCCGTGATCGAGCAGATTATCAAACCGGTTCTGCCGCCCGAAATGCTGACTGCCGAAACCAAATACCTGATCAACCCGACCGGCCGCTTCGTTATCGGCGGCCCGCAAGGCGACTGCGGTCTGACCGGCCGCAAAATTATCGTCGATACCTATGGCGGCGCAGCCCGCACGGCGGCGGCGCGTTCTCCGGCAAAGACCCGTCCAAAGTCGACCGTTCCGCCGCCTACGCCTGCCGATATGTTGCGAAAAACATCGTTGCCGCAGGTTTGGCAACCCAATGTCAGATTCAGGTTTCCTACGCCATCGGCGTTGCCGAACCGACCTCGATTTCCATCGATACTTTCGGTACAGGCAAAATCAGCGAAGACAAACTGATTGCCTTAGTTCGCGAACATTTCGACCTGCGCCCCAAAGGCATCGTCCAAATGCTCGACCTCTTGCGCCCGATTTACAGCAAATCCGCCGCCTACGGCCATTTTGGCCGCGAAGAGCCTGAATTTACTTGGGAGCGCACCGACAAAAGCAGCCGCATTGAAAGCAGCCGCAGGCGTATAAAGATAAAGGTCGTCTGAAAGGGAGTTTCAGACGACCTTTTGCCGTCCCGAGTCAAAAACTTTTTGGCAAACGAAGTATCATAATGTTTTACAAAAAAAGCAGCGCGGCACTGTGTTTCCTTGCTGCGCCGTCTTTACCCGTCCACCAATATAGTGGACTAACTTTAAACCAGTACGGCGTTACCTCGCCTTGCCGTACTATCTGTACTGTCTGCGGCTTCGTCGCCTTGTCCTGATTTAAATTTAATCCACTATAAAAATAAAACTGAAGGAATACATCATGAAAAAAATGGCTGCTGGCTGTTTTGCCCGCCACTGCGCTTGCCGCACCGCCTCAAGGCTTTTATCAAAATTACCAAGACTGGGACATCGCTTTGCGACAATACCGGCACATGCCGTCTTGCCGGCTATCAGGCGGACGAAACAGAAACGCCGGTTTCCATCTTGTTTACCCGAAAAGCGGGGGCGAACGCCGCCGTTGCCGGCGAAGTTTCCCTGCTGCCGTTTAACGACGATGAGCGTCAACTCGCCCGTGTGGCAGCCCGCAGCGAATTGATGCTGAACGGCAAATCGCTGGGCAAATTGGCGTTGAACAAAAAAAGGCTCAGGCAAATTGAGCAGCGCGCAAACCAACGCCTTGCTTGAAGCATTGAAAAAAAGAAAGCAAAATCAGCATCCGTGCGGGAAAATATGAATGGCACTTGTCCAACAAAAGGCGCGGCGGCGGCAATGTTGAAAGCGGACGAATTCAAGGTCGTCTGAACACGCCTTCCGCGCTGATACGCAAAGGCAACAGCAGTCAGGCAGTCCTCAGCCCGCAGCCCAAACCCGTCATCCCGCGCCGTTGCCGTACCGAAAACAGCAGGCGATATACTGGAACAAGACACACCGCGCCACAGCGCCGTCATGAAGCTGCTGCGCAACAGCAACCGCGTTTCCGAAGGCGACGATAATTACTGTTACGCCCTGCATAATAAAGAGCAAATGGGTTGGAACCGCAGCCTGTATGTCCATCCGCTCAACGATCGTCAGGTTTTTGATTTCGGCAATCTGTATCGGCGGTGCTTATCAAACCAGCGGCTACTATGCCATTGCCGATAAAGAGTTGACCAAAATCGAACAAGTGCTGCCGCCGATGGTATACGGTGGGCACGGCGGATTCGACGAGAAAACAGCCACCCTCAGCGGCAGCTTCAAAGGCCGCGGCATAGGCGACTGCTGGACAAGCAATGCGGCGGTGTGGGACGGCAAGAGCTTCGTCCGCAGCGAGGAACACACTACCGGCTCGTGCAAAGGCTTTACCGGCGGTGCGTGGTGGCTGCCGATTTTTGATGCCCGCGTCGAGCGTTAAAATACGCCGAATATCGAAACAAGCGGCAAAGCCGTTTCAAAAAAATGCCCGCAAGATTGAGCGATTTTGCGGGCATTTGCTACACGCGGGCGATGTTTGGAAGGGAAAAGGCGCAGCAGCAGAATGCCCGTTTTCAGACGACCTTTTTCCTTATACAATACGCTTGGATTTTATATATTCTGATATAAAGGATACGGATTATGTTCGGCAAACAACTCTTTGAAGAAGTCAGCGCAAAAATCAGCGAAACCATCGCCAACAGCCCCGCCAAAGACATGGAAAAAAACGTCAAGGCCATGCTCGGCAGCGCGTTCAACCGTATGGACTTGGTTACGCGCGAAGAATTCGACATCCAGCAGCAGGTTTTGATCAAAACCCGCACCAAGCTGGTCGAGCTGGAAGAGCGTTTGGCAAAACTTGAAGCCGCGCAAGAGCCGGAACAGACTGCATTGGAAGCTGCCGAAGCCGCAGCCCAAGAGGCCGTCGAAGAAATCAAACAGCAAACCGAAGCCGGCGAATAAGGTCGTCTGAAACATGTCGCTTGCCTTGGTTTACAGCCGCGCCTTGAGCGGCATGAATGCGCCGTTGGTCGAAGTGGAAGCCCACCTTGCCAACGGCCTGCCTCATTTCAATATCGTCGGATTACCCGATACCGAAGTCAAAGAAAGCCGCGACCGCGTGCGCGCCGCCATCATCCAAAGCGGTTTCAACTTCCCCGCCAAAAAAATCACCGTCAACCTCGCCCCTGCCGACCTGCCCAAAGAATCGGGACGTTTCGACCTGCCGATTGCGCTGGGCATCCTCGCCGCATCCGGACAAATCGCACCCGAAAAGCTCGCGCAATACGAGTTTGCCGGCGAATTGGCACTTTCGGCATGTTGCGCCCTGTGCGCGGCGCGTTGGCAATGGCGTGGCAGGGTATGCAGGCGGGACGTTCTTTTGTTTTACCGCAGGAAAACGCAGAACAAGCCGCCGTGATGCGCGGCATTACCGTTTACGGCGCGCGTTCGTTAGGTGAAGTCGCCGCCCATTTGAACGGCATCGAACCTTTGGCGCAAACCGACTGCCAAGTTCCCGCAGAGGTCGTCTGAAAACGCCAAACCGCCTGATCTCATCGATGTTAAAGGTCAACATACTCGCCCGCCTTGCTTTTGGAAAATCGCTGCCGCGGGCGGACACAGCCTCTGATGATGGGCCCGCCGGGAACGGGCAAATCCATGCTTTCCCAACGGCTGCCCGGCATTCTGCCGCCTTTGACCGAAGACGAATTGGTCGAGGTATGGGCATTGCGTTCGCTTCTGCCCAATCATCAGCAACAACTCGACAGCCACCGTCCTTTCCGCAGCCCGCACCACAGCGCCAGCTCGGCAGCCATGGTCGGCGGCGGTTCTGACCCGCGTCCGGGCGAAATTTCATTGGCGCATCACGGCGTTTTATTTTTGGACGAGCTGCCCTGAGTTCGACCGCAAAGTTTTGGAAGTTTTGCGCGAACCTTTGGAAAACGGCGAAATCCACATTTCCCGCGCGGCGCGCCAAGCCGTCTATCCCGCCAAATTCCAGCTCGTCGCCGCCATGAACCCGTGTCCGTGCGGTTATCTCGGGCATCCCGTCAAACCCTGCCGCTGCACGCCCGAAAGCGTCGCGCGTTACCGCAGCAAAATTTCCGGCCCGTTGCTCGACCGCATCGATTTGACCATCGAAGTCCCCAGCCTGTCCGCCGCCGAACTGATGCAGCAGGAAGCGGGGAAAGCAGCGCCGTCGTATTAGCGCGCGTGATCGCCGCCCGCGACAAACAATACGCGCGGCAAGGTAAAGTCAACGCCGCCTTGAGCGTCAGTGAACTCGACACGTCCGCCCGCATCCAAAAAGAAGCGCAGGAAGCCTTGGGCAGCCTGTTGGAAAAACTCTCCTCTCCGCCCGCAGCTTCCACCGCATCATGCGTGTGGCGCGTACATTGGCGGATTTGGCGGGCGATGAAGAAGTCGGCAGAAGCCATGTTTTGAAAGCCGTCAGCTTCCGCCGCGCGTTGTAAGGTTTTTCAGACGACCTTGGGTACTGAAAACGGAAGATCCAAAGTATAGTGGATTGACTTTAAACCAGTACGGCGTTGCCTCGCCTTAGCTCAAAGAGAACGATTCTCTAAGGTGCTGAAGCACCAAGTGAATCGGTTCCGTACTATCTGTGCTGTCTGCGGCTTCGTCGCCTTGTCCTGATTTAAAGTTAATCCACTATAAAAGTTTAGACGGGTCGGGTATCTTGCTGGTGTGTCCAATGCGGAGTATTCTGTTCGGGCAAAAGAAGCCCGTCGTCGGTCAATTGTCAGCGCGTCCTAACATCACGGCGGTTTTCGTAAAAACCATGTAAACAAACGGCGCATTTTTGCCCAATATAAAGGATATTGATAAAATGACCTGTCCCTACCGATGGCAGCAGCAGATTCCTCTGCCGCCAAAAGGTCGTCTGAACGGCATCATCAATATAGGTATCTCATGAATAAGAACACTCAATACGGCAAAGGCCTTTTCGGCTTTTTCTTCGGCCTCATCCTCGCCACCGGCGTGATCGGGGGCATCCTGTATTTTCTGAATCAAGACACCCCGAACGCCTTCAAGGGCGCGACCGAGCCTCAAAAACAGCAAACCGAGCCTGAAATCCTCAAGCCGCAGGAAAAATCCAAACCTGAATCCAAGCCTGAGACTGAAGAGCAGCCTGTCGTTGTTCCCGTAGAGAAAGAGCGTCCGGCAGAAGAAGCCAAGCCCGAACAGAAACGCAGCGAAGCCGACGACGATGCGGCAGCCAAAGAAAAAGAACGCGCCGAGAAAGAAGCGAAAGAAAAGGCAGATAAAGCCAAAGCCGAGAAAGAACGCGCGGACAAAGAAAAAGCGGAAAAAGAGCGTGCCGTCCATGAAGCGGAAGACGAAGCCCGCGAAGCAGAAAAAGCCCTGCGCGAAGCTGAAAAAGAAGACAAAGACGCTGCCGAACGCGAGTTGAGACAAAAACTCGCCGAGAAAAAGGCAGAGCTTGCGAAAAAACGCGCAGAAAAGAAAAAGCCGACAAAGAAGCCGCCGATAAAAACCAAAAAGGCAGCCGAGTTGACGGATAAACAAAAAGCGCGCGCCGAGCGCAAACTTGCCGAGAAAAAGCGGCAGAGAAGAAAGCCGCCGAAGCCAAGAAAACCGAAACGACCAAAAACCAACAAACCGACCCCCGAGCAAATCCTGAACAGCGGCAGCATCGAAAAAGCCCGTCAGGAAGCAAATAAAGGCGCGGCGAAAGAAGTGAAAAAGCCGAAGCAGAAAAACAAACCGCCAAAGCCGACAATGCCAAAGCCGAAGCTAAAACTGCGGAAGGTGGTAAGAAAGTCATCCTGCAAATGGGTTCGTACGCCGACCGCAACAGCGCCGATGCGCAACGTGCCAAACTCGCCATGCTGGGCATTTCGTCCAAAGTGGTCGAACGCACCAACGGCGACAAAACCGTTTACCGCGTACAAAGCAACAGCATGTCGTCTGAAGCCGCAAAAACGTTCAGAAAGACTTGCAAAAAACACAATATCAACAGCCTGATGCGTTCTGGCTCAATAAGGAGGCAGCAATGAAACGGACAACCAAACCGGCAGTCGTCCTCCTCAGCCTTGCGCTTGCCTTTTCCGCAAGCGCGCAGGCTGCGGTCGAAGGCGTGGATTACACGGTTTTGAACAAACCGATTCCGCAACGAGACGCATCCAAAATCGAAGTTTTGGAATTTTTCGGCTATTTCTGCATACATTGCCAAAACTTTGATCCCGTCTTGCTGTCATACAGCAAAACTTTCCCGAAAGACGTTTACCTGCGTACCGAACACGTCGTCTGGATGCCTGAAATGTTGGGCTTGGCGCGGGTTGCCGCGGCGGTTAACGCTTCGGGTTTGAAGTATCAGGCAAACCCCGCTATTTTCAAAGCCGTACACGAGCAGAAAATCAATTTGGCGGATACCGCCACTTTCAAAAAGCTGGGCGGCGGCACAAAAAGCTTTGACAGCAAAAACTGATTGCCGCATACGACGCACCCGCCAGCCCTCGCAGCCGCTAAAAATGCAAAGCCTGACCGAGACTTACCGTATCGACGGCACGCCGGACGTCATCGTCGGAGGCAAATATCGGGTCATATTCGGCAGCGATTGGGCGAATGGGCAGAAAAATCATAGGCGAGCTGATTAACAAAGTCCGCCAAGAGCGTTCCGGCAAAGCCGCGCGCTGACGGAATTTAGCCAGGCAGTTTCGAATGACCGCAAAAACAGGCGGTTTCCGAACTGTCTGTTTGTTTTGGGTGGCGTAAAATCCATAAAAACGATACTGCTGAGGGATGGGGCAAATACCGCCATACCGCAGCAGTTTTCCGATTCCGATACCGCTTCATCCTGAAATCCAGACGGGCAAACGTCGTCTGAAAACCAAAAAAGAAAGCAATATGGACATTTTGACCTTATTAAAAGCCCTGATTATGGGCATTGTGGAAGGCTTGACGGAATTTCTGCCGATTTCAAGTACCGGTCACTTGATTGTATTGGGCGACTTGCTCAATTTCCACAGCAACGGCAAAGTCTTTGAAATCGCCATCCAACTGGGCGCGGTGCTTGCCGTGATTTTTGAATACCGTCAACGTTTTACCTCCGTTTTATCCGGACTGGGCAAAGACCGTGCCGCCAACCGCTTCGTGTTGAACCTTGCCATCGCGTTCGTGCCTGCCGCTTTGATGGGATTTCTGTTTAGAAAACAAATTAAATTATATCTATTTAACCCCAAAAATCGTCGCTATCATGCTGGTGTTGGGCGGGCTCTTTATTCTGTGGGTCGAAAGACGCCAAAGCAAAGTCAAACCGAAAGTCAAAAGTGTGGATGAAATGTGTCCGATTGACGCACTTGTGGTCGGCTGCGCCCAAGTGTGCGCGCTGGTGCCGGGGACTTCGCGTTCGGGCAGTACGATTATGGGCGGTATGCTGTGGGGCATCGAGCGCAAAGCCGCGACCGAATTTTCTTTCTTCCTCGCCGTGCCGATGATGATTGCCGCCACCGGCTATGATGTATTCAAACATTACGAACTCTTCACGTTGCAGGATATCGGGCTGATTGCCGTCGGTTTTTATCGCCGCCTTCTTGGCAGGTTTCTTAGCGATTAAATCGCTGTTGAAATTCGTGTCCAGTAAAAACTACGTTCCGTTTGCCTATTACCGCATCGTCTTCGGCGGATTGATTCTGCTGACTTCGCATATGGGCTGGGTCAAATGGACAGCATGATGTTGAAGCAGGAATAAGTTGCCCACTATAAAAGGTCGTCTGAAAACCTCGAAAACAAGGTTTTCAGACGACCTTTATTTGTCCGGATACACCATATCGCAATAGATTCAAGCAGCGTAGGTGATTCGTCCTGTCAAATCCAGATGCAGGAATGAAAGTTCCGGATTGTCGGTTTAACGCGAGGGTCGTCTGAAAACCATCGTTTAAGGTTTTTTTCAGACGACCTTTTGATAAGAACTTCAGACAGGATTATTCGATGATTTCGGTGAAAACGACGGTTTTGCCGCCGCGGGTAAGCGTGGCGAAGCCGTCCTGAAGCTGCCATATTGTGCTTGCGTTGCGGTATTCCGTGGTTTTGGTCATCGAATGGGTTTGCGTCAGTTTTTTCGACCGTACTTCCCTGACGCAGTCTCGACCGTCATCGGGCTGTTGCTGTTGACGTAGATGGCGGAGATGCGACCGCCGTCGGCGGCCTGGTAGCGGATGGCGTTGTTTTGCGCTTCGGCGACGACGGCGAGAGGGGCATCGGGGCGGACGGCTTTATACGAACCGCAGGCGGTACACAGTCCGAGCAACAGCAGGAGGGCGTATCTCTTCATAGCGTCTCAATAATGGTGGTGGGGAATGTGGCCTTCGAGATGGTAACGCGTTCCGCAGTAGGGGCATTCGATGTCGCTGTCGGACTGAATCGGGAGGAAGACGCGCGGATGACCGTTCCAAGTTTCGTGGTTGGGACCGGAGCAGTGCAGCGGCAGGTCTTTGGGGTGGATAATGACGGTTTCGGTGTTTGCGTTCGCTGATTTTTTTCCTTGGTAAGTCCGACCTTATTGTACGATATATCGCCTGCTTGTGCATCGCAAAAGGTCGTCTGAAAATAGGTTTTGGTTTGATAATGCTTTGGTTATAATGCGGTTTTTATGATGAATCGGCTTTAAATCCACTTTATTTGCAAACGGGCTTTAACATGACGACACTTTTCCGGAAGGATGATTTGAACCCTCAAGACGCCGCAGAATTTCTCTACACGTTGAGCGCGGCGTATTTGGATTATACGGATGCGGCAGGCGATGAGGAAATGCGGTGTTTTAACGACGAACAACACACGCTGACGGCTTACTGCTATTTGGACAGCCAAGTTCAGGAGGGCGGTTTTGTGCAACTGATTGCGGCGGGTTACGGCGAATATGTGTTCCATAACCCCGTCGCCGACAGCCTGCGCCGCTGGCGGATTAAACCGACACCTAAGATTTTAGATAAGGCGAAGGCTTTATACGAGCGGGACGGCGCAAAAATCGAGGAAATGGCGGACAGCGGGGCATCTTTTGGACGCGATTCGTGCCGAGTTTCCCGATTTTTGAGGAATTGGACGGCGAATATTACGAAATCGCGGACGACGATATGGCGGCGGCTGTGGCGTATGTGTTGGCAAATTGGGAGAAGTTTACGGAGATCGCGGATTGAGTGAACGTTAAGAAATATTGAACGGATTTCCCTGTTTGGGCGATTGATAGCAGGTCGTCTGAAAACCTGATTCGGTTTTCAGACGACCTTTTTCAGAACGACCTTAAGCGTAATGCCGCTCTTCGCCTTTGCCGTCCACATTCTCGGCGCAGCGTTTGCAGATGGTTTCATGACCTGCGACTGTGCCGATGTCGTGGGTATAGTGCCAGCAGCGTTCGCATTTTTCGCCGTCGCTGGCTTTGGCGGTAACGGCAAGTTCGCTGCCGGTTTTGACGTCGACTTTGGACACCAAGAGGGCAAAGCGCAATTCTTCGCCCAGGGCGTTCAGGTAGTCGGCGGTGGCTTCCGGCGCGGTGATTTCGGCTTCTGCCTGCAAGGACGAACCGACGGTTTTGTCTGCGCGCAAAGGCTCGATGGCGGCGGTTACGGCTTCGCGGGCTTCGCGGACTGCCGTCCATTTTTCACCAGTTCGGCTTCGGCTTTTTCGTTGATGGGCGGGAACTCGTGCCAAGTGTGGAAGAGGACGCTGTCTTCTTCGCCGCCGCCGATGATGTCCCACGCTTCTTCGCCGGTGAAGCACAAAATCGGTGCAATCAAGAGAACCAGGCTGCGCGTGATGTGGTACAGGGCGGTTTGCGCGCTGCGGCGGGCGTGGCTGTCGGCTTTGGTGGTGTAGAGGCGGTCTTTCAGGATGTCGAGGTAGAACGCGCCCAAGTCTTCCGAGCAGAAGGCGACGATGTCTTTCACGGCGAAGTGGAAGGCATAGCGCGGATAGAAGTCGCCCTGCCAGACGCTCTTGCGAGCTGACGCGCCAACACTAAGGCGTAGCGGTCGATTTCGACCATGTCCGCTTGCGGTACGGTGTGTTCGAACGGGTCGAAATCGCTGAGGTTGGCAAACAGGAAGCTCAAGGTGTTGCGGATGCGGCGGTAGCTTTCGGTTACGCGTTTGAGGATTTCTTTGGAAATTGCCAATTCGCCGCTGTAATCGGTGGATGCTGCCCACAGGCGCAGGATGTCGGCACCGAACTCGTTATAGACTTCTTGCGGCGCGACGACGTTGCCGATGGATTTCGACATTTTGCGACCGTTTTGGTCAACTACGAAACCGTGGGTCAGAAGCTGTTTGTACGGGGCGCGTCCCATTGAAGAGGCGCAGCCGGTCAGCATGGAGGATTGGAACCAGCCGCGGTGTTGGTCGCTGCCTTCGAGGTAGAGGTCGGCGGGCCAGTCCAATTCTTCGCGCTGTTTCAGGACGGAATAATGGGTCGAGCCGAGTCGAACCATACGTCCATCGTGTCGGAAAGTTTGTCGTAGTTTTCGCAATCTTCCGCGCTCAACAATTCGCTTTTATCGAGTGAGAACCATGCCTCGATGCCTTTTTCTTCGATGCGTTGTGCTACTTTCTCCAAAAGCTCGGCAGAGTTCGGATGCAGTTCGCCCGTTTCTTTGTGGACGAAGAAGGTCATCGGCGTGCCCCAATAGCGTTGGCGCGAAACAACCCAGTCGGGGCGGCCTTCGATCATGGCTTCCAAACGCGCACGACCCCATGACGGGAAGAATTCGGTGTCGTCCACGGCTTTGATGGCTTTGTCGCGCAGGGTCTTACCGTCGCTGCCGGCTTTGTCCATGCCGACAAACCACTGACCTGTCGCGCGGTAAATCAGCGGGGTTTTGTGGCGCCAGCAGTGGGCGTAGCTGTGTTCGATTTTGCTGCTTGCCAAGAGGTTGCCGGTTTCTTCCAGCCATTGCAGGATGACGGGATTCGCCTCCCAAACGCTCATGCCTGCGACACGAGGCGTTTCGCTGATGTATTTGCCTTCGGCGTTGACGGGGTTGTAAAGCTCGATGCCGTATTTGTTGCAGACGGCGTAGTCTTCCAAACCGTGCGCGGGGGCGGTATGTACCAAACCCGTACCGGCGTCGGTGGTAACGTGTTCGCCGTTGAGCATGGGAATATCGCGTTCGAGGAACGGATGATTCATGTGCAGGTTTTCCAGCTTGTCGCCGGTGGTTTCGGCGAGGACGCTGAGGTCGTCTGAAACGAAGCCGTAACGTTTGAGCGCGTCTTCCGCCAAATCTTTCGCCAGCACCAATTTGCCTTTTGGGCGTATCGATTAATTGATACACCACGTCCGCACCCGCAGACACGGCTTGGCTTGCGGGCAACGTCCAAGGCGTGGTCGTCCAGATGACGGCGAACGCTTTGCCTTCGATGCCTGCCAAACCGAATGCGGCGGCAAGCGCGGCGGTGTCTTTAAACGGATAGCCAACGTCAATCGCAGGCGATACTTTGTCTTTGTATTCCACTTCCGCTTCCGCCAGCGAAGAGCCGCAGTCCAAGCAGAACTGAACCGGTTTCGCGCCGCGGTAGAGATAGCCCGATTTGTAGATTTCGCCGAGCATGCGCACGGTATCCGCCTCGGTTTTGAAATCCATGGTCAGGTAGGGGTTGTCCCAATCGCCCAACACGCCCAGACGGATGAAGTCTTTTTTCTGGCGGGCAACCTGTTCGGCGGCATATTCGCGGCACAATTCGCGGAAACGCGCTTTGGGCATGTCTTTGCCGTGCAGCTTTTCCACCATCACTTCGATAGGCAGGCCGTGGCAGTCCCAGCCCGGCACATAAGGCGCGTCGAAACCGGCTTGGGTTTTGCTGCGGATAATGATGTCTTTGAGGATTTTGTTGACGGCATGACCGATGTGGATGTCGCCGTTGGCATACGGCGGGCCGTCGTGCAGGATGAATTTCGGACGGCCTTTGGCGATTTCGCGCAGTTTTTGATAGCGTTTGTGCTCGTACCAGCTTTTCAGCCACGCAGGCTCGCGCTTGGCGAGGTTGCCGCGCATCGGAAACGGGCTTTCGAGCAGGTTTACGGTTTTGCTGTAATCGGTCATGTTGTGATTCTCTATGGTTTCGGTATTTCGGTTTCAGACGACGTTTCGCTAAGGTCGTCTGAAAAAATGCAAAGGGCTATTGTAGCCGAATTGTATTGTTTTTATAAGGGGTTTTGGGTATGCGGGATGGCGGCGGATTACAGAGAAAGGTCGTCTGAAAAACTTGTTTTTGTCGAAATGTGACCTATCTGTTTTCAGACGACCTTCCTTATACCTGTTTACACACTTTCTTCACAACAAACCTTCCGCCTTAACCCACGCCAAAATATCGGCTTCTACGGCTTCGGGCGAACCGGGGTTGTCGATTTTGACGCCGTATTCGTCCGCGCCGAGTTCTTCCAGGATTTCCAGTTGCGAATCCAGCATCCCCGCCTTCATGTAATCGCCCTTGGCGCGCCATCATGCGCTCGAGGTTGATGGCTTGCGGCGGTGTCAGGTGGATGAAGGCGGTTTTGCCTTGTGCGCCGCGCAGGATGTCGCGGTATTGGCGTTTCAAGGCGGAGCAGGTAACGATGGTGTACGCCGCGCCGCTTTGCGCCTGTTCCGTCATCCAGTCGCGCAGGTTGCGCAGCCACGGATAGCGGTCTTCGTCGGTCAGCGGAATGCCCGCGCCCATTTTGTCGCGGTTGGCTTGGGTGTGGAAATCGTCGCCTTCGGCGTAGGGGCATTGGTCGAGGTGTTTTTGCAGGGATAGGGCGGCGGTGGTCTTGCCGCAGCCGCAAACGCCCATCATCACAAAATGCGTCGTCATGTTCTCTTCCTTTGTTGGATTTGAAAAATATAAGGTCGGGCAGACGGTTTAGAGCGTCTTAAAAACGTTTTCAGACGACCTCAAACCACGGCAAACAGCAGCGCCGACACTGAAAAACCGATGGCGGCAATCAGCGTTTGGTTGACCGTCCATGTTTTGAGCGTGGTCGGTACGTCCATATCCAAAAGGCGGCCGACCAGCCAGAAGCCCGAGTCGTTGAAGTGGCTGCAACCGACCGAGCCTGCCGCGGTTGCTAAAACGACGCAGGCGAGTTGCCAGTCGTTGAAGCCTGCGGCGGCAACGGCGGGTGCCATCAATGCGGCGGCGGTCGTCAGCGCGACGGTTGCCGAACCTTGCGCGATACGTAGCGCCAATGCCACCAAGAAGCAGCCCAGCAATACGGGTATGCCCAAATCCGCCATGCTGTCCGCCAACGCCTGACCGATGCCCGACGCGCGCAACACGCCGCCGAACATGCCGCCCGCGCCGGTAATCAGAATGACCGAACAAACGGGGGCGAGTGCGCCGTCCACCGTTTTTCTCCAGCGCGCTTGCCTTTTTCGCCGCGTTTTCTGCCCAAAACATAAAGTGCCACCAAAACTGAAATCAGCAGCGCGACCGGAGTCGAGCCGATCATGCGCGCCACCTGTACCCAATGTTCGTCCGCGCTGACGACTTTTTCACTGATTAAGGTGGACAGCCCTGTGTTCATAAAAATCAACAGCATAGGAATCAGCATAATGCCGACTACGGTCGAAGCCTTGGCAGGCGTTTGCGGCCGGTCGTTGTCCACCGCGCCGCCGCTGAGCAAATCGGGAACGGGAACGCGGATGGTGCGTCCCAAAACCTTCCCAAGCAGATAACCGCTGACATACCAAGTGAACATGGCGACGGGCAATCCCAAAATCAGCACCTGCCCAATGTTCGCCGAATAAAATTCCGAAGCCGCAATCGGGCCGGGGTGGGGAGGCAGGAAAAACGTGCATCACCGAAAACGCGCCGATAGACGCCAACGCATAAGGCAATACGTCCTGTTTCATGCGCCGCGCCGTCGCAAAGACAATCGGCAGCATCACCACCAATCCCGCATCAAAGAAAATCGGGAAACCGAAAATCAGCGACGCCACGCCCAAAGCAAACGGCGCGCGTTTTTCGCCGAACATCCGAATTAACGCATCCGCCAGCGACTGCGCCCCGCCCGAAGTTTCCACCAGCCGCCCGAGCATCGCGCCCAAGCCGACCAGCAAAGCCACGCTGCCGAGCGTACCGCCGAAGTTTTTCAACAGAACGTCGTTCACAATCTTATCCATCGGCAGCCCCGTCGCCACCGCCGTCAGCAGGCTCACCGACACCAGCGTCAATAGCGCATGGACACGCAGTTTCACAATCAACAGCAAAATCAGCACGATCGCCATCGCCGCAATACCCAGCAGCCAGCCCGCACTCAAAGTCTGAGTCCAACCATCCATTTTGAAGCCTTTCTTTGTAATCAGAATACAAGGTGGTTAAGGTTTTTCAAACGTATCCAATAGACCATAGCACGATTTGCAACGGGGTGGTATGGCGGATTTTTGAGGCTATAATCGTTTAATTTTTAGATGAATTTTTAATGATGAATGAGAGATGAAATAGAGAGTGGAAAAAGACAAGGTCGGATGAGGCATCCAATAAGGCGGAGAGGTCGTCTGAAAGTTTCTTTATCGGGTGTCGAACATGAAATATTATGAAAAAGGTCGTCTGAAACAATTTCAGACGACCTTAAGTTGGGAAAAATCCGATATGTGGGTTGGGACGTATTCAGGATGTGGGTTTGTATAGTGGCTTAACTTTAAACCATTACGGCGTTGCCTCGCCTTAGCTCAAAGAGAACGATTCTCTAAGGTGCTGAAGCACCAAGTGAATCGGTTCCGTACTATCTGTACTGTCTGCGGCTTCGTCGCCTTGTCCTGATTTTAAAAATTAATCCACTATATTTAATCTTTGGAGGTGTTTTTCTTTTTGTTTTTTTATAGATTATGTATTTTGAGAACATGAAATGCATCAAAATGACCACAAGGATGGCTTTGATACTGTCGGGAAGGAAATGGTCATCACCAAGGAAATATTTAGAATCAATAACATAGAAGCTCAAGACAAAATTTTACGGCGGTAACGATGAAGCTGGATGCAAAGCAGCTGATACAGAATACTTTCCAGTGCCGCCTGCCAAACTTACCCAGTAATCGTAAATTCCTTTTGTAATTTTTCCCAAAAACTTTTTCATATCGGCATCCTTGTGTTTGTTTTTATATTGACAGCGACGGTATGTATTAGTTTTTGGAATGATTTTATAAGGTATAAATTTGCGGCAAAAGGTCGTCTGAAAACTTTTCAGACGACCTTTTCACTCTACCTCAACCTTACTATCAAGCCGCGTTGTCGAAGCCGCTGTGGCGCAGCAGTGCGTCTATGCTCGGTTCGCGTCCGCGGAAGGCTTTGAAGGATTCCGCCGCGCTGCGGGAGCCGCCGACGGCGAGGATTTCCTGCCAGAAGCGTTTGCCTGTGGCGGCGACGTCGTTGCTTTCTTCAAAGGCGGCGTAGGCGTCGGCGCTGAGGACTTCGGCCCATGCGTAGCTGTAATAGCCTGCGGAGTAGCCGCCGGCGAAGATGTGGCTGAAGCTCAAGGCGAAGCGGTTGTATTCGGGCGGTTGGATGACGGCGACTTCTTTGCGCACGCTGTCTAAAACCTGTTGCCAGTTTTTCAGACGACCTTCGTTGTCTTCGCTGTAAATGGTCATGTCGAAGAGGGCGAACTCCATCTGGCGGACGAGGAACATGCCGCGTTGGAAGTTTTTGGCGGCGAGCATTTTGTCGAAGAGTTCTTTCGGCAGGGGCTCGCCGGTTTCTTCGTGGGCGGACATTTGTGCCAAGACGTCGTATTCCCAGACGAAGTTTTCCATAAACTGGCTGGGCAGCTCGACTGCGTCCCACTCGACGCCGTTGATGCCGGATACGCCCAGTTCGTCCACTTGGGTGAGCAGATGGTGAAGGCCGTGGCCGGTTTCGTGGAAGAGGGTGAGGATTTCGTCGTGGGAGAGGCGGGCTTTTTGCCGCCAACGGGCGGGGTGAAGTTGCAGACGAGGTAGGCGGTAGGCGGTTGCAGCGTGCCGTCGGCGAAGCGGCGGCGGCCTTTGTAGTCGTTCATCCACGCGCCGCCGCGTTTGCCTTCGCGGGCGTAGAGGTCCATATAGACGCCGCCTATGGTTTTTGCCGTTTTGTTCCAGCTCGAAGTAGCGCACGTCTTTGTGCCAGACGGGAACGGTTTTTCGGCGAATCCGATGCCGTAGAGTTTTTGATTTGGGCGAACAGGCCTGCCAGGACTTTGCTGACGGGGAAGTATTTTTTGACTTCGGTTTCGCTGAATGCGTATTTGGCTTCGCGCAGTTTTTCGCTGGCGTAGCTCAAATCCCACGGCTGCGGGTCGGCGAGGTTCAGGCGTTCGCGGGCGAAGGCTTTGACTTCGGCGAGGTCTTTTTCGGCGTAGGGTTTGGCGCGGCGGGCGAGGTCGTGCAGGAAGGTGAGGACTTGTTCGGGCGTATCCGCCATTTTCGTTGTCTAGCGACAGCTCGGCGTAGTTTTTGAAGCCGAGCAGTTTGGCGGTTTGCAGGGCGTTTTTCGAGCGTGCGGTCGATGTTGGCGGTGTTGTCGAATTTGCCGTCGTCTGAAAGTTCGCTGGCGCGGGTAACGTAGGCGCGGTAGATTTGTTCGCGCAGTTCGCGGTTGTCGGCGTATTGGATGACGGCGAGGTAGTGCGGAATCTGCAAACCGATTTTTGTAGCCTGTTTTTGCCTTCGCTTTTTCGCGCGGCGGCGGCAAACATGGCGAGCGAGTCTTCGGGAATGCCGGCAAGCGGTGCGGCATCGTCAAAGTAGAGGGCGAAGGCGTCGGTTGCGTCTAAGACGTTTTTGCGAGAATTTGGCGGAGAGTTGCGCGCCTTCGGTTTGCAGTTTTGCCAGCTCTGCCTGCTGTTCGGGCGGCAATTCCGCGCCGCTGAGGACGAAATCGCGCAGGTCGTGGTTGAGCTTGGTTTGCTGTGCGGGGGAGAGGGGTGGCGAATTCGGGGAATTTTTGATGGTTTTTGAAGCGGTTGTACAGCTCGATGTCTTGTCCGATTTCGGTGAAGAAGATGGTGATTTCGGGCATCAGTTCGTTATAGACGGCGCGCAGTTCGGGCGTATCGACGACGGAGTTGAGGTGCGACGACGCCCCAAATCCCGCCGACGCGTTCGGTAATGTCGGTCAGACGCTCGACGGTGTTGCCCAGTCGGTGTGCGTTTGGGCTTTGACTTCGGCAATCTGCGCGCGCGCTTCGGCGATGGCGGTTTGCAGGGCGGGTTTGATGTCGGCGGTTTGGATGGCGTCGAAACGGGGTTCTTCGCCCAAATGGAGCAGTACGTTGTCGGTCATGGATGGGATTCCCTTTGTGTGGGTGGCGGGTTCGGACGGAGGTCGTCTGAAAAATGGCTGCCGCCTGAGTCAATGGGAAAATGGGGATAATGTGTGTCTGGGTTTTAGGTTTGCCGTTCGGGCGAACCGATTGTTTTTTCAGACGACCTGTTTGGATTCGGGGTCGTCTGAAAACGACGGGGCAAACGATAGGGGAGATATAGTGCCATCGCGTCAGGCTTAAAGCGTCTTTCCCTGTTTTTACGCTATTCTGCGCCGCGCGGGTTGGATTTGAGCGGGGCGGCGAGGTCGAGGCTCATCGGTGTGCCGGCGGGGGCGAATACGGCTTGTGCGACATTGGTTTGCAACGAATCGGCAAACGCGCCGCGGTAGATTTTCGCGCCTTGGTGGGTCAGGTTGGATTGGACATCGACATAGACTTCGCCGCCGATTTGCTGCCACAGGCGGCAGAACGTGTAGTCTTCGGAAAGGTAGCGTTTGCTTTCGGGATCGACCATGCAGTCGAAGAAGCGGTAGTGCAGCCCTTTGTCTTCGCGCTTGTAGTCGCTGTCGGAGATGTAGTTCAGCTCGGGGTAGGCAGCCATCATTTTCTCGAACACGCTGCGTTTGATGACCATGAATCCGGTCGGCGCGTCATCGACTTTCATAAAACCTTCTTCATCGACGCGCAGGACGATTTCGCCGTTTTTCGTTTTTATCGCCTGTGTTGACGGTGTAGGCGGTGTACATCCGCTCGAAATCCGCTTGGGTCGTGCCGGCGGGAACGCCTTCGTCCGGCCAGTTTTCCCGTTTCAACGGATAAATGCCCGCTACCACGTCTTTATCCGCCAAAAAGCAGGCGGTGAGAACGCTTCGGCGGAAAAACCGATGTCGGAGTCTATCCAGAAGAGGTGCGTCCATTCTTGGTTTTCCAAGAAGGTCGCCACGCAATTATTGCGCGCGCGGGTAATCAGGCTCTCGCCACGCTGCATCATTACTTGCAGCGGCCAGCCGTTTTGCGCGCTGGTGTTGACGATATTGAGCAGCGAAAGGACGTAATTGTGGAAATATTTCCCGTCGTGGCTGGGGGTCATGATGACGGGGTACATTTGCGTAAGGGCGGATTCGGGCAACATAGTATTTTCCTGATTATTAATAGATTATGGGGTTAAGCTTGAGGGTTTAGCAGGCGGTATTGTACGCGCAAAAATTCATCCAACACTGCTTGCTGGATTTCTAAACGCTTCGCCACGGGCGAGGCATAGCGCACGATGATAAGGTACACCTTGTCGTCATGCGGCACGCGGGTTACGCGCGGCTGGGCGGCAGGGGTGATAAACAGCTTCTCCGCCTGAACGTTTTCCAAATGCCGCTGGATGGCAGGCACATAAGGTTGGCACAAAGGCTCCAATACGGCTTTCAGACGACCTACAATCACATCCGAATCCAAATGAATCGGTACGGGAATTTCCACCGTATGAATCACATAATCGCCCAAAATATTGTCGCGGCGGACGGAATGGTTCAAAAGCAGGCTGTTGGGAAACGACAGCGTTTTACCCGAAAGCTGCCCGACCAGCGGATTCGGACCGATCTGCATCATCAACGTGTTCAAAAGATTAATATCGACCACACGCCCGCGCAGGCCGTTCACTTCAATATAGTCGCCGACAGAATATTGTTTTCGTTACCGAGCGCAAGATGCTGCCCGACAAACACATAATCAGTTCCTTCGTCGCCACCACAATCGCCGCCGCTACGGCAAACATCGACAGCGCCAGCGTCTGGATTTGAGTCGCCCAAATTACCGCCAGCCCGAAAATCGTCAAAATCAGCGTCAGATTGCGGCTGAGTACCAAGGAGCGGCGTTTTTCCTCGATGCTGTAATGCGGATGGCGGCGCAGATACAGTTTCAGCAAAACGCCCCGCAAAACCAGCAGCGCCATGACCATCAGCACCGATTCCACCACTTCCTCGCGTACTGGCAGAGTATGCAGCCATTGCCGTACTGTGTCCCACATAGTGTAAAAATCCTATATTTATCTTGATATTGTTTTCAGACGACCTATACGCATCATCGGCACGGACTGCTGGGCCGCCTAAGAAATGACATTATAAATGATAACGAATGGGGAGGTCGTCTGAAACATCCGCAAGAGCCATAACATCGAAATGGCGCGTTCAGACGACCTTTAAAGCCTATGATGATATACCGTAACACTATGTTAATAAAGAGGAAATTGTTTACTAGGTTGCCAAAAAAGGATAACATGGAGTCCGTAACCTAAAGGGTTTGAATTAACCACCGATAACGAGGAATCAAAATGACTTGCAAAATCCACGATCATCACGACCATACCCATGGCGCCGGTTGCGGCCATACCGCCATCAAACACGGCGACCACACCGACTATCTGCACGACGGTCATCTGCACCACGAACACAACGGCCATTACGACGAACACAGCTTAAGCGTCAATGAAACCAATCCCGACGGCTGCCATCCTGTCGATACCTGCAAAGGCCACGTTCACGGCGAAGGTTGCGGCCATGAAGCCGTACCGCACGGCGATCACACCGACTACATCGTCAACGGCCGCCTGCACCACCAACACGGCGACCACTGCGACGATCACGGTCCGGTCGAGATTGTGAAGTAAGCGCAATAGAAGCGGTTTCTTCTGAAATAAGCAGTTAAGAACAAAAGGTCGTCTGAAAAATGCTGCTTCCGTAAGGTAAAAACGGAATGGCGTTTTCAGACGACCTTTATGTTTTCCATCTCATTGAGAAGGAGGAAGGGGTAAATGGCTTTAGCTTTTTGTTTGTTATAGTCAATTAAAAACAAAATAGTACAATACTCAACTTTGAAGGTCTAACCATGGCATACTCTGCGGACTTAAGAAACAAAGCTTTAAACTATTACGAACAATGCAAAAACATCAGCCAAACCGCAGCAACGTTTAACTTGTCAAGAAACACGCTTTACCTGTGGATTCGTCTTAAAAAACAAACAGGCAGCCTAAAACATCAAGTTACCGGTCTAAATGCCGTCAAATTGGATAGGCAAAAACTGGCTCAATATGTTGGGCAACACCCAGATGCCTATCTGCATGAAATCGCCAAACATTTTGATTGTACGCCAGCCGCCGTTTGCTATGCACTCAAACAGATGGGGATGACGCGCAAAAAAAGACCACCACTTACAAAGAACAAGACCCGGCCAAAGTAACGCATTATTTGACACAGCTGGCCGAATTTTCCGACTACCAACGTGTTTATTTGGATGAAACAGGATTTGACCGCTACCTGTTCCGTCCCTATGCCCGCAGCCCGAAAGGGCAAATAGTGAAAGCGCAGATAAGTGGAAAAAGATACCGACGCTTATCTCTGGTGTCCGCACAAGTCGGCAACCGGCTGATTGCTCCGATGGTTTATCAAAATACGATGACCGGAGTCTTTTTTGAAGCGTGGTTTCAGCAATGCCTACTGCCCGCATTGACTCAAAAATCGGTGATTATTTTAGATAATGCACGATTTCACCGTATGGGTGTTTTACGGGAAATGGCGGAAAAATGGGGACATAAGGTATTGCCTCTTGCACCTTATTCACCTGAGCTCAACCCGATTGAGAAGGTGTGGGCGAATATTAAGCGATATCTGCGAACCGTATTGTCTGATTACGCCCGATTTGACGATGCGTTACTGTCCTATTTTGATTTTTAATTGACTATATTACGAACAATGCAAAAACATCAGCCAAAACCGCAGCAACGTTTAACTTGTCAAGAAACACGCTTTACCTGTGGATTCGCCTTAAAAACAAAACAGGCAGCCTAAAAACATCAAGTTACCGGTCTAAATGCCGTCAAATTGGATAGGCAAAAACTGGCTCAATATGTTGGGCAACACCCAGATGCCTATCTGCATGAAATCGCCAAACATTTTTGATTGTACGGCAGCCGCCGTTTGCTATGCACTCAAACAGATGGGGATGACGCGTAAAAAGACCACCACTTACAAAGAACAAGACCCGGCCAAAGTGACGCATTATTTGACACAGCTGGCTGAATTTTTCCGACTACCAACGTGTTTATTTGGATGAAACAGGATTTGACCGCTACCTGTTCCGCCCCTATGCCCGCAGCCCGAAAGGGCAAATAGTGAAAGCGCAGATAAGTGGAAAAAGATACCGACGCTTATCTCTGGTGTCCGCACAAGTCGGCAACCGGCTGATTGCTCCGATGGTTTATCAAAAATACGATGACCGGAATCTTTTTGAAGCGTGGTTTCAGCAATGCCTACTGCCCGCATTGACTCAAAAAAATCGGTGATTATTTTTAGATAATGCACGATTTCACCGTATGGGTGTCTTACGGGAAATGGCGGAAAAATGGGGACATAAGGTATTGCCTCTTGCACCTTATTCACCTGAGCTCAACCCGATTGAGAAGGTGTGGGCGAATATTAAGCGGTATCTGCGAACCGTATTGTCTGATTACGCCCGATTTGACGATGCGTTGCTGTCCTATTTTTGATTTTAATTGACTATAATTCAGTTCTATTGGATAGTTATGCTTCATCGTTTATGATTTCAATAAATCCGATAAGCTGTCATCCTCTTCTGTTGCAACCGTGTATTTCTCTTGCGCCCATTCGCCTAAGTCAATCAACCGGCAACGCTGACTGCAAAACGGTCGGTATTTACTCTCTTCATTCCATATCACCGGTTTTTGACAGGTCGGACATTTCACAGTCGTTACTTCAGTCATTATTTGTTCCTTACAAATCATTTATGCTTTGTCTGTTGATTGAAATATTTCACGTTAGGGCAATGATGTACCAAATTTTGAGTTGCCGGCATATCCCAAATAAAACCTATGCAGTCCCTGAATCTTCTTGGCCAATTCAGATAAAGTTCCTTCATTTTCTAAGACATCATCTGCATAGAGCAGCCGCGTTTTGCGGTTGGCCTGAGTGTTCATAATGCGCTTGATCTCTTCTGTATTCAAACCGCTTCTTTGCTGAACGCGAAGAATTTGCGTTGCTTCAGAAACGTCGATAACCAACACTCTATCGACAGCCGCTAAAAATTCCGGATTTTCAATCAACAAAGGTACATCGATGATGCCGTATGCTGCGTTAGGATAGCGGGTTTTTGCCGATTTGATTTCATTTAAAATCAAAGGCAGCAACACCTCCTCCAATTCTTTTTTGGCTTGAGGTCGTCTGAAAACCAGATCCCTCAAAGCAGCACGGTTCAGACTGTTTTGGGTATGAAAAACCTTGTCAGCTAAAAAGACGGCGGATAGCCGGTAATGCTATACCGTTATCCGCCGTCAGGTTTCGACTCAGGGAGTCGGCATCAATGTGCGGGACACCCAAATCAGAAAAGATTTTTGCTGCTTGAGATTTCCCGCTGCCGATACCACCCGTCAAACCTATCCATAAAGTCATATTAAAACCCTGATTTGGTCAGCCACCAAGTGACGGCACGATGTACCGGCTCGTTAGCTACCAAAATAATCCAGCCGGCAATAGCCAAACTCGGACCGAATGCAAAATATTGTCCTTGGCAACACGTCCGATAATCGCACCAATCAGACCAATTAACGCTGCCATAAAGACCAATACAGGTAAAATGCCGACACCAAGCCATGCACCTAGTGCAGCCAGCAATTTAAAATCGCCGTTACCCATACCGATTTTTCCAGTCAAAAGCTTATAGATAAAACACAACAGCCATAAGCTCATATAGCCGAAAAACCGCGCCTAAAACGGCAGATTTTAATGGAACAAAAGTGCCATTCAAATTAAACAGCAAACCTAACCATATCAACGGCAGGGTCAGGCTGTCGGGTAAATATTGAGTATCCGCATCGATAAAGGTTAATGCAATCAATATTGCAGTCAATATCAAACTGCCAAATGCAGCCATCGTCCAGCCATATTGCCACGCCACAACACCAAACAATATGCCGGTCAATAATTCGATTAAGGGATAACGGATGCTGATAGGTGTTTTTACACGAACCACATTTACCGCCAAGCATCAGATAACTGAAAATCGGAATATTTTGCCAAGCCTTTACCGGGGCATGACACTTAGGGCAGCGGGAATCCGGTTTCATCAAATTGAATGGTTGCTGCTCTTCTTCCGTTAATTCAAGTTGCAAATGCTCTTTCGCAAACTGAGTCCAGCCACGTTCCATCATAACAGGAACGCGGTAAATGACGACATTAAGGAAACTTCCGATCAACAAACCAACAACGACAGATAATGGAATAGCAAATGGCGCTAATGTATCCAAAGATTCCAACATATTAACCCACTACGTTACCGAGGTTAAACAGCGGCAGATACATCGCCACGAGGATTGTACCGATAATGGAGCCCAAAACCACCATGATAATGGGTTCCATCAATGCAGATAATTGTGATACGGAGTTATCAACTTCATCCTCGTAAAACTCTGCAGCTTTATTCAGCATATCATCAAGGGAACCGGATTCTTCCCCAATAGCGGTCATTTGAATGACCATATTGGGGAACATATCCGTACTTTGCATGCTTGAAGTTAAAGAAAGACCTTGAGTAACTTTTTGCACGAATATCTTGTGTTGCTTCTTCGTAAAGGATATTACCAGCTGCGCCGGCTACCGAATCTAAAACCTCTACTAAAGGGACACCTGCGGCAAACAAAGTGGAAGTCGTCCGAGCCCAACGTGCAATAGTTGCTTTGCGAATGATAGAGCCAAAAAAATAGGCATACGTAAAAACCATAGCATCTACACGCTTTTTGGAATTCAGGAGATTTTTGATGCAGTTTATATATACCAAAAACTGATACTAATTGCTACAATAATCATAATCCAACCATGCTCAACAAACACGTCAGAAATATTCATGACTGTTTTTGTCATGCCTGGTAATTCAGCTCCCATATTTGCGTAAACCTCTTTAAATGCAGGCAGTACCCAGCGCATCATCACAAAAATCAATGCTATTGCAACAACAACAATAGAAATTGGGTACGTCAACGCAGTTTTCACTTTTTTCTTAATGGCTTGCGTTTTCTCTTTATATACAGCAAGTTTATCCAACAGGCTTTCCAAAACACCGCCAGCTTCGCCGGCCGCAATCAGATTGCAATAAAAACGGTCGAAATATTTTTGGGTATTTGGCAAAATGATTTACCTAATGCACTACCTTGTTCCACATCTGCACGGACTTGCATCAACATTTCAGTCATGGATGGGTTGGAGTGTCCGCGTGCGACAATTTCAAAAAGCCTGCATTAAAGGCAGACCTGCTTTCATCATGGTGGCGAGTTGACGGGTAAAGACAGTAATGTCTTCCTGAGTAATACGACGCTTTTTAGTTGTCTTTACTTTACTGATACGTAAAGGGCGTATCCCGCGACGTTGGAGCTTTTTACGTGCTTCTTCTTCGTCTTTGGCGACTACTTCGCCTCGGACTAATTGATCCGTATTGGTATTTTTTTACCTTCAAACGTAAAACGTTTGCCTTTATTTTTGAGCGAATAAGCCTCTTTTTGCTCTGCTTGAGCCATTTTGTTACCCCTTGGTTTAATGTTTAAGAATGAAGAAAACAAAAGTCCCCGTGTTTCTTCGATTCAATGGTTTAATCGTTAGTGTGAGCAATAACTTCTTCTAATGAAGTCAAACCTTGCATAACTTTTAATAAGCCTGCACGGCGTAAATCGACCATGCCTTCTTTATAGGCCATGTTCATAATATCAACTTCCGTACCATTATTCATAATGACACGTTGCATTTCCTCGGTAATCGGCATTACTTCGTAGACACCGACACGGCCTTTTGAAGCCTTTACCACGGCAACTATCGCAGCCGACAGGACGGTAGAGTTTCCAATCCTTTGCTAAATCTTCATCTGTAAATCCTGCTTTTTTTAATGCGGGAACTGGAGGACGCTCAACCTCACGCTTACAGCTCGAACACAGACGACGCAATAGTCGTTGCGCCATAATTAAGCTGACGGAACTGGCAATGTTGAATGGGGCAACCCCCATGTTCAACATACGGGATAGGGTCGCAGGCGCGTTATTGGTATGCAACGTTGAAAACACCATATGTCCGGTTTGTGCCGCTTTGATGGCAATATCCGCGGTTTCCAAATCCCGAATCTCACCTACCATGATAATGTCAGGATCTTGTCGCAAGAAAGACTTCAACGCCGCAGCAAAAGTCAAACCTTGTTTGTCATTGACGTTGACTTGGTTGATGCCGGGTAAATTAATCTCGGCCGGGTCTTCTGCAGTGGAAATATTGACGTCTTCTGTATTTAAAATATTCAAGCAAGTATAAAGTGATACGGTTTTACCGGAGCCTGTCGGACCTGTTACCAATACTCATGCCATAAGGCCGATGAATGGCCCTCAAGCAGCATTTCTTTTTGGAAGGGTTCGAATCCCAGTTGGTCAATATTTAAAGTTGCTGCATCAGAATTTAGAATACGCATTACCACTTTTTTTCACCAAAAAGCGTAGGTAACGTACTTACATCGAAAAATCAATGGGGCGACCGTGTTTATGGAAAGCAATCTGAATACGACCATCTTGCGGTACGCGTTTTTCCGAAATGTCCAAACGCGCCATTACTTTGATGCGTGAAGCCAGCTGTCCGCGTACAGCAACAGGGGGTTGAACCACTTCCCTTAGCTGTCCATCTACACGAAAACGGACACGAGCCATTTGTTCATAAAATTCGAAATGTATATCGGATGCGCCTGCATTTAGTGCATCTGATAAAGTTTTGTGAATAAAGCGTGGAATAGGTCCATCTTCAGCCTCTTCGTTGTCAATATAAAGCGCCTGAGAGGGCTGGGCAGCTTCTTGTTCTTCACTAATTTCTTTTAAGATGGTGGTAGAACGTTGTCCTAACCATTCTAAAAGGGAGCTTAACTGATCGTCAGGTACGACAACTAAATCTATCGTAACACCTGAAGAAAAAGTGATTTTTTTGGAAGTTTTGATTTGTGTCGGGTCTGATACGGCCAGATAAACTTTTACGGCCGCGACGAAATATGGGTATGCATCGATTTTTGAACCATCTGTTCTTCGCTTAAAAACATCAGTTATGACATTGCTGCGAGGATAATGATGCAAATCCAATAAGGGGTAGCTGAATACACGTGCAACTAATTCTCCTAAACTTCTAGGAGATGATGCCGTCCGCAAAAAAAGCATGGGTAAGATTTCTTTCCCTGATTTCAAGGCATTGCCGTAATGTTCAGCTTGTGCATTTGTAATGGTCTGGCTTTTGAAGCAGTACGCGTAATAGTCCGATACTCATTATTCAATTATCCATTTCTTGTATAACCTTTTATACAGTAAATATTTTCAGGCATCATGCCGATGAAATATCTTACAAAAAGGAGATCCCCATTGGTTACTTGATATTTTGTATTTAACTGTATTAAAAGGAAATTTTTATTTTAAGTGTTTTTTTATTTATTGTTAAGGAATAATATGATATTCCGATGGTATGTGCAATCCCTTATTTATGCAGAATATTATAGGGAGGGTAGTTTGGAAATTTTTAGGAGTCGCTATTATAAGGCAAACAATACAGTTGCAACACTTCTCAGCGGAACTTTGTATGAGACTCTCTTAGAGTGATTGCTTTGGATGCTGTTTCTAGCGGGATAATTTGGTGGTATTTAAGAGACAGTATGGTGGGGATAGACCACATGTAGGTCGTCTGAAAACTAGTCAGAAAAAGCCGAATCATGTTTGAGTACATGATCCGGCTTTGATTTGATATGAGCGACTATTTCAGTAAATTAAAAATAGGGACTCAGTTCATTAGTCGATAATTTATTGGCGAATACGAGTTTGTGCGGGAGCAGGTGCAACTTCGCGAATAATGACTTCACGAACAACTTGAGGTTCTGCTTTTTCGGACCGCAGCCTTCAGGCATCCAATAGAATGATTGGGCATTTTTGTCTTTATCAAACAGAATTTTTGAATTGGCAAGTTTTGTGTTCGCCATTCTCACGGTAGTTGAACAAGTAGTCCCACTCGCGCACGCCATAAAGACCTTCTTGGAAGTGAGGACGTCCAATCAGTTCATAGATTTGGTCTTTATTCATGCCGGCTTCAATTTGACGGACATTATCCCAGTTTGGCCAAGAACCATGTTGAGTACCATCGTGACGCAGGGTGGTTTTGGCTGCATCAGGCCATACGGGATTGTCAGTAGTGCCTTCTTTGCTAACTTTGCTCAGATTACCACAGGCTGCCAAGGAGAGTGCTGCAATCGCAGGCAATACAAATTTCGATAATTTCATGTTTTTCCTTTTTATATCAAATCTTTGATAGATGGAGATGATTTTAAGCCATCCCCTCTAGGTCTTACCATTGGTAGCCGACGCTTCCGCCCCAGTTGACATCTTTGCGGGTGTTCACGCTTACGCCGGTTTTGATAGACCATTTGTTGTTATCGGAATTATGTGCATAACCAACAGCAATTGCTTGTTGACCACGATAGCCACCTACAGCTGCAGAAACGATACTTTTACCTGCTTCGTTCGGACGTTGCAGGAAGCCGATTGCAGTAGCACCAGCGATACCTGCACGCAGGTCTTTGTTCATATCGTTGATACGGTCTTGGAGGTTATTGATAACGATGGTGTTGCCGTTTGTTTGTGCGGCTACTTGGTACAGTTGGCTGCCGTTGATGGCATCTGTGCTGGTAGGTGTGATACGGCCGGCTGCAACATTGGTGATTGTACGTTCGTTACCTGCTGAGCCTACACTTACTGTAGATGTAGGATTAGTACCGGCAAAACCACTGTAAGTTACACCGTTTACAGTAGCGCTGTTAGTGCCTACTGCAGCAGAAGTAGTAGAATTTGCGCCTAAAGCAACAGAGTATTCATCACTTGCAATCGCTCCACGACCGATAGCGACCGAAGAGCCGCCTTTTAGCTTGAGCCTGCAAACCAGAAGCTACGCTAGCTTTTCCGGTAGCTTGGGAGGCAGCGCCTGTGGCAATAGAATAGTCACCTTCGGCAACAGAAGCAGAACCTACAGCAGCTGAAGAAATACCCTTGGCTTGAGCTTTTTGACCTACTGCAACAGTGTAAGCGCCGGTTGCTTGAGTGCCTTGTCCGATCGCAGTAGAGGCGGGAGCCGCAGCGTTAGAGCCAGAGCCAAATGCAGTAGAAGACAGGGCCTTCGGCTACAGAAGCAGAGCCTACAGCAGTGCTGCTGTTGCCTTTTGGCAGCAGCTTGGCGACCGATAGCGGTAGCTGCATTAGCAGTTGCACTGGCACCTTGACCGAAAGCTGCAGCGGCAGTGCCTTCAGCTTTGGAGAGTGTGCCAACCGCAGTAGCAGATTCATGTTCAGCAGTGGTTTCAGTACCACTGCAACAGTGCTGTGGCTTTTTGCGCTGGCTTGAATGCCAACAGCCACGCCGTAACGGCCAGTTGCGCCCTTGCTGTCATAGTTGCCGCGGACGGGTTCGTTGTTATCGTTAATGCTTACATATGAAGCATTTGTCAGCGCTGCTGCAAATGCAGGCGAAGCAGAAACAAGACCTGCAGCTGCCAATGACAAAGCCACTGTTTTTGTTGAGCGCGGTAAAACGATTCATGTGTGTTTTGTGTTTCATAATTATCTCCCTGATAAAAACACATAAATAATAATATGGATGAATCTATATATTTTGCATATTTTAATTGACAAATACATGCCGTTTATCTAATATGCATACCACTGGTCATCGAGCAGTAGTAAAATACATAAAATTTTTATTTCTAAAAAAATAAAATTGATTCAGAAAAACAAATGGTTCGAAGCACGATTTACTACTTCGTACATGATCACCATTATATGAAGTTCCTTATTTTTGTATTTATTATATCAAATATTAACTTCATTATAAAAACAATCGATTTCCTCATTATCTATATGTAATATATATAACATAATAACACATATAATATATTTATGTATTTTTGATTTATTTTTGGTTTTTTAAATTGCGTTTTTTTGCTTTTTAGTTAATTAAAAATATCTTATTTGTTCGGTTTGGTCATTGTTGAAATCAAGCGTTGCATTTTTATATATTTAATATGGTAGGAAATTTTATATGAAGATATATTTTTTTCCACTGGAAATGATATTTTTTCTTTTTTTGTCTCTGTTAATTATTCCATAGATTTGTGTTGTATTTTCGATACTTGTGCCATGGTGTGGATAAGAGGTGTTTTTGTTTGGATGGTATATATTGGGATAAGCTGAGATTTGTAAAGACAATCTGAGTTTTCAGACGACCTTTTAGTCAAAAATAAAAGCCCGATTATTGCAATCGGGCTTTATTGGTTTGTGGTTGTATCATTCAATCACGATTTTTCGGAAGCGGCTGCTGAAATCTTTGCCTTTGTCTGCAATGGTCAGGGCGATTTGGAAGGCTGCGTCGGTATAGATTTTGGCAATGGCAGGATGTTCGTCAAACAATTGTTTCGCCGCGCCGCCATCCATTGCTTCGCGTACGGGCAGGCTTAACGGAAGCTGTCCGAGCAGAGGGACATTCAGACGACCTGCCAGGTTTTTTTGCCGCCTTCCGAACCGAAAAATAGCTTCAGCGTGGCCGCAGTTAGAGCAGATATGTACCGACATGTTTTTCCAGTACGCCGAAAATCGGAATATTGACTTTGTGGAACATATCGACTGCTTTGCGCGCGTCAATCAGGGCAATGTCTTGCGGCGTGGTAACGACGACCGAACCGGTTACGGGGATTTTCTGCGACAGGGTGAGTTGGATGTCGCCTGTACCCGGCGGCAGGTCGATGAAGAGGTAGTCCACTTCATCCCACCTCGCTTTGGAACATCAACTGCTGCAAGGCTTGGCTGACCATCGGGCCGCGCCAAACGACGGCTTGGTCGGTATCGACCAGAAAGCCGATGGACATCACTTGGATGCCGCTGTCGGCTTCGACGGGAATCAGTTTTTTTGTTTTGTTGGTCAGGTTTGCGGTCTTGTACGCCCAACATGGTCGGTTGGCTGGGACCGTAGAGGTCGGCATCCAGTACGCCCACGCGTGCGCCCATGCGTGCCATGGCGGTGGCAAGATTGGCGGTAGTGGTGGATTTGCCGACACCGCCTTTTGCCGGATGCAACGGCGATAATGTTTTTGACGCCTTTGATGGTGGCAACGCCGGGCTGTACTTTGTGCGTTGTGATTTCCGTGTCGATGCTGAGGTGGATATGCGCGTCGCCCGTGATGCCGATGACGGCTTCTTGCAGGCTGTTGGCGATGTCGGCGGCGATGTGGCCGACGGGGAATCCGAATTTCAGTCCGATATGGAGGCCGTCGGAACGTTCTTCCAACAGTTGGACGGCTTTTTCACTGCCGAGCGTGCGTTCGGTACCGGGGATTTTTACTGCTTCCAGTGCAGTTTGAATGGCTGCGATATTCATGGCGTATCTCTGGTTGATAGGGGACGATAATTGAATGAAGGATGATTCATGTTTGGTGTGTTAAATACAGGAAATACGGTAGGTATGATATGAAAGATACGGATCCATATTTCAGGAAAAATGCGTAAGTGCTGTAATAAATTTTTCTTACAATAAAAACTGTATCTAAAGTCATCAAAATTAATTTAAATATTATTAAAAAAATATAGAGTTTTTTTATACAATGAATTATCAGGTTGGTCATGATATTTTTATGTAATTATATTTCTGAACTTTATATTATGTTTTAATGAATATAAATGAGCTGAGTGGTGAATGTTAATCCCAATTTGCGGCAAGTTCATTTGCTATTTTGAGTCGTTCTGTAGTGCCGACATCCAGCCATAATCCATTGTGTTGCTCGCCGGTAACGCGGTGTTGGTTCATGGCTTCCCGCAATAGAGGCGCGAGTTTGGCGATTTGGTTGGGCGGTGTATTTTTGGAAAAAGGTCGGGGTGGTATATGCCTATGCCGCTGAAGGTTAGTGCGATTCCTTCGGTTTTATTGGGGTGTACCTGTCCATCGGGGGAAATGGAAAAATCGCCCTCCGGATTGTGTGGGGGATTGGGAACCAACCAAATATGTGCCAATAGGTTGGATGTTTGTAGGGATGCGGCAGCCTGTCGGGCGGAGTTGAAGTCGATATCGGTCAAAAACATCTCCATTGATGACAAGGAAAGGGGCGTCGCCCAGTAAGGCTAGGGCGGTGGCGATTCCGCCGGCGGTCTCCAGTCCGCCTGTCGATTCGGGAGAGTAGGCTATGCTGACTCCGTATTGTGCGCCGTTACCAAGTGTGGCTTCGATTTGTTCGCCCAGCCATGCGTGATTGATGACGATTTCGGTGAAACCTGCATTTTTCAGACGACGTATATGCCAGCCGATGAGTGGTTCGCTGCCGACTTTTAGAAGTGGTTTGGGTGTGTGGTCGGTCAGGGGGCGCATCCTTTCTCCGCGTCCTGCTGCCAGTATCATTGCTTTCATGGCTGTCCTTGTTTGGGATGGGATTATATAGTGGATTAACTTTAAACCAGTACGGCGTTGCCTCGCCTTAGCTCAAAGAGAACGATTCTCTAAGGTGCTGAAGCACCAAGTGAATCGGTTCCGTACTATCTCTGTACTGTCTGCGGCTTCGTCGCCTTGTCCTGATTTAAAGTTAATCCACTATAGTCATTTGATGTGAAAGTATACAGTGTTGTGCCGTCAGGATTCAAAGGGAATGATACTTTGGTTATCGGTGTAGTGATTGGTCGTTGATGAGGGGATACGGAATCAATAGGTCGTCTGAAAGCGAAGATGGGTTTTCAGACGACCTTGTGTTTAGGCCAATGATTTGAATTGTCGGCGGAAATACAGTAGTGCCGGGTTGTCGGTGTGGGTAGTGGTGATTTCATCGATGCGGACATAAAAGATGAAATGTGTGCCGATTTCGTGTTGATCGATAATGTGGCCGTGTAAATGGGTCAGTGCGCCTTCAACTTCGAGTTGGCCGGTTTGCCCTCTATGCCAAATGTGGTATTCGAAGCGTTCTTCGGGAGAAAGGTTGGTGAGTCCTGCGAAGTGTTCGGCGATGTCTTGCTGATTTTCTGACAGGGTATTGATACAGAGGTTTCGGTTTGCCTGCAATATGGGAATGATGCCTGCCTGCCGGTTGATACATAACATAACGGTAGGCGGCTCGTCGGTAATCGGCGCTACGGCTGTCATGGTAATGCCGTAACGTCCGGACTGTCCGTCTGTGGTAATAACATGGACGCCTGCGGCACAGGATGCCATAGCATCGCGGAATGGACTCTTGAGTGTGTGTGCGGAATCTGTCATTCAGTTTCTTTTTATTTTAGTGCCTGCTCAATTTGCGCGAGCTGGCGCAAAAGCTCTTCAATTCGAGCATTTTTTTCTTTGGATAAGATTTTTTTCGATGGCGTCATAGCGTTCATCCACTTGCGCGCCTATGGTTTCGTACAGTTTTTCGCCTTCTTGGGTCAGCTTCAGGTAAACGCGGCGCTGGTCGTTAGAGGGTTTCAGGCGTACCGCCAAGCCTGCTTTTTCCAGGCGGGTCAGGATGCCGGTCAGGCTGGGACGTAAGATGCAGGCTTGGTTGGCGAGATCTTGGAAGTCTAATGTGCCGTTTTCTGCCAGAAGGCGGATGATACGCCATTGCTGGTCGGTAATATTGGCTTGGTTCAAAATAGGGCGGAATTGTGTCATCAACGCTTCTCGGGCTTGAATCAGTCCAATATTGATAGATGCATGTTTAGATTGGTTGGGCATTGTAAGTCTCCATTGTTATCAAAAATCAAACCGTTGAAGCGCGAGGCGGGTATGCAAAAAGCGTTTTTTCATTATAAGCCGCTATTGAAGCGGCAAGGATATATGGGAACAAAAGCATCATTGTTTTGGGTATGTTGGGAATACGCTAAACAGTTTGTTTTGATAATAATGTTCCCAAGTTTTCTTATAATCCTATCTTAGTCTATTTTCTGCGCAATCTCAACAAAATCATCAAGTACGGATTTTTTGGGTAATTCATTTCTTTAAAAAACGAATATATTTTGAAGCGATGGATATGCCGTATGGTGTTTGAGTTCTTTATATTTTAAGGATTTTAAGCGAGAGGACGTGCTGCCAGCTGAAATCGGCAACGCCGACGGAGAGGCTGACGATAAAAGAGTACCGCCAGCGCCAGCAGGTTCGACAGGTTGAAATAAGAAGATTTTCGGAGACATAGGTTCGGTGGGGACGGGTTTCAGACGGCCTCAAACCGTCATCGGGGCCGTCTGAAAAACAAAAACGAAAACCGGCGGCGCGTCCGGTCAGTATTCCGACAGCGGTTTTTCCGGGTCGTAGCCGCCGTCGCTTTCTTTAACGACGGCCTGCCCGCAGATAATGTGTTCGCCGTCGAACGTGAGGGTGGGGTTGCCGTACAGCTCCCAGCCGTTTTGCAGGGCTTCGGTAACGCGGCGGCAGAATGAGGCGTCGTCCGGTCCGGTGAGGTAGCGGTAGAGTTTCATGAGCAGTTTCTCCAGTGTGAAAACATTTTCAGACGACCTCAAAAGCAGGACGGGGCCGTCTGAAACAGTATAGTGAAATATCTAAAAACAGTAACGACCATATTCGGTAATTTACTCTTTCCGAGCGGCGGAAAAGGGACAAGATTGCCGTTGCGGCGCACAGGCCGTCTGAAACCCCACTGCTTGCCTTGCCAGATTCCGCACTATCGGTTTATTCGGCGGCGTTAAACGCTTCCGTTACCTGTTTGGACGCATTCAGCAATTCCTGGGTGCCGCCTGCGGCAAGGTAGGTTTCCGGCGGCAGGTAGACCACCTGTCCCTTTTTAAGCCGTCGTTTCGGCCACCAGCGGATTGTCCAAAAACGTCTTTGGCCGCCTTGCCTTCCTCGCCGATGGCGGCAGAACGGTCCAGCACAAACAACCAGTCGGGATTGGTTTTTAATGTATTCGAACATAACGGGCTGACCGTGGTTGCCTTTTTCCTTGATGGAGGAGTCGGCGACAGGCACGCCGATGTCTTGGTGAAGCCAGCCGCCCAGGTGCGAGCCGGTGCCGAAGGCGGACATCTTGCCGCCGTTGACCAGAATCACCAGCCCCTTGCCCAGGGCGGCGGCCTTGGCCGCTTCAAACGAAGCGTTGATTTCCGCTTTCAATTTGTCCGCCTCCGCCTGTTTGCCGAAAATCTGAGCCAGCGCGTCGATGCGCTCTTTCGCACTGTCTTTCAGGTGCATAGGGGTTTGGTCAGTAGAAGAGGGTCATCAGCCAGATTCTGCTGCGCAATCCCCAATAGCTGCTCAATCCTGAGGTGTGATGTATCATTTTTCCGTTTTTAATCAAAATGATGGTCGGGGTGACGGCAATTTTCCAGTTGACTGCCAATTGGTCGTCTGAATCGTTGACTGTCGGGAATTGCAGTTGATGTTCCTTCATATAGGATTGAATCTCTGTATCGGAACCGGAATGTACGGCGACACCGAGCGTAGGAATACCGTTTTGATGTAAGCGGTCGATTGTCGGGGATGTGTATGAGCAGATATGGCACCATGTTCCCCAAAAATAGACAACGGCAACACGTTCCTTGCTGAGTGTTTCGAGCGAAGTACTGCTTCCATTGATAACACGGAGGGGTTCTGATGAGGCTTGCATCGGTTGATTGGGTTTGCGCCACCAGTCAACGGCTACGGAAATCAGAATAAAGAGGAGGAGGGCTTGGATAAGGGATTTTAGATAAGGTAAGAGTCGTTTCATGTGGTATCTGCATAAAACAGGCTGAATAGAAAGGAATCTGCATGTACGGCTACAAGGTTGGCTTGCGGCATCATCTGCGGCTTGCCGCCTTGCATCGGTAGATGACATTCCTTAATAAACAGCCTGTCTGTATTTGAATCGTTGAGCTACGATATCAAAGTTTATCACTTATTATGAGGTTTAACGGCTTTTAATCTGGCGCGTATAAATGGCTAAAATAATGACGGCAAATACGGTGGAGGCAATCCATCCCGCCGGTTCGCCGACGCGATACCAGCCCACTTGTTGTCCGACAAAACCGGCCAACGCGGAACCGCCTATGCCTAGCAGGGTGGTCATGATGAAGCCTAAGTTTTCTTTGCCCGGGTGCAGGAATTTTTGCCAATACGCCGATTACAAATCCAATAATGATGGTGCTGATCCAACCCATATCTCTTGTCTCCTTGTGTGTTGTGGGGAATATATGTGTGAAAAATGCAGTATACAGGCTTGTTTTGTCCCGCTGTGCCATCTTTACAGTTTATAGCGTTGTTCCGTATGGGAAGGGCGGGCGGCGGTATATAGTGGATTAACTTTAAACCAGTACGGCGTTGCCTCGCCTTGCAGTACTATCTGTACTGTCTGCGGCTTCGTCGCCTTGTCCTGATTTAAATTTAATCCACTATATTAGCCAGCATTGAATCATACTAAAAGGTCGTCTGAAATCTGTTTCAGACGACCTTTTGACTTGCCAGGGTAAATTCTGATTATTGGGCAGCTTCAGTGTTTTCGGGAACTTCTTCAGAAACTTCTGAGGCAGCCTCGTTTTCTTGTTCCGACATGTCGTCAGCAGATGTTTCTTGCTCGGGGAGGCTGTTGGTATCAAATTTTTTCAGAAGGCAGGTTGTTCATTGGTGCTTCATATGCAGGCTGCCCAAAATTTTTGTTGCTGCATTACTGCGGCAGGAAAGCGTGTCATTACAAAAAAATACTAGCGGAATCATGATAATGAAACAAACCAGCATAAGCCACAAATAAGCTTGCATGAAGTGTTTGCGGTTTTTTGTTGCCGTCCCCAAATGCCCAGACAAATATCATGACAAGGCCTACGATAGGAATGGCGAGTATCAGGAATGTGATGAGCCAATCCCTTGACGGTCATGACTGCAGTGTCGTTGGGTACATTAGGGTGTGAGTGTTATTTTTGATCCATGAATAAACTACCTGAATGAAAGTAAATGAATAGGTCGGCAGCGGGCGGTTTTTAATTTCTAATGTTTTTAAAATGTGCTGAATGTTAAAGCGGTGACGCTGTGTAGAATCATTTTGCACTTTTACCCGACTGCCCGGCGATTGCAACATATATTTTATCCCAGCTGCAAGGAGGGGAATGTTATCTTTCATTCCGTTTTCATGCAAGTGGGCGGGTGGCGGGATAAGGTATCGAGGTAGGATGTGTTGGATTTTTGGGTCATATGTGGATGGGTTTTAATGGAATGGGGCGGCTTTTGCCGTGTTCTATTAAATTCAATCCACTATGGGTAAGAAACTCAGAAGCGGGTTGATGAGATTGGGAGATGTGCGGGTTGGTACCGCAAAAAGGAAATTTAATGTAAAGGTCGTCTGAAAATAGGTTTTCAGACGACCTTTAGGATTGTGAACTATTCTGCGGCAGGTTTTACCGTGTTGCGGACATCACCACTTTTTTCTTTGTGTTTCAGCACTGCGCGGTCGAGCTTGTCCATCAGAACATCAATGGCGGCGTACATATCTTGTTCAACGGCCTCGACGTGGAGGTCTTTGCCCGCCAGATGGATGTCTGCTTCAGCCTGTTGATTGAGTTTTTCCACAGAAAGGGTAATGGTAACGGAAATGGCGTTGGCTGCGTGGCGGTTGATGCGTTCCAATTTTTCGGAAACGTAGTTTTTGATGGCCTCGGTAACGTCGAAATTCAGACCGGTGATTTTCAGATTCATAATACAGCTCCTTCGGTGGGTTCAGTCCGTCAGAAACGGAACGGGAAAACTGCGGTTTAAAACTGTCATTCGGTAAGTTTGCGTTTGTGTGCCGGCGGGATGTCGAGCGACTCCCTGTATTTGGCGACGGTGCGGCGGGCGATGTCTATGCCCTGTTGTTTGAGGAGGTGGACAAGGGTTTCGTCGGAATGGGGTTTGCTGCTGTCTTCGTTTTCGATAATCTGCCCCAAAACGGCTTTAATCGCGCCTTGGCTCAGGCCTTCTTTGTCGCCTTCGGAATTGACTGCCTGTGTGAAGAAATAGCGTAACGCAAATAGTCCGCGCGGGCAAGACAAATATTTTTGGTTGGCGGCGCGCGAAATGGTGCTTTCGGCAAGCCCCAATTCGGCGGCTGCGTCTTTCATGAGCATGGGTGCGAGTCCGATTTCGCCGAAGATGAAGAAGTCTTCCTGATTTTTGACGATGTATTCGGCAAGGCGGATGACGGTGCTTTTGCGCAGTTCGAGGGAGTCGATGCGCTGCTTGGCTTCGTTGATTTTTTCTTTCCACTCGGGTGCGCCGTCTTCTGCGGATTTCATGAGTTCGCAGTATTCGCGGTTGAGTTGCAGTTTGGGCCAGGCGGCTTCGTTGCCGATGACTTTCCAGCCGTCTTTGCCTTCTTTGACCCAAACGTCGGGCTGGATGTAAGCGGTCGGTTCGGAGGAGGCGAAACCGTAGGCGGGGTAGGGGTTGAGCGTGGCGATGATGTCGAGTGCGGCTTCTATGGTTTCGCTGTCGATTTCGGGAAAGAGTTTGCGGAAGCGGATGATGTTTTGTTTGCGGTTTTTGCCCAAATCGTGCAGCGAACTTTGGATGAGGTGGGCGGCCGCCTGACGCGCGGGGCTGGCGGGCAGGCGCATGAGTTGGAGCATCAGGGATTCGGTCAGGTCGGCGGCGGCAACGCCGGGCGGGTCGAAGGTCTGCAAAAGGTCGAGGGCGTTTTGCAGTTCGTCTTCGTCCAGCATCCATTCCAAGGGCGTGTTGTCGATAACGTCTTGAATGCTGTCGGTGAAATAGCCTTGGTCGTCAAGGAAGTCGATAAGGATGTGTACGTAGGCGGCTTCTTTGTCGGAAAGAGGGTGTTCGCACACTTGGGCGTGCAGGTATTGGTTGAAATCTTGTTCTTTGGCGATGTTGAGCCACGCGTCTTCGGCATCGTCGCCGCCGAGGTGGTTGCTGCGCGGCATGGTGGTACCGTGATTGAACTCTGCGTCTGCAAATTCGTCGGCTTCGGGACGTTCGAGCAGGGGATTGTCCTGCAACCAGTCTTCGATCTCGCGTTCGAGTTCGATACCGGACATTTGCAGGATGCGCAGGGATTGTTGCAGACGTTGGTTGAGTTGTTGGGTCTGCCTAAGTTTGAGGCCGAGTAAGGTCATGGTGCAATGTATGTTGATTGGTTTTATGGTGGATTGGATTTGAAGCGGCGCGGCTTGGCTTACATTACGCTGTCAACTGCTTCTTGTTCATCCACTATGTGATTTCAGACGACGTTTGGTTTGGTAAGGAGGCGAAGAAGGGTCGTCTGAACGGATTTTGCGGTGTGTTTATAGGCGTTTGGTCAACGCTTTTTATTTTTTTATCCTAGATGTGTATTTCAACATTTTTGCCTTGCCGCCGTCAACTGACGAGGGCATGTTTGAAGATGGGTATCCGGATATTGATGATGTGGGTTGGAGATTCGTTTTGTTGATAGTTTTTATAAAAAAATTTAAATAAATCATATGGTTGATTGTATTCGGGATGTAATTGTTTGAACGGCGTGCGTTTCATTGTATATGAGGCTGGTTTTTGTCCGACGTGTCATTTGCGGGAAAAGGGATGCGGACATCGAATGATTTGGGATCATGAAACGGCATAAAGGTCGTCTGAAATCCTGTTCTCTAAAGCTTTGGGCTTTGTTGAACCTGAATTTTCAGACGACCTTCATTCATTTACTGAGACCTTTGCAAAATTTCTTTTCCTCCAACAACCGAAACCCAAAAACAGGTTTTTGGCTGTTTTCTCCCCCAATCACTCCTAATTTTACCCAAATACCCCCTTAATCCTCCCCGGATACCTGATAATAAGGCATCCGGACCGCCTTTTAGGCGCAAACAGGCACACTTAGCCTGTTGGCGGCTTTCAAAAGGTTCAAACACATCGCCTTCAGATGGCTTTGCGCACTCACTTTAATCAGTCCGAAATAGGCTGCCCGGGCGTAGCGGAATTTACGGTGCAGCGTACCGAAGCTTTGTTCGACCACATAACGGGTCTTCGACAAATATCGGTTGCGTTTGGTTTGCGCTTCCGTCAGCGGACGGTTGCGGCAGGCTTTGCGCATAATGCCGTCTAACAACTGATGCTCTTTCAGATGTTGCCGGTTTTCCTTACTGTCGTAGCCTTTGTCGGCATAGACGGTCGTACCTTCGGCAATGCCTTCCAACAAAGGGGACAGATGGTTGCACTCATGGGTATTGGCAGGAGTGATGTGCAGTTTCTCGATATAGCCTTCCTCATCGGTACGGGTATGTTGTTTGTAACCGAGTTTGTAGAGGCCGTTTTTCTTTGTCCAACGGGCATCTTTGTCCTTACTCGGTGTGGTTTGGCCGCTGACTTGTCCTTCCTCATCGACTTCTATGGCCTGACGCTGTTTGCTGCCGGCAGTCTGAATAATGGTGGCATCAATGACGGCGGCGGATGCCTTCTCTAATTTTAGGCCTTTTTCGGCCAGTTGGCAGTTAATCAGTTCCAGCAATTCGGACAGGGTGTCGTCTTGCGCCAGTCAGTTGCGGTAGCGGCATAAGGTGCTGTAATCGGGGATGCTCAGTTCGTCAAAGCGGCAAAACAGGTTGAAGTCGATGCGGGTGATGAGGCTGTGTTCGAGTTCGGGATCGGAGAGGCTGTGCCATTGTCCGAGCAGGACGGCTTTGAACATGGACAGCAGGGGATAGGCGGGACGGCCGCGGTGGTCTCTAAGGTAACGGGTTCTTTGACGATTCAGGTACTGTTCGATCGGTTGCCAATCAATCACCTGATCCAACTTCAATAGTGGGAAGCGGTCGATGTGTTTGGCGATCATGACTTGTGCGGTTTGTTGGAAGAAGGTGCTCATGGGAAATCCCTGAATGTCTTGATGGGAATTTAGGGGATTTTTGGGGAATTTTGCAAAGGTCTCTTACTGCTTATTTGTTGTTCGGATGGGATTCCATTGGTGCTGATAAAGGCAGTTCGGGCATGGTGCGGGCGGAGTCGGAAACATTGCCGGACAGGGTTTTCAGGAAGGCAACGATGTTGTCGGTATCTTCTTTAGATAAGTCTTTGCCCAGTTGCGCTTTACCCATGATGGTAACGGCTTTGTCCAATTCCCCAAACGCTGCCGTTGTGGAAATATGGATAAGTTTTTGCGACGTTACGCAAGCCTGGGACGCGGAAGAAGAATTCGTCTTCGGCTTTTTTTGGTTACGTCGGCACGGCCTTTGTCGTGTTTCGGATCTTCGATGAATTTCCAGTACGGGCCTTCAACCAAACCGAATTTTTGGAAGGTTGCGCCGCCAAGGTTGACGCCGCTGTGGCAGGCGATACAGCCGTTGTCCATAAAGGCGCGCACGCCTTTGCGCTCTTGTTCGTTCAGGGCGTTGACATTGCCTTTGAGGTAGTCGTCCCATTTGGTCGGCGTCAACAGGGTGCGTTCGAATGCGCCCAGTGCGGTGGTGATATTTTTTGAAGGAAACTGCGCCGTCTTCGGGAAGGCGGTTTTAAACAGTTCTTGATATTCGGGGATTTTGGCAATTTTGGCAGCGGCTGCTTCTTGCGAGTCGTTTGCCATTTCCACAGGGTTCACCAACGGTCCGCCGGCTTGTTCTTCAACGTCAGCCGCGCGTCCGTCCCAGAACTGCATACCGAGCAGGGCGGCGTTTAAAGCGGTCGGGGAGTTGCGTCCGCCGAACTGTCCTTTATGGCCTTGGCTGGTCGGCAGGTTGTCCACGCCCGCGGTGGCGAGGTTGTGGCAGGAGTTGCAGCTTACGGTGTTGCCTTTGGAAAGGCGCGGCTCATACCATAATTGATGGCCGAGTTTGACCTGTTCTTCGGTAAACGGGCGCAGTTTCTGCATTTCCTCGGCGCTCGGCAGCGGTTTGAAGATGCCTTGCGCACGTTTGAGCAGCTCTTGATCTTCAGGAGATGCATTGCTGTCAACGGCGGCTTAGGACGCTGCTGAGGCTGCTGAGGTAGCGTCAGGGGTCGTCTGAACGGCAGAGGCCTCGGTCGGTGCGGAAGCAGGTTTTTGTTCCTTGCTTTCCTGTCCGCCACGGGCGGCTAATGCGGATAAAACAGCAAGCGACAGGAGCAGTCGGGTGTTGCGGTGGTTCATGGCGTGTTCCTTTTTGTAGTGGATATTATTATGAGTAAGCACCGTTTCCGTTGATTGCCGTGATGAATGGCGGGCGAAAAATAGGGAATGGCATTCCACTTTGTTTGCGTCCGTTTGATATGTCCGGCTTTTTTTGTCCGCGAAGTATAAACAGCGGGCGGAGTTTGCCCTTTGCGGTAAATCAATATTGGATTTTCAATAGAGATAAACAATATATGTGATAGCTTCTGCATTTTTCATGCGGTTTTCATGTCGAATAGGCCTCTATCGCTTGCACTGCCAAGCCGATTGGTTTAAATTAAACGACAATTTACCGTTGGAAGACACACAATGAAAAATTACCGTCATCGGCGCAGGTTCTTGGGGTACAGCCCTTGCCCTGCACTTTGCCAGCCACGGCAACGAAGTCGCCCTTTGGACACGCAATCCCGAACAAGTCCGTACATTGCAGGCAGAACGTGAAAACAAACGCGGCCTGCCCGGTTTCCCTTTCCCTGAATCCCTTAACCGTTTATGCCGATTTGGGTGATGCGCTCAAAGACAGCGGGCTCGTTCTTGTTGTAACTTCTGTCGCAGGTTTGAGAAGCAGCGCAGAACTCCTCAAACAACACAATGCCGACCATATCCCCCGTCCTGCTGCCTGCAAAGGCTTTTGAACAAGATACAGGGCTGTTGACCTTCCAAGTATTGAAAGAAGTATTGCCTGAGAACAAAAAAATCGGCGTGCTGTCAGGTCCGAGCTTCGCCCAAGAACTCGCCAAACAACTGCCTTGCGCCGTGGTTGTCGCCTCAGAAAATCAGGAATGGATCGAGGAATTGGTGCCGCAACTCAACACCAACGTAATGCGTCTTTACGGCAGCACGGACGTTATCGGCGTGGCTGTCGGCGGTGCCGTCAAAAACGTTATGGCAATCGCTACCGGTCTTTCCGACGGTCTCGAATACGGGCTCAATGCGCGTGCGGCGCTGGTGACGCGCGGTCTCGCCGAAATCACCCGTCTTGCCATGGCCATGGGTGCACAGCCCAAAACCATGATGGGGCTTGCCGGCATCGGCGACCTTATCCTGACCTGTACCGGCGCGCTTTCGCGCAACCGCCGTGTCGGTTTGGGTTTGGCAGAAGGCAAAGAACTGCATCAAGTGTTGGTGGAAATCGGCCATGTTTCCGAGGGCGTCAGCACCATCGAAGAAGTGTTTAACACCGCTGTGAAATACCAAATCGATATGCCCATTACCCAAACCCTGCTGCAACTCATCCGCAAAGGAAATGACCCCGCAGCAAGTGGCAGAAAGGCTCATGGAGCGCAGCGCGCGCTTTGAATAAGACCAAACGGCAAAGGTCGTCTGAAAACATCAAGCCAAAAAAGTTTCAGACGACCTCAACATTCGGCAGCGATTGACATCCCCTGCATCATCATCCTAATATCCTGACCGCCTGCCACCATGCGGCAATACGGAAGCCTATACATGAATCAATCACTCGACACCTTGGAAGTCAGCGTTTACCAGCTGGCCCAAAAATTTGAAACCCTTGTTGGTGAGAACCGTCGCCTTAACGAAGAAATCGACCGCCTCAAGCTCGAGCATGAACAACAAAAGCGCGAACACGAAGCCGCCGTTGACGAATTGAGCGAAGCGCTGCTCGTACAAGTCGGCAAACTCAAAGAAGACCTACAAGGCAAAATCGACAACCTTACCGCCGAAAAAGAACAATACCGCAGCGCGTTGGAGCAGACTGCAGAAAAAATCCGCCGGCTCATTGCCCGCCTGCCGCAAGAAACACAATCATAAGGACACGCCATGAGTATCGAACAAGTCAGCCTCGACATCATGAATGTCAATTTCACCATCAACACGCCGAGTGAAGAAAAAGATACCCTGCTCCAAGCCGTTGATATGCTCAACAAAAAAAGTGCCGCCATCAAAGAGAGCGGACGCATTGTCGGCAGCGATAAAATCGCCATTATGACCGCGCTCAACGTCGTCCACGACCTCCTTAAAATTACACTCAAAGACGATTTGGCAATAGGGTGAATTTGAGCGTAAAATAACCGACATGAACAACGCTTGCCAAAAAGCTTTGGCGCGGTTGGAACAAAACTGATTTTTCTTTTTCCCTGCGGTGTCCGCGAAGGCACATATTCCTTTGAACCAATAAGTTCGCTTAAGGTTGCCGGGAGTTGCAGTGGGCGCGAGCGTCTATCCTTAGATGCACCCGAAACTGCCCGAGGTGACCGCCTTGTCAACAAGGTTCAAGCGGATTCAGCCAAAAACGGCTCTCGCGGGATTCCCATATCAAGCCATGCCCGATTGCGGCATGGCTTTCATTTATCATCGGCTTCGACGTCGTCTGAAAAAAACCAAACTTAAAATCAAAAACACATCCCGATATTTTTGAATCAACAGTAATGTTTCCAACCTAAAAACAACATTTCCCAATGCATAAAAACGCCATCATAGAAAAACACTTTCAGACGACCCCAATCCGATTGACAAAAGCCAATCCCATCTTTTAAAATTCACAACTTTCTATATCTATCTGGATTTCCACTATGAAAACCTTTTTCAGCGAAACCCCACGAGGTGAAGCGCGAATGGTTCGTTATCGACGCCCAAGACAAAGTTCTGGGTCGCGTTGCAGCCGAAGTCGCACACCGTCTGCGTGGCAAGCACAAACCCTGAATACACCCCCACGTTGACACCGGCGACTACATCATCGTCATCAACGCGGACAAACTGCGTGTAACCGGTGCCAAATTCGAAGACAAAAAAATACTTCCGTCACTCCGGCTTCCCCGGCGGTATCTACGAGCGTACTTTCCGTGAAATGCAAGAGCAATTCCCTGGGTCGCGCTTTGGAACAAGCCGTAAAAGGCATGTTGCCCTAAAAGGCCCATTGGGTTACGCCATGATCAAAAAACTGAAAGTGTATGCTGGTGCAGAACACGCCCATGCCGCACAACAACCCAAAAGTTTTTGGAATTGAAATAAGGACACGACATGAACGGTAAATACTACTACGGCACAGGCCGCCGCAAAAGTTCAGTGGCTCGTGTATTCCTGACTAAAGGTACCGGCCAAATCATCGTTAACGGTCGTCCCGTTGACGAATTCTTCGCCCGCGAAACCAGCCGCATGGTTGTTCGCCAACCTTTGGTCCTGACTGAAAACGCTGAAGCATTCGACATCAAAGTCAACGTTATCGGTGGCGGTGAAACCGGTCAATCCGGCGCTATCCGTCACGGCATTACCCGCGCCCTGATCGACTTCGACGCTGCGCTGAAACCCTGCCTTGTCTCAAGCCGGTTTCGTGACTCGCGATGCCCGTGAAGTTGAGCGTAAAAAACCAGGTCTGCGCAAAGCACGCCGCGCAAAACAATTCTCCAAACGTTAATTCGTTTTTGGAATCTCAAAAAGCCCTGCAATGCAGGGCTTTTTTTATTTGTTGCAGCTATCGGATTGCCTATGCATTTTTGAGACTGGTTGAGAGAGGGCGGACGGCTGAGAGATAGTATAGTGGATTAACTTTAAATCAGGACAAGGCGACGAGCCGCAGATAGTACAGATAGTACGAAACCGATTCACTTGGTGCTTCAGCACCTTAGAGAATCGTTCTCTTTGAGCTAAGGCGAGGTAACGCCGTACTGGTTTAAATTTAATCCACTATAAAATTTCAATTTTTAAATCAATGTCGTCAGCAGGCTGCCTCGGCTTGTCAAACTTTTGCCCTGATAGACAGCATTCGATATCGAAAGGTCGTCTGAAATATCTTTCAGACGACCTTTGCCGTTTCCATTAAAATACCGTATTCCCATTTTTCAGACGGCCTCTTCCCATGTTTCCCGACCAATCCGCCCCCAATCTGCTGCAAGGCTTAAACCCCGAACAACTTTCCGCCGTAACCTGGCCGCCGCAATCCGCCCTTGTGCTGGCGGGCGCGGGCAGCGGCAAAACCCGCGTGCTGACCACGCGCATCGCATGGCTGTTGCAAACCGGTCAGGCAAGTGTACACAGCATTATGGCGGTAACGTTTACCAACAAAGCTGCCAAAGAAATGCAAACCCGACTTGGCGCAATGATTCCCATCAACGTCCGCGCCATGTGGCTCGGCACGTTTCACGGTCTCTGCCACCGCTTTCTACGGCTGCACCACCGCGACGCCGGTTTGCCCTCTTCCTTTCAAATCCTCGACAGCGGCGACCAGCTTTCCCTCATCAAACGCCTGCTCAAAAGCCTCAACATCGCCGAAGAAATCATCGCGCCGCGTTCGCTGCAAGGCTTCATCAACGCGCAAAAAGAATCCGGTTTGCGCGCTTCCGTGTTGAGCGCGCCCGACCCGCACACAAGCCGCATGATTGAATGCTACGCCGAATACGACAAAATCTGCCAACGCGAAGGCGTAGTCGATTTTGCCGAACTCATGCTCCGCAGCTACGAAATGCTGCAAAAGCAACGAAATCCTGCGCCAACACTACCAAAACCGCTTCAATCACATTCTGGTCGACGAGTTCCAAGACACCAACAAACTGCAATACGCCTGGCTGAAACTCATGGCGGGCGGCAACGCGGCAGTATTTGCCGTCGGCGACGACGACCAAAGCATCTACCGGTTCCGCGGCGCGCACGTCGGCAACATGACCGCGCTGATGGAAGAGTTCCACATCGACGCGCCCGTCAAACTCGAACAAAAACTACCGCTCCGTCGGCAACATCCTCGCCGCCGCCAACGCCGTTATCGAAAACAACGACGAACGCCTCGGCAAAAACCTGCGCACCGACGCCGAAGCAGGCGACAAAATCCGCTACTACTCCGCCTTTACCGACCTCGAAGAAGCCCAATTCATCGTTGACGAAACCAAAGCCCTCGAACGCGAAGGCTGGGATTTGGACGAAATCGCCGTCCTCTACCGCAGCAACGCCCAATCCCGCGTCATCGAACAAAAGCCTGTTCCGCAGCGGCATCCCCTACAAAAATCTACGGCGGCCTGCGCTTTTACGAACGCCAAGAAATCAAACACGCGCTCGCCTACCTGCGCCTCGCCGTCAATCCCGACGACGACAACGCCCTCTTGCGCGTCATCAACTTCCCGCCACGCGGCATCGGTGCACGCACCATCGAAAACCTTCAGACGGCCTCAACCGAACAAGGCATCACCCTCTGGCAGGCAGCCTGCAACGCCGGCGCAAAAGCCGCCAAAGTCGCCGCCTTCATCCGCCTCATCGAAGCCCTGCGCAACCAAGTCGGACAAATGCCCCTGCCCGAAATTATCGTCGGCATCCTCAAAGACAGCGGCCTGACCGAACACTACCGAACCCAAAAAGGCGACAACCAAGACCGCCTCGACAACCTCGACGAACTCGTCAATGCCGCCATCGAGTTCAAACCCGAAGACAGCAACTTCGAAATCCTGCCCGACAACATTTCAGACGACCCCGCCTTCCCCATCCTCGCCTTCCTCAGCAACGCCGCCCTCGAATCCGGCGAAAACCAAGCAGGCGCGGGCGAAAAAGCCGTCCAACTCATGACCGTCCACGCCGCCAAAGGCTTGGAATTCAACGCCGTCTTCCTCACCGGCATGGAAGAAGGCCGCTTCCCCAGCGAAATGAGCCTTGCCGAACGCGGCGGCCTCGAAGAAGAACGCCGCCTCATGTACGTCGCCATCACCCGCGCCCGCAAACGCCTCTACATCACCATGGCGCAACAACGCATGCTGCACGGACAAACCCAATTCGGCATCGTCTCCCGCTTCGTCGAAGAAATCCCGCCCGAAGTGCTGCACTACCTGTCCGTCAAAAAGACCGCCTACGACAGCTACGGCAGCCCGCGCCAAACCGCCGCGTCCAAAGACAAAATCATCGACGACTACAAACAGCCCCAAACCTACGCAGGCTTCCGCATCGGACAAAACATCCGCCACGCCAAATTCGGCACCGGCGTGATTATCGACGCCGTAGACAAAGGCGAATCCGCTCGACTGACCATCAACTTCGGCAAACAGGGCGTGAAAGAGCTGGATACCAAATTTGCGAAATTGGAAGAGATGTGAAAGAGGGATGGCAGAGGTCGTCTGAAACCGTAGCCTGGGCTTTGCCCACGAATCAAACCCAAAATTTCAGACGACCTCTTTTAGCCGTCATTATCGTGGGCGAAGCCCACGCTACAATGCACACCGACGAGGCAAAAGGCCGTCTGAAAACGGGAGGAGCAATTTTGCCGAAACCTCCGCCGTCATTCCCGCGCAGGCGGGAATCCAGAAGTTTGAGGTCGCGGCAGCCTTGAAATATTCCTGAAATACCATGTCTGGATTCCCGCCTACGCGGGAATGACGGCATTAAAGAATCGGCAGCTTGTAAATAGGTCGTTCAAACAAGTGATTCGGTTCTTATCTTTGAATCCGAAAAAGATTAATTAGTAAAAATTAGGAAAGGGAAAAAATGGGATTTTTTAGTGAATTGCGTGATGATTTGGCACATGTTGAAAGAAAAATTGACCAAATTAAGGTTGATCAGGATAAATCGGGACTTTCACTCTGGAAGCCTGAGCAGTATGAATTGATTTCGGTAGTGGCTTTTTTTCAATGTTTGATGAGCCTGAGTTATGGGAAGAGAGATGTTCGTTCAATATCCATGAACAAGGTGATAAATTTAAGAAAAAAATATTAAATCTTTCATTAATAATTTTTCAGATGCAACAATTGAATATCTCTATTTTTTTCTATGGTGCGGTTTTTTAGTTGAACTTGATCTGAGTTATGGTCCAGGTGGAATTAATTTTTTTGAACCAGGTAAATTATCGAAAGAAATTACAAATTTGAAAGAAAAGGTGATTTTTTTAATTCAAAAGAGGGATATTCAAGACAATTCAACTATATTTTTTTATCAAATGCCGATAGATATACTGTGTTCTTACATGGGCAACAAGGGCTTTAAGACATTCCTTGAATTTGATGAAAGAAGAAACGCCTTAGAAGAATCGATTCAACAATATCAGAATGAAGTCAACGAAAAAAAGTAGTTGAAGTTCAACAAAAGAATAGCTGATGTAGATAAACTTAAGGAAAAATTAGACGAATACAAAACAGCATTTAATTTTGTCGGTTTATCCCAAGGATTTGAAAATCTATTAAAACAAAAATCAGGCAAAAATGGCTGACGTTTGCAGTGTTGATATTTTTATCGATTATCACGCTTGCTCCATTATGTTTCAGTTTCTATAAAAAAATTTATGGCAGGCGTAGATATTTCTTGGCAATCCATGCTGCCCGTCATTGGCTTGGAGTTTGTTTTAATTTATTTCTTCAGAGTGGTTTTAACTCATTACCATTCGATACAGACTCAAATCATGCAGTTGGAACTGCGACAGTCGTTGTGCCAATTTATCCAAAGCTATGCTGAGTACGCAAAAGAAATCAAAACTAATGATAAAGACGCGCTGGAAAAATTCGAAAACCTGATTTTCAGCAGCATTCTGTCCAATCCGGATAAAGTGCCGGGTACATTCGACGGTGTGGAAGGGTTAACGTCTTTGTTGAAAGAATTGAAGAAATAAAATTAAGGTTGTCTGAAATCCTAAATCGGCTTTTTAAACGGATTTCGTGGGCAAAGCCTACGCTACGGGATGGTTCTATCAACGTGGTCAGTGTAGGTTGGGTCGAGACCCAACAAAAGCTGTTGAATCTTCTGCTTTGTTGGGTTGTCAACCCACCTACCCGAAAGGTCGTCTGAAAACGTTTTCAGACGACCTTTCTGATGCTTTGTTATTTTAAAACCGCACAATTGATTGTGCGGTTTGTCATGGTCAGTATTTGAAATTAGTATTTGAAGTTTTTCGCCGAGATAGACGGAGCGGACTTGTTCGTTGTTGACCAAGTCGTCCGGCTTTGCCGGAGGCGAGGACGGTGCCGTCGCTGATGATGTAGGCTCTGTCGCAGATGCTGAGGGTTTCACGTACGTTGTGGTCGGTAATGAGTACGCCGATGCCGCGCGATTTGAGGAAGTCGATGATTTTTGGATGTCGATGACGGCAATGGGGTCAACGCCGGCGAAGGGTTCGTCCAGGAGGATGAAGCGCGGCTGCATGGCGAGTACGCGGGCGATTTCGACGCGTCGGCGTTCGCCGCCGGACAGGGAGGGGCGGGGTTGTGGCGCAGGTGGCCGATGTTGAGGTCGGCCAGCAGTTTTTCGACTTCGCCGTCGATGCGGCTTTTGTCTTTGGTGCTGATTTCTAAAATGGCGCGGATGTTTTGTTCGACGGTCATTTTGCGGAAAATCGAGGCTTCTTGGGGCAGGTAGCCGACGCCGAGGCGGGCGCGTTCGTGTATGGGCAGGTGGCGCAGTTCTTGTCCGTCGAGGGTAACGCTGCCTGCGTCGGCGGCGATGAGTCCGACGATCATGTAGAAGCTGGTGGTTTTGCCTGCGCCGTTGGGGCCGAGCAGGCCGATGACTTCGCCGCTTTCGATTTCGAGGGAGAAGCTTTTGACGACTTGGCGTTTTTGAAACTTTTTGCAGGTTTTTGAACGACGAGGCGGCTGGTGTTTTCGCTCATAAATGACTCTTGGTTCGGAGGTCGTCTGAAAATGTTGTTTGGTTTTTTTGCTGCGTTGGTTTTCAGACGACCTTTTGTGTTGTCAGATATTGGTTATTTGGTTTTTTGGGTGCTGGACGGTTGGATGACGACGCTGACCCCTGCCGGATTTGGCGGCGGATTTGGCACCTGATTTCGAGCTGCCGTTGATGGTATAGACTTCGGTTTTGGTGTTGTAGGTGATGACTGCGCCTTCGGCAACGTCGCCGCCGCGTTGGACTTTGGCGTTGCCGGTCAGGGTAACGAGGTTGATGGCGGAGGAGTAGGTTACGTTGTTGGCTTGTCCGTTAACCGTGCCTTTGTTGTCGTCGAGCGTCTGGCTGAAGCGGACGGGCGAGCCGCTGGCTTTCATGAACTGTTCGCCTTTGTCGTTGCGGGAGACGTTGACGCTGCCGGCGCGGATGTTGAGCGTGCCTTTGTTTGATGATGACGTTGCCGGTAAAGGTGGTACTTTGGTTGTTTTGGTCGAGCGAGCCTTGGTCGGCTTCAATCTGTATCGGCTGCTTGCTGTCGCTTTGCAGGGCGTAGGCTGGGGCGGTGGCGAAAAATGCGGTTAAAACACATGCCTTACATATTTTTTGTATCATAAATCGTGGCTTTCACTCTGGATGGGAAGTTCAACAAACCTTTTTTGTGGTCATACGTCAGACCTTCGGCGTTGCCGCTCGATTCGCCGTATTGGAAGGTAACGGGCGTGTCGGTTTGGGCGTATTGCGATTCGGTGTCGACGTGTAGGAGATCGGTTTTGACGACGCTCGCCTGCCGCTTGGCATCGGCGGCTTTGGTCAGGACGACGTTGTGTTTGAACAGGAGTTGTTTGGTTTGGGTGTTGTACACGGCTTCGTCGCTGCCGACGTCGTAAAGCCGGCTGCCTTCTTGGAAGAAGACGAGGTGCGGCAGCTCGAAATGGACGTCGGTGCTTTCGGGAAACTGTTTCGCCCCTCTTGCGCTCAGATGTTCTTTTCAGACGACCTTGTTCGTCAAAAACGGCGCCCGTCTATGCCGTCCATCGTGTATTGCGGCTGGTTGGGGTTGAGTTTGACTTCTTCAATGTCGATTTCGCTGATGCGCCCCAGCCATGCCGACAATCCGCCGAGCGCGACCGCCAGCACCAAAGGGAATGCGATTCCGTACCGCCATCTTACTTTCATTTGATGTACTCGTTCAAAGCCGCGCCCAGCGTACCTTTCGCGCGCATAATCAGGTCGCACACTTCGCGCACCGCGCCCGCGCCGCCCGCGTGTTTCGTAATATAGGCGGCGTGTTGCAGCGCAAAACCAATGCGCGTCGGGAACGGCAACCGGCAATCCGCAGCGCACCATCACCGGCAAATCGACCACGTCGTCGCCGACAAAGGCGCACTCGCCTTCTTCTACGCCCGCCTGTGTGCGCAATTCCTCATAGGCGGCGCGTTTGTCCGAAATGCCTTTGAAGTAGTAATTTATGCCCAACTGTTTGACGCGGATGCCGACGGAGGGCGCGTCCCGACCTGTGATAACCGCAGTCTGCACGCCGCTTGCCTGAAGCATCTTCAGACCATGTCCGTCCAGGGTGTGGAACGATTTGATTTTCTTCGCCGTCGTCGCGGATGAAGATGCGGCCGTCGGTCAAAAACACCGTCCACATCCAATATCAGCAGCTTGATATGCGCCGCGCGCTGTTGCAGCTCGGGGTCTAAGGTTTGCATAGTGTTTCCTTGCGGATTGCTAGGGTTTCAGACGACCCTATTCTAACATAAAGGTCGTCTGAAAACGGTTAGCCCCGCCTTTACACAATCCGCGCCATCAGTAAATCGTGCATATTTAGCGCGCCGGTCAGCACGCCGTCGGCGTCGGTTACCAAAAAGCCCGTTCACATGGTTTGCCTGCATGACTTTCAGGGCTTCGGTAGCGAGGCGTTCGGCGGGGATGGTTTTGGGGGAGGGATGCATGATTTCATCGACGGTCAACCCGTCAAAGCGGTCGCGCTGTTGGAACAGGCGGCGCAAATCGCCGTCGGTGAACACGCCTTTCAGACGACCTTGATCGTCTGTTACCGCCAACATGCCCAAGCCTTTTTTTCGCTCATGCTGACGATGGCTTCTTTTAAGGGCGTGCCGAGTCGGACGGCGGGTAGGGCGTCGTCTTTGTGCATGATGTCCGCAACGCGTAAAAGCAGGCGTTTGCCGAGGCTGCCCGCGGGTGGCTCAAGGCGAAATCGTCGGGCGTAAACGCGCGTGCGCCAAAAGGACAACTGCCAATGCGTCGCCCAAAGCCATGACGGCGGTGGTGCTGGTGGTCGGGCAAGTCCCAGCGGGCAGGCTTCTTTGGAAACCGACGCCGTAATGTGGATGTCGGCATGGCGCGCCATGGTCGAATCGGGGCGGGCGGTGATGCAGATGAGGGTAATGTTTTTGCGTTTGAGCGCGGGGATGATGGCGGCGATTTCATCGCTTTCGCCGGAATTGAAATTGCGACGACGACGTCGTTGTCCACAATCATGCCCAAGTCGCCGTGTGCCGCTTCTGCAGGATGGACGAAAAACGCGGGTGTGCCGGTCGAAGCCATAGTCGCCGCTATTTTGCGCCCGATATGTCCCGACTTGCCCATGCCCGTGATGACGACCCTGCCTTTGCAGTGCAGCAGCGCGTCTGCCGCGTGGACGAAGTTTTTCGTCCAGTTCCGCCGCAATTTCACGCAAGCCTTCCGCTTCGGTGTGCAACACTTCGCGCGCCCAATCGAGATATTGACCGTTTCCCTGCCATAATTTCATGCCTTTTTGTGTTCGTTTTATATCGTTTTTGGACATCATTAAATGCTCTAATATAGTGGTTTAACTTTAAACCAGTACGGCGTTGCCTCGCCTTGCCGTACTATCTGTACTGTCTGCGGCTTCGTCGCCTTGTCCTGATTTAAATTTAATCCACTATAAACTATCCAAATTTGCCGAATAGGGGTAGCATTACCGCCTCGCTTCGCAAAATAACCTATATTTAAAGGAATCAGAGATGACTATTTTTATCGGACGTTAAAGCATTAGGGACAACAAATCTGGCTGGACAACCTTTCCCGCTCGCTCGTACAAAGCGGCGAATTGGCGCAAATGCTGAAACAAGGCGTGTGCGGCGTAACTTCCAATCCCGCCATCTTCCAAAAAGCCTTCGCCGGCGACGTGCTTTTATGCCGACGAAGTCGCCGCCCCTCAGCAGCAAGACCTCAGCCCCCAAACAACGCTACGAAACCATGGCGATTGCCGACGTACAGGCAGCCTGCGACGTTTGCCTTGCCGAACACGAATCCACCGGCGGCAAAACTGGTTTCGTCAGCCTCGAAGTCTCGCCCGAGCTTGCCAAAGACGCGCAAGGCACGGTAGAAGAAGCCCGCCGCCTCCATGCCGCCATCGCGCGTAAAAAAACGCTATGATTAAAGTCCCCGCCACCGACGCAGGCATCGAAGCACTCGAAACCCTCATCGCCGACGGCATCAGCGTGAACCTGACCCCTGCTGTTCTCACGCGCCCAAACCCTCAAAGCCTACGCAGCCTACGCGCGCGGCATCGCCAAACGCTTGGCAGCCGGGCAAAGCGTTGCCCATATCCAAGCCGTCGCCAGCTTCTTCATCTCCCGCGTGGACGGCGCGCTGGACGCCACGCTGCCCGACCACCTCAAAGGCAAAATCGCCATCGCCCTTGCCAAAGCCGCCTACCAAGACTGGGCGCAATACTTCGGCAGCCCCGAATTTGCCGCGCTGGAAGCCAAAGGCGCAAACCGCGTGCAACTCTTATGGGCATCCACAGGCGTCAAAAACCCCGCCTATCCTGACACGCTCTACGTTGACAGCCTGATCGGCGCGCACACCGTCAACACCGTCCCCGATGCCACCCTCAAAGCCTTCATCGACCACGGCACAGCCAAAGCCACGCTGACCGAAGGTGTAGAAGAAGCACAAGCGCAGCTTGCCGAAACCGCCGCGCTCGGCATAGACGTAGAAACCCTCGCCAACCGCTTGCAGGAAGACGGTTTGAAACAGTTTGAAGAAGCCTTCGACAAACTGCTTGCCCCGCTGGCTTGATTGTCAAAAATCAAATCAGCCTTAGCAACCCAGTTCCTACGCTTTGTCTATAAACAAGCTCAAAAGGTCGTCTGAAAACCTCAATTCGAGATTTCAGACGACCTTTGCCGTTTCCATCATCTATATAGATTCAAATAAATGCCAAACATCATCACAGTGATTATTTCAATACTGGCAGAATCTGCCAAAAATAATGTGCAAAATCGAAAAAGGGCAGGACGGGTATCCCTATCGGTTATCCCCTTTTTAGAAGAGGCTTCGAGCGCTGAAAACAACCATTCAAAAATTAAATTAATTTCCATAAATTCCTATTTAGAATTACCGTTTATCTCAAAATAAATACCAAATATCAAAATATCATATTAAAAATATTCGAAAGATCAATATATTGAAAATATCTAAATTTTAAAAATACCGTTCATATAAAGAATAATACCGCTTGTCTAAATATTCAAAATATTATTAAAAACGGCTTTCAAAAGTGACGAAACACGGCACGTGACACAAAAACGTCTTCTTCACTTCCCCAAAAATCAAAAATGACAAAACACGTCATATTGCAAAAACAATCCTACGTCATAAAAAGCCAAAATCTGCCCTGAAAAACCCTTCAAAACAAATTTAAACCTATTAAAAACATAAAATTACAAAAATATTTTCATAAAAATCCAAAAATCCAGACTTGGCACATCCCCTGCTTGATACATTACGTCCGGCAAGGGAAACGAAGCAACAAAGCCCGAACCGGGAAGCTGTATATTCCTTCTACTTGATGGTTTTTACTCATAAACAAGCAGAGCCAAACACATTACGGTTTTTTTAACAACAAACATTTTTTTATTCACAACACTTTTTTAACTGGAGTTTATTAAATGAAAGCAATCCAAAAAGGTTTCACCCTGATCGAATTGATGATCGTAATCGCAATTATCGGTATTCTGGCAGTTATCGCTCTGCCTGCTTACCAAGACTACACCGGTCGTGCGCAAGTTTCTGAAGCAATTACCCTGATGGAAGGTCAAAAAAATCCGCAGTCGTCGAATATTACGCAGATAAAGGTAAATGGCCTACAAGTAATGCTGACGCAGGTATTGCAGGTTCTACAGACATTAAAGGTAAATATGTTGCTAGCGTTGCAGTAGGTACAGACGGTGCTCTCACTGCAACAATGAAGTCCTCTGATGTTAACAATGATATTAAAGGCAAAACTGTAACCCTGAAGCCTGAAAACTGCGGCAGCAGGTGGTGGTGCAGCAGCAGGTGGTGGTGCAGCAGCAGGTGGTGCAGCAGCTTCTGCAGGCTCTTTCACTTGGAAATGTACTACAGGTACAGTACCTACGAAATTCTTGCCTTCTTCTTGCCGCTAATATCCTAGCGTAAGAAACGTAAACCAATAAAGCGGAAGGGCTTCCCTTCCGCTTTATTGATAAGCAGATTTCCACAACAGCCATTTGCATCGCGATATGAAAAAAAGTTATCAAAAATATACCGTTAAGCCTCAAGGTTTTACATTGCTGGAATTAATGATTGTTATAGGGATTATCGGGATTCTCGGAATTATGGCGCTTCCCGCGTATCAGAATTATGTGGCTCGCGCGCAAGTCAGCGAAGGAATTATGCTTGCCGCCAGTATGAAGGCGGAAGTGGAAGAAGCTTTTGCCGATAAGGGAAGCCTGCCGATTAAGGTAACCGTTTCGCAAAAAGACAATGCCGGAAGCTATGTCAAAGTTGTCCGGATAGAAGATGATGGGACTATTGTTGCTGCAATAGGCAAAGAGGCAGCAGTGCCGATTAAGAATACTGAAATTTACCTGATTCCCAGCTTTGCCGTATCGGGAACGGGAACTAACCCAAAAGGCAATACCGTATGGTCTTGCAGCGGAACAATGGATGAATATTTCCTCCCTGTCTCCTGCAAAGGTGCCAAAAAACCAAAAACGCCGTAGATTGAGCTGCGGGTCGTATTTCTACCAACAGCGTGTGTGGCTACATCATGCACAGCTGCTGCGTCGTATGGGCGTGTGCCTTTGGTAACAAAGCGGCGTAGCGTGGGCTTTGCCCACGGATGATATCGGTGAAAAGGCCGTCTGAAATTTCGGCATGATTCGTGGGCAAAAGCCCACACTACAGTTGAGGCACGCAGATGCTGCCCAACAAAAATTTGAATATCCGCAATGTGGTGTTTGAAAAAGCTAATCTACTAAAGGTCGTCTGAAAGTGTTTTCAGACGACCTTTTACATGGTTGAGGATGCTTCTTATTCCCTGTTTTATAGTGGATTAACTTTAAACCAGTACGGCGTTGCCTCGCCTTAGCTCAAAGAGAACGATTCTCTAAGGTGCTGAAGCACCAAGTGAATCGGTTCCGTACTATCTGTACTGTCTGCGGCTTCGTCGCCTTGTCCTGATTTAAAGTTAATCCACTATATTGTTTGGCATGGCGTTTGCTTCGTTTTTTTCATCATTATTTATTTTTCTAGGGGTTTGCTGATGGAGCCTTCTTCTCTTTTTATCGAAGCAAATTAGATTGCCGTCGCTGCGGCTGAAGTATTTTTGCTTATGCGCTATTGCTCGTTGTATTGCCGAATCTGCTTTTTTGGATTTTTGGCAGGACTTACAGGAACGCGCGTCCGATTATCAATTTGATTATATTGCGGCGGCGGCTTTGTTTGCGCTCGGTGGAAACCCGCCAAATGGGCGGGGGTACTGCTTTTTGGGCTGCGTTGTTGTTTGATGTGTTGATGCTGGTGATGCAGCAGTTCCCTGTTTATGGATTTGCTGGGGTTATATACTTGCGCCCTTTATTATGAAGGCGCCTTTGCTTTTATCAGGTATTGACGGGCAGTTTGCTGCTGTATCTTTTACTGATGCCTTTGATCTTGTCCAAAACGGCTGATAAAACTGATTTTTTCCATGTTTCGGTATTGGTTGCTCCGCTTTTGATTGCGGCTTATTTTACCGGGCATTTGCAGTATTACGAGCGTTCGGCGCAGTTTAATCTTTTCGGGGCGAATAATTTTTATTATGCGAAAAGTCAGTATCTGCTTTATTCGAGCAGTCAGAATGCCGACTTTATCAAGCAGGGGTTTCAGAGTCCTGTATTTATGCCTTTGAAAAATCAGCAAAGGGCGGCATCACATTTGCTGAAGCCCCAATCGGACAAGATTCTCATGATAGTTGCAGAATCTTGGGGACAGCCCGACAAGCAGGCTTTGCAGGATGCAGTACTTGCTAAGTTGTCGGAGCAAAAAGACCGTTTTTCGGTTTGGGAAGGCGGCAGTTTTAATTTTATCGGAGCGACTGTAGAGGGCGAGATGCGGGAGCTTTGTTCTTACAGCAGGGTACATGGTTTTGGGTTGCGCCGTGCGCCGGATGAGAAGTTTGCCCAATGCCCGCCTAATCTTCTGAAGAAAGAAGGCTATCGGACCTTTGCCCTCGTATGGGGCGAGCAGCGCTTTTATGACCGCTTCAGTTGGTACCCGAAAGCGGGCTTTGAGGAAGTAAAAACAGCCGAGAATATGATCGGTAAGAAGACTTGCTCGGCATTTGGCGGGTATGCGACAGCGTGTTGTTTGATGAGGTTTCATCATTTTTTTGGAAAAATATAACAAAGGGTTATTCTATTGGATGACGCTGACCAGCCATGCGGATTATCCTGAATCGGATTTGTTTGACCATCGTTTGCAATCGTGATCAATATGGCCTGCCTACCGATACGGATTTATGCCGTAATTTCAGTTTGCATACTCAATTTTTCGACGGCTTGGCAGAATTGGTCAAACGCCCGGAGATGAAGGGTGTAGAAGTCATTGTTGTCGGCGACCATCCGCCTCCTGTCAAGAATACTGGTGAAACAATCAAATATTTGGAACAGGGGCAGGTTGCCTGGTTACATTTTAAAGTGAAGGATTGAGTTGTTTAATGTGATATGAGAAAGGTCGTCTGAAAAGCATTTTCAGACGACCTTTGCCTTGATGGCGTAGACGGTAGCGTGGGCTTTGCCCACGAAAATGGCGGGTAAAAGAGGTCGTCTGAAATTTTTGGTTTGGTTCGTAGGCAAAGCCCACGCTACGGGCTTTGCAGTGATTTGTAGGTAGTAGAATCCACGCTATGCAACTAGTGACTTAATCCCCCCTTCGTAATACCTGCTTTACCCGAACTTCGCTTCCTCGCCAAACACTTCCCGCCACAATTTCCTGACATTGCCGTAATGTGCCAGCAATTCGTCCGTTACTTCGGTTTTTCCACGTCGCGCAGTTTGCGTGTGTGTTGCTGCTGGCGGTAGAAGCGGTAGGCGGTGCGGCTTTGTTCGGCGAGGGTTTTGCCGATGAGGCCGCAGTCGGCGGCGATGTTCAAGAGGGCGATGTTGCCGTAGTTGTCGAGGAGTTGCGGATATTTTCGGGCATGGGCAAGGATGAGGTATTGGACGATAAATTCGACGTCGACCACGCCGCCGCGTGCGTATTTGACATTGCTGTCGGCAGGCGGGTGGTGGGGAACATTTTTCGCGCATTTTCGATGATTTCGCCTGCCAAGGCGGTTTGGTCGCGTTCGGCGGTGAGGATTTCGGTGCGGATGCGGTCGAAGGCCGTCTGAATTTCGGGTGTGCCGCAGATGAAGCGGGCGCGGGTGAGGGACTGGTGTTCCCACGTCCAGGCGTTTTCGCGCTGGTATTTTTCGAAGGCGGCGATGCTGTGGGCGAGGAAGCCGGTGTCGCCGTTGGGGCGCAGGCGCAGGTCGGTTTCGTAGAGGCTGCCTGCGCCGGTGGCGGCGGAAAGCCAGTTGGTCAGGCGGCGCGCGAGGCGGCTGTACGCGTCGCCTGCGTCGGGATGGGGGGTCGTCGTAGAGGTAGACGAGGTCGAGGTCGGAGGCGTAGCCGAGTTCTTTGCCGCCGAGTTTGCCGTAGCCGACGACGGCGAATTGCGGGGTGTCGCGGTGTTTTTTGGGCATGTCCGCCCACGCGCACGGCAGGGCGGCGGCGAGGATGGTGTCGGCGAGGGCGGAGAGTTGGTCGGAGAGGGATTCTACCGTCCACAGTCCGGCGAGGTCTTGGACGGCGAGGCGGAAGACTTGGGCGTGTTGGAAGCGTCGCAGGGTGTCCATTTGCGCTTCGGTGTCGCCGCCGCAGGCTTTGAGGTCGTCTGAAAGGGCGGCGGCGAGGGCTTGCCAGTCGAACGCGGTATCCAAAAGCTGCGCGCTGATGAGTTCGTCCAGCAGAATCGGATATTTGCTCAGATACGCCGCCACCCATGAGCTTTTGGCTCATAATCTGCGCCAGTTGCGCCAGGGTTTGCGGATGTTCGTTGAGGAAGGCGAGATAGGCGGAGCGGCGGCTGATGTTTTCGAGGAAGTCAAACAGCCGCATCAGCGTATCGGTCGGATTGGGTTGTCGGCCGCCGCCTGTACCAACAGCGGCACAATGGCGTCGAAACGCGGCTGGGCGTGTGCGGAGAGATGGCGGTATTTACGGCCGTGCCGGATTTGGTCGAGCCTTTGCGGCGATGGTTTCGGCATCGAACCCGTGTTCTTTCAGATGGCCTTGCCGCTCTTCTTCGTCGGGTTTGTCCTGCCATGCCCACTGCCATGCGCTGTTGTCCTGTGTTTGCTCTTCGGGTTCGCTCAAAATTTCGTTGAACAACTGATTGACCTTGGCGCGGTGGGCGTTGAGGGTCGTCTGAAAAGCGGTGTAGCTGTCGAAAACCCATGCTTTCGGCCAGCAGTTGTTGCTGTTCGGGCGAGGCGGGCAGGGTTTGGGTTTGTTGGTCGTCCCAGTATTGCAGGCGGTGTTCGACGTCGCGCAGGAAGCGGTAGGCGGCGAGCAGGGTTTCGACGTTTTCAGACGGCATGATGCCCAGCTCGGCAAGCTTCTTCAGCGTTTCCTGCGTGCCTTTCAGTTGCAGCGCGCGCATTTGCCCGCCGCGTATCATTTGAAAAATCTGGGCGATAAATTCGACTTCGCGGATGCCGCCCGCGCCGAGTTTGATGTTGTCCGCCATGCCTTTTTGCTGACTTCGCTGCGGATTTGGCGGTGCAGGTTGCGCATCGCTTCATACGCGCTGTAATCCAGATATTTGCGGAACACGAAGGGGCGTACCAGCGATTTGATGTCGTTCGGATACGGCGTGACCACGCGGCCTTTGCACCACGCATATGTTCCCATTCGCGCCCCTGCGTAATCAGGTATTGCTCCAGCGCGGTTTCGCTCATCACCAGCGCGCCCGAATCGCCGTCCGGCCGCAGCCGCATATCGACGCGGAACACCTGCCCGTCGGCGGTAATGTCGTTCAGCAGCGCAACCAGCTTTCGCCCTGACTTTGGTGAAAAATTCCTGATTGCCCCGTTCGCGCTCTGCCGTCGGTGTCGCCCGATTCGGGATAGACAAAAATCAAATCGATGTCGGAAGACACGTTCAGCTCATAGCCGCCCGCCTTGCCCATCGCCACCACGCTCAAATGCTGCGGCACTTTGGTATAACGCCCGATCGGCGTGCCGTACATGTCCTGATAATAGGCGTAGGCAAAGTCCAGCGCGGTATTGACGGCAAAATCGGCAAACAGCGTAATCGTGCGGGTTACTTTCGTTCAAATCGCTGATGCGGTTTATATCGCGCACGATAATCTGCGACACCACATAACGGCGCAACTCGCGCAACTGCCGCGCCAATTCTTTCCTCGTTTTCTTCCGTGCGGATTTTGTCCCAGTCGGCAAAGGCTTGAAATCTGCTTCGGTCAACACCTTTGTCCAACATGGGCAGGAAAAATTTCGGGCTTGAGTTTGCCGTTGTCGAGCTGGCGGGCGAGGAACAGGGAATGGCGGCGGGCGGTGTCGAGGCGGTGGTCGGACATTTCGGATTCCGTTTGGAAGGATGGTGGAATGGTATGGTGGATTAACGTTAAATCAGGACAGGGCGAGGTAATGCCGTACTGGTTTAAAGTCAAGCCACTATATCATAGCAATCTTGGAGGTCGTCTGAAACTGCAGAACTCAGGCGTATGAGCGGGTGTGTTTTACGGCATGGGAAAGTTTGTTATAGTGGATTAACTTTAAAGCAATACGGCGTTGCCTCGCTTTTGTTGTACTGTCTGCGGCTTCGTCGCCTTGTTCTAATTTAAAGTTAAGCCACTATATTTGATTGGATAGTCAAAAGGTCGTCTGAAAAGTATTTCAGACGACCTTTGATGTGTTTAAACAGATTAGCCAGTGAGTTGTTTGGTAATCAGTTTTTTCAGCGGCGGGAAGTTGTTGCTGGCACGCAATACCAAGCCGCGCAAGATTTTGGCGGGCGCGGTTTCATTGGTAAAGAGTTTGAGCAGCATATTGGTGCCGTGGTAAATCGGCTGGGCATGGAGCATATGCTTGGTGCTGTATTTTTCCAGCAGGCTGGCGGCGCCGATGTCTTGACCGCGTTGTTCCGCTTCGAGAATCAGTTTTGCCAAGAGGTCTGCGCTGGATAAGCCCAAGTTGAAACCGTGTGCGGTAACAGGGTGCATACCTACGGCGGCGTCGCCGATTAAGGCGCTGCGTTTGCCATAGAATCGTTGGGCAATCATGCCGACCAAGGGGTAGTTGTGAATGGTGCTGACCAATTCCATATCGCCCAAACGGCCTTTTGAGCTGCTCTTTGACGCTGGCAGCCAATTCTTCGGGAGACATTTTTTTGATGGTGTCTGCTTTGTCGCTATCGACGGTAATGACTGTGTTGGTCAGGTGTTCTTCCAAAGGCAGCAGGGCGATGGTGCGGCCGTAGTGGAAACATTCTGTAAGCGGTATGCTGGTTGGACAGGGTATGTTTCATGCGGCAGACAAACATGGTGCGGCTGTAATCGTGCATATCGGAGGAAATGCCCAGTTGTCGGCGGGTTTGGGGAAAAAGCGGCTGTCTGCTGCCAAAGAGTAGGCGGCCGCTCAAAACTTCGCCGTTTTCCAAGATGACTTGGGCTTCGTCTTCGGAAGTTTTGACTTCTTTGACACCCGTACCGGTCAGAATGGTAACGTTTTCCAGTTTGGATACGACTTCATAAGCAGCTTTGCGGATATTGTGGTTTGAAATCAGATAACCCAAGCAGTCGGCAGGTTCGCCGCGCGCTTGGGTCGGTTGCGGAAAGTGGAGTTGGTAATCGGACTGCCCGTTCAAGACTTTTGCATCGCGTAAGGGGTAAATTTCGTCTTTCGGAATCAACCCACATGCCCAAGCGTTGCATAATTTCGCGGGACAGGTGGGTCAATGCGATTTCACGCCCGTCATAAGGAGGGTTTTGTAAAAATTTCTAAAGGGCTTTTTCAATCAGGGTGATTTTCAAACCGCTGCCGGCCAGTTCTGCGGCAAAACTCAACCCGGCAGGTCCTGCGCCGACGACAAGAATATCGCTGTGTAAGCTCATGAGGCATCCTTTTTGTTAAAAGGGGACGGATAATTTCAGACGACCTTAAGTTTACTGTGTTTGAATGAGATAAGGGTAATCTGCATTGAGTAATTGATTATAGCAAAAGTATCGATTGAGTAATTCAAGTATTTATATCGTGAATGATTTTTTACGCTGAGCTTAATGTAAGTCAATGGCGGCAATGTGTTGCGTATCATGCCATATTTTAAAAACAATAAGTAGCGGCTATATGGGTTTGCTTTTTCTTACGCCAGAGTATGGGAAGGATAAGATTATCATGAGGGCGAAGGGATCGTCTGAAATTTTATAGTGGATTAACTTTAAATCAGGACAAGGCGACGAAGCCGCAGGCAGTACAGATAGTACGGAATCGATTCACTTGGTACTTCAGCACCTTAGAGAATCGTTCTCTTTGAGCTAAGGCGAGGCAACGCCGTACTGGTTTAAAGTTAATCCACTATAGCTTGGCTTTTAAGCAGTACAGTGTAGTTTCCTATCGTGGCTGTTGTGTTGTGTGTCGCTTTGTTGTTTGCGCTGTTTAAGATTGAATCGGCGATGGCAAAATCATTGCCAACCCATACAAACAAAAAAGCCGTATTCCTTAAGAAATACGGCTTTCTCAATATCACGATAAACTCGGATTATTCTTCAGAACCAGTGTAAGGACGGATGCTGACCGTTTTACGGTTCAGCGCGCCTTTGGTTTTGAATTCAACATAACCGTCAACTTTGGCGAACAAAGTGTGGTCTTTGCCCATGCCTACGTTGTCGCCGGCATGGAATTTGGTACCGCGTTGGCGGACGATGATGGAACCTGCCGGAATCAGCTCGTTGCCGTAGGCTTTTACGCCCAAGCGTTTGGCTTCTGAATCGCGACCGTTGCGGGTGCTACCGCCTGCTTTTTACTTGCCATTTGTAATACTCCTAAGTTTCAAAAATTAGGCGATTGCCACGATTTCGATTTGGGTGAAATTTTGGCGATGGCCTTGGCGTTTTTGGTAGTAGTTTACGGCGGCGCATTTTGAAAAATGCGTACTTTTTCGCCGCGACCATGGGCTACTACTTTAGCTGTTACTTTTGCGCCTTCGACAAAAGGAGCACCAACTTTTACAGATTCGCCGTCAGCAATCATCAAAACTTCGGTCAGTTCGATTTGGCTGTCGAGTTCGGCTGGTATCTGTTCTACTTTTCAATTTTTTCGCCAACGGCAACTTTATATTGTTTGCCGCCGGTTTTTACGACCGCGTACATACTCAACTCCATGAGAATTATGGTTAATATCCCGCACACCATTGTGCGAAACACGAGATTCTATTGCTATTTGCCTGTTTTTGTCAAAGTTTATTTCGTTTGTGGGGGCAGGGTCGTCTGAAAGATGTGTCAAACGGGCTTTGCTGCTATAATCGCACGTTGATTGCCGATATTTTTTATGCGGCAATATTATTTCCGCCTTATACCCAACCCATTTATTTATACGGCAAGCCTGCTTCATTTTGCTGACTGAGAATGTGTTATGCTCGAAAACCCTGCTCTTTATTTCCAACGCCATCTGCCTGAAGACCTTTCGCGGGTCAATGAGGTGATCAACCAAGCGGTTCAGTCTGATGTTGCGCTGATTTCGCAAATCGGTACTTATATTATCAGTGCCGGCGGTAAGCGTCTGCGTCCGATTATGACGATTTTGGCAGGTAAGTCGGTCGGCTATGATGGAGATAAGCTGCATGCTTTTGGCGGCAATGGTGGAATTTATCCACACTTCGACCCTGCTGCATGATGATGTGGTCGATGAAAGCGATTTGCGCCGCGGACGCGAAACGGCGAATAATCTGTTCGGCAACGCGGCGGCGGTGTTGGTCGGCGACTTTTTGTATACGCGCGCTTTCCAATTGATGGTTGATTCCGGCAGTATGCGCATTTTGGAAGTCATGGCGGATGCAACCAATATTATTGCTGAAGGCGAGGTCATGCAGCTGATGAACATCGGCAATACCGATATTACTGAAGCGCAATATGTTCAAGTGATTCAATATAAAACGGCCAAATTGTTTGAAGCGGCCGCGCAGGTTGGCGCGATTTTGGGCAATGCCGCCCCCGAGCATGAGCAGGCGTTGAAAGACTACGGCATGTATGTCGGTACAGCGTTCCAAATTATTGATGATGTTTTGGATTATTCGGGCGAAACCGAAGAAATCGGTAAAAACGTCGGCGACGATTTGCCGAAGGCAAACCGACTCTGCCGCTGATTTATCTGATGCGCAACGGTTCGAAAACAAGTGGCGGACGATGTGCGCCATGCTTTGGAAAAATGCGGACCGCAGCAGTTTCCAAAAAATCCATGATTATGTTGTCCATTCCGATGCGCTGACTTATTCGATTTCCGAAGCACAAAAAGCCGTTGAGCAAGCCGTGGCTTCTTTGGCAGTATTGCCCGACAGCGAAGTCAAGCAGGCGATGATTCAGTTGGCTGAGGAATCATTGGCACGGGTTTCTTAAACCGATGAATTTCAATTTCGTCCCGATGTTTTTTGGTGACACTGATTTTTCTCGGTGTCGTCAGTAACAACAACTCCATTACGATTTCTGCAGCAATTTTGCTTTTAATGCAACAGACTGCTTTGTCGCAATATATTCCTTTCATGGAAAAACACGGCTTGCATTTTGGGATTATTTTGCTGACAATCGGGGTTTTAAGTCCGCTGGTTTCAGGGAAGGTTCAAAATTCCACCGCTGTCGGAGTTTGTCAATTTTTAAAATGATTGCCGCCGTATTAATCGGCATCCTTGTCGCTTGGCTGGCAGGACGCGGCGTACCGCTGATGAGTGAACAACCTGTTTTGGTAACAGGTCTTTTGATTGGTACGGTTATCGGTGTAGCATTTATGGGCGGCATTCCGGTCGGTCCGCTGATTGCCGCAGGATTATTATCGTTTATTGCAGGAAAAGTTTAACACGCTCGCCATAGTTCAACGGATAGAACGTATGCCTCCTAAGCGTAAAATACAGGTTCGATTCCTGTTGGCGAGGTTATAATACAAAGAGGTCGTCCGAAAATTTTTCAGACGACCTCTTTGTATTTTCTATGAACGGGAATCGTAAATCGTTCTGTCAGACTGCATCAAGATTCTTGTGCCGGCTGCATCTGCTTTTGAGGATGTTGGGTGCAGTGTCGTCAGCTTCTTCGTCAAGATATTCAAAAATCACGCCTAGGCCGGCAGGAAGAAGAGGGTGCAGATGGTGAGTTTGAAACAGATAATCGACAAAGGCGATACCCTGCCAGTTTGCCGCCATAAATTCATCGCTGCTGGCGTAAAAAGGCAATGGCGAAAAATACCAACGTATCCAAGGCGTTGCCGATGACGGTTGATGCGGTCGGGCGATCCACCACGCTTTCAGACGACGTAATTTGTTGAACACAAAAATATCAAGGATTTGTCCGAGTGCGTAAGCGGCAAAGCTGGCTAAGGCGATGCGTCCGACAAAGGTATTGAATTCGGATAGCGCGCCTAAGCTCTGTCCAACTGCCGTCCGGAACAAAAACGGAAAAAGATGTAGGAAAGCAAAAGGGCGGGGAACATGACCCAAAAGATAATTCGCCGTGCCAAGTGCGAACCGAAAATGCGGACGGTCAGGTCGGTGGCAAGGAAGATAAAGGGAAAGGAAAAACGCGCCCCAAGTGGTGTGGATGCCGAAAATTTGAAGGGAACTGCACCAGATAGTTGCTGGCGGCAATGATGAGGATATGGAGCACCAGCCAGAAGAGCGCCTTCTGTTGTTGCGCTGTTGTAAATTCGTACATGGAAATCTTTCGGAAAGGCTTTCAGACGACCTTCTCATGAAAAAGGTCGTCTGAAAATGCGTAAAAGGGGGATGGATTATTGGCTGTCGTGTTCGAACAGGCGTTTGCGTGCCAGTGTTTCAAACTCGGTACCTGCTTTGCCGTAATTGGCAAAAGGATGAATGGCGATGCGCGCGCGGTGTGAATTCGCCGAAAACTTCGATGTATTTCGGATCCATCAGGGCAATCAGGTCTTTCATGATGATGTTGACGCAGTCTTCATGGAAATCGCCGTGGTTGCGGAAGCTGAATAGGTAGAGTTTCAGGGATTTGCTTTCCACCATCTTGATATGCGGGATGTAGCGGATGTAGATGGTGGCAAAGTCGGGCTGCCCGGTCATGGGGCAGAGGCTGGTGAATTCGGGGCAGACGAATTTAACGAAATAATCGTTGTCGGGATGTTTGTTGTCGAATGCTTCAAGAATTTCGGGAGCGTAGCCGGTCGGATATTGGGTTTTTGATTGCCCAAAAGAGAGATGCCTTGCAGCTCTTCGGTATTGCGGGACATGAGGATTTCCTTAGTTTTTTTAATGTGGAGGTTTTCGAACCACGAAAGGCGGATTGTAATAAGGGGAACTATGTTTGTGATTTTTGATAATTATTTAGCGGTTGAACGCTGGGCTGGAAAATGCGAAAAATGATAAGTGGGAGTGCGGATGTTTTGATGTGGCGGTAATGCCTTTTACAAAGCAATGCGATTGAATTTAAACTGATTTTTAAATTTATGATTTTTCTAGTTAATTTTTTTCCGCATTGATCGTAAAAGTTAAAATTTTTGAAGTGTTTTCAGTAGTATCTCAAAAGTCATGTTTTGAGTTATAGAACTAAGGAGAAGCGCCATCTCTAATAAAATTATGGGGTTTTCAATATAAACAATAAATTAAGTTGTCGGCAAACCACAAATCTATCCTTTCTGAATACTGATTTTGTAGAGTAAGAATTCGGAATTACATACAAATTAGATGACTTATGCATAAAAACGCCACTTGTTATCTTCTTGACCGATTGTCAGATTTTCATTCGGAAAATAATCAGTTGAATTAGTATAGCGGCATTGAATAAGTATTTGGTATTTTGAGGCAAATGAGATTGTCATTATTTGTTCTGATTTGCAGCAGAAACAGCCAACAAATTTAAGAAGAGGATATTTATAATGAGTTTTTCACAAACCGACTTGGTCAACGCGCTGCGCCAACTTTCCGACCGCCTGCCTGAATTTTTCAGAACAACAGGTAAGAACAGGGCGTCTGTTACGGGTAACAACCGAACGTCTAAGCAGTCATCTCAATGAAAATTTGAAAACTTTCGGTATCAACGAGAATTTATGGTTCGCTTTGATGGCGGTTTACGTCAGCCCTAAAAGCGAAATCCTTCCTTCGCGTTTGAGCGACTTGATGGATTTGACGCGTACCAGTGCGACCCGTCTTTCTGATGAGATGGTAGAAAGGGGATGGGTAGGTCGTCATATCAACCAGCAAGACCGCCGCCAGATTGTGTTAAAATTGACACAGGAAGGTGAGTCTTTTATCCAACAAGTATGGCCGCAGATTTCCAGTAAGAGCGGTGAAGCTTGGGAAGATTTCACTAATGAGGATTATACCCAGTTGCAAAATCTGTTGGGCAAGCTGTTGAACCGTTTGGACAGCTGATCTGATGCAGTAGGAATTGTGGCAGGGATAAAAGTAAAAACGGAGTCTCGCCATGAAATCAAATATTGCCAAACGGGGGCATCTGCATTATCGCAGTATCTGTACTTGCGGCTTGTGCGCAGTTTGAGTAACAAGCACCGTTGGAAGAGCCAACGGTGTATTCTTTTGCCCGATGGTAAGTCGGCATCCCTCATTCAAGACGGATGGTGGTTGCAATTAAAAGATAACAAACTGAATCAACTGGTTGCACAAGCTATCCAGACATCAACGGATTTGCGTATTGCCAAGGCGCGTTTCGAGCAAGCACAAGCGCAGCTGGGAATAACCGAAGCCGCCGGCAAAACGCAAATCGGTATGTCCGCGCGCGGGGTCGGGATGTATGTTGCACCCAAGCCCGCATCTTCCCGTATTGATACCGACCATACATTATTGTTGGCAAACGCGGCAGTACAGGGAAGTTGGACATTCGACTTTTGGGGAAAAAACCGTGAGCAGATTGCAGCGGTTTTGGGACGCCGTCAGGCAATTTTGTATGAAGCCCATCAGGCACGGATTGAGCTGGCGAATGCGGTAGCCAAGCAATATTTTATTTGGCAGGCTTTGAGCGAGCGTCAGGCTCTTGTGCAGGAACGTATCAATCTGTCAGAGAAAATGCAGCAATTGGTCTCACGCAGAATCCATGCAAACCTGATGCCCGCACAATCATTGTACCCGCTTGAATTGGCAAGTCAGCAACTTCAGTTGGAAAAAACGTCATTGGAACAACAGATTGCCAAAGTCCGACATGCTTTGGCAGTATTGAGCGGTAACGTGCCGGGAGCACTTTCCGAACAAGAACCCGGTAGGATGGGCGTGGTTCCTGTTGTGCCTGTGAATAGAATCCATGCGGATTTGTTAGCAGCCCGACCGGATATCGCGGCACAAAAATCATTATTGGAATCTAAGCTGCATACGGTTAAATCCACCGAAGCAGAGTTTTATCCCAATATTGAGTTAAAAGCCTTGGCGGGTCTTGGACATATTGATGCGTTCAATGTGGTAAGGGGTAAAACATCAGGCATGCTGGGTATTGTTCCTGCTATCAATCTTCCTATTTTTACGTCTGGAGCATTACAGTCAAAATTGGCAGGCAAACGCGCAGAATATAATGAGCAGGTGGCCGTGTACGATCAAACGGTTTTGAATGCAATGCGTTCTGCTGCGGATGCTGTTGTAGATTACCAAAGCCTACAAAGCAAACAGTCTACTTGGGATAAAATGCTGAAAATATCCGAGAAGTCGGTTAAAAATGCTCAGGGTAGAGTGAGGGCAGGATTGGATAATGGTCTTAGCGCATTACAAAAACAAGATGATATGTTGCAAGTGAAAATGCAATTGGTGCAGTATCAATCTGAACGGTTGATTGCATGGAGCAATCTGAATGCCCAGTTGGGCGGTGGGTTTAAAACGCAATAGAAGGTTTTCAGACGACCCCTTTCCTTTTAATCAAGTCAATTGGCGATATTTTGGATATGCATTTAACGTTTAAAATGTATGTATTCAGAATGTCGCCAATTGCTTTTTGGTTGTCAGGAATCGGTATTGCTTGGATGACTTTGAAATGATTGTTTGCGCCTAATGGTAAAAGGGGATATCCAAATGGTTTTTAAATATGATTGTTACTTGATTGAGTAACGATGCGGCTATAGAATGCACCTCTGTATGTATTTTTTTCAGTATTGTCTATTCTATTAAAATCAATGAGATATTAGTGGGATGGGGTGCATAAGGAAAATAGTCTGTAATTACCCAGGTTAAAATGAAATCATGGATGCGAATCTAGAAAATAATGAACAATTACGCAATTCAGGGACAAAAAGTTCAAGGGTGGGGCGTAAACGCGGGCGTAATCTGGCAGTTATTACACTGCTTTTTATTTTTGATTGCAGTCGGTGTGGCTCTTGCGTATTTCTTATTCTGGCAATACGAGGAAGAGACAGAAGATGCCTATGTTGCGGGTCATCTGGTGCAAATTACCCCTCAGGTCACCGGTACGGTAAGGAAGGTGATGTATGACGATACTGATGTGGTCAAAAAAGGGGATGTCTTGGTTGCGTTGGATGACAGCGACTTCCAACTGGCTTACGAGCGTGCTCAAAATGAATTGATTCAGGCAATTCGTCAGAATAAACAACAAACTGCGGTTAACTCAAAAGCAAAAGCGCAAGTTCTTTTACGAAAAGCCGAATTGGCAGCGCTCAGGCAGATTTGCGCCGACGTGAAGCTTTATCGGGAACGGATGCGATTTCAGGTGAAGAGTTGAGTCATGCCCGTGCTGCGGTGGTTCAGGCGCAAGCGGCTTTGAAGGCAGTGGAAGCGGAAGAGACTTCTGCACAAGCAGTTTTAGGTAATAATATCCCTCTGCGGCAACAACCTGCGGTGCAAACAGCCATCAGCCATATTAAGGATGCATGGTTGAATCTGCAACGCACCCAAATTCGCGCACCGATGAATGGACAGATTGCCAAACGAAATGTTCAAGTTGGGCAGCGTATTGCCCAAAGGTTCCCCAATGATGGCTGTGGTTCCTTTTGAGTAATCTTTGGGTGGATGCTAACTTTAAAGAATCGCAACTGCGTCAAATGAAAATTGGTCAACCTGTTGAAATGACTGCTGATTTATATGGAAATAAAGTGGGTTCTATCATGGCAGGGTGATGGGTTTGTCAGCGGTACGGGCAGTGCATTCTCTCTTTTGCCGCCGCAAAATGCGACGGGGAACTGGATTAAGGTTGTGCAACGTGTTCCGGTCCGCATCAGTTTGGATGCGAAAGAGTTGCAGGCTAATCCGCTTCGTGTCGGTTTATCTATGAAGGTAAAGGTTGATATTTCAGGTGCCGGCTCAGGAAAAAACATGACGGCTGCAGCTGATAAAAATGTAGCATCCCCGGAAACTGAAGGCGTAGATTGGGCTGCCGCCGATGCGTTGATCGATAAGATTTTTGAGAAATACGCTAAGTAAAAATGTTTTCAGACGACCTTTCATGCGTTGAATTGCTGAGAATGTGGGTATTTGATAGCGAATAGATATCGAAGCGCATGAGGAAGCAAAGTTGTGATGGATTAAATAATGCAGAGCAGAACTTTGTTTTTTTAGCTTGCGATGATGTGAACATTCATCAAAGAGGTCGTCTGAAAAAGGGTGTGTATCTAAGCGCAATCACTGTGCAATATATTGAATGAATAATAGCGAAGAAATATGAATTATCCGCCATTGCAGGGTGTTAGGCTGGTGCTGGTTACGTTGGCGCTCAGCCTTGCCGTTTTTATGGAAGTCTTGGATACCACGATTGCCAATGTTGCAGTACCGGTAATTGCCGGGACTTAGGGGCAGCGACTACTCAGGGTACTTGAGTCATTACATCATTTGCTGTGGCGAATGCGATTTCAGTACCGCTAACCGGATTTATGGCAAAACGGTTTGGCGAAGTAAAACTGTTTATCGCCTCCGTAGTGGGATTTGTTTTGCTGTCGTGGTTGTGCGGCATTGCAACCCCAATCTTCAGGCTTTGGTGATCTTCAGGGTGTTACAAGGCTTTTGTAGCCGGACCGTTGATTCCGCTGTCGCAAAGTTTGTTAATGGCATCGTATCCTCCTGAAAAACGGACATTGGCTTTGGCATTGTGGGCAATGACCGCTGTCGTCGCGCCTGTTTTTAGGTCCCTATTCTCGGCGGTTGGATTTTCGGATAATTGGCATTGGGGGTTGGATTTTTCTTCATCAACATCCCCTATCGGTATTATTTCTGCACTTATTGTGTGGCAGCAATTGAGGGATAGGGAAACGGAAGTGGTTAAGACGCCGATAGATTACATCGGTTTGGTCTTGATGGTGGTTGGCGTCGGTGCGCTGCAAATGATGCTCGATAGAGGTAAAGAGTTGGACTGGTTTGCCTCTGGAGAGATTATTGTGTTAGGCATCGTTGCATTGGTATGTCTGACGTATTTTGTGGTTTGGGAGCTTGGCGAGAAATACCCGATTGTCGATTTTTCTTTGTTTAGCAACAGAAATTTTACGATAGGCGTACTGGCGACCCTCATTGGGCTTTTATGGTTTATATGGGTACGCTCACGCTGTTGCCGCTGGTGTTGCAGTCTAATCTTGGCTATACCGCAACATGGGCGGGCTTTGGCGGCTGCGCCGGTGGGCTTTCTTCCTATCTTGTTGTCCCCGATTATAGGTAGATTCGGCAACCGCATTGATATGCGTCTTCTTGTTACCGCAAGTTTCTTGACGTTTGCTTTTACTTTCTATTGGCGCACTGATTTTTATGCCGGAATGAATATGAGCAATGTTGTTTGGCCCCAATTCTGGCAAGGCTTGGGTGTGTCCATGTTTTTCCTTCCGTTGACCAGCATTACATTGTCCCATATTAAATCCGATCAGATTGCATCAGCAAGTAGCCCTGTCTAATTTCTTGCGCGTCTTCATGGGTGGTGTGGGTGTATCCATAGTCAGTACCATGTGGGAGCGGAGAGAAGCTTTTGCATCATACGCAACTGAGTGAACAGATTAATCCATATTCGAGTTTGACTGTGCAAACAGTTCATGAAATGACGAATCGGGGGCTGAACGAACAGCAGGTTTTGAAAAATATTTCCGATGCCATTACGCAGCAAGGCTTCATTATGGGATCAAATGAGATTTTCCTGGCTGGCAGTATCTTGTTCATCGTCATGATTTCCATAATTTGGTTTGCTAAGCCGCCGTTTAATGGGGAGTTCATCAGCAGGGCATTAAATATCACAAAGGTCGTCTGAAAAATTTTCAGACGACCTTTGCTGTTGTAGAAGATAGTTAAGGTTAACCTGATTACTTACAGGTTTAGTTTGTCCAGATGGCGAGCAAGAGATTGAACAATTTCTTCTGCTACCTGTAATTTCTCTTTCTCAGGGAAAGATAGTTCCTCGTCATCCGTAATAATAGTAATCTGATTGGTAGATTTTTCCCATTGCCTGAGAAACATCATTGGCAATCAGCATCGAATGCCTTTGCGTAAACGTTTTTGCTCGGAGCATATTCCAAAAACTTTTTCACTTTCTGCTGCAAATCCAATACAAAAAGGAGGTTTGGGTAAGGCTGCTACAGATGCCAAAATATCAGGATTGGCTTTCCAATTCAAGGGTCAGGGGTATCTTTTGAATTTTTCTTTTTCAATTTGTGCGGGCTGCTGTTTTTACTTTATAGTCAGCCACAGCGGCTACGGAAATAAAAACATCCTGATCTTCAATATATTTATGAACAGCATCGTACATTTCTTGGGCGCTAATAGCCCGTTCCATATGATAGAGACCGGTCGGCAGGGGAGTTTGTAACCGTCCATAAATTAACGTAACTTGTGCGCCGGCCATTCTGCATGCGCGGGCTAGGGCAATGCCCATTTGACCGCTGGAAATATTCGTAATCCCACGGACCGGGTCAATCATTTCCAGAGTTGCACCGGCAGTGATTAAGATTTTTGCCGGCAAGTATTTTCGGCGTCCATAAATCATGAATCAAATCGGCAAGTTCAACTGCTTCAGGCATTCTCCCTATCCCGATTTCACCGCAAAGCCTGTTCGCCATAGGATGGCTGGAAAACCGTGATGTCGTCTGAAATCAGTTGTTGGATATTCCTTT